>ENA-OYCR01000002-OYCR01000002.1-human-gut-metagenome-genome-assembly--contig:-NODE-2-length-448905-cov-15.843101_pt1 | contig 448905 bp, 363 predicted proteins | sample MGYA00243457_ERZ652881 | MGnify/ENA primary metagenome ERZ652881 (study PRJEB26926, sample SAMN06164391) | human gut metagenome | biome: ENVO:00009003; feature: ENVO:2100002; material: ENVO:00002003... | reverse complement strand
AACCTGCGACCAATTGATTAAAAGTCAACTGCTCTACCAACTGAGCTAACGACCCGAGTGGTGGGTGATGACGGGATCGAACCGCCGACCCCCTCCTTGTAAGGGAGGTGCTCTCCCAGCTGAGCTAATCACCCCCGCTGTGTGGAGTCGCATTATAGGGAGAGTTCAAAATGAGTCAACGCATTTTCTAAAGAAATTGTTCGTTCGTCGTAAATTTAAGCAAGATGATCGCAAAACAGACCGTGTTGCGCAATTTGTCAACGAAAACAATAATGCGTAAGGTAGAAACCCGAACTACATTGAGGAATCAGGCGGGAGTGATAGAATATCGCCCACTCAATTTTTCCAGGATTTGCCGGTTGTCGGCATCTTTCTAAACGTAAGGCCATTTCATGAAAATCAAAACTCGCTTCGCGCCAAGCCCAACAGGCTATCTGCACGTTGGCGGCGCGCGTACTGCTCTTTACTCCTGGCTTTTTGCACGTAACCACGGCGGTGAGTTCGTGCTGCGTATTGAAGACACCGATCTTGAGCGTTCCACGCCGGAAGCTATCGAAGCCATTATGGATGGCATGAACTGGCTGAGCCTGGAGTGGGATGAAGGTCCGTACTACCAGACCAAACGTTTTGATCGCTACAACGCAGTGATCGATCAGATGCTGGAGGAGGGCACTGCTTATAAATGCTATTGCTCTAAAGAGCGCCTGGAAGCGCTGCGCGAAGAACAAATGGCGAAAGGTGAGAAGCCGCGTTATGACGGTCGCTGCCGCCACAGTCATGAGCATCACGCTGATGATGAGCCGTGTGTCGTACGTTTTGCTAACCCGCAGGAAGGTTCTGTTGTTTTTGACGATCAGATCCGTGGTCCGATCGAGTTCAGCAACCAGGAACTGGACGATCTTATTATCCGCCGTACCGATGGTTCCCCAACCTATAACTTCTGTGTGGTTGTCGATGACTGGGATATGGAAATCACCCACGTTATCCGTGGCGAAGACCATATCAACAACACGCCACGCCAGATCAACATTCTTAAAGCCCTGAAAGCGCCGGTACCGGTTTACGCGCACGTTTCTATGATCAACGGCGATGACGGCAAAAAACTGTCCAAACGTCACGGGGCAGTCAGCGTAATGCAGTATCGTGATGACGGTTATTTGCCAGAAGCACTGCTGAACTATCTGGTGCGTCTGGGCTGGTCCCACGGCGATCAGGAAATCTTCACTCGTGAAGAGATGATCAAATACTTCACTTTGAATGCCGTCAGCAAATCTGCCAGTGCGTTCAACACCGACAAGCTGCTGTGGCTGAACCATCACTACATTAACGCGCTGCCGCCGGAGTATGTTGCTACTCACTTACAGTGGCACATTGAGCAGGAAAATATCGATACCCGTAACGGCCCGCAGCTGGCTGATCTGGTGAAACTGCTGGGCGAACGCTGCAAGACGCTGAAAGAGATGGCACAGAGCTGCCGTTATTTCTACGAAGATTTTGCTGAGTTCGATGCCGACGCCGCGAAAAAACATCTGCGTCCGGTAGCGCGTCAGCCGCTGGAAGTGGTTCGTGACAAACTGGCCGCGATTACTGACTGGACCGCTGAAAACGTTCATCACGCTATTCAGGCGACGGCGGATGAGCTGGAAGTGGGTATGGGTAAAGTTGGTATGCCGCTGCGTGTCGCCGTAACCGGTGCGGGGCAGTCTCCGGCACTGGATGTTACCGTTCACGCAATCGGTAAGACACGTAGCATTGAGCGTATCAACAAAGCGCTGGCCTTTATTGCTGAACGCGAAAACCAGCAGTAATTAGCGTGTAAAAAGATAAACGGCAGGAGATAATATCCTGCCGTTTTTTATTTATGCTGATTCGTCAATATCGAGACGGGCGAGGAAATTGCGAATTCCTTCACGTGACAAAAATTGCGCGACTTTTTCCTGCTCAATGTCTGTCATATTATCTATCGCGTTGATGATTTGTCGATACGCCGGGGCGCGTGCTCCAGGAGCGTATTCAGCAATTCTCTCTTCAGCTTCCATCAACATTGGTGTGTTATGGAACGCAGGCGTGTTCTGAATAAACTCGCAAACTTGCGTATCGACCAGAATAAGTCTGGCACGACCGCCTTTCACGCCGGGAAATTTTTCCGTTTTCCAGCCTTTTTCTCTGATCCAACGGTTAACAGTTTGTTTAGCCACACCGAGGCATTCAGCCAGTTCTTCGGTGGTCATTTTATTGCGTAATCTTTTCATATTATTTGCTATCGCGAATCCCTAAGCGTTGTAACAATCCGATAATCCCTTCCCGCAGAAGCAAGGATGTAAACTGTTTTTGTTCAACTGGCGTCATCTCTTTCGCCAGTGTCACCAGCAATACTTCAAGCGGCGCATCACCAGAAAGGGCAGGCGCTTCTCCCTGACCTTCTGGACGTTCAGCATTACGAATATATTCACGAACCTGTTCATTGACGTGAACCAGTCGGGCTTTGCCACCCTGGACGCCTGGTTTTGGTGACGTCGTCCAGCCTTCCTTGCGTACCCATTTATTAATGGTCTGGCGGCTATAGCCGGTCAGTCTGGCAAGTTCATCTGGCGTCATCCTCTCCTTGAACATAACAATTCCCTGAATGTATGTGGGTCTATTAGTAGTTCATTTTATAGCACCACTTTACAGGAAACCGTGACATGAATAACTACTGAATGCGAGCGGTTTTCCAAAATTGTTCATTTGCCTGATTTTTCAGCGATTGAAACTACACGTTGCAATTTGCCGTTGACACATTCGGGCGGAATTCATATGATGCCGCCCGTCAACTCGACAAGCTTTACGTGACGGGGCTATAGCTCAGCTGGGAGAGCGCTTGCATGGCATGCAAGAGGTCAGCGGTTCGATCCCGCTTAGCTCCACCAAATTTCCAACCCTCGCTGCAAAGCGGGGGTTTTTTGTCTCTGCTTTTTGCCGCTTTTGTAATACAGTCTACGTCCGGGTTAGCGCCGCCTGGTGAAAGCATCATTGGATGAAAAATCGGCAACAGGCTGGCCCTTGTTTGCTTCGCGATGCGAATAAACTTATTATTTGTGTGCCTGAAAACCCCGATCAGTGAGAGTAGTGTACTCATGTTTGTGGAGCATAACCTGATAAAAAATATCAAGATATTCACACTAGCGTTTACGCTCACCGTGGTACTTATTCAGCTTTCCCGTTTTATTTCGCCACTTGCCATTATCCATTCCAGTTATATCTTTCTGGCGTGGATGCCACTGTGCGTAATGCTGTCAATCTTGTTTATCTTTGGCTGGCGCGGTGTCGTTCCCGTTTTATGCGGGATGTTTTGCACCAATCTGTGGAACTTTCATCTCTCTTTTTTACAGACTGCGGTCATGCTCAGCAGCCAGACGTTTGTCGTGTTATGTGCCTGCGCAATATTACGCTGGCAGCTGGGGACGCGTTGGCGTTATGGATTGACCAGCCGATATGTCTGGCAACGTCTGTTCTGGCTTGGTTTGGTGACGCCGATCGGCATCAAATGCAGCATGTATCTTGTGGGGAGCTTCTTTGATTTCCCGCTAAAGATATCCACCTTTTTCGGCGATGCGGATGCCATTTTCACGGTCGTTGATTTGCTAAGCCTTTTCACCGCGGTGCTGATTTACAACATGCTTTTCTACTATCTCACTCGCATGATTGTAAGTCCCCACTTTGCGCAGATATTGTGGCGCAGGGATATCGCTCCGTCGTTGGGCAAAGAGAAACGCGCATTTACCTTAAGCTGGCTGGCAGCGTTAAGCGTGCTGCTACTTCTGTTGTGCACACCTTATGAAAACGACTTTATTGCCGGTTACCTGGTACCCGTTTTCTTCATCATCTTTACCCTCGGGGTCGGTAAGCTTCGCTATCCGTTTTTAAATCTCACCTGGGCTGTTTCAACGCTTTGCCTGCTGAATTACAACCAGAACTTTTTGCAAGGGGTGGAAACCGAATATTCGCTGGCATTTATTCTTGCGGTGCTGATTTCCTTTAGCGTTTGCCTGCTCTATATGGTGCGCATTTATCATCGCAGTGAATGGCTTAATCGCCGCTGGCATTTGCAGGCGCTGACCGATCCGTTAACGCTCCTGCCCAACTTTCGTGCGTTGGAACAAGCGCCGGAGCAAGAGGCGGGCAAGAGTTTTTGCTGCCTGCGCATTGATAATCTTGAGTTTATGAGTCGTCATTACGGGTTAATGATGCGCGTTCACTGTATCCGATCAATTTACCGTACGCTGCTGCCGTTGATGCAGGAAAACGAAAAGTTGTATCAATTGCCGGGTAGTGAACTGCTGTTAGTGCTGAGCGGGCCGGAAACGGAAGGGCGACTCCAGCATATGGTTAACATCCTGAATAGTCGGCAAATTCACTGGAACAATACCGGGCTGGATATGGGCTATGGTGCTGCCTGGGGGCGTTTTGATGGAAATCAGGAAACCCTGCAACCCTTGTTGGGGCAGTTAAGCTGGCTGGCGGAGCAATCCTGCGCACATCATCATGTGCTGGCGCTGGATAGCCGAGAGGAGATGGTTTCCGGGCAGACCACTAAACAGGTGCTATTGCTGAATACCATTCGCACGGCGTTAGATCAGGGTGATTTGCTGCTCTACGCCCAGCCAATTCGCAACAAAGAGGGTGAAGGTTATGATGAGATCCTCGCGCGACTGAAATATGACGGCGGCATTATGACCCCGGATAAGTTTCTGCCCCTTATTGCTCAGTTTAATCTTAGCGCGCGTTTTGATTTGCAAGTGCTGGAATCCTTGTTGAAGTGGCTGGCAACACACCCTTGCGACAAAAAAGGCCCGCGCTTTTCAGTCAATTTAATGCCGCTCACGCTGCTGCAAAAGAATATTGCCGGGCGGATTATTCGTCTGTTTAAGCGTTATCACATCTCCCCGCAGGCGGTCATTCTTGAGATCACCGAGGAGCAGGCGTTTTCTAACGCAGAAAGCAGCATGTACAACATCGAGCAGCTGCATAAGTTTGGTTTCCGGATTGCGATTGATGACTTTGGCACCGGATATGCCAACTACGAACGGTTAAAGCGTTTGCAGGCTGATATCATCAAAATTGATGGCGTCTTTGTGAAAGATATTGTCACGAATACGCTGGATGCGATGATTGTGAGATCAATTACCGATCTGGCGAAAGCGAAGTCATTGAGTGTGGTCGCGGAGTTTGTCGAGACGCAACAGCAGCAGGCGCTATTGCATAAGCTCGGGGTGCAATATCTGCAAGGGTATTTGATTGGACGCCCGCAGCCATTAGTTGATTAACAGGCGTAAAAAAGCCGGGGAATTATCCCCGGCTTTTTTATGTATGGTCTTACAGCACCAGTGCTGCGATTGACGCAGACAGCACACTCACCAGGGTAGAGCCGTAAACCAGTTTCAGACCGAAGCGAGAAACCACATTACCTTGCTCTTCATTCAGGCCTTTAACTGCACCTGCAATAATTCCGATTGAAGAGAAGTTAGCGAAGGAAACCAGGAACACAGAGATGATGCCTTCAGCACGCGGAGAGAGCGTGGAAGCAATTTTCTGCAGATCCATCATCGCAACGAACTCGTTAGAAACCAGTTTGGTCGCCATGATACTACCCACTTGCAGTGCTTCGCTGGACGGAACACCCATCACCCATGCAATCGGATAGAAGATGTAGCCCAGGATGCCCTGGAAGGAGATGCTGTAGCCAAACCAGCCAGTCACGGTGGCAAACAGTGCGTTCAGCGCGGCGATCAGGGCGATAAAGCCAATCAGCATTGCGGCAACGATAATGGCAACTTTGAAACCTGCCAGAATGTATTCACCCAGCATTTCGAAGAAGCTCTGACCTTCGTGCAGGTTGGACATCTGAATGTTTTCTTCACTGGCATCAACACGGTAAGGGTTGATCAGCGACAGCACGATAAAGGTGCTGAACATGTTCAGTACCAGCGCCGCAACGACATATTTCGGCTCCAGCATGGTCATGTATGCACCAACGATGGACATAGATACGGTGGACATCGCCGTTGCTGCCATGGTGTACATACGATTGCGGGAGATTTTGCCGAGGATATCTTTATAGGCAATAAAGTTTTCAGACTGACCCAGAATCAGGGAGCTGACGGCGTTAAAGGATTCCAGTTTGCCCATGCCGTTGACTTTGGAGAGCAGGAAACCAATTGCGCGGATAATCACCGGCAACACGCGAATGTGCTGGAGAATACCGATCAGTGCAGAGATAAAGACGATTGGGCACAGCACTTTCAGGAAGAAGAATGCCAGGCCTTGATCATTCATGCTACCAAAGACGAAGTTAGTCCCTTCGTTGGCAAATCCGAGCAGTTTTTCGAACATTTCGGAGAAGCCTTTCACGAAGCCTAAACCAACGTCGGAGTTCAGGAAGAACCACGCCAGTAACACTTCGATAACAAGCAGTTGAATAACATAACGGATACGAATTTTTTTGCGGTCGCTGCTTACCAGCAGTGCGAGAATCGCAACAACGGCAAGTGCCAGTACAAAATGAAGGACGCGGTCCATATTTGCTCCAAATATGAGGCAGGTTAAATTTCCGTGCACATTCTATGTAACATGGTTAAGGAAAACGAGATCTGACACACACTATAATGACGTCCTGTGACAAGCTTCAAAAATAGTGAGCTGTCATACATTTCTGCTATGTTGTGTATGGAAGCTGAAAGTTATGTAAATGTGCTAACATTAAACATAACCATAACATTCAAGTCATCAATCTTTTCGTAGTCATAATCCTGGTCTATCAGAGAAATCACCACAACCCATTTAAATGAATTTGATAATCATTCTCGTTTGGCATAGCATGAAACATAGCAAAGGCTATGTTTTAGAGGCACAAGATGACGAACTATCGCGTTGAGAGTAGCAGCGGACGGGCGGCGCGCAAGATGAGGCTCGCATTAATGGGACCTGCGTTCATTGCGGCGATTGGTTATATCGATCCCGGTAACTTTGCGACCAATATTCAGGCGGGTGCCAGCTTCGGCTATCAGCTACTGTGGGTTGTCGTTTGGGCCAACCTGATGGCGATGCTGATTCAGATCCTCTCTGCCAAACTAGGGATTGCCACCGGTAAAAATCTGGCGGAGCAGATTCGCGATCACTATCCGCGTCCCGTAGTGTGGTTCTATTGGGTTCAGGCAGAAATTATTGCGATGGCAACCGACCTGGCGGAATTTATTGGTGCGGCGATCGGTTTTAAACTCATTCTTGGTGTTTCGTTGTTGCAGGGCGCGGTGCTGACGGGGATCGCGACTTTCCTGATTTTAATGCTGCAACGTCGCGGGCAAAAACCGTTGGAGAAAGTGATTGGCGGGTTGCTATTGTTTGTTGCCGCGGCTTACATTGTCGAGTTGATTTTCTCCCAGCCTAACCTGGCGCAGCTGGGTAAAGGAATGGTGATCCCAAGTTTACCTACTTCGGAGGCGGTCTTCCTGGCAGCAGGCGTGTTAGGGGCGACGATTATGCCGCATGTGATTTATTTGCACTCTTCGCTCACTCAACATTTACATGGCGGTTCGCGTCAACAACGTTATTCCGCCACCAAATGGGATGTGGCTATCGCCATGACTATTGCCGGTTTTGTCAATCTGGCGATGATGGCTACAGCTGCGGCGGCGTTCCACTTTTCTGGTCATACTGGTGTTGCCGATCTTGATGAGGCTTATCTGACGCTGCAACCGTTGTTAAGCCATGCTGCGGCAACGGTCTTTGGGTTAAGCCTGGTTGCTGCCGGACTGTCCTCAACGGTGGTGGGGACACTGGCAGGGCAGGTGGTGATGCAGGGGTTCATTCGCTTCCATATCCCGCTGTGGGTGCGTCGTACAGTCACCATGCTGCCGTCATTTATTGTCATTCTGATGGGATTAGATCCGACACGGATTCTGGTTATGAGTCAGGTGCTGTTAAGTTTTGGTATCGCCCTGGCGCTGGTTCCACTGCTGATTTTCACCAGTGACAGCAAGTTGATGGGCGATCTGGTGAACAGCAAACGCGTAAAACAGACAGGCTGGGTGATTGTGGTGCTGGTCGTGGCGCTGAATATCTGGTTGCTGGTAGGAACGGCGCTGGGATTGTAGTTCAACTGGTGTCGCATTTGGCACCATTGGCGGATGCGGCGTAAACGCCTTATCCGCCCTACGCGTTAAAGAGCCGGTTTGTAGGCCTGATAAGACGCATCAGGCCTTGTGCTCCATTGGCGAATGTGTTTAATGGCGGTGTCCATGTCCGCGGCCTTTTCCGCGATGATCGTCACGATCGCGCCAGCCTTCACGATAGCCACGCTCATACGCTTTACGCTTATCCCAGCCACGATGATAGCCATTATCATGACGCCACCAGCGGTTTTTGCGCCACTCATAATTGCGATGCCAGTAATCACGATCTCGCCAGTGACCACCGTCCCAGTAATTACCGTAATGATCGCGATCGCCAATTTGTAATTTGATTGATGGCAGTAGGGTGATTTCACCTGCGTTTGCTGCAAGCGGGGTAAATGCCATCAGGGCGGCCGCCAGAAACAGTGACCTGAACATTGTTATTCTCCTTCACGATCGAAGCCGTCAGCGGCCTGTTAACGCAATATTACGGGGAGGTAAAGCCCCGTATCATCGCCATAACTCTTAAATCATAAAGGAGAGCATTTTTTGCTAAACGTTATCGTGGGGTGGCTGTTGCTTCGGACGATTGACCATCATCATCGGCTTACCTGCTAATAACAGCCATGCCGGAAGCATGACGATACAGAGCAGCGGTAGCAATGTGGTATTGGGTACAACGACTGCCGCCATAAAAAGACTTAACCAGCCATCGCGTGTTACCACCAGCACGATGCCGAGAATAGCGCAGGAAACGGTTATTGCCGCTGGTACGGCGGGAACGTGCTCATGCAGCATCAACCCTAATGCCACGCCGACAAACACTGCCGGGAAGATTCGCCCACCGCGAAAGCCACTGGCGGCAGCAACGACCAGGGCGGCAAGTTTAATTACCGCCAGCAAAAAGTAATCGCTGGTGCTGAAAGCCTGATTTGCCACCATCTGCTGCATCTCATCCAGCCCTTTAAACAGCGAAACTGGTCCACCAATAACCCCCAGAATACCGAGAATAAATCCGCCAATACCCAGCACGAGCACCGGATTTTTCATTTGATGCATCATCGCGTGCAACCGTGGTAAGCACCATACGGCGACCATCCCTGCTGCGATGGCAATCGCCGCGACAATTGCACCGCTGAGAATATCGGTCATTTCCATCTGTCCGTAATGCGCAATGGGCAGTGAAAAATGGGGATGGAAAAATAATCCGGTAGTAAGTGCACCAGCTGCTGCCGCCATTAACGGCGCAAAAAGACGATCCCATAGCGGAACTTCACTACTGCCATTTAAGGTTTGCGAAAATATCAACGCCGCCGCAACAGGTGTACCAAACAGCGCGCCGATGGTTCCGGCAGAGGCTAAAATAGTCCACTCCATTCGGTTGACGCGCGGTAACAGACGAGCGCCAATGGCAACCGCAAGGGCGATATTGACGGTCATGATCGGATGTTCCGGCCCCAGGCTGACGCCGCCAGCAAGACCGAGAATTAATGCTACGATAAGTCCTGGTAGCGCAGAGGGCGGAACCGGTGCGCCGATCAGCGGTTCACAGGCGGGGTCTGGTCCGGCATGACCCTGGCTGAAACGGATAACCAACCCCACCGCAATACCCGTTAGCGTTAATACACCGATGATCCAGAGGGGTGAATCCTGGGCTATCCCCAGAGTTCCCGGCAGTCGTTGCCAGAGCAAATTCTGTAATACCGAGGCGATTTTCATCACCACAATCAGAATAAGACTGGACGCAATCCCAATTGCCACGGCGGGGAGCGATAATAACAACATGGTTCTGGCTCGCGGATGGAGCATGTTCTATTCCTTATGCGGGGTCAGATACTTAGTTTGCCCAGCTTGCAAAAAGGCATCGCTGCAATTGGTGCTGAAACGATAAAGTAATTGTGTGACCCAGATCGATATTTACAGGGAGCCTGCCTTTCCGGCGTTGTTGTTATGCCCCCAGGTATTTACAGTGTGAGAAAGAATTATTTTGACTTTAGCGGAGCAGTTGAAGAATGACAAAGTATGCATTAGTCGGTGATGTGGGCGGCACCAACGCACGTCTTGCTCTGTGTGATATTGCCAGTGGTGAAATCTCGCAGGCTAAGACCTATTCAGGGCTTGATTACCCCAGCCTCGAAGCGGTCATTCGCGTTTATCTTGAAGAACATAAGGTCGAGGTGAAAGACGGCTGTATTGCCATCGCTTGCCCAATTACCGGTGACTGGGTGGCAATGACCAACCATACCTGGGCGTTCTCAATTGCCGAAATGAAAAAGAATCTCGGTTTTAGCCATCTGGAAATTATTAACGATTTTACCGCTGTATCGATGGCGATCCCGATGCTGAAAAAAGAGCATCTGATTCAGTTTGGTGGCGCAGAGCCGATAGAAGGTAAGCCTATTGCGGTTTACGGTGCCGGAACGGGGCTTGGGGTTGCGCATCTGGTCCATGTCGATAAGCGTTGGGTAAGCTTGCCGGGCGAAGGCGGTCACGTTGATTTTGCGCCGAATAGTGAAGAAGAGGCCATTATCCTCGAAATATTGCGTGCGGAAATTGGTCATGTTTCGGCGGAACGCGTGCTTTCTGGCCCAGGGCTGGTGAATTTGTATCGCGCAATTGTGAAAGCTGACAACCGCCTGCCAGAAAATCTCAAGCCAAAAGATATTACTGAACGCGCGCTGGCTGACAGCTGCACCGATTGCCGCCGTGCGTTGTCGCTGTTTTGCGTCATTATGGGCCGTTTTGGCGGCAATCTGGCGCTCAATCTCGGGACATTTGGCGGCGTGTTTATTGCGGGCGGTATCGTGCCGCGCTTCCTTGAGTTCTTCAAAGCCTCTGGTTTCCGTGCCGCATTTGAAGATAAAGGGCGCTTTAAAGAATATGTCCATGATATTCCGGTGTATCTCATCGTCCATGACAATCCGGGTCTTCTCGGTTCCGGTGCACATTTACGCCAGACCTTAGGTCACATTCTGTAAATCCTTCCTGTTATATCGGGAGGTAACTCTCCCGATAATCTTTTAAATCATACAGTTAATTCAATTTTTCTTTGTGTCCCCTCACAAGGCCGACCTGCGTCACACTTCCGTACAGCGGGATTAATTCTCCAGTAAATGCATTATTTGTCTGGTAACGGCGATTTGTTTTGCACGTTCATAATTTCACTCGTCAACTATCACTGAACGAGGAATTAACGATGAGTAAGAAACTGATTGCCTTATGTGCCTGCCCGATGGGCCTGGCTCACACCTTTATGGCCGCTCAGGCGCTGGAAGAAGCGGCGGTAGAAGCCGGTTATGAAGTGAAAATTGAAACCCAGGGCGCGGACGGCATCCAGAATCGCCTGACGGCGCAGGATATCGCCGAAGCGACCATCATCATCCATTCCGTGGCAGTTACCCCGGAAGATAACGAACGTTTCGAATCACGCGACGTTTATGAAATCACTTTGCAGGACGCAATTAAAAACGCTGCGGGCATCATCAAAGAAATCGAAGAGATGATTGCCTCTGAACAACAGTAATATTCGACAGGGATAATTGTTATGGCCATTAAAAAACGCAGTGCAACCGTTGTGCCTGGCGCATCCGGTGCGGCAGCGGCAGTTAAGAATCCGCAGGCCTCTAAAAGCAGCTTCTGGGGTGAACTCCCGCAGCATGTGATGTCAGGGATTTCACGCATGGTGCCAACCTTAATTATGGGCGGTGTGATCCTCGCTTTCAGCCAGTTGATTGCTTATAGCTGGCTTAAAATTCCTGCTGATATCGGCATCATGGATGCTCTTAATAGCGGGAAATTCTCCGGTTTCGACCTCTCCTTACTGAAATTTGCCTGGTTGTCGCAGTCCTTCGGCGGCGTGTTGTTTGGTTTTGCCATTCCGATGTTTGCTGCTTTTGTGGCGAACTCTATCGGTGGCAAACTGGCGTTTCCGGCTGGTTTTATCGGCGGCTTGATGTCTACCCAGCCGACGCAACTGCTGAACTTCGATCCCAGCACTATGCAATGGGCGACCTCTTCGCCGGTGCCGTCCACCTTTATTGGTGCGCTGATTATTTCTATCGTTGCCGGTTACCTTGTGAAATGGATGAACCAGAAAATCCAGTTACCGGATTTCCTGTTAGCGTTCAAAACCACATTTTTGCTACCGATTCTTTCCGCTATTTTTGTCATGCTGGCGATGTACTACGTCATCACACCATTTGGTGGCTGGATCAACGGCGGTATCCGTACCGTGCTGACTGCCGCAGGTGAGAAGGGCGCGCTGATGTACGCAATGGGGATCGCCGCGGCGACAGCAATCGACCTTGGTGGCCCGATCAACAAAGCCGCAGGTTTTGTTGCCTTCAGCTTTACCACTGACCACGTATTACCGGTCACCGCACGTTCTATCGCTATCGTTATTCCGCCGATTGGTCTGGGTCTGGCGACCATTATTGACCGTCGTTTAACCGGCAAACGCCTGTTCAACGCACAACTTTATCCGCAGGGTAAGACCGCGATGTTCCTTGCCTTTATGGGGATTAGTGAGGGTGCAATTCCGTTTGCACTGGAAAGCCCCATCACCGCCATTCCGTCGTATATGGTTGGCGCGATTGTCGGCTCAACCGCCGCTGTCTGGCTGGGCGCAGTGCAATGGTTCCCGGAATCCGCTATCTGGGCATGGCCACTGGTCACTAACCTCGGCGTCTACATGGCGGGGATCGCGCTGGGGGCAGTCATAACTGCGCTGATGGTGGTGTTCCTGCGTCTGATGATGTTCCGTAAAGGCAAATTGTTAATCGATAGCCTGTAAGAAGGAAAATCCAGATGACATTACTCGCTTCGCTGCGCGACTGGCTTAAGGCGCAACAACTGGATGCAGTGCTTCTCTCATCACGGCAGAACAAACAGCCGCATCTGGGGATCTCCACCGGATCTGGTTATGTGGTGATTAGCCGAGAAAGTGCGCACATTCTGGTGGATTCGCGATATTACGCGGATGTGGAAGCCCGCACGCAAGGCTACCAGCTGCATTTGCTTGACGCGACGCACACGCTTGCAACCATCGCCAGGCAAATCATTGCCGATGAGCAGTTGCAAACGCTCGGTTTTGAAGGCCAGCAGGTGAGTTGGGAAACCGCGCACCGCTGGCAGTCTGAACTCAATGCGAAACTGGTTAGCGCCACGCCGGATGTGCTGCGGCAAATCAAAACGCCAGAGGAGGTGGAGAAAATCCGCCTTGCCAGTGGGATTGCCGATCGCGGTGCAGAGCATATTCGCCGCTTTATTCAGGCGGGGATGAGCGAGCGCGAGATAGCCGCTGAACTGGAGTGGTTTATGCGCCAGCAGGGCGCAGAAAAAACCTCTTTTGACACCATTGTCGCCAGTGGCTGGCGTGGGGCGCTGCCGCACGGCAAAGCCAGCGACAAGATTGTTGCAGCGGGCGAGTTTGTCACTCTCGATTTCGGTGCGCTGTATCAGGGCTACTGCTCTGATATGACGCGCACCTTGCTGGTGAATGGCGAAGGGGTGAGCGCCGAATCTCATCCGCTGTTTAACGTCTATCAGATTGTTTTGCAGGCACAGCTCGCAGCAATCTCTGCAATTCGCCCCGGCGTGCGCTGCCAGCAGGTTGACGAAGCCGCGCGTCGGGTGATTACCGAGGCAGGATTTGGCGACTATTTTGGTCACAACACCGGTCATGCTATTGGCATTGAAGTACACGAAGATCCGCGCTTTTCACCGCGGGATACCACGACGCTACAGCCAGGCATGTTACTGACCGTGGAGCCGGGGATTTATTTGCCAGGGCAAGGGGGCGTGCGCATCGAGGATGTTGTGCTGGTCACCCCGCAAGGCGCAGAAGTGCTCTACGCCATGCCGAAAACAGTGTTGCTCACGGGAGAGGCATAATGGATTTATCGCTATTAAAAGCGTTGAGCGAGGCAGATGCGATCGCCTCCTCGGAACAGGAAGTGCGGCAGATCCTGCTGGAAGAAGCGGATCGCCTGCAAAAAGAAGTGCGATTTGATGGTCTGGGATCGGTGCTGATCCGCCTGAATGAATCGACAGGTCCGAAGGTGATGATCTGCGCATATGGACGAAGTGGGATTTATGGTGCGCAGCATCTCCCGCGAAGGGGCGATTGATGTGCTGCCGGTTGGCAATGTACGCATGGCTGCCCGCCAGCTGCAGCCGGTGCGCATCACCACCCGTGAAGAGTGCAAAATTCCAGGCCTGCTTGACGGCGACCGGCAGGGGAATGATGTCAGCGCCATGCGCGTGGATATTGGCGCGCGCTCGTATGACGAAGTGATGCAGGCGGGAATTCGTCCAGGCGATCGCGTCACGTTCGATACCACTTTTCAGGTTCTCCCCCACCAGCGGGTGATGGGGAAAGCCTTTGATGATCGCCTCGGTTGCTATCTGCTGGTGACGTTACTACGTGAGCTGCACGACGCCGAACTGCCTGCGGAAGTGTGGCTGGTGGCAAGTTCCAGCGAAGAGGTGGGATTACGCGGCGGGCAAACTGCCACCCGCGCGGTGTCGCCGGACGTCGCCATTGTGCTTGATACCGCCTGCTGGGCGAAAAACTTTGATTATGGCGCGGCTAACCATCGCCAGATTGGTAACGGCCCGATGCTGGTGTTAAGCGACAAGTCACTGATTGCGCCGCCAAAACTCACCGCCTGGATTGAAACCGTGGCGGCAGAAATTGGCGTGCCGTTACAGGCGGATATGTTCAGTAACGGCGGCACGGACGGTGGAGCGGTGCACTTAACCGGTACCGGCGTACCCACAGTGGTGATGGGGCCTGCCACCCGCCACGGACATTGCGCCGCGTCGATTGCCGATTGCCGCGACATTTTGCAGATGGAGCAACTTTTATCTGCCCTTATTCAACGTATTACGCGTGAGACGGTTGTTCAACTGACGGATTTCAGATGATCTCCTGATTAACCCGGAGCGGTTATGTTAACGATTCAATTTCTCTGTCCTTTGCCTAACGGTCTACATGCTCGTCCGGCGTGGGAACTTAAAGAACAGTGCAGCCAGTGGCAAAGCGAAATCACTTTTATTAACCATCGCCAGAACGCAAAGGCCGATGCCAAAAGCTCGCTGGCGCTGATTGGCACCGGCACCCTATTTAATGACAGTTGCAGCCTGAACATTAGCGGCAGCGATGAAGAGCAGGCGCGGCGCGTGCTGGAAGAGTACATCCAGGTGCGCTTTATCGACAGCGACAGCGTTCAGCCAACGCAGGCAGAACTGACGGCGCATCCGCTGCCGCGTTCATTAAGCCGCCTTAACCCGGATTTACTGTACGGCAATGTGCTGGCAAGCGGCGTCGGCGTGGGTACGCTGACCCTGTTACAAAGCGACAGCCTCGACAGTTATCGGGCAATCCCCGCCAGTGCGCAAGATTCCACCCGGCTGGAGCACAGCCTGGCAACGCTTGCCGAGCAACTGAACCAGCAATTGCGTGAGCGTGACGGCGAAAGCAAAACTATCCTCAGCGCCCATTTGTCGCTGATTCAGGATGATGAATTTGCAGGCAATATCCGTCGCCTGATGACAGAACAGCATCAGGGGCTGGGGGCGGCGATCATCAGCAATATGGAGCAGGTTTGCGCCAAACTTTCTGCTTCTGCCAGCGATTATCTGCGCGAACGTGTTAGCGACATTCGCGATATTAGCGAACAGTTGCTGCATATTACCTGGCCGGAACTGAAGCCGCGCAACAATCTGGTGCTGGAAAAACCGACTATTCTGGTGGCCGAGGATTTAACCCCAAGCCAGTTTTTAAGCCTGGATTTAAAAAATCTTGCGGGCATGATTCTGGAGAAAACCGGGCGCACCTCGCATACCCTGATTCTGGCCCGCGCCTCGGCGATCCCGGTACTGAGCGGCCTGCCGCTGGATGCGATTGCCCGTTATGCCGGGCAACCTGCAGTGCTTGACGCCCAGTGCGGCGTGCTGGCGATTAACCCGAATGACGCGGTGAGCGGTTATTATCAGGCCGCGCAGACGCTGGCGGATAAACGCCAAAAACAACAGGCGCAGGCTGCCGCGCAGCTGGCTTATTCCCGTGATAACAAGCGTATTGATATCGCGGCGAATATTGGCACCGCTCTGGAAGCGCCTGGCGCGTTTGCCAACGGCGCGGAAGGCGTCGGGCTGTTCCGTACCGAAATGCTCTATATGGATCGCGACAGCGCGCCGGACGAGCAGGAGCAATTTGAAGCCTACCAGCAGGTGCTACTGGCAGCGGGCGACAAGCCGATTATCTTCCGCACAATGGACATCGGAGGCGATAAAAGCATTCCTTATCTGAATATTCCCCAGGAAGAGAACCCGTTCCTCGGCTATCGCGCGGTACGTATTTACCCGGAATTTGCTGGCCTGTTCCGCACTCAACTGCGGGCCATTTTGCGCGCCGCCAGTTTCGGCAACGCCCAGTTGATGATCCCGATGGTCCACAGCCTCGATCAGATCTTATGGGTGAAGGGCGAGATCCAAAAAGCGATCGTTGAGCTTAAGCGCGATGGCCTGCGTCATGCAGAGACGATTACGCTGGGTATCATGGTGGAAGTGCCGTCGGTGTGCTACATCATCGATCACTTCTGCGATGAGGTCGATTTCTTCAGTATCGGCTCCAACGATATGACCCAGTATCTGTATGCGGTCGATCGTAATAACCCGCGCGTATCGCCGCTATATAACCCGATTACGCCATCGTTCCTGCGCATGTTGCAGCAGATTGTTACCACTGCGCATCAGCGGGGCAAATGGGTAGGCATTTGCGGTGAACTGGGCGGTGAAAGCCGTTATCTGCCGCTACTGCTTGGGCTGGGCCTGGATGAGCTGAGTATGAGTAGCCCGCGCATTCCGGCGGTGAAAAGCCAGCTTCGTCAACTGGATAGCGAGGCGTGTCGGGAACTGGCGCGTCAGGCGTGTGAATGCCGCAGCGCGCAGGAAATTGAAGCGTTACTCACCGCCTTTACGCCGGAAGAAGACGTTCGCCCGCTGCTGGCGCTGGAGAATATCTTCGTTGATCAGGCCTTTAGCAATAAAGAGCAGGCGATCCAGTTCCTGTGCGGTAACCTCGGCGTTAACGGGCGCACTGAACATCCGTTCGAGCTGGAAGAGGATGTCTGGCAGCGGGAAGAGATTGTCACCACTGGCGTTGGTTTTGGCGTGGCGATCCCGCACACCAAATCTCAGTGGATCCGTCATTCCAGTATCAGCATTGCCCGGCTGGCGAAACCGGTTGACTGGCAGTCAGAAATGGGCGAAGTCGAACTGGTGATCATGCTGACGCTGGGTGCTAACGAAGGGATGAATCATGTGAAAGTCTTCTCGCAGCTGGCGCGTAAACTGGTGAATAAAAACTTCCGCCAGTCGTTGTTTGCCGCGCAAGATGCACAAAGTATCCTGACGCTGCTGGAAACAGAATTAACCTTCTGACGTTAGCCCTGAAAACGGGCGCTGTACTCTCCCGGCGTCAGACCAAACTGACGCCGGAAAACGCGACAAAAATAGTCGCTATCCGGAAAACCGCAACGCTGTGCCACTTCATGAATTGACAGATGATATTTCTGCAAAATCATCCTCGCCTTCGCCATTCGCACCCAACGCACATACTCGATAAAACGCATCGTTCCATGCTGAGCAAACAGTTTTGACAGATGATTGGGCGTGATATTAAAAAACTGCGCCACGCTCTCGCGGGTGAGCGGCTGGGCATAATTATCCTGAACCCAGTTACAAATGCTGTGATAGAGAAAATCGCCGCGCGGCTGCGAATTGCCCGGCGGCATATTCACCACGTTACGGCAAAGATGCAGCAAACTTAACACCAGCGGCTGAATGATATTTTGCTCCAGCGGCGAACGGCTAAGATGGGTGAGGGCGGTAAGCATCGCTTCACCTTCACCGCGTTGCAGGCTGGGAAGCTGGATCTGGCGAGCAGGATGCAACAACGACGTGGTGCGGCTATCGTAAAACGATAACCCAAGCCAGGTCGGAGCGAACACCAGGCTTAACAGCATCACCGGTTTGTTGTTGACCGGTAAATTAGCCGCGCGCGCCGGAATAAACAGCATTTCTCCTTCCACCAAACGTTGCTGCTTTGCTTCCAGCAGATTGCCGTATTCGCCGCGCAGCACGATATCCAGACGGGGAAAATCAATACATAAACTGCCCACCGGCAACGAGGCAGGCTGGCTGGCAAAACAGACGCGCCCCAGTAGTTGCGGGTTAAGCACCAGGCCGCTGAACAGATCGGCGAAAAATTGTTGATCGGCGGGCAAGCCTGGTGCTTTCATGAAAGTTCCCGATTAAAGATGCATTAACTGGCGGAATTCTTTAACTTTGCTGCGGCTGACCGGCACTTCAAAATCCAGATCTTTCAGTCGCAGAATGTAGGTGTTATTAAACCACGGTTCGATCTCGCGGATTTTGTTCAGATTGACACAAAATGAGCGATGGCAGCGGAAAAAATGCGACGGCGGCAGTTTGCTGCAAAATTCGGTAATGTTCATCGGCATTACGTAGGATTCACGCCGCGTATAAACAAAGGTCATTTTCTCGTGCGCTTCGGCGTAATAGATATCGTTAATGGGGGTGACGATTATTCGCTCATCTTTCACCAGATTAATGGTGTCATTCTCACGCGTTACCGTCGCGGCAGGCGTACTGCTGGTCTGCTGTTGTTGCCAGGCCGCTTCCAGTTTTTGCAGCATCCCGGTAATGCGTGACTCCTGATACGGTTTGAGAATGTAGTCAAACGCCTCCAGTTCAAACGCTTCTACCGCATGTTCTTTCCACGCGGTGATGAACACAATAAACGGTTTATGGGCGAACTGGCTGATGTTTTGCGCCAGCAACACACCATCCAGCGACGGAATATTGATATCCAGAAAAATGGCGTCGACGCGGTTATGCTGCAAAAACTTCAACACGTCCAGACCGTCGTCAAAGGTGCCGACAATCTCCATCTGGCTGTGCTCTTTAATTAGCCAGCTCAGTTCCTGTTGTGCCAGGAATTCGTCTTCAACAATGATGACTTTCACAATATCACTCCGGCTCAAAGCAATAACGTAGCCTGTGAGGCGACTGGGGTGCGTTGGTTAGGAATGTAAAACGCAATTTCCGTTCCTGGTTCCAGGCGGCGGATATGCAGCCCCTCGCCATACAATAACTTCACGCGATGATGAACATTCAGCAGGCCAATTTTATTGCCCGGCATTTCATTCGCTTCGACCCGCTCAATCACCTTTAGATCGATGCCGTGCCCGGTATCCCGCACCGCAATGCGTACCCGATTGCCGCACTCTGCAACGCTGATGGTGACAACGCCTTTACCTTTGCAAGGCTGGATACCGTGGACAATGGCATTCTCCACCAACGGCTGGATCAGCAGGCTGGGAATGCAGCAATTCACCTCTTCATCAATATCATAGATAACCGTGAGCTTGTCGCCAAAGCGGGCCTGCTCAATGGCAATATAGTCTTTAATTTGATACAGCTCTTTTTTGATATCGATTTGCTCATCGTCTTTTAATTCAATGTTATAGCGCAGATAACGCGACAGATTAAAGATCAGCTGGCGAGCGGTATCCGGATTCAGACGGATCGACGATGAAATAGCGTTCAGAGCGTTAAACAGAAAATGGGGATTAATTTTGCTTTGCAGGGCGCGAAGCTCTGCCTTATTTGCCATTTCACGTAGCTGCTCGGCGCGTGAAACCTCCAGTTGCGTGGAGATGATTTGCGACAGACCAACCGCCATTTCCTGTAATGACGAGGTTATCTGATGCGCGTGGCAGTAGTAAATTTTCAGCGTTCCGGTCACAACGCCTTTCTCCCACAATGGGATCACCAGCATGGAATGAATCTCTGGTGTGCGGTGGGCTTCATCATTGTTTTTAATGATGATTTTTCCGTAATTCATCGCCTGACGGGTAGTCGGGCTAATGAAGTCATCGCCATTCTGATAGTTATGTTCACCCACGCCAACATAGGCCAGCACATGATCGGTATTGGTAATCGCCACCGCATCGGCGTGAATGTCATCGCGAATAATTTCACAAACTTTGCGTAATGACTCGCTATTGACATGGCGAAACAGAGGTAGCGTTTTGTTGGCGATATCCAGCGCCAACTTGGCCTGCCGCGCGGCGCTGGCCTCTTTTTCGCCCTCAACGCTTTGCACCAGCAGCACAATAAAGCCGATACAGACGCTGCCGAGGATCATCGGAATGCCGATTTTAGAGACGATATCGATCCCAAGCTCTGTGGTCGGTGCCCAGACAATCACCAGAATCATGGTCAACGTTTCACACAACATGCCGCCGAGAATACCGACGCGCCAGCGCTGCGCTTTGGGGATTTTCAGGTTGATCCAGCCCGATATACAACCCGCCAGAATGCTGGTGATAAAGCAGGGGATCGCCGTCACGCCGCCGATATCAATTAAATAACGGTGAATACCCGCAATCACGCCGGTAATGATGCCCACCCACGGGCCAAACAGAATCCCGCCTGACATCACCGCGATAATACGTACGTTCACCAGCGAACCTTCTACAGGAACGCCGGACCAGGTGCTGAACAGGGCGAACAGCGAGAAAATGGCGGTAACGGCGAGCAACTCTTTTGGGGAGTGCGCCGACTTGTGCAACAGTTCGCGAAACAGACGGATACGGATGAGAAAGAACAGGCAGATAAGCATTAACGCTGCCCGATCGAAGACCGCCAGCAGCATGTTGAATATTTCGTGCACGGGTGACTCTGAATAAGGATTAAACCTCTATGATAGGTAACCTGAAGGCTGATGACCAGCAGGCCGTTTTTGAGGAAAAACCACAATTTTAAAAGGGGATTGATAGATAAATGGTGTATTAGCAATGCATCTCTTGATAATGCACTTCTGGTTAGTAAATTTATTGAAATTATTATGTTAATAAAATGAGTGGTAATTTTCTTGTTAGCGCAGATAATTTTCCTGTTTTTAAAGCAGAGTTCCTCATTTAACGTCATTAATAAAAATGTTCTAAAACGCTGGACAGACAGAAATTAATCAGGCTATTTTCAAAACAGCCACCATCGTGGCAGCGTCGCTCGGACGGTCCGGGCGCTAACGTTAATCTGAGGAAATTATGGCTGACACTCGCCCTGAACGTCGCTTTACGCGCATTGATCGTCTCCCGCCCTATGTTTTTAACATTACCGCTGAACTGAAAATGGCTGCGCGTCGGCGCGGCGAAGATATTATCGATTTCAGTATGGGTAACCCGGACGGTGCGACTCCGCCGCATATCGTCGAAAAATTATGTACTGTGGCCCAGCGCCCGGACACGCATGGTTACTCCACTTCACGCGGTATTCCGCGGCTACGTCGCGCCATTTCCCGCTGGTATCAGGATCGCTACGACGTTGAAATCGACCCGGAATCAGAAGCCATCGTCACTATTGGTTCGAAAGAGGGCCTGGCGCATCTGATGCTGGCGACACTGGATCACGGTGACACAGTGCTGGTGCCGAATCCAAGTTACCCCATTCATATTTACGGCGCGGTGATTGCCGGGGCTCAGGTACGCTCAGTGCCGCTGGTGGAAGGTGTCGATTTCTTCAACGAACTGGAGCGCGCCATTCGTGAAAGTTATCCGAAACCGAAGATGATGATCCTCGGCTTCCCGTCGAACCCAACCGCGCAATGCGTGGAACTGGAGTTCTTCGAAAAGGTTGTGGCGCTGGCGAAGCGCTACGATGTGCTGGTGGTCCATGACCTGGCCTATGCCGATATCGTCTACGATGGCTGGAAAGCGCCGTCAATCATGCAGGTGCCAGGTGCACGCGATGTGGCGGTCGAGTTCTTTACGCTGTCGAAAAGCTACAACATGGCGGGCTGGCGTATCGGCTTTATGGTTGGCAACAAAACGCTGGTCAGTGCGCTGGCACGTATTAAAAGCTATCACGATTACGGCACCTTTACGCCGTTGCAGGTGGCGGCGATTGCGGCGCTGGAGGGCGATCAACAGTGCGTGCGCGACATTGCCGAACAGTACAAACGCCGCCGTGATGTATTGGTTAAAGGGCTGCATGAAGCGGGCTGGATGGTCGAAATGCCGAAGGCTTCGATGTATGTCTGGGCGAAAATACCGGAACCGTATGCTGCCATGGGCTCGCTGGAATTTGCCAAGAAATTGCTTAACGAAGCGAAGGTCTGTGTCTCTCCGGGGATTGGCTTTGGCGACTATGGTGATACGCATGTGCGCTTTGCACTGATTGAAAACCGCGACCGTATTCGTCAGGCGATTCGTGGGATTAAAGCGATGTTCCGTGCCGACGGTTTACTACCCGCCAGCAGCAAACATATTCACGAAAACGCGGAATAAACACCGACCTCAGAAATGCAAACAGGAGCCTGATGGCTCCTGTTTTTCATTGCACAGTTTGCTTTTAGATCATCAGGGCAAAAGTACCGGCCCAAACGATGACCATAAAAGAAATGCCCATAAAGAAATATTTCACTTTACATCTCTCCGCGTAATTGCTGTTACGCCTGAATGACTTCATTACACCTGATACAGTGAGTTGACACCGGGCAAAACGACCTTAAAAGTCCTGTATTTTACCGTGGGCATCACCCCAGAATTCTGAGCTAAACTGCTCGAGACGGCGCTAATGTACGCCTAAAACTGAAACGAGACAAGAGGCATTTTCTTATTTACTTTTAGTAACTTACAGGTGTCTCATATCGGCGACAGTTTAATTTCTGACGGTAATAATTAGATATTCAGCGAAGGAAAAAACCTTAAGAAAAAAGCCATAAAAACCATGAGGTTATTATGGCTTATGTGAGGAGGTAAAGAGTCAGAGCAGTTTGTTAAATGTATAACGACGATTCTCCCACCGGGCGCGTTTTAAAGCGACGGTGGATCCAGAGGTACTGCTCCGGTGCGCGCATGATTTCTTTCTCGATAATCTTGTTCATATAGGCAGCGGCTTGATTTTCATCTGTCGGGTAGCCTTCCATCTCTGGGGTGATGAACAAACGATATCCGCTGTAATCCGCTTTTCTTACCATCGTTACGGTCAACATGGCTGCGCCAGAGAGACGGGAGAGAACATAGGTGCCATTGGTTGTGGCGACATTTTCTACCGCAAAGAACGGCGCGAAGGAGCTGCCTTTACGACCATAATCCTGATCGGGAGCAAACCATACCGCTTCACCTTTCTTCAGTGCACTGACAATGCCGCGCAGATTATTTCTGCCGATCATCGCTTTGTTAGAGCGCATGCGACCACGGGTCTGCACCCATTCCATCAGCTGATTATTATGTGGACGATAGGTAGCCATCATTGGCTGACAAAGTCCCATCACGCGGCCGCCCAGTTCCAGCGACATAAAATGGACGCCGACAACCATTACGCCGCGATTTTGCATTTGTGCGCGTTTAAGGTTATCCAGCCCTTCAACATCAAACCATTTACGTACGCGACTGTCGGGCCAGAACCACGCCATGCCGGTTTCTACCAGCGCCATGCCGAGTGAACGAAAGTTTTCGGCAATCATCTTCTCGCGTTCTTCCGCAGAATGCTGCGGGAAGCAAAGTTCCAGGTTTTTACGGGCGATAGATTCACGCCGTTTCAGGAATGGTCGCGCCATTGCGCCAATACGCGTGCCGAGAAAGCAGAGAACAGGATAAGGAAGCTGTACCCAAAGCCAGAGTACACCAAGCCCAAACCATGTGAGCCAGTAGCGAGGATGCAGAAACTCGCGGGAAAATTTGCATTGTGGAAACATAGTTACCTTCTGTAGATACGAATTGTTGTATCGCAGAAGATTCCATGTCGACAGCGGTACACTCAATTGATTAGGCCATCATGTACGACAATGGTTCCTGTAAAGAGTGTAAAGACTAGTCAGGACATAACCACGAGGAGCATGAATGCGGTATCTGTACTTTATCACTCGCTGACTGCTTTCAGCTACTGATTATTAATCGTGCAAAGTAAATATTTTTCCGTACACAACAGTCTTGCATTTAACATGCTGTTTTCATTGATGCTTAGCAAAAATTGCCAGAGGTTAAGGATTGTCTTACTATTAAAGTGACTGAAGTTACAGGTTTTTTAGCGCGGCAGGAGGTTGAGCTATGATTTATTTATGGATGTTTCTCGCCCTGTGTATTGTCTGCGTAAGCGGATACATCGGTCAGGTACTGAACGTGGTATCGGCGGTCTCTTCTTTCTTCGGCATGGTGATCCTCGCTGCACTCATTTATTACTTCACCATGTGGTTAACAGGCGGTAATGAACTGGTGACGGGGATATTTATGTTTCTTGCCCCGGCTTGTGGCTTGATGATTCGCTTTATGGTGGGGTATGGCAGGCGATAGTGGGTCAGGATGGCTCATTTGGGCAGGTGTTCACATCAGCATCAGACATGATTGCTCACCTGCCATGTGACAGACGCTATCGCACAGGATGAATAAGATAATTCGCCTTTGTCGGAAAAGGGGGCGTGGTTTCTTCTGTGAGGTTTAATGGTGGCGCATCTTCTCTCATCTTAAACAAAATTGCCTGTGATGGCTGAAGTTTTGTAGAGTGAGTTGTCGTCATCGCTGATGTTTTTTCCGTCTCTTTATAGCTCCTCTCACTTCCACCACCAGAAATGGAAAATGCAAAAACATTGCATGCCATAATAGAGACCAATAAAAATAAGCTAAAAAGTATTAAGTTTACTTTCATAGAAAGTTATCCTGAAAATGGTTCACTGAGAACATACGATGTTATGGCTGTATTTACATTTAATTAATCAATATTTACATCGATATAATAAATGACATCTCTTTGTGGTACATAAGAATAGTTCTCTGTGACAGGAAGCATATTCCTACAATTGTAAGACTAAAATACTTCTTGCGATAATAACTACAACTGTAAGATAACCCTTTCAAAATGACCGTTGCTCTCTGATTTCTCATTTCATGCTCACCCAATATGATGGCGGCGTTTTCTAAAACTGTTAAAGAATGAGGTAAGTATGAAACGTTTAATTATGGCTACGATGGTCACAGCTATTCTGGCATCTTCAACTGTATGGGCTGCTGATAATGCACCGGTAGCGGCACAACAGCAAACTCAGCAAGTTCAGCAAACCCAGAAAACGGCAGCAGCAGAGCGTATCTCTGAACAAGGTTTATATGCGATGCGTGACGTGCAGGTAGCGCGCCTGGCTCTGTTTCATGGCGATCCGGAAAAGGCAAAAGAACTGACCAATGAAGCTTCCGCTTTGTTGTCAGATGACAGTACCGAATGGGCAAAGTTCGCTAAGCCAGGTAAAAAGACCAATCTCAATGATGACCAATATATTGTCATTAATGCATCTGTCGGAATTTCTGAGAGTTATGTAGCGACACCCGAAAAAGAAGCCGCGATAAAAATTGCCAATGAAAAAATGGCGAAAGGGGATAAAAAGGGCGCAATGGAAGAGCTTCGCCTGGCCGGTGTTGGTGTAATGGAAAACCAATATCTGATGCCGCTTAAACAGACTCGTAATGCACTTGCTGATGCGCAGAAACTGCTTGATAAAAAGCAATACTACGAGGCAAACCTGGCGCTTAAAGGTGCGGAAGATGGAATCATCGTCGATAGCGAAGCACTGTTTGTGAACTAATGCTGACTGGCAGTATATTGAGGTAAAGGATTTAACTCCCTCCAGACGACAATTTTTTATGACCACAATACGACAGGTTGTGGTCATAAAATTATTTGGCGCTCGCTGTTCTATAAACTCGCATTTTATATTCCTCAAAGTAAACCGCAATAATCCCGTGTCATCACAAATCATTTAATATGTTATATTTTATGGTACGCTTTAAAAAGCGTAATCATACCCTTACTTGTAAATCACCGGCGCTTCTTACAGTTGTAAGAATAACATCACAAATGTCGCGACTCTCTCTGATTACCACGAACCAATATTTATCATATTCTTCTTTTCGTCCTCACTACTTACCATGCAGAAAGGAATTGGAAGTAGCGATGAAATGATTTTCAGCACTTGATACAGGAATGTAAAAATATCGAGTGCAGCTACGACGATATTTTGCGGATTATTTATAGAGGCGTTATGCCTTAAATAAACGCTAAATTAACACATATTTAATTAACTAATAGGTATTGCTATGTCAACTCCACTTCAAGGAATTAAAGTTCTCGATTTCACCGGTGTGCAATCTGGCCCATCTTGTACTCAAATGCTGGCCTGGTTTGGCGCTGACGTTATTAAAATTGAACGTCCCGGCGTTGGTGACGTAACGCGTCACCAGCTGCGAGATATTCCTGATATCGATGCGCTTTACTTCACCATGCTTAACAGTAACAAACGTTCTATTGAGTTAAATACCAAAACAGCGGAAGGCAAAGAGGTAATGGAAAAGCTGATCCGCGAAGCTGATATCTTAGTCGAGAACTTTCATCCAGGGGCCATTGATCACATGGGTTTCACCTGGGAGCATATTCAAGAAATCAATCCACGTCTGATTTTTGGTTCGATCAAAGGGTTTGATGAGTGTTCGCCTTATGTGAATGTAAAAGCCTATGAAAACGTTGCTCAGGCAGCGGGTGGCGCGGCATCCACTACGGGTTTTTGGGACGGTCCGCCGCTGGTAAGCGCTGCAGCGTTGGGTGACAGCAACACCGGAATGCATTTACTGATCGGTTTACTTGCTGCTTTGCTGCATCGCGAAAAAACGGGGCGTGGGCAACGAGTCACCATGTCAATGCAGGATGCCGTATTGAACCTTTGCCGCGTGAAATTACGCGACCAGCAGCGTCTCGATAAATTGGGTTATCTGGAAGAATACCCGCAGTATCCGAATGGCACATTTGGTGATGCAGTTCCCCGCGGAGGTAATGCGGGTGGTGGCGGTCAGCCTGGCTGGATCCTGAAATGTAAAGGTTGGGAAACCGATCCTAACGCCTATATTTATTTCACTATTCAGGAGCAAAACTGGGAAAACACCTGCAAAGCCATCGGCAAACCAGATTGGATTACCGATCCGGCATACAGTACAGCCCATGCCCGACAGCCACATATTTTCGATATTTTTGCTGAAATCGAAAAATACACTGTCACTATTGATAAACATGAAGCGGTGGCCTATTTGACTCAATTTGATATTCCTTGTGCACCGGTTTTAAGTATGAAAGAAATTTCACTTGATCCCTCTTTGCGCCAAAGTGGCAGTGTTGTCGAAGTGGAACAACCGTTGCGTGGAAAATATCTGACAGTTGGTTGTCCAATGAAATTCTCTGCCTTTACGCCAGATATTAAAGCTGCGCCGCTATTAGGTGAACATACCGCTGCTGTATTGCAGGAGCTGGGTTATAGCGACGATGAAATTGCTGCAATGAAGCAAAACCACGCCATCTGATATTAACGGGGGCTTCTGGCTCCCAATTTATAAAAATTTCGAGGTTATTAATCATGTCAGATCAACTTCAAATGACAGATGGTATGCATATCATCGTTGAAGCATTAAAACAGAATAATATTGACACTATTTATGGTGTTGTAGGTATTCCTGTGACGGATATGGCGCGCCATGCCCAGGCGGAAGGCATTCGTTATATTGGTTTTCGTCATGAGCAGTCGGCAGGCTATGCCGCTGCGGCAAGCGGTTTTCTTACCCAAAAACCAGGGATCTGCCTGACAGTGTCTGCGCCAGGATTCCTCAATGGTTTGACCGCATTGGCCAACGCAACGGTAAATGGTTTTCCGATGATCATGATTAGCGGCTCCAGCGACCGCGCGATCGTCGACCTACAGCAAGGTGATTATGAAGAGCTGGACCAAATGAATGCGGCAAAACCGTATGCCAAAGCAGCATTTCGCGTTAATCAGCCGCAGGATCTTGGCATTGCATTGGCACGCGCTATCCGGGTCTCAGTATCGGGTCGCCCTGGCGGAGTTTATCTTGATTTGCCAGCAAATGTCCTGGCCGCGACGATGGAAAAAGACGAAGCGTTAACCACGATTGTAAAAGTTGAAAATCCGTCGCCAGCATTATTGCCATGCCCGAAGTCAGTCACTAGCGCAATTTCGCTTTTAGCAAAAGCTGAACGGCCATTAATTATCCTTGGCAAAGGCGCGGCGTATTCACAAGCTGACGAACAGCTTCGTGAATTTATTGAAAGTGCCCAGATTCCATTCCTGCCAATGTCTATGGCGAAAGGGATCCTCGAAGATACGCATCCACTTTCTGCGGCAGCTGCGCGTTCGTTTGCCCTGGCAAATGCTGACGTTGTCATGCTTGTTGGTGCACGACTGAATTGGTTACTGGCACACGGTAAAAAAGGATGGGCGGCAGATACACAGTTTATTCAACTGGATATTGAACCGCAGGAAATTGACAGCAACCGCCCCATTGCTGTGCCAGTCGTTGGCGATATTGCATCCAGTATGCAAGGTATGCTGGCAGAACTGAAACAAAACACATTTACGACTCCACTGGTATGGCGCGATATTTTAAATATCCACAAGCAGCAAAATGCACAAAAAATGCATGAAAAATTAAGTACAGATACCCAACCATTAAATTACTTTAATGCATTAAGTGCTGTGCGCGATGTATTGCGTGAGAACCAGGATATTTATTTAGTTAATGAAGGTGCAAATACCCTGGATAATGCACGAAATATTATTGATATGTATAAACCACGTCGTCGTCTGGATTGTGGTACCTGGGGTGTCATGGGCATCGGTATGGGCTATGCCATCGGTGCTAGCGTGACCTCTGGTTCTCCGGTTGTCGCCATTGAAGGTGATAGTGCTTTTGGTTTCAGTGGGATGGAGATTGAAACGATTTGTCGATATAACCTGCCGGTGACGATCGTTATTTTTAATAATGGCGGCATCTACAGAGGAGACGGTGTTGATCTCAGTGGCGCTGGTGCACCATCACCAACAGATCTGTTGCACCATGCAAGGTATGACAAATTAATGGATGCGTTTCGTGGCGTTGGCTATAACGTCACCACGACAGATGAACTTCGTCATGCTTTAACCACCGGTATTCAGTCGCGCAAACCGACCATTATTAATGTGGTCATCGACCCTGCAGCAGGAACTGAAAGTGGCCATATTACCAAACTTAACCCAAAACAAGTCGCTGGTAATTAAATACTGACATCGTCTCCTCTTGCCAACTCATTATGCGATGGTGAGGGGACCCTTATCGGAAATACTATTATGCTAACATTTTTTATTGGCGATTTATTGCCTATTATCGTAATCATGCTGTTGGGTTATTTTAGCGGCAGACGAGAAACTTTTTCAGAAGATCAAGCCCGGGCATTTAATAAACTGGTATTAAACTACGCTCTTCCTGCGGCTCTATTTGTATCTATTACCCGGGCAAACAGGGAAATGATTTTTGCGGACACTCGTCTGACCCTTGTATCACTTGTGGTTATTGTCGGATGTTTCTTTTTCTCCTGGTTTGGTTGCTACAAATTTTTTAAACGTACCCATGCAGAAGCAGCTGTATGTGCATTAATTGCAGGTTCACCTACCATTGGATTCCTGGGGTTTGCAGTTCTCGATCCTATTTATGGTGATTCCGTATCAACAGGTTTAGTGGTAGCAATTATTTCTATTATTGTTAACGCAATTACTATTCCTATTGGTCTGTATTTGCTGAATCCTTCCTCAGGAGCGGATGGTAAGAAGAATAGTAATCTGAGCGCATTAATTTCTGCGGCAAAGGAGCCTGTAGTATGGGCACCTGTTCTGGCAACGATCCTGGTGCTGGTTGGGGTAAAAATTCCGGCAGCATGGGACCCAACCTTTAATCTGATTGCAAAGGCTAACTCAGGGGTAGCGGTATTCGCTGCGGGGTTGACCCTGGCTGCACATAAATTCGAGTTTAGTGCCGAAATTGCTTATAACACCTTCCTGAAGCTGATTCTGATGCCACTGGCGCTGCTTCTCGTTGGTATGGCATGTCATTTGAACAGCGAACATTTGCAGATGATGGTACTGGCAGGCGCATTACCGCCGGCATTCTCCGGAATCATTATTGCCAGCCGGTTTAATGTCTACACCCGCACTGGTACAGCGTCATTGGCTGTGAGCGTACTGGGTTTTGTCGTCACGGCTCCCTTGTGGATTTATGTCAGTCGACTGGTTTCATAATTAATCATGTTATTGATTTTACATAAATGCCGAAGTGTCTTTTCACCTTCGGCTTTTTTCAAGGCATAAGCAAATGACAAATAATGAAAGCAAAGGGCCGTTTGAAGGCTTATTAGTTATCGATATGACACATGTCCTTAATGGACCTTTCGGAACTCAACTTCTTTGTAATATGGGCGCAAGGGTAATTAAAGTTGAGCCACCAGGTCATGGTGATGATACCCGCACATTTGGTCCCTATGTGGATGGACAGTCACTCTATTACAGTTTTATTAATCATGGTAAAGAGAGTGTGGTTCTTGATTTAAAGAATGATCACGATAAAAGTATATTTATAAATATGCTTAAACAAGCTGATGTATTAGCTGAGAATTTTCGCCCAGGTACAATGGAAAAACTGGGGTTTTCATGGGAAAGGTTACAAGAAATCAACCCGCGCCTCATATATGCTTCATCGTCAGGTTTCGGACATACCGGTCCGCTAAAAGATGCTCCTGCCTACGATACCATCATTCAGGCAATGAGCGGGATAATGATGGAAACAGGGTACCCTGATGCTCCGCCAGTGCGTGTTGGTACCTCTCTTGCGGATCTATGCGGCGGTGTTTATTTATTCAGCGGAATAGTGAGTGCACTTTATGGCCGCGAAAAGAGCCAAAGAGGGGCGCATGTCGATATAGCGATGTTTGATGCCACGCTGAGTTTTCTGGAGCATGGTCTGATGGCATATATTGCGACAGGGAAGTCACCACAACGCCTGGGAAATCGCCATCCCTACATGGCACCTTTTGATGTTTTCGATACTCAGGATAAGCCGATTACGATTTGTTGTGGTAATGACAAGCTTTTTTCTGCGTTATGCCAGGCACTGGAGCTTACGGAACTGGTTAATGATCCCAGATTTAGCAGCAATATTTTACGCGTACAAAACCAGGCTATTCTTAAACAATATATTGAGCGGACGTTAAAAACGCAGGCAGCTGAAGTTTGGTTAGCCAGAATACATGAAGTTGGTGTACCCGTCGCGCCGTTATTAAGTGTGGCTGAGGCCATTAATTTGCCACAAACTCAGGTGAGAAATATGTTGATTGAAGCCGGGGGAATAATGATGCCGGGTAATCCGATAAAAATCAGTGGCTGCGCGGACCCGCATGTTATGCCGGGAGCGGCAACGCTCGACCAGCATGGGGAGCAAATTCGCCAGGAGTTCTCATCATAAATGTAAGATGTGCTGGTAAATAGCTCCCACATTTGAACATTGTGGGAGCCGCTATTTAGTCATTTTGCTGACAGAAAACAGCAATCTCCTGGTCCAGCTCTGCAATGTGTTCTTTTACAGAGTTCAGCAGCTGAAGAATTTCAGGCTTACTGTCATCTGAAACAGGTGTTATTTCTAACTGATGGCTAATATTAATCAACTTTTGCAAATTCAGGATGTTAGCCGCACCGTGGATGCGATGAATACACTGATGGAAAGTTCTATTATCGCCAGCTTCTAGTGCATGAAACGCAGCGGGTAGATCTTTATGCGTTTCATGCTGGAAAGTCATGAGAATCTCCTGCATCAGTTGTAGATCGTTCGCCGTATTATTTTTCAGGGCTTCGATATCAAGGTGGCGATACTGAGGTGCAATATGCGCAACCTGGTGTAACTGACTTAAATGTGTTTTCAGTACATCCAGGGTCAACGGTTTGAACAAACATAAGTTCATGCCGCAATTTAACCCTTTTTCACGTTCGTTAGCCTGTGCGTTGGCTGTAAGCCCCCAGATGGGTAAGGACGAATTTTGCTCACGGAGTTTGCGAGTCAACTCAAAACCATCCATATTCGGCATATTAACGTCAGTAATAAGCAGATCATAATGTTGCATACTGACTTTGTGTAGCGCTTGCACACCATCAGTGGCTTCGTCAACATCATATCCTAATAGATTTAGCTGGCGTTTGAGTAATAGCCTGTTGGTCGGATGATCATCCGCGATTAATATGCTCAACTTTTCAGGTAGTGTGATAGGTTGTTCTGCTTTTGCCTCGACAGTCGCCACTTGTTGGGTAATTTCTACCGGGATAGTGATCGTAAATGTTGTTCCTATGCCTGGATGACTTTCTAATGACAAATCACCCTGCATGTTTTTAATTAATTCTTTGCAGATCATTAAGCCTAAACCAGAACCTGTTTGCTGACGACCTGCACTTGTTTGGCTATAACGTTTAAACAGTTGTTGTTGTTCTTCCTGTGATAATCCACTTCCAGAATCCATAATCGTCATTTTGATTACAGCGTGGTTGTCATCAATGTGAACCAGGGAGGTCGTAATTTTTACTGCCCCCTCGGTGGTAAATTTGAGAGCATTACTCAGTAAATTTGATAAGACCTGCTTAAACGCCTGAGGGTCGATCTTAACCAGGTAATGTTCAGGAAACGTACTGCTGCAACTTAATGCGATCGATTTGCTTGCAGCAATCGCACCGAAAGAGTGACAAGTGTTCTGGACTAAACTAGGAATATCGACCCATTGTGGTTGAAGTTGATAGTTACCCGATTCAATTTTGTCGACATCAAGGATTTCACCAATTAAGCCGAGGAGTGATTGTCCGGTGGCGTAGGCAAGTGAAATCGCCTCCACCCGTTGCTCCTTGCTAAGACCAGAACCCGACAGAAGTTCCAGGAAGCCCATAATGGAGCTTATTGGTGTTCTTATTTCGTGACTCATTGTTGCCAGAAACTGACTTTTTGCGACAGTTGCATTGATCGCTTTATTTCTCTCTACTTCGAGTGCATGAATTAAATCACGCGTCTCGGTAATATCTTGCCAACCACAAATATAAACAGCATGTTCGCTGGCTGGCAGATTACATAATGTATGCCAGTGATTAATGCATCTTTTCTCGATGCCATTATCGATTTCAAATACCTGTGTGTATATTGTTCGGTTTTCTTTCGTCTCTGCTGTGACTTCATGCGTATTAGAAAACACATCTTTAAAGGGTGATTCACTGTTTTCCAATGGCAACATTGCATTTTTGTAGTAATCCGCAGTGAAATAATGTTCAAATGCACTATTGTGACTAATGACATTACCTTGCCAGTTTACAACATAAGTTGGATTCGGTAAGGAATCCGAGAGTGCTTTCCGGAATGATATTTGGTTTTCTAAATCACCCTGAATGACTTTACGACGACGAACTGAGCGTAACAGGTAGAATCCCCATAAAAGGCTACTGCCAACTAATAAAACGGATAATGTCGTAACAATATAAAATTGCTCGCTATAGAGGTCCCATGTGTCAATGGTCACATTGGGCATTTTAATCCATTTTTCGGTCAGGCGCAGAACTTCGCTTGGGGGGATTGCATTCAGTGCTTTATTAATAATATCCTTAAGTTCCGGTTCTCCGCGAGGAAAAGCGAACGAAAGCGATGCATTCGGAACGCCGGGAATAAGAAAATGATAAAGTTCATTAGGATAGTAATGGTCGATCATGTAACGTGAATTTAACTGTGTCGCGACCAGAGCATCAAGTTCGCCTTCCTTGACCTTGTGAAATGCAGCGCTGGCGTTATCGACTTTTATCCACTCTACCTCCGGATACATCTCTTTTAATTGCGAATGAAGCTCATAATAATATGGAATGGCAACTTTCATTCCTTTTTTTAATGTTTGTTCACTGTCAGGCGCTTTTTGCATGACAAAAACGTAAGGCGTTGTTATGAAGGCTTCAGCAAATAAAACATTATTTTCTCTATCTTCACTATAAATAGCACCGGGTAATATATCCCATCCGCCGGGATTCAGCTGTGTTCCAGCATGGATATTGTGTGAAACGGTGATCGGAGAAAAATTTAAACCTGTTTGCAAGGTAATAATATTAAGAATGTCCCCCATAACGCCCCGAACCGAGCCATTTTCATCCGTCATAGAATAGGGGGGCGAGTAAGGATTTTCCAGCACCTTTAAATCGGGATGCTGCTTAATCCATTGTTTTTCATGTTCAGTGAGTTCTAATGGTTTGTTCAGAAAGGCCAGGTTTCCTGTATCAAGCCAATTTTGTGATACTTCATAGCGAACTTCATTTGTCAAAGCATCAACAAATCGATTGAGTACTTCATTAAGAACGACAGATTCTTTTCTGGTCAAGAAAAAATTATATTGACGCGGTGAGTTATAATATTTCACTACATTTAAGGAGTGAGTGAAATAGCGGGAAATCATACTGCTGGTAATGATGTTACTACCAATAAAGTAATCATTCTGTCCGGCTGAGACGGATGCTAATGCCTGATATAAATTTGTAAAAGAGATAATTGTTGCTTTTGGAAATGATTGATGAATTACCTCGTCAGGGGGATAATTTGCTACTCGAGCAATATTTACTGGTTTTGATGAGGTAAGCGGTCGCATTGAATCGTGAAGGGTGGTGACCAGCGCCGGAAAGGTAATTATCAGTGGTTTGGTTGCAGCAATGTCATCATTAAGAGGCGGCGAAGCAACTAAATGTGATAACACTATATCGACTTCACCTTCTTCCAGCGCGTCCATTGCTTTTTGATGATCGGCGTATTCCCGGAGTGTTAATTTGATATTTAACGCTCTTTTTAAAAGATTTAAATAATCAGCATTAATACCACGAACCCGTTGCTGCGAATCGGTATGCAACAACGTAGCCGTTTGGGACTTATGTACTGCAATCACAAGATTTTTTTTGCTCGCTAACCAACGTAATTCCTTGTTGCTCAGACGTAGTGGATCAAGTGTGACACGGTTGTTACTACTGATGCCACGATATTCGATGTAATCTTCGTCTGCGAAACTTATGGTCGACCAAAGACCACAACAGAGAAGAAAAATATAGGGTAAAAACTTCATGTGGTTAGCCGATTTTGTTACGTTGTGCGAATGTGTAAAGATCCATCAGTGATTTACATTCTAATTTTTCCATCAGGCGACTTTTATAAGTGCTGACAGTTTTGTTGCTGATGAACATTTTTTCAGCAATGTCATTATTATCCTTGCCATCAAGAATATAGCGCATGACACTAATTTCTTGTTTCGATAAGGAGTCGAGTTTTTGCTGGTCGGACGTTAAACTTCCAACAAACCGGTTGAGAGAGAAGGGGAAATAGCAGTAGCCATTTTTTGCAGCTTCAATAGCCGCAATGATATTGTTCATGCCTTCTTTTTTACTCACGAAACCATTAGCGCCAGCATCAGCACAATGTTTCCCGTAAAAATGGTCATTTTTAGCGGAGACGATAATAATAATTCCGCTATATTGGCGCTTCCTCAGCGTTTCTAACACCTGGATACCGTTAACTCCGGGGATATCGACATCAATGATGACGATATCAGGCTTAAGTGTTTCCACCCGCTGAACGGCACTTCCGCCTTCAGTCAACTCTGCTAAGATTTCAATATCGTTTTTGATCAATAAATTACGAATTGCTGCGATAGCAAGAGGATGGTCATCAATAATTATTGCGTTCATAGATTATTCCCTTTGCAATGAAGCATCTCCCTTCTCCCTGTAGTAATACAGACATAAGGCATCATCTCATTTTCTCAATAAAAATAAGAAAATTTGAGCTTCCTTTAAGATAATTCGACAAGTATACCATATAAATAGTCGGCATATATGAAATGTCAACAATAAAATCAGGGATTGTACCGATGATTTATAGTTTCACATTAGCACTATAAGTCTTCTCACTAATCCTACAGGCGTAAGAATTGTATTGCAAAAGCCACGGTTTAGTCCTCTGTTGTTTTTTTTGCACCTCATTTAAATTAGGCCTCCAACGTTCCTGGGATAATGTGCAACACATGCACTGTGTTTGATATGAAGAATGAATACTCTTTTCATTCAATTCATAAATTTCATCTATGCGAAATGAGAGATAAAAGTGGAACAGATTAATTCAAATAAAAAACATTCTAACAGAAGAAAATACTTTTCTTTATTGGCGATAGTTTTATTTATTGCGTTTTCAGGTGCTTATGCCTATTGGTCAATGGAATTAGAAGACATGATTAGTACAGATGACGCCTATGTCACGGGGAATGCAGATCCAATTTCTGCACAAGTCTCAGGTAGTGTCACTGTAGTTAATCATAAAGATACGAACTACGTTCGACAGGGTGACATTTTAGTTTCACTGGATAAAACTGATGCCACTATCGCACTCAATAAAGCTAAAAATAATCTGGCAAATATTGTTCGGCAAACGAATAAACTGTACTTACAGGATAAACAATACAGTGCCGAAGTCGCTTCAGCACGTATTCAGTATCAACAATCTTTAGAAGATTATAACCGTCGTGTGCCTTTAGCGAAGCAGGGGGTTATTTCAAAAGAAACGCTGGAGCATACCAAAGATACGTTAATAAGTAGCAAAGCGGCATTGAATGCCGCTATCCAGGCTTATAAAGCGAATAAAGCTTTAGTAATGAACACACCATTAAACCGTCAGCCACAAGTCGTTGAAGCTGCGGATGCAACCAAAGAAGCCTGGTTGGCGCTTAAACGTACGGATATTAAGAGTCCGGTTACCGGCTATATTGCCCAGCGAAGTGTTCAGGTCGGCGAAACAGTGAGTCCCGGACAATCGTTAATGGCTGTCGTACCAGCACGTCAAATGTGGGTTAATGCCAACTTTAAAGAAACACAACTCACGGATGTACGGATTGGTCAATCGGTCAATATTATCAGCGATCTTTATGGTGAGAATGTTGTGTTTCATGGCCGGGTGACAGGGATCAATATGGGAACCGGCAATGCGTTCTCCTTATTACCTGCACAAAATGCGACAGGGAACTGGATCAAAATCGTTCAGCGTGTACCGGTTGAAGTTTCTCTTGATCCAAAAGAACTCATGGAACACCCCTTGCGCATTGGTTTATCGATGACTGCAACTATTGATACGAAGAACGAAGACATTGCTGAGATGCCTGAGTTGGCTTCAACCGTGACGTCCATGCCGGCTTATACCAGTAAGGCTTTAGTTATCGATACCAGTCCGATAGAAAAAGAAATTAGCAACATTATTTCGCATAATGGACAACTTTAATGGCAATCACTAAATCAACTCCGGCACCATTAACCGGTGGGACGTTATGGTGCGTCACTATTGCATTGTCATTAGCGACGTTTATGCAAATGTTGGATTCCACTATTTCTAACGTCGCAATACCGACAATATCTGGCTTTCTGGGAGCATCAACAGACGAAGGCACCTGGGTTATCACCTCGTTTGGCGTAGCAAATGCCATTGCGATCCCTGTTACCGGCAGGCTGGCACAAAGAATAGGCGAATTAAGGTTATTTTTACTTTCAGTCACTTTTTTTTCGCTGTCTTCATTAATGTGTAGTTTATCGACCAATCTTGATGTGCTGATATTTTTTAGAGTCGTTCAGGGGTTAATGGCAGGGCCGTTAATTCCACTGTCACAGAGTTTATTATTAAGGAATTATCCACCAGAAAAAAGAACATTTGCTCTGGCATTATGGTCAATGACCGTGATTATCGCTCCGATATGTGGGCCGATATTAGGCGGATATATTTGCGATAACTTTAGCTGGGGTTGGATATTTTTAATCAATGTCCCTATGGGTATTATCGTCCTGACATTATGCTTAACCTTACTTAAAGGAAGAGAAACTGAAACTTCACCGGTCAAAATGAATCTACCAGGACTGACCCTGTTAGTGCTCGGTGTTGGTGGCTTGCAAATTATGCTTGATAAAGGGCGCGATCTGGATTGGTTCAACTCGAATACAATAATAATATTAACAGTAGTATCAGTTATTTCTCTGATCTCTTTAGTCATTTGGGAGTCGACCTCAGAGAACCCGATTCTTGATCTCAGTTTGTTTAAGTCCCGTAATTTCACCATTGGTATTGTGAGTATCACATGCGCATATTTATTTTACTCTGGGGCGATAGTCCTTATGCCGCAGTTACTCCAGGAAACGATGGGGTATAATGCGATATGGGCCGGACTTGCCTATGCGCCCATCGGCATCATGCCGCTATTAATATCACCTTTGATAGGACGTTATGGCAACAAAATTGATATGCGGTTGTTGGTGACATTTAGTTTTTTAATGTATGCGGTTTGCTATTACTGGCGTTCTGTGACATTTATGCCAACGATTGATTTTACAGGCATCATTTTGCCACAGTTTTTTCAGGGATTCGCCGTCGCCTGTTTCTTTTTACCCTTAACAACGATTTCGTTTTCAGGTTTGCCAGATAATAAATTTGCCAATGCCTCGAGTATGAGTAATTTTTTTCGTACCTTGTCAGGATCAGTTGGTACGTCGTTGACAATGACGCTGTGGGGACGCCGAGAATCATTACACCATAGTCAGTTGACAGCAACCATCGATCAATTTAACCCCGTGTTTAATTCATCGTCACAAATTATGGATAAATACTATGGTTCGCTTTCAGGGGTTCTTAATGAAATTAATAATGAAATAACTCAGCAGTCACTTTCAATTTCTGCAAATGAGATTTTCCGTATGGCGGCTATTGCTTTTATCTTACTTACGGTATTGGTTTGGTTTGCGAAACCGCCGTTTACAGCGAAAGGTGTTGGGTGATGGTAAAAAGAGAGAGCTATAGCAGGTAAGACGGTAGAATCTTAAGCCTGCGCCATCGGCAGCATCGCTCACCCAGGGAAAGGATGGCGATGCTGCATTGAAAATTAATTAGCGGCCTTTTGCCAGATATTGCTCCATCTCTTCTTCCGGCACCATTCCACCTCCCGTCGCCCACACCAGATGAGTGGCATTACGCAGTTGTTCTGCGCTGAAACCGTGCATCTGTTGGTAACTTACTGATGCACACACGCGCTGAGGTCCGGCCATACCCGCCAGTGCCGAAGGTTCAAGACGAATACCTTCTTCCTGCGCCAGCCAGCCAAGCATGTCATACATGGTTTGATCGCTAAGGGTATAGAAGCCATCCAGCAGACGCTCCATTGCCCGCCCGACAAAGCCTGATGCGCGACCAACTGCAAGGCCATCCGCTGCGGTAAGGTTGTCGATACCAATATCCTGAACAGAAATCTGATCGTGTAATCCTGTATGGACGCCTAACAACATACAAGGGGAGTGCGTTGGTTCGGCAAAAAAGCAGTGAACATGATCGCCAAACGCCAGTTTAAGCCCGAATGCGACGCCACCAGGACCACCGCCAACACCACACGGCAGATAGACAAACAGAGGGTTATCAGCATCGACGATACGACCTTGCTCGGCAAATTGCGCTTTAAGACGCTGGCCAGCGACGGAATACCCAAGGAACAACGTGCGGGAATTTTCGTCATCAATAAAGAAACAGTTCGGGTCAGACTGCGCTGCTTTACGTCCTTCCTCGACGGCAACACCATAATCTTGCTCATATTCCACGACCGTAACGCCATGGCTGCGCAGTTTCGCTTTTTTCCATGCCCGGGCATCAGCAGACATATGCACTGTCACCTTAAAGCCAATGCGGGCGCTCATAATGCCGATTGATAACCCCAGATTTCCGGTTGAGCCCACAGCAATGCTGTATTGGCTAAAGAACTGTTTAAACTCCGGAGAAAGCAGTTTGCTGTAGTCATCATCAAGCGTCAGCAACCCCGCTTCCAGAGCCAGTTTTTCTGCGTGTGCCAGGACTTCATAAATCCCGCCGCGTGCTTTTATGGAGCCGGAAATGGGCAAATGGCTATCTTTTTTCAGTAACAGTTGCCCGCTGATCGGTTGTTGATATTCCTTTTCCAGCCGTTTTTGCATAGCCGGAATGGCAACCAGTTCTGATTCAATAATCCCCCCAGTGGCAGCAGTTTCAGGAAATGCTTTTGCCAGATAGGGTGCAAAACGGGATAAGCGCGCATGGGCGTCCTGAACATCCTGTTCGGTCAGGCCAACATAAGGTAAACCTTCAGCCAATGAGGTCGTGCCAGGATTAAACCAGGTGGTTTCTTTAAGAGCAACCAGATCCTTTACCAACGGATACTGGGCGATGAGCGAGTTCATTTTAGCGTTTTCCATAGTACGTCTCTTTGCGCTTAGATGATAAATGACAGCAGGAATGTGCCCGCCAGAGCGACGACTGAAGCGATAAATGTCGCTGTCGTATAGTATTTAAATGTTTCATTGAGCGTAGCGCCGCAATATTGCTTCACCAGCCAGAAAAGCGAGTCCGTAACGATCGTGCAGCCAATCGCGCCTGAACCGATAGCAATCGCAATAATTTCCGGGCTGATGTCGGGATACAGCGGCAGCACAATGATCCATATTTATATTTTCTTCTCCAGGTTGGCGATGCCAGTTGGCATGTTTTACTTACTTGCCTATATGGTTACTCGTTGGCGAGAACAGAGGCGGAATTGGGGACAATTGTCCGGCAATTATTGTTATTTTTTATTGTATTGCCGTGTCAGGTGATAGGGCGTTGGATCTCGCCAGTGACGTCTGTTTCTGCTACAGTGCCCGTTTTACGGCAAACGGCTTGGATATGGCTTCATTAAAGGATGTCGCACGCCTGGCGGGAGTGTCGATGATGACAGTCTCCCGGGTGATGCATAATGCAGAATCTGTGCGTCCTGCAACGCGTGACCGCGTATTGCAGGCAATCCAGACCCTGAATTATGTTCCTGATCTTTCCGCCCGTAAGATGCGCGCTCAAGGACGTAAGCCGTCGACTCTCGCCGTGCTGGCGCAGGACACTGCTACCACTCCTTTCTCTGTTGATATTCTGCTTGCCATTGAGCAAACCGCCAGCGAGTTCGGCTGGAATAGTTTTTTAATCAATATTTTTTCTGAAGATGACGCTGCCCGCGCGGCACGTCAGCTGCTTGCTCACCGTCCGGATGGCATTATCTATACTACAATGGGGCTGCGACATATCACGCTGCCTGAGTCTCTGTATGGTGAAAATATTGTATTGGCGAACTGTGTGGCGGATGACCCAGCGTTACCCAGTTATATCCCTGATGATTACACTGCACAATATGAATCAACACAGCATTTGCTCGCGGCGGGCTATCGTCAACCGTTATGCTTCTGGCTACCGGAAAGTGCGTTGGCAACGGGGTATCGTCGGCAGGGATTTGAGCAGGCCTGGCGTGATGCTGGACGAGATCTGGCTGAGGTGAAACAATTTCACATGGCAACAGGTGATGATCACTACACCGATCTCGCAAGTTTACTCAATGACCACTTCAAATCGGGCAAACCAGATTTTGATGTTCTGATATGTGGTAACGATCGCGCAGCCTTTGTGGCTTATCAGGTTCTCCTGGCGAAGGGGGTACGTATCCCGCAGGATGTCGCCGTAATGGGCTTTGATAATCTGGTTGGCGTCGGGCATCTGTTTTTACCGCCGCTGACCACAATTCAGCTTCCACATGACATTATCGGGCGGGAAGCTGCATTGCATATTATTGAAGGTCGTGAAGGGGGAAGTGTGACGCGGATCCCTTGCCCGCTGTTGATCCGTTGTTCCACCTGATATTATGTTAACCCAGTTGCCAGAGTGCTCCATGTTGCACCACAGCCACTCCGTGGGAGGCATAAAGCGACAGTTCCCGTTCTTCTGGCTGCGGATAGATTCGACTACTCATCACCGCTTCCCCGTCGTTAATAAATACTTCCACGGATGATGTATCGATAAATATCCTTAGGGCGAGCGTGTCACGCTGCGGGAGGGGAATACTACGGTAGCCGTCTAAATTCTCGTGTGGGTAATACCGCCACAAAACAAGTCGCTCAGATTGGTTATCAATATACAGCCGCATTCCAGTGCCGAGCTGTAATCCGTAATGTTCGGCATCACTGTTCTTCAGCGCCCACTGCAACTGAATCTCAACTGCTTGCGCGTTTTCCTGCAAAACATATTTATTGCTGATTGTGCGGGGAGAGATAGATTGATGCTGCTGGCGTAACGACTCAGCTTCGTGTACCGGGCGTTGTAGGAGTTTGCCATTGCTCTCTGATAGCTCGCGCGCCAGCGTCATGCAGCCTGCCCAGCCTTCACGTTTTGAGGGCATTGGCGATTCCCACATATCCATCCAGCCGATAACAATACGCCGACCATCCTTCGCTACAAAGCTTTGTGGTGCATAAAAGTCATGCCCGTTATCAAGTTCAGTAAAATGCCCGGATTGTGCAAAAAGTCGTCCTGGCGACCACATTCCGGGTATTACGCCACTTTGAAAGCGATTTCGGTAACTGTATCCCTCGGCATTCATTCCCTGCGGGGAAAACATCAGATAATGCTGATCGCCAAGGCTGAAAAAGTCCGGACATTCCCACATATAGCTTTCACCCGCATCAGCGTGGGCCAGTACGCGATCGAAAGTCCATTCACGTAATGAACTGCCGCGATAAAGCAGGATCTGCCCCGTGTTGCCTGGGTCTTTCGCCCCGACAACCATCCACCATGAGTCGGCTTCACGCCACACTTTAGGATCGCGGAAGTGCATGATTCCTTCTGGTGGAGTGAGGATCACACCCTGTTTCTCGAAATGAATACCATCCCGACTGGTAGCCAGACATTGTACTTCGCGAATTGCATCGTCATTACCTGCACCATCGAGCCAGACGTGTCCGGTGTAGATAAGTGAGAGGACACCATTGTCATCGACAGCACTACCTGAAAAACACCCATCTTTGTCATTATCGTCTCCTGGCGCTAGCGCAATAGGCTCATGCTGCCAGTGGATCATATCGTCGCTGGTGGCATGTCCCCAGTGCATTGGCCCCCAGTGTTCACTCATTGGGTGATGTTGATAAAACGCGTGATAACGATCGTTAAACCAGATCAGGCCGTTTGGATCGTTCATCCACCCGGCAGGAGGCGCGAGGTGAAAATGGGGATAGAAAGTGTTACCTCGGCGCTCGTGAAGTTTTGCTAGTGCGTTTTGCGCCGCATGCAATCGAGATTGCGTCATTTTTATCATCCTGGTTAAGCAAATTTGGTGAATTGTTAACGTTAACTTTTATAAAAATAAAGTCCCTTACTTTCATAAATGCGATGAATATCACAAATGTTAACGTTAACTATGACATTTTGTGATCGAATATGCATGTTTTAGTAAATCCATGACGATTTTGCGAAAAAGAGGTTTATCACTATGCGTAAGTCAGATGAATTTAAGGGAAAAAAATGTCAGCCAAAGTATGGGTTTTAGGGGATGCGGTCGTAGATCTCTTGCCAGAATCAGACGGGCGCCTACTGCCTTGTCCTGGCGGCGCGCCAGCTAACGTTGCGGTGGGAATCTCCAGATTAGGCGGAACAAGTGGGTTTATAGGTCGGGTGGGGGATGATCCTTTTGGTGCATTAATGCAAAGAACGCTGCTAACTGAGGGAGTCGATATCACGTATCTGAAGCAAGATGAATGGCACCGGACATCCACGGTGCTTGTCGATCTGAACGATCAAGGGGAACGTTCATTTACGTTTATGGTCCGCCCCAGTGCCGATCTTTTTTTAGAGACGACAGACTTGCCCTGCTGGCGACATGGCGAATGGTTACATCTCTGTTCAATTGCGTTGTCTGCCGAGCCTTCGCGTACCAGCGCATTTACTGCGATGACGGCGATCCGGCATGCCGGAGGTTTTGTCAGCTTCGATCCCAATATTCGTGAAGATCTATGGCAAGACGAGCATTTGCTCCGCTTGTGTTTGCGGCAGGCGCTACAACTGGCGGATGTCGTCAAGCTCTCGGAAGAAGAATGGCGACTAATCAGTGGAAAAACACAGAACGATCGGGATATATGCGCCCTGGCAAAAGAGTATGAGATCGCCATGCTGTTGGTGACTAAAGGTGCAGAAGGGGTGGTGGTCTGCTATCGAGGACAAGTTCACCATTTTGCTGGAATGTCTGTGGATTGTGTCGATAGCACGGGGGCGGGAGATGCGTTCGTTGCCGGGTTACTCACAGGTCTGTCCTCTACAGGATTATCTACAGATGAGAGAGAAATGCGACGAATTATCGATCTCGCTCAACGTTGCGGAGCGCTTGCAGTAACGGCGAAAGGGGCAATGACAGCGCTGCCATGTCGACAAGAACTGGAATAGTGAGAAGTAAACGGCGAAGTCGCTCTTATCTCTAAATAGGACGTGAATTTTTTAACGACAGGCAGGTAATTATGGCACTGAATATTCCATTCAGAAATGCGTACTATCGTTTTGCATCCAGTTACTCATTTCTCTTTTTTATTTCCTGGTCGCTGTGGTGGTCGTTATACGCTATTTGGCTGAAAGGACATCTAGGGTTGACAGGGACGGAATTAGGTACACTTTATTCGGTCAACCAGTTTACCAGCATTCTATTTATGATGTTCTACGGCATCGTTCAGGATAAACTCGGTCTGAAGAAACCGCTCATCTGGTGTATGAGTTTTATCCTGGTCTTGACCGGACCGTTTATGATTTACGTTTATGAACCGTTACTGCAAAGCAATTTTTCTGTAGGTTTAATTCTGGGGGCGCTCTTTTTTGGCCTGGGGTATCTGGCGGGATGCGGTTTGCTTGACAGCTTCACCGAAAAAATGGCGCGAAATTTTCATTTCGAATATGGAACAGCGCGCGCCTGGGGATCTTTTGGCTATGCTATTGGCGCGTTCTTTGCCGGCATATTTTTTAGTATCAGTCCCCATATCAACTTCTGGTTGGTCTCGCTATTTGGCGCTGTATTTATGATGATCAACATGTGTTTTAAAGATAAGGATCACCAGTGCGTAGCGGCGGATGCGGGAGGGGTAAAAAAAGAGGATTTTATCGCAGTTTTCAAGGATCGAAACTTCTGGGTTTTCGTCATATTTATTGTTGGGACGTGGTCTTTCTATAACATTTTTGATCAACAACTTTTTCCTGTCTTTTATGCAGGTTTATTCGAATCACACGATGTAGGAACGCGCCTGTATGGTTATCTCAACTCATTCCAGGTGGTACTCGAAGCGCTGTGCATGGCGATTATTCCGTTCTTTGTGAATCGGGTAGGGCCAAAAAATGCATTACTTATCGGTGTTGTGATTATGGCGTTGCGTATCCTTTCCTGCGCGCTGTTCGTTAACCCCTGGATTATTTCATTAGTGAAGCTGTTACATGCCATTGAGGTTCCACTTTGTGTCATATCCGTCTTCAAATACAGCGTGGCAAACTTTGATAAGCGCCTGTCGTCGACGATCTTTCTGATTGGTTTTCAAATTGCCAGTTCGCTTGGGATTGTGCTGCTTTCAACGCCGACTGGGATACTCTTTGACCACGCAGGCTACCAGACAGTTTTCTTCGCAATTTCGGGTATTGTCTGCCTGATGTTGCTATTTGGCATTTTCTTCCTGAGTAAAAAACGCGAGCAAATAGTTATGGAAACGCCTGTACCTTCAGCAATATAGACGTAAACTTTTTCCGGTTGTTGTCGATAGCTCTATATCCCTCAACCGGAAAATAATAATAGTAAAATGCTTAGCCCTGCTAATAATCGCCTAATCCAAACACCTCATTCATGTTCTGGTACAGTCGCTCAAATGTACTCCGGATACACGGTTCGCTGATTTCCAGGACATTGTCGTCATTCAGCGACCTGTCGCGTGTATCACGGGCCTGCGAATTCATCAAGGAATGCATTGCGGAGTGAAGTATCGAGTCACGCCATATTTCGCTATCAGGATTCTGTGTGATGGTTACATCGCCCGGCCCAAGGCTGTTTAGTCATCAGCGCTTTCTGACAGTGCTGAGATTTCAACCTGTTGCAGTAAAAATGAGTAGATATAGGGCAAGTGTGCTGCCAAACCCATCTTTTACGGGGTGAAGGTAGATTTCGTTTGAAGGGTATCTGGTGTCCCCTGCAGGAATCGAACCTGCAATTAGCCCTTAGGAGGGGCTCGTTATATCCATTTAACTAAGAGGACAATGCGGCATGAGTATACCCGCTAATGGACTGCGGGGTAAGTACGCTGCCGCTCGATTGCTTAAACCCTCGCCATTTATGCCGGGTTTTTATCATTTTTCTTAATGTTTTCCGCACGTTCTGCTTTTTGGCGTGCTTCTGCTTTGCGCTTGTTGCTCATGTCGTTACGGATCTGTGCATGACTCATTAACGCGAAGATAAAGGTGCCGCCGCAGATGTTCCCCGCTAAAGTAGGTAGTGCGAAGGGCCAGATGAAATCGCTCCAGTGCAGCGTACCGTTAAACACCAGATAGAGGATTTCTACAGAACCGACAACGATGTGAGTGGTGTCACCCAGGGCAATAAGCCAGGTCATCAATATAATCACCACAATCTTTGCCGCACCCGCTGCAGGAAACATCCATACCATAGTGGCGATCAGCCAGCCGGAAATGATCGCGTTGGCAAACATCTCGCTGGGGGTGTTCTTCATCACATCCATGCCGATTTTGACAAATGCATCGCGAGTTTCTTCATTGAAGATTGGCATATATTCAAATGCCCACGCCGCAATACCTGTCCCGAGAATATTACCCAGCAGCACGACGCCCCATAACCGCATAAGTAAGCCAACGTTGCTCATTGTCGGTTTTTGCATGACGGGTAGTACCGCAGTCACGGTGTTTTCGGTAAATAATTGCTGGCGGGCCATAATGACGATAATAAAACCAAAGGTATAACCGAGATTCTCCAGCAAGAAGCTGCCCGGCACACCTTCCAGTTCGACATGAAATATCCCTTTTGCCAGTAATGAAGCGCCCATCGACAGACCCGCCGCAATGGCTGACCACAGTAGTGCCATTGCGTCGCGTTCCAGCTCTTTTTCACCATCCTGGCGGATATGCTCATGAATTGCCATCGCCCGGGAGGGGAGTCGATCTTCATCTATTTCTATTTTTTTGCCACTCTCTTTTTCTTCGCTCTCAACTTCAATTTCGTCGCTGTGTTGATCAATTTTGTCGTTGTCCATGGTCTCTTCTCTTGAATTAGCACGTATAGCTAAAGCGTAGCGGCTTTTTCGCTCGCAACTGGCGGGAGTTACTCTGAAAATGTAGAAAAGGCCGCGTTTGCCTTTTTCTGTTTCTATAGAATCAAGTAGCCTACAGGGCGGCGATTACCAGGCTATGATCAAATCAGCAAATCAGGGCGTCTGGACATCAGTTGACGTGCTGTTACAATCGCCCACACCTAAACAGGCGGATACGGTATCGTTCCGTCATGGATGGCAAACTGCATAAGCCATAAAAAAACAGGGAGACATTTATGAAGCTTCGCCTGTCGGCGCTTGCTCTGGGAACTACGCTTCTGGTGGGGTGTGCGAGTTCCGGTACAGATCAGCAAGGGCGTTCTGACCCGTTAGAAGGGTTCAACCGCACCATGTACAACTTCAACTTCAATGTATTAGACCCGTATATTGTTCGACCGGTCGCTGTTGCCTGGCGTGATTATGTTCCACAACCGGCGCGTAACGGTTTGAGCAACTTTACCGGCAACCTTGAAGAACCCGCGGTGATGGTGAACTACTTCTTGCAGGGCGACCCTTATCAGGGGATGGTCCACTTTACCCGCTTTTTCCTGAACACCATTTTGGGGATGGGTGGTTTTATTGATGTTGCAGGGATGGCGAACCCGAAACTGCAACGGACTGAACCTCACCGCTTCGGTAGTACGCTTGGTCATTATGGCGTGGGTTATGGGCCTTACGTCCAGTTACCGTTCTACGGTAGCTTCACGCTGCGTGATGACGGTGGTGATATGGCGGATGGTCTTTACCCGGTTCTATCCTGGCTGACCTGGCCGATGTCTGTGGGTAAATGGACGCTTGAAGGGATAGAAACTCGTGCGCAGTTGTTGGATTCCGACGGTCTGCTGCGTCAGTCGTCCGATCCTTATATTATGGTGCGCGAAGCGTACTTCCAGCGTCATGATTTCATCGCTAATGGCGGCGAACTCAAACCGCAGGAAAATCCGAACGCGCAAGCGATTCAGGATGATTTAAAAGATATCGATTCTGAATAAGAAACAAATAAAAAAGGTGAGTCGCAATACTCACCTTTTTTGTTGTTATCCCTCAATTACCACAAGTAAAAGGAGATAAACCGACAATGACCCGGACGTAATTATGTAAAAATACTGATGTTCGTCACTGACTATTTCCGATATTCAGCTGTTGAAAAATCAAAAAACTGGAAAAATAATTTAAATATCATCAAAATTAACACCTAGCGCATATAGTTGATTAATTTCATTTTGATATTTCGTCTGGCGATCTTGAAGCCTTTTTCAATGTTACCTTCGAGTTCCTTAAAGTGCTTATATATTTTTTGAGAATGGTCAACGTTAACTTCGTTACCGAATAAAGTAGAAACTATTTCTTTTGTATTCTCAAGTGTATATTTTCTATCATCCTCTTAATATTCATATCCTCTTGCTAGATTTGAAGGATTAAAAGCTTCGTTAAGTTCTCTCAGTCTTTCCCCTTTGAGTTCGTTTACAACTTGATGATCGGAACCTGTTGCAAATGATTCTGCAATGATTGCTTTACTGTGTTCAAACCACGCAGAAGCACTCCTGGCTTTTTTACTACAATATTGGGTGAGATTATCACCATCAATACGAAATCCTTTTTGAATGTGGTAGCCATCCTGATCGTAGTAACCGAGAGATAAGTAATCATTTCCATTTTTATTTTTAATTACAATAGCGAGAGAGTCGCCTTTTTTATCTTTACCGTACCAGGTAAATAAGCCCGTTGGTTCGCTTTTCCCGCTCTCATCGAATTCCGTTACCGTATGTCTGAGTTTATGTGATATTTTATCGAAGATAAAACTTGGATCTTCATCATATATTTCTTTTATTGCGCTGAAGATCATTTTCTTGTTATTGATATCATGAGTATTCTCTACTATGTTTTCATTGATGATGGTTTGGCCGACTTTTTTGTTTTCATCGTTCGCGGGTGATTTTATTGGTTCTTGATTATCAATATCAATATCGTCTGTATCATTGGAGTCAATGCCAATATCACTACGATCATCAATACCACCATCAGTAAATTCAGCATTATTTATATCATCATGAGTCTTCTCAACTATGTTGTCATTAATGATAGTACGGGCGAGTTCTTTGTCTTTATAGCTCGCAAGTAATTTTATTGGTTCTTGGTTATCGATACCAATAGTAATATAGTCTGAATCATTGGAACCAATATTAATATAAGTAACTGAGGAATTATTAATATTAAATCTATCAGGATTGTCGTTTACTCGTATGGCGTTTTTTATAAGCTCAAGCAGATGTTTAATACAGGTGCTTATTCCTTCCTTACCATTAAAAAGGTTTTTGAACTCTTGTACTAATCCATTAACTTCATCATTGTTATTTTCATTGATGGATTCTGGGTAAGCTGCACTGGTATTGTTGATTGAAATAGATGGTAGCATGATTTTATTCCATTTTGATTGATTTGTTACAAATATATATTACCTAATGAAATAGACTATCAAAAAACGCTCATTTATTTAGAGCCTATCTTTAATTTGAGTGTATGAGCGCACAATAGCCAGGGGGTTGAGTATCCTGGAAATTCAGAAAAGTAAACTCTTTGAGAAGGACGAGCAGAACGCCTGAAAATATGCGTTTCCCTTCAGGTTTGTCTGTGGATACCACTTACTGATTTGAAAGGGCAAGCTGCCATCAGGCTGTTTGCAAAACTCAGGAGGCAAGCAATGAGGAAACTACTTTCGGTGAAGTGGGGGAGTTAAAGTCACCTGCATAGCAGGTGACTTTATCCAGGCGAACGCGTTATCAGAACGCGTAGTTAAAGTTAGTACCGAACAGCCAGGCTTTACCTTCAGATTTAAAGGTATATGCTGCTGGCCCTTCACCTTCAGTAAACTTCACATTCTGACCGTGCATATAAGATGCACCAACGTCAATGGATGCATCTTCATTAAATGCATAAGTCGCACCTGCACTTAACCACAGACGATCCTGATCTGGGATAGAGATAGAACGTTTATCTGCCGGAACCGGGCTGTCATCGAATGCAATACCCGTACGGAAGGTCCAGTTTTTATCGTGGTAGTAGGTTGTACCTAACGCGATACGGTAAGCATCCCGGAAACCTTCGTCTTTATAGAACAGCGTTTGACCAGAGTCTCCTTTCGCTTTCAGTTCCTGGAATTGACTCCAACTGGTATACGCCAGACTATAGTGGATAGCCCATTGTGGTGCGACACGGTTATAGCCAGAAATTTCCCACATCTCAGGTAAATTCAGCGTTAAGGACCCATTTTGGGTTGCACCCATTGTGCCATATGGTAAACCCATGCTACCCAAAATGTTGTTCAGATTTGGGTTGATGGAGCTTTTGTAATCTCCTTCAAAGTCAATTTTCACTTCTGAACGATAGGTTAGGCCCCAACGGTTATCTTTATCCAGTTCATAAAGAATACCGGCGTTCCAGCCGAATCCCCATTCATCACCCTTGAGATGAGCAATTTGCGAATCCGGTGTATTGATGCCGTTTGTCCAACTTTGTGGCACGCCTTGCGCTATCAGTTGTTGGGAAAGCAATGGACCGAGTGAACCGGCAGTACGCTCAATTTTTGCCTTAGCGTATACAGCATCAAAACCAAGACCAAAACTCCAGCTATTGTTAAGGCGGTAGGCTCCGCTAAGGTTAAGGTTGATCGTCTGCAGATCGGTTTTACCGCCATAGATTCCAGCAGCGTAGTTATCATTAAATTCCGTGGCCAGACCATAGTTCGAGGTAATAGAAGCCCCCCAACCAAACTGATCGTTAATAGGTGCTACGAAATGTAGGTTAGGCACCCACGCAGTTGGTGCAATATTATCTGCATCAGCACGCTGGCCCGTTAAATCGGAACGCCCAGAAATATCTACATCCGGATCAATATAAACCGCACCCGCAGAAAATGTCGGGCGGTCAAACATGGTAATCAATGCGGGGTTACGGCTGACGTTACCTGCATCATCGGCAATTGCGCCTTCCCCTGAATAAGCCCGGCCCAGGCCAGAGGAAGAAAATTCGTTTAACTGAAAGCCTGCCGACCAGGCCTGGGTGGAGATAAGTGCCACTGCGACTGCGAGAGCAGACTTTGTAAACAGGGTTTTCTGGCTCATGACCATAACCTCAATGATTTATTTTTATACAAACTATGTTACGTGCTGTAACAGGAGCGCGAAGTGTAGGGTCTGAGGTACATCTTAGAAATCAGACCAGTGGCGAGAGTATAGGTCGGACCAGCTGGAATGTTGCAAGTATGTTTCTATCTTTTTTCAAATATGATCTAAGAAACGCGATCCAGCTGGCAAAATTTGGAGGTGGCGCACTCATGGATTCGGGTGAATTTTGTTTTAGATCATTTTTAAGTGTGATTTCGGTCACTTATCCGATTTTGCAGAATTAACAACTGGAGCAGCACTTTCCGGAAGCGTAAAATATCCACAACGTTTATCTGGCACCTTGGGTGCACATACAGAGGAAATCAACGATGAGTAAATGTAGTGCTGATGAAACCCCGGTTTGCTGCTGTATGGATGTTGGCACCATTATGGACAACTCCGACTGCACCGCGTCTTACAGCCGCGTGTTTGCAAACCGCGCAGAAGCAGAACAAACGCTGGCGGCGCTGACTGAGAAAGCCCGTAGCGTGGAATCCGAACCGTGCAAAATCTCCCCGACTTTCACTGAAGAGTCTGATGGTGTGCGCCTGGATATCGATTTCACTTTTGCCTGCGAAGCTGAAATGCTGATCTTCCAGCTGGGTCTGCGTTAATTCCTCTCGGGTACGTACGCCCCTGTCAATTGCTGGCAGGGGCGTTTTCTTTTCTCTTCTTCTTTTCTCTCTGTGTCATAGCTCCCACTTTCCCTTTTCTCCGCTTGGCTAAATGTAAAAAAATGGTTAAGACTATGATCAGGTCAGACCACTTTATTTATTTTTTTACAGGGGAGTGTTATGGGTCAGGTTTTACCGCTGGTTACCCGCCAGGGCGATCGTATCGCCATTGTTAGCGGTTTACGTACGCCTTTTGCCCGCCAGGCGACGGCTTTTCATGGCATTTCCGCGGTTGATTTAGGGAAGATGGTGGTAGGCGAACTGCTGGCACGCAGCGAGATCCCCGCCGAAGTGATTGAACAACTGGTCTTTGGTCAGGTCGTACAAATGCCTGAAGCTCCCAACATTGCGCGTGAAATTGTTCTCGGTACTGGAATGAATGTGCATACCGATGCTTACAGTGTCAGCCGCGCTTGCGCTACCAGTTTCCAGGCGGTTGCAAACGTCGCAGAAAGCCTGATGGCGGGGACTATCCGAGCGGGGATTGCCGGTGGGGCAGATTCCTCTTCGGTATTGCCAATTGGCGTCAGTAAAAAACTGGCGCGCGTGCTGGTTGATGTCAACAAAGCCCGCACAATGAGCCAGCGTCTGAAACTCTTCTCTCGCCTGCGTTTGCGCGACTTAATGCCCGTACCACCTGCGGTAGCAGAATATTCTACCGGCTTGCGGATGGGCGACACTGCAGAGCAAATGGCGAAAACCTACGGCATCACCCGAGAACAGCAAGATGCATTAGCGCACCGTTCGCATCAGCGTGCCGCTCAGGCATGGTCAGACGGAAAACTCAAAGAAGAGGTGATGACTGCCTTTATCCCTCCTTATAAACAACTGCTCGCGGAAGACAACAATATTCGCGGTAATTCCTCGCTTGCTGATTACGCAAAGCTGCGTCCGGCGTTTGATCGTAAACACGGCACGGTAACGGCGGCGAACAGTACGCCGCTGACCGATGGCGCAGCGGCGGTGATCCTGATGACTGAATCCCGGGCGAAAGAATTAGGGCTGGTACCGCTGGGATATCTGCGCAGCTACGCATTTACCGCTATTGATGTCTGGCAGGACATGTTGCTCGGTCCAGCCTGGTCAACACCGCTGGCGCTGGAGCGTGCCGGTTTGACGATGAGCGATCTGACATTGATCGATATGCACGAAGCCTTTGCAGCTCAGACACTGGCGAATATTCAGTTGCTGGGTAGTGAACGTTTTGCTCGTGAAGCACTGGGGCGTGCACATGCCACTGGCGAAGTGGACGATAGCAAATTTAACGTGCTTGGCGGTTCGATTGCTTACGGGCATCCCTTCGCGGCGACCGGCGCGCGGATGATTACCCAGACATTGCATGAACTTCGCCGTCGCGGCGGTGGATTTGGTTTAGTTACCGCCTGTGCTGCCGGTGGGCTTGGCGCGGCAATGGTTCTGGAGGCGGAATAATGGAAATGGCATCAGCGTTTACTCTTAATGTTCGTCTGGACAACATTGCTATCATCACCATCGACGTACCGGCTGAGAAAATGAATACCCTGAAGGCGGAGTTTGCCTCGCAGGTGCGCGCCATTATTAAGCAACTCCGCGAAAACAAAGAGTTGCGCGGCGTGGTCTTTATTTCCGCGAAACCAGACAACTTTATCGCCGGAGCTGACATCAACATGATCGGCAACTGCAAAACAGCGCAAGAAGCGGAAGCACTGGCGCGGCAGGGGCAAAAGTTAATGGCAGAGATTCATGCTTTGCCCATTCCGGTTATCGCGGCTATTCATGGCGCTTGCCTGGGTGGTGGGCTGGAGTTGGCGCTGGCGTGCCACGGTCGCGTTTGTACTGACGATCCTAAAACGGTGCTCGGTTTGCCTGAAGTACAACTTGGATTGTTACCCGGTTCAGGCGGCACCCAGCGTTTACCGCGTCTGATAGGCGTCAGCACAGCATTAGAGATGATCCTCACTGGAAAACAACTTCGGGCGAAACAGGCATTAAAGCTGGGGCTGGTGGATGACGTTGTTCCGCACTCCATTCTGCTGGAAGCCGCTGTTGAGCTGGCAAAGCAGGATCATCCATCTTCCCGCCCTCTACCTGTACGCGAGCGTATTCTGGCGGGGCCGTTAGGTCGTGCGCTGCTGTTCAAAATGGTCGGCAAGAAAACAGAACACAAAACTCAAGGCAATTATCCGGCGACAGAACGCATCCTGGAGGTTGTTGAAACGGGATTAGCGCAGGGCACCAGCAGTGGCTATGACGCTGAAGCACGGGCGTTTGGCGAACTGGCGATGACGCCACAATCGCAAGCTTTGCGTAGTATCTTTTTTGCCAGTACGGAAGTGAAGAAAGATCCCGGTAGTGATGCGCCGCCTGCGCCATTAAACAGCGTGGGAATTTTAGGTGGTGGCTTGATGGGCGGCGGTATTGCTTATGTCACTGCTTGTAAAGCGGGGCTTCCGGTCAGAATTAAAGATATCAACCCGCAGGGCATAAATCATGCGCTGAAGTACAGTTGGGATCAGCTGGAGGGCAAAGTTCGCCGTCGTCATCTCAAAGCCAGCGAACGTGACAAACAGCTGGCATTAATCTCCGGAACGACGGACTATCGCGGCTTTGCCCATCGCGATCTGATTATTGAAGCGGTGTTTGAAAATCTCGAATTAAAACAACAGATGGTGGCGGAAGTTGAGCAAAATTGCGCCGCTCATACCATCTTTGCTTCGAACACGTCATCTTTACCGATTGGTGATATCGCCGCTCACGCCACGCGACCTGAGCAAGTTATCGGCCTGCATTTCTTCAGTCCGGTGGAAAAAATGCCGCTGGTGGAGATTATTCCTCATGCGGGTACATCAGCGCAAACCATCGCCACTACGGTAAAACTGGCGAAAAAACAGGGCAAAACGCCCATTGTCGTGCGTGACAAAGCCGGGTTTTACGTCAATCGCATCTTAGCGCCTTACATTAATGAAGCTATCCGCATGCTGACCGAAGGTGAACGGGTAGAGCACATTGATGCCGCGCTAGTGAAATTTGGTTTTCCGGTAGGTCCAATCCAACTTTTGGATGAGGTAGGAATCGACACCGGGACTAAAATTATTCCTGTACTGGAAGCCGCTTATGGAGAACGTTTTAGCGCGCCTGCAAATGTTGTTTCTTCAATTTTGAACGACGATCGCAAAGGCAGAAAAAATGGTCGAGGTTTCTATCTTTATGGTCAGAAAGGGCGTAAAAGCAAAAAACAGGTCGATCCTGCCATTTACCCGCTCATTGGCGCACAAGGGCAGGGGCGACTCTCCGCACCGCAGGTTGCTGAACGGTGTGTGATGTTGATGCTGAATGAAGCAGTACGTTGTGTTGATGAGCAGGTTATCCGTAGCGTGCGTGACGGGGATATTGGTGCGGTATTTGGCATTGGTTTTCCGCCATTTCTCGGTGGACCGTTTCGCTATATCGATTCTCTCGGCGCGGGCGAAGTGGTTGCAATAATGCAACGACTGGCCACGCAGTATGGTTCACGTTTTACCCCTTGCGAGCGTTTAGTCGAGATGGGTGCGCGTGGGGAAAGTTTTTGGAAAACAACTGCAACTGACCTGCAATAAGAAGGTCAAAGCTATATGAATCCGCGCTGAATGGCGGATTGCTGGTCAAAATGTAAACGCATATTGACTATACTTACGCCATTGAGGTAAAAAACAGCGTTTCATTCGGTGAATGGATAAGGCACAATGCCGGCCACCGTTTTCTTTCTCTGGTTTCAGATGAAAGAAAACGGGCGAATCTGGTTAACAAAAGCGGTGCAATATGCAAGTTTTTATCATGCGTCACGGCGACGCAGCCCTCGATGCCGCCAGTGATTCGGTTCGTCCTCTGACTACTAATGGTTGTGACGAATCTCGCCTGATGGCGAACTGGCTGAAAGGTCAAAAAGTGGAAATCGAACGCGTTCTGGTGAGCCCGTTCCTGCGAGCCGAGCAAACACTGGAGGAAGTAGGGGATTGTCTGAACCTGCCTTCCAGTGCAGAAGTTCTGCCGGAGTTAACGCCCTGCGGCGATGTTGGTCTGGTCAGTGCCTATTTGCAGGCGTTGACCAATGAAGGTGTTGCTTCGGTGTTGGTTATCTCCCACTTACCGTTAGTCGGGTATCTGGTTGCCGAGTTATGTCCGGGCGAAACGCCGCCTATGTTTACCACCTCGGCCATTGCCAGCGTAACGCTTGATGAAAGCGGAAAAGGCGAGTTCAACTGGCAGATGAGCCCATGTAATTTGAAGATGGCGAAAGCTATCTGATTCGTTTGAAAAAATGCCCGATGTAAGCTGTACATCGGGCATTTGTCTTTTTGCAATAGTAGAAATTCACTCAAAACCCTTCACGGAGTTGATACGCTTCGATATAGAATTCATCGCACTTTTTCCTCTGCTTCCCTATTAATTTCTGACGAAATGAGACTAAGTTGTAATGTATTTTTACAAAGCATCAAACTAATAGAACAGTTAATAATAAAAAAGAAATGATATTTTCGTGTCTTAATTTAATATTATTTGTGAAGTGTTAATAGTATAACTTCAAAAAAGTACAATCTCAAACTTAATCTAAGATTGTCTTTTTTGCGCAGGTTATTCATAAGTTGAAATTATGTGAAAGATGTTTTTTAAGCATTCCATTTCTTTTTTATAAGAAAATCCTTAAAATATTTCTATTCTGGCTATACATTAAGCGGTTCTTAATTCACTGTTAAGTAAATATAATTTGAAACAATAAAGACAAAATACCACCATCCGCCCACACCAAAGAATATCTTCTTATGCGACCTATTTTCTTGTTAGTTAGATCGGATAGCTTATTCAATGGCTGGGTATAAATAATTGCTATTGACTGAATCAATGTATTGCAATGTTTATATTTTTAATTATTTATGGTTTAAGGACAAATAATGAGTAAGTTTGTAAAAACAGCTATTGCTGCAACAATGGTAATGGGTGCGTTCGCTTCTACTTCAACAATCGCCGCTGGCAACAATGGTACAGCACGTTTCTACGGCACCATTGAAGATTCCCCGTGCTCCATCGTTCCTGATGATCACAAACTGGAAGTTGATATGGGTGACATTGGTTCAGGGATCCTGAAAAACAACGGGACTTCTACACCGAAAGCTTTCCAGATCCATCTGCAAGACTGTGTGTTTGACACCCAGACAACGATGACCACTACCTTCACCGGTAACGCGTCTTCTACCAACAGCGGCAATTACTACACCATTTACAATACCGATACTGGTGCGGCATTTAACAATGTCAGCCTGGCCATTGGTGACGCTCAGGGAACCTCTTATAAAAGCGGCGCGGGTATCGAACAGAAAATCGTAAACGATACGGCGACCAACAAAGGCAAAGCGAAGCAGACGCTGGACTTTAAAGCCTGGCTGGTGGGCGCTGCTGATGCGCCAGATTTAGGTAATTTTGAAGCCAACACGACCTTCCAGATTACTTATCTCTAAGTGATACCCCCATAGCTTTCGGGCTATGGGGTTTTTAAATGGAATTCGCGCAAATTATAATAATTACGGATGGATACGTGTATGCCTGACCATTCTCTTTTCCGACTGCGGGTACTTCCCTGCTGCGTTGCATTGGCAATGTCCGGGAGTTATGTCAATGCCTGGGCTGAAGATGAAATTCAGTTTGATTCCCGTTTTCTGGAGTTAAAAGGCGACACAAAAATCGATCTGAAGCGATTTTCCAGCCAGGGTTATGTCGAGCCTGGGAAATACAATTTACAGGTTCAACTAAATAAACAGCCGCTGACGGAAGAATACGATATTTACTGGTACGCCTCTGAGAACGATGCCAGTAAAACCTATGCCTGCCTGCCGCCTGAACTGGTCGCGCAGTTTGGCTTAAAAGAGGATGTGGCAAAAAACCTGCAATGGATCCACGACGGCAAATGCCTGAAACCCGGTCAACTGGAAGGCATTGATATTAAAGCTGACCTGAGTCAGTCAGCGTTAGTCATTTCATTACCCCAGGCTTACCTTGAATATACCGACATCAACTGGGATCCGCCTTCACGCTGGGATGACGGTATATCTGGTTTAATTGCTGACTACAGTATTACCGCTCAGACACGACATGAAGAAAATGGCGGGGATGACAGCAATGAAATTAGCGGCAACGGGACGGTTGGGGTGAACCTCGGCGCATGGCGTCTGCGAGCCGACTGGCAGACTGATTATTTGCATAGTAAAAGCAATGATGACGATGTTATCAACGGTGATGACACGCAAAAAAACTGGGAGTGGAGCCGCTACTACGCCTGGCGAGCCTTACCGTCGCTAAAAGCCAAACTTGGCCTTGGCGAAGACTACCTTAATTCTGATATTTTCGACGGCTTTAACTACGTGGGTGGCAGTATCAGCACCGACGATCAAATGTTGCCGCCGAATCTGCGCGGCTATGCGCCGGATATCTCCGGCGTGGCGCACACCACCGCGAAAGTGACCGTCAGCCAGATGGGCCGCGTGATTTACGAAACTCAGGTCCCGGCGGGGCCGTTCCGTATCCAGGACCTTGGCGATTCCGTCTCCGGTACGCTGCATATCCGCATTGAAGAGCAGAACGGTCAGGTGCAGGAATATGACATTAACACTGCGTCAATGCCGTTCCTGACCCGCCCCGGCCAGGTGCGCTATAAACTGATGATGGGCCGCCCGCAGGAGTGGGGGCACCACGTGGAAGGCGGTTTCTTCTCCGGCGGCGAAGCTTCCTGGGGGATTGCCAACGGCTGGTCGCTATACGGCGGGGCGCTGGCAGATGAACACTATCAGTCGGCGGCGCTTGGCGTCGGTCGCGATCTGTCTGTGTTTGGTGCGGTGGCCTTTGATGTCACCCACTCGCATACCCGCCTGGATAAAGAAACTGCCTACGGTAAAGGTTCACTGGACGGTAACTCGTTTCGCGTGAGCTATTCCAAAGACTTCGATGAACTGAACAGCCGCGTCACTTTTGCCGGATACCGCTTCTCGGAAGAGAACTTCATGACCATGAGCGAGTATCTCGATGCCAGCGACAGCGAAATGGTGCGCACCGGCAACGACAAAGAGATGTACACCGCCACCTACAACCAGAACTTCAGGGATGCCGGTGTATCTGTTTATCTCAACTACACCCGCCATACCTACTGGGATCGCGACGAACAGACTAACTACAACATCATGCTCTCGCACTACTTCAACCTGGGCAGTATCCGCAACATGAGCATTTCCATGACCGGATACCGCTACGAGTATGACAACCAGTCCGATAAAGGTGTTTACATATCGCTCAGCATGCCGTGGGGTGACAGCAGCACCATCAGCTATAACGGCAACTACGGCAGCGGTTCGGACAGCAGCCAGGTGGGGTATTTCAGCCGTGTCGATGACGCAACCCATTACCAGTTGAACGTAGGCACCAGCGACAATCACTCCAGCGTTGACGGTTATTACAGCCACGACGGATCGCTGGCGCAGGTCGATCTCAGCGCCAACTATCATGAAGGACAGTACACCTCGGCAGGTATTTCCTTACAGGGCGGCGCGACGCTGACCGCGCAGGGTGGCGCGCTCCACCGTACCCAGAATATGGGCGGTACGCGCCTGCTGATTGATGCCGATGGCGTGGCCGGTGTTCCGGTGGAAGGAAACGGTGCGGCGGTTTACACCAATATGTTCGGTAAGGCCGTGGTGGCCGACGTCAACAACTACTACCGCAACCAGGCGTATATCGACCTTAACAACCTGCCGGAAAACGCCGAAGCCACCCAGTCCGTGGTGCAGGCGACGCTTACCGAAGGAGCCATTGGCTACCGTAAGTTTTCGGTGATCAGCGGGCAAAAAGCGATGGCGGTGCTGCGTCTGCAAGATGGCAGTTATCCGCCGTTTGGCGCGGAAGTGAAAAACGACAGCGCGCAGAACGTCGGTCTGGTTGACGATGACGGCAACGTCTACCTCGCGGGCGTCAAACCTGGCGAGCATATGATCGTTTCATGGGGCGGTGTGGCCCACTGCGATATTCATCTGCCTGACCCGCTGCCAGCCGATCTGTTCAATGGCCTGTTATTACCATGCCAGCAAACAGGGGCGATATCTCCTTCGATGCCTCATGAAATTAAGCCGATGATCCAGGAGCAGACCCAGCAGGTGATGCCAACGGAAGCACCGGTATCGGTATCCGCCAATTAATAACGTGATTAAGGAATGATCCATGACGAATCTATTTTGCTCTGCCAAAAAATCCACAATGTTGCTGGCATTGCTACTAACCACTGCCAGCCTGTCAGCACAGGCCTCTGTCACGCCAGACCGTACACGCCTGATTTTTAATGAGAGTGATAAATCAATCAGCGTCACGCTGCGTAATAACGACCCGAAAATGCCGTATCTGGCACAAAGCTGGATGGAAGATGAACAGGGTAACAGGATTAGCTCGCCACTGACGGTCCTGCCGCCGGTGCAGCGCATCGATTCCATGATGAACGGCCAGGTGAAGGTGCAGGGGATGCCGGATATCAACAAGCTGCCTGCCGACCGCGAGAGCGTGTTCTACTTCAACGTGCGTGAAATTCCGCCGAAATCGAATAAACCCAACACGTTACAGATAGCGCTGCAAACGCGCATCAAGCTGTTCTGGCGACCAAAGGCGCTGGAAAACGTCAGCATGAAAAACCCGTGGCAGCATAAGGTGACCTTAACCCGCAGCGGTCAGGAGTTTACCGTCAATAATCCTACGCCGTACTACGTGGTTATCAGTAACGCCAGCGCGCAGAAAAATGGCAATCCGGCAGCGGGATTTTCCCCCATGGTGATATCGCCAAAAACCTCTGTGCCGTTAAAAGTCAAAATGGATAGCGTCCCGGTGCTGTCTTACGTCAACGACTATGGCGCACGGATGCCGCTGTATTTTAAATGTGGCGGTGATACCTGCCAGGTGGATGTAGAGCAGAGCCGCAAAGGCTGATGCCGGGAGAGCGACATGAGACAAATTTTTGTTGTGGGGGTGGGTATATTACTGCTGGGCGTTAGTGGGATATATAACATTATCCTTGCAAATTCAAAACCTGTTGATCTCATTTTACAGGTACATGTAGATCCTCCTCCGCCATGTAGCGTAACGGGGAGTTCAGTAGATTTTCAGACTGTGAATATCAACGATATCAATGGTAGTAATTATCGTAAAGATGCAGGATATACGTTGTCATGCCCTGACCGAAAAGCTGATGATTTACGTATGCAGTTGAGAGGAAACACCACCACAATTAATGGAGAAAAAGTCGTTGATGTAGGGGTTCCAGGATTTGGTATTCGAATCGAGAATGCAGATAACAACTCACTATTCTCCATTGGAGAAAACAACTGGACCCCTTTCAATATCACATCACAGCCGAAACTTAATGCAGTCCCGGTAAAACAAAGTGGTGCACAACTTTCAGGGGCCGATTTTAGTGGGAGTTTAACAATGGTGGTGGATTATCAATGAAAATACTCTTGTATTTATTGCTCTGTATGAGCAGCGGTATTGTGAATGCATCACCGGATATCACCTTCAAAGGAACTCTTGTATTGCCTCCGGCATGTACTATTAGTGATGGAAACACTATCGAGGTGGAGTTCAGGGATGTAATTATCGATAGCATTGATGGAAATAATGGGCGAGAGGTCGTGCCCTACGATATTAAATGTGATGCTGTTACACCCGGTAGTTCCTGGGATATGACATTGACATGGATAGGCACACAAACAAGTTATGATGATGCTGCAATCGAAACTGATGTAACAGGATTAGGGATTAAACTTCGGCAAAATGGTCAGCCATTTAGAGTAAATACACCGATACAAATTAACGCCGATACGAAACCACAATTAGAGGCTGTCCCCGTGAAGGCGGTAGATGCTGTATTAACAGACGGAACGTTTTCAGCTTCGGCCACATTACGGGTGGAATATCAATGAAGATGAAAACCTGGTTCGCACTCATCGTAATGCTGTTACTGGCAGGAAATAGCACAGCGCGTGCAGACAATAATTTGCACTTCTACGGAAATTTATTAAGTAAATCTTGTACCCTGGTAGTACAAGGACAAGTGCTGGCTGAAGTCCATTTCCCAAGTATCAGCAGCAGAGATTTAATGTCACGGGAACAATCTGATCGTGTGCCGGTCGTTTTTCAATTGAAAGATTGCAAAGGGCCTGTTGGTTACAAAGTTAGAGTTACGTTAACCGGTACCGAAGATAGCGATTTGCCAGGGTTTCTGGCTTTGGATGCATCATCGGGTGCGCAAGGTGTGAGCATTGGCATGGAAACAGTTGATGGGATACAGGTCCCCATCAACAATTCGGCAGGGGCAATATTTAACCTGAGTAACGGTGCTAATAATCTTAACTTTAAGGCTTGGTTGCAGGCGAAATCTGGGCGTGAAGTCACTTCTGGTGAATTTACTGCCAGCCTGACGGCAATTTTTGAGTATATCTAAATGAAAATAAAAGTGATTTTATTTGGTATGTTATTGTTCGGGCTTAATTCTTCTGTACAAGCAGACGTTACATTTAATAATGTTCAGACTTATGGCGCATCTTATGGCAGTGGGCTAACAACATCTATCGTTTATAAAATAGATGTGTTAACCCCTGAAGGGGCATATTATGGGACATATTCACAAGGGGGGATTATGGTACAGGCAGGAGTTGTGCCTAACTTAACCTGGACTGGACCGGGTGTCCCCCCAGACATAACAATTCCGCCAGGGCGGGCACCGATAGTAGATGATTCTTATTGTCCCGGTATGACCTCTGGTTGGGTTTGTCATAGACTTCCTGTAAATGTACATGTTACGGGTACAACCCATGGTTGCCCTTGGGTGGTGACAACATCAATTTATAGCACAGCAAGGCCTCCGCAGGCGGGGCCATATTATTATCAGGGGCCGAATGCGCACCAATCAAATTGTCCAACAGAGCCAGTAGCAAGCTATGATATTTCCTGGGATGAAAACACCGTTGTTCATAATAAATCATTAAGCCTGCAATCTACGGGGGGGGTTATTGAGAAATCGTTGCCGACATTCTTAATGAAAGATGGGCGATTATGTGATGGCAGTGACTTCAGTGATGACCGTGGAGCCTATTGTCGCCTGGTATCACAATTAATGACGTTTAGTGTCCAGGGTTGTGATAACAATAAAGTGAACGTAACGGCAAACCGACATCCTGTAACTGATAAACAACTCCATGACATGCAGGTGCGTGTTGATACTAGTGAACGGCAAAGTTTTGATGCTACATGTCGCTTTCAATATATTCTTAATGAACTTTAATTAATATTATTAGCCTCGACAGTGTTCGTAGCCGGATAAGGCGTTTACCCCGCATCCGGCATTTGGTCCCAGCATTCAGGGCGAAATGGCAAAACGCATCCGCCCCCTAATATTCATGGCAACTCCGGCGGTAGCCACTCTTCCACTTCAATCAACACTAACAACGCTGCATCTCCGCCGTACTCTTTCGGCGCCTGGTGAAATGCCATTACATGCGGATGTTGTGCCAGCCACAGCGGCGTTTGCTGTTTTAAAATATGCTTCCCGTGCCCGTGCATTACGCAAGCGCAAAACACATGTTCACGGCGGCAGGCGGCAATCAACGCCCCCAGTTCCTGCTTGGCCTGTAGCTGCGTCAGACCGTGTAAATCCAAAAACAATTCCGGCGAATAATCACCGCGTCGCAACTTCTTCGCTTCAAAATGACTAACATCCGGGCGGACATATTTCACTGGGCCTTCGGTATTCAGTAACGGCTGAAACTCATCTGAGAAATAATGGCTGGCATCAGCCTGCTCCTGGATCAAGCGTTTCACCGGCACTTCGCTGACTTTTTTACGCTGTGGCCGATGGACAATGGTGTCCTGCTTAATCTTGCGAGTCCCCGCCATCAACTGGCGAAACAGAGCCTGGTCCTCCTCGCTAAGTGTTGTTTTCTTTTTCATTTATGCGTCTCTATTTCTAATTTTCCTACAGTTTACCCGACTCGTAGCGCAATCGATCGTTTTAAACGTATTTTTCCTCACTCACCGCGCGTGAATGCTGATTTATCGTCATCTTCATGGCAAACTAGCCGCCGAAATTATTGCGATCATGCCCTGGAGGAATACGTGGATAAAATTTTCGTTGATGAAGCAGTTAATGAGCTGCAAACCATTCAGGACATGTTGCGCTGGTCGGTTAGCCGCTTCAGCGCGGCAAATATCTGGTACGGTCACGGCACCGATAACCCGTGGGATGAAGCGGTACAATTGGTGTTGCCGTCGCTCTACCTGCCGCTGGATATTCCGGAAGATATGCGCACCGCGCGTCTGACCTCCAGCGAAAAACACCGTATTGTTGAGCGCGTGATCCGCCGCGTCAACGAACGCATTCCGGTGGCTTACCTGACCAATAAAGCCTGGTTCTGCGGTCATGAATTTTACGTCGATGAACGCGTGCTGGTGCCGCGCTCGCCGATTGGTGAACTGATCAACAATAAATTTGCCGGGCTAATCAGCAAGCAACCGCAGCATATTTTAGATATGTGTACCGGTAGCGGCTGCATTGCCATTGCCTGTGCTTATGCCTTCCCGGAAGCAGAAGTCGATGCGGTAGATATCTCTCCCGACGCGCTGGCGGTTGCCGAACAGAACATCGAAGAACACGGTCTGATCCACAATGTCATCCCGATTCGTTCCGATCTGTTCCGTGATTTGCCGAAAGTGCAGTACGACCTGATCGTCACTAACCCGCCGTATGTCGATGCGGAAGATATGTCCGACCTGCCAAATGAATACCGCCACGAGCCGGAACTGGGCCTGGCATCTGGCACCGACGGCCTGAAACTGACGCGTCGCATTCTCGGTAACGCGGCAGATTACCTTGCTGATGATGGTGTGCTGATTTGTGAAGTCGGCAACAGCATGGTACATCTTATGGAACAATATCCGGATGTTCCGTTCACCTGGCTGGAGTTTGATAACGGCGGCGATGGTGTGTTTATGCTCACCAAAGAGCAGCTGCTGGCGGCCCGTGAACATTTCGCGATTTATAAAGATTAAGTAAACACGCAAACACAACAATAACGGAGCCGTGATGGCTGGAAACACAATTGGACAACTCTTTCGCGTAACCACCTTCGGCGAATCGCACGGGCTGGCGCTCGGCTGCATCGTCGATGGTGTTCCGCCAGGCATTCCGCTAACAGAAGCGGACCTGCAACATGACCTCGACCGTCGTCGCCCTGGGACATCGCGCTATACCACCCAGCGCCGCGAACCGGATCAGGTCAAAATTCTCTCCGGTGTTTTTGAAGGTGTTACTACCGGCACCAGCATCGGTTTGTTGATCGAAAACACTGATCAGCGTTCTCAGGATTACAGCGCAATTAAAGATGTTTTCCGCCCAGGCCATGCTGATTACACCTACGAACAAAAATACGGTCTGCGTGATTATCGCGGCGGCGGGCGCTCTTCCGCTCGTGAAACTGCCATGCGTGTTGCGGCAGGAGCGATTGCCAAAAAATATCTCGCCAAGAAATTTGGCATCGAAATTCGCGGCTGCCTGACCCAGATGGGCGACATTCCGCTGGAAATCAAAGACTGGTCGCAGGTCGAGCAAAATCCGTTCTTCTGCCCGGACCCGGACAAAATCGACGCGTTAGATGAACTGATGCGCGCGCTGAAAAAAGAGGGCGACTCTATTGGTGCGAAAGTCACCGTTGTTGCCAGTGGCGTTCCTGCCGGGCTTGGTGAGCCAGTTTTTGATCGCCTGGATGCCGACATCGCCCATGCGCTAATGAGCATTAACGCGGTGAAAGGTGTGGAAATTGGTGATGGTTTTGACGTCGTAGCGCTGCGTGGCAGCCAGAACCGCGACGAAATCACCAAAGACGGTTTCCAGAGCAACCATGCGGGCGGCATTCTCGGCGGAATTAGCAGCGGGCAGCAAATCATTGCTCATATGGCACTGAAACCGACCTCCAGTATTACCGTGCCGGGGCGCACCATTAACCGCTTTGGCGAAGAAGTTGAGATGATCACCAAAGGCCGTCACGATCCCTGTGTCGGGATCCGCGCGGTGCCGATCGCTGAAGCGATGCTGGCGATCGTTTTAATGGATCACCTGCTACGGCAGCGGGCGCAAAATGCCGATGTGAAGACTGATATTCCACGCTGGTAAAAAATGAACAAAACCGCGATTGCGCTGCTGGCCCTGCTTGCCAGTAGCGCCAGCCTGGCAGCGACGCCGTGGCAAAAAATAACCCAACCTGTGCCGGGTAGCGCACAATCGATAGGCAGTTTTTCTAATGGCTGTATCGTCGGCGCTGACACGCTGCCGATACAGTCCGAACATTATCAGGTCATGCGTACCGATCAGCGTCGCTATTTCGGTCACCCGGACCTGGTGATGTTTATCCAGCGTCTGAGTAGCCAGGTGAGCAATCTGGGCATGGGTACGGTGCTGATTGGCGATATGGGGATGCCCGCTGGTGGGCGCTTCAACGGCGGTCATGCCAGCCACCAGACCGGACTGGATGTCGATATCTTTCTGCAACTGCCGAAAACTCGCTGGACCTCCGCGCAGCTCTTGCGCCCGCAAGCACTGGACTTAGTTTCCCGCGACGGTAAACACGTTGTCTCCACGCTGTGGAAGCCGGAAATTTTCAGCTTGATCAAACTCGCCGCCCAGGACAAAGACGTCACGCGCATTTTTGTTAATCCGGCGATTAAACAACAACTTTGCCTTGATGCGGGCACCGATCGCGACTGGTTGCGCAAAGTGCGACCCTGGTTCCAGCATCGTGCGCATATGCATGTACGATTACGTTGTCCTGCCGATAGTCTGGAGTGTGAAGATCAACCTTTACCGCCACCAGGCGATGGTTGCGGGGCAGAACTGCAAAGCTGGTTTGAACCTCCAAAACCGGGAACAACAAAGCCTGAGAAGAAGACACCGCCTCCGTTGCCGCCTTCCTGCCAGGCGCTACTGGATGAGCACGTGATCTAATGGAAACGTTTAATAGCCTGTTTATGGTTTCCCCGCTGTTGCTGGGAGTTCTCTTTTTTGTCGCCATGCTGGCGGGATTTATCGACTCGATTGCCGGTGGCGGTGGGTTACTCACCATTCCGGCATTGATGGCAGCGGGGATGTCTCCCGCTAATGCGCTGGCAACCAATAAACTGCAAGCCTGCGGCGGCTCTATTTCCGCCACTATCTACTTTATTCGCCGCAAAGTGGTTAGTTTAAGTGATCAGAAACTCAATATCGCCATGACCTTTATCGGCTCAATGAGCGGCGCACTGCTGGTGCAATACGTTCAGGCTGATGTCTTACGGCAGATTTTGCCCATTCTGGTGATTTGTATCGGCCTCTATTTCTTGCTGATGCCAAAGCTGGGTGAAGAAGATCGCCAGCGCCGGATGTACGGTTTACCCTTCGCGTTAATTGCCGGTGGCTGCGTCGGTTTTTATGACGGATTCTTTGGTCCGGCAGCCGGATCGTTTTACGCGCTGGCCTTTGTTACGCTGTGCGGATTCAACCTCGCCAAAGCCACGGCTCACGCCAAATTACTCAACGCAACGTCAAACATCGGTGGTTTACTGCTGTTTATTCTCGGCGGCAAAGTGATTTGGGCGACGGGCTTTGTGATGCTGGTGGGGCAGTTCCTCGGCGCGCGCATGGGTTCAAGACTGGTGTTGAGCAAAGGACAAAAACTGATCCGCCCGATGATCGTTATCGTCTCGGCGGTGATGAGTGCCAAATTACTTTATGATAGCCACGGACAGGAGATCCTCCACTGGTTGGGGATGAACTAATGAACAGTACACACCACTATGAGCAGTTGATTGAAATTTTTAATAGCTGCTTTGCCGATGATTTTAATACCCGTCTGATTAAAGGCGACGACGAACCGATCTATCTTCCTGCTGATGCGGAAGTACCGTATAACCGAATCGTCTTTGCTCATGGCTTTTATGCCAGCGCAATTCATGAGATTTCGCACTGGTGTATTGCCGGAAAAGCGCGCCGTGAGCTGGTTGATTTCGGCTACTGGTATTGCCCGGACGGACGCGATGCCCAAACGCAAAGCCAGTTTGAAGATGTTGAAGTGAAGCCGCAGGCGCTCGACTGGTTGTTCTGCGTGGCGGCGGGATATCCGTTTAACGTCAGTTGCGACAATCTGGAAGGCGACTTCGAACCGGACCGCGTGGTGTTTCAACGGCGAGTACATGCGCAGGTGATGGATTATCTAACAAATGGCATTCCGGAACGCCCGGCACGTTTCATTAAAGCACTACAAAATTATTATCACACGCCGGAACTTACGGCGGAACAGTTCCCGTGGCCGGAAGCGCTCAACTGAAGCCAGCGCCACGTTTTACAATGAGGAAAGAAGATGATCGCGGAGTTTGAATCACGCATTCTGGCATTAATCGACGGTATGGTTGACCATGCCAGTGATGATGAGTTGTTTGCCAGTGGGTATTTGCGTGGCCACCTGACATTAGCCATCGCAGAATTGGAAAGTGGTGATGACCACTCCGCTCAGGCGGTGCATACGACCGTTAGCCAGAGTCTGGAAAAAGCCATTGGTGCTGGTGAATTGTCGCCGCGTGACCAGGCGCTGGTGACCGATATGTGGGAAAACCTGTTTCAGCAGGCGTCACAGCAGTAAGTTGCGGCGTCTGGAGCACCATGCCTGATGCGACGCTTATCGCGTCTTATCAGGCCTACACGTCACACTTAGGTCGGATAAGGCGTTCACGCCGCATCCGACAAACAATGCCAAAGCTGGTTACCCAGCCTTAACTGCTTTACCCTTCAACAATTTCCGCACCCATAACCGATTCGGATTTAACGCCGCCAGCGTACTGGCATCCATCGGAATCGGTTCTTCACTCATCTGTGCCGCCAGAATCTCTGCGCACAGTGGGGCAGAACACAAACCACGCGAACCCAAAGCATCAAGCATAAAGAGATCGTCATAAACCGGCGCGCTTACCGCCTTATCTTTCTGCTCCACCAGCGACGCATATTCCACGAGTGTTGCCTCATAATCGGGAACATTACCTACCATTGGCAGATGATCGCGGGTGGCACAACGCACACCGCAGCGCGCCTCTTTCTCACTGATATCAACCTCTTTTGCCCACTGTGCCTGTGGGAAACAATCAATCAACCGCTGGCGATTCTGCTGCTGATCGTCCTCACTGTACGCCGTATCTTCGCTGCCGCGATGATAACTGGCACCAATACAATGATGCTGATTCGCCGGATTTTGTGGCGTGAGATAACCGTCATAGCACAGCACCTGCTTCAGTTTTGCCAGTTCCGGTGTCGTCGGAATATGGCTGACCTGACCGGCAACCGAATATACTGGCAGAGATGATGTTTGGCTGAAACGGCTGATTTGATGCCCGTTCGCCAGTACCACTACGCTGTGTGTTGCTTGCTGATCTCCTGCAAAATTCAACAACCAACAGTCATCCTTACGGGATAAATCCTGTAACTGATATTGATAATAAATCTGCAAACCCTGCTGTTGCGCCAGTTTCAGCACATTACGGGTCAGTTCTGCTGGGCACAGCCAACCACCTTGCGGATAAGTAATGCCGCTGCAATTTGTCGCAACGCCCGTAATTTGTTCAACCGCATTTGCCTCAACGGCTACAGCCAGTTCTTCGGGTAAATCCATTGACAGCATCTGTGCGATTTTATGCTGGCTTTTCTCATCCCAGCCTAACTGCGTGACGCCGCACCAGTCATGATCAAATTTAACGGGTAATTGGTCGTAAAACCGACGAGCAAAAGTAAACCCATTAGAGAAAAAGCGGTTTAGCGCCTCATCGTGTTTGCTTAATAACGGATACAACGCCCCCTGGCGATTGCCGGAAGCACCCAGCGCGGGGACTTCATCCGCGCAATAAAGCGTTACTTGCCAGCCGCGACGCAATAGCGCCAGCGACAACAATGCGCTGGCAATACCACCGCCGATAATCGCTACTTCCCGTTTGCTGCTGCCCGTACGATTAAACCACGGCGTGGAGCAGGGGAGTGGTAATGTCTGTTCCATCACCCCACAAAGCATTTCCCGTTTGCGTCCAAAGCCCTTACGTTTTTGCATCGTGAATCCGGCTTCCTGCAAACCGCGGCGGACAAAACCGGCAGACGTAAATGTCGCCAGCGTGCCGCCTGGACGCGCCAACCTTGCCATGGCGTTAAACAGATTTTGCGTCCACATATCCGGGTTTTTCGCTGGCGCAAAGCCGTCCAGAAACCAGGCATCTACTTTTTGATTTAGAGAATCGTCCAGTTGGCTGATCAGTTCATTAATATCGCCAAACCATAAATCCAGCGTCACGCGGCCTTCATCAAGTAATAAACGATGGCAACCGGGCAAGGGCATTGGCCACTGCGCCTGAAGTTGTTCTGCCCACGGAGCCAGTTCCGGCCAGTGTTGATGCGCTAAGGCTAAATCCGCACGGGTGAGGGGAAATTTCTCAAAACTAATGAAATGTAAGCGTTGTAATTGCGCTTGCGGATGCGCTTCGCGAAACTGATCAAATGCCTGCCATAGCGTCAGGAAGTTTAATCCGGTGCCGAAGCCGCTCTCTGCTACCACAAACAGAGGATGTAGATGCTCAGGAAAGCGTGCCTCTAATTGGTTACCTCCGAGAAAAACATAACGCGTCTCTTCCAGCCCGTTATCGTTGGAAAAATAGACATCGTCAAAATCTCGGGAAACAGGTGTACCCTCAGCATTAAATTCGAGGTTGGCAGGTTGTATGGAGTAGTGTTTCACGTAAGTTACTCGTCTTACAGGCGGTGGCTCGATCTTAGCGATGTGTGTAAGGCTGCGCAAATTTCTCTATTAATTGGCTGATCGGACTTGTTCGGCGTACAAGTGTACGCTATTGTGCATTCGAAACTTACTCTATGTGCGACTTACAGAGGTATTGAATGAAACGTGCAGTGATTACTGGCCTGGGCATTGTTTCCAGCATCGGTAATAACCAGCAGGAAGTCCTGGCATCTCTGCGTGAAGGACGTTCAGGGATCACTTTCTCTCAGGAGCTGAAGGATTCCGGCATGCGTAGCCACGTCTGGGGCAACGTAAAACTGGATACCACTGGCCTCATTGACCGCAAAGTTGTGCGCTTTATGAGCGACGCATCCATTTATGCATTCCTTTCTATGGAGCAGGCAATCGCTGATGCGGGCCTCTCTCCGGAAGCTTACCAGAATAACCCGCGCGTTGGCCTGATTGCAGGTTCCGGCGGCGGCTCCCCGCGTTTCCAGGTGTTCGGCGCTGACGCAATGCGCGGCCCGCGCGGCCTGAAAGCGGTTGGCCCGTATGTGGTCACCAAAGCGATGGCATCCGGCGTTTCTGCCTGCCTCGCCACCCCGTTTAAAATTCATGGCGTTAACTACTCCATCAGCTCCGCGTGTGCGACTTCCGCACACTGTATCGGTAACGCAGTAGAGCAGATCCAACTGGGCAAACAGGACATCGTGTTTGCTGGCGGCGGCGAAGAGCTGTGCTGGGAAATGGCTTGCGAATTCGACGCAATGGGTGCGCTGTCTACTAAATACAACGACACCCCGGAAAAAGCCTCCCGTACTTACGATGCTCACCGTGACGGTTTCGTTATCGCTGGCGGCGGCGGTATGGTGGTGGTTGAAGAGCTGGAACACGCGCTGGCGCGTGGTGCTCACATCTATGCTGAAATCGTTGGCTACGGCGCAACGTCTGATGGCGCAGACATGGTTGCTCCGTCTGGCGAAGGCGCAGTACGTTGTATGCAGATGGCGATGCATGGCGTTGATACCCCAATCGATTACCTGAACTCCCACGGCACTTCGACTCCGGTTGGCGACGTGAAGGAGCTGGCAGCTATCCGTGAAGTGTTCGGCGATAAGAGCCCGGCGATTTCTGCAACCAAAGCCATGACCGGTCACTCTCTGGGCGCTGCTGGCGTACAGGAAGCTATCTACTCTCTGCTGATGCTGGAACACGGCTTTATCGCCCCGAGCATCAACATTGAAGAGCTGGACGAGCAGGCTGCGGGTCTGAACATCGTGACCGAAACGACCGATCGCGAACTGACCACTGTTATGTCTAACAGCTTCGGCTTCGGCGGCACCAACGCCACGCTGGTAATGCGCAAGCTGAAAGATTAATTCGCAGTAGGCCGGAGTAGGTCGGATAAGACGCGCCAGCGTCGCATCCGACGTTACACGTCAGCGTCGCATCCGACGTTACGCGCCAATGCGGCATCCGGCACTAACGCCAAAGGGAACCCGATGGTTCCCTTTTTCACATCATTGACAATCGCCGCCTGTTCCAGGCAAACTTCCCGCTTTGTCGATTTCCTTCTGAAAAGACGTACGCGTTAATTCCTGCCAACGCACCGTAACCCTGAAACCAGAGAGATGAGACGGGGATACTCCTCGCCTTGCGCTGCATTCTGGAGTAATGCATGACTGCTGTAAGCCAAACCGAAACACGATCTTCTGCCAATTTTTCGCTCTTCCGCATCGCTTTTGCGGTTTTTCTCACCTACATGACCGTAGGGTTGCCGTTGCCGGTTATCCCGTTGTTTGTTCATCATGAATTGGGCTATGGCAATACCATGGTCGGCATTGCCGTCGGCATTCAGTTTCTGGCTACGGTGCTGACGCGTGGTTACGCCGGGCGACTGGCCGATCAATATGGCGCAAAACGTTCGGCGCTTCAGGGGATGTTAGCTTGTGGTCTGGCGGGGGGCGCGTTGCTGCTGGCGGCGATTTTGCCCGTCTCCGCACCGTTCAAATTTGCCCTGTTGGTCGTCGGGCGTTTGATTCTTGGCTTTGGTGAAAGCCAGTTACTGACAGGCGCTCTGACCTGGGGATTAGGCATCGTAGGGCCAAAACACTCTGGCAAAGTAATGTCATGGAACGGAATGGCGATTTACGGTGCCCTCGCTGTTGGTGCACCGCTTGGCCTGTTGATTCATAGCCATTACGGTTTTGCCGCACTGGCGCTCACCACAATGGCATTACCCTTACTGGCGTGGGCCTGTAACGGCACAGTGCGCAAAGTACCGGCCCTGGCGGGAGAACGTCCATCGCTGTGGAGCGTTGTCGGGCTTATCTGGAAACCAGGGTTAGGGCTGGCACTACAAGGCGTTGGTTTTGCGGTTATCGGGACTTTCGTTTCGCTCTACTTTGCCAGCAAAGGATGGGCGATGGCGGGCTTTACTCTTACCGCGTTTGGCGGCGCATTTGTCGTGATGCGCGTCATGTTTGGCTGGATGCCGGACCGTTTTGGCGGCGTGAAAGTGGCGATCGTCTCTCTGCTTGTAGAAACGGTGGGCTTGTTGCTGCTCTGGCAAGCCCCGGGTGCGTGGGTCGCATTAGCGGGCGCGGCGTTAACCGGAGCCGGATGTTCGCTTATCTTTCCTGCGCTGGGCGTGGAGGTGGTTAAACGTGTCCCCTCACAAGTTCGCGGCACCGCACTGGGCGGTTACGCCGCGTTTCAGGATATCGCCCTCGGCGTCTCCGGGCCGCTGGCGGGAATGCTGGCGACCACGTTTGGTTACTCTTCGGTATTTCTTGCCGGGGCGATCTCTGCGGTGCTGGGAATTATTGTCACGATACTGTCGTTTCGTCGGGGTTAACGAACCAGCCAGACCAGCATCAGGATAATCGCGACTAACAGTATCCACAGCGCGGGACGCGTTGCCATATTTTGCAACGTGTCCATCATCGGTGGAAAAGGATTAAGCAGCGGTTGCATATCACGCGGATCAATCCCTTTAACCCGCCGTTGATAAAGCTGATTAAGAATATCCTCGGCCTGGGCAGAAGAAAGCGATGATTGCGCAGAAAGGCCATATTTTTGCTGGATATATGCCGATAACGCCGCCAGTTCACTGGCATCTAAAGGTTGTTTTAGCGTCATTTGTAGTGATTCCAGCGTCGGCGTATTTTGCTGGCTTAGCGTCTGACGCGCCTGCAGCCAGGTCACCAGATGGTTAAACAGTTTCGCTGGAATTAACTCGCCATCTTTCACCCCGGAAAGTTCCAGCATCGATTGCCAGATCTGTTTGCTGGGCTCCCCCGTTGCCGCCGCAAGTTTGGTCACCAGCTGTTTGAGCGCATTGTGCTCCGCCGGTAATAGAGGACGATCGGTCGCCTCGCGCTGCTGCGGTTGCGGAATAACCATCTTGCCTTCCTGCAACAGGGTGAGAATGGTTTTTAATTGCTCCGGTGAGAGCTGATTCAGCGGCGTCTGACCAAAGTTATGACGGATATAATCCGTGACCGCCTGACGATTATTCCCCAGACGTAAATACTCCCCTAATTGCGCTAAAAGCTGGCGGGCAGAATGGCTTTTTTGCGCGGCCAGCAGACGTTGCGCCAGATTATGCTCAGCGGCAGGGAAGTGACGCGAAAGCAGCGGTGAATCTCCCGACAGACCAATATCGTGCCTGATACCCGCCCACAGTTCTGCTCTTTGCTGTTGCGTCAGTGAGGTCACTTTCGTCATTAAGCTTTCCAGCGAAGTACGTTGCTGACTGGATAAAGGCTGATTGCCCGCGCCAGACGGCAGGTTATCTCCCTGACCTGGTGGTTGCCCAGGAGGAGGGCCGGAAATAGGTTGTATCATTACGTATCCTTATACCTGAAATCTTCGCAAGTATGCCTGGCCGCGAGATTATGGCACACTTGTCCGGTTAACTCTCGTCTCATACAGGTAACACAAACGTGAAAATCCTTGTTGATGAAAATATGCCTTATGCCCGCGACTTATTTAGCCGTTTGGGTGAGGTGATCGCGGTTCCCGGGCGTCCAATCCCCGTCGCTCAACTGGCAGACGCGGATGCGCTGATGGTGCGTTCGGTCACGAAAGTGAATGAATCTTTGCTGGCAGGAAAACCCATTAAATTTGTTGGCACTGCCACTGCGGGGACAGACCATGTCGATGAAGCATGGTTAAAGAAGGCGGGAATTGGTTTTTCCGCTGCACCTGGCTGTAATGCGATTGCGGTGGTGGAATATGTTCTCTCCTCACTACTGATGCTTGCCGAACGCGATGGATTTTCACTGCACGACCGTACGGTGGGGATCGTGGGCGTTGGTAACGTTGGACGTCGATTGCAGGCGCGACTGGAAGCGTTAGGGATTAAAACCTTGCTTTGCGATCCGCCTCGCGCTGACCGTGGGGATGAGGGTGATTTCCGCTCGCTGGATGAATTAGTTCAGCATGCGGATATTCTGACTTTCCATACGCCACTCTTCAAAGACGGGCCGTACAAAACGCTGCATCTGGCGGATGAAAAACTGATCCGTAACCTGAAGCCCGGAGCGATTCTGATTAACGCCTGCCGTGGCGCAGTCGTCGATAATACCGCGCTGCTGACCTGCCTGAATGAAGGCCAGAAGTTAAGCGTAGTGCTGGATGTCTGGGAAGGCGAACCGGAACTTAACGTGGAGTTGCTGACAAAAGTGGATATCGGCACGCCGCATATTGCAGGCTATACCCTGGAAGGTAAAGCACGCGGTACTACGCAAGTGTTTGAAGCCTATAGCAAGTTTATTGGGCATGAACAGCACATTGCGCTGGATACATTACTGCCCGCGCCAGAGTTTGGTCGCATTACGCTGCATGGCCCGCTCGATCAACCAACGCTGAAAAGGCTGGTGCATTTGGTGTATGATGTGCGCCGCGATGACGCACCGCTGCGTAAAGTCGCCGGGATACCGGGTGAGTTCGATAAACTGCGCAAAAACTATCTTGAGCGCCGTGAATGGTCATCTCTGTATGTAATTTGTGATGACGCCAGTGCGGCATCATTGCTGTGTAAACTGGGTTTTAACGCCGTTCATCATCCGGCACGTTAATCTCTTCTTCATGCTCTCTGCTGTAACATTGGCAGGGAGCTTTGCTATTTCTGGAGTAAACCACCATGTCTGAAGGCTGGAACATTGCCGTCCTGGGCGCAACTGGCGCTGTGGGCGAAGCCCTGCTTGAAACGCTGGCTGAACGTCAGTTTCCGGTTGGGGAAATTTATGCACTGGCACGTAACGAAAGCGCAGGCGAACAACTGCGCTTTGGTGGTAAGACAATCACCGTGCAGGATGCTGCTGAATTCGACTGGACGCAGGCGCAGCTGGCATTTTTTGTCGCAGGCAAAGAAGCTACCGCAGCCTGGGTTGAAGAAGCGACCAACTCAGGTTGCCTGGTGATCGACAGCAGCGGATTGTTTGCTCTCGAACCCGACGTACCGCTGGTGGTGCCGGAAGTAAACCCGTTTGTACTGACCGATTACCGCAACCGGAATGTCATCGCCGTACCGGACAGTCTGACCAGCCAGCTGCTGGCGGCACTGAAACCGTTAATCGATCAGGGCGGTTTATCACGTATCAGCGTTACCAGCCTGATTTCAGCCTCCGCCCAGGGCAAAAAAGCGGTCGATGCGTTAGCGGGGCAGAGTGCTAAATTGCTCAACGGCATTCCGATTGACGAAGAAGATTTCTTCGGGCGTCAGCTGGCGTTCAACATGCTGCCGTTACTGCCGGATAGCGAAGGTAGCGTGCGTGAAGAACGTCGTATCGTTGACGAAGTACGCAAAATCCTGCAGGACGAAGGACTGATGATTTCGGCAAGCGTCGTCCAGGCACCGGTATTCTACGGTCATGCCCAGATGGTCAACTTTGAAGCTCTGCGTCCACTGGCAGCAGAAGAAGCGCGTGATGCGTTTGTTCAAGGCGAAGATATTGTGCTCTCTGAAGAGAACGAATTCCCAACTCAGGTAGGGGATGCTTCGGGTACGCCGCATCTTTCTGTTGGCTGCGTGCGTAATGACTACGGTATGCCGGAGCAAGTCCAGTTCTGGTCGGTGGCCGATAACGTTCGCTTTGGCGGCGCGCTGATGGCAGTAAAAATCGCCGAGAAACTGGTGCAGGAGTATCTGTACTAATGTCCGACCAGCAACAACCGCCAGTTTATAAAATTGCGCTGGGCATTGAGTACGACGGCAGTAAGTATTACGGCTGGCAACGGCAGAACGAAGTTCGCAGTGTGCAGGAGAAGCTGGAAAAGGCGCTCTCCCAGGTGGCGAACGAACCCATCACCGTCTTCTGCGCCGGGCGTACTGACGCAGGGGTACACGGTACCGGGCAGGTGGTGCATTTCGAAACAACCGCGCAGCGCAAAGACGCTGCGTGGACGTTGGGCGTAAATGCGAATTTACCTGGTGACATCGCCGTGCGTTGGGTTAAAGCTGTACCTGATGATTTTCATGCCCGATTTAGCGCCACGGCTCGCCGTTATCGCTATATCATCTACAATCATCGGCTGCGCCCGGCGGTACTGAGTAAAGGGGTAACCCATTTTTACGAACCGCTGGACGCTGAACGGATGCATCGGGCTGCGCAATGCTTGCTGGGCGAGAATGATTTCACCTCGTTCCGTGCGGTGCAGTGCCAGTCCCGAACCCCGTGGCGCAACGTTATGCATATTAATGTCACGCGTCACGGTCCTTATGTGGTGGTAGATATCAAAGCGAATGCCTTTGTACATCATATGGTCAGGAATATTGTCGGCAGCCTGATGGAAGTCGGTGCCCACAACCAGCCGGAGAGCTGGATAGCAGAGTTGCTGGCGGCAAAGGACAGAACGCTGGCGGCAGCAACGGCAAAAGCGGAAGGGCTGTATCTGGTCGCGGTGGATTACCCTGACCGGTATGATCTTCCAAAACCGCCAATGGGCCCGCTATTTCTGGCGGACTAACGAGAATAATGCTCGGAACATTTCAGGCTGTAGCCAACGTAGTTACAGCCTGAAAGATGACGAGTACAAGGCATAGGCAAATATGGACCTGATTTATTTCCTCATCGATTTTATCCTGCACATTGACGTGCATCTGGCAGAGCTGGTCGCGGAGTACGGCGTCTGGGTTTATGCCATTTTGTTCTTAATTTTGTTCTGTGAAACCGGTCTGGTGGTAACGCCGTTTTTACCGGGTGATTCATTGCTGTTTGTTGCCGGAGCGTTGGCATCACTGGAAACCAACGATCTCAACGTCCATATGATGGTGGTGCTGATGCTGATCGCCGCGATTGTGGGTGACGCGGTCAATTACACTATCGGGCGGTTGTTCGGTGAAAAGTTATTCAGTAATCCCAATTCGAAAATTTTCCGTCGCAGTTATCTCGACAAAACCCATCAGTTTTATGAGAAACATGGCGGCAAAACGATTATTCTCGCCCGTTTTGTGCCGATCGTCAGAACGTTCGCCCCGTTTGTTGCGGGAATGGGCCACATGTCGTACCGTCATTTCGCCGCTTATAACGTGATCGGCGCACTGTTGTGGGTACTGCTTTTTACCTACGCAGGCTATTTCTTCGGTACAATCCCGATGGTTCAGGATAACCTTAAGCTGCTGATCGTCGGGATTATTGTGGTTTCTATTTTGCCGGGCGTCATCGAAATAATCCGTCACAAACGCGCTGCGGCACGCGCCGCAAAATAAAAAGTAACTCCGCGGTTCGACCACTTTTTTATCCAAAGTTTCGGGCTGTTATGTTTTAATGTGCAACATTCATGGTCTGTTGGGGGCAAAAATGGCATTATGCGTCCCCAAAGATAAAACTGGCATCGAACCAGGTTCAGACAGAAAGGTCCCTAATGAGCTGGATTGAACGAATTAAAAGCAACATTACTCCCACCCGCAAGGCGAGCATTCCTGAAGGGGTGTGGACTAAGTGTGATAGCTGCGGTCAGGTTTTATACCGCGCTGAGCTGGAACGTAATCTTGAGGTCTGTCCGAAGTGTGACCATCACATGCGTATGACAGCGCGTAATCGCCTGCATAGCCTGTTAGATGAAGGAAGCCTTGTGGAGCTGGGTAGCGAGCTTGAGCCGAAAGATGTGCTGAAGTTTCGTGACTCCAAGAAGTATAAAGACCGTCTGGCATCTGCGCAGAAAGAAACCGGCGAAAAAGATGCGCTGGTGGTGATGAAAGGCACTCTGTATGGAATGCCGGTTGTCGCTGCGGCATTCGAGTTCGCCTTTATGGGCGGTTCAATGGGGTCTGTTGTGGGTGCACGTTTCGTGCGTGCCGTTGAGCAGGCGCTGGAAGATAACTGCCCGCTGATCTGCTTCTCCGCCTCTGGTGGCGCACGTATGCAGGAAGCACTGATGTCGCTGATGCAGATGGCGAAAACTTCTGCGGCACTGGCAAAAATGCAGGAGCGCGGCTTGCCGTACATCTCCGTGCTGACCGACCCGACGATGGGCGGTGTTTCTGCAAGTTTCGCCATGCTGGGCGATCTCAACATCGCTGAACCGAAAGCGTTAATCGGCTTTGCCGGTCCGCGTGTTATCGAACAGACCGTTCGCGAAAAACTGCCGCCAGGATTCCAGCGCAGTGAATTCCTGATCGAGAAAGGCGCGATCGACATGATCGTCCGTCGTCCGGAAATGCGCCTGAAACTGGCGAGCATTCTGGCGAAGTTGATGAATCTGCCAGCGCCGAATCCTGAAGCGCCGCGTGAAGGCGTAGTGGTACCCCCGGTACCGGATCAGGAACCTGAGGCCTGATAACTGATAAGGGCAGGGCCACTGGCTCTGCCCTTTTGCTATTCTCACCGTAACGAATCAGCGGATACCATGATTATCAAACGCACTCCTCAAGCCGCGTCGCCTCTGGCTTCGTGGCTTTCTTATCTGGAAAACCTGCACAGTAAAACTATCGATCTCGGCCTTGAGCGCGTGAGCCAGGTCGCGGCGCGTCTTGGCGTCCTGAAACCAGCGCCATTTGTATTTACCGTTGCGGGTACGAATGGCAAAGGCACCACCTGCCGTACGCTGGAGTCGATTCTGATGGCGGCAGGGTACAAAGTGGGCGTCTACAGTTCGCCGCATCTGGTGCGTTATACCGAGCGCGTACGTGTGCAGGGTAAGGAATTGCCGGAATCGGCCCACACCGCCTCTTTTGCGGAGATTGAATCGGCACGCGGTGATATTTCCCTGACCTATTTCGAGTACGGTACGCTGTCGGCGTTGTGGCTGTTTAAACAGGCACAACTTGACGTGGTGATTCTGGAAGTAGGGCTGGGCGGTCGTCTGGACGCAACCAATATTGTCGACGCCGATGTCGCGGTAGTAACCAGTATTGCGCTGGATCATACCGACTGGCTGGGGCCAGATCGCGAAAGTATTGGTCGCGAGAAAGCAGGCATCTTTCGCAGCGAAAAACCGGCAATTGTCGGTGAGCCGGAAATGCCTTCTACCATTGCTGATGTAGCGCAGGAAAAAGGTGCACTGTTACAACGTCGGGGCGTTGAGTGGAACTATTCCGTCACCGATCATGACTGGGCGTTTAGCGATGCTCACGGCACGCTGGAAAACCTGCCGTTGCCGCTTGTCCCGCAACCGAATGCCGCAACGGCGCTGGCGGCACTGCGTGCCAGCGGGCTGGAGGTCAGTGAAAATGCCATTCGCGACGGGATTGCCAGCGCAATTTTGCCGGGACGTTTCCAGATTGTGAGCGAGTCGCCACGCGTTATTTTTGATGTCGCGCATAATCCACATGCGGCGGAATATCTCACCGGGCGTATGAAAACGCTACCGAAAAACGGGCGCGTGCTGGCGGTTATCGGTATGCTACATGATAAAGATATTGCCGGAACTCTGGCCTGGTTGAAAAGCGTGGTTGATGACTGGTATTGTGCGCCACTGGAAGGGCCGCGCGGTGCCACGGCAGAACAACTGCTTGAGCATTTGGGTAACGGCAAATCATTTGATAGCGTTGCGCAGGCATGGGATGCCGCAATGGCGGACGCTAAAGCGGAAGACACCGTGCTGGTGTGTGGTTCGTTCCACACGGTCGCACATGTCATGGAAGTGATTGACGCGAGGAGAAGCGGTGGCAAGTAAGTTTCAGAATCGGTTAGTGGGCACGATCGTGCTGGTGGCGCTGGGGGTGATTGTACTTCCAGGGCTGCTGGACGGGCAGAAAAAACATTATCAGGATGAGTTTGCGGCTATCCCGCTGGTGCCAAAAGCGGGCGATCGCGATGAGCCTGATATGATGCCAGCCGCCACCCAGGCGTTGCCGACGCAACCGCCGGAAGGCGCAGCGGAAGAGGTGCGGGCAGGTGATGCCGCAGCACCGTCGCTCGATCCGGCCACTATTGCAGCCAATAACACCGAGTTTGAACCGGAACCTGCACCGGTCGTCCCACCGAAGCCGAAACCGGTGGAGCCGCCTAAGCCGAAGGTTGAAGCACCACCTGCGCCGAAGCCAGAACCGAAGCCGGTCGTGGAAGAAAAAGCAGCGCCAACGGGTAAAGCCTATGTTGTGCAACTGGGCGCGCTGAAAAATGCCGATAAAGTGAATGAGATTGTCGGTAAGCTGCGCGGTGCCGGTTATCGGGTTTATACGTCGCCATCCACGCCAGTGCAGGGTAAAATTACCCGTATTCTGGTTGGGCCAGATGCCTCGAAAGATAAGCTGAAAGGATCGCTGGGTGAGTTGAAGCAACTTTCTGGCTTAAGTGGCGTGGTAATGGGCTACACGCCGAATTAATACGGTCTTGCCTGATGCGACGCTGGCGCGTCTTATCAGGCCTACGCAGGGGTAGAACCGTAGGTCGGATAAGGCGTTTACGCCGCATCCGACACGCATTGTCCGATGCCGCAAAGGCATAAAAAGTCGATGGCGTTGAATATTTTTTCAGCGCCATTTTTATTGATGCGCGGGAAGGAAATCCCTACGCAAACGTTTTCTTTTTCTGTTAGAATGCGCCCCGAACAGGATGACAGGGCGTAAAATCGTGGGACACATATGGTCTGGATTGATTACGCCATAATCGCGGTGATTGCTTTTTCCTCTCTGGTTAGCCTGATCCGCGGCTTTGTTCGTGAAGCGTTATCGCTGGTGACATGGGGTTGTGCTTTCTTTGTTGCCAGTCATTACTACACTTACCTGTCAGTCTGGTTTACGGGCTTTGAAGACGAACTGGTTCGAAATGGGATTGCCATCGCGGTCCTGTTTATCGCCACCCTGATCGTTGGCGCTATCGTGAACTTCGTGATAGGCCAGCTGGTGGAGAAAACGGGGTTGTCAGGCACCGATCGGGTGCTGGGCGTCTGTTTCGGTGCATTGCGCGGTGTGTTGATTGTTGCTGCTATTCTCTTCTTTCTCGACTCCTTTACCGGGGTGTCGAAAAGCGAAGACTGGAGTAAATCACAACTGATTCCGCAGTTCAGTTTTATCATCAGATGGTTTTTTGATTATCTGCAAAGCTCGTCAAGTTTCTTGCCCAGAGCGTAAGTGCTCTGAGATGTGGCTTAACGAGGAAAAAGACGTATGTGCGGTATTGTCGGTATCGCCGGTGTTATGCCGGTTAACCAGTCGATTTATGATGCCTTAACGGTGCTTCAGCATCGCGGTCAGGATGCCGCCGGCATCATCACCATAGATGCCAATAACTGCTTCCGTTTGCGTAAAGCGAACGGGCTGGTGAGCGATGTATTTGAAGCTCGCCATATGCAGCGTTTGCAGGGCAATATGGGCATTGGTCATGTGCGTTACCCTACGGCTGGCAGCTCCAGCGCCTCTGAAGCGCAGCCGTTTTACGTTAACTCTCCGTATGGCATTACGCTTGCCCACAACGGCAATCTGACCAACGCTCACGAGTTGCGTAAAAAACTGTTTGAAGAAAAACGCCGCCACATCAACACCACTTCCGACTCGGAAATTCTGCTTAATATCTTCGCCAGCGAGCTGGACAACTTCCGCCACTACCCGCTGGAAGCCGACAACATTTTCGCCGCCATCGCTGCTACAAACCGCTTAATCCGCGGCGCGTATGCCTGTGTGGCGATGATTATCGGCCACGGTATGGTTGCTTTCCGCGATCCGAACGGTATTCGTCCGCTCGTACTGGGAAAACGTGATATTGACGAGAACCGCACAGAATATATGGTCGCTTCCGAAAGCGTTGCGCTCGATACACTGGGCTTTGATTTCCTGCGTGACGTCGCGCCTGGCGAAGCGATTTACATTACTGAAGAAGGGCAGTTGTTTACCCGTCAATGTGCTGACAATCCGGTCAGCAATCCGTGCCTGTTTGAGTATGTATACTTTGCTCGCCCGGACTCGTTTATCGACAAAATTTCCGTTTACAGCGCGCGTGTGAATATGGGCACGAAGCTGGGCGAGAAAATTGCCCGCGAATGGGAAGATCTGGATATCGACGTGGTGATCCCGATCCCGGAAACCTCGTGTGATATCGCGCTGGAAATTGCGCGTATTCTGGGCAAACCGTACCGCCAGGGCTTCGTTAAAAACCGCTATGTTGGCCGCACCTTCATCATGCCGGGCCAGCAGCTGCGTCGTAAGTCCGTGCGCCGTAAACTGAACGCCAACCGCGCCGAGTTCCGCGATAAAAACGTCCTGCTGGTCGACGACTCTATCGTCCGTGGCACCACTTCTGAGCAGATTATCGAGATGGCACGCGAAGCCGGAGCGAAGAAAGTGTACCTCGCTTCTGCGGCACCGGAAATTCGCTTCCCGAACGTTTACGGTATCGATATGCCGAGCGCTACGGAACTGATCGCTCACGGTCGCGAAGTAGATGAAATTCGCCAGATCATCGGTGCTGACGGGTTGATTTTCCAGGATCTGAACGATCTGATCGACGCCGTTCGCGCTGAAAACCCGGATATCCAGCAGTTTGAATGCTCGGTGTTCAACGGCGTCTACGTCACCAAAGATGTTGATCAGGGCTACCTCGATTTCCTCGATACTTTACGTAATGACGACGCCAAAGCAGTGCAACGTCAGAACGAAGTGGAAAATCTCGAAATGCATAACGAAGGATGATGCCTTCGCTCAGGGTGCCGGTCTGGCACCCTGACTTGCAACTCCCGCCGAAATCCTGCAAAGTCTGCCTGCAAGTCTGACAGGGCAACTATTTATGAAACGACTTATTGTGGGCATCAGCGGTGCCAGCGGCGCGATTTATGGTGTGCGCTTATTACAGGTTCTGCGCGATGTCACAGATATCGAAACGCATCTGGTAATGAGCCAGGCGGCGCGCCAGACCTTATCCCTCGAAACGGATTTTTCCCTGCGCGAAGTGCAGGCGTTAGCCGATGTCACGCACGATGCGCGCGATATTGCCGCCAGCATCTCTTCCGGTTCTTTCCAGACGCTGGGGATGGTGATTTTACCCTGTTCAATCAAAACCCTTTCCGGCATTGTCCATAGCTATACTGATGGCTTACTGACCCGTGCGGCAGATGTGGTGCTGAAAGAGCGTCGCCCGTTGGTGCTCTGCGTGCGTGAAACACCATTGCACTTAGGTCATCTGCGTTTAATGACTCAGGCGGCAGAAATCGGTGCGGTGATTATGCCTCCCGTTCCGGCGTTTTATCATCGCCCGCAATCCCTTGATGATGTGATAAATCAGACGGTTAATCGTGTTCTTGACCAGTTTGCAATAACCCTTCCTGAAGATCTCTTTGCCCGCTGGCAGGGCGCATAACCCCGCTGTTGCCCTGTTTCAGGGCAATTTTGCAACCGCGATCAAATCCTCGACATTTTGTTTCTGCCATTCAATCGAAACGCTGCGATTCAACCGCTATACCTGCTATCTTCAACTTCAGGACAATAATGCAACGTCTTATTAACACATTTAACGTTGAATGTTACTGTTGTCGTCAAGATGGCATAAGACCTGCATGAAAGAGCCTGCAAACACACAACACAATACACAACATAAAAAAGCCATTTTCACTTGAGGGTTATGTATGAAGAAGTCGATTCTCGCTCTGTCTTTGTTAGTCGGTCTCTCCGCAGCGGCTTCCAGCTATGCGGCGCTACCGGAGACGGTACGTATCGGAACCGATACCACCTATGCGCCGTTCTCGTCGAAAGATGCTAAAGGTGATTTTGTTGGCTTTGATATCGATCTCGGTAACGAGATGTGCAAACGGATGCAGGTGAAATGTACCTGGGTTGCCAGTGACTTTGACGCGCTGATCCCCTCACTGAAAGCGAAAAAAATCGACGCCATTATTTCGTCGCTCTCCATTACCGATAAACGTCAGCAGGAGATTGCTTTCTCCGACAAGTTGTACGCCGCAGATTCTCGTTTGATTGCCGCCAAAGGTTCGCCGATTCAGCCAACGCTGGATTCACTGAAAGGTAAACATGTTGGTGTGCTGCAGGGATCAACCCAGGAAGCTTACGCTAACGAGACCTGGCGTAGCAAAGGTGTGGATGTGGTGGCCTATGCCAACCAGGATTTGGTCTATTCCGATCTGGCTGCAGGACGTCTGGATGCTGCACTGCAGGATGAAGTTGCTGCCAGCGAAGGATTCCTCAAGCAACCTGCTGGTAAAGACTTCGCCTTTGCTGGCTCATCAGTGAAAGACAAAAAATACTTCGGTGATGGCACCGGTGTAGGGCTACGTAAAGATGATACTGAACTGACGGCTGCGTTTAATAAGGCGCTTGGAGAGCTGCGTCAGGACGGCACTTACGACAAGATGGCGAAAAAGTATTTTGACTTTAATGTCTACGGTGACTGATACGTCGCAGGGAAGCTGTGCCTGATGGAATGATCATCATGGTGCACGCCAGGTTTGTTGCACTATCGTGGTGCATTGAAATGCATACTTAAGCATTTTTAATGAAAAATAATACGCCTAACGGGGCGGGATATTTTGCCTTGATGGTCAATTTTATGGCACGATAAGTGTAACAAACCTGTAAATATTCCCTATAAAAAGACTGTCAGTTGAGGACATTATGAAAAAACTGGTGCTATCGCTCTCTCTGGTTCTGGCCTTCTCCAGCGCAACTGCGGCATTTGCTGCGATTCCGCAAAACATCCGCATCGGTACCGACCCGACCTATGCGCCATTTGAATCAAAAAATTCACAAGGCGAACTGGTTGGCTTCGATATCGATCTGGCAAAGGAATTATGCAAACGCATCAATACGCAATGTACGTTTGTCGAAAATCCGCTGGATGCGTTAATCCCGTCCTTAAAAGCGAAGAAGATTGACGCCATCATGTCATCGCTTTCCATTACGGAAAAACGTCAGCAAGAAATAGCCTTCACCGACAAACTGTACGCTGCCGATTCTCGTTTGGTGGTGGCGAAAAATTCTGACATTCAGCCGACAGTCGAGTCGCTGAAAGGCAAACGGGTAGGCGTATTGCAGGGCACCACCCAGGAGACGTTCGGTAATGAACATTGGGCACCAAAAGGCATTGAAATCGTCTCGTATCAGGGGCAGGACAACATTTATTCTGACCTGACTGCCGGACGTATTGATGCCGCGTTCCAGGATGAGGTCGCTGCCAGCGAAGGTTTCCTCAAACAACCTGTCGGTAAAGATTACAAATTCGGTGGCCCGTCTGTTAAAGATGAAAAACTGTTTGGCGTAGGGACCGGCATGGGCCTGCGTAAAGAAGATAACGAACTGCGCGAGGCACTGAACAAAGCCTTTGCCGAAATGCGCGCTGACGGTACTTACGAGAAATTAGCGAAAAAGTACTTCGATTTTGATGTTTATGGTGGTTAATCGCCATCGGTGAAAGAAAGCCCGCTCCCTTCGGGTAACCGGAGGGAGACAAGAGGCGGTAATTCACCACACACGACAGGACAGGCAGCATGTTGTATGGGTTTTCAGGTGTTATTTTACAGGGTGCGCTCGTCACGCTGGAGCTGGCTATCAGCTCTGTAGTGCTCGCTGTAATCATCGGTTTAATTGGCGCTGGCGGTAAGCTCTCGCAAAATCGGCTTTCGGGGCTGATTTTCGAAGGGTACACCACGCTGATTCGTGGCGTGCCGGACTTAGTGTTGATGCTGCTGATTTTCTACGGTTTGCAGATTGCGCTAAACACGGTGACGGAGGCGATGGGCGTCGGGCAGATTGATATCGATCCGATGGTCGCTGGTATTATCACTCTCGGTTTTATCTACGGTGCTTATTTTACCGAAACGTTCCGTGGTGCTTTTATGGCAGTGCCGAAAGGACATATAGAGGCGGCGACGGCGTTTGGTTTTACTCGTGGGCAAGTGTTTCGGCGGATCATGTTTCCGGCGATGATGCGTTACGCTCTGCCAGGCATTGGCAACAACTGGCAGGTGATCCTTAAATCTACCGCTCTGGTTTCGTTACTCGGCCTGGAAGATGTGGTCAAAGCCACGCAGCTGGCAGGCAAAAGTACCTGGGAACCGTTCTATTTCGCCATCGTCTGTGGCGTGATTTACTTGGTTTTCACCACCGTTTCCAATGGTGTGCTGCTGTTCCTTGAGCGCCGCTACTCCGTGGGTGTGAAGAGGGCTGATCTGTGATCGAAATCTTACATGAATACTGGAAACCGCTGCTGTGGACCGACGGTTATCGCTTTACTGGTGTGGCGATCACCCTGTGGCTGCTTATTTTGTCGGTAGTGATAGGCGGAGTCCTGGCGCTGTTTCTGGCGATTGGTCGTGTCTCCAGTAATAAATACATCCAGTTTCCAATCTGGTTATTTACCTATATTTTTCGCGGTACGCCGCTGTATGTTCAGTTGCTGGTGTTCTATTCCGGCATGTATACGCTGGAGATTGTTAAGGGGACCGAGTTTCTTAACGCCTTTTTCCGCAGTGGCCTGAACTGTACCGTGCTGGCGCTGACGCTTAACACCTGCGCTTACACTACCGAGATTTTTGCTGGGGCAATCCGTTCGGTTCCGCATGGGGAAATTGAAGCCGCCAGAGCCTATGGCTTCTCGACTTTTAAAATGTATCGCTGCATTATTTTGCCTTCTGCGCTGCGTATTGCGTTACCGGCATACAGCAACGAAGTGATCCTGATGCTGCACTCTACTGCGTTGGCATTTACTGCCACGGTGCCGGATCTGCTGAAAATAGCCCGCGATATTAACGCCGCCACGTATCAACCTTTTACTGCCTTCGGCATTGCCGCGGTGCTCTATTTAATCATCTCTTATGTCCTGATCAGCCTCTTTCGCAGAGCGGAAAAACGCTGGTTGCAGCATGTGAAACCTTCTTCAACGCACTGAGAATACGATGTCCGAGAATAAATTAAACGTTATCGATTTGCACAAACGCTATGGCGAACACGAAGTGCTGAAAGGGGTGTCACTGCAAGCGAATGCCGGAGATGTAATAAGCATCATTGGATCGTCGGGATCGGGGAAAAGTACCTTTCTGCGCTGCATTAACTTCCTCGAAAAACCGAGTGAAGGGGCGATCGTGGTCAATGGCCAGACGATCAATCTGGTGCGCGACAAAGACGGTCAACTCAAAGTCGCCGATAAAAATCAACTGCGCTTACTGCGCACACGCCTGACGATGGTATTCCAGCACTTCAATCTCTGGAGCCATATGACGGTGCTGGAAAACGTCATGGAAGCGCCGATTCAGGTGTTGGGCCTGAGCAAGCAGGAAGCGCGCGAGCGGGCGGTGAAGTATCTGGCAAAAGTCGGGATAGACGAACGTGCACAGGGGAAATATCCGGTGCATCTTTCCGGCGGTCAGCAACAGCGTGTTTCTATCGCGCGGGCGCTGGCGATGGAACCGGAAGTTTTACTGTTTGATGAACCTACCTCGGCGCTCGATCCTGAACTGGTAGGCGAAGTGTTGCGCATTATGCAGCAGCTGGCAGAAGAGGGGAAAACCATGGTGGTAGTGACTCACGAAATGGGCTTTGCTCGTCATGTTTCTACTCACGTCATTTTCCTCCATCAGGGGAAAATAGAGGAAGAAGGCGCGCCGGAGCAGTTATTTGGCAACCCGCAAAGCCCTCGTCTGCAACAGTTCCTTAAAGGTTCGCTGAAATAATTGCCTCTCCGGTGGCTAACGCTGCCGGAGTATTTTCAAGGGGAATTTGCGAGTCAGCTTCCGCTGAAATGTAAAAGTTGCAGTCCGCTAAAAATACTTCTGAATTCGCTGTCCAAAGATAAAAACTGCCTGCTGCATTGGGTGTTAATCGTGGTTATTGTCGCGTCATCTTAAATTTGAGGGGTGACGGAACGCCATGACAATATCGACAACTTCCACGCCGCATGATGCGGTATTTAAATCTTTTTTACGCCATCCAGACACCGCGCGGGATTTTATTGATATTCATCTTACCGCGCCGCTGCGCAAACTGTGTGATTTAACGACGCTTAAACTGGAACCAAACAGTTTTATTGATGAAGACCTGCGGCAATATTATTCCGACCTCTTGTGGTCTGTGAAAACGCAGGAGGGAGTGGGTTATATTTATGTAGTGATAGAGCACCAAAGTAAGCCGGAAGAATTAATGGCTTTTCGCATGATGCGTTATTCCATTGCGGCAATGCAAAACCATCTTGATGCGGGCTATAAAGAGCTTCCATTGGTGATCCCGATGCTGTTTTATCATGGTTGCAGAAGTCCTTATCCTTATTCACTCTGCTGGCTTGATGAATTTGCCGAGCCTGCGATTGCCCGTAAAATATATTCATCGGCTTTTCCGTTGGTGGATATTACCGTGGTGCCGGATGACGAGATTATGCAACATCGCAAAATGGCGCTGTTGGAGTTAATTCAGAAACATATTCGTCAGCGCGATCTGTTGGGATTAGTCGACCAAATTGTTTCGCTGCTAGTTACAGGGAACACTAATGACAGACAGCTAAAAGCCCTGTTTAATTATGTATTACAAACGGGAGATGCCCAGCGTTTCCGTGCATTTATTGGTGAGATAACAGAACGCGCACCACAAGAAAAGGAGAAACTGATGACCATTGCTGACAGATTACGTGAAGAAGGCGCAATGCAGGGCAAACACGAAGAAGCTCTGCGTATTGCTCAGGAGATGCTGGAAAAAGGATTTGACCACGAAGTCATCCTGACGCTGACCCGACTTTCACCAGACGATCTTATCGCGCAAAGCCACTAACCCTGTAACACCGGGAGTTAACTGGCGGATGTTTGCAGTAAACCACATCAGCGAACGACATCCGCCAGCGCCTCTTCTAAATCGTACCAACGAAACGCAAAACCCGCTTCTTCCAGCCGTTTAGGCAGCGCGCGTTGTCCACCTAATACCAGTACTGAAGATTCGCCCATTAACAGCCGAATGGCGGTTGCGGGGACGCGCAAAATAGCCGGGCGATGCAGCGCATGACCGAGCGCATGGGCAAATTGTTCATTGCGTATCGGGTAAGGCGAAACCATATTAAATGGCCCGCGCAGCTCGTTATCCAGCAGCCAGAGAATGCCGTTGACCATATCATCGATATGAATCCAGGCCAGATACTGCCGACCGGAACCAATCGGCCCGCCCAGGCCAAGACGAAACGGCGGCAGCATTTTACCGAGAATACCGCCATCCGGTGCCAGCACTACGCCGGTACGCAGCAGGCACACTCGCGTTTTGTCACTTTGCGCCCGGCAGGCAATTTCTTCCCAGCGGGTGCAGAGTTTATGGGTAAATTCGTTATGCGGCGGTTCCTCTTCGGTAACCACCACTTCACCTAAATCGCCATAATAGCCCGTTGCCGAGCCGGAAATGAGTACCGACGGTGGCGTGTCGCTGGCATTAATCAAATCGACCAGTTTTTGCGTGATATTCCAGCGGCTTTGGCAGAGACGCTCTTTTTGCTCGTGAGTCCAGCGTTTATCAGCAATCGGTTCTCCGGCCAGGTTGATTACCGCATCAACGCCGTTGAGGTTGCTTTGATCGGCAAGCCCTTGCCATAGTGTCACCCGAGGGCCGAGAACGGAACTGGCTTTCTGCGGGTTACGCGTCATTACCGTGATTTGATGGCCCAGCTCCAGCAAACGTGGAATCAAATGGCGACCAATTAATCCCGTCCCTCCGGTGATCACTATGTTCATGCAGCCTCCCGATATGGCGGTTAACGCTGCCAGCTTAAGGTCATGGATACCGAATCGGCGTAGCGCAGCGCGTGCAGTTTATCGATCTCCACTTCAGCATACGTCACCCAGTGATGTTCACGTGCGATATCGAGCACATCCTGAGTTAATTTTTCCAGCAAAGAGAAACGGTTATTCTCTACATGCTGAATAATGTTTTTCGTTACGGTGCGATAATTCAGCGCATCGTTGATATCTTCGCTAGTGCGTGCTTTATCGGCGGGGTAGTGGATCGTCACATTGATAACAATATCCTGACGGTTGTTAATTTCTTCTTCCTTAATTCCGATAAACGTACGTAAACGAAGGTTCTTTATACGAATAATAGCGGCAGGTTGTGCCATTGCAGGTTCTCCGTTGTTTTACTTAGGATGAAATAATACACGAGAACCTGTTTCTGTTAACTATCCGAACGCTCATCACCGAGTTGTGCTTTTAGCAGTGCCTGCCCGGTGGCAGGGCGCGAACGGATCCGCTCATGCCAGTTCTTGACTGCCGGATACATTGCGAGGTCAATTCGCTGGCGAGTCCAGGCATTAACCCACGGCCAGCAGGCAATATCCGCAATGCTGTAGTTCTCGCCTCCCAGCCAGGGCGAGTTTTCCAGCCGCTTGTTCAGTACATGGTACAGACGCTGAGTTTCAACCTGATAACGTTCAATAGCGTAAGGAATGGTTTGGGGGGCTGCGTGATTAAAATGATGATTTTGCCCAAGCATCGGCCCCAGTCCGCCTACCTGCCAGAATAACCACTGTAATGTGGCGGCGCGTTCACGCGTTTCATGACTCAAAAAGAGCCCCGTTTTCTCAGCCAGATACAACAAAATGGCACCAGATTCAAAGAGGCTTAGCGGTTCGCCGCCATCGGCTGGAGAATGATCAACAATTGCCGGAATTTTGTTGTTAGGCGAAATGCGCAAAAATTCCGGGCGAAACTGACCGCCTTTCCCCAGGTCTACCTTTATCAAGCGATAATCCAGACCTGCTTCTTCGAGAAACAGCGTAATTTTGTGGCCATTGGGTGTCGGGGCGAAATAGAGATCGATCATTGCAGCTCCGGTTGTCTAATCATCTGAACACCACAAGTATAGAAAGCGCGGCGACTTACGTGAGTATTCGTCACGTGACAGTGACAAAAAGGCTCTATAGTTTGATAGCCAGCCCCCTTTATTGCCGAGGACATAATGAGTAAACCCGCTATCACGCTTTGGTCAGATGCCCACTGTTTCTCCCCTTATGTGTTATCCGCCTGGGTGGCGTTGCAGGAAAAAGGCCTGTCGTTTCATATCAAGACCATCGACCTCGACAGCGGTGAACATTTGCAACCGACGTGGCAAGGTTACGGTCAGACACGCCGTGTGCCGTTATTACAAATCGATGATTTTGAGTTGAGTGAATCTTCTGCCATTGCGGAGTATCTGGAAGATCGATTTGCGCCACCGACCTGGGAACGTATTTATCCGCTTGATTTAGAAAATCGTGCGCGTGCACGACAGATTCAGGCCTGGTTGCGCAGCGATCTGATGCCCATCCGCGAAGAGCGTCCGACGGATGTTGTCTTTGCGGGGGCGAAAAAAGCGCCACTAACGGCCGAGGGAAAAGCCAGTGCAGAGAAACTGTTCGCGATGGCAGAACATTTGTTAGTACTGGGTCAGCCGAATTTATTTGGTGAATGGTGCATTGCTGATACTGATCTGGCGCTAATGATTAACCGCCTGGTACTACATGGCGATGAGGTGCCAGAACGCCTGGTGGATTATGCAACATTCCAGTGGCAGCGAGCGTCTGTCCAGCGTTTTATTGCACTTTCGGCGAAGCAATCTGGCTGATAGCAACGACAGAATCCAGTATCATAGCTTACGTTTTTTCGACGAGGAGTGAGTGATGAAACTGATGTTTGCATCGGACATTCATGGGTCGTTACCGGCGACGGAACGTGTTCTGGAGTTGTTTGCCCAAAGCGGTGCCCAGTGGCTGGTGATCCTTGGCGACGTGTTGAATCACGGCCCGCGTAATGCTTTACCGGAGGGTTACGCGCCAGCCAAAGTCGCTGAACGGCTTAATGAAGTGGCACATAAGGTTATCGCTGTGCGCGGCAACTGCGACAGCGAAGTGGATCAAATGCTGCTGCATTTCCCGATAACCGCGCCGTGGCAACAGGTATTACTGGAAAAACAACGTCTGTTTTTGACGCATGGTCATCTTTTTGGCCCGGAAAATCTGCCTGCTTTAAACCAGAACGATGTGCTGGTGTACGGCCATACCCATCTGCCAGTGGCAGAACAGCGGGGGGAGATTTTCCACTTCAACCCCGGCTCGGTGAGTATTCCGAAAGGCGGTAATCCGGCGAGTTATGGCATGCTGGATAATGACGTACTTAGTGTAATCGCACTCAATGATCAAAGTATCATTGCGCAGGTCGCGATTAATCCGTAATTTACCCACAACTCATAATGCGCCGTAAGAGCGCCAGAAAAAGAAGGTTTCCTGATAATGGAACAGCGTCGTTTGGCAAGTACTGAATGGGTGGATATTGTCAATGAAGAGAACGAAGTCATTGCACAAGCCAGCCGGGAACAAATGCGGGCACAGTGTCTGCGTCATCGTGCAACTTACATCGTCGTGCATGATGGCATGGGCAAAATTCTGGTCCAGCGTCGTACCGAGACAAAAGACTTTTTACCCGGCATGTTAGATGCGACCGCAGGCGGTGTGGTTCAGGCCGATGAGCAACTGCTGGAATCCGCGCGTCGCGAAGCGGAAGAAGAGTTGGGCATTGCCGGTGTCCCCTTTGCCGAGCACGGGCAGTTCTATTTCGAAGATAAAAATTGCCGTGTCTGGGGCGCATTGTTCAGCTGCGTCTCTCACGGTCCCTTCGCCCTACAGGAAGATGAAGTCAGTGAAGTTTGCTGGCTGACGCCGGAAGAAATCACCGCACGCTGCGATGAGTTCACTCCAGACTCGCTGAAAGCGCTAGCGTTGTGGATGAAGCGCAATGCCAAAAATGAAGCCGTAGAGACTGAAACGGCAGAATGAAAAAAGAGCCGCAATTGCGGCTCTTAACATTTTTAGTGGTAGCCCATCAACTGAGCGCCGATCACCACGACGCTGGACATAATAAACAGCAGTCCAAGCAGGGTCGCGCCCACCTTCAGCCAGTTACGGAAGTCCACCCGGCAAACACCGAGCGTCGCCATTAACGAAGCTGAGGTCGGGTAAATGATGTGACTGAAGCCATCACCAAACTGGAAAGCCAGCACGGTAACCTGACGGTTAACACCGACCAGATCGCCAAGCGGTGCCAGTAACGGCATGGTTAACGCCGCCTGACCAGAACCGGACGTCACGAAGAAATTAAATACCGCCTGGAAGAGCAACATAAACCAGGCCGCGACCGCGTTGTCCAGACCGCTAATGGCATTGGCAATGCTGTTGAGGATAGTATTTAACACGCTGGCATCACCCGCTTCACCATTACCGACCAGCAGCAAAATCCCTTTGGCGAAACCCACCAGCAGGGCAGGGGCGATCATCATTCGCGCCCCTTCGGTGAAGGATGAAGCCATGGTATTAACCGTCATACCGTTAAGGCGGAAAACAACGCCGATGATGCCAATCACCAGACCCATGGTGAAGAACTGGCTGGCAATTTCTGGAATAAACCAGGCATTAACGATCACGCCCCAAATCACCCAGACCATTACGGCGGTCAGGACAATCAATACCAGCCAGTCACCAAAGGTAAACGGACGTTGTTCAACATCCGCCTGCTTTTCACGAAAGAAGCGGTCGGACTCATGCACGCGTGACAGAAGAGGATTCTTTTTCACTCGTGAGGCGTACACCATGGTAAAGATCAGGCCAATCAGAGTGGCGATAACCCACACCACGATGCGCAACCCGGAGCCAGAAAGCACCGGAACGCCGGCAATCCCCTGAGCAACAACCACACAAAACGGGTTCATCCACGAACTGGCAAAACCGATTTGCGTGGCAATATAGGTCACCAGGACGGTGGTAATACTGTCATAGCCCAGCCGGACCATTAGCGGTGCGATGATAATGGCAAAGGCGACGGCCTCTTCCCCCATACCAAATACCGCGCCGCCAAGTGAAAACAGAATAAACAGCGCAGGAATAAAGAGAATTTCATTCCCGCGGGTATGGCGAATAAGCGCCAGGATACCGTTATCAATGGTTCCTGTACGCATCACAATGCCAAACGCGCCGCCAATCACCAGCATAAACATGATGATGCCAACGGCTGTCCCGTATTTCGATCCTGAGGTTAACCCTTCAAACGGGAAGTTCATCAGGCCCGGGCGTTCATCGCCCGTCGTGAACAGCTGTACGCGGTGATACTCAGGTTCGCCTGCTTCGTTAGTCAGAATGCGAAATGAGTGTGGATCTACGACTTTGCGTGTTTTTGTTTGACCATCAACCTGATACTGCACTTCCTGACTGTCAAACATCCCCACCGGAACTACCCAGGTGGCAAGGCTGGTTAAAATAGCAACAAAAAAGATAATCACCAACGTATCGGGCATTGCCCATCTTCTTGTTGGTTTGGATTCAGTGATTGCGGACATAGCGCAAATATTCCCTTGCACAAAACAAAGTGGTAAGTATGCAAAGTGAGATGGCGCAATTCATTGATGCAGCGCAGTTAAGCAAGATAATCAGAAAGGATTAATGCAAATTAAGAGAATAAAAAACCGGAAATAGTGACTATTTCCGGTTCAGATATCCGCAGCGCAAAGCTGCGGATGATGACGAGATTACTGCTGCTGTGCAGACTGAATCGCAGTCAGCGCGATGGTGTAGACGATATCGTCAACCAGTGCGCCACGGGACAGGTCGTTAACCGGCTTGCGCATACCCTGCAGCATCGGCCCGATGGAGATCAGGTCGGCAGAACGCTGTACCGCTTTGTAGGTGGTGTTACCGGTGTTCAGATCCGGGAAGATGAACACGGTAGCGCGACCTGCAACCGGAGAGTTCGGAGCTTTGGATTTCGCAACGTCAGCCATTACCGCAGCGTCGTACTGCAGCGGACCGTCGATCATCAGGTCAGGACGTTTTTCCTGCGCCAGACGAGTTGCTTCGCGAACTTTTTCTACGTCGCTACCTGCACCAGAAGTACCGGTGGAGTAGGAGAGCATAGCAACGCGCGGTTCGATACCGAAGGCTGCAGCGGAATCAGCGGACTGAATCGCGATTTCTGCCAGCTGTTCTGCGGTCGGATCCGGGTTGATCGCACAGTCACCGTAAACGTAAACCTGTTCCGGCAGCAGCATGAAGAACACGGAAGATACCAGGGAGCTGCCCGGTGCAGTTTTGATCAGCTGCAGCGGCGGACGGATGGTGTTTGCGGTAGTGTGAACAGCACCGGAAACCAGACCATCAACTTCATCCTGTTCCAGCATCAGCGTACCGAGCACCACGTTGTCTTCCAGCTGTTCGCGGGCAACGGTTTCGGTCATGCCTTTGTTCTTACGCAGCTCGACCAGACGACCAACATAGCTTTCGCGAACCACTTCTGGATCAACGATTTCAATGCCTGCACCCAGTTCTACACCCTGAGACGCTGCAACACGGTTGATCTCTGCCGGATTACCCAGCAGTACGCAAGTTGCGATACCACGTTCAGCACAGATAGCGGCTGCTTTAACGGTACGCGGTTCGTCACCTTCCGGCAGTACGATACGTTTGCCCGCTTTGCGCGCAAGTTCAGTCAGCTGATAACGGAACGCTGGCGGAGACAGACGACGGCTGCGCTCAGAAGTGGCAGTCAGAGAATCGATCCAGTCAGCGTTGATGTAGTTAGCAACGTATTCCTGAACTTTCTCGATACGCTCGTGATCGTCAACTGGAACTTCCAGGTTGAAGCTCTGCAGGCTCAGAGAAGTCTGCCAGGTGTTGGTGTTCACCATAAATACCGGCAGGCCGGTAGCGAAAGCACGTTCGCACAGTTTAGAAATGCGCGCGTCCATTTCGTAGCCGCCAGTCAGCAGCAGGGCACCGATTTCTACGCCGTTCATGGCAGCCAGGCAAGCGGCAACCAGCACGTCAGGACGGTCTGCGGAAGTCACCAGCAGAGAACCGGCACGGAAGTGCTCCAGCATGTGCGGAATGCTGCGTGCGCAGAAAGTGACGGATTTAACGCGGCGAGTATTGATGTCGCCTTCGTTGATGATGGTCGCATTCAGGTGGCGAGCCATATCGATCGCACGAGTCGCGATCAGGTCAAAGCTCCACGGCACAGCGCCGAGAACCGGCAGCGGGCTGGATTCTTGCAGCTTCGCCGGATCAACATTGTTTACTTTAGCTTTGGAAGAGTCGTCGAAAATCTCGGACAGATCCGGGCGAGTACGACCCTGTTCATCAACCGGTGCGTTCAGTTTGTTAACGATAACGCCGGTGATGTTGGTGTTTTTGGCACCGCCGAAGCTGTTGCGGGTCAGTTCGATACGCTCTTTCAGCTGTTCCGGGGTGTCAGTGCCCTGAGACATAACGAAGACGATTTCCGCATTCAGCGTTTTAGCGATTTCGTAGTTCAGAGACTGGGCAAACTGGTGCTTACGTGTCGGGACCAGACCTTCAACCAGAACGACTTCAGCGTCTTTGGTGTTAGCGTGGTAGTTTGCGACGATCTCTTCCATCAGCACATCTTTCTGATTGCTGGAAAGCAGACCTTCAACGTAGCTCATTTTCAGCGGTTCAGCGGCCGTCGTAGTGGAAGAGTTCGCACGTACGATAGTCGTAGTCTGATCGGGCGCATCGCCACCGGTACGCGGCTGAGCGATAGGTTTGAAAACGCTCAGACGAACGCCTTTGCGTTCCATTGCACGGATCACGCCAAGGCTGACGCTGGTCAGACCGACGCTGGTTCCGGTAGGGATCAGCATAATAATACGGGACACGGTTTATCCTCTTTCGTTACCGCCGATTTGGCGGGTTACAAAACAGCACCGCCAGCTGAGCTGGCGGTGTGAAATCAGGCAGTCAGGCGGCTCGCGTCTTGCGCGATAACCAGTTCTTCGTTGGTTGGGATAACCACCGCAGGACGGGTACCTTCTTTGTTGATGAAACCAGATTTGCCGAAACGTGCAGCCAGGTTGCGTTCATGATCAACTTCAAAGCCCAGCACGCCCAGTTTGCCCAGAGACAGTTCACGAACCATCGCGGCATTTTCACCGATACCACCGGTGAATACAACAGCGTCCAGACGACCATCCATCAGCGCAGTGTAGGCACCGATGTATTTCGCCAGGCGGTGGCAGTAAACGTCCATTGCGCGCTTCGCGTCTTCTTTCGTCGCGTAGTTGTCTTCAACATAGCGGCAGTCGCTGGTCACTTCGGTCAGACCCAGCAGGCCAGACTCTTTGGTCAGCAGTTTGTTGATTGCGTCAACGCTCATGCCCAGGGTGTCGTGCAGGTGGAAGATGATCGCCGGATCGATATCACCAGAACGGGTACCCATGACCAGACCTTCCAGCGGGGTCAGGCCCATAGAGGTGTCAACGCATTTACCGTTGCGGATAGCAGAAACGGAACCACCGTTGCCCAGGTGGCAGGTGATGATGTTCAGTTCTTCTACCGGTTTGTTCAGCATTTTTGCCGCTTCCTGGGTTACATAGAAGTGGCTGGTGCCGTGCGCGCCGTAACGACGGATGCCGTGCTCTTTGTACAGGTTGTACGGCAGGGCGTAGAGGTAAGACTCTTCCGGCATAGTCTGGTGGAACGCGGTGTCAAATACAGCAACGTTTTTGTCTTTCAGCTGTGGGAAAGATTTCAGAGCTTCTTCGATACCGATCAGGTGAGCCGGGTTGTGCAGCGGTGCAAAAGAAGCTGCATCTTTGATACCCTGAATAACAGACTCATCGATCACTACGGAGCTGGTATACTTTTCGCCGCCGTGTACGATACGGTGACCGATAGCAGTCAGCTGCGCAGACAGTTCTGGTTTTTGTGCCAGAATAGTATTAACGATAAAGTTGAGCGCTTCGCTGTGAGCGGCGCCTGCACCTAAAGCCGCTTCCTGTTTATTGCCGTCCATTTTCCATTTGATACGTGCTTCGGGCAGGTGGAAACATTCGGCTAAACCAGAAAGGTACTCTTCACCATTTACTGCATCGATGATGGCAAATTTCAGTGAAGAACTACCGCAGTTCAGAACCAGTACTAACTTACTCGACATGGAAGTACCTATAATTGATACGTGGCTAAAAAAACGTCAGGGAGCCATAGAGCGTAGCGCATGATGACACCGACATTTATGATTAACATCATGCACTGCAAATTTTTTTTGCATGATGGAAGAAATATCTTGAGTCTATGCCATTTTGCGTAATTTTCAGCCAATGGCATAATGTATATGAATTTGACGACTCAATGAATATGTACTACTTAGGCCTTCAGGCTGCTAAAGGATACCTGATAGTGGGTATGGAAGACAAAATGTTTTGAACGTTGTCCCGCTGAGTTGTGAATTTGCACAAATTTTTGAATCTTTATATGTGAAGTTGAGGTGAAGCATGTCAACGCCGGATAATCGTTCTGTTAATTTTTTTAGCTTGTTTCGCCGGGGACAGCATTACTCAAAGACGTGGCCGCTGGAAAAACGCCTTGCCCCGGTCTTTGTCGAAAATCGCGTTATCAAGATGACGCGTTATGCGATCCGTTTTATGCCGCCGATCGCCGTATTTACTCTCTGCTGGCAGATTGCCCTGGGCGGTCAGCTTGGGCCGGCAGTTGCCACTGCCCTGTTCGCCTTAAGTTTACCCATGCAGGGATTGTGGTGGCTGGGCAAGCGTTCTGTCACGCCATTACCCCCTGCAATCCTCAACTGGTTTTATGAAGTTCGCGGTAAATTGCAGGAGTCTGGACAGGTGTTGGCACCCGTTGAAGGCAAGCCTGATTACCAGGCATTAGCTGACACGCTTAAGCGTGCCTTCAAACAACTGGATAAAACTTTCCTTGATGATTTGTAATTGACCCCTGATTACGCATATAAAAGAAGGCATACTCAGCCTTCTTTTTTTTCACCGTAGTAGAGTGATACAGGAGTCAACAATGGAAATGACCAACGCGCAACGTCTTATTTTGTCTAACCAGTACAAGATGATGACTATGCTCGATCCGGCAAATGCTGAACGTTACCGTCGCCTGCAAACAATCATTGAGCGTGGTTATGGATTACAGATGCGTGAACTGGATCGCGAGTTTGGCGAGCTGAAAGAAGAAACCTGCCGCACTATCATCGACATTATGGAGATGTATCATGCGTTGCATGTTTCCTGGTCTAATTTGCAGGACCAGCAATCCATCGATGAACGTCGTGTCACCTTCCTCGGCTTTGACGCCGCCACTGAAGCACGTTACCTCGGTTATGTCCGCTTTATGGTTAATGTGGAAGGGCGCTATACCCATTTTGACGCCGGAACTCACGGTTTTAACGCCCAGACGCCAATGTGGGAAAAATATCAGCGCATGCTTAATGTGTGGCATGCCTGCCCGCGTCAGTACCATTTGAGCGCCAACGAAATTAATCAAATTATCAACGCCTGAGGAGGCCCGCGTGCGGTGCAAAGGTTTTCTGTTTGATCTTGATGGAACGCTGGTGGATTCCCTGCCTGCGGTAGAACGGGCGTGGAGCAACTGGGCCAGACGTCATGGGTTAGCGCCGGAAGAGGTGCTGGCTTTCATTCACGGTAAACAGGCGATCACCTCTCTGCGCCATTTTATGGCGGGCAAATCCGAGGCTGATATTGCCGCCGAGTTTACGCGTCTGGAGCAAATCGAGGCCACGGAAACCGAAGGTATTACCGCGCTTCCGGGGGCAATCGCCTTACTCAATCATTTGAATAAAGCAGGTATTCCGTGGGCCATTGTGACTTCTGGCTCCATGCCGGTAGCGCGAGCGCGCCATAAAATAGCGGGGCTTCCCGCACCAGAGGTGTTTGTAACCGCTGAGCGAGTGAAGCGCGGAAAACCAGAACCTGATGCGTATCTGTTAGGCGCGCAGCTGCTGGGGCTTGCGCCGCAGGAGTGTGTGGTGGTGGAAGATGCTCCCGCTGGCGTGCTTTCTGGCCTGGCGGCGGGTTGCCATGTCATTGCGGTTAACGCTCCGGCAGATACCCCGCGCCTGAATGAGGTCGATTTGGTCCTCCACAGTCTGGAGCAAATTACTGTGACCAAACAGCCAAATGGCGATGTTATTATTCAGTGAAACACCTGATCATGATTTAGCCCCGTCTCGTCGGGGCTTTTTTATGGCAGAATCAAGTCATCCCCCTCAATTAACAAGGATAAGTTGTGAACGGTGAATTGATTTGGGTTCTTTCATTACTGGCCGTTGCCATCGTCTTGTTTGCGACGGGCAGAGTGCGTATGGATGCGGTCGCTTTGTTTGTTATTGTCGCGTTTGCATTAAGCGGAACGCTGACAGTCCCAGAAGTATTTTCCGGCTTTTCTGATCCTAACGTTGTCCTGATTGCCGCCTTGTTTATTATTGGCGATGGTTTGGTCCGTACCGGTGTTGCCACCGTAATGGGAACATGGCTGGTCAAAGTTGCGGGCAACAGTGAAATCAAAATGTTGGTTTTGTTGATGCTGACCGTCGCGGGGCTTGGCGCGTTTATGAGTTCAACCGGCGTTGTCGCTATCTTTATTCCCGTGGTGTTAAGCGTTGCCATGCGTATGCAAACTTCGCCGTCACGTCTGATGATGCCGTTAAGTTTTGCCGGGCTGATTAGCGGCATGATGACGCTGGTGGCGACGCCGCCGAACCTGGTAGTCAACAGTGAATTGCTGCGTGAAGGCTATCACGGCTTCAGTTTCTTTAGCGTAACACCTATTGGCCTGGTCGTGCTGGTGCTGGGTATTTTGTATATGTTAGTGATGCGTTTCATGCTGAAAGGGGATACCCAGACCCCGCAGCGCGAAGGCTGGACGCGTCGAACCTTTCGCGATCTTATCCGTGAATATCGACTGACCGGGCGTGCGCGACGTCTGGCTATTCGCCCCGGATCGCCAATGATTGGTCAACGGCTGGATGATCTCAAATTACGTGAGCGTTATGGCGCTAACGTCATCGGTGTTGAACGCTGGCGGCGTTTTCGTCGCGTTATCGTGAACGTTAATGGGGTTTCTGAATTTCGCGCGCGTGACGTTTTGCTTATTGATATGTCTGCGGCTGATGTCGATCTCCGGCAATTTTGTAGTGAGCAATTGCTGGAGCCGATGGTACTGCGCGGCGAGTATTTTTCTGACCAGGCCCTTGATGTGGGCATGGCAGAGATTTCATTAATTCCTGAGTCAGAACTGATTGGTAAATCGGTGCGCGAAATTGGTTTTCGTACCCGCTACGGACTGAATGTGGTGGGGCTAAAGCGCAATGGCGTGGCGCTGGAAGGTTCGCTGGCGGATGAGCCTCTGCTGCTGGGCGATATCATCCTGGTTGTGGGTAACTGGAAACTGATCGGTATGCTGGCCAAACAGGGCCGCGACTTCGTAGCGCTGAACTTACCGGAAGAGGTGAGTGAAGCATCGCCCGCGCACAGCCAGGCACCCCATGCCATTTTCTGTCTGGTGCTAATGGTGGCGTTAATGCTGACAGATGAAATTCCTAATCCTGTTGCCGCTATCATCGCCTGCCTGCTGATGGGGAAATTCCGCTGTATAGATGCTGAAAGCGCCTATAAATCCATTCACTGGCCGAGCATTATTTTGATCGTTGGGATGATGCCGTTTGCTGTGGCATTACAGAAAACGGGAGGTGTCGCGCTGGCGGTGAAAGGGCTGATGGACATTGGCGGTGGTTACGGGCCACATATGATGCTGGGTTGTTTGTTTGTCTTGTCGGCGGTTATTGGGCTATTTATCTCTAATACCGCGACGGCGGTGTTGATGGCTCCGATTGCGCTGGCTGCTGCCAAAACGATGGGGGTGTCGCCTTATCCATTCGCGATGGTCGTGGCGATGGCAGCATCCGCCGCCTTTATGACACCGGTTTCTTCACCTGTTAACACACTGGTTTTAGGTCCGGGAAATTACAGCTTCAGTGACTTTGTGAAGTTGGGGGTACCGTTCACCATTATCGTGATGGCGGTTTGTGTGGTGATGATCCCGATGCTGTTTCCGTTTTGACAAGAGCCTGATGTCGCATCCGGCGCTTATTGCCTGATGCGACGCAGACTCCGGCTGCTTACAGCGGTGAATCCTGGCTAATCTCATCGAGCGAAAGATGGAAGCTGGGAACAAATACTTCCATGAAGTAGTCCATCTCCTGGCTGCGACGCGCTTCAAGCGTCGCTTCCAGTCGCGTTTTTGCCAGCAAGAATTCATTATTTCCGGCCGCGAGTTCTTCCAGACATTTCAGATATGCACACAGTGCATCTGCCTGTTTCACCAGCGATTTTTCTTCATCGCTATATGCATGCTCGTCAATTAACGGCGCAAAGATATCCCGCAGCTCTTCCGGAACCATATCGACCAGTTTTTGCTGAGCGATTTTTTCAATCGCCTTGTACTCCTGAGCGATTTGCGAATTGAAGTATTTCACCGGAGTAGGGAGATCGCCGGTGAGCACTTCTGAGGCATCGTGGTACATCGCCAGTAAAGCGATACGTTCGGCGTTGACATTACCGCCAAATTTCCGATTTTTGATAGCTGCCAGCGCATGGGCGACCATCGCTACCTGCAAACTGTGTTCGGACACATTTTCCGTCCGCACGTTGCGCATGAGCGGCCAGCGGTTAATGAGTTTCAGGCGGGAGAGATGGGCAAAAAAATGGCTCTGTTTCATAGTGACCTTACGTATGATGACATCATCAGGTCATTGTGGCGGGATAACACTGCCGGATGCAATCTCCGGCAGTGAAATTAAGATTACAGCTGATGATAACCAGAAAGGAAACGCGCGAACTTGCTCAAAGACAGCTCGATATCATCGACACGCGGTAGCGTGACAATGCGGAAGTGATCCGGCCACGGCCAGTTGAATGCCGTCCCTTGCACCAACAGAACTTTTTCCTGCAACAGGAAATCCAGCACCATTTTCTGATCGTCGTGAATGTTAAAGCGTTTGGCGTCGATTTTCGGGAACATGTACAGCGCACCACGAGGTTTCACGCAGGAAACGCCCGGAATATCGTTGATCAATTCCCACGCGCGGTTACGCTGCTCATAAAGACGACCGCCAGGGGTAATAAATTCACTGATGCTCTGATAACCACCCAGCGCGGTCTGAATGGCGTGTTGCGCAGGAACGTTAGCACACAGGCGCATTGAAGCCAGCATTTCCAGACCTTCGATGTAGCCTTTGGCGTGTTTTTTCGGCCCGTTCAACACCATCCACCCCTGACGGAAGCCTGCAACGCGGTACGTTTTCGACAGTCCATTAAAGGTAATGGTCAGCAGGTCAGGTGCCAGCGGCGCAATTGAGTGATGCTCAGCGTCGTCGTAGAGAATTTTGTCATAAATTTCATCGGCGAAGATAATGAGATTATGCTGACGTGCAATCTCCACAATCTCCATTAAAAGCTCTTTGGAATATACCGCGCCGGTTGGGTTATTTGGGTTGATAATAACGATCCCACGCGTACGAGGCGTAATTTTAGCGCGAATATCATCGAGGTCCGGGAACCAGTCAGAGGATTCATCGCAAAGATAATGCACCGCTTTACCGCTGGAAAGCGAAACCGCCGCGGTCCATAGTGGGTAATCTGGTGCAGGAACCAACATTTCGTCCCCGCTGTTCAGCAATGCCTGCATTGCCTGAACGATAAGCTCCGATACACCATTGCCGATGTAAATATCTTCCACGGTAACATCACGCATGCCACGAGCCTGATAGTGCTGCATGATGGCTTTACGCGCGGAGTAAAGACCTTTGGAATCGCAATACCCTTGAGCGGTAGGCAGGTTGCGTATCACGTCAACGAGGATTTCATCTGGCGCGTCAAAACCGAACGGGGCTGGGTTGCCGATGTTCAGTTTCAGTACCTTGTTACCTTCTTCTTCCAGGCGTTTTGCTTCTTTCAGCACCGGACCACGGATGTCATAACAGACATTCTCTAATTTGCTGGATTTTTCAATGGGGGACATGAATCTTGACCTTTTTTGCTGTTATCGCCACTCCCTGCCGTGGAAGTCAGCTTAGAACAATGTACTCCCCCAGGACGGTGTTTTGAAGGTCTGCAGAATAAGATTTTGCCAGAGGGGAAGGCTCGATTGTGCTGTTAATAACTTAATAATGACAAAATAATGAGGTGTATATGCTTCACATGCAATGTTATATAGTGAATTGTTCTGATTCTTAATTGTAAGTCTGGTTTTTTTATCTGTAAGATAATTGTGTGAAAATGCCTCATTTAAGAATTCACTAATGAAACGCGATGATGATATTTCCGCATTACGGAGAGTTTAACAGCGTGATGATTTCCGAGGTGTCGCAATGGGGGCAAGGTGTGAAACTATTGTTAAGCGGAATTAATGAATGAGGATGATGCTAATTAATTATTATTTAATATTCAAAAAGGTTTTGATGTGCTTATTAATAATAGAAGATTACTTTGCCTAACATAACATAACTTTGCATCAGATAATTCGCAATGACCCTTATAAATAAAAGGTTTTTGGGGTAAAATGCTCGCATAAATGACGGATCCCTGCTCTTGATGCCGCCTCACCATTGCTGTTTGTACGTGTTCGCGTATGACCAGCGATGCTGCACGAGAGTGGAACAAGGACTCACATTTACATTTATACAAACACGCGCATGTCATAAATAGAAAAGAGTGAGTAACTTAATAGATATGCGATCCCTGAAGATATATTCTGTGATCTACTTCAGGCATTATAACGGAACAATGTGAGTCGCTTTTTTAGTGCAACTCATATGCATTTTTACTTTCGTCCGGGTTCCGGATGAAACTGCCAGGGAGGCACATTACAAATGGAATTGCTTGTTTGTGTGTGCACAGCATTAACCAGCTCAGTATGAGCCGCCAGTAAGTGATAATATATGATAAGTGCAAATCGTCCGATAATTAACCTCGACCTCGATCTGCTGAGAACATTTGTTGCTGTTGCCGATCTGAACACTTTTGCTGCCGCAGCTGCCGCTGTGTGTCGTACTCAGTCCGCCGTAAGTCAGCAAATGCAGCGTCTGGAACAACTCGTTGGGAAAGAACTGTTCGCTCGTCACGGTCGCAACAAACTGTTAACTGAACATGGCATTCAACTTCTTGGTTACGCCAGGAAAATCCTGCGTTTTAATGATGAGGCCTGCTCATCATTAATGTTCAGTAATCTTCAGGGCGTGTTAACTATCGGTGCTTCAGATGAATCTGCCGATACGATCTTACCTTTCCTGTTAAATCGCGTGAGTTCGGTTTATCCGAAATTAGCGCTGGATGTCCGCGTTAAACGTAATGCCTATATGGCAGAAATGCTGGAATCCCAGGAAGTGGATTTGATGGTAACCACCCATCGTCCTTCAGCGTTTAAGGCATTGAACCTGCGTACCTCGCCAACACACTGGTACTGCGCAGCGGAATACGTATTGCAAAAAGGTGAGCCGATCCCTCTTGTATTGCTGGATGATCCAAGTCCGTTTCGCGATATGGTGCTGGCGACGCTTAATAAAGCAGATATTCCCTGGCGACTGGCTTATGTCGCCTCGACGCTTCCGGCCGTTCGTGCGGCAGTGAAAGCCGGTCTTGGCGTGACGGCAAGGCCGGTCGAGATGATGAGTCCGGACTTGCGTGTGCTGAGTGGAGTAGATGGCTTACCGCCGCTACCTGATACCGAATATTTGCTGTGCTATGACCCGTCCAGTAATAATGAGCTGGCCCAAGTGATCTATCAGGCGATGGAGAGCTACCATAATCCGTGGCAATACAGCCCAATATCTGCTCCGGAAGGGGATGATTCATTGTTGATTGAAAGGGATATCGAGTAATCGACGGACGATAGATAATTCCTGAGACAATAGTGTAAAAAACGAGCCGCTGGGGGTGTTTTAAACCCCAGCGGCTTTTTTTTAGTAAAGAACCTTCTTCACATCGTGCAGAACGTACAAAACTGTTCATTTTTCAATCACCAGAGATTCACGCCCCGTACGCACAAATAATCGCCTGAAAAAAATCACCTGCTACAATGATGTTAAAAAATACGTAAATTTGTTGCTGCGTTTTTGTTATGGAATGACAAAAGCGTGTCACAGATCAAGAAAATACTCTCTTTTGGGGGGAGGAATCGACACAAATTCCTGTCAAAATAGACCCGTATTTTTTCCATTGCTTCACAACGGACACGATTCAACAACATCTAATTATCCTGGAGTCGTCAAGGATCTGGGGTGAAAGGGCATTAAATGCTAATGGTGTTGATATTATGTAAACTAATGTGAAGAAACTTTTGTTAAAGTTGACAAAAGGTTATAGAAAGGAGTAAAAGACCACATCAATTAGCTGTATAAAAGAATTTCTACAGTGATTGTAAGGTTTTTTTTTATTCCTCCCCATGAATCGATGTGGCGTCCATCTGCCGTGAAGAGCAGTGAATCTGGCGCTACTTTTGATGAGTAAGCAATGAGTATGTCAACATCCACTGAAGTCATCGCTCATCACTGGGCATTCGCTATCTTTCTTATCGTTGCCATTGGCCTGTGTTGCCTGATGCTGGTAGGCGGTTGGTTTTTAGGCGGTCGCGCACGCGCGAGGTCGAAAAACGTGCCGTTTGAATCCGGTATCGACTCGGTCGGCTCCGCCCGCTTACGCCTGTCCGCCAAGTTTTATCTGGTGGCCATGTTCTTCGTTATCTTCGACGTTGAAGCGCTGTATCTGTTCGCATGGTCAACCTCTATCCGCGAAAGCGGCTGGGTAGGCTTTGTGGAAGCTGCAATTTTTATTTTTGTGTTACTGGCAGGTCTGGTTTATCTGGTGCGTATTGGCGCGCTGGACTGGACGCCCGCGCGTTCACGCCGCGAGCGTATGAACCCGGAAACGAACAGTATCGCTAATCGTCAACGCTAACCGCGAGGCATTAAGATGGATTATACGCTCACCCGCATAGATCCCAACGGTGAGAACGACCGTTACCCCCTGCAAAAGCAGGAGATCGTAACCGACCCTCTGGAGCAAGAAGTTAACAAAAACGTGTTTATGGGCAAGCTCAATGACATGGTTAACTGGGGTCGTAAAAACTCAATTTGGCCGTATAACTTCGGTCTTTCCTGCTGTTACGTTGAAATGGTGACTTCGTTTACCGCGGTGCATGACGTGGCGCGTTTTGGCGCAGAAGTATTGCGTGCTTCGCCGCGTCAGGCTGACCTGATGGTGGTTGCAGGAACCTGCTTTACCAAAATGGCACCGGTTATTCAGCGTCTGTATGACCAGATGCTGGAACCAAAATGGGTTATCTCAATGGGTGCCTGTGCCAACTCTGGTGGTATGTACGATATTTATTCCGTTGTGCAGGGCGTCGATAAATTCATCCCGGTTGATGTGTATATCCCGGGCTGCCCGCCGCGTCCTGAAGCGTACATGCAGGCACTGATGCTGTTGCAGGAATCTATCGGTAAAGAACGTCGTCCGCTCTCCTGGGTGGTTGGCGATCAGGGCGTTTATCGCGCCAATATGCAATCAGAGCGCGAACGCAAGCGCGGTGAACGCATTGCCGTAACCAACCTGCGTACACCTGACGAGATTTAATTTGCGCCTGTCGGCAAAGGGATTTTTCTTCGCTTATTCCTAAATCTATTTCGCGAAGCTTACTGCGCCGACAGTCACCACGGACCATTTGCAATGGTGAACAATATGACCGACTTAACCGCGCAAGAACCCGCCTGGCAGACCCGCGATCATCTTGATGATCCGGTAATTGGCGAACTGCGCAACCGTTTTGGGCCGGATGCCTTTACTGTTCAGGCGACTCGCACCGGGGTTCCCGTTGTGTGGATCAAGCGTGAACAATTACTGGAAGTTGGCGATTTCTTAAAGAAACTGCCGAAACCTTACGTCATGCTGTTTGACTTACACGGCATGGACGAACGTCTGCGCACGCACCGCGAAGGGTTACCTGCCGCGGATTTTTCCGTTTTCTACCATCTGATTTCTATCGATCGTAACCGCGACATCATGCTGAAGGTGGCGCTGGCAGAAAACGACCTGCACGTACCGACCTTCACCAAACTGTTCCCGAACGCTAACTGGTATGAGCGTGAAACCTGGGATCTGTTTGGCATTACATTCGACGGTCACCCGAACCTGCGCCGCATCATGATGCCGCAAACCTGGAAAGGTCACCCGCTGCGTAAAGATTACCCGGCGCGCGCTACCGAATTCTCGCCGTTTGAGCTGACCAAAGCCAAACAGGATCTGGAGATGGAAGCCCTGACCTTCAAACCGGAAGAGTGGGGGATGAAGCGCGGCACCGAAAACGAGGACTTCATGTTCCTCAACCTCGGTCCGAACCACCCGTCGGCGCACGGTGCTTTCCGTATCGTTTTGCAGCTCGATGGCGAAGAGATTGTCGACTGCGTACCAGACATCGGCTACCACCACCGTGGTGCGGAGAAAATGGGCGAACGCCAGTCCTGGCACAGCTACATTCCGTATACCGACCGTATCGAATACCTCGGCGGCTGCGTTAACGAAATGCCTTACGTGCTGGCGGTAGAGAAACTGGCCGGGATCACCGTGCCGGATCGCGTTAACGTCATTCGCGTAATGCTCTCCGAACTGTTCCGCATCAACAGCCACCTGCTGTATATCTCGACCTTTATTCAGGACGTCGGCGCAATGACGCCCGTGTTCTTCGCCTTTACCGATCGTCAGAAAATTTACGATCTGGTGGAAGCAATCACGGGTTTCCGTATGCACCCGGCGTGGTTCCGTATTGGCGGTGTAGCGCATGACCTGCCGCGTGGCTGGGATCGCCTGCTGCGTGAGTTCCTCGACTGGATGCCGAAACGTCTGGCGTCTTACGAGAAAGCGGCGCTGCAAAATACCATTCTGAAAGGTCGTTCCCAGGGCGTTGCCGCCTATGGCGCGAAAGAGGCGCTGGAGTGGGGCACCACTGGCGCGGGCCTGCGTGCTACCGGGATCGACTTCGACGTGCGTAAGGCGCGTCCTTATTCTGGCTATGAAAACTTCGACTTTGAAATCCCGGTTGGTGGTGGTGTTTCTGACTGCTACACCCGCGTAATGCTGAAAGTGGAAGAGCTGCGCCAGAGTCTGCGCATTCTTGAGCAGTGCCTCAACAACATGCCGGAAGGCCCGTTCAAAGCGGATCACCCGCTGACCACGCCACCGCCGAAAGAGCGCACGCTGCAACATATCGAAACCCTGATCACCCACTTCCTGCAAGTGTCGTGGGGGCCGGTGATGCCTGCCAATGAATCTTTCCAGATGATTGAGGCGACCAAGGGGATCAACAGTTACTACCTGACCAGCGACGGTAGCACCATGAGTTATCGCACTCGTATCCGCACGCCGAGTTATGCGCATTTGCAGCAAATTCCGGCGGCGATCCGCGGCAGCCTGGTGTCTGACCTGATTGTTTATCTGGGCAGTATCGATTTTGTTATGTCAGATGTGGACCGCTAATTATGCACGATAATCAACAACCACAAACCGAGGCTTTTGAGCTGAGTGCGGCAGAGCGTGAAGCGATTGAGCACGAGATGCACCACTACGAAGACCCGCGTGCGGCGTCCATTGAAGCGCTGAAAATCGTTCAGAAGCAGCGTGGCTGGGTGCCGGATGGCGCGATCCACGCGATCGCCGATGTGCTGGGTATTCCGGCAAGCGACGTCGAAGGTGTGGCAACGTTCTACAGTCAGATCTTCCGCCAGCCGGTTGGTCGCCATGTGATCCGTTATTGCGACAGCGTGGTCTGTCATATCAACGGTTATCAGGGTATTCAGGCGGCGCTCGAGAAAAAGCTGAACATCAAACCAGGGCAAACGACATTTGATGGCCGCTTTACGCTGCTGCCAACTTGCTGCCTGGGGAACTGTGATAAAGGGCCAAACATGATGATCGATGAGGACACTCACGCGCATCTGACCCCGGAAGCGATCCCTGAACTGCTGGAGCGGTATAAATGAAAAACATTATCCGTACTCCCGAAACGCATCCGCTGACCTGGCGTCTGCGCGATGACAAACAGCCAGTGTGGCTGGACGAATACCGCAGCAAAAACGGTTACGAAGGGGCGCGTAAGGCGCTGACCGGGCTGTCTCCGGACGAAATCGTTAATCAGGTAAAAGACGCTGGTCTGAAAGGGCGCGGCGGCGCGGGCTTTTCGACTGGCCTGAAATGGAGCCTGATGCCGAAAGACGAATCCATGAACATCCGTTACCTGCTGTGTAACGCCGATGAAATGGAGCCGGGCACCTATAAAGACCGCCTGTTGATGGAGCAACTGCCGCACCTGCTGGTGGAAGGTATGCTCATCTCCGCGTTTGCGCTGAAAGCTTACCGTGGCTACATCTTCCTGCGTGGCGAATATATTGAAGCGGCAGTGAATCTGCGCCGCGCCATTGCCGAAGCGACTGAAGCGGGGCTGCTCGGCAAAAACATTATGGGAACAGGTTTCGATTTCGAACTGTTCGTCCATACCGGGGCAGGGCGCTACATCTGCGGTGAAGAAACAGCGTTAATCAACTCCCTGGAAGGGCGTCGCGCTAACCCGCGTTCGAAACCACCATTCCCGGCAACTTCCGGCGTATGGGGCAAACCGACCTGTGTCAACAACGTCGAAACCCTGTGTAACGTTCCGGCGATCCTCGCTAACGGCGTGGAGTGGTATCAGAACATCTCGAAAAGTAAAGATGCTGGCACCAAGCTGATGGGCTTCTCCGGTCGGGTGAAAAATCCGGGCCTGTGGGAACTGCCGTTTGGTACTACCGCGCGCGAGATCCTCGAAGATTACGCCGGTGGTATGCGTGACGGTCTGAAATTCAAAGCCTGGCAGCCAGGCGGCGCGGGCACCGACTTCCTGACCGAAGCGCACCTTGATCTGCCGATGGAATTCGAAAGTATCGGTAAAGCGGGAAGCCGTCTGGGTACGGCGCTGGCGATGGCGGTTGACCATGAGATCAACATGGTGTCGCTGGTGCGTAACCTGGAAGAGTTTTTCGCCCGTGAGTCCTGCGGCTGGTGTACGCCGTGCCGCGACGGTCTGCCGTGGAGCGTGAAAATTCTGCGTGCGCTGGAGCGTGGCGAAGGTCAGCCGGGCGATATCGAAACACTTGAGCAACTGTGTCGATTCTTAGGCCCGGGTAAAACTTTCTGTGCCCACGCACCTGGTGCAGTGGAGCCGTTACAGAGCGCCATCAAATATTTCCGCGAAGAATTTGAGGCGGGGATCAAACAGCCGTTCAGCAATACCCATTTGATTAATGGGATTCAGCCGAACCTGCTGAAAGAGCGCTGGTAACCGAATTTCGATTAACGCTCAGTCTCTGACTGAGAAAACTGGAAGCATGCTAATGGCTACAATTCATGTAGACGGCAAAGAATACGAGGTCAACGGAGCGGACAACCTGCTGGAAGCTTGTCTGTCTCTGGGCCTTGATATTCCTTACTTTTGCTGGCATCCGGCGCTGGGAAGCGTCGGTGCTTGCCGCCAGTGTGCGGTGAAGCAATACCAAAACGCGGAAGACACGCGTGGTCGCCTGGTGATGTCCTGTATGACACCGGCTTCCGATGGCACCTTTATTTCCATTGACGACGAAGAAGCGAAACAGTTCCGTGAAAGTGTGGTCGAGTGGTTAATGACCAACCACCCGCACGACTGTCCGGTATGTGAAGAAGGCGGTAACTGCCATCTTCAGGATATGACCGTGATGACCGGACACAGCTTCCGTCGCTACCGTTTCACCAAACGTACCCACCGTAATCAGGATTTGGGGCCGTTCATCTCTCACGAAATGAACCGCTGCATCGCCTGCTACCGCTGCGTGCGTTACTACAAAGATTACGCTGACGGTACAGATCTGGGCGTTTATGGCGCGCACGACAACGTCTACTTCGGTCGCCCGGAAGACGGCACGCTGGAAAGCGAATTTTCCGGTAACCTGGTCGAAATTTGCCCGACCGGCGTATTTACCGACAAAACGCACTCCGAGCGTTACAACCGTAAATGGGATATGCAGTTTGCGCCGAGCATCTGCCAGCAATGTTCCATCGGCTGTAACATCAGCCCCGGCGAGCGTTATGGCGAACTGCGTCGTATCGAAAACCGTTACAACGGTACGGTAAACCACTACTTCCTCTGCGACCGTGGTCGTTTCGGTTACGGTTACGTCAACCTGAAAGATCGTCCGCGTCAGCCAGTACAGCGTCGTGGCGATGATTTCATTACCCTCAACGCCGAACAGGCAATGCAGGGCGCGGCAGATATTCTGCGTCAGTCGAAGAAAGTGATCGGCATTGGTTCTCCGCGCGCCAGCGTGGAAAGCAACTTTGCGCTGCGTGAACTGGTGGGCGAAGAAAACTTCTACACCGGTATCGCTCACGGTGAGCAGGAACGTCTGCAACTGGCGCTGAAAGTGCTGCGTGAAGGCGGCATTTATACTCCGGCTCTGCGCGAAATCGAATCTTACGATGCGGTACTGGTGCTGGGCGAAGACGTTACCCAGACCGGCGCGCGCGTCGCGCTGGCAGTGCGTCAGGCGGTGAAAGGTAAAGCGCGCGAAATGGCGGCAGCACAGAAAGTGGCTGACTGGCAGATTGCGGCAATCCTCAATATCGGTCAACGTGCTAAGCATCCGCTGTTTGTTACCAACGTTGATGACACCCGTCTGGATGATATCGCGGCGTGGACTTACCGCGCACCGGTTGAAGATCAGGCGCGTTTAGGTTTTGCCATCGCCCATGCGCTGGATAACTCCGCACCAGCAGTTGACGGTATCGAGCCTGAGCTGCAAAGCAAAATCGACGTCATCGTGCAGGCTCTGGCGGGTGCGAAGAAACCGTTGATTATCTCCGGGACGAACGCCGGTAGCGCTGAAGTAATTCAGGCTGCGGCTAACGTCGCGAAAGCCCTGAAAGGTCGCGGCGCTGACGTCGGTATCACCATGATTGCCCGTTCCGTCAACAGCATGGGGCTGGGCATTATGGGCGGTGGATCGCTTGAAGAAGCGTTAACCGAACTGGAAACCGGACGCGCCGACGCGGTGGTGGTGCTGGAAAACGATCTGCATCGTCACGCTTCTGCTACCCGCGTGAATGCTGCGCTGGCTAAAGCGCCGCTGGTGATGGTGGTTGACCATCAACGCACAGCGATCATGGAAAACGCCCATCTGGTACTTTCCGCTGCCAGCTTTGCTGAAAGCGACGGTACGGTAATTAATAATGAAGGTCGCGCCCAACGTTTCTTCCAGGTTTACGATCCGGCTTATTACGACAGCAAAACTGTCATGCTGGAAAGCTGGCGCTGGTTACACTCGCTGCACAGTACCCTGTTGAGCCGTGAAGTGGACTGGACGCAGCTCGACCATGTGATTGACGCTGTTGTGGCGAAAATCCCGGAACTGGCAGGTATCAAAGATGCTGCGCCGGATGCGACATTCCGTATTCGTGGGCAGAAACTGGCCCGTGAACCGCACCGTTACAGCGGTCGTACCGCCATGCGCGCCAATATTAGCGTTCATGAGCCGCGTCAGCCGCAGGATATTGACACCATGTTCACCTTCTCGATGGAAGGTAACAACCAGCCGACTGCGCACCGTTCGCAAGTGCCGTTTGCCTGGGCGCCAGGCTGGAACTCCCCGCAGGCGTGGAACAAATTCCAGGACGAAGTGGGCGGCAAACTGCGCTTTGGCGATCCGGGTGTGCGTCTGTTTGAAACCAGCGAAAATGGTCTGGATTACTTCACCAGCGTACCGGCACGCTTCCAGCCGCAGGACGGGAAATGGCGTATCGCGCCGTACTACCACCTGTTTGGCAGCGATGAATTGTCACAGCGTGCTCCGGTCTTCCAGAGTCGTATGCCGCAGCCGTACATCAAACTCAACCCAGCGGATGCCGCGAAGTTGGGTGTAAACGCAGGTACACGTGTCTCCTTTAGTTACGATGGCAACACGGTCACGCTGCCGGTTGAAATCGCTGAAGGGCTGACGGCAGGGCAGGTGGGCTTGCCGATGGGTATGTCCGGCATTGCTCCGGTGCTGGCTGGCGCGCATCTTGAGGATCTCAAGGAGGCACAACAATGAGTTGGATATCACCGGAACTGATTGAGATCCTGCTGACCATCCTCAAAGCGGTGGTGATCCTGCTGGTGGTTGTCACCTGTGGGGCATTCATGAGCTTTGGCGAACGTCGCCTGCTGGGTCTGTTCCAGAACCGTTACGGACCTAACCGTGTTGGCTGGGGCGGTTCGCTCCAGCTGGTTGCGGACATGATCAAAATGTTCTTTAAAGAAGACTGGATCCCGAAATTCTCGGATCGCGTCATCTTTACCCTGGCACCGATGATTGCCTTTACCTCGCTGCTGCTGGCCTTTGCAATTGTGCCAGTCAGTCCGGGTTGGGTGGTTGCCGACCTGAACATCGGGATTTTGTTCTTCCTGATGATGGCAGGTCTGGCGGTTTACGCGGTGCTGTTTGCGGGCTGGTCAAGTAACAACAAATACTCGCTGCTGGGTGCGATGCGTGCTTCTGCGCAGACCCTGAGCTACGAAGTGTTCCTCGGGCTTTCCCTGATGGGCGTGGTGGCGCAAGCCGGTTCATTCAACATGACCGACATCGTCAACAGCCAGGCGCATGTGTGGAACGTCATCCCGCAATTCTTTGGTTTTATTACCTTTGCCATCGCGGGCGTGGCGGTGTGTCACCGTCACCCGTTTGACCAGCCGGAAGCCGAGCAGGAACTGGCGGATGGTTACCACATTGAATATTCCGGTATGAAGTTCGGTCTGTTCTTCGTGGGTGAGTACATCGGGATTGTGACCATCTCTGCATTGATGGTGACGCTGTTCTTCGGTGGCTGGCAAGGCCCGTTGTTACCGCCATTCATCTGGTTCGCGCTGAAAACCGCGTTCTTTATGATGATGTTCATTTTGATTCGTGCGTCGTTACCGCGTCCGCGTTATGACCAGGTAATGTCCTTCGGCTGGAAAATCTGCCTGCCGCTGACGCTGATCAACTTGCTGGTAACGGCGGCTGTCATTCTCTGGCAGGCGCAATAAGGGGCAATAAGACCATGACCTTAAAAGAATTGTTAGTAGGTTTCGGCACCCAGGTTCGTAGTATCTGGATGATCGGCCTGCACGCGTTCGCCAAACGCGAAACGCGAATGTACCCGGAAGAGCCGGTCTATCTGCCGCCCCGTTATCGTGGTCGTATCGTTCTGACCCGCGACCCGGACGGCGAAGAGCGTTGCGTAGCCTGTAACCTCTGCGCGGTAGCCTGCCCGGTCGGCTGTATCTCGCTGCAAAAAGCAGAAACCAAAGACGGTCGCTGGTATCCGGAATTTTTCCGCATCAACTTCTCACGCTGCATTTTCTGTGGTTTGTGCGAAGAAGCCTGTCCGACCACGGCGATTCAGTTAACCCCGGATTTCGAAATGGGGGAATACAAGCGCCAGGATCTGGTTTACGAGAAAGAGGATCTGCTGATCTCCGGTCCGGGCAAATACCCGGAATATAACTTCTACCGGATGGCAGGTATGGCAATCGACGGCAAAGATAAGGGCGAAGCAGAGAACGAAGCCAAGCCTATCGACGTCAAGAGCCTGTTACCGTAAGGAGAGGGGCAATGGAGTTCGCTTTTTATATCTGTGGCCTGATAGCCATACTTGCGACCTTGCGAGTGATCACCCATACCAATCCGGTACACGCACTGCTGTACCTGATTATTTCGCTGCTGGCGATTTCCGGGGTGTTCTTCTCACTGGGCGCTTACTTCGCCGGTGCGCTGGAAATTATCGTCTACGCGGGTGCCATTATGGTGCTGTTCGTGTTCGTAGTGATGATGCTCAACCTGGGCGGTTCAGAAATCGAACAGGAACGCCAGTGGCTGAAACCGCAGGTGTGGATTGGTCCGGCGATTTTGTCGGCCATCATGCTGGTGGTGATTGTTTACGCCATCCTTGGTGTTAATGATCAGGGTATCGACGGTACGCCAATCAGTGCTAAAGCAGTGGGTATTACGCTGTTCGGGCCTTACGTACTGGCGGTGGAACTGGCTTCTATGCTGCTGCTCGCGGGTCTGGTTGTGGCCTTCCACGTCGGTCGTGAAGAGCGTGCGGGTGAAGTGCTGAGCAATCGTAAAGACGACAGCGCGAAAAGAAAAACGGAGGAGCACGCATGATCCCCTTACAACATGGACTGATCCTCGCGGCAATCTTATTCGTTCTTGGCTTAACCGGTCTGGTTATCCGTCGCAATCTGCTGTTTATGCTGATTGGTCTGGAAATCATGATTAACGCCTCCGCGCTGGCCTTTGTGGTCGCCGGAAGCTACTGGGGTCAGACCGACGGTCAGGTGATGTACATTCTCGCCATCAGCCTCGCGGCGGCAGAAGCGAGTATCGGCCTTGCGCTGCTGCTGCAACTTCACCGTCGTCGCCAGAACCTGAACATCGATTCAGTAAGTGAGATGCGCGGATGAACATGCTTGCCTTAACCATTATTTTGCCATTGATTGGCTTCGTCCTGCTGGCGTTCTCCCGTGGGCGCTGGTCTGAAAACGTTTCGGCGATCGTCGGCGTTGGCTCTGTGGGCCTGGCGGCGCTGGTAACCGCTTTTATCGGCGTTGATTTCTTCGCTAACGGCGAGCAGGCTTACAGCCAGCCGCTGTGGACGTGGATGTCGGTAGGCGACTTTAACATCGGTTTCAATCTGGTGCTGGACGGCCTGTCGCTGACCATGCTCTCGGTGGTCACTGGTGTGGGTTTCCTGATCCACATGTACGCCTCCTGGTACATGCGCGGTGAAGAGGGCTACTCTCGCTTCTTCGCCTACACCAACCTGTTCATCGCCAGCATGGTAGTTCTGGTGCTTGCCGACAACCTGCTGCTGATGTACCTCGGCTGGGAAGGCGTGGGCCTGTGCTCCTATCTGCTGATCGGTTTCTATTACACCGATCCGAAGAATGGCGCAGCGGCAATGAAAGCGTTCGTCGTGACCCGTGTGGGTGACGTGTTCCTCGCTTTCGCGCTGTTCATTCTTTACAACGAACTGGGCACCCTGAACTTCCGCGAAATGGTGGAACTGGCACCAGCGCACTTTGCTGACGGCAATAATATGCTGATGTGGGCGACGCTGATGCTGCTGGGCGGTGCGGTCGGTAAATCTGCGCAGTTGCCGTTGCAGACATGGCTTGCCGACGCGATGGCGGGCCCGACGCCTGTCTCCGCGCTGATCCACGCCGCAACGATGGTAACCGCGGGTGTCTACCTGATCGCCCGTACCCACGGCCTGTTCCTGATGACGCCGGAAGTTCTGCATCTGGTGGGTATTGTCGGGGCGGTTACGCTGCTGCTGGCCGGTTTTGCCGCGCTGGTACAGACCGACATCAAACGTGTTCTCGCTTACTCTACCATGAGCCAGATTGGCTACATGTTCCTCGCGCTTGGCGTGCAGGCATGGGATGCGGCGATTTTTCACTTGATGACCCACGCGTTCTTTAAAGCGCTGCTGTTCCTGGCATCCGGTTCCGTCATTCTGGCCTGCCATCACGAACAGAACATCTTCAAGATGGGCGGTCTGCGTAAATCTATTCCGCTGGTTTATCTCTGCTTCCTGGTGGGCGGCGCAGCACTGTCGGCACTGCCGCTGGTCACTGCGGGCTTCTTCAGTAAGGATGAGATCCTCGCGGGTGCGATGGCGAATGGTCATATCAATCTGATGGTGGCAGGTCTGGTCGGTGCGTTTATGACCTCGCTCTACACCTTCCGTATGATTTTCATCGTCTTCCACGGAAAAGAACAAATTCACGCTCACGCCGTGAAAGGGGTAACTCACAGCCTGCCGCTGATTGTGCTGCTGATCCTTTCCACCTTCGTTGGCGCACTGATTGTACCGCCGCTGCAGGGCGTGCTTCCGCAAACGACGGAACTGGCGCACGGCAGCATGTTGACCCTGGAAATTACCTCTGGCGTGGTCGCGGTGGTCGGCATTCTGCTGGCAGCCTGGCTGTGGCTGGGTAAACGTACTCTGGTGACCTCCATCGCCAACAGTGCGCCGGGCCGTCTGCTGGGCACCTGGTGGTACAACGCCTGGGGCTTTGACTGGCTGTACGACAAAGTGTTCGTCAAGCCGTTCCTGGGTATTGCCTGGTTGCTGAAACGCGATCCGCTGAACTCAATGATGAACATTCCGGCGGTTCTTTCCCGCTTTGCAGGTAAAGGCCTGCTGTTAAGCGAGAACGGTTATCTGCGCTGGTATGTGGCATCCATGAGCATCGGTGCGGTCGTGGTGCTGGCACTGTTGATGGTACTGCGTTGAGTTAAGGATTGTGGGATTGCCCCTGGGCATATAAGAACGTAGGTCGGATAAGCCTCCTTCGCGGTGCATCCGACACTACCCCCAGTCCGAAGAGAATTTTCTGTCGTGAGAATTCGTTGAAAATCCGGTCCTGACGGGACTTTTACAAGGAATAAAGATCGCCATGTTACTACCCTGGCTAATATTAATTCCCTTTATCGGCGGCTTCCTGTGCTGGCAGACCGAACGCTTTGGCGTCAAGGTGCCGCGCTGGATCGCGCTGATCACCATGGGATTGACGCTGGCGCTGTCGCTGCAACTGTGGTTGCAGGGCGGTTATTCACTGACGCAATCCGCCGGAATTCCGCAGTGGCAGTCTGAATTCGACATGCCGTGGATCCCGCGTTTTGGTATCTCTATCCATCTCGCCATTGACGGGCTGTCGCTGCTGATGGTCGTGCTGACCGGTCTGCTCGGTGTGCTGGCGGTACTCTGTTCGTGGAAAGAGATCGAAAAATATCAGGGCTTCTTCCACCTCAACCTGATGTGGATCCTGGGCGGCGTTATCGGCGTGTTCCTTGCCATCGACATGTTCCTGTTCTTCTTCTTCTGGGAAATGATGCTGGTGCCGATGTACTTCCTGATCGCACTGTGGGGGCATAAAGCCTCTGACGGTAAAACGCGTATCACGGCGGCAACCAAGTTCTTCATTTACACCCAGGCGAGTGGTCTGGTGATGTTGATCGCCATCCTGGCGCTGGTTTTTGTTCACTACAATGCGACCGGCGTCTGGACCTTCAACTATGAAGAGCTGTTGAATACGCCAATGTCCAGTGGTGTGGAATATCTGTTGATGCTGGGCTTCTTCATCGCGTTTGCGGTGAAAATGCCGGTGGTTCCGCTGCATGGCTGGCTGCCGGATGCGCACTCACAGGCTCCGACCGCCGGTTCCGTGGACCTCGCGGGGATCTTGCTGAAAACCGCTGCTTACGGTCTGCTGCGTTTCTCCCTGCCGCTGTTCCCGAACGCGTCGGCAGAGTTCGCGCCAATCGCTATGTGGCTGGGTGTTATCGGCATCTTCTACGGTGCGTGGATGGCCTTCGCCCAGACCGATATCAAACGTCTGATCGCCTACACCTCGGTTTCCCACATGGGCTTCGTGCTGATTGCTATCTACACCGGCAGCCAGTTGGCCTACCAGGGCGCGGTAATCCAGATGATTGCGCACGGCTTGTCGGCGGCGGGTCTGTTTATTCTCTGCGGTCAGCTTTATGAACGTATCCATACCCGCGACATGCGCATGATGGGCGGTCTGTGGAGCAAGATGAAATGGCTGCCAGCACTGTCGCTGTTCTTTGCGGTGGCAACGCTTGGGATGCCTGGCACCGGTAACTTCGTCGGCGAATTTATGATTCTGTTCGGCAGCTTCCAGGTTGTCCCGGTGATTACCGTTATCTCTACCTTTGGGCTGGTCTTTGCATCTGTTTATTCGCTGGCGATGTTACATCGCGCTTACTTCGGTAAAGCGAAAAGCCAGATTGCCAGCCAGGAACTGCCAGGGATGTCGCTGCGTGAGCTGTTTATGATCCTGTTGCTGGTGGTGCTGCTGGTACTGCTGGGCTTCTATCCGCAGCCGATTCTGGATACCTCGCACTCCGCGATTGGCAATATCCAGCAGTGGTTTGTTAATTCCGTTACTACTACAAGGCCGTAAATCGCCATGACAATAACTCCACAAAACCTGATCGCACTGCTACCGTTGCTGATCGTCGGCTTGACGGTGGTGGTTGTGATGCTCTCCATTGCGTGGCGACGCAATCATTTCCTCAACGCTACGCTCTCGGTTATTGGGCTTAACGCGGCGCTGGTTTCGCTCTGGTTTGTTGGCCAGGCGGGCGCTATGGACGTTACGCCGCTGATGCGCGTTGATGGTTTCGCCATGCTTTACACCGGGCTGGTATTGTTGGCGAGCCTCGCCACCTGTACTTTCGCCTACCCGTGGCTTGAAGGCTATAACGACAACAAGGATGAGTTCTACCTGTTGGTGTTAATTGCCGCGCTGGGCGGGATCCTGCTGGCGAATGCAAACCATCTGGCGTCTCTGTTCCTCGGTATTGAACTGATCTCTTTGCCGCTGTTTGGCCTGGTCGGTTACGCTTTCCGCCAGAAACGTTCGCTGGAAGCCAGTATCAAATACACCATCCTTTCTGCCGCAGCGTCTTCTTTCCTGCTGTTCGGTATGGCGCTGGTGTATGCGCAGTCTGGCGACCTGTCGTTTGTCGCGCTGGGTAAAAACCTCGGCGACGGTATGCTCAACGAGCCGCTGTTGCTGGCAGGTTTCGGTCTGATGATTGTTGGCCTCGGCTTCAAACTCTCTCTGGTGCCGTTCCACCTGTGGACGCCAGACGTATACCAGGGCGCGCCTGCGCCGGTTTCCACTTTCCTGGCGACGGCGAGCAAAATCGCTATCTTCGGTGTAGTGATGCGTCTGTTCCTCTACGCACCGGTGGGTGACAGCGAAGCGATTCGTGTGGTGCTGGCGATTATCGCCTTTGCCTCCATCATCTTCGGTAACCTGATGGCGCTGAGCCAGACCAATATAAAACGTCTGCTCGGTTACTCATCTATCTCTCACCTCGGCTATCTGCTGGTGGCGCTGATTGCGCTGCAAACCGGCGAGATGTCGATGGAAGCGGTAGGGGTTTACCTGGCCGGTTATCTGTTCAGCAGCCTCGGCGCGTTCGGCGTGGTCAGCCTGATGTCCAGCCCGTATCGTGGCCCGGATGCTGATTCCCTGTTCTCTTACCGCGGTCTGTTCTGGCATCGTCCGATCCTCGCGGCGGTGATGACGGTGATGATGCTGTCTCTGGCCGGTATCCCGATGACGCTGGGCTTTATCGGTAAGTTCTACGTGCTGGCGGTCGGTGTCCAGGCACACTTGTGGTGGCTGGTGGGTGCCGTGGTTGTCGGTTCGGCAATCGGCCTCTACTACTACCTGCGCGTGGCGGTGAGCCTGTACCTGCACGCACCGGAACAACCGGGTCGCGATGCACCGTCAAACTGGCAGTACAGCGCGGGCGGTATCGTGGTGCTGATCTCCGCACTGTTGGTACTGGTGCTGGGTGTATGGCCACAACCGCTGATTAGCATTGTGCGGTTAGCAATGCCACTGATGTAATCTGTTAGTTTGTAAGTCAGAAAGCCGCCGACATGTTCGGCGGTTTTTTTTGGTGCCCTGACACCATCACCCAACAATAACCGTCAGCGCATGATTCCCTTGTCGCAGCATACGTCGATACGCGCTAATCAGCTTTTCCATATCAAGCATGATCGAAGCAAAGAGTTGCCCCTCTAACTCTTCTGAAAAGGTCACTCCCGGATAAATCTCCATTTCATTGAGTCGCTTAATGGAAAACTGTTTACGCAGTTCATTTCGATCCAGTGATTCCAGTCGGTCGATTGTCGCGGCTAACTCCTGATTCCAGGTCAATCCAAGGAATCCATCTATGCCATCTTCGAGGCTGTGTTCACCAAGCACGGCACGACTCAGCGGATCATTCTTCGCGGGATCAAAAGCAGAGGTGCCTGTCAGCCCAAAGTGTAAAAAATCCCAGCGTTTATCAATATCCAGTCGGCGTAATCCTGAAAGCGTGTCATGTATATTATCCATCAAAGGTTTTTCAGCAGACTCAAGCAGTTGGTTAATCTTTTCTGAGTCAATTTCTGCAAAATAGCCAATCATTCCCATTTATTTTTCCTCCGTTGAATTTCATGTTTCGCATCTTAAAACAGATGAGGGAAAATAAAATGTGCATGTCGCTTTTTCTGGACCCGCCTCGAGAAATTTTTATTATTTACTGTTGTATAACAAAGTTATAACACCATCCACTACCTGAGCCATTTTCTGATAATTCAATCTGTCTGCGGTATCACCGGGCAAGTGGTATTGTTTATTACGATAAAAAGCGGTGTCAGTAATCATTATGGCGGGAATATCGTGTTGCCAATAATTCAAGTGATCAGAGAAATCAATACCGGGAATAAACCCTGGGGTATTCATAGAATAAACAGATAAATCCTGAGATGACAACAATGCCGCTTTTACCTGACGAACGGCGTTGATATCCTGCATTCTGCCGACCACGGCAATAAAGTCTCCCCGATCGGGATAAAGCCAGGACATTGCCGGGTAAGGGTAATTCTGGCTTCCAGGCGCAGAGTCGTAATAGCCAATCATCTCCAGTGCTATCATTAATTTCACTGGATGCTCAAGCGAAGCTGCATGCACCGCGCTCCCCATTTCATCGCTACGAAAGAAGTGCGGTTCTTCCGACGCATAGGCGACCAGCTGCACGCCTGTTTTCGGTACTTGCTGATGTAACAAACGTGCCAGTTCGAGTAATCCTGCCACACCGCTGGCGTTATCATCCGCGCCCGGCGTATAGGTCAATTGATCGTTTTCATAACTGCTGGCAGAGTCATAATGCGCACCAATAATAATCAGCGGTCCATCGGCAGGACCATAATCAGCAACAATGTTTTTGTAGGGGCCACCCGTAATGGGGACATCCTGCGAGGTAACTCTGGCACCGCTACTGACAAAGACCTCTTTTATATACTCTGCGGACCTATTCAGATTATCAATATTGTCGGCACTACGTGGATGCACAGTTTGTGTAAGATAACGAACTGTTTTTTCTAATTGCTCAGGACTTGCGTGTCGGGGCGTTGACGGTAATGCATTGACCCAGGGTTGGTAAAAAATAATCATAGGGAGTAAAAACACAAATAATATAATAAAAGCAAAGATTATTTTTTTATATGCAAATTATTAATGGGTTGCGTTGTTGAATCATTATTTGCTATGGGTTTCGATATTGTATTTTATTAAGATTAGCAGGATTATACAAAGAGTATATTTTATGTCTGGTGCCTGAGTTTATTTAAAAGGATTTTATATGCGAAATAAAAATATAATCATGTTGCTTATGAGTAGTTTGATTTTGTCAGGATGTGGGCCGCAACCTGAGAATAAGGAAAGTCAGCAACAACAACCCAGTACTCCCACAGAGCAGCAAGTGCTTGCCGCGCAGCAAGCTGCAATAAAAGAGGCTGAGCAAAGCGCCGCCGCCGCGAAAGCCTTGGCCCAGCAAGAAGTGCAACAATATTCAGACAAACAGGCTTTACAGGGGCGATTGCAGGAAGCGCCAACATTTGCAAGAGCGGCTAAAGCAAAAGCTACACATATCGCAAATCCAGGAACCGCTCGCTACCAGCAGTTCGATGATAATCCGGTTAAGCAGGTAGCGCAAAATCCGTTGGCGACGTTTAGTCTTGACGTTGACACTGGCAGTTATGCGAATGTAAGGCGTTTCCTCAATCAAGGGCTGTTACCTCCGCCAGACGCTGTGCGGGTGGAGGAGATAGTCAATTATTTCCCGTCTGATTGGGATATCAAAGACAAACAATCTATTCCGGCCTCTAAGCCAATACCTTTCGCTATGCGCTACGAATTGGCACCTGCACCATGGAATGAACAGCGAACATTGCTGAAAGTTGATATCCTGGCGAAAGATCGCAAAAGTGAAGAGTTACCAGCTTCTAATCTGGTCTTTCTTATCGACACTTCTGGTTCAATGATTTCTGATGAACGTTTGCCACTTATCCAGTCTTCGTTGAAATTATTGGTCAAAGAACTTCGTGAGCAGGATAACATTGCCATCGTGACCTACGCTGGCGACTCCCGTATTGCATTGCCTTCTATCTCCGGGAGTCATAAGGCGGAAATTAATGCCGCAATTGATTCGCTGGATGCCGAAGGCAGTACCAATGGCGGTGCCGGGCTGGAACTGGCTTATCAGCAGGCGGCGAAGGGGTTTATTAAGGGCGGTATCAATCGCATTTTATTGGCCACTGACGGTGACTTTAACGTTGGTATTGACGATCCAAAATCGATTGAATTAATGATCAAAAAACAGCGGGAGTCCGGTGTTACTCTGTCGACGTTTGGCGTGGGGGATGACAATTACAACGAGGCAATGATGGTGCGAATTGCCGATGTTGGCAACGGTAACTACAGCTACATTGATACCCTCTCTGAAGCGCAGAAAGTATTGAACAGTGAAATGCGGCAGACGTTGATTACCGTAGCAAAAGATGTCAAAGCGCAAATTGAGTTTAACCCCGCGTGGGTAACGGAATACCGTCAGATTGGTTATGAAAAGCGCCAACTTCGGGCGGAAGATTTTAATAACGACAACGTTGATGCGGGGGATATTGGCGCAGGCAAACATATAACGTTGTTATTTGAATTAACGCTGAACGGGCAAAAAGCATCAATTGATAAGTTACGCTATGCCCCGGATAACAAATTAGCGAAATCGGACAAAACGAAAGAACTGGCCTGGTTAAAAATTCGCTGGAAATACCCGCAGGGAAAAGAAAGTCAGTTAGTTGAATTCCCGCTGGGGCCAACAATAAACGCGCCCTCTGAAGATATGCGTTTTCGCGCAGCAGTAGCTGCATATGGGCAAAAGTTACGCGGTTCTGAATACCTGAACAATACCTCCTGGCAGCAGATCAAACAGTGGGCTCAGCAGGCAAAAGGGGTAGATCCACAGGGTTACAGGGCGGAATTTATTCGCCTGATTGAACTGGCGGATGGTGTGACTGACATCAGTCAGTGATGACTTTTTAGCAAACTATGTTCGACCAGTCAGCATATTTGCTGACTGGTCGAATTAATTAACAATGATGTTAACTTACTCTTTTGCTTGATGCTCTATTTTTGGGTTGTGAGTGTTTTATTTCTAAGTTTCTATAATAATGATTGATATTTGCATCGCCATATTTATCTAAATAACAATTTCTGTTTACCAGTCGATGTTGAAAATCAATTTCGTACTGCTCTTCTGCTGAATATTTTTTAAATCTGTCAGCATAGTTTTTTAATAACGTATAGGGGGCGCTGTCAGAATTGCTTTCCATTTGTTCAATCACTTCCTGGGCTGCCATGCACACAAATGCACCGCAACTTTGGCTTAAGTATTGCTGAAGATCGGCATGTAAAAATATTATCTCTGGTTCAGTTAAATGATCTGTTATATTCTTATTATTCGGCGTTTCTCTCGTGGGGTCACAATTGAAACTATTGAAACTATTGAAACTGTTAATGATACGCTTAAGTGAATTTTCTTTTTCATGGCCTAGTGAACGTAATGAATTGAATATGATGCATTTTATTTGTTGTGTGTTGTTTTTTTCATTAACTATTTTCTGTAGCGAAACTAATATCCAGTGTCCGCCAGTATTTATGGGGAATAACTGGACTTCTTTCGGCCATGATGGATCGCTCTTAATATTATCATTGAGAGCGACTTCCAGGTAAGTGCTGTTGGAATTGGGGAGGTAGAAATCAGTAGGATAATTGACTTGAGTATTTTTTGCATTGGCGGCGATCTTTTTAAGATAGCAAGATATTTCATCTGTGGTTAATTGACGATTTTTATCCCAGAAGTTTGTCCCATCGCTCAGTTCATTATTCTTATCATTTAAAAGTACCTTTGAAAGTGACTGTTTTTCTGATATGAGAGGAATGTCCTCACCGATAATTGTCATTAATTTCGAAGGAGAGAATAGTTTTTTGAACAGGAGATTATCTGAATCATGTGAATTGAGGGGGTGTTTGGTTGCGGTATGTGCCAAATTATATAATTTTAAACAGGCATTTTTTATAAGCTTGATAATCGATAGGGTATCATTTGTTGGGTTTCTAACAATATGGTAAAGAATATCTTCAGCTTTTTTTCCAAATTCATCATAACCTAACGCAATGTTATGCAGTAACTCAATACTTTCTTCATCTCCGGATAACGCTGTTTTTTTTAAAGACTGTAGTAATTCCTCGGTCACAGTAAATTTTTCTGCAAATGTCTGACTGAGTTGGGTTTGAGATAATTGACAATAATTGCTGACAACTGTAACCATCATATGCTCCTTTTAGTTGCAAAGGTAGTGCTGAATGAAGATAAAAAGAGGCAACTTATTGCTCTGAATATAGTGCGTAAGGAGATGAATAAATATCAAAAATCGCTCAATATGCCCGTGTGGGTGGATATATGTAGCGCGGGTTGCGATAACAGGGCAAGTTTCGCCCTGTTTTTAATAATAAGCAGAGTTAAACGTTAAACACGGTGAAATCATTCGCCAGTTCAGTCGCCGGGAAAATTGACCTGCATTCACGTAACAGGTGCTGACAACCTTTATCATCATAGCGCGAGCTGACGTGGGTAATGATTAGCTTACCGACTCCAGCCTCACGGGCCAGTGTCGCAGCCTGGCGTGTAGAGCTATGACCGCGACTATTGGCTTTGGCTTCCATGGTTATATCCAGCGTCGCTTCGTGCACCATGACATCGACACCTTTAGCCAGGTCAAGTGCGGCATCGCAGGGGCCGGTATCGCCGAAAATAGCGAGCGCTTTACCTGGCACTGGAGCAGCTAAGTAATCTGCGCCGTTAATCTGCCTTCCATCTTCCAGCGTGATTGTTTTGCCCGCTTTTAATTCCTGAAACAGTGGGCCAGGCGGCACGCCAGCAGCTTTTAATGCCTGGGCATTTAATGCACCCGGTTTATCATGTTCTTCAATACGATAGCCATAACATTCCAGTGGGTGTTCCATTGGATAAGCGGTCACTTTGCGCAGGCCATCGTCGAGAATTTCGCCAGCGCCAATTTCGACAATTTCCAGCGGATAATCGGTCCATGAGCCGCTAATCCGCAGCGCGGTCTCCACAAATTCACGGATACCTTGCGGACCATAAATCGTTAAGGGTTGGACAATACCAGACATAGAACGACTGCACAGCAAGCCGGGTAAACCAAAGAGATGATCGCCATGAAGGTGACTGATAAAAATCTTGTCCAGTTTTCCAGGGTTAAAGGCGGTATGCAGTAGCTGATGCTGGGTGCCTTCACCGCAGTCAAACAACCAAAGACCGCTCTGGGTCGGATGTTGCAGGTTAAGCAATATTGCCGTGACATTGCGCGTGCGGGTTGGCACACCGGCCGAAGTACCTAAAAAAATTAATTCCATGAGTTCATCACGTTTCAAAAAATATTCCGGCTAGTATAAGGCACACATCTAAAAGGAGAGCATTATGATTGAATGGCAAGATCTGCATCACTCTGAATTATCGGTTTCCCAGCTTTATGCCTTATTACAACTGCGTTGCGCGGTGTTTGTTGTCGAGCAGAATTGCCCTTATCAGGATATCGATGGTGATGATTTGACGGGGGATAATCGCCATATTCTCGGTTGGAAAAATGATGAACTGGTGGCGTATGCGAGGATTCTGAAAAGTGATGATGATCTTGAGCCGGTCGTTATAGGTCGGGTGATTGTCAGTGAAGCGTTGCGTGGCGAAAAAGTGGGGCAGCAACTGATGAGTAAAACCCTCGACACTTGCACGCATCACTGGCCTGATAAGCCTGTTTACCTTGGGGCGCAGGCGCATCTGCAAAACTTCTACCAGAGTTTCGGTTTTATCCCTGTGACGGAGATCTATGAAGAAGATGGTATCCCACACATTGGGATGGCACGCGAGGTAATTCAGGCGTAATCAATAACCCTTGTCTATAGTTAGTGACAGGTTTTACGCAAATGGAGAACGAGAATGTCTAATCAGTTTGGTGATACACGTATCGATGACGACCTGACGCTGCTTAGTGAAACACTGGAAGAGGTGCTCCGCTCCTCTGGCGATCCCGCCGATCAGAAATATGTTGAGCTGAAAGCGCGTGCAGAAAAAGCGCTGGATGATGTGAAAAAACGGGTTAGCCAGGCTTCAGACAGTTATTACTATCGGGCGAAGCAGGCTGTTTATCGTGCTGATGACTACGTCCACGAAAAACCCTGGCAGGGAATTGGTGTGGGTGCGGCCGTTGGGCTGGTACTAGGACTGTTGCTGGCACGCCGTTAAAACCTCCCTACACCGGGGTACTGCATTTTTTTTGTAGTACCCCGTATAATGTGAGGCTTTTAACAGGGAGAGGTCCGCGTGCAATCACTTACTACGGCGCTGGAAAATCTACTGCGCCATTTGTCGCAAGAGATTCCGGCGACACCCGGCATTCGGGTTATCGATATTCCTTTCCCTCTCAAAGACGCTTTTGATGCCTTGAGCTGGCTGGCCAGTCAGCAAACGTACCCGCAATTCTACTGGCAACAACGTAATGGTGATGAAGAAGCTGCCGTCCTGGGCGCGATTACCCGTTTTACGTCGTTGGACCAGGCACAACGTTTTCTTCGCCAGCACCCGGAACACGCCGACTTACGCATTTGGGGGCTGAATGCGTTTGACCCGTCGCAGGGCAATTTACTTTTACCACGCCTGGAATGGCGACGCTGTGGCGGTAAAGCCACGCTGCGGCTGACGCTATTCAGCGAAAGCTCCCTTCAGCACGATGCGATTAAGGCAAGAGAATTTATCGCCACACTGGTGAGTATCAAGCCCTTGCCTGGGTTACATTTAACCACTACGCGAGAACAACACTGGCCGGACAAAACGGGCTGGACGCAATTAATCGAACTGGCAACGAAAACCATCGCCGAAGGTGAGCTCGACAAAGTGGTGCTTGCTCGGGCAACTGACCTGCATTTCGCAAGTCCGGTCAATGCGGCGGCGATGATGGCGGCCAGTCGTCGACTGAATCTCAATTGCTACCATTTTTACATGGCCTTTGATGGCGAAAATGCTTTTCTTGGCTCTTCACCGGAACGGTTATGGCGGCGGCGTGACAAAGCGCTGCGTACTGAAGCGCTGGCGGGAACAGTAGCAAATCATCCTGATGATAAGCAGGCGCAGCAGTTAGGTGAGTGGCTGATGGCGGATGATAAAAATCAGCGTGAGAATATGTTGGTGGTGGAAGATATCTGCCAACGATTACAGGCCGATACCCAGACACTGGATGTTTTACCGCCGCAGGTACTGCGTCTGCGTAAAGTGCAGCATCTTCGCCGCTGTATCTGGACTTCACTCAACAAAGCGGATGATGTGATCTGTTTACATCAGTTGCAGCCAACGGCAGCAGTTGCTGGTTTACCGCGCGATCTGGCGCGACAGTTTATCGCCCGTCACGAACCGTTCACCCGAGAATGGTACGCTGGTTCTGCAGGCTATCTCTCATTACAACAAAGCGAATTCTGCGTTTCCCTGCGCTCAGCAAAAATCAGCGGCAATGTCGTGCGGCTATATGCTGGCGCGGGCATTGTCCGTGGTTCCGACCCCGAGCAAGAGTGGCAGGAAATCGACAACAAAGCGGCAGGGCTGCGTACTTTATTACAAATGGAATAGTAATGAGTCGCATCATTACCGATTCATATCAATAATCTATTTTTGTAGCTCCTTATACTTAGCCGCAATATTGATACCGGACAAACTCATGTCAGTAAGCGCATTTAACCGACGCTGGGCGGCGGTCATTCTGGAAGCATTAACGCGTCACGGCGTAAGACACATCTGTATCGCCCCTGGCTCGCGTTCTACACCGTTAACGTTAGCGGCGGCGGAGAATTCCGCATTCATTCACCACACCCATTTCGATGAGCGTGGACTGGGGCATCTGGCGCTGGGGCTGGCGAAAGTCAGCAAGCAGCCGGTGGCGGTGATTGTCACCTCCGGTACGGCGGTGGCAAATCTCTATCCGGCACTGATTGAAGCCGGGTTAACCGGAGAAAAACTGATTCTCTTAACCGCCGATCGCCCGCCGGAGCTAATTGACTGCGGCGCGAATCAGGCAATTCGCCAGCCGGGAATGTTCGCCTCTCACCCCACGCACAGTATTTCATTGCCGCGCCCGACCCAGGATATCCCCGCACGTTGGCTGGTTTCTACCATCGACCACGCTCTCGGTACGCTTCATGCTGGTGGGGTCCATATCAACTGCCCGTTTGCTGAACCGCTGTATGGCGAGATGGACGACACTGGGCTTAGCTGGCAACAGCGTCTGGGTGACTGGTGGCAGGATGATAAGCCGTGGCTGCGTGAAGCGCCTCGTCTTGAGAGCGAAAAACAGCGCGACTGGTTCTTCTGGCGGCAAAAGCGCGGCGTGGTGGTTGCCGGGCGCATGAGTGCGGAAGAGGGCAAAAAAGTTGCCCTGTGGGCGCAAACTCTTGGCTGGCCGCTGATTGGCGACGTGCTGTCGCAAACCGGACAGCCGCTGCCGTGTGCCGATCTCTGGTTAGGCAATGCCAAAGCGACCAGCGAACTGCAACAGGCGCAAATTGTGGTGCAACTGGGAAGCAGCCTGACGGGCAAACGGCTCCTGCAATGGCAGGCAAGCTGTGAACCCGAAGAGTACTGGATTGTGGATGACATCGAAGGGCGGCTTGATCCGGCGCACCATCGTGGACGCCGCTTAATTGCCAATATTGCCGACTGGCTGGAACTGCATCCGGCAGAAAAACGCCAGCCCTGGTGCGTTGAAATTCCGCGCCTGGCGGAACAGGCAATGCAGGCGGTTATTGCCCGTCGCGATGCTTTTGGCGAAGCACAACTGGCGCATCGCATCTGCGACTATCTGCCTGAACAGGGGCAATTGTTTGTCGGTAACAGCCTGGTGGTACGTCTGATTGATGCGCTTTCGCAACTTCCGGCAGGTTACCCGGTGTACAGCAACCGTGGGGCCAGCGGTATCGACGGGCTGCTCTCGACTGCCGCTGGCGTTCAGCGGGCAAGCGGCAAACCGACGCTGGCGATTGTGGGCGATCTCTCCGCACTTTACGACCTGAATGCGCTGGCGTTATTGCGCCAGGTTTCCGCGCCGCTGGTATTAATTGTGGTGAACAACAACGGCGGGCAAATTTTCTCGCTGCTGCCGACGCCGAAAAGCGAGCGCGAGCGTTTTTATCTGATGCCGCAAAACGTCCATTTTGAGCATGCTGCCGCGATGTTTGAGCTGAAATATCATCGTCCGCAAAACTGGCAGGAACTTGAAACGGCGCTTGCTGACGCCTGGCGCACGCCAACCACCACGGTGATTGAAATGGTGGTTAACGACACCGATGGTGCGCAAACGCTCCAGCAACTTCTGGCGCAGGTAAGCCATTTATGATCCTGCACGCGCAGGCAAAACACGGCAAACCAGGTTTACCCTGGCTGGTGTTTTTGCACGGTTTTTCCGGCGATTGCCACGAATGGCAAGAAGTGGGCGAGGCGTTTGCCGACTACTCACGGTTGTATGTTGATCTCCCAGGTCACGGTGGTTCGGCGGCGATTAGCGTCGATGGATTTGATGATGTCACTGACTTACTGCGTAAAACCCTGGTTAGTTACAACATCCTTAACTTCTGGTTGGTGGGATACTCACTTGGTGGACGGGTGGCGATGATGGCGGCTTGCCAGGGGCTGGTGGGGCTTTGTGGGGTTATTGTCGAAGGCGGGCATCCGGGGCTGCAAAATGCTGAACAACGTGCGGAACGTCAGCGTTCCGATCGCCAATGGGTGCAGCGTTTTCGCACAGAACCGTTAACGGCGGTATTTGCCGACTGGTATCAACAGCCTGTTTTTGCCTCGCTCAATGACGATCAACGCCGGGAGCTGGTGGCGCTGCGCAGCAACAATAATGGCGCAACGCTTGCCGCCATGCTGGAGGCGACTTCTCTCGCCGTTCAGCCTGATTTACGTGCTAACCTTAGCGCCCGCACATTTGCGTTTTATTATTTATGTGGTGAACGTGACAGCAAATTCCGCGCCCTGGCGGCGGAACTGGCTGCCGAATGCCATGTCATTCCTCGCGCCGGACATAACGCGCATCGGGAAAATCCCGCTGGCGTAATCGCAAGTCTGGCGCAGATCTTGCGTTTCTGACTAAAGGACACAATATGATTTATCCTGATGAAGCAATGCTTTACGCACCGGTTGAATGGCACGACTGCTCCGAAGGTTTCGAGGACATTCGTTATGAAAAATCCACCGACGGTATCGCAAAAATCACCATTAATCGTCCGCAGGTGCGCAATGCCTTCCGTCCTCTGACGGTAAAAGAGATGATCCAGGCACTGGCAGATGCGCGTTATGACGATAACGTCGGCGTGATCATTCTGACTGGCGCAGGCGATAAAGCGTTCTGCTCCGGTGGTGACCAGAAAGTACGTGGTGATTACGGCGGCTATAAAGATGATTCCGGCGTACATCACCTGAACGTGCTGGACTTCCAGCGTCAGATCCGTACCTGTCCGAAACCGGTTGTCGCGATGGTGGCTGGCTACTCCATCGGCGGCGGTCACGTTCTGCACATGATGTGCGACCTGACTATCGCGGCAGATAATGCCATCTTCGGTCAGACTGGCCCGAAAGTCGGTTCCTTCGACGGCGGCTGGGGCGCTTCCTACATGGCTCGCATCGTCGGACAGAAAAAAGCGCGTGAAATCTGGTTCCTGTGCCGTCAGTACGACGCGAAACAGGCGCTGGATATGGGCCTTGTCAACACCGTGGTACCGCTGGCGGATCTGGAAAAAGAAACCGTTCGCTGGTGCCGTGAAATGCTGCAAAACAGTCCGATGGCGCTGCGCTGCCTGAAAGCTGCACTGAACGCCGACTGTGACGGTCAGGCAGGTCTGCAGGAGCTGGCGGGCAACGCCACCATGCTGTTCTACATGACGGAAGAAGGTCAGGAAGGTCGCAACGCCTTCAACCAGAAACGTCAGCCTGACTTCAGCAAATTCAAACGGAATCCGTAATGCGTAGCGCGCAGGTATACCGCTGGCAGATCCCCATGGACGCGGGGGTGGTTCTGCGCGACAGGCGGTTAAAAACCCGCGACGGGCTGTATGTTTGCCTGCGTGAAGGCGAGCGCGAAGGGTGGGGGGAGATCTCCCCACTGCCGGGCTTTAGTCAGGAAACCTGGGAAGAGGCGCAAAGTGTGCTGCTTGCCTGGGTAAATAACTGGCTGGCAGGCGATTGCGAATTACCGCAGATGCCTTCCGTTGCCTTTGGCGTAAGTTGTGCATTGGCGGAGCTGGCAGATACGCTCCCGCAGGCGGCCAATTACCGTACGGCACCGCTGTGTAATGGCGATCCGGACGATCTGATCCTCAAACTTGCAGATATGCCAGGCGAGAAAGTGGCGAAGGTCAAAGTGGGATTGTACGAAGCCGTGCGCGACGGCATGGTGGTGAATCTGTTGCTGGAGGCAATTCCGGATCTGCATTTGCGTCTTGACGCAAATCGCGCCTGGACACCGCTGAAAGGTCAGCAGTTTGCCAAATATGTTAACCCGGATTATCGCCACCGCATCGCGTTTCTCGAAGAGCCGTGCAAAACCCGCGATGATTCGCGAGCGTTTGCCCGTGAAACCGGCATTGCCATTGCCTGGGATGAAAGCTTGCGCGAGCCGGATTTTGCCTTTGTGGCTGAAGAGGGCGTGCGCGCGGTAGTTATCAAACCCACGCTCACGGGCAGTCTGGAGAAAGTTCGCGAGCAGGTACAGGCGGCGCACGCGCTGGGGCTGACGGCGGTGATCAGTTCTTCCATTGAATCGAGCTTAGGCTTAACGCAACTGGCGCGGATTGCTGCCTGGTTAACGCCGGACACCATTCCAGGGCTGGACACGCTGGATCTGATGCAGGCGCAGCAGGTACGTCGCTGGCCGGGTAGCACGCTGCCTGTCGTGGAAGTTGATGCACTGGAGCGGTTGTTATGATCTTCTCTGACTGGCCGTGGCGTCACTGGCGGCAAGTGCGGGGAGAAACCATCGCCTTACGTCTTAATGACGAGCAACTCAACTGGCGCGAGCTTTGTGCTCGCGTCGATGAATTAGCCTCCGGCTTTGCGGCGCAGGGCGTTGTTGAGGGCAGCGGCGTGATGTTGCGGGCGTGGAATACGCCGCAAACGCTGCTCGCCTGGCTGGCGTTACTGCAATGCGGGGCGCGGGTGTTGCCCGTGAACCCTCAGCTGCCGCAACCGTTGCTTGAAGAATTGCTGCCCAATCTGACGCTGCAATTTGCGCTGGTGCCGGATGGGGAAAACACGTTTCCGGCGTTAACGTCGCTGCACATTCAGCTGGTTGAAGGCGCACATGCCGCTGCGTGGCAGCCGACGCGTCTGTGCTCAATGACGTTGACCTCGGGTTCTACCGGGTTGCCGAAAGCCGCTGTCCATACTTATCAGGCCCATCTTGCCAGTGCCAAAGGGGTGTTATCGTTGATTCCGTTTGGCGATCACGATGACTGGTTGCTCTCTTTACCGCTGTTTCACGTCTCCGGTCAGGGAATTATGTGGCGCTGGTTATACGCTGGTGCGCGGATGACGGTGCGTGATAAACAGCCATTGGAGCAAATGCTGGCAGGCTGTACTCACGCTTCACTGGTGCCAACACAACTCTGGCGTTTGCTGGTTAACCGCAGTTCCGTTTCCCTGAAAGCGGTGTTACTTGGCGGCGCGGCTATCCCGGTCGAGTTGACGGAACAGGCGCGCGAGCAGGGGATTCGTTGCTTTTGCGGCTATGGTCTGACCGAGTTTGCCTCCACGGTGTGTGCGAAAGAAGCCGACGGCCTGGCAGACGTTGGTTCGCCGCTGCCGGGTCGGGAAGTGAAAATCGTTAATAATGAAGTGTGGCTGCGGGCTGCCAGTATGGCAGAAGGTTACTGGCGTAACGGGCAACTGGTTTCACTGGTTAATGACGAAGGCTGGTACGCTACGCGCGATCGCGGTGAGATGCATAATGGCAAGCTGACCATTGTCGGACGTTTAGACAATCTATTCTTCAGTGGCGGAGAGGGTATTCAGCCGGAAGAAGTCGAGCGCGTAATTGCTGCACATCCTGCGGTTTTGCAGGTGTTTATCGTCCCCGTTGCCGACAAGGAGTTTGGTCATCGACCGGTGGCGGTGATGGAGTATGACCACGAGAGCGTTGATCTTAGTGAATGGGTGAAAGATAAGCTAGCCCGTTTTCAGCAACCGGTACGTTGGCTGACTTTGCCGCCGGAGCTGAAAAACGGCGGTATTAAAATTTCACGTCAGGCGCTAAAAGAGTGGGTGCAACGTCAGCAATAATTAACCCTCCGTTTCACTTCTCAGTTCTGCCATTCCATTGCCGTTGATAAAGAGTTTATCTGTTAATCTGTAAATTGATATGAAAACTCTTAGCAAACAGGATAATACAATGGAATGGCTGGTCAAAAAATCGTGCTGCAATAAACAAGATAACAGACATGTACTTATGCTCTGCGATGCTGGCGGCGCGATAAAAATGATCGCCGAAGTGAAGAGTGACTTCGCCGTGAAAGTGGGGGATTTACTCTCACCTTTGCAGAATGCGCTTTACTGTATTAATCGTGAAAAGCTGCATACGGTGAAAGTCCTCTCGGCAAGCAGTTATAGCCCCGATGAGTGGGAACGGCAGTGTACAGCGGCAGGGAAAACTCAGTAACGTTGTTTTGTCGTGGGCAGGAAAATCAGCATCAACCCGCTCATAATACAGGCTACTCCCAGTAGTGCTTTCAGCGAAAAAGTCCCTTCCCAGCCGGGAAGTACCATTGAAGAAATCCATACCAGCACATAACTCATACTGAGCAAGGCATAGGCTTTGCTTAGCGCAAGTTTATGTAGCGTTTTATACCAACAAAAAACGGAAAGCAGATAACCCAGCAGCCCGAGTAACAGTATCCGGGCATCCAGCCCAAAAGCTAACAGAGCCGCGATAAAATCCCATAAGTGCGTCATCGGCGGCAGATGACTCGCCGCAAAACCCAGGCTTAATTGCGCAACTGAGGCAATAATGACGCTGAATAATCCCCACATCAGGCCCATTACACCGTACTCCCGAGGATCACAATGCCACCAATAATGAACGCCACCCCACACCAGTGACGCGGCGATACCGGTTCGTGCCACAGTTTTACTGCAGCCAGCGTCACCCAGACAAAATTCAGACTTAACATCGGGTAGGCAATGCCTACCGGTACGTTCTGCAGGACCAGCAGCCAGAGCACCATGGCAAGACCAAGACAAGCCAGCGCCAGTCCCAGCCACAGCACGATATGTTTGCGCCGTTTGTTTATCGCCACAAAGCAGGTTGCCTGTTTCTGACACAACTGCCCGGCAACGCTAAGCAAGCTGGCAAAGACTAATGTTAGCCAGATCATTTGGGACGATACTGAATCAGCACCAGACGCTCCTGACGATCGATGGCATCTGCGGGCGGAATGGCGAGACTGTTGATATCTTCATCGCGGTCAACCGAAAGCACGAGTGTAATAATCCCCTCCTGACGATGTTGATTAAGCCAGTTTGCGAACTCATCACCGCTGACAAATCTCCCTTTCGCATCCGGATAATTAAGGCCGTATTTCAACTCACCTGTCTGGCGATACATGATGATGTCATCGCGTTGCAGGCTCCATGCCAGACCTGCGGCAACACCGACGCTATCAGTAAGAATATAGCGGCTTGGCTGAAGTGATTCTTGTGTCATCTCGACAAAAAATTGCGGATGTTTTCCTTCCATGACTCTGTCAGGAATTGAAAATCCTACCAGCAACGCCAGCCCCAGCGGGCAAAGCGCGGCAAAAGACCAGGTCTTTTCGACGTTTGTTAAGGTGTACCAGCCGAAAAATGCCCATAGCGAAAAAATCGACCAGGCACAAAAGACTTTATAGCTCTCGAAGGTTTGCCACACCGGCGTGTTCATTGGTCCCCAGGGGGAGACCACAAATGTGGCAATAATGCCAGTGACGCCAAAAGCGATGTTAATCCAGCCATTAATCCGCAGCGCCAGAGGATTATTTTTTGCTGCCAGCAAAGCGTAATGCGCCATCAGCATTGCCAAAGGTGCAAAGCAAGAAAGAATATAGGTGGGCAATTTACCCTTAGCAACGGAGAAAAACAGCAGCGGCATTATCGTCCAACTCAACAAATAGACGGTTGCGGAATGCTTGCGGTTTTTCCAGCCTGTGTATAGTGCACCGGGGAGTAATCCCAGCCACGGCAGGCTACCGGCAATGATGACCGGCACGTAGTACCAGAACGGAGCTCTATGTTGGGCATCATCCAGTGCAAAGCGTTGAATATGCTCAACCCAGAAAAAATAGTGCCAGAAGTCAGGCTCCCGCTGCGCTATCGCCAGTCCCCAGGGGAGAACCGTCAGTACGCAACTGATAACCGCCAGCCAGCCGTAAATAAAGAGATCTTTCCAGCGTTTTTGCGTCGCTACCCATGGCAGCACGCTTAATACCGGCACGGCAAGGGCGAGAAAACCTTTGGTCATCACCCCCATGCCGCAGGTGATTCCCAGCAGTAAAAATCCTGCGCTTTTGCCTTTCCACGTCTGTGCCTGCATTGCCAGCCAGAAGCTGCACATTCCCGCCACCAGCCAGAAGGCAATAAACGGATCGAGCACGGCATAAGTGCCGATGGCATAGACAATAAACAATGAGAGATAAATTACTGTGGCGAGTAGAGCCAGACGTTTATCGCGCCATAAGCGCAGAGTAAACCAGGTCACCAGCGCGGCAGTTAACAGAGTCGCAAAGATAACGCCTGCCCGCACACCAAAGTTATTCGCGCCTAATAGCCATTGCCCAATGCTGTTAATCCAGTATCCGGCAATGGGTTTTTCGAAATAACGTAGCCCTAACAGATGGGGCACAATCCAGTCGCCGGATGCCAGCATTTCTCGACTGATTTCCGCATAACGCGTTTCATCGGGTTGCCATAGCAGACGCGTGCTGATCGGTAACAGGTAATAGCAGGCAATAAACGCGAAGAGGCCGATAAGGTAACGTACCGATTTCATCAGCGACTACCCGCAATTTGTTGGCAACCCAGCCAGCCTTCACGTCCGGCAATATTTCCGCGAACAACTTGTCCGAGCGGCAACGTCTCTGATAACAGTTCGCTTAAAGGGCAAAATGTCACGCCTTCCTGAGCTGCGCGTTTGAGGAGATCCACAAAATTATGCTGATAAGCGCAGCCTTCAACTTCTGCATGAATGGTATAAACCGGCGTGCCTTTATCTCGCAGGATGCGGTTGAGTAACCAACCGTTAAAATCTTCTGCTTTCACATCCCGACCAATCACTTCATCCCAGGTGGGTAAGGTCACCGGAATTTGCGCAGTGCCAGGGTTTCCTGATTCGAGCAGTGGACGGAACGGCATGGCCCCACGACAATCGCTGTTGTAGCGCAAATGGAACGCTTCTTTTGCTTCGATCACCTGCTGGTCGGCACGCCAGCCCGCAGCGGCAGAACAGGTTACCGGTTGACCGATAATCTCTTCCAGAGTGCGAAGGCCGCGTGCAATATCGTCGATCATTGTTTGCCGATCCCAGTTACCGCTACGGGCTTGCCAGGCATGGTGATCCCAGGCGTGCAGGCCGACTTCGTGATGTTTAGCCGCTTCACGAATGATATCGGCATTGGCATGACCAATCTCTTTACCTGGCCAGGCCGTACCTGCCAGTAAAATATCCCAGCCATAAAGCGATGCCGCGTTTGAGCGCAGCATCTTCCACAAAAACTGTGGCTTCACCAGTCGCCAGAGATGACGGCCCATATTGTCCGGGCCGACGCTGAAAAAAATGCTGGCCTGAATATTATGCTTACTCAAGATTTCCAGCAGACGCGGCACGCCTTCACGGGTGCCACGAAAGGTATCGACATCAATGCGTAAGCCTACTTTGGTCATGATGGTTTATCCGTAAGATCAACGGTGCGCAGGAAGAAATCCAGCGTTTCGTCGATGGTTTCCTGCATATCAATTTTCGGCTCCCAGTCCAGGCAGCGGTGGGCATTGCGGATGCTCGGTTTACGATGCTCTACGTCCTGATATCCTTTGCCGTAGTAGCTGCTACTTTCGACAACGCGAAAGCCCGCAAACGGTGGGAAATGATGGCGCAGCGGATGTTTTTCGAAGCTCGCCAGCAGCATCTCGCCCAGTTCCTCAATGCTCGCTTCGTTCTCAGGATTGCCAATGTTGATAATTTCGCCGTCGCAGCGATTTCCCGCATTTTCGATAATGCGGTATAACGCCTCGATACCATCGCGAATATCAGTAAAGCAGCGTTTTTGTTTTCCGCCATCAATTAGCTTAATCGGTGAACCTTCTACCAGATTGAGAATGAGTTGCGTAATCGCGCGGGAGCTGCCAATTCGCGCTGCATTAAGGTTATCCAGCCGCGGTCCCATCCAGTTAAACGGGCGGAAGAGGGTGAACTGTAAACCCTCTTTTTCGCCATAGGCCCAGATCACCCGATCAAGTAATTGTTTTGATACCGAATAAATCCAGCGTGGTTTATTCACCGGGCCGACGATTAAATTAGAATGGTCCTCATCGAAGTATTTATCGCTACACATCCCATAAACTTCTGAAGTTGACGGGAAGATGATTCGCTTACGGTACTTCACGCAGTAGCGGATAATGCGCAGATTCTCTTCAAAATCGAGTTCAAATACGCGCAGCGGGTTGCGGGTATATTCAATCGGCGTGGCTATCGCCACCAGCGGCAAGACGACATCACATTTTTTGACATGATACTCAATCCATTCGGAATGAATACTGATATCGCCTTCGACAAAGTGAAAATGCGGATGATTCAGAAAACGGCTTATCGCATCGCTGCCAATATCCAGACCGTAAACTTCATAATGATCTTCGCGCAGCAGGCGTTCTGTCAGATGGTTGCCAATAAAGCCATTCACCCCGAGGATGAGTACCCGGGTACGGCGTCGGGCGGTGCAGACAGGCTGGCTATTCAAGCGTGAACCTTGCACCAGGCCCAGCGTCTGCGCTAATTGCGAGCCCTGCATAGTAATGCCGTCGCCCGCCTGTCCGGTGACGATTTCCAGCGCGCCATCGCCACAGGCAATCAGCAGTGGCGCAACAGAAATCACGCTCCCCGGCTGTGCTTTGCTGGCATGAGGATGAACACGCGACGACCAGACGGTGAATTTCTGATTGCCAACATAGCTGAAGGCACCCGGCCACGGATCGGCAACGGCACGTACCATGTTGTGCAGTACGGATGCCGGCTTATGCCATTCGATGAAACTGTCATCCGGCGTTCTGCGACCAAAACAGGTGGCTTCGTTTTCGCGCTGGGCGATTTCCAGAATATTACCGTGTTTAATGGCGGGTAATGTCTGTTCCAGTAGCTGGCGCGCGGCATGGCACAATTTATGATGCAGCGTAATAGCGATATCGTCTGGCGCAATGGCAACGCGCAGTTGCGCCACAATGGCCCCGGCATCGGCACGTTTTACCATTCGGTGCAATGTAACGCCAGTTTCTGTTTCACCGTTCACCAGCACCCAGTTCAGCGGCGCGCGACCACGATATTTTGGTAACAGCGAACCGTGCAGATTAAATGCACCTGCGGGAGCGAGCTGCAAAATCTCGTCGCAAATAAGATGGCGATAATAAAAAGAGAAAATCACCTCTGGTGAGAGTTGGGCAATGCGTTCCACCCACAGCGGATGATTAACGTTATCCGGCGCATAAACCGGAATGCCTCTTTCCGCCGCCAGACGAGCCACCGAACCATAAAAGGCTTTTTCACCGGGATTATCGGTATGGGTAAAAATGGCGCTAATTTCGTAACCGGCAGCCAGCAGGGCTTCAATACCGAGGCATCCCATATCGTGGTAGGCAAAAACGACGGTTTTCATTATTCATTTTCCTTGCTGGATGGACGGATAACTTGCTGAACAAAATAGCGGGGGCGGGCGCGGACATCGGTGTAGATCCTGCCGATATATTCACCGAGCAATCCCATGCCGATAAACTGAGCGCCAATAAAAGTAAACAGCACGGCAAATAGCATAAAGACACCTTCTGCCGCCCATTGTGGTCCGAAGGTCAGGCGTAAAATCACCAGCAGCACCGCAATGCTAAAACCTCCAATCGCAATAATGCTGCCGAGCAGACTCAGCATACGTAGCGGCGTTGTGGTAAGGCAGGTCACCAGGTCGTACATCAAATTAATCAGGCGCATAAAGCTGTATTTGGATTCACCATACTCACGCTCGGCATGATGCACTGGAATTTCAATGGCACGGCGGGCGAAGATATTCGCCAGAATCGGGATAAAGGTGCTGCGTTCATGGCAGTGCAACATCGCATCGACAATATGACGGCGATAGGCGCGCAACATACAACCGTAGTCACCCATCGCTTTGCCGGTGGTGCGCTGAATAAGCCGGTTAATCATCTTCGAAGCGGTTTTGCGAAACCAGCTGTCCTGGCGGTTCTGGCGTACAGTCCCTACCACGTCGTAACCTTCATCGGCTTTTGCCACCAGGCGGGGGATTTCTTCTGGCGGATTCTGGAGATCGGCATCAAGGGTAATAATTAAGTCGCCAGTAACGTGACTGAATCCCGCCATAATCGCTGAATGTTGCCCGTAATTGCGGTTAAGCAAAATAGACACAATATGGCTGTTCTCCGCTTGTGAGGCTTCGACCAGTATATGCGCGGAATTATCGCTACTGCCGTCATCAATCAGCAGGATCTCATACTCTTTCCCCAACGATTCACAGGCTGTGGTGGTGCGCCTGATTAATTCCGGTAAGCTTTCCTGCTCGTTATAAACGGGAATAACCACCGAGACTTTCTTAACAGGGTGGATTTCAAACATGGCTTATTGTCCTGCGAGTTGCTGAAGGGCTGTGATGACACGGTCGGCATCGGCGGTAGTCATATCCGGGAACAGCGGCAAAGAACAGATGCGTTCGCTATTCCATTCGGTATTCGGTAACGACAGCGAGGGAAAACGCTCGCGATAATATTTTTGTGTGTGAGCGGCGCGGAAATGTAACCCGGTACCAATACCTCTTTCTTTTAACGCTTCCATCAACGCATCGCGACTGATACCACAACGTTGTTCATCGACACGAATAATAAACAGATGCCAGGCGTGAACGTGCGGCCAGGCGGGAAGGCTTAATGGCTGAAAGGGGAGAGCTGCCAGTGCTTGCTGATATTGCTGGGCAATTTCGCGCCGACGGGTGTTGAGGTGCTCTAATTTGGCTAACTGTGTCAGGGCAATCGCGGCGTTAATATCGGTCAGATTGTACTTATAGCCCGGCGTTAAGACTTCAGCCTGCGGTGCACGGCCCCAGGTTTGTCTGTCATAGGCATCGACACCCAGACCGTGAAATTTCAGCATCCGTAGCTGGCGGGCAAGGTTTTCATTATCAGTTACAATCAGGCCACCTTCCGCACAGGTAATATTTTTAATAGCATGAAATGAAAAAATAGCGGTACCTTTTGCGCCATTATGTCGCCCTTTGTAATACGTACCGACGGCATGGGCAGCATCTTCGATAACTGCGATGCCGTAACGTTCGCCAATGGCGCGAATGGCGTCAATATCTGCTGGCGCACCGGCATAATGCACCGGAATGATGGCTTTAGTGCGTGGCGTAATGGCTGATTCGATCGCTTCAGGCGTGACCATCAGCGTATCGCGATCGACATCCACCATTACCGGCGTTGCACCCAGCAAGGAAATCATATTGAGGGTTGAAACCCAGGTCAGGGAAGGCGTAATCACTTCATCGCCCTTGCCAATTTCCAACGCCATTAGCGTGATATGCATTCCGGCGGTGGCTGAACTGACCGCAATGGCATGCTGATTTCCCGTCAACTGGCAAAAGGCTTGTTCAAGCGCGTGATTCTTCGGACCGGTTGTGATCCAACCGGATTCGAGAACCTCTTTAACTGCAGCGAGTTCCTCCACGCCCATTGCTGGTCGCGAAAAAGGCAAAAATTCTGACATTGCTTTTCCTTCCGCCATTGAATACCTGTCCACTTATATTTGCTATAAAGAGTGTTGTGTATATTTTGCCATTTGGAGCGAAATTTTAAGGATAGAATATTAACTTAACCTTAAGAAACTAATATTAGACGTAAATATTGAAATTTTTATATTTTTTCTTATTTAGGCTTTGCATTTGGCAAAATTTTGAGGCATTTTGCCGACATCGTAGGATTTTTAATATTACACCAACTGCTAATTATCGCCAGAAATGTCGCTCAATTTCACGGTAATTGTCTGGTTGCGCTTGTCTATAGGTGGAGTTTACGTGTTAGCTTTTTGCCGCTCATCATTGAAGTCAAAAAAATATTTCATCATTTTACTGGCGCTCGCTGCAATTGCCGGACTGGGTACTCATGCCGCCTGGAGTAGCAATGGTTTGCCACGTATCGACAATAAAACACTGGCCAGACTGGCACAGCAGCACCCGGTTGTCGTTTTGTTTCGCCATGCTGAACGTTGCGATCGTTCAACCAATCAATGCTTGTCAGATAAAACAGGTATTACGGTCAAAGGTACCCAGGATGCCCGAGAACTGGGCAACGCTTTTAGTGCTGATATCCCTGATTTCGATCTCTATTCCAGTAATACCGTCCGGACCATTCAGTCGGCGACCTGGTTTTCAGCGGGTAAAAAATTGACGGTAGATAAACGACTTCTTCAGTGCGGTAATGAGATTTATAGTGCAATTAAGGACTTACAAAGCAAAGCGCCTGATAAAAATATCGTTATTTTCACCCATAATCATTGCCTGACATATATTGCTAAAGATAAGCGTGATGCGACATTTAAACCTGATTATCTGGATGGTTTAGTCATGCATGTGGAAAAAGGCAAAGTTTATCTGGATGGGGAATTCGTTAACCACTAAATTTTCAATCTGACAGCCAGTGATGGCTGTCATCATTGTTAAAGAAGACCTTTCAAACGTAACGTTTTTCGGGTGGCAACATTCAAATCATAATGCACCAGATCTTCAGGTTTTACCCACGCGTAGTCCTGAAACTCTTCGTTTATTTTCACTTCTCGGTTGGCAGAAACGCAGTCAAAAATCAGGTAAATCATATAAATCTCTTCCTTGCGACCATCTGCATACGTCTTGGTGCGAATATCATCGCTGAAGGTCCACGGCTTGATTTCTGTCAAAAGCAGCTGTTCTCCCAGTTCTTCGCGAATTTCGCGGCGTAGTGCCTCTTCAATTCGTTCGCCGGGCTCCACGCCGCCACCCGAAAGCGCCCATTGACCGGGGAAAACGCCGCGATCGTCGGCCATTTTACACAGCAAATAAGCACCATCATTTTGAATCAAAGGGCATACAATAGTCCGTTGTCGCACAGGGGTATTCCTTATAAATAAAAAGAAACCATGAGAATACGGTAACTCAGAAAAATGTGAAAGTGACAGTAATCTCTTTTGCGATGATAACTGCACTTATTATTATTTTTGTGTGTATCGGTAAACTGTGTTTATTTTTTCGGCGTTTAATTATTTAAGAAGTATTTAGTTACAATAAGTGACTAGATCCCTTTTTTCGCTCATTGAATCCTCTGTCCCAGGCAGTACAATCCCGCAGCTTTGGGAATTTTGATTAATTGCTTGTGGGAAAGGGGATAATGAAAAAAATTGCGCTAGCAGGTCTGGCCGGAATGCTGTTGGTTTCTGCATCGGTCAATGCAATGAGCATCAGCGGCCAGGCGGGTAAAGAATACACCAATATTGGTGTCGGTTTTGGGACTGAATCGACGGGCCTGGCGTTAAGCGGTAACTGGACACATAACGACGACGACGGTGACGTCGCGGGCGTGGGGCTGGGGTTGAATCTGCCTCTCGGGCCGTTAATGGCGACTGTTGGCGGAAAAGGCGTTTACACCAACCCGAATTACGGCGATGAAGGTTATGCCGCAGCGGTAGGAGGTGGTTTGCAGTGGAAAATTGGCAACAGCTTCCGTTTGTTTGGCGAGTATTACTACTCTCCGGATTCACTCTCCAGCGGTATTAAAAGTTATGAGGAAGCGAATGCTGGCGCGCGTTACACCATTATGCGTCCAGTCAGTATTGAGGCGGGTTATCGCTACCTGAATCTGTCGGGTAAAGACGGTAACCGCGACAACGCCGTGGCTGACGGCCCGTATGTTGGGGTTAACGCCAGTTTCTGATCCCTTCCGGCGCGGCATTCTGTCGCGCCATTCAGTTTCTTACTACGCCTTATCTCCCTTTGCGTTATAGTGATTCGATAACAAAAGCAGGAGATAACCATGTTAAAAGTGGAAATGCTATCCACCGGGGATGAAGTGTTACACGGGCAAATCGTTGACACTAACGCTGCCTGGCTGGCCGATTTTTTCTTTCATCAGGGGTTGCCATTATCTCGCCGCAATACGGTGGGGGATAACCTTGATGACTTAGTCACCATTCTTCGCGAACGTAGTCAGCACGCCGATGTGCTGATCGTTAACGGCGGGCTGGGACCGACCAGCGATGATTTAAGCGCACTCGCCGCTGCGACAGCAAAAGGTGAAGGCCTGGTGCTGCATGAAGCCTGGCTCAAAGAGATGGAACGCTATTTCCACGAACGTGGACGAGTAATGGCACCGAGCAACCGTAAACAAGCGGAGCTGCCTGCCAGTGCTGAATTTATCAATAACCCGGTAGGCACCGCCTGTGGTTTTGCCGTGCAGCTTAATCGTTGCCTGATGTTCTTTACTCCCGGCGTACCGTCAGAATTTAAGGTGATGGTCGAGCACGAAATCCTGCCGCGTCTGCGCGAGCGTTTTTCTTTACCACAGCCGCCGGTTTGTCTGCGTTTAACTACCTTTGGTCGTTCGGAAAGCGATCTGGCACAAAGCCTGGACACTCTACAACTGCCGCCGGGCGTAACAATGGGCTATCGCTCCTCAATGCCGATCATCGAACTGAAACTCACCGGACCGGCAAGCGAGCAACAGGCGATGGAAAAACTGTGGCTGGACGTTAAACGTGTTGCCGGACAGAGCGTGATTTTCGAAGGCACCGAAGGTCTGCCCGCGCAGATCAGTCGCGAATTACAAAACCGCCAGTTCAGCCTGACGTTGAGCGAGCAATTCACCGGTGGTTTATTGGCTTTGCAACTTTCTCGCGCAGGTGCTCCATTGCTGGCGTGTGAAGTGGTTCCTTCACAGGAGGAAACCCTGGCGCAAACTGCGCACTGGATTACAGAACGGCGGGCCAACCATTTTGCCGGGCTGGCACTGGCTGTTTCGGGTTTCGAGAACGAGCATCTCAACTTTGCGCTAGCCACGCCAGACGGCACTTTCGCTCTGCGTGTGCGTTTCAGCACTACACGCTACAGCCTGGCTATCCGTCAGGAAGTGTGCGCAATGATGGCACTGAATATGCTGCGCCGTTGGTTAAACGGCCAGGACATCGCCAGTGAGCATGGCTGGATTGAGGTTGTTGAGTCCATGACCTTATCCGTCTGATTCCACCACTCTGTGCCGGTTTACTGCACCGGCACATTCCCCCTCCGGCAAAATTTGTCCAACCTGTTGTACTCAATAAGAAAAAATCCGTGCGCTGATTCACAAATTTGTGCGTAATTTCTCCAGTCCGTTGGACGAGGAGCGGGATTTGATGCGCTTCACAATTTTACTCCCCCTGAGCAACGAGACTGATTCCAGTATCTAAGACTGGAGTCCAGTATGTTGGAATCAAGCAAAGTTCCCGCCCTGACACGGGCTATTGATATTCTCAATTTGATTGCCCGCATTGGCCCCTGTAATGCTGCGACGATCATTGACACATTGGGGATCCCTAAAAGCACGGCCTATTTGCTGCTTAATGAACTCAGGCGTCAGCGTTTTCTTAGCCTTGATCACCAGGAAAATTTTTGTTTGTGGACCAAGCTGGTGGAGCTTTCCGGTCATGCGTTAAGCAAGATGGATCTCCGGGAACTGGCTCGACCGCGTTTGACGCAACTGATGGATACCACCGGGCTGTTATGTCACCTGGGGATTATTGATAACGGCAGCGCTTATTACATTTTGAAAGTGGAGTCATCAGCCACTATCAGCGTGCGTTCACATGAAGGAAAAAGCCTTTCGCTTTATCGCTCCGGAATAGGTAAATGCCTGCTTGCCTGGCAACCTGCAACTGTACAGCAAAGTATTATCGAAGGGCTGGTCTGGGAGCAGGCGACACCCACAACGATTACTCATCCACAGCAACTTCACGAAGAACTGGCGCGTATTCGCCGTCAGGGCTGGAGCTATGACAACGGCGAAGATTACGCCGATGTCCGTTGTGTCGCTGCGCCGGTGTTTAACGCCAATAACGAGCTTACCGCTGCGATCTCGGTGGTCGGTACCCGCTTACAAATCAATGAAGAATACCGTGATTATCTGGCGGGCAAGGCCATTGCCTGCGCCAGGGATATTTCACGTCTGTTGGGATGGAAAAGTCCCTTTGACTTACAAGCCTCATAACAATGGAGAACATCATGACCCTACCAAAAATTAAACAGGTTCGCGCCTGGTTTACTGGCGGTGCGACAGCAGAAAAAGGCGCTGGCGGCGGTGATTATCACGACCAGGGGGCGAATCACTGGATAGACGATCATATTGCCACCCCGATGAGTAAATACCGCGATTATGAGCAGTCACGCCAGTCATTTGGCATTAACGTTCTTGGCACGTTGATTGTTGAAATCGAAGCAGAAAACGGCCAGACCGGATTCGCCGTTTCGACAGCCGGTGAAATGGGCTGTTTTATCGTCGAAAAACACCTTAACCGTTTCATTGAGGGTAAATGTGTCAGTGATATCAAACTGATCCATGATCAAATGCTCAATGCCACCCTGTATTACTCCGGCTCTGGTGGCCTGGTGATGAACACGATTTCCTGTGTCGATCTGGCTCTGTGGGATCTGTTCGGCAAAGTGGTCGGGCTTCCGGTTTATAAACTTTTAGGCGGCGCTGTTCGTGATGAGATTCAGTTCTACGCCACAGGTGCGCGTCCGGATCTGGCAAAAGAGATGGGCTTTATCGGTGGCAAAATGCCGACGCACTGGGGGCCACATGATGGCGATGCGGGGATCCGCAAAGATGCCTCTATGGTCGCGGATATGCGTGAAAAATGCGGTGAGGATTTCTGGTTAATGCTCGACTGCTGGATGAGTCAGGACGTGAACTATGCGACCAAACTGGCCCACGCTTGCGCGCCCTATAACCTGAAATGGATCGAAGAGTGCCTGCCGCCACAGCAGTATGAAGGTTATCGCGAACTGAAACGCAACGCGCCAGTCGGAATGATGGTCACCAGCGGTGAGCACCACGGCACACTGCAATCTTTTCGTACGCTTTCAGAAACCGGTATCGACATTATGCAGCCGGATGTTGGCTGGTGCGGTGGCTTAACCACGCTGGTGGAAATTGCCGCAATCGCCAAATCCAGGGGGCAACTGGTGGTGCCGCACGGTTCGTCTGTTTACTCCCACCATGCGGTGATCACCTTCACTAATACGCCATTCAGCGAATTCCTGATGACCAGTCCGGATTGTTCAACGATGCGTCCGCAGTTTGACCCGATTCTGCTCAATGAGCCGGTTCCGGTGAATGGTCGTATTCATAAATCAGTGCTTGATAAACCCGGTTTTGGCGTCGAACTCAATCGTGACTGCAATTTGAAACGCCCCTACAGCCACTAATCACTCCGGGCGTTGCTGTGACAACGGTAACGCCCACATATTCTAAGGAGCTTTTTATGAGCACCGCTTTGCTTGACGCCGTGGTGAAGAAAAACCGTGTGCGTTTAATTCCGTTTATGTTGGCGCTGTATGTGCTGGCGTTTCTCGACCGTTCGAATATCGGTTTTGCCAAACAGACCTACCAGATTGATACCGGGTTGAGTAATGAAGCTTATGCGCTGGGAGCAGGCATTTTCTTTGTGGTATATGCGTTTCTGGGTGTTCCGGCGAATCTTTTGATGCGCAAACTGGGGGCCAGAACCTGGATTGGTACGACAACACTGCTGTGGGGATTTCTTTCGGCAGCCATGGCATGGGCCGATACTGAAGCGAAATTTCTGATAGTTCGCACTCTGCTTGGTGCTGCGGAGGCCGGATTTTTCCCTGGTATGATTTATCTCACCTCGCAATGGTTTCCGCAGCGTAATCGCGCCAGCATTATGGGGCTGTTCTATATGGGCGCACCGCTGGCGTTAACACTGGGATCACCGCTTTCCGGCGCGCTGCTGGAGATGCATGGATTTATGGGGCATCCCGGCTGGTTCTGGATGTTTGTGATTGAAGGATTGTTGGCAGTCGGCGCTGGGGTATTCACATTCTTTTGGCTTGATGACACACCGGAGCAGGCACGTTTTCTGAGTAAACAAGAAAAAACGTTGCTTATCAATCAACTGGCAAGTGAAGAACAACAGAAAGTGACTTCTCGGCTGAGCGATGCGCTGCGTAATGGGCGAGTCTGGCAACTGGCGATTATCTACCTGACCATTCAGGTGGCGGTTTACGGATTAATTTTCTTCCTGCCGACCCAGGTTGCGGCATTGCTGGGAACAAAAGTGGGCTTTACAGCGTCGGTGGTCACCGCCATTCCGTGGGTTGCGGCCTTGTTTGGGACCTGGCTTATTCCGCGCTATTCCGATAAAACCGGCGAACGGCGTAATGTCGCAGCGCTGACATTACTGGCGGCGGGCATTGGTATTGGTCTGTCCGGGCTGCTTTCTCCAGTACTGGCGATCGTAGCGCTGTGTGTTGCAGCCATCGGGTTTATTGCCGTGCAGCCGGTGTTCTGGACGATGCCGACACAACTGCTTTCCGGTACGGCGCTGGCTGCGGGGATTGGTTTTGTAAACCTGTTTGGTGCAGTGGGCGGGTTTATTGCCCCGATCCTGCGCGTGAAAGCAGAAACGTTATTTGCCAGCGATGCGGCGGGATTACTGACGCTGGCAGCGGTGGCGGTCATCGGTTCGCTGATTATTTTCACTCTGCGTGTAAATCGCACCGTTGCGCAGACCGACGTGGCACATCATTAAATAGGTTAAGGAACACGATGAACGCATTATTAAGCAATCCCTTTAAAGAACGTTTACGCAAGGGCGAAGTGCAAATTGGTCTGTGGTTAAGCTCAACAACTGCCTATATGGCAGAAATTGCCGCCACTTCCAGTTATGACTGGTTGCTGATTGATGGGGAGCACGCGCCAAACACCATTCAGGATCTTTATCACCAGCTACAGGCGGTAGCCCCCTATGCCAGCCAACCCGTGATCCGTCCGGTGGAAGGCAGTAAACCGCTGATTAAACAAGTCCTGGATATTGGCGCGCAAACTCTACTGATCCCGATGGTCGATACTGCCGATCAGGCACGTCAGGTGGTGTCTGCCACGCGCTATCCTCCCTACGGTGAACGTGGTGTTGGGGCCAGTGTGGCACGGGCTGCGCGCTGGGGACGCATTGAGAATTACATGGCGCAAGTCAACGATTCGCTTTGTCTGTTAGTGCAGGTGGAAAGTAAAACGGCACTGGATAACCTGGACGAGATCCTCGACGTCGAAGGGATTGATGGCGTGTTTATTGGACCTGCGGATCTTTCTGCGTCGTTGGGCTACCCGGATAACGCCGGGCACCCGGAAGTGCAGCGAATTATTGAAACCAGCATTCGGCGGATCCGTGCTGCGGGTAAAGCGGCTGGTTTTCTGGCTGTGGCTCCTGATATGGCGCAGCAATGCCTGGCGTGGGGAGCGAACTTTGTCGCTGTTGGCGTTGACACGATGCTCTACAGCGATGCCCTGGATCAACGACTGGCGATGTTTAAATCAGGCAAAAATGGGCCACGCATAAAAGGTAGTTATTGATATCAAAGGCCCATGGGGATCGGCTGTGGGCCTGTGTTAATTAGTGGTTTTTCGCTGCCAGATCGGCTTCGCTTAGCTGGGTGGCCGCGAGCACCAGGTCACGATCAATGCCCTGTTCCAGCATGCGCAAGGCAATTTTAATAGCTTGTTCATGCATGCCTTCCTGCAAACCTTCTAATTTACCTTGCTGCAAACCTACTAATTTACCTTCTTGCCAGCCAATTTGATGTCCTTCCTGCTGTAGCCGTTCAGCAATAGTCATCAATCTCTCCTTTTAATGACAGTTCGGAATATCAGCATCAGTGAGTTGGGTTGCCGCCAGCACAATCTCACGTTCAAAGCCCTGCTCCAGCATGCGCAAGGCAATTTTTATGGCTTGCTCATGCATGCCTTCCTGCAAACCTTCTAATTTACCTTTCTGCAGACCCTCCAATTTACCTTGCTGCAAACCTTCTAATTTACCTTCCTGCCAACCAATTTGATGTCCTTCCTGCCGTAGCCGTTCAGCAATAGTCATTAATCTCTCCTTTTGTAGTGGTGAACGTTCGGCAATTTCCTGAATAAAACGGGTGAAACGGGAGGTATCGCCGCATTGCAGCAGATAATTAAACAGTGTTTGTAGCTGGCTGTCATTAGTGAAGCCTCTAACCAAAAGCGTGGTGATCCTGTCGACCATACCGATTAAATCGCGGTCGCGAATATGCTTTTGAATCAGTTCAAGCAGAGCTATACGCCGATGTTGCATGATCTCATCGTCAGGTACGATGGTAATATCCACCAACGGAAAAGCTTCGGTGTACAACTGCCGGGCAAGTTGCGGATCGTCAAACTCATCCAGCCAGTTGAGTGAGTACGGGTAGGGCGAGGTTTCGCCATGATAAAACAGCAACGGCACCACCAGCGGGACTCTGTCATAGCCTTTGTCCAGGTGACGCTGCATGGCGGCAGTGGCATAGCGCATTAGCCGAAAAGCCATATTCTTTTCTGCAGAGCTTTGATGTTCAATCACGCAGTAGATATAGCCGTCACCGTCGCTGGTTTCCACGGACCACAAAACATCCGAGTAGTAAGCGCGTAAACTTTTTTCAATAAAACTAGTGGGTTCCAGGCGTAAGGTTTGCAGGTTGCAAAGCTTGCGCAGTGGTTCTGGTAAATGTATTTCGAGAAAATCCCGTGCGGTTTCGGGTGTGAACATAAAGGTTTTAAATACTGCATCATGCGGGGAGGAGGTTGTTGATTCGGTCATGGTTGTCCGTCACCTGATATTTATGATGACGCGACATTACGGTTATCCCAGGCCTTTGACATCTGCCAGTTTCAGCCTTTGCGAGACGTTTTCAGAGGAATTTTCACTGCGTTGCAACGCATACATTGGGCACGGAATCGTGTACGCAAAAATGCCCGGTAACCACATGCTTACCGGGCATCAGAAAGGAGTTTAAGCCAGCGCCTGGGCCAGTAGCGTAATCGGATGTTCGCAGCGAAGACTTGTGGACATCTCAATCTGCCATTTACAGGTTTCGCAGTCGGTGACCACCAGATCTGCGCCGCTTTCTTCTATCTGGCGGAACAGTGGTGCGCCGATGGCTTGTGAGGTGGGGTAGTTCTCTTTTTTGAAACCGTAAGTACCCGCAATACCGCAGCACTGGGAATCCAGCACCGTTAACTCAAGCCCCGGGATGTTACGCAACAGCTCCAGGGTGTAGAGCGTCCAGCCCATTTTTTCCATATGGCACGGAGTGTGATAAACCACTTTCAGCGGCAGCGGTTTCAGCGGTAACGTTTTGCCTTCGTCCAGCTTGCGCCACAGCCAGCGGGTCGCCAGTTCGATATGATCGCGCAAGCCTTTGTTGTCGACATTCAGCACTTCCGGGTATTCGTCGCGCAGGGCAAATGTACAGGTTGAGGAGGTGGCAATCACCGGAATGCCTTTTACTCCCACAGCTTCGCGGATCGACTCTACATTCGTAATTGCCTGTTTGCGTGCTTTATCGGTAAAGCCGTTGGCGATCAGCGGTACGCCGCAGCATTTTTCTTTGCTGAGCAGTTGTACACCGGTACCCATTGCGTTGAGCACTTTAATTAAATCTTTACCTAACTGCGGATGGTTGTAGTTAACGAAGCAGCCGTGAAAGAAAGCGACCTGGTCTTTATACTGCGCTTGCTGAGCCGCCACGCTGCGATACCAGCGACGAAACGTGCCGAAGGAGTATTTCGGTAGCGTGCGGCGATGATCGATTTTTAACGCCGCATCAAGCAACTGCCGCACCGGTTTCAGCGAGGTAGCGGTGTTGACGATTGGTGCGAACGGCGTGGAAACGCTACCCATCAGGTCGGTATGGCTTAAAACAAAATTGCGCAGCGACGGGCGCGTGGTGTCATATTTCGCCCGTGCGCGCTGGATGATATCGCCAATCTTCACATCGGACGGGCAGGCGACTTCGCAACGTTTGCAGTTGATGCAATATTTCAGTGCCTCGTCATACAGTGCGCCATCTTTTAAACGCAGACGCTCGCCATCCGGCCCGGCTTGTTTTGGCCCTGGATAACCGGGATTCACCCGGCTCACTGGGCAGGCGGTGGTGCAGACGGTGCACTTAATGCAGTTTTCGAAGCTGGTGTCATTCATTGTTGGCCTCCTGCGCGTTGGGCAATCTGTTGAGCGGCATGTAAAGCACTGACGGCACAAACACCGCCGCCGCATCCCTGGGCGATGGGATCAAATCCGCCCAGCACCGAACCGATGGCAAACAGGTTTTCGATGGTTTGCCCTGCCTGCGACGGGCGTAGCGTCTGATCAGTGGTTACACCGAACTGCTGCCACGGTTGCGGCGCAAAAAAATCTCCCTTATACCATTCACCCCGCGTGGCGGTTTGTAGCACATCAAGGCCGAGAATCGGCTCTCGAATGCCGTTACGTTCCGCTACCAGTCCGCCACTAAAGAAACTGCCGCTGGCGAGAACCGCGAAACGTGGACGCAGCGGGATATCGGCGTGATTGCGGGTCCAGATTTCATTCACTACGCCATTTTTACAGGTCACTTTTTTCACTTCATCGCCCGGCATCCACACGCCACCCTGACGCACAAACTGGCGCTGTAACTGGTTTTGCAGACGAATGCCCAGCACGGAAGGCGGCAGCGTTGGCAAAAGCATCAGTGAACAAGGTAGTTTTTCATTCAACCAACGCCACAGTTTGTCATCAGCCAGGCCGAAGCAGGCGGGCATCAGGATCATTTCGCAGGTATTGGCGACAGGAATAAGCGCATCAAGTAACAGCGGCCAGTTTTCTTCATTATCAAGGAAACGGGCGATATTCACCGCGCGGAACTCGGTGGCGTTATTGCGCAGGACATCCAGTTCCGGCAGCTCTATTTCTGCGGTTTCAACGGCAAGGCCGAGTTCACGCAACGAAGCTGCCGCAAGGTGCGCCTGAAAATCCATCAGTCCACTAATTCCCACTACACATATTTTCTTCGCGGGCAGCGGCCAGACGGGGACTTCTGGCGAACTTAGCCAGGTAGAGCGCAGAGTGCCGAGCGGCGTAATCCGCTGGTGAGCCAGTTCTACGCTGCCCTGCAATTGCGCACCGCTTTCAGCGATTAATGCCTGCGCCTGGCAAGCGAGATCGAGCACGCGTTGTGGCCCGAGAAGAGAGTAAGGATGTGCAGGTGCCTGCTGACGCAAAGATTCCAGTCCACTGTGAATGTCTGTCACCGGTTGACCATCTGGCAGATGGCTCAGCAAATCCAGCGAACCGGATGAGAAATGCAGCGCGCTTTGACCACGCGTGACAATGGCACAGCGCAGGCCGTGTTTTTGCAGTTGCAGGCCACAGAGTAATCCGGCGAGGCCGCCGCCCATAATGACAGTATCAAAGCGCATCTTTCTGCTCCTTCTCCAGACCACACAATCCCTGATAAACCCAGCGGGTAAATTCGCTTTCGCGCAGTGCATCTCCCCAGGCGATGGGTTGCACGCCTTTCCAGCGTTCGTTAAGGAAGGTGGAAAGTTGCTCGATAGATTGCGCGGACGTCGTGACGTTAAAACGTTGCAGCAGTCCGGCAGCGCGGCAGGCGCAGAGTTCGCCCTGGCAGGTACCCATCCCCACACGGGTACGACGGCGTAAATCCAGCAGGCTATTAACGTTTAAATTTTCTACCGCGTACTGCACTTCACCCGCAGTTACCGCTTCGCACTCACATACCAGGCTACGGTGCAGACGGCCTTCGCTCAGCCAGGCAGGCGTACGATCGCCATGACGATAAACCGCAGAACCGCGCAGCGGGGCAGGCAGGGAGATGACTTTACGCAAGGTAACTTCAGCGGGTTCCTGTGAACCCGGAAGTGCCAGATCGGCGGTCGTACAGGGGCGCGTGTTGCCCAGTTTGCGGCATACGGCGTCGGTAGCCCATTCCGCCATCAGCCGATAGGTCATCAGTTTGCCACCGGTAATGGTGATAAATCCGTCCAGACCATCGCGTTCAGCATGATCGAGCAGCACGATGCCGCGGCTGACGTTACGCCCGCTCGGATCATCATCGCTGGCGACCAGTGGACGCACGCCAGAGTAGGCCCGCAAAATGCGCGTTTGCGCCATCACGGGGGCCAGTTTTTCCCCTTCACGCAGCAGGATATCCACTTCTTCTGCCGTCACCCGATTATCGTCAATCTCGTTGTAATCAATACGTAAAGAGGTGGTGCCAATCAGCGAAATGGTATCGCCAGGCACCAGAATATCGGCGTCGGAAGGTTTACGGCAGCGGTTGATCACATGCTGGTTAATGCGGTGATCCATGATCAGCAGCGATCCTTTCGCCGGGAACATGCGAATGCGCAGATCGGCATATTCGGCAATGTGTTGCCCCCAGATCCCGGCAGCGTTAACCACGACAGGCGCATGTAGCGACTGGGTTTCGCCGGTGAGGTGGTTGCGTACATGAACGCCGCACACCGTTGCGCCTTCACGAATCAGTCCCGTGACTTCATGAGCAGTAAGGATAACGGCACCGTGTTCTTTGGCATCCAGCATGTTTGCTGCGGTCAGACGAAATGGATCAACGGTGCCATCCGGAACTTTCACCGCGCCAATCAGTGCCGGGTTAACGGCAGGTTCGATAATGCGCGCTTGCTGCGGGTCTATAGCTTCTGCGCTGATCCCTGCTTCTTCGCAGGCGCGAATAAAAGTGGCCTGGAAGGAGAGGTCATCTTCCGGCAGGGTGATAAACAGGCCGTTGGTTGGTTCAACGCAGTGACGTGCAATGCGTTTCAGGATCTGGTTTTCACTAATGCATTCGCGGGCCGATTCCGCATCGGTTACCGCGTAGCGCGCACCGCTGTGCAGCAGGCCGTGGTTACGCCCGGTGGCACCGGTTGCGATGTCGTGGCGCTCAACCAAAATCACGCGCAGCCCGCGCAGGGCACAGTCGCGGGCAATCCCGGCTCCCGTTGCGCCGCCGCCAATGATAATCACGTCACTTGATTGCGAGTCGCGAGTTTTCATTGTTATCCCTCTGAAGTTCGTTTTTTACCATTTAGCCATAGTAAAAACATGAATTGTTTGATTTCGCGCATATTCGCTCATAATTCGAAAGTGAAAAGTGATTTCATGCGTCATTTTGAACATTCTGTAAATCTTATTTAATAATGTGTGCGGCAATTCACATTTAATTTATGAATGTTTTCTTAACATCGCGGCAACTCAAGAAACGGCAGGTTCTCTCACTGAATCAGGCTGTTAATCATAAATAAGACCACGGGCCACGGAGGCTATCAATGTTGAGTATTTTTAAACCAGCGCCACACAAAGCGCGCTTACCTGCCGCGGAGATCGATCCGACTTATCGTCGATTGCGCTGGCAAATTTTCCTGGGGATATTCTTTGGCTATGCTGCTTACTATTTGGTTCGTAAGAACTTTGCGCTTGCTATGCCTTATCTGGTTGAGCAGGGATTCTCACGCGGTGATTTAGGTTTTGCCCTTTCGGGGATCTCGATTGCTTATGGATTTTCGAAATTCATCATGGGTTCGGTATCGGATCGCTCGAATCCGCGCGTTTTCCTGCCCGCAGGTTTGATTCTGGCGGCGGCAGTGATGTTGTTTATGGGCTTTGTGCCATGGGCGACGTCGAGCATTGCGGTGATGTTTGTACTGTTGTTCCTCTGCGGTTGGTTCCAGGGGATGGGGTGGCCGCCATGCGGTCGTACTATGGTGCACTGGTGGTCGCAGAAAGAACGTGGCGGCATTGTGTCAGTGTGGAACTGTGCGCACAACGTCGGTGGTGGTATTCCGCCGCTGCTGTTCCTGCTGGGGATGGCCTGGTTCAATGACTGGCACGCGGCGCTCTATATGCCCGCTTTCTGCGCCATTCTGGTGGCATTATTCGCCTTTGCGATGATGCGCGATACCCCGCAATCCTGTGGCCTGCCGCCGATCGAAGAGTACAAAAATGATTATCCGGACGACTATAACGAAAAAGCGGAACAGGAGCTGACCGCGAAGCAAATCTTCATGCAGTACGTGCTGCCGAACAAACTGCTGTGGTATATCGCCATCGCCAACGTGTTCGTTTATCTGCTGCGTTACGGCATCCTCGACTGGTCACCGACTTATCTGAAAGAGGTTAAGCATTTCGCGCTGGATAAATCCTCCTGGGCCTACTTCTTCTATGAGTATGCGGGTATTCCGGGCACCCTGCTGTGCGGCTGGATGTCGGATAAAGTCTTCCGTGGCAACCGTGGGGCAACCGGCGTTTTCTTTATGACACTGGTGACCATCGCGACTATCGTTTACTGGATGAACCCGGCAGGTAACCCAACCGTCGATATGATTTGTATGATTGTTATCGGCTTCCTGATCTACGGCCCTGTGATGCTGATCGGTCTGCATGCGTTGGAACTGGCACCGAAAAAAGCGGCAGGAACGGCAGCGGGCTTTACCGGTCTGTTTGGTTACCTGGGCGGTTCGGTGGCGGCGAGCGCGATTGTTGGCTACACCGTGGACTTCTTCGGCTGGGATGGCGGCTTTATGGTAATGATTGGCGGCAGCATTCTGGCGGTTATCTTGTTGATTGTTGTGATGATTGGCGAAAAACGTCGCCATCAGGAATTACTGCAAAAACGCAACGGAGGCTAATGGCATGAAATTGACGCTGAAAAACCTTAGCATGGCGATCATGATGAGCACTATAGTCATGGGAAGCAGTGCAATGGCGGCGGACAGCAACGAAAAAATAGTCATCGCCCATCGCGGTGCCAGTGGATATTTGCCGGAGCATACGCTGCCAGCAAAAGCGATGGCGTATGCGCAGGGAGCGGATTATCTGGAACAGGATTTGGTGATGACCAAAGACGACCATCTGGTTGTTCTGCATGACCATTACCTCGATCGTGTTACTGATGTTGCCGATCGTTTCCCGGATCGGGCGCGCAAAGACGGTCGTTACTACGCGATAGATTTCACGCTGGATGAAATTAAGTCGTTGAAATTTACCGAAGGTTTCGATATTGAAAACGGTAAAAAAGTGCAGACTTATCCAGGGCGTTTCCCAATGGGTAAGTCCGACTTCCGGGTGCACACCTTTGAAGAAGAGATTGAATTTGTTCAGGGGTTAAATCACTCTACCGGGAAAAATATCGGTATCTATCCAGAAATCAAAGCGCCGTGGTTCCATCATCAGGAAGGGAAGGATATTGCGGCAAAAACGCTGGAAGTGCTGAAGAAATATGGTTACACCGGTAAAGACGATAAAGTTTATTTGCAATGTTTTGATGCTGATGAGCTGAAGCGTATTAAGAATGAGCTGGAACCCAAAATGGGCATGGATCTCAATCTGGTACAGCTGATTGCCTATACCGACTGGAATGAAACGCAGCAGAAACAGCCGGACGGAAGCTGGGTTAATTACAACTACGACTGGATGTTTAAGCCGGGTGCCATGAAACAGGTGGCGGAATATGCAGATGGTATTGGTCCGGATTACCATATGTTGATTGAGGAGACATCGCAGCCGGGTAATATCAAACTCACTGGCATGGTGCAAGATGCTCAGCAGAACAAGCTGGTAGTGCATCCTTATACCGTGCGGTCAGATAAACTGCCTGAATACACAACTGATGTGAATCAGTTATATGATGCTCTGTATAACAAAGCGGGTGTAAATGGGTTGTTTACTGATTTCCCTGATAAAGCGGTTAAATTCCTTAATAAAGAGTAATGCTGCTACTGCAGGATGGCGTTCATGCGCCATCCTCTGCTAAAGCGAAATAATGCTACTACCGGTTATTCTTTTCATTAACCGGTGCATCCTGTAAAAAAGATGCCAACATAATTTTCGTAAAACTCATTCGTTAAAAAAGCTAACACTGGGCATTGTTATTCTTTAAACAGTATGAATAGGTCTCAATAATAAATTGTAATGCAGTTTATACTGTAAAGTATTATTCTAATTTCGGAAAGGTAAAGAAAATATTAATGTATCTTATTAATTTATCATATTGTTCTTGGGTGAATGCTGTTTGCACACCTTCAGGGCAATATTTACCAGTAATAACCAGTTGCCCATTGCTGTGTTGTACCATTAAACCTTCTTTTTCCTTTGGATCTACAAACTTAGAATTATCAAATGTGAAGATATTTTTTTCATGTTTTGAGTAAGCAAAGAAATCTCGTGTATAGCTGAAACTATCATTTATTAATGGTGCTAACTTTTTGTCGGTGATATCGATAAGCTCACCACTTAATTTATTGATGTATTTCATTTGGTTCAATTTTTTCTGCGCTTGTACAATTTGCTTGTAGGTATTTTTAATTTCCTTGGAAGAATTCTTGAATTTATCATAGCGTTCCTCGGAGGATGCGTATTTGTACCATTCTGTATTTTTTCTCAGAATGTAGTAGCAGGTCTGTATATTTTTTTGATCGCTGTAAAGTTGACTTTTAATACTTTCCTTACTGCTGGTTTTATAAGGTTTATCAGAGCTGTTTTTTTTTGAAATGTCTTTTTCTGTCGGTGACTGGACCGTGTTGTGGATATTTTCTTTTATAACATGTTCATTGATGATGTTAATTGCGGTTTCATATTCATTTAAGTTTATTGTTCTTTGTGAAATAAACCCTTCTTTGCTTTCGACACTCAAAATACCTTCGTTGTTTTCACCTCGGGTAAAGGTAAGGGTATAGGGTTCATAATCCGCTGCAAATTCATTTTTATACGTTATGATATGTTCGACAAAATGTCTTATTGGTACGAAACCATAACTGTGAACGTCAATTTTTTGGGTCTTGATACTATCAATTGCATCTGAGGCTTTCGTGAAAAAAGCCAATAAATTAGCTATGCTGTCTGTTGAGGTTGATAACCCGTATCTACTTTGAGATATTTTTAGAAACTCATCGCAAAAAAACTCAAGTTTGGCGGTTTGTTGTGATTCTTTGTAAATTTCTGCTGGTTGCAATTTATTATTTTGTAAAATATTACAGCGAGATAAGTGAATAGATGTATTTGGCATAAATGATTCCTTGTATTGTGAGTTAACAAGATACAATTTAATCTTTGCAGAATATATTCACTATCAAATTTAGCTCATTTTATTACGAAGACCTTTACGCATGTTAGAAAGTATCATTATTGTTAATAAATACGGTAATAAGTAACAAACAGATATTGATAACTTCCCTGACAAGTTATTAGGTATCCCACTTGAAGATTGAGAATGGCTCCAGAGTAAACTGTGTACTGTTCGCCGGAGTGTCATTACTCTCAACAATCGGATTTGACAGTGAGTCGGGCGCTTCATACCGGTTTCTACCTGGAGTCATTGTCACTTCTCCCAACTGGATAAATATATCGCCAATTCACAAAGTGGGCCAAAATCGGGTGAAAACGAATTATTACGCCTGGTAAAGGCTATAGTACAACTAAGTGTGGCGAATCAGGCAGTCTTGCATTTGTCATCAATCTCATGTCTTACATCAAATTTTTCCACTCACCACTAGTTGTTCCGTACACATTTGTAGTAAAAACAGTGGACTGCCTTCTACCGGCTTTTCTTTAGCCAGCAACGAAATCTGTCGATAGAAGGTTGGTTCGAGAGGAACGGAACACAATTCATCTGCAATGGTTTTCAGCGTTAACTCTGGTAATAAGGCGATGCCTAATCCCTGTCGAATAAAACTGATCGCTGTATCCGGGTGATTAAATTCATATTTTATCTGTGGGGTAATATTCTTTTCTTTAAATAGTGCCATAATGCTTAATTCATAGCGTCCTTTACTAATGATTAATGGTTCACCCATTAATTCTTCCACTGTAATAGTGCTGTTTTTTGCCAGAGCATGGTTGGGCGGTAACACTACGGTGAATTTATCCTGATAAATGGGCACGGAGTACATTCCGCTCACCGGAAAATGAACAAAACCGGCATCAATGGATTCATTCTGAAGCGAATCAATAATCGCTGTGCTATTTTCCTCAAAAGGAATAATTTTTATATTCGGATGATGAATTTCAAAGTAGCGAATCACAACCGGTAAGATACAGGCGCAGACGCTGGGGAAACAACCAAGTCTCAGCGTTCTTTGAGGGTTCTGCTTTTCCTGCTCGGCTATCTCTTTTACTGCGTTAACTTCCCGATTAATGGCGCGCAGATGTTGCACAATGCGGTGACCTGCTGTGGTCAGTTGTATAGCTTTACGGCGATCGCGTAACAGTATATTCACACCAAGTTCTTGTTCGAGGGCAGCAATTGCCTGACTTACCGCCGACTGCGTCATGAACAATCGCTTGCTGGCTTCAGTAAAGCCACCGTAATCCAGCACGGCGAGTAAAGAATTTATTTGGGTAAGAGTCATTAGAGTTTGCTAATCAATAATATTAAAACGATTAATTTCTCTAATAGCATGCCGCCATTTATACTTCTGTTCTGCAAAGTACATCACAATTTGACGCAACCGCAGTAACGGGAGTGTTGTCTGCGTGCGTCATCCTGACAGGCGGTAGGGTATGAAAGAGAAGTTATGGACGAAGGATTTTTGGGCAATAACCATCATCAGCTTTATTATTTTCTTCGTCTTTTATGTTTTACTAACATTGTTGCCAATTTATATCTCTGACCGCTTGCATGCCTCTCCTGATAAAGCAGGTTTGTTGGTGACTTTATTTTTAATTGCGGCGATTGTTATTCGACCCTTTGCCGGGCAATGGGTGGGTAAATATTCGAATAAAACTATTCTGGTGCTCTCTTCTCTGGCCTTTTTGGTGGTCACTGCGCTGTATCCTTTTTGCCACTCAATAGAATCACTGCTTTTTATTAGGGTGCTTCATGGTATTACCTTCGGGGTTATCACAACGGTAAAGGGAACGATTTCCGCGCGGCTGATCCCGGCCTCCCGACGTGGGGAGGGCATCAGTTTTTTCTCTCTGGCAATGGGGCTGGCAATGGTGGTCGGGCCGTGGATTGGCCTGAATATGGCGCGCTGGGAGGCCTTTAATATGGCTTTCTGGTTATGTACTGGCGTTGCGGCGGTGGGGATTATCCTGTCGCTGATTATGACCGTGCCGCCGGTTATCAGCCATGCCGACGGTTCAAAGCCAAAGATGGGCTTCGCCGCAATGTTCGATCGCGCGGCATTGCCGTTTGCCATGGTTACATTCTTTATGACCTTTTCGTATGCCGGGGTTTCTGCCTTTCTGGCGCTTTACGCCCGCGAACTTAATCTGATGTCGGCGGCCAGTAATTTCCTGCTCTGCTACGCCATCTTCCTGATGATCTGCCGTACCTTCACCGGCAATGTTTGCGACAAAAAAGGCCCGAAATATGTGGTTTACCCCTGCCTGCTGTTCTTTACGGTTGGGCTGGTGGTTCTCGGCTACACCCAGGGCAGCGTAATGATGGTCGTTTCTGGCGCGTTGATTGGTATCGGGTATGGTTCCGTGACGCCAGTTTTTCAGACGCAGATTATCAGTTCAGTGGAACCGCATAAAATCGGTGTCGCAAACTCCCTCTTCTTCAATGCGATGGATGCAGGCCTGGCGCTGGGAGCCTGTGTGATGGGGATGATGGTTGCACATACTGGCTACCGAATGATTTATCTGCTGGGCGCACTATTAGTGGTAGTGGCTGGTGGAGTCTATGCGCTGCAAATGAAGGGTAAAAGCGGTGTCGCGCTAGTAGTGGCAAAAGAAATTCATTAATACGACACGTTTCATTAAGATTTTTCGCAGGTAACCACCTATAGTCATTGTCGTTAATAAAAAATGACAGGCGATAGGGTATGGCAGTTTCAGCAAAGCACGACGAATTTAATCACTGGTGGGCAACAGAGGGCGACTGGGTTGAAGAGCCTAACTATCGCCGTAATGGTATGAGCGGGGTGCAATGCGTCGAGCGCAACGGCAAAAAGCTATATGTAAAGCGCATGACGCATCATCTGTTTCATTCCGTACGTTATCCTTTCGGCCGACCAACGATTGTCCGTGAGGTTGCGGTAATTAAAGAACTGGAACGGGCCGGTGTCATCGTGCCGAAGATCGTTTTTGGTGAAGCGGTGAAAATTGAGGGGGAATGGCGCGCGTTGCTGGTGACTGAAGATATGGCGGGGTTCATCAGCATTGCTGACTGGTATGCCCAGCATGCAGTAACGCCCTATTCTGACGAAGTACGGCAAGCCATGTTGAAAGCAGTGGCGCTGGCGTTTAAGAAAATGCATAGCGTTAATCGTCAGCATGGCTGTTGTTATGTTCGCCATATCTATGTGAAAACAGAAGGTAAGGCAGAAGCTGGTTTTCTTGATCTGGAGAAAAGTCGTCGCCGCTTGCGTCGCGATAAAGCGATTAATCATGACTTCCGCCAGCTGGAAAAATATCTGGAGCCGATCCCCAAAGCGGACTGGGAGCAGGTAAAAGCGTATTACTACGCCATGTAATCGTTGTAGGCCAGATAATACGCGTAAGCGTCGTATCTGGCGCTAGTACCCGATCACAACTCGATTTCAATATCGCCTTTTGCCCGGCAACAACAGGGCAAAATTTCCCCCGGCTGAATAAAAGCTAACGGTTCGGCAATCCAGTCCACCTGGCCTGCGACCAGTCGGGTGCGACAGGAGCCGCAGTAACCTTCGCGGCACTGGTACTCAACCGCCACATTGTGGGATTCCAGCGCCGCCAGAAGGGAAGGGTGTTCATCCTGGCACAGCAGTTGTGTGCCAGTAATGCGCAGGGTAACGCGGGCCATCAGAGCTGGAAGTTACTCAAATCGTCGGTGTCCACTTCCGCGTCAATCTGCCCGACCAGATAAGAACTGACTTCCACTTCCTGCGGAGCAACCTGCACGTTATCAGACACCAGCCAGGTGTTGATCCACGGGATCGGGTTGGAGCGCGTCTGGAACGGCAGATCCAAACCAACCGCCTGCATACGGATATTGGTGATGTATTCAACGTACTGGCAGAGAATGTCTTTATTCAGACCAATCATCGAACCGTCACGGAACAGATAATCCGCCCAGTCTTTCTCCTGTTGTGCCGCCTGGACAAACAGGTCATAGCACTCCTGCTTACATTCTTCGGCAATTTCCGCCATCTCCGGATCATCCGCGCCGCTGCGCAGCAGATTCAGCATATGCTGGGTGCCGGTCAGGTGCAGGGCTTCGTCGCGGGCAATCAGGCGAATAATTTTGGCGTTACCTTCCATCAGCTCACGTTCAGCGAATGCGAAAGAGCAAGCAAAGCTGACGTAGAAACGAATCGCTTCCAGCGCGTTAACGCTCATCAGGCAGAGATACAGTTTTTTCTTCAACTCGCGCAGACTAACGGTTACGGTTTTACCGTTAACGGTGTGGGTGCCTTCGCCCAGCAGGTGCCAGTAGCTGGTCATTTCGATCAGCTCATCGTAATAGCTGGAGATCCCTTCCGCACGTTTCTGGATCTGCTCGTTGGTGACGATATCGTCAAACACAACAGACGGATCGTTAACGATATTACGAATGATATGAGTATAGGAACGGGAATGAATCGTTTCTGAGAACGCCCAGGTTTCTACCCAGGTTTCCAGTTCCGGAATAGAAATAAGCGGCAATAGCGCCACGTTCGGGCTACGACCCTGAATGGAGTCCAGCAGCGTCTGATATTTCAGGTTGCTGATAAAGATGTGTTTTTCGTGTTCAGGCAGCGCCTGGTAATCGATACGGTCACGAGAAACGTCAACTTCTTCCGGACGCCAGAAGAAAGAGAGCTGCTTTTCGATCAGCTTTTCGAAGATGTCATATTTTTGCTGATCGTAGCGAGCCACGTTGACCGGCTGACCAAAAAACATCGGTTCTTTGAGCTGATCATTTTTCGTCTGTGAAAAGGTGGTATATGCCATGAGTGTGTCCTGTTGGGAGTTTAATGCCGGATAAGGCATTTTACGCCGCATCCTGTGCCTGATGCGACGCTGGCGCGTCTTATCAGGCCTACAAATCCGAGCCGTAGGCCGGATAAGGCGTTCACGCTGCATCCGGCACCCGGAGCCTGAGGCGACGCTGGCGCATCTTATCAGGCCTACAAACCGAGCCGTAGGCCGGATAAGGCGTTTACGCCGCATCCGGCATCTCAATATCAGATCTTACATGCGCCGCTTTCGCAGCCATCGTCCTGGATTGACGGCACCAGATCGTCCTGCGCGTCTTCAGCGCCGTCACGGGTGTTCTGATAATACAGCGTTTTGACCCCGAATTTGTAGGCGGTGAGCAGGTCTTTCAGCAATTGCTGCATCGGCACTTTTCCTGACGGGAAGCGTGACGGATCGTAGTTGGTGTTAGCAGAGATCGACTGATCGATAAATTTCTGCATGATACCCACCAGTTGCAGGTAGCCATCGTTACCCGGCATTTCCCACAGCAGCTCATAGGCGTCGTGCAGATGCTCGTAGTCCGGCACCACCTGGCGCAGAATACCGTCTTTCGACGCTTTGATGCTGACGTAACCGCGCGGCGGTTCAATACCGTTAGTGGCGTTAGAGATCTGCGAAGAAGTCTCGGACGGCATCAGAGCAGAAAGCGTGGAGTTACGCAGGCCGTGCGTTTTGATTGACTCACGCAGAGCTTCCCAGTCGTAATGCAGCGGCTCATTAGCGATGGTATCCAGATCTTTCTTATAGGTATCGATCGGCAGGATCCCTTTCGCGTAAGTGGTTTCGTTAAACCACGGGCACGCGCCTTGCTCTTTCGCCAGCTCATTAGACGCTTTCAGCAGGTAATACTGAATCGCTTCGAAGGTTTTATGCGTCAGGTTGTTGGCGCTGCCGTCGGAGTAACGTTTACCGTGCTTCGCCAGGTAGTAAGCGAAGTTGATCACACCAATACCCAGCGTACGACGACCCATCGCTCCACGTTTGGCGGCCGGGATCGGGTAATCCTGATAATCCAGCAGCGCGTCAAGTGCACGAACCGCCAGAATTGCCAGCTCTTCCAGTTCATCCAGGCTATTAATTGCGCCCAGGTTGAAAGCAGACAGCGTACACAGCGCGATTTCACCGTTCTCGTCGTTGACGTCGTTCAGCGGTTTGGTCGGCAGGGCTATCTCCAGGCACAGGTTAGACTGACGCACTGGCGCGATGGCCGGATCAAACGGGCTATGGGTATTGCAGTGGTCAACGTTCTGAATATAGATACGACCGGTAGATGCACGTTCCTGCATCATCAGCGAGAACAGCTCAACGGCTTTCACACGCTGCTTGCGGATGCTGTCGTCTTTCTCATATTTGGTATACAGACGTTCAAACTCTTCCTGATCGGCGAAGAACGCGTCGTACAGCCCCGGTACGTCGGACGGGCTGAACAGGGTGATATCTTCACCTTTCAGCAGACGGGTATACATCAGTTTGTTGATTTGTACCCCGTAGTCCATATGACGCACGCGGTTGCCTTCCACACCACGGTTGTTTTTCAACACCAGCAGGCTTTCCACTTCCAGATGCCACATCGGGTAGAACAGCGTTGCCGCACCGCCGCGCACACCGCCCTGAGAGCAGGATTTCACCGCTGTCTGGAAATGTTTGTAGAACGGAATACAACCGGTATGGAACGCTTCGCCACCGCGAATCGGGCTACCCAGCGCACGAATACGCCCGGCGTTGATGCCGATCCCGGCACGCTGGGATACGTATTTAACAATCGCGCTGGAGGTGGCGTTGATGGAGTCCAGGCTGTCGCCGCACTCGATCAGTACGCAGGAGCTGAACTGACGAGTCGGGGTACGCACGCCGGACATGATTGGCGTCGGCAGCGAAATTTTAAATGTGGAAACCGCGTCGTAAAAACGCTTCACGTATTGCAGGCGCGTTTCACGCGGGTAGTTCGAGAACAGGCACGCAGCAACCAGAATATAAAGGAACTGGGCGCTTTCGTAGATTTCGCCGGTCACGCGGTTCTGTACCAGATATTTGCCTTCCAGTTGCTTAACGGCAGCATAAGAGAAGGTCATATCACGGTCGTGATCGATAAACGTGTCCATCTGCTTGAACTCTTCTTCCGTGTAGTCTTCCAGCAGATGATTATCGTATTTGCCCATCTCGACCATTTTCACCACGTGGTCGTACAGCGCAGGCGGCTCAAACTGGCCGTAGGCTTTTTTACGCAGGTGGAAGATCGCCAGGCGCGCGGCGAGATACTGATAATCCGGCGCATCACGGGAGATCAGGTCTGCGGCAGCCTTGATAATAGTTTCGTGGATGTCAGAGGTCTTGATACCGTCATAAAACTGAATGTGGGAGCGCAGCTCGACCTGGGAAATCGAAACGTTATGCAGTCCTTCTGCCGCCCAATCCAGAACGCGATGGATTTTGTCGAGATTGATGCGCTCTGTGCTACCGTCGCGCTTTGTCACCAGCAGATTCTGATTCATGTATGTCGTACCTGTTTTTGGAATTCTTTCCGCAATAGTTTCATGCAGACTACCTGTAGTACGGGAAGCTGCTTAGAACACTATATATAGGGGGTATGTTTGGGATTCACTGCAAGATAGTGTGAAAATGGCCCTCTTGCAAGTGCATAACTTTGTGGATAACTCAGGAAGGAAAAAGTGGCTTTCGCGCACCTTAGGTCAGACAAGGTGTCCGGGAAAGTCAATGGGAAGAGAAAAATTTGTTAAAAATAACTGTTCGGCGATTTCTTGAACGGCAGAATAGGTTGGATAAATTGATATAGATGGTTTATTAATCTTTTTGCTAATGATTGCAAAAATTGATCTAAGCACGAGTCATCACATAATCTGATGTATCAGTTGTGGTCAATATATAAGCGAATGTAAGCGATTGTTGATGTCGAAATGGTTGTTTTCTATTCGGTTATTGTTAAATGCGAAGCCATTTTGTTAATTTACCTTATATTATAAGAAAATTATTCATTACTTTAATTTAGTTTAAATATAACTGGTATCCCTTAAGGTTATTAACTTGAATTATGACACACTGATACTATTCATCAAATAATAACAAAATAGCCATTGCATCGGGTTGGACAATTTACAAAAGAAAGATAACCCATATTGTATAATGCGTTTAAATATGCCGTCTTATATAAAATGATGGTCAGATTAATATGCGGATTATCTTTCTACGCAAGGAGTATTTATCTCTACTCCCGTCAATGATTGCATCTCTTTTCTCTGCTAACGGTGTCGCGGCGGCCATTGATTTATGCCAGGGATATGATATCAAAGCGAGTTGTCACGCCAGCAGGCAAAGCCTTTCAGGCATTACGCAGGTCTGGAGTATCGCCGATGGGCAATGGCTGGTTTTTTCGGATATGATCAATAATGCCAGCGGTGGGGCCGTATTTTTGCAACAAGGAGCGGAATTTACATTATCACCAGAAAATGAAACTGGAATGACTCTGTTTGCCAATAACACCGTTTCAGGAGAATATAATAACGGCGGGGCAATATTTGCTAAAGAAAACTCAACGCTGAATCTTACGGATGTTATTTTTTCTGGTAACGTCGCAGGCGGCTATGGTGGCGCAATCTATTCTTCTGGTACTAACGATACCGGTGCCATCGATTTACGTGTCACTAACGCCGTGTTTCGCAATAACATCGCTAATGACGGCAAAGGTGGTGCAATTTATACCATCAATAATGATATCTATTTAAGTGATGATGTTTTTAACAATAACCAGGCATATACATCAACAAGTTACAGTGATGGCGATGGCGGCGCAATCGATGTCACAGATAATAATAGCGACAGCAAGCATCCTTCAGGTTATACGATAATAAATAACACTGCCTTTACAAATAACACTGCCGAAGGTTATGGCGGGGCGATATATACCAATAGCGCGACGGCTCCCTATCTTATTGATATTTCTGTTGATGATAGCTACAGCCAGAACGGAGGCGTGTTAGTCGATGAGAACAATAGCGCAGCAGGCTATGGAGATGGTCCTTCCTCTGCGGCGGGTGGCTTTATGTATCTCGGCTTAAGTGAAGTTACCTTTGATATTGCCGACGGAAAAACGCTGGTTATCGGCAATACAGAGAATGACGGAGCTGTTGACTCTATTGCTGGTACCGGGTTGATCACCAAAACAGGTTCCGGCGATCTGGTACTTAATGCAGATAACAATGACTTTACTGGTGAGATGCAGATTGAAAACGGTGAAGTTACCCTGGGCCGCAGCAACTCCCTGATGAATGTCGGCGATACGCATTGCCAGGACGATCCGCAAGACTGCTACGGTCTGACGATAGGGAGTATTGATAAGTACCAGAATCAGGCAGAGCTAAATGTTGGCTCCACCCAACAAACCTTTGTGCACTCATTGACGGGCTTTCAGAATGGCACTTTAAATATCGATGCTGGTGGCAATGTTACTGTTAATGAAGGCAGTTTTGCTGGCACCATCGAAGGTGCTGGTCAGCTCACCATTGCGCAAAACGGCAGCTATGTGCTGGCGGGAGCGTCGTCGATGGCGCTAACCGGCGATATAGTCGTTGATGATGGTGCGGTGCTTTCGCTGGAAGGCGACGCGGCAGATCTTGCCGCTCTCCAGGACGATCCGCAGTCGATCGTGTTAAACGGCGGTGTGCTCGATCTCTCTGATTTCTCCACCTGGCAGAGCGGTACATCATACAAAGATGGCCTTGAAGTCAGCGGCAGCAGCGGAACGGTTATCGGCAGTCAGGATGTGGTAGATCTTGCAGGCGGAAACGATATGCATATCGGCGGTGACGGGAAAGATGGCGTCTACGTGGTGATCGATGCGGGTGACGGGCAGGTCCGCCTGGCAAATGACAATCAATACCTCGGCACAACGCAAATCGCCTCCGGTACGCTGATGGTGAGCGACAACTCGCAGCTTGGAGATACCCATTACAACCGCCAGGTTATCTTTACCGATAATCAACAAGAAAGCGTGATGGAGATTACTGCCAATGTCGATACTCGCTCTACAACGACTGAGCATGGGCGTGATATTGAAATGCGCGCCGACGGTGAAGTGGCAGTTGATGCGGGGGTAGACACGCAGTGGGGCGCACTGATGGCTGACAGCAGCGGGCAGCATCAGGATGAGGGTAGCACATTGACGAAAACGGGGGCGGGTACACTGGAGCTGACCGCCAGCGGTACAACGCAGTCAGCGGTGAGAGTAGAAGAGGGCACGCTGCAAGGTGATGTTGCGGATATCTTCCCTTATGCTTCGTCGCTATGGGTCGGTGACGGGGCAACGTTCGTTACTGGCGCGGATCAGGATATTCAGTCAATTGATGCTACTTCCAGCGGCACTATCGACATCAGCAATGGTACGGTTTTGCGCCTGACCGGGCAGGATACTTCCGTCGACCTTGATGCCTCACTGTTTAACGGCGATGGTACGCTGGTGAATGCCACCGATGGCGTGACGTTGACAGGTGAGCTTAATACCAACCTTGAAACTGACAGCCTGACTTATCTTTCAGACGTAACAGTTAATGGCAATCTGACCAATACGACCGGTGCGGTCAGCCTGCAAAATGGCGTCGCTGGCGATACGCTGACGGTAAACGGTGATTACACCGGCGGCGGTACGTTACTGTTCGACAGCGAATTAAACGGCGATGACTCAGCAAGCGACCAGTTGGTGTTGAACGGTAATACTGCTGGCAATACCACGGTTGTGATTAATCCCATTACAGGGATTGGTGAGCCGACATCTACAGGCATTAAAGTGGTTGATTTCGCAGCTGATCCCACGCAGTTTCAAAACAATGCGCAGTTCAGTCTGGCAGGCAGTGGCTACGTCAACATGGGAGCGTATGACTACACGCAGGTGGCGATGGTCAGACGCTGAATTTACGTGTTATCGGCGGAGATTATCATTACACAGCAGCGGGGCAACTGGCTCAACATGAAGACACTTCTACGGTGCAACTTAGCGGCGATCTGTTTAGCGGGCGCTGGGGCACGGATGGCGAGTGGATGCTTGGGATTGTTGGTGGCTACAGCGATAACCAGGGCGACAGCCGCTCGAGTATGACCGGAACTCGCGCCGATAACCAGAACCACGGTTATGCGGTTGGGCTGACCTCAAGCTGGTTTCAGCACGGTAAGCAGAAGCAGGGGGCCTGGCTGGATAACTGGTTGCAGTACGCGTGGTTTAGCAATGATGTTTCTGAACATGAAGATGGCGTGGATCATTACCATTCGTCGGGGATTATCGCCTCGCTGGAAGCGGGGTATCAGTGGTTACCGGGGCGTGGTGTGGTGATTGAACCGCAGGCGCAGGTGATTTATCAGGGCGTGCAGCAGGATGATTTTACCGCCGCTAACCGTGCGCGCGTGTCACAATCGCAGGGTGATGATATTCAGACGCGGCTGGGTTTACACAGCGAATGGCGTACCGCTGTTCATGTCATGCCAACATTAGATCTGAATTATTATCACGATCCCCATTCGACGGAAATTGAAGAGGATGGCAGCACTATCAGTGACGATGCGGTGAAGCAACGGGGTGAAATAAAAGTGGGAGTCACGGGCAATATCAGTCAGCGAGTGTCCCTGCGCGGCAGCGTGGCGTGGCAGAAAGGGAGTGATGATTTTGCCCAGACGGCAGGGTTTTTGTCGATGATGGTGAAATGGTAATCGCTGTCTGACCATCACTATTGCCGGATGCGGCGTAAACGCCTTATCTGGCCTACGGAGAGCATTTGTAGGCCTGATAAGACGCGGCAAGCGTCGCATCAGGCATTGGCGCGGTTGCCGGATGAATCCAAACAACAACCTCACTTATTCTGCGTGTGCAGCATATAGTTCACATCCACGCCGGGGCCGAGTTTAAAAGTATTAGTGATCGGGTTGTAATGTAGCCCGGTTATATGTCGCTCTTTAAGGCTTGTCTGATCTACCCAGCCAAGCAGCTCTGCCGGTTTAATAAACTTCTTCACATCATGCGTGCCTTTGGGCACCATGCGCAAAATATATTCCGCGCCAACCACCGCCATCAGCCATGACTTGCCGTTGCGGTTAAGCGTCGAGAAAAAGACATCGCCGCCCGGTTTCACCAGTTGCGCACAGGCTCTCACCACTGACTGCGGATCGGGGACGTGCTCCAGCATCTCCATGCAGGTCACCACATCATACTGCCCGGCATGTTTTGCCGCGTGCTCTTCCACGGTTTCCTGCACGTAATCCACCTGAATGCCGCTTTCCAGCGCGTGCAGCTTTGCCACCTGCAATGGCTCAAAGCCCATATCCAGACCGGTCACCGTCGCGCCTTCGCGCGCCATACTCTCGGCCAGAATGCCGCCGCCACAACCGACATCGAGCACCTTTTTGCCAAATAAACCGCCAGCACGCTCGGCAATATAGCCCAGACGCAGCGGGTTAATGCGGTGCAGCGGTTTGAACTCACCTTCCAGATCCCACCAGCGGGAGGCGACGGCTTCAAATTTAGCGATCTCTTCGTGGTCTACGTTATGGTTTACCGGCGATTTTTCGGCATTCATTGGCACTTCTACTCCGTAATTGGCAAGACAAACGAGTATATCAGGCATTGGATGTGAATAAAGCGTATAGGTTTACCTCAAACTGCGCGGCTGTGTTATAATTTGCGACCTTTGAATCCGGGATACAGTAGAGGGATAGCGGTTAGATGAGCGACCTTGCGAGAGAAATTACACCGGTCAACATTGAGGAAGAGCTGAAGAGCTCCTATCTGGATTATGCGATGTCGGTCATTGTTGGCCGTGCGCTGCCGGATGTCCGAGATGGCCTGAAGCCGGTACACCGTCGCGTACTTTACGCCATGAACGTACTAGGCAATGACTGGAACAAAGCCTATAAAAAATCTGCCCGTGTCGTTGGTGACGTAATCGGTAAATACCATCCCCATGGTGACTCGGCGGTTTATGACACGATCGTCCGTATGGCGCAGCCATTCTCGCTGCGTTACATGCTGGTAGACGGTCAGGGTAACTTCGGTTCCATCGACGGCGACTCTGCGGCGGCAATGCGTTATACGGAAATCCGTCTGGCGAAAATTGCCCATGAACTGATGGCCGATCTCGAAAAAGAGACGGTCGATTTCGTTGATAACTATGACGGCACGGAAAAAATTCCCGACGTCATGCCAACCAAAATTCCTAACCTGCTGGTGAACGGTTCTTCCGGTATCGCCGTAGGTATGGCAACCAACATCCCGCCGCACAACCTGACGGAAGTCATCAACGGTTGTCTGGCGTATATCGATGATGAAGACATCAGCATTGAAGGGCTGATGGAACACATCCCGGGGCCGGACTTCCCGACGGCGGCAATCATTAACGGCCGTCGCGGTATTGAAGAAGCTTACCGTACCGGTCGCGGCAAGGTATATATCCGCGCCCGTGCCGAAGTGGAAGTTGACGCCAAAACCGGACGTGAAACCATTATCGTCCACGAAATTCCGTATCAGGTAAACAAAGCGCGCCTGATCGAGAAGATTGCGGAACTGGTAAAAGAAAAACGCGTGGAAGGCATCAGCGCGCTGCGTGACGAGTCTGACAAAGACGGTATGCGCATCGTGATTGAAGTGAAACGCGATGCGGTCGGTGAAGTTGTGCTCAACAACCTCTACTCCCAGACCCAGTTGCAGGTTTCTTTCGGTATCAACATGGTGGCATTGCACCATGGTCAGCCAAAGATCATGAACCTGAAAGACATCATCGCGGCGTTTGTTCGTCACCGCCGTGAAGTGGTGACCCGTCGTACTATTTTCGAACTGCGTAAAGCTCGCGATCGTGCTCATATCCTTGAAGCATTAGCCGTGGCGCTGGCGAACATCGACCCGATCATCGAACTGATCCGTCATGCGCCGACGCCTGCAGAAGCGAAAACTGCGCTGGTTGCTAATCCGTGGCAGCTGGGCAACGTTGCCGCGATGCTCGAACGTGCTGGCGACGATGCTGCGCGTCCGGAATGGCTGGAGCCAGAGTTCGGCGTGCGTGATGGTCTGTACTACCTGACCGAACAGCAAGCTCAGGCGATTCTGGATCTGCGTTTGCAGAAACTGACCGGCCTTGAGCACGAAAAACTGCTCGACGAATACAAAGAGCTGCTGGATCAGATCGCGGAACTGTTGCGTATTCTTGGTAGCGCCGATCGTCTGATGGAAGTGATCCGTGAAGAGCTGGAGCTAGTTCGTGAACAGTTCGGTGACAAACGTCGTACTGAAATCACCGCCAACAGCGCAGACATCAACCTGGAAGATCTGATCACCCAGGAAGATGTGGTCGTGACGCTCTCTCACCAGGGCTACGTTAAATATCAGCCGCTTTCTGAATACGAAGCGCAGCGTCGTGGCGGGAAAGGTAAATCTGCCGCACGTATTAAAGAAGAAGACTTTATCGACCGACTGCTGGTGGCGAACACGCACGACCATATTCTGTGCTTCTCCAGCCGTGGTCGCGTCTATTCGATGAAAGTTTACCAGTTGCCGGAGGCCACTCGTGGCGCGCGCGGTCGTCCGATCGTCAACCTGCTGCCGCTGGAGCAGGACGAACGTATCACCGCGATCCTGCCGGTGACCGAGTTTGAAGAAGGCGTGAAAGTCTTCATGGCGACCGCTAACGGTACTGTGAAGAAAACCGTCCTCACCGAATTCAACCGTCTGCGTACCGCCGGTAAAGTGGCGATCAAACTGGTTGAAGGCGATGAGCTGATCGGCGTTGACCTGACCAGCGGCGAAGACGAAGTAATGCTGTTCTCCGCCGAAGGTAAAGTGGTGCGCTTTAAAGAGTCTTCTGTCCGTGCGATGGGCTGCAACACCACCGGTGTTCGCGGTATTCGTTTAGGCGAAGGTGATAAAGTCGTCTCTCTGATCGTGCCTCGTGGCGATGGCGCAATCCTCACCGCAACGCAGAACGGTTATGGTAAACGTACCGCAGTGGCGGAATACCCGACTAAGTCGCGTGCGACGAAAGGGGTTATCTCCATCAAGGTTACCGAACGTAACGGTTTAGTGGTTGGCGCGGTGCAGGTAGATGACTGCGACCAGATCATGATGATCACCGATGCCGGTACGCTGGTACGTACTCGCGTTTCAGAAATCAGCATCGTGGGCCGTAACACCCAGGGCGTGATCCTCATCCGTACTGCGGAAGATGAAAACGTAGTGGGTCTGCAACGTGTTGCTGAACCGGTTGACGAGGAAGATCTGGATACCATCGACGGCAGTGCCGCGGAAGGGGACGATGAAATCGCTCCGGAAGTGGACGTTGACGACGAGCCAGAAGAAGAATAATTTTACTTCTTCATGCCAAAAGGGAGCTATCTCCCTTGTTTGAATTGAAAAGTCCAGGCTGCAAAGTCTGGGCTTTTGTCGTATTAGGGCACGGTAAAGTTTGGCTGTGCCCGTAAAAAATGGCTGGCTATACACAAGGAATGTGGCAATGAGTGGTGAAAAAAAGGCGAAAGGCTGGCGGTTCTATGGTCTTGTAGGTTTTGGCGCAATAGTACTGCTTTCCGCTGGCGTCTGGGCGTTGCAATATGCTGGCAGTGGGCCAGAAAAAACGTTGTCGCCGCTGGTGGTGCACAACAATCTGCAAATCGATCTCAATGAGCCGGACCTCTTTCTCGACAGCGACTCTCTGAGCCAGCTTCCCAAAGATCTCCTCACCATTCCGTTTCTCCACGATGTTCTTAGCGAAGATTTCGTTTTCTATTATCAGAATCATGCCGATCGTCTGGGCATTGAAGGCAGCATTCGTCGCATTGTCTATGAACACGATCTCACGCTGAAAGATAAACTCTTTTCGTCACTCTTAGATCAGCCCGCGCAGGCGGCGCTATGGCACGATAAACAAGGCCATCTTTCACATTACATGGTGCTGATCCAGCGCAGTGGTTTAAGCAAACTGCTGGAGCCATTGTTGTTTGCCGCTACCAGCGACAGCCAGTTAAGCAAAACGGAAACCAGTAGCATCAAGATAAATAGTGAAACTATTCCTGTTTATCAGTTGCGCTATAACGGCAATAACGCCCTGATGTTCGCGACATATCAGGACAAGATGCTGGTGTTTTCCAGCACGGATATGCTGTTTAAAGATGATCAGCAGGATACCGAAGCCACGGCGATCGCAAGTGATTTGTTGAGCGGCAAAAAACGCTGGCAAGCCAGCTTTGGCCTGGAAGAGCGTGCTGCCGAAAAAACGCCAGTACGCCTGCGCATCGTGGCCAGCGCCAGGTTGCTGGGTTTTGGCTACCAGCGGTTAATGCCTTCTTTTGCTGGCGTACGCTTCGAAATGGGTAACGACGGCTGGCACAGTTTTGTGGCGTTAAATGATGAATCCGCCAGCGTAGATGCCAGTTTCGATTTTACGCCGGTCTGGAACAGTATGCCTGCCGGGGCCAGCTTCTGTGTGGCGGTGCCGTATTCACACGGTATTGCCGAAGAGATGCTTTCGCACATCAGCCAGGAAAACGACAAGCTGAATGGGGCGTTAGACGGTGCCGCGGGGCTGTGCTGGTATGAAGACTCAAAATTGCAAACCCCGCTGTTTGTCGGTCAGTTTGATGGCACTGCCGAACAGGCGCAATTGCCAGGGAAACTGTTTACGCAAAATATTGGTGCGCACGAAAGCAAAGCGCCAGAAGGTGTTTTGCCGGTAAGCCAGACTCAGCAGGGCGAAGCGCAAATCTGGCGTCGCGAAGTGAGTTCCCGATACGGTCAGTATCCGAAAGCGCAGGCGGCGCAACCCGATCAATTAATGTCGGATTATTTTTTCCGCGTGTCGCTGGCGATGCAAAACAAAACGCTGCTTTTCTCCCTCGATGACACGCTGGTTAATAACGCCCTGCAAACACTGAATAAAACCCGCCCGGCAATGGTGGATGTAATACCCACTGATGGCATCGTTCCGCTCTATATCAATCCACAAGGCGTGGCGAAACTGCTGCGTAACGAAACGTTGACCAGTCTGCCGAAGAATCTCGAACCGGTTTTTTATAACGCCGCACAAACTTTATTAATGCCGAAGCTGGACGCTTTATCTCAACAACCGCGTTATGTCATGAAGCTGGCCCAGATGGAACCCGGTGCCGCCTGGCAGTGGCTACCCATAACCTGGCAGCCGCTATGAGGCACGGGCTGCTGGCGCTGATTTGCTGGCTGTGTTGTGTTGTTGCCCATAGCGAAATGCTGAATGTCGAACAATCCGGGCTGTTTCGCGCCTGGTTTGTACGCATTGCACAAGAACAGCTCCGCCAGGGGCCAAGTCCACGCTGGTATCAGCAGGATTGTGCGGGCCTGGTGCGATTTGCGGCGAACGAGACGCTGAAAGTTCACGACAGTAAATGGCTAAAAAGTAACGGTTTATCTAGCCAGTATTTGCCGCCAGAGATGACGCTAACACCTGAACAGCGTCAACTGGCGCAAAACTGGAATCAGGGGAACGGGAAAACCGGCCCCTACGTGACCGCGATTAATTTGATTCAGTACAACAGCCAGTTTATTGGCCAGGACATAAACCAGGCGCTGCCTGGCGATATGATTTTTTTCGATCAGGGCAATGCCCAGCACTTAATGGTCTGGATGGGGCGTTACGTCATCTACCACACCGGAAGCGCCACGAAAACTGACAACGGAATGCGCGCAGTCAGTCTGCAACAACTTATGACATGGAAGGACACCCGATGGATACCCAACGATTCCAATCCCAATTTCATTGGCATTTATCGTTTAAATTTTCTGGCGCGATAGCAGCGTGCTTGTCCCTGTCTCTTGTGGGAACAGGGCTTGCTAATGCTGATGATTCGCTTCCTTCCAGTAACTATGCGCCGCCCGCAGGGGGAACATTCTTTTTGCTTGCTGACAGCAGTTTTAGCAGCAGTGAAGAGGCGAAAGTGCGACTGGAAGCGCCGGGGCGTGATTATCGGCGCTATCAGATGGAAGAGTACGGCGGCGTGGACGTTCGCCTGTATCGTATTCCTGACCCGATGGCATTTTTGCGCCAGCAGAAAAACCTGCATCGCATTGTGGTGCAACCGCAATATCTGGGCGACGGGCTGAACAATACGCTGACCTGGCTGTGGGATAACTGGTACGGCAAATCTCGCCGCGTGATGCAGCGTACTTTCTCTTCTCAGTCACGGCAGAATGTGGCTCAGGTTTTACCCGAATTACAACTCGGTAATGCCATTATTAAACCTTCCCGTTATGTACAGAACAACCAGTTTTCACCGCTGAAAAAATATCCCCTGGTGGAACAGTTCCGTTATCCACTATGGCAGGCTAAACCGGTCGAGCCGCAGCAAGGGGTAAAACTGGACGGCGCATCCAGCAATTTCATCTCGCCGCAGCCGGGTAACATTTATATTCCTCTCGGCCAACAAGAGCCGGGACTGTACCTCGTCGAGGCGATGGTTGGTGGGTATCGGGCGACGACGGTGGTGTTTGTTTCCGATACCGTGGCGCTTAGCAAAGTGTCAGGCAAAGAGCTTCTGGTGTGGACCGCGGGTAAAAAACAGGGTGAAGCGAAGCCAGGCTCAGAGATCTTGTGGACTGACGGTCTTGGCGTGATGACCCGCGGTGTGACCGATGACAGCGGTACCTTGCAGTTACAACATATATCGCCAGAACGTTCATACATTCTGGGTAAAGATGCTGAAGGCGGCGTTTTTGTCTCCGAGAACTTCTTCTACGAAAGCGAAATCTACAACACCCGCTTGTATATTTTTACCGATCGCCCGCTATATCGCGCAGGCGATCGTGTCGATGTTAAAGTGATGGGCCGCGAGTTCCACGATCCGTTGCATTCATCCCCCATCGTCAGCGCCCCGGCGAAGCTTTCGGTGCTGGACGCTAACGGCAGTCTGTTGCAAACCGTCGATGTCACGCTGGATGCGCGCAATGGCGGGCAGGGAAGTTTCCGCCTGCCAGAAAATGCCGTTGCCGGAGGTTATGAGTTACGTCTTGCTTACCGCAATCAGATCTATAGCAGCAGTTTTCGCGTAGCCAACTATATCAAGCCACATTTCGAGATTGGTTTAGCTCTCGACAAAAAAGAGTTCAAAACTGGCGAAGCGGTCAGCGGCAAACTGCAACTTCTCTACCCGGATGGCGAGCCGGTAAAAAATGCCCGCGTGCAGTTAAGTTTGCGCGCTCAGCAATTATCAATGGTCGGTAACGATTTGCGTTATGCCGGACGTTTCCCCGTGTCGCTGGAAGGCAGCGAAACGGTGTCCGACGCCAGCGGTCATGTGACGTTAAATCTCCCCGCCGCCGATAAACCGAGCCGCTATTTGTTAACCGTCTCCGCCAGTGACGGCGCGGCGTATCGCGTCACCACCACCAAAGAGATCCTCATTGAACGCGGCCTGGCGCATTACTCTTTAAGTACCGCCGCACAATACAGTTATAGCGGCGAGTCGGTTGTGTTCCGTTATGCCGCGCTGGAATCTTCAAAACAGGTTCCTGTTACGTATGAATGGTTGCGTCTCGAAGACCGCACGAGCCATAGCGGAGAGCTACCGTCTGGCGGCAAATCCTTTACCGTCAATTTTGCTAAACCTGGCAACTACAATCTGACGTTACGCGATAAAGACGGCTTAATTCTCGCCGGGTTAAGCCATGCAGTCAGCGGTAAGGGCAGCATGTCGCATACTGGTACGGTAGATATCGTGGCAGATAAAACGCTGTACCAGCCTGGCGAAACCGCGAAGATGCTGATTACTTTCCCGGAGCCAATTGATGAAGCATTATTGACGCTGGAACGCGATCGCGTTGAACAGCAGTCGCTGCTATCGCATCCGGCAAACTGGCTGACGTTACAACGTTTAAACGATACTCAGTATGAAGCCCGTGTTTCAGTGAGCAATTCCTTTGCGCCTAACATCACTTTTTCGGTGCTGTATACCCGTAACGGTCAGTACAGTTTTCAGAACGCCGGGATCAAAGTTGCCGTTCCCCAGCTGGATATCCGGGTGAAAACGGACAAAACCCATTACCAGCCTGGTGAACTGGTCAATGTCGAATTAACCTCGTCGCTGAAAGGTAAACCTGTTTCTGCGCAGCTAACGGTAGGCGTGGTCGATGAAATGATCTACGCGCTGCAACCAGAAATCGCGCCGAATATCGGCAAATTTTTCTATCCGCTGGGGCGTAACAATGTACGCACCAGCTCCAGTCTGTCGTTTATCAGCTACGACCAGGCGCTCTCCAGCGAGCCGGTTGCGCCTGGCGCGACTAACCGCAGCGAGCGGCGAGTAAAAATGCTTGAACGTCCACGGCGTGAAGAGGTGGATACCGCGGCATGGATGCCGTCACTCACAACCGATAAACAAGGCAAAGCGTATTTCACGTTCCTGATGCCTGATTCGTTAACCCGCTGGCGTATCACCGCGCGTGGGATGAACGGCGACGGGCTGGTCGGGCAGGGGCGTGCTTATCTGCGTTCGGAAAAAAATCTCTACATGAAGTGGAGTATGCCAACGGTGTATCGCGTGGGCGACAAACCGTCGGCAGGACTGTTTATCTTCAGTCAGCAGGATAACGAACCGGTGGCGCTGGTGACTAAATTTGCAGGTGCTGAGATGCGCCAGACGCTGACGCTGCACAAAGGGGCGAATTATATTTCGCTGGCGCAGAACATTCAGCAATCTGGCTTGTTAAGCGCAGAACTGCAACAAAATGGGCAAGTGCAGGACAGCATTAGCACAAAACTGTCTTTTGTGGATAACAGCTGGCCCGTTGAACAGCAGAAAAATGTCATGCTCGGCGGTGGCGATAACGCGCTGATGTTGCCCGAGCAGGCGAGCAATATCCGGCTACAAAGTAGTGAAACGCCGCAGGAGATTTTCCGTAACAATCTTGATGCGTTAGTCGATGAACCGTGGGGTGGCGTGATCAACACCGGTAGCCGTCTGATCCCGCTCAGTCTCGCCTGGCGTTCGCTTGCCGATCATCAAAGTGCCGCCGCTAACGACATTCGTCAGATGATTCAGGATAACCGTCTGCGGCTGATGCAACTGGCGGGGCCCGGAGCGCGCTTTACCTGGTGGGGTGAAGATGGCAATGGTGACGCCTTCCTTACGGCATGGGCATGGTACGCCGACTGGCAGGCCAGCCAGGCGCTCGGCGTAACGCAACAACCGGAATACTGGCAGCATATGCTCGACAGTTATGCCGAGCAGGCAGATAACATGCCGTTATTGCATCGGGCGCTGGTGCTGGCGTGGGCACAGGAGATGAATCTGCCGTGCAAAACGTTGTTGAAAGGGTTGGATGAAGCTATCGCCCGGCGCGGAACTAAAACTGAAGATTTCTCTGAGGAAGACACCCGCGATATCAATGACAGCCTGATCCTCGATACACCGGAATCTCCACTGGCAGATGCGGTGGCAAACGTCTTAACCATGACGTTGCTGAAAAAAGCGCAGTTGAAGTCCACGGTGATGCCACAGGTTCAGCAATATGCGTGGGATAAAGCGGCAAACAGCAATCAGCCGCTGGCGCACACGGTAGTGCTGCTCAATAGCGGGGGCGACGCTACCCAGGCGGCTGCTATTTTAAGTGGTTTGACCGCTGAGCAATCCACTATTGAGCGCGCGCTGGCCATGAACTGGCTGGCGAAATATATGGCGACAATGCCTTCGGTTGTGTTGCCTGCGCCTGCGGGCGCATGGGCCAAACATAAGTTAACTGGAGGGGGCGAATACTGGCGTTGGGTTGGTCAGGGCGTGCCGGACATTCTCTCTTTTGGTGACGAATTATCGCCGCAAAATGTGCAGGTCCGCTGGCGTGAAGCGGCAAAAACGGCTCAACAAAGTAACATTCCGGTGACCGTTGAACGCCAGTTGTATCGGCTTATCCCTGGTGAAGAAGAGATGAGCTTTACTCTGCAACCGGTGACCAGCAATGAGATTGACAGCGATGCGCTGTATCTCGATGAAATTACGCTTACCAGCGAGCAGGATGCAGTTCTGCGCTATGGTCAGGTGGAAGTACCGCTCCCGCCGGGAGCCGACGTTGAGCGCACAACATGGGGCATTTCAGTCAATAAACCCAACGCCGCGAAACAGCAGGGGCAATTGCTGGAAAAAGCGCGTAATGAAATGGGCGAACTGGCCTATATGGTGCCGGTGAAAGAACTGACGGGAACGGTCACTTTCCGCCATTTGCTGCGCTTCTCGCAAAAAGGGCAATTCGTTCTGCCTCCTGCTCGTTATGTGCGTTCCTATGCACCTGCGCAGCAAAGTGTTGCGGCAGGGAGCGAATGGCCCGGGATGCAGGTGAAATAAGTGAACTGGCGCAGAATCGTCTGGCTATTGGCGTTGGTTACTCTGCCAACGCTTGCGGAGGAGACGCCGTTACAACTGGCGCTGCGCGGTGCGCAGCACGATCAACTGTATCAGCTGTCGTCATCAGGCGTGACCAAAGTCTCAGCATTACCTGACACGCTCACCACGCCGTTAGGGAGTTTATGGAAACTGTATGTTTACGCCTGGCTGGAGGATACCCATCAACCGGAGCAGCCCTACCAGTGTCGCGGAAACTCCCCGGAAGAGGTTTATTGTTGTCAGGCTGGGGAGAGCATAACGCGCGATACCGCGCTGGTACGTTCCTGTGGGCTCTATTTTGCGCCGCAGCGGTTGCATATTGGGGCAGATGTGTGGGGGCAATACTGGCAACAGCGTCAGGCACCTGCGTGGTTAGCGTCTCTTTCTACGCTGAAGCCAGAAACCTCGGTAACGGTTAAATCGCTGCTTGATTCATTAGCGACGTTACCTGCGCAAAACAAAGCTCAGGAAGTCTTACTGGATGTGGTGCTGGACGAGGCGAAAATCGGTGTCGCATCCATGCTCGGTAGTCGGGTACGGGTGAAAACCTGGAGCTGGTTTGCCGATGATAAACAGGAAATCCGTCAGGGTGGTTTTGCCGGCTGGTTAACCGATGGTACACCGCTGTGGGTTACTGGCAGTGGCACCAGCAAAACGGTACTGACCCGTTATGCGACGGTGCTTAATCGGGTTTTGCCAGTGCCGACACAAGTTGCCAGTGGGCAATGTGTAGAGGTGGAGCTATTTGCGCGCTATCCGCTGAAGAAAATCACAGCGGAAAAGAGTACGACGGCAGTAAACCCCGGCGTACTTAATGGGCGCTATCGTGTGACGTTTACTAATGGTAACCACATTACGTTTGTCAGCCACGGTGAGACGACCTTACTGAGCGAAAAGGGCAAACTGAAATTGCAGTCGCATCTTGATCGTGAAGAGTACGTTGCCAGAGTTCTGGATCGCGAGGCGAAAAGTACGCCACCTGAGGCAGCGAAAGCCATGACCGTGGCGATACGCACTTTTTTACAGCAAAACGCCAATCGGGAAGGCGATTGCCTGACCATCCCTGACAGCAGCGCCACGCAGCGTGTTTCGGCTTCGCCAGCGACCACGGGGGCGCGAACGATGACCGCCTGGACGCAGGATCTCATCTATGCGGGCGATCCGGTTCATTATCACGGCAGTCGCGCTACCGAAGGGACGCTTTCCTGGCAGCAAGCCACGGCCCAGGCGGGGCAGGGGGAGCGTTACGACCAGATACTCGCGTTTGCTTATCCCGACAAAAGCCTTAGCCGCTGGGGAGCGCCACGCTCAATCTGTCAGTTATTACCCAAAGCGAAAGCCTGGCTGGCGAAAAAAATGCCGCAGTGGCGGCGTATATTACAAGGCGAGACGGGGTACAACGAACCAGACGTGTTTGCGGTCTGTCGTTTAGTCTCAGGTTTCCCCTATACCGATCGGCAGCAGAAACGGCTGTTTATTCGTAACTTCTTTACGCTTCAGGATCGGCTGGATTTAACCCATGAGTATCTGCACCTGGCCTTTGATGGTTATCCCACCGGGCTTGATGAGAACTATATCGAAACGCTGACCCGACAATTATTAATGGACTAATGCTATGCGAAAGATTTTTCTTCCGTTGTTACTGGTGGCGCTTTCGCCTGTCGCTCACAGTGAAGGTGTGCAGGAAGTCGAGATTGACGCACCGCTCTCAGGCTGGCATCCGGCAGAGGGCGAAGATGCCAGTTTTTCACAATCGATCAATTACCCGGCGTCGTCCGTCAACATGGCAGATGATCAAAATATCTCAGCGCAGATCCGCGGCAAAATAAAGAATTATGCTGCGGCGGGTAAAGTTCAGCAGGGCCGGCTGGTGGTCAACGGTGCCAGTATGCCGCAGAGAGTTGAATCCGATGGTTCATTTGCACGCCCTTATATTTTCACTGAAGGCAGCAACAGCGTGCAGGTCATCAGCCCGGATGGGCAAAGCCGACAAAAAATGCAGTTTTACTCAACGCCGGGTACAGGAACGATTCGTGCACGTTTACGGCTGGTTCTCTCGTGGGATACGGACAATACCGATCTCGATCTCCATGTTGTCACGCCCGATGGCGAACACGCCTGGTACGGTAACACCGTGCTGAAAAACAGTGGTGCACTGGATATGGATGTCACGACGGGGTATGGACCCGAGATTTTCGCCATGCCAGCGCCAGTTCACGGGCGCTATCAGGTGTATATCAACTACTATGGTGGGCGCAGCGAAACGGAATTAACCACCGCCCAACTGACGCTGATCACCGATGAAGGATCGGTCAATGAGAAACAGGAAACATTTATTGTACCGATGCGTAATGCTGGCGAGCTGACGCTGGTGAAAAGTTTTGACTGGTGATCCATCCCTTCACACAACCTGGCTCTTTCTTTTTTCAGATAAGACTGCTGGGCGATCTGCCGACGCCAGGATATAACCATTAACAAGCGTCGGCAGATTGGTCATTTCTTATTTTTCGTATTGAGAACTGTCCATTTACTCCGGCTTTCCTGGTTAAGGCAATGGTTTCTAAGCGATACGCATTATTGCAATGGTGACAGAACATTGCGGTAACACGCTTTTACCGCTACCTTAACCACACTCCATCGGTCACCTGAGGCGGAGCTTCGCCCCTTTGAAATACCTTGCTTCTTTTCGTACAACCCTGAAAGCCTCGCGCTACATGTTCAGAGCATTGGCGTTAGTGCTCTGGCTGTTGATTGCTTTTTCATCCGTTTTTTACATCGTTAATGCGTTACATCAGCGAGAATCGGAAATTCGTCAGGAATTTAATCTGAGTTCCGATCAGGCTCAGCGCTTTATTCAACGCACCTCTGATGTGATGAAAGAGCTGAAGTACATCGCTGAAAATCGCTTATCGGCAGAAAACGGTGTGCTTTCCCCGCGTGGACGAGAAACGCAGGCGGATGTGCCTGCGTTTGAACCGCTGTTTGCCGACTCTGATTGTTCCGCAATGAGTAACACCTGGCGAGGTTCTCTGGAGTCATTGGCGTGGTTTATGCGCTACTGGCGCGATAATTTTTCTGCGGCTTACGATCTCAACCGGGTATTTTTAATCGGCAGCGATAACCTCTGCATGGCCAATTTCGGTCTGCGTGATATGCCAGTGGAACGCGATACCGCGTTGAAAGCGTTGCATGAACGCATCAATAAATATCGAAATGCACCACAAGATGATAGCGGCAGTAACCTCTACTGGATCAGCGAAGGTCCGCGCCCTGGCGTCGGGTATTTTTACGCGTTGACGCCAGTTTATCTGGCGAACCGGTTGCAGGCGCTTTTGGGTGTCGAGCAGACCATCCGGATGGAGAATTTTTTCTTACCTGGTACGTTGCCGATGGGGGTTACCATTCTTGATGAAAATGGTCATACCCTGATTTCGCTTACCGGACCAGAAAGTAAAATTAAGGGCGATCCTCGCTGGATGCAGGAACGCTCCTGGTTTGGCTATACGGAAGGGTTCCGGGAGCTGGTGCTGAAGAAAAATCTGCCACCCTCATCGCTAAGCATCGTGTATTCGGTGCCGGTTGATAAGGTGCTGGAACGCATTCGCATGTTGATCCTTAACGCAATTTTGCTGAATGTGCTTGCCGGAGCAGCATTGTTTACTCTCGCGCGGATGTACGAGCGACGTATTTTCATTCCGGCGGAAAGCGACGCCCTGCGACTGGAAGAACATGAGCAGTTTAATCGCAAGATTGTCGCCTCCGCGCCAGTGGGTATCTGCATTTTGCGTACCGCTGATGGCGTCAATATTTTAAGTAACGAACTGGCGCATACCTATCTCAATATGCTTACGCATGAGGACCGCCAACGACTGACGCAAATTATCTGTGGGCAGCAGGTCAATTTTGTTGATGTCCTGACCAGCAACAATACCAATCTGCAAATCAGCTTCGTCCATTCGCGCTATCGTAATGAAAACGTGGCCATTTGTGTGCTGGTGGATGTTTCTTCGCGCGTGAAGATGGAAGAGTCGTTGCAGGAGATGGCACAAGCAGCGGAACAGGCGAGCCAGTCAAAATCGATGTTCCTTGCCACCGTCAGTCATGAGCTGCGAACGCCGCTGTATGGCATTATCGGTAACCTGGATCTTTTGCAAACCAAAGAGTTACCGAAAGGCGTCGATCGTCTGGTGACGGCAATGAACAACTCTTCCAGCCTGTTGTTGAAAATTATCAGCGATATTCTCGATTTCTCGAAGATTGAATCGGAACAGTTGAAGATCGAACCGCGTGAGTTTTCACCGCGTGAAGTGATGAACCACATCACCGCCAACTATTTACCGCTGGTGGTACGCAAGCAGTTAGGCTTGTACTGCTTTATTGAACCGGATGTGCCAGTGGCCTTAAATGGCGACCCGATGCGTTTACAGCAGGTCATCTCTAACCTGCTGAGTAACGCCATAAAATTCACCGATACCGGCTGTATAGTTTTGCATGTTCGCGCTGATGGCGATTATCTCTCTATCCGTGTTCGCGATACCGGCGTGGGGATTCCGGCGAAAGAAGTGGTGCGCTTGTTTGATCCCTTCTTCCAGGTCGGAACGGGCGTACAGCGAAACTTCCAGGGGACCGGTCTGGGTCTGGCGATTTGTGAAAAACTGATCAGCATGATGGACGGCGATATCTCGGTAGATTCAGAACCGGGAATGGGCAGCCAGTTTACCGTGCGTATTCCGTTGTACGGCGCTCAGTACCCGCAGAAAAAAGGCGTGGAAGGGCTGAGTGGTAAACGCTGCTGGCTGGCGGTCCGCAATGCGTCGCTCTGTCAGTTCCTGGAAACCAGTTTGCAGCGCAGCGGCATCGTCGTTACAACATACGAAGGGCAGGAACCGACTCCCGAAGATGTGTTAATCACTGACGAGGTAGTGAGTAAAAAATGGCAGGGCAGAGCGGTAGTGACCTTCTGTCGTCGCCATATTGGTATTCCGCTGGAGAAAGCGCCAGGGGAGTGGGTACACAGTGTGGCTGCACCGCATGAGCTACCGGCATTGTTGGCGCGTATTTATTTGATCGAGATGGAGAGCGACGATCCTGCTAACGCTCTGCCGTCGACGGACAAAGCGGTCAGCGATAATGACGATATGATGATTCTGGTCGTGGATGATCATCCGATTAACCGGCGTTTGCTGGCAGATCAGTTGGGATCGTTGGGCTATCAATGTAAAACCGCGAATGATGGCGTCGATGCGCTTAATGTACTTAGCAAGAATCATATTGATATCGTGCTTAGCGACGTCAACATGCCCAATATGGATGGTTACCGCTTGACGCAACGCATTCGTCAGTTGGGACTGACGTTGCCGGTAATCGGAGTAACAGCTAATGCGTTGGCTGAAGAGAAGCAGCGGTGTCTGGAGTCCGGTATGGACAGCTGTCTGTCGAAGCCAGTAACGCTGGATGTGATAAAACAGACGCTGACGGTATATGCCGAGAGGGTCAGGAAATCGCGGGAATCGTAGGCCGGATAAGGCGTTTACGCCGCATCCGGCATTCAGTGCAAATGCCAGATGCGACGCTGACGCGTCTTATCTGGCCTACTTTAATGTAATCTGTTGAAATAATGGGAATCGTAGGACGGATAAGGCGTTTACGCCGCATCCGGCAATCGGTGCAAATGCCAGATAAGACACTAACGCGTCTTATCTGGCCTACAGATGATTAGTCTTTATCTGCCGGACTTAACGTCACTGAAGAGAGATAATTCAGCAGGGCGATATCGTTCTCGACACCCAGCTTCATCATCGCAGATTTCTTCTGGCTACTGATGGTTTTAATACTGCGGTTCAGCTTTTTAGCGATCTCGGTCACCAGGAAGCCTTCCGCAAACAGGCGCAGAACTTCACTCTCTTTTGGCGAGAGACGCTTGTCACCGTAACCACCAGCACTGATTTTTTCCAACAGGCGAGAAACGCTTTCCGGGGTAAATTTCTTCCCTTTCTGCAGCGCGGCGAGAGCTTTCGGCAGATCGGTCGGTGCACCTTGTTTCAGCACGATCCCTTCGATATCCAGATCCAATACCGCACTAAGAATCGCCGGGTTGTTGTTCATGGTCAGAACAATGATCGACAGGCTTGGGAAATGGCGCTTGATGTACTTGATTAAGGTAATGCCATCGCCGTACTTATCGCCAGGCATGGAGAGATCGGTAATCAACACATGCGCATCCAGTTTCGGCAGGTTGTTGATCAGTGCTGTAGAGTCTTCAAATTCGCCGACAACATTCACCCACTCAATTTGCTCAAGTGATTTGCGAATACCGAACAAGACTATCGGATGGTCATCGGCAATAATTACGTTCATATTGTTCATGTAATAGGCTACCTTGCTACAGCAAGCTCTTGACATAACTGTCAATGTCGCTGATGTATTTTTCTATTCCTGGAACATCCTTCTCACGAATCAGATGTTCCAGCGTTTCACATAACTGCTTGCCGGGTACCAGATTTAGCATGGCAAATACGCCTTTAAGACGATGAGCCGTTTGGGCTAACGCAGCAAAGTCACTGGTTGCTGCTTCAGTATACAGCCTCTTAACATCATCCGGTACTGTGTCTACAAAGAGCGCATAATAGCCGCTGGCATGGAGTTGCGCATTTTCATCTCCGCCCAGAGGCGATTCTGTCACCTCTTCCTGCGCCAGTTGCACTTCAATTAATTGTAAGACCGCTTCCTGCATAGCGTTGCTCATATTGAAGTTGACGCACAATTGACCAGGCCCAATTTCCCGTACGCCAGACTCATCATCGCTTAAAAGCAAGCCAGAGGCAGTAAGATTAGACGGATTATCCGTTAAAAAGATATCATAATCTTGACTAATTAATCTTTCATCGGGTGTGATACAGGTTGCACCCCAATTTTCTAACTGGCGAGTGACAATATTCCGAATTTCTGCCGAAGTAACATCCACCATTACGCAGACATCATCCAGTAAACGCTCTTCTTCCTCTTCAACTTCCGGGTCAGCTGCGAGCATTTTGATATGCACAGAGTAGCGTGTACCAAGCCCATCCCGCGTTTTGATGTTTAAATGACCGCCCAGTTTACGTGCCAGTTGATCGCTCAGCCAGAATGCCAGCGGGTCCGCCTTGCCATAGCGATCGTTTTGGGTCTGGTTGATAAACGGGAAGTGCAAATTATCCATTTCATGAATGCTTACGCCTTCTCCGGTGTCCAGAATGCGGAACGTCAGGCGGTCTTCGGAGGACTCATCCTGATCAACCTCAAGGGTGATTTTTCCCAATTGCGTTGAGGTCACGGCATATTGCATCAGTAGCAGCAAAATACGTCGTAAGGCATCGCGATCGCCGCGGCGCATATCGTGTGCTTTCAGATGATTGTTAATCAGCAGTTGCAGACCTTTACGCTTGATGGCAGGCAACACTGAAGGCACAACTTCATCAATTAAATCCTGCACGGAGAACAGCACCGTCTCACTTTTCCAGCTATCGTCCGCAAGCATGTTCGCTAACTGTATTTCATCGACCAGCCGCACCAGCACATCTGCCTGATTCGCCAGTTGTTTGCTTTCCGGGGCATTGAGTTTAGCCGCGCTCTCCGCCAGGGACTGTGCGGGTTCTTTCAGCGCATCGCCAATGTTTTTCATAAAGGTCATCCGCCCCTGCTGGTTTTTCTCATACAGACGCTGCGCCTGCTTGAGTTTCTTGTTTACCAGCACTTCGCGATCCTGATCGCGAATAATGAAAATTTGTGTGCGCGGCGCGACCTGGCTGCGGAACATGCGGATCTCATACAGCTCGTTATTGATCGTCGCCTGAATAATCCCCTGATGCTGTTCCGCCATGGTGGTGATGTTTTGCAGATTCAAATGCGGCAGCAAATGATCGGCAATTTTGTTACTTATGACTGTGCGGTTCGATTCCTGATCGTGAACCAGCAGGCCGAGCGGCAGCAGTGAGACTATCTCTTCATTGATTGCCCGTAAAATGCGCAATTCGTTATTGACCGCCGTGTTGGGTAGACTTTCTGTACTGCGACTGGAGAAATGGCGGAATGTGGTATAGCCAAATAACGCCAGCGCCAGCAAACCGATGTTCAGCAGCAGTGGCAGCAGAATGTTTTGCAACGTATCCAGCAATAAGGTGCCATAAGGAACCTGCCAGACCAGTCGCATATCGGTAGAGTTGAGTGCCGAGGAGATTTCAATCTTCGTACTGTTAAAGTGGATACTGACGCTATCCGTCCCTTCTTTCTCATTATCATTGTCTCCCGTTGCCGTCGCGTCTGGCTCAAGGCGGAAACTGTCCAGCGGCATACCCGGTGGGATCAAATCATTAATCGGCAGATCAAAAGCCACGACCGTTGCCAGATGTCCCGGCTGGTTGAACGTGGTACGCAAGGTAAAGTAATGACCGTTCTGCCAGGCCAGGCGGCGCATGTTAGAAAAACTTTCGCGTTCATCGAGGGCGTTGGCTTGTTGCAACATCTCTGCACGACGTGAATCAACAATGTCGCTGACGGTCGATTCTTTAAATCCGGAGGTGAGATCTTTAAGGGGTAGGGTTGAGATCAGCACCAGACTGTTATCCTGACCATTCAGGTAATACATTGACCACGGTACATTTTCTGCGCCCCACAATGTGTCCAGATAGGTGGACATCCGTTGAGTCATCTCAAGCGTTGAGTTGTCGTGAGAGCCAAAGATTAACGCTTCCGTTTTGCGGCGCGGTTTTTCCAGATAGTAGACATCCTGTTTCAGGCGCGTCTCTTGTAAACCTTCGCCGGAGGAGGGGGAGGTCGTCGCGGCAATGTTGTCGTAGATCTGCCAGGTCACGTAACGCCAGGTATCGACGCGCTTTTGGATTGCGTGGGTAATGTCGACAATCTGGTAACTTTTATCTTTCAGCCAGGCGTTAACGGCGCTTTGTACCATTACCCCCATCGTCACCAGTAACACAATGATCAACAGTAAAAAGAAGCGGGTAATGCTCCCCGGTAGGAGTGAAAAGCGGGTCGTGGCCGTTGTCTCTTTCTGACGCATTCGTGTTTATGACCTGTTAAAACTTCGCGAAGTGGTAGGGCAGTATAAAGGGTACAGTGTGAAATTCCAGACTCTTACCTGATTGATGATTCTCTATTCTCCCGTGATATTTATCATCCTGCATTGGGGGAAATAGATGTACAAGCGCCATTTTGCTGTACAAATAACCTACGAAAAGCCCAACGAAATTAATTGCAAATAAACGAAGATTGCTGGAAATTATGCTGATGTTAATTATTTGTGAAATAGTTAACAAGCGTTATAGTTTTTGTGTGGTAGCACAGAATAATGAAAAGTGTGTAAAGAAGGGTAAAAAAAACCGGATGCGAGGCATCCGGTTGAAATAGGGGTAAACAGACATTCAGAAATGAATGACGGTAATAAATAAAGTTAATGATGATAGCGGGAGTTATTCTAGTTGCGAGTGAAGGTTTTGTTTTGACATTCAGTGCTGTCAAATACTTAAGAATAAGTTATTGATTTTAACCTTGAATTATTATTGCTTGATGTTAGGTGCTTATTTCGCCATTCCGTAATAATCTTAAAAAGTTCCCTTGCATTTACATTTTGAAACATCTATAGCGATAAATGAAACATCTTAAAAGTTTTAGTATCATATTCGTGTTGGATTATTCTGCATTTTTGGGGAGAATGGACTTGCCGACTGATTAATGAGGGTTAATCAGTATGCAGTGGCATAAAAAAGCAAATAAAGGCATATAACAGAGGGTTAATAACATGAAAGTTAAAGTACTGTCCCTCCTGGTCCCAGCTCTGCTGGTAGCAGGCGCAGCAAACGCTGCTGAAGTTTACAACAAAGACGGCAACAAATTAGATCTGTACGGTAAAGTAGACGGCCTGCACTATTTCTCTGACGACAAGTCTGTAGATGGCGACCAGACCTACATGCGTCTTGGCTTCAAAGGTGAAACTCAGGTTACTGACCAGCTGACCGGTTACGGCCAGTGGGAATATCAGATCCAGGGCAACGCTCCGGAAAGCGAAAACAACTCCTGGACCCGTGTGGCATTTGCTGGTCTTAAATTCCAGGACATCGGTTCTATCGACTATGGTCGTAACTACGGCGTAGTTTACGACGTAACTTCCTGGACCGACGTACTGCCAGAATTCGGTGGCGACACTTACGGTTCTGACAACTTCATGCAGCAGCGTGGTAACGGCTTCGCGACCTACCGTAACACTGACTTCTTCGGTCTGGTTGATGGCCTGAACTTTGCTGTTCAGTACCAGGGCCAGAATGGCAGCGTAAGCGGTGAAAATGATCCGGATTTCACTGGTCATGGCATCACCAACAATGGTCGTAAAGCTCTGCGTCAGAACGGCGACGGCGTTGGCGGATCTATCACTTATGATTACGAAGGCTTTGGTATCGGTGGTGCGATCTCCAGCTCCAAACGTACCTGGGATCAGAACAACACTGGTCTGATCGGTACTGGCGACCGTGCTGAAACCTACACTGGTGGTCTGAAATACGACGCTAACAACATCTATCTGGCTGCTCAGTACACCCAGACCTACAACGCAACTCGCGTAGGTTCCCTGGGTTGGGCGAACAAAGCACAGAACTTCGAAGCTGTTGCTCAGTACCAGTTCGACTTCGGTCTGCGTCCGTCCCTGGCTTACCTGCAGTCTAAAGGTAAAAACCTGGGTGTCATCAATGGTCGTAACTACGACGACGAAGATATCCTGAAATATGTTGATGTTGGCGCGACCTACTACTTCAACAAAAACATGTCCACCTATGTTGACTACAAAATCAACCTGCTGGACGACAACCAGTTCACTCGTGACGCTGGCATCAACACTGATAACATCGTAGCTCTGGGTCTGGTTTACCAGTTCTAATCTCGATTGATATCGAACAAAGGGCCTGCGGGCCCTTTTTTCATTGTTTTCAGCGTACAAACTCAGTTTTTTGGTGTACTCTTGCGACCGTTCGCATGAGGATAATCACGTATGGAAATAAGCTTTACCCGCGTGGCACTGCTGGCTGCCGCGCTCTTCTTTGTTGGTTGCGATCAAAAACCACAACCCGCCAAAACCCACGCTACTGAAGTTACCGTTCTTGAAGGCAAAACTATGGGTACCTTCTGGCGTGCCAGCATCCCGGGCATTGACGCCAAACGCAGCGCCGAACTTAAAGAAAAGATTCAGACCCAGCTGGACGCCGACGATCAGCTGCTTTCGACCTATAAAAAAGATTCCGCGCTGATGCGCTTTAACGATTCGCAAAGTTTATCGCCGTGGCCGATAAGTGAAGCGATGGCCGAAATCGTCACTACCTCGCTGCGCATTGGCGCGAAGACCGATGGCGCGATGGATATAACCGTCGGGCCGCTGGTGAATCTGTGGGGCTTTGGCCCGGAACAACAGCCGGTTCAAATTCCGAGCCAGGAACAGATCGATGCGATGAAAGCCAAAACCGGCTTACAGCACCTGACGGTCATTAATCAGTCGCATCAGCAATATCTGCAAAAAGACCTGCCGGATTTATATGTCGATCTCTCCACCGTCGGTGAAGGTTATGCGGCGGATCACCTGGCACGCTTGATGGAGCAGGAAGGGATTTCCCGCTATCTGGTGTCGGTGGGCGGCGCGCTGAACAGCCGTGGTATGAACGGTGAAGGCCTGCCGTGGCGGGTAGCGATTCAAAAACCAACCGATAAAGAAAACGCGGTTCAGGCTGTGGTGGATATCAACGGTCATGGGATTAGCACCTCTGGCAGCTACCGTAACTATTACGAACTGGACGGCAAACGTCTTTCCCATGTTATCGATCCGCAAACCGGGCGTCCCATCGAACACAATCTGGTATCCGTGACGGTGATTGCTCCGACGGCGCTGGAAGCCGATGCCTGGGATACTGGCTTAATGGTGCTCGGGCCGGAGAAAGCCAAAGAGGTTGTTCGCCGGGAAGGGCTGGCGGTTTATATGATCACCAAAGAAGGCGATAGCTTTAAAACCTGGATGTCACCACAGTTTAAAAGCTTCCTTGTCAGCGAAAAAAATTAAAGCGCAAGATTGTTGGTTTTTGCGTGATGGTGACCGGGCAGACTAAAGGCTATCCTTAACCAGGGAGCTGATTATGAAAAACGCCACATGCTTAACTGACGATCAACGCTGGCAATCTGTCTTAGCCCGCGACCCGAATGCCGACGGCGAATTCGTTTTCGCCGTGCGCACCACAGGTATCTTTTGCCGTCCGTCTTGCCGCGCCAGACATGCCTTGCGGGAAAATGTCTCCTTCTACGCAAATGCCAGCGAGGCACTCGCCGCCGGATTTCGCCCCTGCAAACGCTGCCAACCTGATAAAGCCAATGCCCAGCAACATCGGTTGGATAAAATCACCCACGCGTGTCGACTGCTGGAACAGGAAACGCCTGTAACGTTGGAAGCCTTAGCCGACCAGGTGGCGATGAGTCCATTTCATCTACATCGGTTGTTTAAAGCGACTACCGGAATGACGCCTAAAGCCTGGCAACAGGCCTGGCGCGCTCGCCGTTTGCGCGAATCGCTGGCGAAAGGGGAGAGCGTGACGACGTCTATTCTTAACGCCGGATTCCCCGACAGCAGCAGTTACTACCGCAAAGCCGATGAAACGCTGGGCATGACGGCTAAACAATTCCGTCACGGTGGCGAAAATCTGGCGGTGCGTTACGCGCTGGCTGATTGTGAGCTGGGTCGTTGCCTGGTGGCAGAAAGCGAGCGGGGGATTTGCGCGATATTGCTGGGCGATGATGACGCGACATTAATCAGCGAGTTGCAGCAGATGTTTCCCGCTGCCGACAACGCGCCTGCCGATCTGACGTTTCAGCAACATGTGCGTGAAGTGATCGCCAGCCTCAATCAACGCGATACTCCGCTGACGTTACCGCTGGATATTCGCGGCACTGCTTTTCAGCAACAAGTCTGGCAGGCACTGCGCACGATACCTTGCGGTGAAACCGTCAGTTATCAGCAACTGGCTAACGCCATCGGCAAACCGAAAGCGGTACGGGCCGTTGCCAGCGCCTGTGCCGCCAACAAGCTGGCTATCGTAATTCCCTGTCATCGAGTGGTCCGTGGTGATGGCACACTTTCCGGTTACCGCTGGGGCGTGTCGCGTAAAGCGCAACTGCTGCGCCGCGAAGCTGAAAATGAGGAGAGGTAATGTTGGATCTGTTTGCCGATGCTGAACCGTGGCAAGAGCCACTGGCGGCTGGTGCGGTAATTTTACGGCGTTTTGCTTTTAACGCTGCAGAGCAACTAATCCGCGATATTAATGACGTTGCCAGCCAGTCGCCGTTTCGCCAGATGGTCACCCCCGGGGGATATACCATGTCGGTGGCGATGACCAACTGTGGGCATCTGGGCTGGACGACCCATCGGCAAGGTTATCTCTATTCGCCCATTGATCCGCAAACAAATAAACCGTGGCCCGCCATGCCGCAGAGTTTTCATAATTTATGTCAACGTGCGGCTACGGCGGCGGGCTATCCAGATTTCCAGCCAGATGCTTGTCTTATCAACCGCTACGCTCCTGGCGCGAAACTGTCGCTGCATCAGGATAAAGACGAACCGGATCTGCGCGCGCCAATTGTTTCTGTTTCTCTGGGCTTACCCGCGATTTTTCAATTTGGTGGCCTGAAACGTAATGATCCGCTCAAACGTTTGTTGTTGGAACATGGCGATGTGGTGGTATGGGGCGGTGAATCGCGGCTGTTTTATCACGGTATTCAACCGTTGAAAGCGGGGTTTCATCCACTCACCACCGACTGCCGCTACAACCTGACATTCCGTCAGGCAGGTAAAAAAGAATAAAAATAAGAATTATTATTGCTGTGCGCGCGAAGATGTTTAAACTGCGGGCTGTAATTCATTGTCCGGGTTTTCTGCATGGAACTTCTTGTACTTGTCTGGCGGCAGTATCGCTGGCCATTTATCAGTGTGATGGCGCTAAGCCTCGCCAGTGCGGCTTTAGGCATTGGCTTAATTGCTTTTATCAATCAGCGCCTTATCGAAACGGCGGATACCAGTCTGCTGGTGTTGCCGGAGTTTCTGGGATTATTGCTGCTGTTGATGGCAGTCACTCTCGGATCGCAACTGGCGCTCACCACTTTGGGGCATCACTTCGTTTACCGACTGCGTAGTGAATTTATCAAGCGGATTCTGGATACCCACGTCGAGCGCATTGAACAACTCGGTAGCGCCTCGTTGCTGGCGGGATTAACCAGCGATGTGCGCAATATCACCATTGCTTTTGTGCGTCTGCCGGAACTTGTGCAGGGGATCATTCTCACTATCGGTTCCGCGGCGTATCTGTGGATGCTGTCGGGCAAAATGTTGCTGGTAACGGCTATCTGGATGGCGATCACCATCTGGGGCGGTTTTGTGCTGGTGGCGCGGGTGTACAAACATATGGCGACCCTGCGTGAAACCGAAGACAAGCTGTACACGGATTTTCAAACTGTACTTGAAGGGCGCAAAGAGCTGACTCTGAACCGGGAACGCGCCGAGTATGTGTTTAACAACCTCTACATTCCTGATGCGCAAGAGTATCGCCATCATATTATCCGCGCAGACACCTTCCATCTTAGTGCCGTGAACTGGTCAAACATCATGATGCTGGGCGCTATCGGCCTGGTGTTCTGGATGGCGAACAGTCTCGGTTGGGCTGATACCAACGTTGCCGCGACCTATTCGTTGACGCTTTTATTCCTGCGTACGCCGCTGCTTTCGGCGGTTGGCGCATTGCCGACGCTGCTGACGGCGCAGGTGGCGTTTAACAAGCTGAACAAATTCGCGCTCGCGCCTTTCAAAGCAGAGTTTCCGCGCCCGCAGGCGTTTCCCAACTGGCAAACGCTGGAGCTGCGTAACGTGACGTTTGCTTATCAGGATAACGCGTTTTCCGTTGGTCCGATTAATCTCACCATCAAACGTGGCGAGCTGCTGTTTCTGATTGGCGGCAACGGTAGCGGAAAATCGACGCTGGCGATGTTGTTGACGGGCTTGTATCAGCCACAAAGCGGCGAAATCTTGCTGGATGGCAAACCTGTCAGCGGCGAACAACCGGAAGATTATCGCAAACTGTTTTCGGCAGTATTTACCGATGTCTGGCTGTTTGATCAACTGCTGGGGCCGGAGGGTAAACCCGCTAACCCGCAACTGGTTGAGAAGTGGCTGGCGCAGCTGAAAATGGCTCATAAGCTTGAGTTAAGCAACGGGCGTATTGTTAACCTGAAGTTATCAAAAGGGCAGAAAAAACGCGTGGCGCTGTTGCTGGCGCTGGCAGAAGAACGCGATATTATCCTGCTGGATGAATGGGCGGCGGATCAGGATCCACACTTCCGTCGTGAGTTTTATCAGGTGTTGCTGCCGCTGATGCAGGAGATGGGTAAAACTATTTTCGCCATCAGTCATGATGATCATTACTTTATCCACGCCGACCGCCTGCTGGAGATGCGCAACGGGCAACTTAGCGAGCTGACGGGCGAAGAGCGCGATGCCGCTTCGCGTGATGCCGTTGCCCGGACGGCATAATATTACGACGCTGACCTGGCGGACTGCTGCCGCCAGGTCAATATGCTAAAAATCCCTTCATTTCTAATAACCCTATAATTAATCAACGAAATTATAATGTTTCTAAAATTAGAATATAATTTATAAACATTATTTAAATGTTGTTACTTAAGTGTTACCGTTGATGCCGCGCAAATCTCACCTGCAATAAAGCGACTAAAAGTAAGGCATTAACAAGATGAAAAAAGTGACTGCCATGCTCTTCTCGATGGCCGTGGGGCTTAATGCCGTTTCGATGGCGGCAAAAGCGAAAGCGTCCGAGGAGCAGGAAACTGATGTACTGTTGATTGGCGGCGGCATTATGAGCGCCACGTTGGGGACCTATTTACGCGAGCTGGAGCCTGAATGGTCGATGACCATGGTGGAGCGCCTGGAGGGTGTCGCGCAGGAGAGTTCGAACGGCTGGAATAACGCCGGAACCGGGCATTCTGCACTGATGGAACTGAACTACACCCCGCAAAACGCCGATGGCAGCATCAGTATTGAAAAAGCAGTCGCCATTAACGAAGCATTTCAGATTTCCCGCCAGTTCTGGGCGCACCAGGTCGAGCGCGGCGTGCTGCGTACTCCGCGTTCATTTATCAATACCGTTCCGCATATGAGCTTTGTCTGGGGCGAGGATAACGTTAATTTCCTGCGCGCCCGTTACGCCGCGTTGCAACAAAGCTCGCTGTTTCGCGGTATGCGTTACTCTGAAGATCACGCGCAGATCAAAGAGTGGGCACCGTTAGTGATGGAAGGGCGCGATCCGCAACAGAAAGTGGCAGCCACGCGTACGGAAATTGGTACCGATGTGAACTACGGCGAGATCACCCGCCAGTTAATTGCTTCCTTGCAGAAGAAATCTAACTTCTCGCTGCAACTCAGCAGCGAAGTCCGCGCCCTAAAGCGTAATGACGATAACACCTGGACCGTTACCGTTGCCGATCTAAAAAATGGCACTGCACAGAACATTCGTGCCAAATTTGTCTTTATCGGCGCGGGCGGTGCGGCGCTGAAGCTGTTACAGGAATCGGGGATTCCGGAAGCGAAAGACTACGCCGGTTTCCCGGTGGGCGGACAGTTCCTTGTTTCGGAAAACCCGGACGTGGTTAATCACCATCTGGCGAAGGTTTACGGTAAAGCATCCGTTGGCGCACCACCGATGTCGGTTCCGCATATCGATACCCGCGTTCTGGACGGTAAACGCGTAGTGCTGTTTGGGCCATTTGCCACCTTCTCAACCAAATTCCTCAAAAACGGTTCATTGTGGGATCTGATGAGTTCCACCACCACCTCTAACGTGATGCCGATGATGCACGTCGGGCTGGATAATTTCGATCTGGTGAAATATCTGGTGAGTCAGGTGATGTTGAGTGAAGAGGATCGTTTTGAAGCGTTGAAAGAGTACTATCCGCAAGCGAAAAAAGAGGACTGGCGTTTGTGGCAAGCGGGGCAGCGTGTGCAGATTATCAAGCGTGATGCCGAGAAAGGTGGCGTACTGCGTCTGGGTACTGAAGTGGTCAGTGACCAGCAAGGAACCATTGCCGCGCTTCTGGGGGCATCGCCAGGGGCGTCAACCGCCGCGCCGATTATGTTGAATCTGCTGGAAAAAGTATTTGGCGATCGCGTTTCCAGCCCGCAATGGCAGGCAACGTTGAAAGCGATCGTTCCATCTTATGGACGCAAGCTGAACGGTGATGTAGCGGCAACAGAACGCGAGTTGCAGTACACCAGCGAAGTGCTGGGGCTGAAATACGACAAACCGCAAGCAGCAGATAGTACGCCGAAACCGCAGCTGAAACCGCAACCCGTTCAAAAAGAAGTGGCGGATATTGCGTTGTAATGATGTGCCACATCCGGCATGGTATGCCGGATGTGGCGTATGCTGATAAGACGCGCCAGCGTCGCATCAGGCAACCGGCTCGGGCGTTGGATGTCGGATGCGGTGTAACCGCCTTATCCAACCTATGGGGTGCCGCACTTCACAGCGGTGTAGGCCTGATAAGACGCGTCAGCGTCGCATCAGGCAACCGGCTCGGACGTTGGATGTCGGATGCGGCGTAACCGCCTTATCCGACCTACGGGGTGGAGCACGTCACAGCGGTGTAGGCCTGATAACACGCGTCAGCGTCGCATCAGGCAACCGGCTCGGGCGTTAGATGTCGGATGCGGCGTGACCGCCTTATCCGACCTACGGGGTGACGCACTTCACAGCAGTTTAGCGAACTACCGCGTTGTCAATTTTCTCTTCCGCCTTCCAGACGCGGTACTTCACATCTACATTGTCTGGCGTATACACCACGATCGGCAGCTTGCTGTTGTAACGCAGCATTCCAGCATCGCCCAGATACGCGGTGACAAATTTCTTCTCTTTCTTGCCATCCGGGCAGGCCATCATCGTGGAAACCGGCGAGCTAACTTTATCAAAGACATAATAATCATAGCCCCAGCCTTCCAGCGTTTTGTTTTCCAGCTTCCCGCCGAGACGATGCAAATTGCAATCGACTTCCAGCGTCTGACCGATTAACAGTTCTACTTTCAGGGTAGATTCATCTTCTTGCGGGGTTAACTGAATCACCTGACGCTTCATGCCTTTTTCAGCTTGTGGATAAGGCGCGATTTTTTCCAGTGGCTGGACGCTCTCTGCCGCCCAGGCGGAAGTGGTGGCGAAAGCGGCAAACAATACTGCAGGTAGAATGGTCTTCATTTTTTGCTTTCCTTCTTCATTTATAGGTTTGCACCGATGATGTCGCTGAAGGTTAACATATTCATCAGATTTATTAATTTGCTTTATGAATAACTTAAAGAATATTCAGACAATTTTACCTGCTCTTTTAGTGTTAAATTCTGATGAGAGAGCAAACCAGCAGAAATATCTCTGGTGAATTAATCGCTATATAAATATATTTATAACCATTTGAAATGTGAGCAAAAGCCCGTTTTTGCCACGCTTCCCGCCACTCTTTTGATCCTGCTACAGGTTTTACCTCGATCGGGGTATGCATCTTTGACACATCCTTTAATATCTTAGCGGCTATAAAAATGGCTTATTAATTATGCGGTTTATTTGGTCGCTCTCAATTTTCAGAGCGCGTTAATGATGGAAGGTCAATGTGAAGATTGATGCATCCCGTCGGGGCATACTCACTGGTCGCTGGCGCAAAGCCAGTAACGGTATCCGTCCGCCCTGGTCCGGTGATGAATCTCATTTTCTGACCCATTGCACCCGCTGCGACGCCTGTATTAATGCTTGTGAAAACAACATTCTGCAACGCGGCGCGGGCGGCTATCCGAGCGTTAATTTCAAAAATAACGAGTGCAGCTTCTGTTACGCCTGCGCGCAGGCTTGCCCCGAATCGCTATTTTCTCCGCGCCACACCAGGGCCTGGGATTTGCAGTTCACCATTGGGGACGCGTGCCTGGCGTATCAGTCAGTTGAATGCCGCCGCTGTCAGGATAGCTGTGAGCCAATGGCAATTATCTTTCGCCCGACGCTCTCCGGGATCTACCAGCCGCAACTTAATAGCCAACTTTGCAACGGATGTGGAGCATGTGCAGCCAGCTGTCCGGTATCAGCCATAACTGCGGAGTATCTCCATGCACACTAACTGGCAAGTTTGCAGCCTGGTCGTGCAGGCCAAAAGCGAACGAATTTCAGACATCAGCACCCAACTGAACGCCTTTCCCGGCTGTGAAGTTGCTGTCAGCGACGCGCCGAGCGGTCAGTTGATTGTGGTGGTGGAAGCAGAAGACAGCGAAACGCTGATCCAAACCATTGAGTCAGTACGCAACGTAGAGGGCGTGCTGGCGGTGTCGCTGGTTTATCACCAGCAGGAAGAGCAAGGTGAGGAAACACCATGAAACTCAGTCGTCGTAGCTTTATGAAAGCTAACGCCGTTGCGGCCGCTGCGGCGGCTGCCGGTCTCAGCGTGCCGGGCGTTGCCCGCGCCGTTGTTGGTCAGCAGGAAGCCATCAAATGGGATAAAGCGCCGTGCCGTTTCTGCGGTACTGGTTGCGGCGTTCTGGTCGGAACGCAGCAGGGGCGTGTGGTGGCCTGTCAGGGCGACCCGGACGCACCGGTTAACCGTGGCCTGAACTGCATTAAGGGCTATTTCCTGCCCAAGATCATGTACGGTAAAGACCGTTTGACGCAGCCGCTGCTGCGTATGAAAAACGGTAAATATGACAAAGAAGGCGAATTTACCCCAATCACCTGGGATCAGGCCTTCGATGTGATGGAAGAGAAATTCAAAACCGCCCTGAAAGAAAAAGGGCCGGAATCGATCGGTATGTTTGGTTCTGGTCAGTGGACTATCTGGGAAGGTTATGCCGCGTCCAAGCTGTTTAAAGCGGGCTTCCGTTCGAACAACATCGACCCGAACGCGCGTCACTGTATGGCGTCGGCAGTAGTTGGCTTTATGCGTACCTTTGGTATGGATGAGCCGATGGGCTGCTATGACGACATCGAGCAGGCTGACGCGTTTGTGCTGTGGGGCGCAAACATGGCGGAAATGCACCCGATCCTCTGGTCGCGCATCACTAACCGTCGTCTCTCTAACCAGAACGTCACCGTGGCGGTGCTTTCTACCTACCAGCATCGTAGCTTCGAGCTGGCGGATAACGGCATCATCTTTACTCCGCAATCTGACCTGGTGATCCTGAACTACATCGCCAACTATATCATTCAAAACAATGCGATAAATCAGGACTTCTTCAGCAAGCACGTCAACCTGCGCAAAGGTGCGACGGACATCGGCTACGGTTTACGTCCGACCCATCCGCTGGAAAAAGCAGCGAAGAATCCGGGTTCTGACGCTTCCGAACCGATGAGCTTTGAAGATTACAAAGCCTTCGTTGCCGAGTATACGCTGGAAAAAACCGCTGAAATGACCGGCGTGCCGAAAGACCAGTTAGAACAACTGGCGCAGCTGTATGCCGATCCGAACAAGAAAGTCATCTCCTACTGGACGATGGGCTTCAACCAGCATACCCGTGGCGTGTGGGCCAACAACCTGGTCTACAACCTGCACCTGCTGACCGGCAAAATTTCCCAGCCGGGTTGCGGTCCGTTCTCCCTGACCGGGCAGCCTTCCGCGTGTGGTACAGCGCGTGAAGTGGGCACCTTTGCTCACCGTCTGCCTGCGGACATGGTGGTGACCAACGAGAAACATCGTGATATCTGCGAGAAGAAGTGGAATATCCCGAGCGGTACCATTCCGGCGAAAATCGGTCTGCACGCGGTGGCACAAGACCGTGCGCTGAAAGACGGCAAGCTGAATGTTTACTGGACCATGTGTACCAACAACATGCAGGCCGGGCCGAACATTAATGAAGAGCGTATGCCGGGCTGGCGCGATCCGCGCAACTTCATCATCGTCTCCGATCCGTATCCGACAGTCAGTGCGCTGGCCGCCGACTTGATCCTGCCGACCGCAATGTGGGTAGAGAAAGAGGGCGCTTACGGTAACGCCGAACGCCGTACTCAGTTCTGGCGTCAGCAGGTACAGGCACCGGGCGAAGCGAAATCGGATCTCTGGCAGTTAGTCCAGTTCTCCCGCCGCTTCAAAACTGAAGAAGTATGGCCGGAAGAGCTGCTGGCGAAGAAACCGGAACTGCGTGGCAAAACGCTGTACGAAGTGCTGTATGCCACCCCGGAAGTGAGCAAATTCCCGGTATCCGAACTGGCGGAAGATCAGCTGAACGATGAATCCCGCGAGCTGGGCTTCTATCTGCAAAAAGGGCTGTTCGAAGAGTACGCATGGTTTGGTCGCGGTCACGGTCACGATCTGGCACCGTTTGATGACTACCACAAAGCACGCGGTCTGCGCTGGCCGGTGGTGAACGGTAAAGAAACGCAGTGGCGTTACAGCGAAGGTAACGACCCGTACGTGAAAGCGGGCGAAGGCTATAAGTTCTACGGTAAACCGGATGGTAAAGCGGTGATCTTCGCGCTGCCGTTCGAACCGGCGGCGGAAGCACCGGATGAAGAGTACGACCTGTGGCTCTCTACCGGACGCGTCCTGGAGCACTGGCACACCGGCAGTATGACTCGCCGTGTGCCGGAACTGCACCGCGCCTTCCCGGAAGCGGTCCTGTTTATTCACCCGCTGGATGCGAAAGCGCGCGATCTGCGCCGTGGCGACAAAGTGAAAGTGGTTTCTCGCCGTGGCGAAGTGATCTCGATTGTTGAAACGCGCGGTCGTAACCGTCCGCCACAGGGCCTGGTGTACATGCCGTTCTTCGACGCCGCACAGCTGGTTAACAAACTGACGCTGGACGCGACCGATCCGCTCTCGAAAGAGACGGACTTCAAGAAGTGCGCGGTCAAACTGGAGAAGGTGTAAGCCATTATGTCCCGGTCAGCGAAACCTCAAAATGGTCGCCGCCGCTTTCTGCGCGATGTTGTTCGCACAGCAGGCGGGCTGGCTGCCGTGGGTGTGGCGCTGGGGTTACAACAGCAAACCGCACGCGCATCTGGCGTGCGGTTGCGCCCGCCCGGAGCCATAAACGAGAACGCCTTTGCCAGTGCCTGTGTGCGTTGCGGTCAGTGTGTTCAGGCTTGCCCTTACGACACCTTAAAACTGGCGACGCTGGCCTCTGGTCTGTCGGCGGGCACGCCATATTTTGTTGCACGGGATATTCCTTGCGAAATGTGTGAGGACATTCCGTGCGCCAAAGTGTGCCCGAGCGGTGCGCTGGATCGTGAGATTGAATCGATCGACGACGCGCGGATGGGGCTGGCGGTACTGGTGGACCAGGAAAACTGTCTCAACTTTCAGGGGCTGCGCTGCGATGTTTGTTATCGCGAATGCCCGAAAATTGATGAGGCCATCACCCTGGAGCTGGAGCGCAACACGCGTACCGGTAAGCACGCCCGCTTTCTGCCGACGGTTCACAGCGACGCCTGTACCGGTTGCGGTAAGTGCGAAAAAGTATGCGTGCTGGAACAACCGGCAATCAAGGTGTTACCGCTGTCACTGGCGAAAGGGGAGTTAGGTCACCATTACCGCTTCGGCTGGCTGGAGGGGAACAATGGCAAATCGTAAACGTGACGCCGGGCGCGAGGCGCTGGAGAAAAAAGGCTGGTGGCGCAGTCACCGTTGGCTGGTGTTACGTCGCCTTTGTCAGTTCTTCGTGCTGGGGATGTTTTTGAGCGGTCCGTGGTTTGGTGTGTGGATCTTGCACGGCAACTACAGCAGTAGCCTGTTATTCGACACCGTTCCGCTGACCGATCCGCTGATGACGCTGCAAAGTCTTGCCAGTGGTCATCTGCCTGCCACGGTGGCGTTGACCGGTGCGGTGATTATCACCGTGCTCTACGCCCTGGCAGGAAAGCGATTATTTTGCAGCTGGGTCTGCCCGCTGAACCCGATTACCGACTTAGCGAACTGGTTACGCAGGCGCTTTGACCTCAATCAGTCTGCGACGATCCCTCGCCACATTCGCTACGTGCTGTTGGTGGTCATTCTGGTGGGATCAGCCTTAACTGGCACGCTCATCTGGGAATGGATCAACCCCGTTTCCCTGATGGGGCGTAGCCTGGTAATGGGCTTCGGCAGCGGCGCGCTGCTTATTCTCGCGCTGTTTTTATTTGATCTACTGGTCGTTGAACACGGCTGGTGCGGGCACATTTGTCCGGTTGGCGCGCTGTATGGCGTGCTGGGTAGCAAAGGTGTGATTACCGTTGCGGCCAGCGATCGGCAGAAATGTAACCGCTGTATGGATTGTTTTCATGTTTGCCCGGAACCGCATGTGCTACGTGCCCCGGTGCTGGATGAACAAAGCCCGGTGCAGGTCACCAGCCGCGATTGCATGACGTGCGGTCGCTGCGTGGATGTCTGTTCTGAGGATGTATTTACAATAACTACACGATGGAGTTCGGGAGCGAAATCATGAAAAGCCATGACCTGAAGAAAGCGCTGTGTCAATGGACGGCGATGCTGGCCCTGGTGGTAAGCGGCGCGGTTTGGGCGGCTAATGGCGTCGATTTTAGCCAGTCGCCGGAAGTATCCGGGACGCAGGAAGGGGCCATTCGGATGCCAAAAGAGCAGGATCGGATGCCGCTGAACTATGTGAATCAGCCGCCAATGATCCCGCATAGCGTTGAAGGTTATCAGGTAACGACCAATACCAACCGCTGCTTGCAGTGCCACGGTGTCGAAAGCTATCGCACCACTGGCGCGCCGCGTATCAGTCCTACTCACTTTATGGACAGCGACGGCAAAGTGGGCGCGGAAGTGGCTCCGCGTCGTTATTTCTGTCTGCAATGTCACGTACCGCAGGCCGATACCGCGCCAATCGTGGGGAATACCTTTACCCCATCAAAAGGTTACGGGAAATAAGAGGTTATTATGGGAAATTCTGACCGTAAGCCTGGTCTGATTAAGCGCCTGTGGAAATGGTGGCGTACCCCCAGCCGTCTGGCGCTGGGGACGCTGCTGTTGATCGGTTTTGTCGGCGGCATCGTCTTCTGGGGCGGCTTTAACACTGGGATGGAAAAAGCCAATACCGAAGAGTTCTGCATTAGCTGCCACGAAATGCGTAACACGGTGTATCAGGAATACATGGATTCCGTGCACTACAACAACCGTAGCGGCGTCCGTGCGACCTGTCCGGATTGTCACGTTCCGCACGAGTTTGTGCCGAAGATGATACGCAAGCTCAAAGCAAGTAAAGAGCTGTATGGTAAAATTTTTGGCGTTATTGACACGCCGCAGAAATTTGAAGCTCATCGTCTGACGATGGCACAGAATGAGTGGCGGCGCATGAAGGACAATAACTCGCAGGAGTGCCGTAACTGTCACAACTTCGAGTATATGGATACAACCGCCCAGAAATCGGTTGCCGCGAAGATGCATGACCAGGCGGTGAAAGATGGGCAAACCTGTATTGATTGCCATAAAGGGATAGCGCACAAGCTGCCCGATATGCGTGAAGTCGAGCCAGGTTTTTAACAAGGTTATTGCGTGGGTATGCTTGAAGCCAGAGAGTTACTTTGTGAGCGGGATGAACGAACCTTATTTAGTGGCTTGTCATTTACGCTGAACGCAGGAGAGTGGGTACAAATCACCGGTAGCAACGGCGCGGGGAAGACAACGCTTCTCCGTTTGCTGACGGGGTTGTCTCGCCCTGACGCAGGCGAGGTTCTCTGGCAAGGGCAGCCCTTGCATCAGGTACGTGACAGCTACCATCAAAACCTGTTATGGATAGGCCATCAGCCGGGGATCAAAACCCGGCTGACGGCGTTAGAAAATCTGCACTTTTATCATCGCGATGGCGATACCGCACAATGTCTGGAAGCCCTGGCGCAGGCCGGGCTTGCCGGATTCGAAGATATTCCGGTAAATCAACTTTCTGCCGGGCAACAACGCCGCGTCGCTTTAGCGCGTCTGTGGCTGACCCGTGCCACGTTATGGATCCTCGACGAGCCTTTTACCGCGATTGACGTCAACGGCGTCGATCGTCTGACCCAGCGTATGGCGCAGCATACGGAGCAGGGGGGGATTGTGATTCTGACTACCCACCAGCCGCTCAACGTTGCTGAAAGTAAAATTCGCCGCATTTCACTGACGCAAACGGGGGCCGCATGATGTTCTGGCGCATTTTCCGTCTTGAGCTGCGCGTAGCGTTTCGCCATAGCGCCGAAATCGCCAACCCACTGTGGTTCTTCCTGATTGTAATTACCCTTTTTCCGCTCAGTATCGGTCCGGAGCCGCAACTGCTGGCGCGTATTGCACCGGGCATTATCTGGGTTGCTGCGCTGCTTTCATCCTTGCTGGCGCTGGAACGACTGTTCCGTGACGATTTGCAGGACGGCAGTCTTGAACAATTGATGTTGTTGCCGTTACCCTTGCCCGCCGTTGTGCTGGCGAAGGTGATGGCGCACTGGATGGTAACCGGTCTGCCGTTACTCATCCTTTCGCCCCTGGTAGCAATGCTACTGGGAATGGATGTTTATGGCTGGCAAGTGATGGCGTTAACGCTACTGCTGGGAACCCCTACGCTTGGCTTTCTTGGTGCGCCGGGCGTGGCGCTGACAGTGGGACTTAAGCGCGGTGGTGTGCTGCTCAGCATACTGGTGTTACCGCTGACTATCCCATTACTCATCTTTGCCACCGCCGCGATGGACGCGGCTTCCATGCATTTGCCCGTTGACGGGTATCTGGCAATTTTAGGCGCGTTGCTGGCAGGCACCGCGACATTAAGTCCTTTTGCGACGGCGGCAGCGTTACGAATCAGCATTCAATAACGCTGGATTACTGATTTTTGTTCGAGTCTGGTATCGAAACTATGTGGAAAACACTGCATCAACTGGCGATCCCACCACGGCTGTATCAAATCTGTGGCTGGTTTATACCGTGGCTGGCAATTGCCAGTGTGGTCGTGCTTACCGTCGGCTGGATCTGGGGATTCGGCTTTGCTCCGGCTGATTATCAGCAGGGAAATAGCTACCGCATTATCTACCTGCATGTGCCTGCGGCGATCTGGTCGATGGGCATTTATGCATCAATGGCGGTGGCGGCTTTTATTGGCCTTGTCTGGCAGATGAAAATGGCCAACCTGGCGGTGGCGGCGATGGCCCCCATTGGTGCCGTGTTTACCTTTATTGCCCTGGTTACCGGCTCTGCATGGGGGAAACCGATGTGGGGCACCTGGTGGGTATGGGATGCACGTCTGACTTCTGAACTGGTGCTGCTGTTTTTGTATGTGGGTGTGATTGCCCTGTGGCACGCCTTCGACGACCGCCGTCTGGCGGGCCGTGCGGCAGGTATTCTGGTGCTGATTGGCGTGGTGAATCTGCCGATTATTCATTACTCCGTGGAGTGGTGGAACACCCTGCATCAGGGATCAACGCGGATGCAGCAAAGTATCGATCCTGCGATGCGTTCGCCGCTGCGCTGGTCGATTTTTGGCTTCCTGCTGCTGTCTGCCACGCTGACGCTGATGCGGATGCGGAATTTAATTTTGCTGATGGAAAAACGCCGTCCGTGGGTGAGTGAACTGATACTGAAAAGAGGCCGTAAATGACCCCTGCATTTGCTTCCTGGAATGAATTTTTCGCAATGGGCGGTTACGCCTTTTTTGTCTGGCTGGCGGTGGTGATGACCGTGATTCCGCTGGTGGTTTTAGTCGTGCACTCGGTGATGCAGCATCGCGCAATTCTGCGTGGCGTGGCGCAACAGCGGGCGCGTGAGGCGCGTTTACGTGCTTCGCAACAGCAGGAGGCTGCATGAATATTCGCCGTAAAAACCGCTTGTGGATTGCCTGTGCTGTGTTGGCAGGTTTGGCGCTGACTATCGGTCTGGTGCTATATGCGCTGCGCTCGAATATCGATCTCTTTTATACGCCGGGGGAGATTCTCTACGGCAAGCGTGAAACTCAGCAGATGCCGGAAGTTGGGCAGCGTCTGCGCGTTGGCGGGATGGTGATGCCGGGTAGCGTGCAGCGCGATCCCAATTCGCTGAAAGTGACCTTCACCATTTACGACGCTGAAGGCTCAGTGGATGTCTCTTACGAAGGCATTTTGCCGGATCTGTTCCGTGAAGGGCAGGGCGTTGTGGTGCAGGGCGAGCTGGAAAAAGGCAATCATATCCTCGCGAAAGAAGTGCTGGCGAAACACGATGAAAACTACACACCGCCAGAAGTTGAGAAAGCGATGGAAGCTAACCACCGTCGCCCGGCGAGTGTTTATAAGGACCCAGCATCATGATGCCGGAAATTGGTAACGGGCTGCTGTGCCTGGCGCTGGGAATTGCGCTGCTGCTGTCCGTGTATCCGCTATGGGGCGTGGCGCGCGGAGATGCGCGCATGATGGCGTCTTCCCGCTTGTTTGCCTGGCTGCTGTTTATGTCTGTGGCTGGCGCATTTCTGGTGCTGGTCAATGCTTTCGTGGTCAACGACTTTACCGTCACCTATGTTGCCAGCAACTCCAATACCCAGCTTCCGGTGTGGTATCGCGTGGCGGCTACCTGGGGCGCGCATGAAGGCTCGCTACTGCTGTGGGTGCTGCTGATGAGCGGCTGGACCTTTGCGGTGGCGATTTTTAGTCAGCGTATTCCGCTGGATATTGTGGCCCGCGTACTGGCGATAATGGGGATGGTCAGTGTCGGCTTTTTGCTGTTCATTCTCTTTACCTCTAACCCATTCTCACGCACGCTGCCGAACTTCCCGATTGAAGGGCGCGATCTTAACCCGCTGTTGCAGGATCCGGGGCTGATCTTCCATCCGCCTCTGCTCTATATGGGGTACGTGGGTTTCTCGGTGGCGTTTGCTTTTGCCATTGCTTCTTTGCTGAGCGGGCGTTTGGACAGCACTTATGCGCGTTTTACTCGCCCGTGGACGCTGGCGGCGTGGATTTTCCTGACGCTCGGCATTGTGCTCGGTTCCGCATGGGCCTATTACGAACTCGGCTGGGGTGGCTGGTGGTTCTGGGATCCGGTAGAAAACGCCTCGTTTATGCCGTGGCTGGTGGGGACTGCGCTGATGCACTCACTTGCGGTCACTGAACAACGCGCCAGCTTCAAAGCGTGGACATTACTGCTGGCAATCAGTGCCTTCTCGTTGTGTCTGTTGGGGACTTTCCTCGTGCGTTCCGGCGTGCTGGTATCGGTACACGCGTTTGCGTCTGATCCGGCGCGCGGTATGTTTATCCTCGCCTTTATGGTGCTGGTGATTGGCGGTTCGCTGCTGCTGTTTGCCGCGCGTGGACACAAAGTTCGCTCACGCGTAAACAATGCGCTGTGGTCGCGGGAATCTTTGCTGTTAGCGAACAACGTTTTGCTGGTCGCCGCGATGCTGGTGGTGTTGCTGGGGACGCTGCTGCCGCTGGTGCACAAGCAACTGGGACTGGGCAGCATTTCGATTGGCGAACCGTTCTTCAACACCATGTTTACCTGGCTGATGGTGCCGTTTGCGCTACTGCTTGGTGTCGGTCCTCTGGTGCGCTGGGGGCGCGATCGCCCACGTAAAATCCGCAATTTATTGATTATCGCCTTTATCTCTACGCTGGTGCTGTCTCTGCTGTTGCCGTGGCTCTTCGAAAGCAAAGTGGTGGCGATGACGGTACTCGGCCTGGCAATGGCCTGCTGGATTGCGGTGCTGGCAATTGCGGAAGCTGTGCTGCGTATTTCACGCGGCACGAAAACCACCTTCAGTTATTGGGGGATGGTGGCGGCTCACCTGGGGCTGGCAGTGACAATTGTTGGCATTGCCTTTAGCCAGAACTATAGCGTTGAGCGTGATGTGCGCATGAAGTCCGGCGATAGCGTCGATATTCATGAATATCGCTTCACCTTCCGTGATGTCAAAGAGGTGACTGGCCCGAACTGGCGTGGCGGTGTGGCGACTATCGGCGTAACGCGAGATGGCAAGCCGGAAACGGTGCTGTATGCGGAAAAACGTTATTACAACACTGCCGGGTCGATGATGACCGAAGCGGCGATTGACGGCGGCATCACCCGTGACCTGTACGCGGCCCTCGGTGAAGAGCTGGAAAACGGCGCGTGGGCCGTGCGTCTTTACTACAAACCATTTGTTCGCTGGATTTGGGCGGGCGGGCTGATGATGGCGTTGGGCGGACTGCTGTGTCTGTTTGATCCTCGCTATCGTAAGCGCGTGAACCCGCAGAAAACTGCGCCGGAGGCTGTATGAAGCGCAAAGTATTGTTAATTCCTTTGATTATCTTCCTGGCGATTGCCGCGGCGCTGCTGTGGCAGCTGGCGCGTAATGCCGAAGGGGATGATCCGACCAATCTGGAATCGGCGCTCATTGGCAAGCCTGTGCCGAAGTTTCGCCTCGAATCACTGGACAATCCGGGGCAGTTTTATCAGGCGGATGTGCTGACTCAGGGCAAACCAGTGCTGCTTAACGTCTGGGCGACCTGGTGTCCGACCTGCCGTGCGGAACATCAATATCTGAATCAGCTTTCTGCGCAGGGCATCCGCGTGGTCGGCATGAACTATAAAGACGATCGCCAGAAGGCAATCAGCTGGCTGAAAGAGCTGGGCAATCCTTACGCGCTAAGCCTGTTTGATGGCGATGGCATGTTAGGGCTGGATCTCGGTGTCTATGGCGCGCCAGAAACGTTTCTTATTGACGGCAACGGCATCATTCGCTATCGCCATGCGGGCGATCTCAATCCTCGCGTCTGGGAAGAAGAGATCAAGCCGCTGTGGGAGAAATACAGTAAGGAGGCCGCACAATGAGGTTTTTATTGGGCGTGCTGATGCTGATGATCTCCGGCTCAGCGCTGGCGACCATCGACGTGTTGCAGTTTAAAGATGAAGCACAGGAACAACAGTTCCGTCAGCTCACTGAAGAACTGCGTTGCCCGAAATGCCAGAACAACAGCATTGCCGATTCCAACTCGATGATTGCCACCGACCTGCGCCAGAAAGTGTATGAACTGATGCAGGAAGGTAAAAGTAAGAAAGAGATTGTCGATTATATGGTGGCGCGTTACGGCAACTTCGTCACTTACGATCCGCCGTTAACGCCGCTGACCGTGCTGCTGTGGGTGCTGCCAGTAGTGGCTATTGGCATTGGCGGTTGGGTCATTTACGCCCGCTCGCGGCGTCGGGTACGCGTGGTGCTGGAAGCGTTTCCTGAACAAAGCGTGCCGGAAGGTAAGCGTGCCGGATATGTTGTTTATCTGCCGGGTATTGTGGTGGCGTTAATTGTGGCTGGCGTCAGCTACTACCAGACTGGCAATTATCAGCAGGTGAAAATCTGGCAGCAGGCCACGGCACAGGCTCCGGCGTTGCTGGACAGGGCGCTGGATCCGAAAGCCGATCCGCTCAACGAAGAAGAGATGTCGCGCCTTGCGCTGGGGATGCGTACTCAACTGCAAAAAAATCCGGGAGATATAGAAGGTTGGATTATGTTGGGTCGCGTTGGCATGGCGCTGGGTAACGCCAGTATTGCCACCGATGCATACGCTACTGCGTATCGCCTCGATCCGAAAAACAGCGATGCCGCACTGGGTTATGCTGAAGCGTTGACACGTTCATCTGATCCCAACGACAACCGCCTCGGCGGCGAACTGCTGCGCCAGTTGGTGAGAACGGACCATAGCAATATTCGTGTGTTAAGCATGTATGCGTTTAATGCCTTTGAGCAGCAGCGATTTGGCGAAGCCGTTGCCGCGTGGGAGATGATGTTGAAACTCTTACCTGCCAACGATACTCGCCGTGCGGTGATTGAACGTAGTATCGCGCAGGCGATGCAACATTTGTCGCTGCAGGAGAGTAAATAAAAAGAGGCCCGATGGTGATTCCATCAGGCCAGACTGATGACAAAGTGCGCTTAATTTATGCCGGATGCGGCGTGAACGCCTTATCCGGCCTACACAATCGTGTGAATTCAATAAATTGATCGATCCGCGTAGGCCTGATAAGCGTAGCGCATCAGGCAGTTTTGCGTTTGTCATAAATCTCAGCCCGATGGTGATGCCATCGGGCTATTTTTATTGTGCCCCGCGTTGTTGCAGGAACAGAATGGTGGCTGCCACGCGTGAGCGGACATTGAGTTTGCGCAGCAGATTGCGAATATGTACTTTTACTGTCTGCTCGGAAATATTCAACACCGAGGCAATCTGTTTATTTGACAGCCCCTGTGCCAGCTCGTGCAGAACATCCAGCTCGCGCTCCGTCAGCACGCTGAAGGGATCTTCTTCCGCGCCAAACATTTCACGTTCATGTAAGTACTGATTGACGCGTTCGCTAAAGACTTTGCTGCCTTTCGCTCCGGCACGAATCGCTTCCAGCAACACTTCCGGGTCGCTGTCTTTCAACAGATAACCGTCTGCGCCTGCGTCTATCAGCGCAAAGACATCGCTGGAGGCATCTGATACGGTCAGGATAATAATTTGCGCGGTAACGCCATCCCTGCGCAAGGCATTGAGGGTATCCAGGCCACTCATACCTTTCATATTGAGATCCAGCAAGATCACGTCGATATCCAGTCTATTAGCCAGATCGATCGCGCTCGCGCCGTCGCCTGCTTCGGCGACCACTTCAAAGCCAGGATCAAGCTCCAGTAACTGACGAACACCGCGTCGCATAAGTGGATGATCATCCACAATCATCACCTGAAAAGGCGTTGCTTCAGGCATAGTAGTCTCCTGAGGTTTTATTAGAATCATTATGTTTGAGCGTAGCGTTGGTAACGCTACCAGGCGCGTGAATGTTACCCCATTTTATGTATGGACATGTAGTGAAAACTACAACCTTGCCGTTCGCTTTGGCATCATTTTCATTATAAAGACGGAATTTTGCATCAGCTTCTCATCAAGAAAAACAACTAAAAAATCAATCACAATACTTGTGCATTTCTTTAAACAGTTTTTAAAAACTGATTCCGGGTATGGAGCTATGGGTATTTTCTGTACCCAATGCTTTTAACAGCAATTAATTTCATAGGATGAAAGCTCAATGCATCAATCTGGTTCTGTTTCTCTTTGTCGTTCCGCAATATCTGTTCTGGTGGCTACAGCGTTATATTCACCCATAGCATTGGCATCAACAGTTGAGTATGGTGAGACAGTTGATGGTGTTGTCCTGGAAAAAGATATCCAGCTGGTTTATGGGACCGCCAATAATACGAAAATCAATCCTGGCGGAGAACAGCATATTAAAGAATTTGGTATAAGTAGTAATACTGAAATTAACGGCGGGTATCAGTACATTGAAATGAATGGCACCGCAGAATACTCCGTATTAAATGATGGTTATCAAATTGTTCAAATGGGTGGCGCGGCAAACCAGACTACCCTCAATAATGGTGTGCTACAGGTTTATGGCGCGGCGAATGATCCCATGATTAAAGGCGGGCGCTTAATCGTTGAAAAAGATGGGATTACCGTCCTTGCCGCTATCGAAAAGGGAGGATTACTGGAGGTTAAAGAGGGGGGATTAGCGATTGCGGTAGATCAGAAAGCAGGCGGTGCTATTAAAGCAACCACGCGGGTCATGGAGGTATTCGGAACAAACCGTCTCGGTCAGTTCGATATCAAGAATGGAATTGCAAACAATATGCTGTTGGAAAACGGCGGAAGTTTGCGAGTTGAAGAAAATGACTTCGCTTATAATACTACTGTAGATAGTGGCGGCTTACTGGAGGTTATGGATGGCGGGACTGCAACTGGCGTTGATAAAAAAGCAGGCGGAAAATTAATTGTCTCAACGAATGCGCTGGAAGTGAGTGGTACAAACAGTAAAGGCCAATTTAGTATAAAAGATGGTGTGTCAAAAAATTATGAACTGGATGATGGTTCCGGGCTTATTGTTATGGAGGACACGCAGGCCATTGACACTATCATTGATGAGCATGCCACTATGCAATCGCTGGGAAAGGATACTGGGACGAGAGTGCAGGCAAATGCGGTATATGATCTCGGTCGATCAGATCAGAATGGAAGTATCACGTATTCCTCAAAAGCCATCTCTGAAAATATGGTTATCAACAATGGCCGCGCTAACGTCTGGGCTGGCACAATGGTTAACGTTTCAGTCAGAGGGAATGATGGCATTCTTGAGGTCATGAAGCCGCAAATAAATTATGCACCCGCAATGTTGGTGGGTAAGGTAGTGGTTTCTGAGGGCGCTTCTTTTAGAACGCATGGCGCCGTGGATACCAGCAAAGCGGACGTTTCGCTCGAAAATAGCGTATGGACCATCATTGCCGATATCACTACGACGAACCAAAACACCCTCCTCAACTTAGCCAACCTTGCGATGTCTGACGCAAATGTGATTATGATGGATGAGCCAGTGACTCGTTCATCAGTGACGGCAAGTGCGGAAAATTTCATTACGTTGACCACCAATACCCTGTCGGGAAACGGCAATTTTTATATGCGTACCGATATGGCTAATCATCAGAGCGATCAGCTCAACGTCACCGGTCAGGCAACAGGTGATTTCAAAATATTCGTGACGGACACCGGTGCCAGCCCGGCAGCAGGAGATAGCCTTACACTGGTAACAACGGGCGGCGGTGATGCTGCATTTACGTTGGGCAATGCCGGAGGCGTTGTTGATATCGGTACGTATGAATATACCTTGCTGGATAATGGCAACCATAGCTGGAGTTTGGCAGAGAATCGCGCGCAAATTACCCCTTCAACCACTGATGTGCTGAATATGGCGGCCGCACAACCGCTGGTATTTGATGCAGAACTGGACACCGTGCGTGAGCGTCTTGGTAGCGTAAAAGGCGTTAGTTACGATACGGCGATGTGGAGTTCGGCAATTAACACCCGCAACAACGTGACCACTGATGCGGGAGCTGGTTTTGAGCAAACATTGACGGGCCTGACGCTCGGTATCGATAGCCGTTTCTCCCGTGAAGAAAGCAGCACAATTCGCGGCTTGTTCTTTGGTTACTCTCATTCTGATATTGGTTTTGATCGCGGCGGCAAAGGCAATGTCGATAGCTATACCCTGGGTGCTTATGCCGGTTGGGAGCATCAGAACGGTGCCTATGTTGATGGGGTGGTGAAAGTTGACCGTTTTGCCAACACCATCCATGGCAAGATGAGTAATGGGGCAACAGCGTTTGGCGATTACAATAGTAACGGCGCGGGTGCTCATGTTGAGAGCGGGTTCCGTTGGGTTGACGGATTGTGGAGTGTTAGACCCTATCTGGCCTTTACCGGCTTTACCACAGATGGTCAGGACTACACGTTATCAAACGGCATGCGCGCGGACGTGGGAAATACCCGGATATTACGCGCTGAAGCGGGAACGGCGGTAAGCTATCACATGGACCTGCAAAACGGTACGACGCTGGAACCCTGGCTGAAAGCCGCCGTGCGTCAGGAATACGCCGATTCTAACCAGGTGAAAGTTAATGACGATGGCAAATTTAATAATGATGTGGCTGGAACCAGTGGCGTTTATCAGGCTGGGATAAGGTCATCGTTTACCCCGACGTTAAGCGGTCATTTGTCAGTCAGCTATGGCAATGGCGCAGGGGTAGAATCGCCGTGGAATACTCAGGCGGGTGTGGTCTGGACGTTCTGATAACAGAAAATAAACAGGCTGTGATGTGTCACGGTCTGTTTATCGAATTAATTGCAGATATAAAAAAACCAACCGTAAGGGTTGGTTTTTTTTGGGATTTTTGGTCGGCACGAGAGGATTTGAACCTCCGACCCCCGACACCCCATGACGGTGCGCTACCAGGCTGCGCTACGTGCCGACTCGTGGCTGTTAATACTACCGTTTTCCACACCGATTGCAAGTAAGATATTTCGCTAACTGATTTATAATTAATCAGTTAGCGATAAAACGCTTCTCGTCTGTCAGTACTTGCAATAACAAACTTAACTGTGGTTTTTCATCTTTCACTCTTTCACCACGTAAGTTGTAAGTGCGGTATTTACCGTTATTGTTCAGCACCAGCGTCTTTTTCGGGGTGGTAATTGCCAGCGTATCGTTATCCGCTGCGGTAACCCAGTAATGACGGCGTTGAGGGTTGAACAAATCCTGACCTTGCGAATATTCGCTGGCAGGTGTGCTGACATGTAGCAGGCGTTGCATCAGCGTCGTCATCAGATCGGTATGATCAGTCAGCGCATTAATACGCTGCGCCGGCGTGCCTGGCCAGTGAATCACTAATGGCACCTGCAGATGACCGTGGGACCAGTCAAAGGTTTCTTCCTCTTCGCTCAGTGGAATACCCCGACCGGCAGTGATAATCACCACCGTGTTGTCCAGTTTGCCAGAATCACGCAGTGCATTGAGCACGCGGTTGATCTGGTCATCGACATTGCCTGCCGCCCGGCTATATTTCCGTGCAAATGCCTGCTGATTGCTGTCGTCAATGTTAGTACCATTGAAAGAAACCCACGAGAACCAGCGGTTATCTTCTTGTGCGTAGCGTCCCAGCCAGTTGATCCACTGCGTGGCGGTCTGCTCGTCGGATTGGGTGCGTACGCTCGGCATCGAGAAATCTGACAACAATGCCTGGCGATACAGCGGGCTGGTAAAGCCATCTGATGAGAATAACCCCAGCTGATAGCCTTGCTGATTAAGCGCAGTAATTAATGCCGCAGGCGTACGGGTCGACAGAATGCCGTCCATATAGCTCGGCGAGATGCCATAGAACAGGCCAAAGATGCCGTTGTCTGTAGTGTTGCCGGAGCTCATATGGCGCGTGAACGAAATATTTTGCTCAGCAAAACCTGCCAGCGCAGGCATCTGCTTCTCGAAGCGTGAGTAGTTCAGGCCATCGACAGTAATCAACAGCACATTCTGCCCGGTGCCCATATCGCGATAGCGCAGTTCGCTTAACGGATACTGAACGGAAACGGCGTCTGGATTACCTTGCTCAATAAGACGGCGTTGATACTCCTGCGCATCAAGCAGACCATGCTTCTCAAGAAAACGTCGCGCCGTCATCGGGTACGAAAGCGGCAGGTTAGCGCGCTGCATGGTGATCGGGCGATAGAAGTTGGCATCGGCCCAGATATACACCACATGCGATGCGATAAAGGCGATAAATAAGAATGCGGCCAGCGGGCGCGCGAAGCGTCGACGACGCGTCAGGCTGCGCAGCTTTTGCCAGCTCCACGTCGCAAACACCAGTTCAAGCAATAAAATAACCGGCACGCTGATGAACATCAGCTGCCAGTCGCGCGCCATCTCATTTTCGTCTGGGTTGATAACCAGTTGCCAGACGATGGGATTAAGATGGAGATGGAAACGAGTAAAGACTTCGCTATCGATCAGTAATAGCGTCATTCCCGCCGTTGCCAGAATGACGGACAAAAACCTCATCAGCCTCTGGGAGCCGACGATAAAGGTCAGCGGGAAGAGGATCAGCAAGTAGGTGGCGAACACCAGGAAGCTGAAATGGCCGATAATGCTTACGTAGGAATAAATGCGACCAGCAAGCGTGGTCGGCCAGTCGGCGATAAACAGGTAACGGCTGCCAATGACGAGCGAAAGCAGAATATTGAACAGTGCAAACCAGTGCCCCCAACTGACCATCTGGGAGACTTTTTCACGGTAGCGCTGACGATGAGTTACCATAACCTGTTATCTGTTTCCCTTAGTGCGCTTTGTCTTCGTTGATAGAGGACTGTAAGGCGCGGGCAAAAGAGTTGGCAATTGCCTGGCGTTGGGCCGGGGCAATGCTGGTGTTGATAAGGTTAGTGACCATGTTGCCTAACACCATCAGGGAAAGGTCGGTCGGAGCCTTATGTTTTTCCAGTACGTTGAGCAGCTCTGCGAGCAATTGTTCAACCTGTTCATCACTGTAGCGGGAAATTTGTGGCATAAATCGAAATCAGTTAGTTGATGAAAGGGCAACATATTACCGTAGCAACGGTTTTTTTTCTGCTTTTTTATGCGTTAAATCATTCTCGTTACGCCGCCTTCTGTAAAATGACCGCCATCTTTTATTGCGTCGCTTAACCGGCGGTGGTTGAATACCGCCCGGTCTTAAAGGAGAGTTTATCATGAGTCTGGATATCAACCAGATTGCTCTGCACCAGCTTATCAAGCGTGATGAGCAGAACCTTGAGCTGGTGTTGCGCGATTCATTGCTGGAACCGACAGAAACCGTCGTTGAGATGGTGGCAGAACTGCATCGGGTCTATAGCGCCAAAAATAAAGCTTACGGCTTGTTTAGCGAAGAGAGTGAACTGGCGCAGACGCTGCGCTTACAGCGTCAGGGTGAAGAGGACTTTCTGGCATTTAGCCGCGCGGCAACCGGTCGCCTGCGTGACGAATTAGCGAAATATCCTTTTGCTGACGGTGGATTCGTGCTGTTTTGCCACTATCGCTATCTGGCGGTGGAGTATTTGCTGGTGGCAGTTCTGAGCAACCTGAGCAGTATGCGCGTTAACGAAAATCTCGACATCAACCCAACCCATTATCTTGATATCAATCATGCGGATATTGTTGCGCGTATCGATTTAACCGAATGGGAAACCAATCCAGAGTCCACCCGCTATCTCACTTTCCTGAAAGGGAGAGTAGGGCGCAAAGTGGCGGATTTCTTTATGGATTTCCTCGGGGCCAGCGAAGGTTTAAACGCGAAAGCGCAAAACCGTGGGCTGTTGCAAGCGGTTGATGATTTCACTGCCGAAGCACAACTGGATAAAGCAGAGCGACAGAACGTGCGCCAGCAGGTTTATAGCTACTGTAATGAGCAGCTGCAGGCAGGCGAAGAGATCGAACTGGAGTCGCTGTCGAAAGAGCTGGCAGGCGTCAGCGAAGTGAGCTTCACGGAGTTTGCGGCTGAAAAAGGCTACGAACTGGAAGAGAGCTTCCCGGCAGACCGTAGCACACTGCGTCAGTTGACGAAGTTTGCCGGTAGCGGCGGTGGCTTGACTATTAACTTTGATGCGATGCTGTTAGGTGAACGCATCTTCTGGGATCCAGCAACCGATACCTTGACCATTAAAGGCACGCCGCCGAATTTGCGCGACCAATTGCAGCGCCGGACGTCTGGCGGCAATTAATCGGCTTTGTGTTCTGAATGCCAGATGCGGCGTGAACGCCTTATCTGGCCTGCAAAAAATAGCAATACCGTAATCAGGCATAATCTGCAGATACAAAAAACCCCGCCGGAGCGGGGTTTTTTACAACTTATTCAGCAATTAAGCGCGAACGAAGTCGATGTGCTGCAGCTTCGGTTTGTACGGGTGACGCTGTACGTCCTGAGCTTTAACTTTGATTTCTTTACCGTCAACAACGATGGTCAGAACTTCGCTGTAGAATTCAGCTTTAGCTTGCATGTTCATGACTTTGTCGTGATCCAGCTCGATAGCCAGCGGTGCTTCTTTGCCACCGTAGATGATTGCCGGGAACTTGTTAGCGGCACGCAGGCGGCGGCTCGCACCCTTACCCTGCTCTTTACGTACTTCTGCGTTGATAGTAAACATTTCTTTCTCTCTTAAATTAATCCTGCTACAGGCGACCCAGCAACAGGTAAGTGATCTGCTTTGCGTATGCAAAAGCGGGCGAGATTCTATACTCAATCGCCTTATACATCAATCAAAACTACCATTAACCGCGTAATTCGTGCGCCCGACGAAAACGACCTTCGTAATCGAACACTTTTTCACGCACTTGCCAGTACTGACCTTTCATGCGGGCAACGACAAAATCCGGGTGTCGCAATAAGGCTTGCTGGGCGAGGATATCGGCGGCGGTGATCCAGCGCAGAGGGATGCCCGGTGTGCGCGTATGCGGGCGGATAAAAAGCTGCTCGAAGGCGGTACGCTGGGCGGGCGTTTGCAGACGGAAACGCTCACTCACATCCGCGCCGTCTTCATCGTAATAGGTGATTTTCAACCATTCGCCTTTCTCGTCGTGCCCATGTTGCAAAGACATGCCGCTACAGCGTAATACCAGCGCGTCTTTCAGTCGTAGCGCCGCTTTTAACATATCATCCGGATCAACCAGTACGGTGTCACATTCGCGGCAGCGGCGGGCGGCAATATCGTTTTCCGCGTTACATTGCGGGCAATTTTTAAAACGGAAACGGAAGTCACACTGTTCGCGATGACCGTCGTCATCTTCAAACCATCCCTGACAGCGACGACCAAAGTGTTCAATCAATGTCCCGTCGGCGGTCGTTTTCCCCCAAAAGGTGTTGGCAAAACCGCAGGCAGGGCAGAAAACCTGTACCGGGACGTTGTCACTTTTGCCTTTAGGTGTACCAACTTCCGGCGCGTAGAGATCGTGAGGATTACCCGCATAATCAAGGATTAAACAATCAGTCTTGCCCGGAGCGAGACGCAGACCGCGCCCGACAATTTGTTGGTAAAGACTCACTGATTCGGTAGGGCGCAGAATGGCGATAAGATCGACGTGCGGGGCGTCAAATCCGGTGGTCAGTACTGCGACGTTGACCAGATAGCGAAAACGCTGGGCTTTAAAATCTTCAATTAACACATCGCGCTCAGCGCCGGGGGTGTCGCCAGTAATCAGTGCAGCATCTTCGGCGGGTAGTAATCCCACAATCTCTTTTGCGTGTTCGACCGTCGCGGCGAAAATCATCACCCCTTTGCGCGTTGCGGCAAACTCCATGATCTGGCTGATGATATGTGGCGTAATGCGTTGCTGTTTTTTCAGCTCGCGGTTGAGATCGGCTTCGCTGAACAAGCCGTTACTCTGTGCCTGCAAGCGGCTGAAATCGTATTGCACTACTGGCATATCCAGTCGTTCTGGCGGCGTCAGATAGCCGTGTTTAATCATATAACGCAGCGGCAGTTCATAAATGCAGTCACGGAAAAGGGCTTTCTCATCGCCGCGTACCATGCCGTGATAATGGAACTGGTAGATCCAGCCTTTGCCCAGTCGAAAAGGCGTGGCAGTCAGCCCCAGCAGGCGTAAGTGGGGATTCACTTTGGTCAGGTGAGTGAGGATTTGCTGATACTGGCTCTCTTCATCGTCACCAATACGGTGACATTCATCGACAATCAACAGCGAAAATTCACCCTGAAAGGCATCAAGATTACGGGCGACCGACTGCACGCTGCCAAATACCACTTTACCGTGGCTCTCTTTGCGCTTTAGCCCGGCGGCAAAAATATCGGCTTCCAGCCCCAGCGCCTGATACTTTGCATGGTTTTGCGCCACCAGTTCTTTAACGTGTGCCAGCACCAGTACGCGACCACGAGCCAGCCGTGCCAGTTCCGCTATCACCAGGCTTTTACCTGCGCCGGTGGGCAGCACGATAACGGCAGGGGTTTTATGACGACGAAAATGGTTGAGCGTGGCATCCACGGCTTCTTGCTGATATGGGCGAAGTGTAAAAATCATGGTCTCGCGTAGGTAGATTATTCTGCTAATAGTATGCCACGGATCTTTTTCCCTTGAGGGATGTTATTAGACCGCTATACTGGGCAGACAACAGTTCAGATTTTCGGGTCATTACCCGACCTCCGTTTTTTACAGGCAAAATCACACACATGCGACTTGATAAATTTATCGCACAGCAACTCGGCGTTAGCCGTGCTATTGCCGGGCGTGAAATCCGCGGCAATCGTGTCACCGTCGATGGCGAAATCGTCCGTAATGCAGCGTTCAAACTGCTTCCTGAACATGATGTCGCTTACGATGGCAACCCGCTGGCGCAGCAACACGGTCCACGTTACTTCATGCTCAATAAGCCTCAGGGCTATGTCTGTTCCACGGACGATCCTGATCACCCAACGGTGCTCTATTTTCTGGATGAACCAGTGGCGTGGAAACTGCACGCCGCAGGGCGGCTGGATATCGATACCACCGGTCTGGTACTAATGACAGATGATGGTCAGTGGTCACACCGCATTACTTCTCCGCGCCATCATTGCGAGAAGACTTATCTGGTGACGCTGGAATCACCCGTAGCTGACGATACGGCAGAGCAATTTGCTAAAGGCGTGCAGCTGCATAACGAAAAAGATCTCACTAAGCCGGCGGTGCTGGAAGTGATTACCCCAACGCAGGTTCGTCTGACCATCAGCGAAGGGCGTTATCATCAGGTGAAACGCATGTTCGCCGCTGTGGGTAACCATGTGGTTGAGCTGCATCGTGAACGTATTGGCGGCATTACGCTGGATGCTGATTTAGCCCCCGGTGAATATCGTCCGTTAACTGAAGAAGAAATTGCCAGCGTCGTCTAACTTTTCAATGACTTTCAGGAGCCCGTTGTGACCACCCGACAGCATTCGTCGTTTGCTATTGTTTTTATCCTTGGCCTGCTGGCCATGTTGATGCCGCTGTCGATTGATATGTATCTGCCCGCGCTACCGGTAATTTCAGCGCAGTTTGGCGTACCGGCGGGCAGTACGCAGATGACCCTCAGTACTTATATTCTGGGCTTTGCGTTGGGGCAGTTAATCTACGGGCCGATGGCAGACAGCTTCGGGCGTAAGCCGGTGGTTCTTGGCGGTACGCTGGTGTTTGCCGCCGCCGCGGTGGCGTGTGCGTTGGCACAAACCATCGATCAGCTGATTGTGATGCGTTTCTTCCACGGGCTGGCGGCGGCTGCGGCCAGCGTGGTTATCAACGCCTTGATGCGTGATATCTACCCGAAAGAAGAGTTCTCGCGGATGATGTCGTTTGTCATGCTGGTGACAACCATTGCACCGCTGATGGCACCGATAGTTGGCGGCTGGGTACTGGTGTGGCTGAGCTGGCATTACATCTTCTGGATCCTCGCCGTGGCGGCGATTCTGGCTTCGGCAATGATCTTCTTTCTGATCAAAGAAACCTTACCACCGGAGCGTCGCCAGCCTTTTCACATTCGTACCACTATTGGTAACTTTGCGGCGCTGTTCCGTCATAAGCGTGTCCTGAGTTATATGCTGGCCAGTGGTTTCAGCTTTGCCGGGATGTTCTCGTTCTTAAGCGCCGGACCGTTTGTCTACATTGAAATTAACCACGTCGCGCCGGAAAACTTTGGTTATTACTTTGCACTAAACATTGTTTTCCTGTTCGTGATGACCATCTTTAATAGCCGCTTCGTCCGCCGTATTGGCGCGTTAAATATGTTCCGCTCGGGGTTGTGGATACAATTTATTATGGCAGCGTGGATGGTCATCAGTGCGCTGCTGGGGCTGGGATTTTGGTCGCTGGTGGTTGGCGTTGCGGCGTTTGTGGGCTGCGTGTCGATGGTGTCATCCAATGCGATGGCGGTCATTCTTGATGAGTTTCCTCATATGGCGGGAACGGCATCTTCACTGGCAGGAACCTTCCGTTTTGGCATAGGGGCAATTGTTGGCGCATTGCTTTCTCTTGCGACCTTTAACTCTGCATGGCCGATGATTTGGTCAATTGCATTCTGCGCAACCAGCTCCATTCTCTTCTGTCTGTACGCCAGTCGGCCGAAAAAACGGTGATCTATTGCACAACGAGGAAGCTAAAAGGCTTCCTTTGTTGATGCATGTCAACCACAAATCTATCATTCCCCCGATATATGTTTATTTTATGTAAAATCAATTTATGTAAAAAGTCACATCATTGTAGTTAAAAAGGTTGAGTTAGATCGCAGAAACGGGTACATATAGCCCCGCAAACGTGACCACGCCCGCAGATATTACTTAAATCAGAGCCATAGAGGCCACGCAGGCGAGGCATCAATCTTTACGATCTGTATAAAGACGGATTGTTGATGATGTGTTAAAATTGATGTAAACAAATTGTGAAGTAAATGTGCTTCCGGGGAAAATAAGTGACTTCATTACAACTCTCAATCGTCCATCGACTGCCGCAGAACTATCGCTGGTCTGCTGGTTTCGCAGGTTCGAAGGTTGAACCGATTCCGCAAAATGGACCGTGCGGTGACAACAGCCTGGTGGCGCTTAAATTGCTTAGCCCGGATGGTGATAATGCATGGTCGGTGATGTATAAACTAAGCCAGGCGTTAAGCGACATCGAAGTTCCATGTTCGGTGCTGGAGTGTGAAGGTGAGCCGTGCCTGTTTGTAAATCGCCAGGACGAGTTTGCTGCAACATGCCGATTGAAAAATTTTGGTGTGGCAATTGCCGAACCCTTTTCAAACTACAATCCTTTTTAAGCGTCAGCTCAACGCCAGTAGCTGACGCGTATACTCCTGCTGCGGTGTGGCAAACACGCGCGCGCACGGTCCTTGTTCCACTACTTCCCCTTGTCGCAGTACGATAACCTGATGACATAACGCGCGGACAACGTGCAAATCGTGGCTGATAAACAAATAGGCCAGTTGATGCTTTTGTTGCAATGATTTCAATAGCGTCAATATTTGCGCCTGTACCGTTTTGTCGAGTGATGATGTCGGTTCATCAAGTATGATCAGCGAGGGCTTAAGAATTAATGCCCTGGCAATCGCAATACGTTGTCGCTGACCACCAGAGAACTCCGCCGGATAACGGTGGCGTGTTTCAGGATCTAATCCCACTTCATGCATCACGGCTATCACTTGTTGTTCGCGTTGTGCGGCAGAAAGCGTCGGCTGGTGAACCCGTAAGCCTTCCTCAATAATCTGCAAAACGTTGAGTCGTGGGTTGAGCGAGGAGTTTGGATCCTGAAATACCACCTGAATGCGATGACGAATAGGTAACAACTGGCGGCGATTTAAATTTTGCAGTGGCTGACCGTCAAAGATGATGCTGCCCTGAGAATTAATCAGTCGCAGCAGCGCCAGTCCCGTCGTGCTTTTCCCGGAACCGGACTCGCCCACTAAACCCAGTGTTTCACCCGCTCGTAGCGTAAAACTGATGTTTTTCACCACCACATTATGATCCACAATGCGCTTCAAAATCCCTTTGCGAATGGGGAAGGCAACCTGAAGCTGTTCAACATCCAGCAACGTTGAGGCAGGTTCTGGCAATGGCACCGGATCGCCTGACGGTTCACTGTTGAGTAGCTTTTGTGTGTAAGGATGAGTGGGTGAGGCAAATAGCGTAGCGGCGTAATTTTGCTCGACACAGCGACCGTTTTGCATTACCGCCACGCGGTGGGCCAGTTTTCTGACAATGCTGAGGTTATGAGTAATAAACAGCATGCCCATATTCAGCTCGCCTTGCAGTTCGCGCAACAGCTGTAAAATCTGCGCCTGGACAGAGACGTCCAGTGCGGTGGTCGGTTCATCGGCAATTAATAATTCCGGTCGCGTTAACAGTGCCATCGCAATCATCACCCGCTGGCGTTCGCCGCCGGAGAGCTGATGCGGATAATCTGTCAGCCGTTTTGCCGCCTGGCGGATACCGACGCGATCAAGGCAGTTAAGAATTTCGCCACGAGCCGCTTCCCGACGCATCCCGCGGTGGAGTGAAAGCACTTCATAAAGCTGTTTTTCCAGGGTATGCAATGGATTTAACGACACCATCGGCTCCTGAAAAATCATGGCGATCTTATTACCGCGTACACCGCGCAACGTTTGATCGCTGGCATGAAGCAGCGATTCGCCATGAAAACGAATATCGCCGGAGAGATATTCAACCGGCGGGGATGGGAGCAGGCGTAAAATTGACAGCGCGGTAACGCTTTTGCCTGAACCTGACTCACCCACCAGCGCCAGCGTTTCGCCAGCCTCAATCTGTAGTGAAACATCATTGACTACTGTACGTACGGTTTGCTGATGGCGAAAACCCACCGACAAATTTTCAATCGCTAACAGAGTTTGCGTCATGCTACACCGCCTTATTAGGATCAAATGCGTCGCGGACGGCTTCACCAATAAAGATCAGCAAAGACAACAATATCGCCACCGACAAGAAGGCGGTGATCCCAAGCCACGGGGCCTGAAGGTTATTTTTCCCTTGTAACAGCAGTTCACCGAGTGACGGTGAACCGAGCGGCAGACCGAAGCCGAGGAAATCGAGTGAGGTCAGGGTGGTTATCGAACTACATAAAATAAACGGTAAAAAGGTGAGGGTAGCGACCATGGCATTTGGCAACATATGACGCAGGATGATACTGCGATCGCTGACGCCAAGCGCCTGCGCCGCGCGAATGTAGTCGAAATTACGGGTACGTAAAAACTCCGCCCGCACCACGCCGACCAGACTCATCCAGCCAAACAAGACCGTAATTGCCAGCAGCCACCAGAAGTTAGGCTGTACGACGCTGGAAAGTAAAATAATCAAAAACAGCGTCGGCATCCCCGACCATACTTCAATAAAGCGCTGCCCCCAGAGATCGACCTTACCGCCGTAATAGCCTTGTAGCGCCCCCGCCAGCACGCCCATCACGCTGGAACAGAGAGTCAGCATCAGGCCAAACAGAACCGAGATCCGCGTGCCATAGAGAATACGTGCCAGCACATCGCCGCCGTTGGCATCCGTTCCCAGCCAGTTTTGCCGGGAGGGTGGAGAAGGGAAGGGCTTATCGGTAGCAAAGTTGATACTGGTAGCACCAAAGCGAATCGGTGCCCACAGTACCCAGCCATTATTTTCCAGCCGTTGTTTCAGCCACGGGTCCTGATAATCAGCCTGACTTGCCAGCGGGCCGCCAAAATCGCTTTCACTGTAATTTTTCAACAACGGGAAATACCAACTGCCGTCATAACGCACCAGCAACGGTTTATCGTTGGCGATAAGTTCAGAACACAAACTCAAACCAAACAAAACGAGGAAAATCCATAACGACCAGTAGCCGCGACGGTTATGGCGAAAACGCGCCCAACGGGCCTGATTGACGGGGCTGAGTCGCGACATTAACGTCCCTCAAAATCTATACGCGGATCGACCAGCGTATAGCTGATATCACTGACAATATTCAGCAGCAGGCCAATCAGGGTGAAAATATACAAGGTACCAAACATTACAGGGTAATCGCGCGAGACGGTCGCTTCGTAGCCCAGTAAGCCAAGACCATTGAGTGAAAATATCACCTCAATCAGCAGCGAGCCGGTAAAAAACATGCTGATAAACGTCGCCGGAAAACCGGCAATCACCAGCAGCATGGCGTTGCGGAACACATGTTTCCAGAGAATATTTTTTTCACTTACCCCTTTCGCACGCGCGGTCACCACGTATTGCTTGCGCACTTCATCAAGGAATGAGTTTTTTGTCAGCATAGTCAGCGCCGCAAAGCCACCAATCACCGTCGCCAGCACCGGCAGCGTGATATGCCACAGATAATCGGTGATTTTCTGATACCACGGCAGCGAATCAAAGTTAGCGGAAACCAGGCCGCGTAGAGGGAACAGGTCGAAATAGCTGCCGCCTGCGAAGAAGACAATCAGCAGGATGGCAAACAAAAAGGCCGGAATGGCGTAGCCGATGATGATAAATGCGCTACTCCAGACGTCAAAGCGGCTCCCATTATAAACAGCTTTGCGAATGCCTAACGGAATCGACACCAGATAGATAATCAGCGTGCTCCACAATCCGAGGGTGATGGAAACCGGCAGACTGTCTTTAATCAGCGTCAGCACCGAGGCGCTGCGAAACAGGCTATCGCCAAAATCAAAGCGGATGTAGTCCCAGAGCATTTTGAAGTAACGTTCGTGGATCGGCTTATCGAAACCGTAGCGATGAGTGATCTCGGCGATCACTTCTGGATCTAATCCGCGTCCGCCACGGTAATTACTGTCGCTGATATTACCGACGCCCGTTTGCGCATGGCTGGCGCGAACGCCTTCACCGCCTGCGCCGGGTAATACTCCGGCATTACCAAACTCAATGGCGGCGATGGCCTGGTCGACCGGACCGCCAGGCGCAATTTGCACGATGAAAAAGTTGATAGTGATAATCGCCCATAACGTTGGGATCACCAGCAACAGACGGCGAATCAGATAAGCGCCCATCTACTCTCCCTGTTGTCTGGCTGACGGCAGTTTGGCCGCTTTATTAACATCATACCACCAGGTATCGATACCCAGACTGTAAACAGGGCGCACAGCGGGTTGGGAGAATTTATCCCACCAGGCGAGACGGTCTTCCGCCATGTACCACATTGGCAGCATGTAATAATTCCACGTTAATACGCGATCCAGTGCTCGCCCTAACGGCAGTAATTTTTCTTTATTTCCCTGCGCGGCAATAATTTGGTTGATCAGCGAGTCGATAACCGGGCTTTGCACGCCGGGGGCATTATAAGTGGAATTGATATATTCCGATGACCAGGAAATCTGTAAATCGGAACTGGGCCACGGCATCGCCCGCCATAGGCGCGGCATCATGTCATAGTCGCGACTGCGCATGCGGTTGGTGATTTGCGAGTTATCCACCTTGCGAATGTCCATGTTGATACCCAGCCGTTGCAGGCTGTGCTGGAACGGCAATACCCACTGACTATTGCTGCTTGCGGGAAGCAATAATTCAAAGCTGAGTGGCTGACCCGTTGTGGCATTAACGCGTTGCTGACCCTTCAGCACCCAGCCCGCTTCGTTGAGAAGTTTGTCGGCTTTTAACAGGTTGTCACGATCGTAGCCATCGCCTTTAGATACCGGCGGCTGGTAGATTTGTGTGAAGACTTCTGGCGGTAGATCTTTTTTCATTGGTGCCAGAAGCACCAGCTCCGCGGCGTCGGGGTAATTTCTGGCCGCGTATTCGGTATTCTGAAAATAACTGTTCGTGCGACTCCAGGCATTGTAAAACAACGCCTTGTTCATCCATTCAAAGTCAAAGGCGAGGGTGATTGCTTCCCGGACCCGGCGATCGCTGAATACCGGACGTTGGATATTAAACGCCAGCCAGCGCGTATCCTGGGCTGATTCGTTCTTTTGCTCATCTTTGATGATGTATTTTTTATCGAAATTTTTACCGCTATAGCGTGTGGCCCAGTTTTTGGCGTCGTTTTCCATACGCAAATCAAAGGCACCTGCTTTAAACGCTTCAAAGGCGACATTATCATCGAGGTAATAATCGTAGCGAATGGTGTCGAAATTCCAGCGTCCACGGTTTACCGGTAAGTTTGCTGCCCAGTAATCTTTCACGCGGGAATAGACAATATTTTGCCCCATTTTCCAGGACGTAATTCGGTACGGACCACTGGCAAGCGGAGGCGTGGCGAGCGGATCGCTAAGTTTGTGATCCTTCCAGTACTTTTCTGGAAATACCGGCAGCGAAAACAGACTCAACATATCTTCTTTGCCGGGTTTAGCTAACTCAATGCGCACGGTTAACGGCGCAATGGCTTTGACGGTGGTGCCTTTGTAGACCAGACGAAATTGCGGCACGCCTTCAGTCATAAATTTTTGAAAAGTAAACTCTACATCGCGGGCAGTAATGGGCGAACCATCATGAAAACGGGCGCGCGGATTAATAGCGACCTCCACCCAGGAATAATCGTCAGCATAGCGTGCGCTTTCAGCAATCAGCGGGTAATAACTGCCTGGTTCGTCATCGGAAGTCGTAAATAGCGTGTCGTACAGCTGCTCGGTGCGTGCGCCCGGGTTGCCGCGCAGTGCATAGCGGTTGAAATTATCGAAGGTACCGAGGGCTGACAACGTTATCTGCCCACCTTTTGGCGCGGCGGGGTTCACATAATCAAAATGGTTGAAATTAAACGCGTACCGGGGTTCGCCCAGCACGGCAAAGGCATAGCTTTCCTTGATAGCCTGCGCCTGCGCACCAAAGGTGAACAGAGCGATAAACAGCAGCAGTATGCGCACAATCATCTGCAACGGATTTCCTTTTACTCATCATTAGCCGCAATCCGGCATGCTTTCACTATGAATAATAAGGGACGTAAGCACACCTTACCACTGCGGCGTATACGGTTTCTTCAGCCAGCGGACAAAATCGTCCAGCGGTAACGGGCGACTAATCCAGTAGCCTTGCATGAAATTAACGCCGCGTTCGCTTAGCCATCGCGCCTGTTCCGGCGTTTCGACCCCTTCAGCAACCGTCAGCATATTGAGGCGTTTCGCCAGCGTCAGCACCGCGTCAAGTACGGGGGAAGTGATCGTTTCCGTACCGATGGCGTTGATAAATCCACGGTCAATTTTCAGATAATCGAGCGTAAAACGCTCAAGATAGATAAGCGCGCTGTGCCCGGTGCCGAAGTCATCAATAGCAATTTCTATGCCGACCGAGTGCAGCCAGGCGAAGAGTTGTGTGGCTTCTTGCTCTTTCAGCATATCGCGCTCGGTAATTTCCAGCACAATCTGGAAATGGTGTGCGGGTAGGGAAGTGAGCAGTTTCTGGATATCTGCTTTAAAGCTTTCGCTGTGCAGATGGTCCGGCGCAATGTTAATGCCAAATTTGACGCCTACCGGCAGAACTTTTTCTAATTCTGCGGCATCGCGGGCAATTAACTCAAACAGGTGCTGAGTCAGCGGCACAATCATCTTTTGCGATTCGGCAAAGTTAATGAAGGCATCCGGGGGAATTTCTCCCGCGACAGGATGCCGCCAGCGTAGCAGTACTTCCAGGCCCGTTACTCGCAAAGCTTGTGTATCCACCACCGGTTGATACGCCACGTAAAATTGTTCGCGCTTGATGGCGGTCATGATTTCTCTGCCGGGGCGCATACGTACGCTCATCAGGTAATAGCAGAGCAGGCCAACGACAGTTCCACTCATGCCGCCCAGTAAAAATGCGTACCACACATCGTTCCATGTCCAGTCATCTGCATAAAGCCGAACGGTCAGAGGAATGCCCGCAATTTTAGTTTCACGGACTGGCATGTCGGTTAATTCGTTAACGTTCATCAAACGTGAAGAAAAGGTAGATAGCGCAGTATTGCCAATAATGAGGGCGACGCCATCGTAATCTTCCTGCCGTGAACTATAAAAGAGTGAAGGCGTCAGGTTGAGATTCAGAGCGGCAAAGACGCCGCTATTTTTCAGCAAAGGGTTGCGATACCAGATGACGATTGCGGGTTTGTTCGGCACCATCGGCGTGCCGGGTAAGATCGCCATATCGACATTTTTATTAATGTCGAGCGCAGGAATCAATTCATTGAGTGGAATGTCCATCTCACCGGTCGCAGATGAACAGAATGTTTTTTTATCTTTCACCAGCACAAACGTACGGACATTCATGCTAAACGCCGCGCGGGCGGTCAGTTCGGGGTTAGCCTGCTGGCAGGTATCTAAGGTCAGCGGCTGAAGCCGGTCAGTAGTGGATTTCAGGTCGGCAAAATAGGTATCGAGATACTTTTGTACGTCGGTAATCAGTGTGTCGTATTTGACTTCGTGCTTATGCCAGGCCACTAAAAACTGAAGGCAACTCACCAGTATCGCAATCATTACGCCTGCAACAATGCAGGTAAGCAGGAGCTTACGTCCAGAATTGGGAGCGCGTATGAACATGATTCCGTTAATTTCCTGAAATTACGACAACATTTAAAAGATAACAATGACCGGACTATAGCCTGGATCAAGACGCGGAAACATCATTTTCTCTGATGAATGAAAACAAAAAAGCACTGCCTAAGCAGTGCTTTCAGTTAACTCGTCAGGATAGCCAAGGGATTGCATCCAAACGGTTTATTAGCTGCGGCTGAGAACCCGGCGTGCTTCGTTGTAACGCTTCTTCCAGTACGGTTCATTCATGCTAGAAATAATAACACCACTGCTGGTGGAAGCATGGACAAACTGATTGTTGCCGATATAAATACCGACATGGCGTCCCGTTGAACCGGCACGGAACAGAACTAAATCACCCGTACGCAAATTACTGCGGGAAACAGATTTACCCATTTCCTGCTGTTCGTAAGTCGAACGCGGAAGTTCTAAGCCAAATTGCTCACGGAATGTACGCTGTACGAAACCAGAACAATCGATACCTTTTTTAGTGCTGCCGCCCAGACGATAACGTACGCCTTTCCAGTCAGCATACTGATCCATAATTCGCGATTTTACGTCGACATTACGAACCAGGTTTTCAAATTCATCCTGAGAAGCTTGCAGTGATGATGTTTCACTACCCACTGCACGTGTCTCAGGATGCATATTCTTTGCGGTGTTATTTGCACTACATGCAGAAAGCAGAACCGCTACTGCAATCGCGGGGATCCCGCGCAAGATATATCTCAAAATCGGTTGAGATTTGACCATGTTGTTTGTTTTCCCTTGAAGTCCTTAACGACAAATATCGTTATAAAAAAATGCCAAGCGACACGAGACTAATTACCTGGGCATGTTGAAACAATTCCTTAAGGCCAAATCTGTGGACTAACGCACAAAATTATATGCTGTGAGGATAATCTACCGCCGAGGCAAAACGAGTTCGAGATTACCCGATTGGTGCGGTCTTGGCGAGCGGTTTTACATGATTTTTTATAAGAAAAAGTGATACAGAAAGTTAATAAGCGGGATTGGTCAATTAAAGTACGATTGAGTGAAACGCATGCAATCCATTCATTTACTTAGAGAATGATTTTTGCTTTCGATGGATGAAAGCACGGTGCGCATCATCAGGATTATCCTCACTATAAAAATAAACCTGATGATGTTAATTACTGTGAGTTATTTGTTTTGGAAATGTTTGTTTTTTCCCGGTAGTGATTTGTCAAAAAAGGTGATTAATCGATCACTTAATGGCGTCAGCAACACCCAGGGCAAACCGATCAATATCACGGTCATCGAACCGACAATGATGTCAGTAAACCAGTGTGCGCCAATCATTACTCTGGGAAACGCAAAAACCACAAAAATAATAAGGGCGATAAGACCTGCAACTTTGCCGAAATAACGCCACATGAATGCCGAAAAAATAAGCAGCATCATGCCGTGATCGCCGGGAAAGCTATCTCGTGAGGCATCTTTCGTGGGGACAGAGAGCAGTTCGCTGACGCGGTTAATATCGGTAAAAGTCAATGTTGGGCTGGCCCGTTTTACAGGAATTAATGCCTGACCCAGCTGGTTTAATACCACTGCAGTTAATAGCATGACCAGACCAATAATCACGATACGTCGTCTGCCTGGGGCGTTTTCTTTCAGCCAGAAACTCAGCATCAACATTCCCATCGCCAGCAGTGAACAACCGTCGAAAGCGCGATTGTTGGTCAATGCAACCAGCCACAAAAAGGCCTTACTTTCGACCAGTTTCTGATTAAAGAAATAAAAAATATCCGCATCAATCGGCAACCAGAATCCATGATTAACGGGAATATACCAGGAAAGAAACAGCGCGAGGCCGACAATATTCAACAACACTATTTGCGGCAAATTTTTAATCATATTTTCTCTAATTATCTTACTAAAAACGCAGGCAACCTTACGCGGTAGTCGCTAAACGAAGCTTCAACAGCGCGCTCTGCAAGGCATTCCAGTCAGCTTCGCTGCTGGAAATCAGCTCAATACGGCTGTCCGGTGGCGCAACGTTTTGCGTTTCAATGTGCAGGTCATCGCCCTGACGGTTGATTCGCACCAGCCCTTCGGGAATACGCAGCACGCCTTTGACGCGTTCCACCGGTGCAAGTCGCGCCCATTCCAGAATGCCAATGGTGTCGAATACCGTATCAGCGTCGAATATCCAGCCGCAGGCCTGATATCCTTGCCCGCTGTTCAGACTGCGACGCCAGCGTTGATGCTCTGGCAGGCTTAACGCTGCTAACCCTTTTTTCACGCCATGCTGATGAGAATGCGCGGCGCTGGCGGGCAACTCGGCTAAATTGCGACGCGGCAAATCCAGAAGATGACCGTCAACTTTCCCATGCTCACTGTGAATTAATTGCCGATCGCCACCATTTTGCTGCCACCAGCGCTGTAGCGCTTGCTCGCTTTCAGGCGTCGCACGGTCGGATTTATTGGCGACAATGATGTCTGCGGCAGCCAGCTGGTCACGGAAGTTTTCATTGCTGGCGCTTTTTTCGTCCAGCAGCAGGCGTGGATCGAGAATGCACAACGTGGCGCGCAGATCTATCCACGGTTCATAGACTGGTGCGGTTAACAGATCGAGGATCTGTTTCGGATGGCCCAGCCCAGTCGGCTCTATCAACAAGCGGTCTGGTTTTCCCTGACGCAGTAAGGTATTCAACCCTACCTGCATGGGTAAACCATTAACGCAGCACATGCAGCCGCCGGGGATCTCTTTCAGCAGTGCGCCGCTATCGGCGAGCAAAGCACCATCAATTCCGACTTCCCCAAATTCATTAACCAGTACCGCCCATTTTTCGTTGGGATCTTTATGGGCTAACAGATGAAGAATCGACGTAGTTTTCCCGCTGCCGAGAAAACCGGTGATGAGGTTGGTCCTGGTCACAACGGCTCCGCAATACTCTGGTAAGTTAACTGAGCGTTAATCCTGGCTAAAAACGGCAGAAAAGAGAAGGGGAGAGCGGACGAAGGCGAGCTTCATCCGCTTTAACCGCAGAAATCGTTAAATTTTGAGGGTATTTAATAGCGCCTGATGCGCGCCGAATTGTGCGATTTGTTGCCAGGCTTGTTCGATGGCCTGCACAAAATGCGGGTTATCTGGCAGATCATCACCGAAAACTTCACGCAGGGAAAGCAGGGCGGTGACGCGTTGTTCACTGCTGCTGCCCGCAACAAGATCGCGAATTTTATCGCTAAGCGGATCGCGAACATCAATGGCATTTCCGGCATCATCAACGCCGCTGACGTAACGCATCCAGCCTGCAACGCCTAATGCCAGCAACGACCAGTCCGTTTCGCGCCCCAGATGTATGCGAATACCTGCCAGCATGCGTTGCGGTAATTTCTGGCTGCCATCCATCGCGATTTGCCAGGTCTTATGTTTCAGCGCCGGATTAGCAAAACGTGCAATTAACTTATCCGCATATTGTGTTAAATCGACATCTTTAATCCGCAGTGTCGGCGCTTGCTCATCCAGCATTAATGTTCTGGCAGCATGGCGAAATGCGCGATCCTGCATGCAATCACTGATATGGGCGAATCCTGAGAGGTAACCCAGATAAGCGAGAAAAGAGTGGCTGCCATTAAGCATACGCAGTTTCATCTCTTCCCATGGCAGGACATCATTCACCATTTGTACACCTGCGACTTCCCAGGCAGGACGCCCAGCGACGAAGTTATCTTCCACCACCCACTGGATAAACGGTTCGCAGCTAATCGCGCAGGGATCATTTACCCCCAGATGCTGGCTGATTTCTGCCAGTGATTCGTCGGTTGCAGCCGGAACAATGCGGTCGACCATGGTTCCCGGAAAACTGACGTGTTCTTTTATCCACCCGGCGAGTTCTGGCGAACGTTTTTCTGCCATTCCCAGCACCGCGTTTTTCACCACATGGCCATTGTCGGGAATATTGTCGCAGGAGAGCACGGTAAACGGTGTAAGGCCGCGCTCACGGCGGCGTTTCAGTGCTTCGACGAGAATACCTGGCGCGGAGTGAGGTTCTTCAGGGGTTTGTAGATCGTGAATAATCCGCGGATTGCTGGTGTCGAGTGCACCGGTGGCCGGGTCAATACAATAGCCTTTTTCGGTAATCGTCAGGGAAACAATTGCCACCTGTGGCTCGCAAAATTTCTCAATAATTGCCGCTAAGGAATCCAGTTTTGCATTCAGGCATTCGTGAACGGCACCGACGATTATCGCCTGATTGCCGTCCGCACCTTTCTCCAGCACGGTATATAAATGGTTCTGTGCGCGGAGCTGGCTCATCAGTTGATCACCGCTGAACAAGCTGATTTCACAGATCCCCCAGTCGCCGCCCTGGGCATTCAGCACACGATCGGTCAGTAACGCCTGATGTGCGCGGTGAAAGGCTCCAAAGCCAAAATGAACGATACGTGATTGCAACTGCTGGCGATCGTAGCGTGGAGCGTGTACATGATGCGGGAGCGTAACGGAGGCGATTGTATTCATAGGAGTCACGTCTTAGTAACGATTAATTAACAATGACAGTGTAAAGTTATATGACAGCAATTGAAATTGGTCTGGATTGTTAATGCGATGAAGTGTGAGGGCGATCAATCAACGAGTGAATATTGCGGGCGTAAGGTGTTCAGGAAGCGCAAAATAGAAGATTGGTATAATAAATTAAAAAAGGGACAGCCTGAGCTATCCCTTTTCTGCATGCGGCTGAAGTTAGTCAGCACGCCCCATATAACGGCGTTCTTCGATATGGATACGAATTTTTTCGCCCGGGCTTAAGTATTCTGGTACCTGAATCACCAGACCAGTGCTCAATGTCGCCGGTTTGTTACGGGCGCTGGCAGATGCCCCTTTGATGCCTGGTGCGGTTTCAACGATTTCCAGATCAACGGTCTGCGGCAGCTCAAGCGCCAGCAGTTGACCGTCCCAGGTCAGCACCTGCATGTCCGGCATGCCGCCCTCTGGCATAAACAGCAACTCTTCTTCAATCTGATCTTTGGTGAAGGTATACGGGGTATAGTCTTCTTTATCCATAAAGACATATTCGTTGCCATCGACATAGGAGAAGTCAACGTAACGGCGGGTCAGCGTCACGGTGTCAACGATATCATCTCCTTTGAAACGCTCTTCTACTTTCAGCCCGGTACGGACATCAGAAAAACGCATTTTGTACAGCGTAGCGGCACCGCGGGCAGTGGGCGACTGAATATCAATGTCCTTAACCAGCAGCAGTTTGCCGTTGTAATTCAGTACCATACCTTTTTTAATTTCGTTCGCTCTTGGCATCGAAAAATTCCTGTAGTCGAAAATGTCAAAAATATCGCGACAAAGTACTCGCGACGGGCCTTTCGGGCAAGTGGTATTCGCACTTTTGCTAGTGCAAAAAAGGTGGTACTGTGCGCGCTCATCAATCCGGTGGTTAACCTTAAGAGAACAACGTATGGAATGCCGTCCGGGTTGCGGGGCGTGTTGCACTGCCCCTTCAATTTCCAGCCCTATTCCCGGTATGCCAGATGGCAAGCCCGCCAATACGCCCTGCATTCAGCTTGATGAACAGCAACGCTGTAAAATTTTCACCTCGCCACTGCGGCCGAAAGTCTGTGCAGGCTTACAAGCCAGCGCTGAAATGTGCGGTAACTCGCGTCAGCAGGCAATGACCTGGCTTATCGATCTGGAAATGCTGACCGCGCCTTAAACATCTTTAATCCGCAGTAAGCAAAACAGAGTGGCGATAATCATCACCATCGCAAACCAGAACACAGCGTGATAATTCCAGATCTCGGCGACGATGCCCGCCACTGATCCTGCGATGATCCAGCCCACGCGCGACGTGTTGGTATAGAGCGTGGTGGCTGAACCTGCCTGACCGGGCATCAAATCCTGAAAATAGAGCATCCCGATACCGCCCAGAATGCCAATAAAAATAGCATTTAGCAGCTGCAAGCCCAACAGAATGACAGGTGAATGCGCCATCAGCATTCCTGCGTAAAAACAGACGCCACCCACGGCAGCAACGCGCATTAAGAAACGCTTACCCAGACGTTTGGCGAAATATCCGGCAATCAACATGGTCGGGATTTCCAGCCCGGCGGCGGTCCCCATCATCACACCGGCCAGTTTCTCGGGAAGATGGAGTTCGTTGATAATAAATAGCGGCATGTTGATGATGTACAGGCTGTTCGAGCCCCACATCAATGTACAAATGACAAACAGCAGCAGCGTATCGCGACGGTTACGGCGCGGCGCTTCAACCGTGCCGGTCGCCAGCGGAAGCTCTTTTTGCATCGACGGTAAAAACAGCCACACCATCACGCCGCAAACAATAAATGCTACCGCTGCGCTCAGATACATTACCGTAAAGCTGAAACCCATCGCTAAGGCATAAGCCAGCGGTGGGCCAATGACCCATGCCAGTGAAACCTGAGCGCGTAAAAAAGAGCTGAACATCACCGCTTCACGTCCGGTTTTGTCGGCATGTTCACGGGCAAGGGCAAACATTTGCGGGTTAGCGGTCGAGCCAAAGCTGCTAAGAAAGACGCCAACGAATAGCAAAACAAAGTAGTTGCGATTCCAGGCAAAAAGGGTGCAGGCCAGCACGCCTAACAGGCAGCAAAAGACAATCAGCGATTTGCGATCGCCGCGCTTATCAGAGCGCCCGGCGAGAAACTGACTCACCAGAATCCCAATGACAGCGCTGCCGGTAAAGAAGAATCCCACCATCGCCGGACGGGCATGTACTTCATCGGTAAGAAAAATACTGAGTGTCGGGGTTTGCAGAGCGCCCGCAATACCGGTGAGAAAGGCAACGATTAAAAACGCCGTCGAGGTCAGGTCAAACGATTTCGCGCTGGAGACTGCGGGGGAGTTATGCATGCTGGTCGATCACTGGAAGAGGAAGACGCGGAGTTTACGCTGCTTGTCAGAAAATAAACAGACAGCGAAATCAAAAGCGCCACGAATAATCAAAATGCCATTTCACTGTTGCTGATTGGCTGCTGACGCTGCTGAAATGAAATTGCTGATAACGGATTTTCCCATCAGCAATTAGGAAAAATGACAAAAAATTGTGCAGCACATCAAACTTTTGCTCATAACTTTACGGCTTTCCTTGCGTGCTGAAACAGAAGTATTATGCTTTCTTGAAACGTTTCAGCGCGATCTTGTCTTTAACCCTAAGCCAGGTTGGCGCTTTTTTTCTCATAGAAGCTGAATCGTTTCAATTCAGCAAGAGAGGAGAACTATGTTCCAGTTATCCGTACAGGACATCCATCCGGGCGAAAAGGCCGGAGACAAAGAAGAGGCGATTCGCCAGGTCGCTGCGGCGCTGGTGCAGGCCGGTAATGTAGCAGAAGGCTACGTCAATGGCATGCTGGCGCGCGAACAGCAAACCTCAACGTTCCTCGGCAATGGTATTGCTATTCCACACGGCACTACCGACACCCGCGATCAGGTGCTGAAAACCGGCGTTCAGGTATTTCAGTTCCCGGAAGGCGTCACTTGGGGTGACGGTCAGGTAGCGTACGTAGCGATCGGTATTGCTGCCAGCTCGGATGAGCATCTGGGCCTGCTACGCCAGCTGACCCACGTACTGAGCGATGATTCCGTTGCTGAACAACTGAAGTCAGCAACAACAGCAGAAGAACTTCGCGCATTGCTGATGGGCGAAAAGCAGAGTGAGCAGCTGAAGCTCGACAACGAAATGCTGACGCTGGATATCGTCGCCAGCGATCTGCTGACTCTTCAGGCGCTGAACGCTGCGCGTCTGAAAGAGGCGGGGGCAGTTGACGCCACTTTCGTCACCAAAGCCATCAATGAACAACCGCTGAACCTCGGACAGGGTATCTGGCTGAGCGATAGCGCCGAAGGCAATCTGCGTAGCGCGATTGCGGTAAGCCGTGCGGCAAATGCTTTTGATGTGAACGGCGAAACGGCAGCCATGCTGGTGAGTGTGGCGATGAATGACGATCAGCCCATTGCGGTTCTTAAGCGTCTCGCTGATTTGTTGCTCGACAATAAAGCTGACCGCTTGCTGAAAGCGGATGCGGCAACGTTGCTGGCGCTGCTGACCAGCGATGATGCGCCGACCGACGACGTGTTAAGCGCGGAGTTTGTGGTGCGCAATGAACACGGCCTGCATGCTCGTCCAGGTACCATGCTGGTCAACACCATTAAACAATTTAACAGTGATATTACCGTGACAAATCTTGATGGCACCGGCAAACCGGCAAACGGACGTAGTCTGATGAAAGTTGTGGCACTTGGCGTTAAGAAAGGTCATCGCCTACGCTTTACCGCCCAGGGTGCAGATGCTGAACAGGCGCTGAAAGCAATCGGCGACGCTATCGCTGCTGGTCTTGGGGAGGGCGCATAATGAGCAGACGTGTTGCTACTATCACCCTTAATCCGGCTTATGACCTTGTTGGTTTCTGCCCGGAAATTGAACGCGGCGAAGTGAACCTGGTGAAAACCACCGGTCTGCATGCGGCGGGTAAAGGCATCAACGTGGCCAAAGTATTAAAAGACCTGGGAATTGATGTCACCGTTGGCGGCTTCCTCGGTAAAGACAATCAGGATGGTTTTCAGCAACTGTTCAGCGAGCTGGGCATTGCCAACCGTTTCCAGGTTGTACAGGGGCGCACCCGAATTAACGTTAAGCTGACGGAAAAAGACGGCGAAGTGACCGACTTCAACTTCTCGGGTTTTGAAGTCACTCCCGCCGACTGGGAACGCTTTGTGACTGATTCTCTGAGCTGGCTCGGTCAGTTCGATATGGTCTGTGTCAGCGGAAGCTTACCGTCAGGCGTCAGCCCGGAAGCGTTCACCGACTGGATGACTCGCCTGCGTAGTCAGTGCCCTTGCATTATCTTTGATAGTAGCCGTGAAGCGTTAGTAGCAGGTTTGAAAGCGGCACCGTGGCTGGTGAAACCTAACCGCCGCGAGCTGGAAATCTGGGCAGGCCGTAAACTGCCTGAAATGAAAGATGTGATTGAAGCTGCGCATGCGCTGCGTGAACAAGGTATTGCGCATGTCGTTATTTCACTGGGTGCCGAAGGCGCGCTTTGGGTTAATGCCTCCGGCGAATGGATCGCCAAACCACCGTCAGTCGATGTCGTAAGCACCGTTGGCGCAGGGGATTCTATGGTTGGTGGCCTGATTTATGGCTTGCTAATGCGTGAATCCAGTGAACACACACTGCGTCTGGCGACTGCTGTTGCAGCCCTGGCGGTAAGTCAAAGCAATGTGGGTATTACCGATCGTCCGCAGTTGGCCGCAATGATGGCGCGCGTCGACTTACAACCTTTTAACTGACAGCAGGAGAGGCATAATGAAAACGCTGCTGATTATTGACGCTAATCTCGGTCAGGCACGCGCCTATATGGCGAAGACCCTGCTGGGCGCGGCGGCGCGAAAAGCAAAACTGGAAATCATCGACAATCCGAACGACGCAGAAATGGCGATTGTTCTCGGTGATTCCATCCCGAATGACAGCGCGCTGAACGGTAAAAATGTCTGGCTGGGCGATATTTCCCGGGCAGTTGCGCACCCTGAGCTGTTCCTGAGTGAAGCCAAAGGCCATGCGAAACCTTACACTGCGCCGGTCGCTGCGACAGCACCGGTTGCCGCCAGCGGTCCGAAACGCGTAGTTGCGGTGACTGCTTGCCCGACTGGCGTAGCACACACCTTTATGGCGGCTGAAGCCATTGAAACCGAAGCGAAAAAACGTGGCTGGTGGGTGAAAGTTGAAACCCGTGGTTCTGTTGGTGCGGGTAATGCAATCACTCCCGAAGAAGTAGCCGCAGCGGATCTGGTGATTGTGGCGGCAGATATCGAAGTGGATCTGGCGAAATTTGCTGGTAAACCGATGTATCGTACCTCTACCGGTCTGGCGCTGAAGAAAACCGCGCAGGAACTGGATAAAGCGGTTGCTGAAGCAACGCCGTATGAACCGGCGGGCAAAGCTCAAACGGCGACCTCTGAAGGTAAGAAAGAGAGTGCAGGCGCATACCGTCACTTGCTGACGGGCGTCTCTTACATGCTGCCGATGGTCGTTGCAGGTGGTCTGTGTATCGCGCTTTCTTTTGCTTTTGGTATCGAAGCGTTTAAAGAGCCGGGTACGTTGGCAGCGGCGCTGATGCAGATTGGTGGTGGTTCAGCCTTTGCGCTGATGGTGCCGGTACTGGCAGGTTACATTGCCTTCTCCATTGCCGATCGTCCGGGTCTCACGCCGGGTCTGATTGGCGGTATGCTGGCGGTCAGCACCGGTTCTGGCTTCATTGGCGGTATTATTGCGGGCTTCCTGGCTGGTTACATTGCGAAGTTAATCAGTACGCAACTGAAACTGCCACAGAGTATGGAGGCGCTGAAACCGATCCTGATCATTCCGCTAATTTCCAGTCTGGTGGTCGGTCTGGCGATGATCTACCTGATCGGTAAACCGGTTGCTGGCATTCTCGAAGGGTTGACTCACTGGCTGCAGACCATGGGGACTGCGAATGCGGTTCTGCTGGGGGCGATCCTCGGTGGCATGATGTGTACTGACATGGGCGGTCCGGTAAATAAAGCAGCGTACGCATTCGGTGTGGGTCTGCTGAGTACTCAAACCTATGGCCCGATGGCGGCGATTATGGCGGCAGGTATGGTGCCACCGCTGGCAATGGGTCTGGCAACAATGGTGGCGCGTCGCAAATTTGACAAAGCGCAGCAGGAAGGTGGCAAAGCCGCTCTGGTTCTTGGTCTGTGCTTTATTTCGGAAGGTGCAATTCCGTTTGCTGCTCGTGATCCGATGCGTGTGCTGCCGTGTTGTATCGTTGGTGGGGCGCTGACTGGCGCAATCTCAATGGCGATTGGTGCGAAACTGATGGCACCGCACGGTGGTCTGTTTGTTCTGCTGATTCCTGGCGCTATTACGCCGGTACTGGGTTACCTGGTAGCAATTATTGCCGGTACGCTGGTGGCGGGTTTGGCCTATGCCTTCCTGAAACGTCCGGAAGTGGACGCAGTAGCGAAAGCCGCGTAATAAAAGGTGTGTTACAGGGCAGAAATTTACTGCCCTGTATCATTGGATGAGCGCAAAGAGAATGACCGGTTTGTGAATGTAATTTTATGAATTTAAATGGTTTTATCTTTCAGTAGAAACCTGAAACGTTCATCAAACACTAAGGTTATTTCCTCAAGGGCAGCTTCTTTTCTGCCCTTTTTTAGTGTTCATGTTCTGTGCATCCCGTCACAAATTCCTCGCTTTTGTAATTCAGGCATTTAATCGCATTTTGTGAGCCTGCTCAAATCTGCCCGCTTTGCCTCTCTGGCGGCAATTTACTTTACGTAAAACATGCATACTATGAGCACATGTTTAAATATGAACACATGTTTAAACCGTCTTTGCAGTATCTATATCCTTGTGGATTGACAGGGTTGGTAATTTTTTACCAGAGGACGTGCTATGCGCGAAAAGGATTATGTCGTAATTATAGGTTCGGCGAATATTGATGTCGCCGGATATTCACATGAATCATTAAATTATGCGGATTCAAATCCAGGTAAAATAAAATTTACACCTGGTGGAGTAGGGCGAAATATTGCACAAAACCTGGCGTTGCTGGGTAACAAAGCCTGGTTACTGAGCGCAGTAGGTAGTGATTTTTATGGTCAATCGCTGCTAACGCAAACCAATCAATCTGGCGTTTATGTCGATAAATGCCTGATTGTGCCGGGAGAAAATACGTCGAGTTATTTATCATTACTCGATAATACCGGTGAAATGCTGGTTGCTATAAATGACATGAATATTAGCAACGCTATTACAGCTGAATATCTCGCACAGCACCGTGAATTTATTCAGAGGGCAAAGGTCATTGTCGCGGACTGTAATATCAGTGAAGAGGCACTGGCATGGATTCTGGATAATGCTGCCAACGTACCCGTATTTGTCGATCCGGTTTCAGCGTGGAAATGTGTCAAAGTGCGCGACCGTCTAAATCAGATCCACACTCTCAAGCCAAACCGCCTTGAAGCGGAAACCCTGAGTGGGATTGCGCTGTCAGGGCGTGAAGATGTGGCAAAGGTTGCCGCCTGGTTCCATCAACATGGCCTGAACCGACTGGTATTGAGCATGGACGGCGACGGCGTTTATTACAGTGATATCAGCGGTGAAAGTGGTTGGTCTGCGCCGATCAAAACCAATGTTATTAATGTTACCGGAGCGGGCGATGCCATGATGGCGGGACTTGCTTCGTGTTGGGTAGACGGAATGCCGTTTGCCGAATCTGTTCGTTTCGCACAGGGATGTTCGTCAATGGCGCTCTCCTGTGAATACACCAATAACCCCGATTTATCGATTGCCAACGTTATATCGTTAGTGGAGAACGCAGAATGTCTGAATTAAAAATTTCCCCTGAATTATTACAAATTTCCCCGGAAGTGCAGGACGCTTTAAAAAACAAAAAACCGGTTGTGGCGCTGGAATCGACCATTATTTCTCACGGGATGCCGTTCCCACAAAATGCCCAGACCGCAATTGAAGTAGAAGAAACTATTCGTAAACAGGGCGCAGTACCTGCCACTATCGCCATTATTGGCGGCGTGATGAAAGTGGGTTTAAGCAAAGAAGAAATTGAATTACTGGGTCGTGAAGGGCATAACGTGACCAAAGTTAGTCGTCGCGATTTACCTTTTGTTGTTGCCGCCGGAAAAAATGGCGCAACCACTGTGGCTTCAACGATGATTATTGCGGCGCTTGCCGGAATTAAAGTATTTGCCACCGGGGGAATTGGTGGTGTTCATCGCGGGGCGGAACATACCTTCGATATTTCTGCCGATTTGCAAGAACTGGCAAATACTAATGTCACCGTTGTTTGTGCCGGGGCGAAATCTATTCTCGATTTAGGATTAACCACTGAGTATTTAGAAACCTTCGGTGTGCCGTTAATTGGCTATCAGACTAAAGCGCTGCCTGCGTTTTTCTGCCGCACCAGCCCGTTTGACGTCAGCATTCGTCTCGACAGCGCCAGCGAAATTGCCCGTGCAATGGCGGTGAAATGGCAAAGCGGGCTGAACGGTGGCCTCGTGGTAGCGAACCCGATCCCGGAACAGTTTGCTATGCCGGAACACACTATCAATGCGGCGATCGATCAGGCGGTAGCTGAAGCTGAAGCGCAGGGTGTTATTGGTAAAGAAAGTACGCCATTCCTGCTGGCGCGCGTTGCTGAACTGACCGGCGGTGACAGCCTGAAATCCAACATCCAACTGGTGTTCAACAACGCCATTCTGGCGAGTGAAATTGCCAAAGAATACCAGCGTCTCGCGGGTTAATTTCTGACGGGCAGAAAGCCGTCGCCCGTACTCATCAAACATACCAAAACCTGGCGCTGACGCCGGGTTTACTGGCATGAAGGGAAAATCATTATGGACATAATGAGAAGTGTTGTGGGGATGGTGGTGTTACTGGCAATAGCATTTCTGTTGTCGGTAAATAAAAAGAGCATCAGTTTGCGCACGGTTGGAGCCGCACTGCTGCTGCAAATCGCTATTGGTGGCATCATGCTCTATTTTCCGCCGGGAAAATGGGCAGTAGAACAGGCGGCATTAGGCGTTCATAAAGTGATGTCTTACAGTGATGCCGGTAGCGCCTTCATTTTTGGTTCGCTGGTCGGGCCGAAAATGGATGTCCTCTTTGACGGTGCGGGTTTTATCTTCGCCTTTCGCGTACTCCCGGCGATTATCTTCGTCACTGCGCTCATTAGTCTGCTGTACTACATTGGCGTGATGGGGCTGCTGATTCGCATCCTTGGCAGCATTTTCCAGAAAGCCCTCAACATCAGCAAAATCGAATCTTTTGTTGCGGTTACCACTATTTTCCTCGGGCAAAATGAGATCCCGGCGATCGTTAAACCGTTTATCGATCGCATGAATCGCAACGAGTTGTTTACCGCAATTTGTAGCGGGATGGCGTCCATTGCTGGTTCGATGATGATTGGTTATGCCGGAATGGGCGTACCAATTGACTACCTGTTAGCGGCATCGCTGATGGCGATCCCCGGCGGTATTTTGTTTGCACGTATTCTTAGTCCGGCAACCGAGCCTTCGCAGGTCACATTTGAAAATCTGTCGTTCAGTGAAACGCCGCCAAAAAGCTTTATCGAAGCGGCGGCGAGCGGTGCGATGACCGGGTTGAAAATCGCCGCCGGTGTGGCGACGGTGGTAATGGCGTTTGTCGCAATTATTGCGCTGATTAATGGCATTATCGGCGGAATTGGCGGCTGGTTTGGTTTTACCAATGCTTCTCTGGAAAGTATTTTTGGCTATGTGCTGGCACCGCTGGCGTGGATCATGGGTGTGGACTGGAGTGATGCCAACCTTGCGGGTAGCCTGATTGGGCAGAAACTGGCGATTAACGAATTCGTCGCTTACCTGAGTTTCTCCCCATACCTGCAAACGGGCGGCACGCTGGAAGTGAAAACCATTGCGATTATCTCCTTTGCGCTTTGTGGTTTTGCTAACTTTGGTTCTATCGGTGTTGTCGTTGGGGCATTTTCGGCTATTTCGCCAAAACGTGCTCCGGAAATCGCCCAGCTTGGTTTACGGGCGCTGGCAGCAGCAACGCTTTCCAACCTGATGAGCGCGACCATTGCCGGGTTCTTTATTGGTTTAGCTTGAGTTTCATTGCCGGATGTACTCGCTTATTAAGCGTTGCATCCGGCAATCGCGCTATTGCAAATAATTTTTACTGCATCATCCCGGAGAATTTATTCTCCGGGTCCATCTCCAGCGCCAGCCCTGACAACTGCTTTCTGTTTTTAATTAGATATCCTTTCTTGCTTTTAATTAATAAACCGTCGTGAATGAATTGCGCGAGAACATATAAAAGATGTCGATAAGAAACGCCTAAATACTCTGCCGCTTGCGTATGCTTTTCGTGATAAAGATCACCTTCTTGTGAGAGTAATATAAATGCTGCCAGGCGATTCACTAACGGAAATGATTGATTCTGAGTTAAAGAAACAATATTGCGATAATTTTTATGGCTTAAAGAAACGCAGAGCTTTCGTAAAAATAGGGTATCGTTTAATAATAGCGGACGGTAATGTTTCATAGGGAGCGCAAGGCACCAACACTCTTCAATCGCCTGTACTGCACGTGGTTCATGGTCTTTATCGATTAACTCAATCTCGCCAATAAAACAGGGGGCGGCAAAGAAATCGATCAGCGACACGCGACCATTAGCTAGCGTGGCGTAAAGCCTGGCGCGGCCTCGCGTCAGGTAAAACAGCCAGGACGGCTGTTGCCCTTCCTGCACAATGTAGTCACGCGCTAAAAAATGAAACAGCCGCGTATCGGCTGAAACATCCGTTAAAAAGCAATCCTTAAACGCGGATTCACTCATCAATTGCAGCTTAAGATCATTATTGTGGATTTCTTTCACGATGTTTATCCGCTGTGAGATTTCTCATATTTAGCATACGTACGCTGTTGTTAAGATTCAATCATCGGCCCGGTCGAATTTTCTTTGCTGTAGAAAAAATAACGCAACTGGAAACAGAGGAAATAAACAATGGAAAAGAGAAAAATTATTCTGGATTGTGATCCGGGTCATGATGATGCTATTGCAATGATGATGGCAGCGAAACATCCGGCAATAGATTTATTAGGCATCACTATTGTAGCGGGTAATCAGACGCTTGATAAAACATTAATTAATGGCCTGAATGTTTGCCAGAAACTGGATATTAATGTTCCGGTTTATGCGGGGATGCCGCAGCCCATTATGCGTCAACAAATCGTTGCCGATAATATTCACGGTGAAACCGGACTGGATGGCCCGGTATTCGAGCCGCTGACCCGCCAGGCAGAAAGTACCCACGCGGTGAAATACATCATTGATACCCTGATGGCAAGCGATGGCGATATCACTCTGGTGCCGGTTGGTCCGTTGTCAAATATCGCGGTGGCAATGCGTATGCAACCCGCAATCCTGCCGAAAATCCGTGAAATTGTGCTAATGGGCGGCGCTTACGGTACTGGCAACTTCACCCCATCTGCCGAGTTCAACATCTTTGCTGACCCGGAAGCGGCGCGTGTGGTGTTCACCTCCGGCGTTCCATTAGTAATGATGGGCCTCGATCTCACCAACCAGACCGTTTGCACCCCGGATGTGATTGCTCGGATGGAAAGGGCAGGCGGCCCTGCCGGAGAGCTGTTCAGCGACATCATGAACTTCACTCTCAAAACCCAGTTCGAAAACTACGGCCTGGCTGGCGGCCCGGTGCACGACGCCACCTGCATCGGTTATCTGATTAACCCTGATGGCATTAAAACCCAGGAGATGTACGTCGAAGTGGACGTCAACAGTGGCCCTTGCTATGGGCGTACCGTCTGCGACGAGCTGGGCGTTCTTGGCAAGCCCGCTAATACCAAAGTCGGCATCACTATTGATACCGACTGGTTCTGGGGCTTAGTCGAAGAGTGCGTGCGCGGCTACATCAAAACCCATTAAGTGTTGATAACAAGCCGGGTCAGTATCGCAAGATGCAGGCCCGGCTATTTCTGAGGGGCAGAAAGCCGTCGCCCAATATGACATGAAGAGATAATAACTATGGATGTCATGAGAAGTGTTCTGGGAATGGTGGTATTGCTGACGATTGCGTTTTTACTGTCAGTAAACAAGAAGAAGATCAGCCTGCGTACCGTTGGCGCGGCGTTAGTGTTACAGGTCGTGATTGGCGGCATTATGCTTTGGTTACCGCCAGGGCGTTGGGTCGCTGAAAAAGTCGCTTTTGGCGTGCATAAAGTGATGGCGTACAGCGACGCGGGTAGCGCATTTATCTTCGGTTCTCTGGTCGGACCGAAAATGGACACCTTATTTGATGGCGCAGGATTTATCTTTGGTTTCAGGGTGTTACCGGCAATTATCTTCGTCACCGCGCTGGTGAGTATTCTCTACTACATCGGTGTGATGGGGATCTTAATTCGCATTCTCGGCGGTATATTCCAGAAAGCATTAAATATCAGCAAGATCGAGTCATTCGTCGCGGTCACTACCATTTTCCTCGGGCAAAACGAAATTCCGGCAATCGTCAAACCCTTTATCGATCGGCTGAATCGCAATGAGTTATTTACAGCGATTTGTAGTGGCATGGCCTCAATTGCTGGTTCGACGATGATTGGTTACGCCGCACTGGGCGTGCCTGTGGAATATTTGCTGGCGGCATCGTTAATGGCGATCCCCGGCGGGATCTTGTTTGCCCGCATGCTAAGCCCGGCTACGGAATCTTCACAGGTTTCCTTTAATAACCTCTCTTTCACCGAAACACCGCCAAAAAGCATTATTGAAGCCGCCGCGACAGGGGCGGTGACCGGGCTGAAAATCGCTGCGGGTGTGGCAACAGTGGTGATGGCATTTGTTGCCATCATTGCGTTAATTAACGGTATTATCGGCGGCGTTGGCGGCTGGTTTGGTTTTGAACATGCCTCGCTGGAGTCCATTTTAGGTTACCTGCTGGCCCCACTGGCGTGGGTAATGGGTGTTGACTGGACTGATGCGAATCTTGCCGGGAGTTTGATTGGACAGAAACTGGCAATAAATGAATTTGTCGCTTATCTCAATTTCTCACCCTATCTGCAAACGGCTGGCACTCTGGATGCTAAAACCGTGGCGATTATTTCCTTCGCGTTGTGCGGTTTCGCTAACTTTGGTTCTATCGGGGTGGTGGTGGGGGCGTTTTCTGCGGTTGCGCCACACCGTGCGCCGGAAATTGCCCAGCTTGGTTTACGCGCGCTGGCGGCGGCGACACTTTCTAACCTGATGAGTGCCACAATTGCAGGATTCTTTATTGGTTTAGCGTAGTGTGCGATTTATGAGCCGGATAAGATGCGGTCAAGCGTCGAATCCGGCAACATTGTTACACCATTGGCACTAATGAAAGCGCGTTATCGGCAGACAGGGTAGGGTTGTTTAAGCTGCCGCTGGCGCGTGAAATTGCCGCGCAGGCCATCGCAAAACGGGCGCTGTCACGGAAATTGTTTCCTTCCAGAAAGCTATATACCAGGCCCGCCATAAAACCATCGTCAGCACCAAAACTGTCTACTGTCGTATGCGCTGGTGCGGTCAGCAAAAATTGTTCTCCATCCTTTTCGCTGCAATAAACTGACTCATCGGGCAAATAAACAAACAGTTGCTGAACACCTTGCTGATGCAACGCATTCACTGCAGCATTACGGTCAGCATCGCTGGTGATCGCCTGTCCCCATAAAATTTCCAGCTCCGGTAAAGTGGGTTTCAGGGTGTGAATATGCGCCAGCCAGTGTTTGATTTTGCCCGCTTTGAATTCTGAAACGGTATCGACAAACACCGGGATCTCACCAGCGAGGGTAAAGACCCATTCCAGCGCCTCGGCTGTCAGGTTGCAATCAGCCAGTACCACGCCCGCATGACGAAGTAAATCGCGCGACCCGTTCAATAATTGCGGCGATAACTGTTCCAGCAGATGGGTATCGTTAATCGCCAGCACGGTTTCATCGTCTCGATTGGCAATTGCCAGATACGTCGATGTGCTTTGACCATGTAAACGAACGCAGCCGGAGACATTCACGCCGGCGCGGCGCGTTTCTTCCAGGAGCATTTCGCCATAAAAGTCATCGCCAATCACTGAAAGCAAATGGACGTCGCGGCCTAACAGCGCCAGATTGTGGGCGATATTGCGTCCAACGCCGCCTGCCGAGCAATGAATTGTACCGGGATGAGAAGCCGCTTGCGGGTAATGGATATCCGCCATCCCGCGAATATCCATATTGATTGTCCCCACCACTACGCAGTATTCCTGCTCGGTGAGAATGTAACCTTTGCCTTTAATCCGGCCTTTGCGCATTAAATCCATAATATGCGCCGCAACGCGCGAACGACTGATTTGCAGCATGTCCGCAATTTCGTTCTGCTGAATCAGCGGGTTACGCCGTAAAATTGCAAGGATCTCCTTTTCCCGGTTATTCATCTTCAGGCTACCGCTTTTTCAGTTTGTTGCGCTTTCAGCCAGGCGATCTCTTCTGCCCAGATATCCGGGTTGATGGTTTCAAGGATCAGCGGAATGCCGTCGAAACGGTCGTCCTGCATGATCCAGCGGAACGCATCATGACCGATATTACCTTCACCGAGGCTATGATGGCGGTCAACGCGGCTGCCAAAGGTGCTTTTCGCATCGTTAAGGTGCATCCCGCGCAGATACTTAAAGCCGACAATACGGGCAAAATCAGCGAACGTTTTCTCGCATTCGGCTGGAGTACGCAAATCATACCCGGCAGCGAAAGCATGGCAGGTATCAATGCAGACGCCGACACGGGATTTATCTTCCACGCCGTCGATAATCGCCGCGAGATGTTCGAATTTAAACCCTAAGTTACTGCCCTGACCGGCGGTGTTTTCAATCACCGCGGTCACACCTTGAGTTTTATCCAGCGCAATGTTGATGGATTCGGCAATACGCGCAAGGCAATCCTCTTCTGAAATCTGCATCAGATGGCTGCCAGGGTGGAAATTGAGCAAAGAAAGCCCCAGCTGTTCGCAACGCTGCATTTCATCTATAAAGGCATCGCGCGATTTTTCCAGAGCTTCAGTGACCGGATGTCCGAGGTTAATCAGATAGCTGTCGTGGGGAAGAATTTGCGCCGATGTGTAGTGATATTTTTCACAGGCGGCTTTGAATTCATCGATGGTTTGCGTCGTGAGCGGTGCGGCACGCCACTGACGTTGGTTTTTGGTGAACAAGGCAAACGCGGTTGCGTCGATTTCGGCGGCGCGAATTGCGGCATTTGCCAGACCGCCAGCAGCACTAACGTGCGCTCCAATGTATTTCATGCGAGGACTCCTGTTAAACCCGCTGGAGGAAAACGGTAATGATAGCGGGTTAACAGGAGCAAGATGTAGTGGTTTATGCGATGACGCTTTGAATCACATAGTTAATCGCACCACCACCAACAATCAGCCAGGCAAACAGTACCAGTGCCATCAGCAGAGGTTTCGCCCCGGCTTTTTTCAGCGCGCTGACGTGAGTGGTCAGGCCCAGCGCCGCCATCGCCATTGCCAGCAGGAAGGTATCCAGCGTTACCAGCATGTTCACCACGCTCTGCGGTAACAGGTGGAACGAGTTAAAGATGGCAACTACGATGAACAAGATGGCAAACCACGGAATAGTGATTTTGCTTTTCTCGCCGCTGTTCGCCCCAGACAGCTGTTTAACACGCGCCGCCAGCAGGATGAGGAACGGAGCCAGCATCATCACGCGCAGCATTTTGGAAATAACTGCTGCGTTTTCCGCATCCGGGCTGATGGCATGACCTGCCGCCACCACCTGCGCCACTTCGTGCACAGTAGAACCAATGTAGATACCGAAAGTTTCCGGACTAAACCATTGAGACATCAGCGGATATATCGCCGGGTAGAGGAAAATCGCGACGGTCCCGAAGATAACAACGGTTGCAACAGCCACGGTTACTTTACTGGCTTCCGCTTTCACTACCGGCTCAGTCGCCAGTACCGCGGCAGCACCACAGATACTGCTACCGGCACCGATCAACCAGCTGGTGTGCTTATCCAGACCAAACACTTTCTGCCCCAGGAAGCAAGCCAGCAGGAAGGTACTGGACAGCGTCAACACGTCAATGATGATCCCACTGATACCGACATCGGCAATTTGCGAGAACGTCAGACGGAAGCCATAAAGAATGATACCCAGACGTAATAAATATTGCTTGGCAAACAGCACACCACCGTCACAGCTTTTCCAGATGTGCGGATAGATGGTGTTGCCTAAAACCATCCCCAACAAGATTGCGAGGGTGAGGGCACTAAACCCGGCACCCGCAACCGCGGGAATGGAACCACCCCACAGGGCGACCCCGGTGATAACTGCACTCAGGGCTAACCCCGGAATAAAATGCCACAGTGTACGATGTTGTTTCTGTAAGGTGATATTCGTCATAACCCTCTCCTTTAACCGGGCATAAGGTTACGACTAACTGGTTTAAAAATAAAATTGATTATATATTTATAATTAATCTTTATAAGTGGTAAGCGACTATGCACATCACCCTCCGGCAGTTGGAAGTTTTTGCAGAAGTATTGAAAAGTGGATCAACCACTCAGGCGTCGGTGATGCTGGCGTTGTCGCAATCAGCAGTGAGCGCAGCCTTGACCGACCTGGAAGGGCAGCTTGGCGTTCAACTGTTTGATCGCGTGGGGAAAAGACTGGTTGTTAATGAACACGGGCGGCTGCTCTATCCGCGTGCGTTGGCATTGCTTGAACAGGCGGTTGAAATCGAACAACTGTTTCGCGAAGACAACGGCGCGATTCGTATCTATGCCAGTAGTACCATCGGTAACTACATTCTGCCTGCAGTTATCGCCCGTTATCGCCATGATTATCCGCAGTTGCCGATTGAACTTAGCGTTGGGAACAGCCAGGACGTGATGCAAGCGGTGCTGGATTTCCGCGTTGATATTGGCTTTATTGAAGGACCGTGCCACAGCACTGAAATCATTTCTGAACCGTGGCTGGAAGACGAGCTGGTGGTTTTCGCCGCGCCGACTTCGCCATTGGCTCGTGGTCCGGTCACCTTAGAACAGCTGGCCGCTGCGCCGTGGATCCTGCGTGAACGCGGCTCCGGCACGCGGGAGATTGTCGATTATCTGTTGCTGTCACATTTACCGAAGTTTGAGATGGCGATGGAATTAGGTAACTCCGAGGCAATCAAACATGCGGTGCGTCATGGGTTGGGAATTAGTTGCCTGTCGCGACGGGTGATTGAAGATCAATTGCAGGCAGGCACATTAAGTGAAGTTGCGGTCCCTCTGCCGCGCCTGATGCGTACGTTGTGGCGTATACATCATCGGCAAAAACACCTTTCCAACGCGCTACGGCGCTTTCTGGACTATTGCGATCCCGCGAATGTACCGCGTTAAGTTGCTGTACAAGAACATGCTGGTGCTGTGTCGATTTCGTGACGCAGCGCCCTCAGCATGCATTCGCCAGAAAAGAGATTGGCTGCTTTACTTATAATCCCTGGGCGATCATGAAGGTGTCTTATAACCGTGTATTTCTGCCGGAAGGATTGCCAATCGTCTGCTACAATCGCGCCTCATTTTTTAGATGGATAGCATTTTTGTATGGTTTCCGAAACTAAAACCACAGAAGCGCCGGGCTTACGCCGTGAATTAAAGGCGCGTCACCTGACGATGATTGCCATTGGTGGTTCCATCGGTACAGGTCTTTTTGTTGCCTCTGGCGCAACGATTTCTCAGGCAGGTCCGGGCGGGGCATTGCTCTCGTATATGTTGATTGGCCTGATGGTTTACTTCCTGATGACCAGTCTCGGTGAACTGGCTGCATATATGCCGGTTTCCGGTTCGTTTGCCACTTATGGTCAGAACTATGTTGAAGAAGGCTTTGGCTTCGCGCTGGGCTGGAACTACTGGTACAACTGGGCGGTGACTATCGCCGTTGACCTGGTTGCAGCTCAGCTGGTCATGAGCTGGTGGTTCCCGGATACACCGGGCTGGATCTGGAGTGCGCTGTTCCTCGGCGTTATCTTCCTGCTGAACTACATCTCAGTTCGCGGCTTTGGTGAAGCGGAATACTGGTTCTCACTGATCAAAGTCACGACAGTTATTGTCTTTATCATCGTTGGCGTGCTGATGATTATCGGTATCTTCAAAGGCGCGCAGCCTGCGGGCTGGAGCAACTGGACAATCGGGGAAGCGCCGTTTGCTGGTGGTTTTGCGGCGATGATCGGCGTAGCTATGATTGTCGGCTTCTCTTTCCAGGGAACCGAGCTGATCGGTATTGCTGCAGGCGAGTCCGAAGATCCGGCGAAAAACATTCCACGTGCGGTACGTCAGGTGTTCTGGCGAATCCTGTTGTTCTATGTGTTCGCGATCCTGATTATCAGCCTGATTATTCCGTACACCGATCCGAGCCTGCTGCGTAACGATGTTAAAGACATCAGCGTTAGTCCGTTCACCCTGGTGTTCCAGCACGCGGGCCTGCTCTCTGCGGCGGCGGTGATGAACGCAGTTATTCTGACGGCGGTGCTGTCAGCGGGTAACTCCGGTATGTATGCGTCTACTCGTATGCTGTACACCCTGGCGTGTGACGGTAAAGCGCCGCGCATTTTCGCTAAACTGTCGCGTGGTGGCGTGCCGCGTAATGCGCTGTATGCGACGACGGTGATTGCCGGTCTGTGCTTCCTGACCTCCATGTTTGGCAACCAGACGGTATACCTGTGGCTGCTGAACACCTCCGGGATGACCGGTTTTATCGCCTGGCTGGGGATTGCCATTAGCCACTATCGCTTCCGTCGCGGTTACGTATTGCAGGGACACGACATTAACGATCTGCCGTACCGTTCAGGTTTCTTCCCACTGGGGCCGATCTTCGCATTCATTCTGTGTCTGATTATCACTTTGGGCCAGAACTACGAAGCGTTCCTTAAAGATACCATTGACTGGGGCGGCGTAGCGGCAACGTATATTGGTATCCCGCTGTTCCTGATTATTTGGTTCGGCTACAAGCTGATTAAAGGAACCCACTTCGTACGCTACAGCGAAATGAAGTTCCCGCAGAACGATAAGAAATAAGTTTCTCCCTTCCTTGCTAAGCCCTCTCAACCGAGAGGGCTTTTTCAATTCCATTTCCCTGACAAATCATGCGGATATAAAATTTAACATTTGGATTGATAATTGTTATCGTTTGCATTATCGTTACGCCACAATCAAAAAAGGCTGACAAATCAGAGGCTGGTCCGGTTTTCTGGGATGATCACCTGCATACAAATAAGTCCACCGCGATGCTGCCGTACGCAAGGGGACGTGAAGAAGATGTGAGCGATAACCCATTTTATTTTCGTAGTTACCTCATGGAGATATGGAATGTTTAGGTTGAACCCTTTCGTACGGGTCGGGCTGTGTTTGTCCGCTATTTCTTGTGCATGGCCTGTGTTAGCGGTCGATGATGATGGCGAAACGATGGTTGTCACTGCATCTTCCGTTGAACAAAACCTTAAAGATGCACCCGCCAGTATCAGCGTCATTACCCAGGAAGACCTGCAGCGAAAACCGGTACAGAATCTGAAGGATGTCCTCAAAGAAGTGCCTGGCGTACAACTGACGAACGAAGGGGATAACCGTAAGGGCGTTAGTATTCGTGGTCTGGACAGCAGCTACACCCTGATTCTTGTCGACGGTAAACGCGTTAACTCCCGCAATGCCGTCTTCCGCCACAATGATTTCGATCTGAACTGGATCCCGGTCGATTCCATCGAACGTATTGAAGTGGTCCGTGGCCCGATGTCGTCGCTGTACGGTTCCGATGCGCTCGGCGGTGTAGTGAATATCATCACCAAAAAAATCGGTCAGAAATGGTCGGGTACCGTTACCGTCGATACCACCATTCAGGAACATCGCGATCGCGGTGATACCTATAACGGTCAGTTCTTTACCAGTGGACCATTAATTGATGGTGTGCTGGGAATGAAAGCTTACGGCAGCCTGGCAAAACGTGAAAAGGATGACCCGCAAAACTCAACGACCACCGATACCGGAGAAACGCCGCGTATTGAAGGATTCTCCAGCCGCGACGGCAATGTCGAATTTGCCTGGACACCGAATCAAAATCACGATTTTACTGCCGGATACGGTTTCGACCGTCAGGATCGTGATTCCGACTCGCTGGACAAAAACCGCCTGGAACGCCAGAACTACTCCGTCAGCCATAATGGGCGTTGGGATTACGGCACCAGCGAACTGAAATACTACGGTGAGAAAGTCGAGAACAAAAACCCTGGCAACAGCAGCCCGATAACTTCCGAAAGCAATACGGTCGACGGCAAATACACGTTGCCGCTGACGGCGATTAATCAGTTTCTCACGGTTGGCGGTGAATGGCGTCACGACAAACTTAGCGATGCGGTGAACCTGACCGGGGGAACCAGCTCCAAAACGTCTGCCAGCCAGTACGCGCTGTTTGTGGAAGATGAATGGCGGATCTTCGAGCCGCTGGCGCTGACGACCGGCGTGCGTATGGACGATCACGAAACCTACGGTGAACACTGGAGTCCGCGTGCCTACCTGGTTTATAACGCCACCGACACCGTAACGGTGAAAGGGGGCTGGGCGACGGCATTTAAAGCACCTTCTCTGTTGCAACTTAGCCCTGACTGGACGAGCAATTCCTGCCGTGGCGCATGTAAGATTGTGGGTAGCCCGGATCTGAAACCAGAAACCAGCGAAAGTTGGGAGCTGGGGCTGTACTACATGGGTGAAGAAGGCTGGCTGGAAGGGGTTGAATCCAGCGTTACCGTTTTCCGTAACGATGTGAAAGATCGTATCAGCATCAGCCGTACGTCTGACGTCAATGCTGCACCGGGCTACCAAAACTTTGTTGGTTTTACAGCGAACGGTGTGCCGGTATTTAGCTACTACAACGTTAACAAAGCACGTATTCAGGGCGTGGAAACCGAGCTGAAAATTCCGTTCAACGATGAATGGAAACTGTCACTCAACTACACCTACAACGATGGTCGTGATGTCAGCAACGGCGAAAACAAACCGCTATCCGATCTGCCGTTCCATACCGCCAACGGTACGCTGGACTGGAAACCGCTGGCGCTGGAAGACTGGTCATTCTATGTTTCTGGTCACTATACCGGGCAGAAACGAGCCGACAGCGCGACGGCTAAAACACCGGGCGGTTATACCATCTGGAATACCGGCGCGGCCTGGCAGGTGACTAAAGACGTCAAACTGCGCGCAGGCGTGCTGAACCTTGGCGACAAGGATCTCAGTCGTGACGACTACAGCTATAACGAAGACGGACGTCGTTACTTTATGGCAGTGGATTATCGCTTCTGATGAGAAGATGCCCGGCGAACCGGGCGGACTTTCACTTCAGTAAATACTGCGCATGGAAGCGCAGGTGATCCTCTATAAAAGAGGCGATGAAGTAGTAACTGTGATCATATCCCGGCTGAATACGCAGCGTCATCGGCCACGCTTTCTGGCGCGCGGCTTCTGCCAGAACTGCGGGTTGCAACTGATCGGCAAGAAACTGATCATTATCGCCCTGATCGATAAGCGTCGGGATCGCATCCTGCGCGTTACTGGCATACATCAGCGCGCAACTGTCCCATTCCAGCCATGCATTTTTGTCCTCACCTAAATAGCGGCTAAACGCTTTGATTCCCCACGGGACGCTGCACGGATTCACAATTGGCGCAAAGGCGGAAACGCTGGTGTATTTGCCCGGGTTTTTCAGCGCCATAATCAGCGCACCGTGACCACCCATTGAATGACCGCTAATAGCGCAGCGGTCGCTGACATTAAATTGCGACTGAACCAGCGCCGGTAATTCATCGCGCAGATAATCATACATCCGGTAATGCGTCGCCCACGGCGGTTGCGTGGCATTAAGATAAAAGCCTGCGCCCTGGCCTAAATCGTAGCCATCGTCGTTGGCAACCTTTTCGCCGCGCGGGCTGGTGTCTGGCATCACCAGTACAATCCCCAGTTCTGCCGCCACGCGCTGGGCACCCGCCTTGGTGGTGAAGTTCTCGTCATTGCAGGTTAATCCGGAAAGCCAGTACAGCACTGGTGGCGGGGTGTGATCACGAGGGGGGGGGAGAAAGATACTGAACGTCATCGGGCAGTTTAAGGTACTGGAGTCGTGTCGCCAGCGTTGCTGCCAGCCTTCAAAACAGCGGTGCTCTTCGAGCATTTCCATGCGTGGCTCCTTGTTGTGTTGTTTGCAATTTCTTCATCATACCGTTTATTCAATGTGCTGTGAGTAACTTTCACTTCCGTATTTGCATAACGATGTTTTAACATCTGCTGATGAAAGGCAGCGGCAATTACAATAATTATCGCTGTGAATACTGGATTATGTGCGCCGCCTCACGCACAATAATCAGGCTGTAAATCAGCTTAATAACTTTGCCCCCACGCAGGGCGGAGGCGTCACACCTGCAGGAGAAATCATAAATGCCATCACTCAGTAAAGAAGCGGCCCTGGTTCATGAAGCGTTAGTTGCGCGAGGACTGGAAACACCGCTGCGCCCGCCCGTGCATGAAATGGATAACGAAACGCGCAAAAGCCTTATTGCTGGTCATATGACCGAAATCATGCAGCTGCTGAATCTCGACCTGGCTGATGACAGTTTGATGGAAACGCCGCATCGCATCGCTAAAATGTATGTCGATGAAATTTTCTCCGGTCTGGATTACGCCAACTTCCCGAAAATCACCCTCATTGAAAACAAAATGAAGGTCGATGAAATGGTCACCGTGCGCGATATCACTCTGACCAGTACCTGTGAACACCATTTTGTTACCATCGATGGCAAAGCGACGGTGGCTTATATCCCGAAAGATTCGGTGATCGGTCTGTCAAAAATTAACCGTATCGTGCAGTTCTTTGCCCAGCGTCCGCAGGTGCAGGAACGTCTGACGCAGCAAATTCTTATTGCGCTACAAACGCTGCTGGGCACCAATAACGTGGCTGTCTCTATCGACGCGGTGCATTACTGCGTGAAGGCGCGTGGCATCCGCGATGCAACCAGTGCCACGACAACGACCTCTCTTGGTGGATTGTTCAAATCCAGTCAGAATACGCGCCACGAGTTTCTGCGCGCTGTGCGTCATCACAACTGATTAAAAGGCAGGAACCATGGAGCGCAACGTCACGCTCGATTTTGTTCGCGGCGTCGCCATTCTGGGGATCCTGCTATTAAACATCAGCGCCTTTGGGCTACCAAAGGCGGCTTATCTTAATCCCGCCTGGTACGGCGCTATTACGCCGCAGGATGCATGGACCTGGGCATTTCTCGATCTCATCGGCCAGGTGAAATTCCTCACGCTTTTTGCGCTGCTGTTTGGTGCTGGCCTGCAAATGTTGCTGCCCCGTGGCAGACGCTGGATCCAGTCGCGGTTAACGCTGTTAGTCTTGCTGGGCTTTATTCACGGTTTATTGTTCTGGGACGGCGATATTCTGCTGGCTTACGGGCTGGTGGGCTTAATCTGCTGGCGGCTGGTGCGCGATGCGCCATCGGTAAAAAGCCTGTTTAATACCGGCGTCATGCTTTATCTGGTGGGGCTTGGCGTTTTGCTGTTATTGGGGCTGATTTCCGATACCCAGACCAGCCGCGCCTGGACGCCGGATGCATCGGCTATTTTGTATGAAAAATACTGGAAGCTTCACGGCGGCGTTGAAGCGATCAGTAATCGTGCCGATGGTGTTGGCAACAGTTTACTGGCACTGGGCGCACAGTATGGCTGGCAACTGGCTGGGATGATGCTCATTGGTGCCGCATTGATGCGCAGTGGCTGGCTGAAAGGGCAGTTCAGCTTACGTCACTATCGTCGTACTGGTTTTGTGCTGGTGGCGATTGGGGTGATCATTAACCTTCCTGCCATCGCCCTGCAATGGCGGCTGGACTGGGCATATCGCTGGTGCGCCTTCTTACTTCAGATGCCGCGGGAACTGAGTGCACCGTTTCAGGCGATTGGCTATGCGTCGCTGTTTTATGGTTTCTGGCCGCAATTGAGCCGCTTTAAGCTGGTGCTTGCGATCGCCTGCGTCGGACGGATGGCGCTGACCAACTATCTATTGCAAACGCTGATTTGTACCACGCTTTTTTATCACCTCGGTTTGTTTACGCAGTTTGACCGTCTGGGATTGCTGGCGTTTGTTATTCCGGTATGGCTGGCGAATATTCTCTTCTCTGTTATCTGGCTGCGTTACTTCCGCCAGGGGCCGGTGGAATGGCTCTGGCGTCAGTTAACTTTGCGTGCTGCCGGACCGGCAATATCTAAAACATCAAGATAACGATCTGGATCACATTCGTTAACAAAACGGCTGTAACCGTTTCCATTGCTGTGACTCGATTCACGAAGTCCTGTATTCAGTGCTGACAAAATAGCCGCCAGCAAGCAGTCATTTACTGCAATCTCATAACAGGTAGTGAATATGATCACCATTCGTGATGTAGCGCGTCAGGCTGGCGTCTCTGTGGCAACGGTTTCCCGGGTGCTCAATAACAGCACGCTGGTCAGTGCCGACACGCGTGAAGCAGTAATGAAAGCCGTGAGTGAGCTGGATTATCGGCCAAACGCCAATGCCCAGGCGCTGGCAACTCAGGTTAGCGACACCATTGGCGTGGTGGTGATGGACGTTTCTGATGCGTTTTTCGGCGCGCTGGTAAAAGCGGTGGATCTGGTCGCCCAGCAGCATCAGAAATACGTGCTAATCGGCAATAGCTATCATGAAGCGGAAAAAGAACGTCACGCCATTGAGGTGTTAATTCGCCAGCGTTGTAATGCATTGATTGTTCACTCAAAAGCATTGAGTGACGATGAACTGGCGCAATTTATGGATAACATTCCCGGTATGGTGTTAATCAACCGCGTTGTGCCGGGGTACGCCCATCGTTGCGTTTGCCTGGATAATCTCAGCGGTGCCCGAATGGCGACGCGCATGTTGCTGAATAACGGTCATCAACGTATTGGTTATCTTTCTTCCAGCCACGGCATTGAAGATGACGCCATGCGTAAAGCAGGCTGGATGAGTGCGTTGAAAGAGCAGGATATTATTCCGCCGGAAAGCTGGATTGGCACTGGTACGCCGGACATGCCGGGCGGTGAGGCGGCGATGGTTGAACTGCTGGGGCGCAATCTACAACTTACCGCTGTATTTGCTTATAACGACAATATGGCTGCTGGCGCACTGACAGCATTAAAAGATAATGGCATTGCGATTCCGTTACATCTCTCAATCATCGGTTTCGATGATATTCCCATCGCCCGTTACACCGACCCGCAATTAACGACCGTGCGTTATCCCATTGCTTCAATGGCTAAATTAGCCACCGAACTGGCCTTGCAGGGTGCAGCAGGCAATATTGATCCTCGTGCCAGCCACTGTTTTATGCCGACGTTAGTGCGTCGCCATTCTGTCGCAACGCGCCAGAATGCGGCGGCGATCACTAACTCAACAAATCAGGCGATGTAACCGCTTTCAATCTGTGAGTGATTTCACAGTATCTTAACAATGTGATAGCTATGATTGCACCGTTTTAACGTTGTAACCCGTATGTAACAGTGAATAATCACTTTCACCGAGGTAATAGCGTCATAACAACAATTAAAGCCGTTTTCTGGAGCGTTACCGGGCATGGAAGAACGAATTTTAAAAAGTGAGCTTCGGCGTTCAGTAACACTTCATTAACTCTACTGCCCCGCCGAGCATTTATCTCAAGCACTACCCTGCATAAGAAAAACCGGAGATACCATGAATAAGAAGGTGTTAACCCTGTCTGCTGTGATGGCCAGCATGTTATTCGGTGCCGCTGCACACGCTGCTGATACTCGCATTGGTGTAACAATCTATAAGTACGACGATAACTTTATGTCTGTAGTGCGCAAGGCTATTGAGCAAGATGCGAAAGCCGCGCCAGATGTTCAGCTGCTGATGAATGATTCTCAGAATGACCAGTCCAAGCAGAACGATCAGATCGACGTATTGCTGGCGAAAGGGGTGAAGGCACTGGCAATCAACCTGGTTGACCCGGCAGCTGCGGGTACGGTGATTGAGAAAGCGCGTGGGCAAAACGTGCCGGTGGTTTTCTTTAACAAAGAGCCGTCTCGTAAGGCGCTGGATAGCTACGACAAAGCCTACTACGTTGGCACTGACTCCAAAGAGTCCGGCATTATTCAGGGCGATTTGATTGCTAAACACTGGGCGGCGAATCAGGGTTGGGATCTGAATAAAGACGGTCAGATTCAATTCGTACTGCTGAAAGGTGAACCGGGCCATCCGGATGCAGAAGCACGTACCACTTACGTGATTAAAGAGCTGAACGACAAAGGCATTAAAACTGAACAGTTACAGTTAGATACCGCAATGTGGGACACCGCTCAGGCGAAAGATAAGATGGACGCCTGGCTGTCTGGCCCGAACGCCAACAAAATCGAAGTGGTTATCGCCAACAACGATGCGATGGCAATGGGCGCGGTAGAAGCACTGAAAGCACACAACAAGTCCAGCATTCCGGTGTTTGGCGTCGATGCTCTGCCAGAAGCGCTGGCGCTGGTGAAATCCGGTGCACTGGCGGGCACCGTACTGAACGATGCTAACAACCAGGCGAAAGCGACCTTTGATCTGGCGAAAAACCTGGCCGATGGTAAAGGTGCGGCTGATGGCACCAACTGGAAAATCGACAACAAAGTGGTCCGCGTACCTTATGTTGGCGTAGATAAAGACAACCTGGCTGAATTCAGCAAGAAATAAGACTGATTGGGCGCAGTCTATTACTGCGCCCTTATTGTATGGCCAACAAGGTAAAATTATATGGTCAGCTCAACGACTCCGTCTTCCGGGGAATACTTGTTGGAAATGAGCGGTATCAACAAGTCTTTTCCTGGTGTTAAGGCACTTGATAACGTTAATTTAAAAGTCCGGCCACATTCTATCCATGCATTAATGGGGGAAAACGGTGCAGGAAAATCGACATTATTAAAATGCCTGTTTGGTATTTATCAAAAAGACTCCGGCTCCATTTTATTCCAGGGTAAAGAGATCGATTTCCATTCGGCCAAAGAAGCACTGGAAAATGGTATTTCGATGGTACACCAGGAGTTAAACCTGGTATTACAACGTTCGGTGATGGACAACATGTGGCTTGGGCGATACCCCACCAAAGGCATGTTTGTCGATCAGGACAAAATGTACCGCGAAACCAAAGCGATTTTTGATGAACTGGATATTGATATCGATCCGCGTGCGCGCGTCGGCACATTATCTGTTTCGCAAATGCAGATGATCGAAATCGCCAAAGCATTTTCCTATAACGCGAAAATTGTGATTATGGATGAACCGACTTCTTCGTTAACCGAAAAAGAGGTCAATCATCTGTTCACTATTATTCGTAAATTAAAAGAGCGCGGCTGCGGTATTGTTTATATCTCGCATAAAATGGAAGAAATCTTCCAGTTATGTGATGAAGTTACCGTATTGCGCGACGGTCAGTGGATCGCCACCGAACCGCTGGCAGGGCTGACGATGGACAAGATTATCGCCATGATGGTTGGGCGTTCTCTTAACCAGCGTTTTCCTGACAAAGAAAACAAGCCGGGCGAAGTCATCCTCGAGGTGCGTAACCTGACGTCACTGCGCCAGCCGTCGATTCGCGATGTCTCGTTTGATCTGCATAAAGGGGAGATCCTCGGTATTGCCGGTCTGGTGGGGGCGAAACGTACCGATATTGTTGAGACGTTATTTGGTATTCGCGAGAAATCGGCTGGCACCATTACGTTGCACGGCAAAAAGATCAATAACCATAATGCCAATGAAGCCATAAACCACGGATTTGCTCTGGTAACTGAGGAGCGCCGCTCAACGGGAATTTATGCCTATCTGGATATCGGTTTTAACTCGTTAATTTCCAATATTCGCAACTACAAAAATAAAGTTGGTTTACTGGATAACTCGCGGATGAAAAGCGATACCCAGTGGGTGATTGATTCGATGCGGGTAAAAACGCCGGGTCATCGGACGCAAATTGGTTCGCTCTCCGGTGGTAATCAGCAAAAGGTGATTATTGGTCGCTGGCTACTAACGCAACCAGAAATATTAATGCTCGATGAACCGACGCGCGGTATTGATGTCGGGGCGAAGTTTGAGATCTATCAGTTAATTGCCGAACTGGCGAAGAAAGGCAAGGGGATTATTATTATCTCCTCTGAAATGCCTGAGTTGTTAGGGATAACAGACCGTATTCTGGTCATGAGCAACGGTCTCGTTTCCGGAATTGTCGACACAAAAACAACAACGCAAAACGAAATTCTGCGTCTTGCGTCTTTGCACCTTTAAGATTAGGGGCTTCCCATGAGTGCGTTAAATAAGAAAAGTTTTCTTACTTACCTGAAAGAGGGCGGTATTTACGTCGTTCTTTTAGTTTTGCTGGCGATTATTATTTTCCAGGACCCAACATTTTTAAGTCTGTTGAACTTAAGTAATATTCTCACCCAGTCATCGGTGCGTATTATTATCGCGCTCGGCGTGGCAGGGTTAATTGTCACCCAGGGGACCGACCTTTCTGCAGGTCGCCAGGTGGGGCTGGCGGCAGTAGTAGCGGCGACGTTATTGCAGTCCATGGATAACGCCAACAAAGTGTTCCCAGAAATGGCGACGATGCCGATTGCGCTGGTTATTCTGATTGTCTGTGCCATTGGTGCGGTGATCGGTTTGATCAACGGTCTGATTATCGCTTATCTCAACGTGACGCCGTTCATTACCACGCTCGGCACGATGATCATCGTCTATGGCATCAACTCGCTCTATTACGACTTTGTCGGGGCGTCGCCAATTTCTGGTTTTGACAGTGGCTTCTCTACCTTTGCTCAGGGCTTTGTCGCGCTGGGGAGTTTCCGTCTCTCTTACATCACCTTCTACGCGTTGATTGCGGTGGCGTTCGTCTGGGTGTTGTGGAACAAAACCCGCTTCGGTAAGAACATTTTTGCCATTGGCGGTAACCCGGAAGCGGCAAAAGTATCTGGTGTCAACGTCGGCCTGAACCTGCTGATGATCTACGCGTTGTCTGGTGTGTTCTATGCCTTCGGCGGGATGTTAGAAGCCGGACGTATCGGCTCTGCCACCAACAACCTCGGCTTTATGTATGAACTGGATGCTATCGCGGCGTGCGTGGTAGGCGGTGTATCGTTCAGCGGCGGTGTGGGGACGGTGATTGGCGTGGTGACCGGGGTAATTATTTTTACCGTCATCAACTATGGCCTGACGTATATCGGCGTAAACCCATACTGGCAGTACATCATCAAAGGGGCGATTATTATCTTCGCCGTAGCGCTGGATTCACTGAAGTACGCGCGTAAGAAGTGATATGATTGTGGTCCGCATTCGGTCATAAACGCACATAACATCATGATCTGTGTGGTTTTGTAGGCCGGATAAGGCGTTCACGCCGCATCCGGCGACAGGAGCCAAATGCCGGATGCAACGCTGGCGCGTTTTATCCGGCCTACAATGAGCTCAACATACTGATTTGTATGGTTTTGTAGGCCGGATAAGGCGTTCAAGCCGCATCCGGCGACAGGAACCAAATGCCGGATGCGTCTCTGGTTTTACAACGTTACCGGGTGTTCTTTCTCGCCTTTCTTAAACTTCACTTCCCCGAGCTCAATACAACCCACCGGGCAGACGTGACCACAAAGCAGACAACCCACACATTTCTCGGTATTACAATGCGGTGTGCGGGTTTTCTCGCTCCATTCCATCGCCTGGTGACCGCCGTCGTAACAGGAAATATAACAGCGTCCACAGCCAACACATTTATCAAGATTGATACGGGGATAGACAATATAACTGCGGTCTAAATCTTCCGCCGGGACAATATTGTTATTCGCCAGACCTACCATCTCCTGCAACGAATCAAATCCCTGATCGGCGAGATAATGCGACAACCCGCTCGCCATATCTTCCACTATCCGATACCCGTACTGCATAATGCCGGTGGTCACCTGTAACGTTGCTGCGCCGAGCAATAAAAACTCCGCCGCATCCTCCCAGGTTTCAATGCCGCCGATACCGCTGATTGGGAAATCGCGCAGTTCTGGATGGGTGCGCATTTGCTGAATGAAGCGCAGGGCGATCGGTTTTACCGCTTTACCGGAATATCCGGAAATACTCGATTTTCCGTTAACGATCGGCATACCGATTTTCTGATTAAGATCGATATTGGTGATGGATTTAACGGTGTTAATCGCCGCAATGCCATCTGCGCCGCCGCGCTTCGCCGCCAGCGCCACTTCGCACATATCACCGATATTCGGCGTCATCTTCGCCAGCATTGGCAGCGTGGAACCCCGTTTCACTGCCCGACAATATTTTTCTACCAGCTCCGGGCTTTGCCCGACATCGCTACCCATCGCATGAGAAGTCATTTGCGGACAGGAGAAGTTACACTCGATCATATCCGCGCCAGCTTCTTGCACCAGGCGCGCCAGCTCCTCCCATTGCTGCTCATTTTCCCCCATGATCGAAGCGATCAATACTTTGTCCGGGTAATCTTCCTTCAGCCGACGCAGGGCGGCCAGATTCTCTTCCAACGGATGTTCAGCAATCTGCTCCATATTTTTGAAGCCGATAAAACCGGTATCTTCTTTCACCAGATGATCAAAACGCGGCGAGACTTCGTTGGCGATAAAAAAGCCGATCGTTTTAAACACCACGCCGCCCCAACCTGTGTCGTAGGCTTTGGCACACATCTCATAGCAGTTGCCTACCGGCGAAGAAGAGAGGCAGAACGGGTTGGGAAACTTCACGCCGCAAAAAGTAATCGAAAGATCTTTCGTTAACATGAGCAAGCTCCCTCTAAATAGTGATGAATCGCCTCGGCGGCTTCTTTCCCGGTTTTCACGGCATAGACCACGGTTTTGTCACCCTCTACAATATCGCCAGCAGCAAAGACTTGCGGATCGCGGGTCTGATAATTTTGTGTTTTGATGGTGTTACGCTGCGGCTCTAACTCCGCAAAGACATCCAGTCTGGCATGCTGACCGACGGCGAGAATAATTTTATCTGCCGCCATCGTCAGTTCGCCCGATAACCGTACATGCTTAAACGTGACTTTATTGCCTTCCACGGCTACTGGCGTGAATCCATCGATGATCGAAACGCCCAGCTCCCGGGCGCTGGCAAACTCTTTTTCGCTTGCCGGAAACTCATCTAACTCTTCACGCGCTATGCAGGTTACCGCCTGACAGCCGAGAACTTTCAGCGTGCTGGCTACGTCCATCGCGACATCACCGCCGCCGATAATTAATGCGCTTTGTGGAATGCTGATATCGCCTTGCGCCTGTCGTGCACGTAGCAGGAAGTCGACGGCAATCTCAACGTCGCTATGCTCAAACAGCGGTAGCCCGGAACCGCTTGATAACCCCACGGTGACCAGTACCGCGCGGTTTTCCGCTTTCAGTTGCTCCAGGGTGAGTGTTTTACCGATTTCGTTATTGCACTTAATGGTCACGCCCATTTTTTCAATACGAGCGATCTCTGCATCCAGTACTGATTGCGGTAACCGGAATTGCGGAATACCGTTACGCAACCAGCCACCGGGGTGCGCTTCTTTCTCATAAATCGTGACGTCATAACCCTGGTTTGTCAGTGTCACACTGGCCTGCAATCCGGCAGGACCTGCGCCAATAATCGCGACTTTGCCGAGCGTTTTAGTACCGGGCTGATAAATTTCCATCCCGGTTTGTTGTTCAAAATCAGTAACAAAACGCTGTAAGCGGCCGATATCAATGGGAGCATCAACACCGGCACGGGTACAACCGCTTTGGCATAATTTCTCCGTCGGGCACACTCTGGCACAAACGGCACCGAGGGCATTATTTTCGCGAATTGTCTCGGCAGCGCCTTTAAAATTACGAAAGTAGATTGAGCGAATAAATTTCCCCGGATCGGTCTGTGCCGGGCAAGCCTGACTACAGGGAGCGTCGTGACATAATAAACAGCGAGAGGCTTCTTTAATCGCCAGTAACGGCGTAAAAGCCGGAGTGAGTTCATCCAGATAATTTTGTTGCGGCATGTGATCTTCCTTAATGCTATGAGTAATTAAGGCGAACGCTAAATAAATATTGCGTGCTGATATTAAGGCTATGCGCGTGGGGAAATTTAAACTGTGAAAGGATTCACAAATAGCTGCGGTTCAGAATGTTATATCCGCAGCTTATTGAGTGAAGTAATAATTATTCTCAATAATTAACAGAAAAGAGAAAATATTAACGATAGAAAATAAGATAAACAATCATGCCGATAGATAAAATTCCGAAGCCGATATATGCCACCATATAAGCGAAAAAGAGTCCGGGATTTTTTGCTCGCCAGACATACACCGGTCCCGGTGCATTTTTAACCCGTTTATCAATCGCGCCTGCGCGCCAGCCTTTCCATGCTTCGCGGAAACAAAATATCGGGATAAGGAAAAAAACGGCAACGACAAAAAACTGCTGTACATCCATAACTACTTTCCTTGTTTCTTTTGTAATTCAAGTAACTGTTCGGGTGTGACGGCGGGATACCCCTGCGCATCTTCCGGCACCTGGTGCATAGCCGGAATAGGGACCAGCGGCCCTAAAAAACGCGGTTCACGTTTAAAAATATAAAGGTCAGCCAGTGCACCGAAACGGGCGGCAAATTCGCGAATACGTACTGACAGCATATCTTTCGGTGATGGTACGGCATAACACTGAGCCTGAATTCCCATATGCAGCGCAATAAATAATGCCCGCTCACAGTGGAAACGTTGGGTGATAATAATGAAATCATTAGTATCGAACACTTTGCGTGTACGCACGATGGAATCCAGCGTACGGAAGCCTGCGTAATCGAGAACAATATCTGATGGGTCGACACCAGCAGCGATTAAATCTTTGCGCATGGTCATCGGCTCATTATAACTTTGCAATGCGTTATCGCCGCTCAGTAATAGATAATTTACCTTACCGCTGTTATAGGCATTAATCGCTCCTTGAATGCGGTAGCGATAATACTGATTAATTACGCCAGTACGATAATATTTTGCTGTTCCGAGCACCACACCGACCTGGCGGTAGGGGAGATCCTGCAATTCGTCGTAGATATAAGGCGCGGTTTTCCAGCTCATCCAGCGATCGAGGCCGAGCACAGTCAACAGCAGCAAGCCGATAAGGACTAACAGGCTGAGGAACACGCGCTTTAACATGCAGGAGACTCGATCTAAGGAAAATTTCCATCAGGCTACTTTACCCGCTGGTTTTGCGCAAGAAACGGCAAACTGTTTGCCGGGATTTTCGACACCAGGAGAGGGCTGGCAAGCCGGACAAGGCGTTCACGCCGCATCCGGCACCAGGCTTAAGCGAGAAGCACGCGGTCGATACTGTGACAGCCGAGCGCTTTCAGCGTTGCGGAGGTGGCATCCCACTGAATCAACGGTGCATCGGCTTTTTCTGCCAGAACCGCGCGCTGGATATCCGGGTAATCATAACCCTTGAGATTCAACAGAATTAACGCTCCCTGCAACGGCGGCAGAGTCGGGTTGAATGCGGCGTTTTCAGCGTAGCTGCCGCTGAAAATTCGACCGTCTTTACATTCCAGCGCGACACCGCTTGGCGACTTACTGTAAGGCATGTGCGAACGGTTTGCCGCCGCAATCGCCGCCTGAGAAAGCGCATCACCAGTCAGCGCATAGCCGTGATCCTGCTCGTCCATCAGCAGCGTTTTAATCTCCAGATCTTTCGGCCCAAAGGCATCCGGCAGATAGTCACGCAGCGCGTGTGCCTCGCGGCCCGGCAGATGAATACGCAGATCCAGACCGCTGTTCAGTTCATTCATAAACTGACGGCAGTGACCACAAGGCGTGTAGTTAACGGTGATGGCTGCAAGCGCTTTTTCACCACTCAACCAGGCGTGGCTGATCGCGCTTTGTTCGGCATGAACGGTTTGCTGCATTGTCGCACCAATAAATTCCATATTGGCACCAAAATACCAGGTTCCGCTCACACCGCGCGCAATTGCGCCAACATTAAAATTCGACAATGGCGTACGCGCACAGGCCGCCGCCAGCGGAAGTAGTGCGAATGCCAGCGCGTCTTCGTCCAGCCCCGTTGCGCTCTTCAGCGATGAGACTTGCTCCCCGGTCAACAAAGCGGGGAAGTACTTGTCTGCCAGAATAGGTTCCAGTGCAGATTGCAAGTTATCCGCAAGTTGGGCAAAAGCGGTTTGAAAACGTGGATGCATGGCGTTGCCTCATAATCATGTAATGGGATAACAGTTTACGAACCCGTTATGGCTTTATATGTGATCTGAATCTCATTAAATATGCAACGCGTGAAACTTACATCAAAAATGCGCGACGCATCGCAAATTTTAGCCCATTACTGCCAGAATAATCGGGAAAAGGAACGGTGCGATCAGCGAAGTAATTATCCCGCATAACACCAGCGCTAGCGAACTAAATGCACCTTCCTGATAATCCAGCTCGGCGCAGCGCGCCGTACCGAGGGCGTGCGAGGCAGTCCCCATTGCCAGACCGCGCGCAGCTTTGGTACGAATACGCATCGCATTAAGCAATGTATGGCCAAATACCGCGCCGAGGATGCCGACGAAAATCACGCAAACTGCGCTGATTGCCGGAATACCGCCAATACTGCCGCCAACCGCCATTGCAATAGGCGTGGTGACTGATTTCGGCAGGATTGACGCGGCGATTTCCGGTGAAGCGCCCATCAACAATGCCACGGAAGTCCCCGTCACCATCGCAACCACGCTGCCGATAAAACAGATGGTGATGATCGATTTCCAGCGCGCGCGGATCTGGTGTAGCTGCTCATATAAAGGATAGGCCAGCGCGACGACCGCCGGTTGCAGCAGATCGTTTAGCACTTCGCTACCTTTAAAGTAGCTGTCGTAAGAGATGCCGGTCAGCATTAAAAAAGGAATGATCACCACCATTGCTACCAGCAACGGGTTAAGCAAGGGAAACTTATACCGTGCCGCCAGTTTGCGGGCGGCAAAAAAGACAATCAACGTCAGCGGTAATGACCACCAGATATTCGCCATCATTCTTCTGATCCTTTCTGACCTACGACTTTACGTTCACCGTGTACCAGTTGCGAACTCCAGCTCACCACCAGAAAAACCACCAGCGTACTGATTGCACAGGAAACCACTACCGGGCCAAACTGTGCGCGGAGCAAATCAAAATATTGCATGACGCCTACGCCAATCGGCACAAACAATAGCGCCATATAGCGAATCAGTACGTAGCACCCCGGATTGACCCATTTCGCCGGAAGAATTTGCAAGGCCAGCAGGACAAACAGGATCAGCATCCCGATGATGCTGCCCGGAATGGTTACCGGTAGCAGGGAAGCAATGAAAATGCCTGCATACAGGCAGGCATAAATCAGGACGAAAGCGCGTAAATATTGCCAGATAATGTTCAGTGTCTTACTCATAATCAACACCCCAGATGAGATGGATTCATCATACAATTAATTCGTAAAACGTGCTACCGATCACATTAAGAATTCTCAGCATAGTTGAATTTTAGGGAGGTAACCTCGGGCGAGCGCCCCGTTCAGCACACTAATTCTGCTGTAAAAAGTGCAGAAACTGACTTAAAGCATAAGAAGGCGTTTCGTTATTGCGCCAGAACACACCGACGCTACCTTTCTGTTCTATCTTTGGCAGGTTGAGTATCACCAGTTGTCCCTGGCTGGCATAACGTTGCGCCAGGCGTAATGACAAAATAGAGATCATATCGCTGCTTTGTAACAGGTTGGTACTGACGTTCATCGACGCCGACTCAATCGTGTTTTCTGGCAGCATTACGCCGTGGTCTACCAGCGCATTATCAATACTAATGCGAATGGGGGTACCCGTCGGCCAGACGATCCAGCGCCAGTTGGCAAGATCATTCCAGCTGAGGGTGGCGTATTTCGCCAGTGGGTGCTCAGGGCGGGCGACAAAGCATACTGGCTCGGTGTACAGCACCTGATAATTCAGTGGCAGCTGCAATGCGCGACCGCCAATTCGCCCAACGACCACATCGACAGAACCTGCCAATAGATCTTGCAGCAATGGGGTCATCACCTTCTCTTCGATATTCAGGTGTAGAGTTGGCATCTTCGTAAGCAAATGCAAAATCGCCTGGGATACGCAGTCAGTGGCGACGGGAGAACAGCCAATTTTCAGACTGCCGACCAGTCCACCTTGTTTAAAACGGGCCAGTTCATGTTGCGATCGCTCCATGTCATTGATTAACCGTTGGGCATGTTGCAATAACAATTTGCCGCCTTCAGTCGGACGTAATCCTTTGCTGTGCCGCTCAAAAAGTGTGATTCCAATCTCATCTTCGAGTTGTGACAACCATTTCGAAAGCGCAGGTTGGGTGATATTCATCATTCGTGCGACATGGGTTAGATTGCCCTGTTCACCCAGCGTCACCAGCATTTCAAGGTGATGTAGTTTTAATTTTTGCGCCCAGTTCGCCATTTGCCATAACCTCCAGGTTATCTCTCTGCCCGAAATGCCATTGTACATCTCATCTCTTTAATCACAATATCGCAACATATACAAAACAAAAGAAACATCTACCTTACCTGCACTGAGGCATTTACTATGACTCAACGACGTGATTTACAAGCACTTATCGATGCTGCTCCAGTCGGCAAGATGCAGTGGCGCGTTATCATCTGCTGTTTTCTGGTGGTAATGCTCGATGGTTTTGACACCGCGGCTATCGGATTTATCGCCCCTGATATTCGCACTCACTGGCAACTCACCGCAGGCGATCTCGCCCCGCTTTTTGGCGCGGGTCTGCTAGGATTAACCGCAGGCGCACTGCTTTGTGGCCCGTTGTCCGATCGCTTTGGTCGCAAGCGGGTGATTGAGCTGTGCGTCTTTTTGTTTGGCGCGTTAAGCCTCGCCTCGGCTTTCTCACCGGATCTGCAAACGCTGGTCTTCCTGCGCTTTCTCACCGGCCTGGGTCTGGGCGGCGCGATGCCGAACACCATCACCATGACCTCGGAGTATCTGCCTGCCCGCCGCCGCGGCGCGCTGGTGACGCTGATGTTTTGCGGCTTTACGCTGGGTTCGGCGTTTGGCGGGATTGTCAGTGCGCAGCTGGTGCCGGTGATTGGCTGGCACGGCATTCTGGTGTTGGGGGGCGTGTTACCGCTGATGCTGTTTGTCGCACTGCTGGTAGTTCTGCCGGAATCGCCACGCTGGCAGGTGCGCCGCCAGCTACCGCAGGCGGTGATTGCGAAAACCGTCAGCGCCATCACCCGCGAGCGTTATGTCGATACCCACTTTTATCTCATTGAATCAGCCTCCGTTACAAAAGGCAGCATTCGTCAACTGTTTATGGGACGTCAGTTACCCATCACGTTGATGCTGTGGGTAGTGTTCTTTATGAGCCTGCTGATTATTTACCTGCTCTCAAGCTGGATGCCGACGCTACTGAACCATCGCGGCATCGACCTGCAACACGCGTCCTGGGTCACCGCCGCGTTCCAGATTGGTGGTACGTTAGGCGCGCTGGCGCTGGGTGTGCTGATGGATAAGTTCAATCCTTTCCGCGTGCTGGCGCTGAGCTATGCCATAGGCGCTATATGCATCGTGATGATTGGCTTAAGCCAGGATGGATTATGGTTGATGGCGCTGGCGATTTTCGGCACTGGCATTGGCATTAGCGGATCGCAGGTGGGGCTGAATGCGCTGACCGCAACACTTTATCCAACACAAAGTCGCGCCACGGGCGTGAGCTGGTCAAATGCTATCGGCCGCTGCGGCGCGATTGTTGGTTCGCTGTCTGGCGGCGTGATGATGGCGATGAATTTCTCTTTCGACACCCTGTTTTTCATTATCGCTGTGCCTGCGGCGATCAGTGCGGTGATGTTAACCCTGCTGATTACCGTGGTTCGCCAGTCGACCTCTGTCCCTGACTCACTGCCTCGCGCAGGCGTTGTGAACGAATAAGGAGCATCCCAATGACTGATAACAATCAAAATAGCCGCGAGCAATTTTATCAGCATATTTCCGGGCAAAACCTGACCCCGCTGTGGGAGTCACTGCACCATCTGGTGCCGAAAACGCCCAACGCTAACTGTGCGCCAGCGTACTGGAATTATCAGGAGATCCGCCCGCTGCTACTGGAGAGCGGCGGCCTGATTGGTGCGAAAGAGGCCGTGCGCCGCGTGCTGGTGCTGGAAAACCCGGCGCTGCGCGGGCAGTCTTCCATTACCGCGACTTTATATGCCGGTTTGCAACTGATCATGCCGGGCGAAGTGGCACCGAGTCATCGTCATAATCAGTCGGCGCTGCGTTTTATTGTTGAAGGCAAAGGGGCATTTACCGCCGTTGATGGCGAACGCACGCCAATGAATGAAGGCGATTTTATCCTGACCCCGCAGTGGCGCTGGCACGATCACGGTAACCCTGGCGACGAACCGGTTATCTGGCTCGATGGGCTGGATCTGCCATTAGTGAATATTCTGGGCTGCGGTTTTGCCGAAGATTATCCGGAAGAGCAACAACCGGTAACGCGTAAAGAGGGAGATTATCTGCCGCGTTACGCTGCCAATATGTTGCCGCTGCGGCATCAGACGGGGAACTCCTCGCCGATCTTTAACTATCGTTATGACCGCAGCCGCGAAGTGCTGCACGATTTAACCCGACTGGGCGATGCCGACGAGTGGGATGGCTACAAAATGCGCTACGTCAACCCGGTCACCGGCGGCTATCCGATGCCGTCGATGGGCGCTTTCCTGCAACTGCTGCCGAAAGGGTTTGCCTCACGCGTTGCGCGTACCACTGACAGCACCATCTACCATGTGGTGGAAGGTAGCGGGCAGGTCATCATCGGCAATGAAACCTTCAGCTTTAGTGCAAAAGATATCTTCGTGGTGCCGACCTGGCATGGCGTGTCGTTCCAGACCACGCAAGATTCCGTTTTATTTAGTTTTTCGGACAGACCGGTACAAGAAGCCCTGGGGCTGTTCCGCGAAGCGCGTTATTAATTTAGGAGAGAAAAAATGACTCAATACGTATTCGAACCGCAAGCGCCCGTTACCGTACCGGTTGTTGGCAGTGATGAACAATTCCCCGTGCGCCGCGTTTACTGCGTCGGACGTAACTATGCCGCTCACGCCCGCGAAATGGGCTTTGATCCGGATCGTGAACCGCCATTCTTCTTCTGCAAACCGGCGGATGCCGTTGTTCCGGTTGCCGCTGGTGAAACGCTGGCGCTGCCGTATCCGGCACAGACCGATAACTACCATTACGAAATTGAACTGGTGGTGGCGATTGGTAAAAAAGGCAGCGATATCCCGCTGGAACACGCCCATGAATATGTCTGGGGTTATGCCACGGGTCTTGATATGACTCGGCGTGACCGTCAAATGGAAATGCGCCAGATGGGCCGCCCGTGGGAAATCGGTAAAGCGTTTGATCTCTCAGCGCCCATCGCGCCGCTGCACAAAGCCCGCGATATCGGCGGTATTGATAATGCGCCAATCTGGTTACAGGTTAACGGCGAAGATCATCAGCGCAGCGATATTCGCCATCTCATCTGGTCGGTGAATGAAACCATCAGCTATCTGTCAGGCTTCTTTGAGCTGCAACCGGGCGATCTGATCTTCACCGGTACGCCGGAAGGGGTTGGCCCGGTAGTGAAAGGTGATGTGATCACAGGCAACGTCGAGGGCTTAACGCCTATCGCGGTGAAGATTGTCTGAGGTGCATGATGAAGCTGTACAGTTTTTTTAATAGTTCAGCGTCGTACCGGGTACGCATTGCGCTGGCGCTGAAAGGCATTAATTACCAGACCGAAGGGGTGAATATCCGTATTGGTCAGCAAAATGAACTGGCCTATCGGCGGATGAATCCGGTCGGGCTGGTGCCGACGCTGCTGACTGACGAGGGCGAATCACTCGGACAATCGCTGGCGATTATTGACTGGCTGGAGAGGCACTACCCGCAAGTTCCGCTGGTGCCGCAGGAAGAGCCGGCCCGCAACAAGGTGCTGGAAATTGTCTATGCCATCGCTTGTGATATTCATCCATTGAATAACTTGCGCGTGCTGCGCTACCTGACCGAAGAACTGAACGTCAGTGAAGAAGAAAAAAAACGTTGGTATGCGCACTGGATCCAGCAAGGGTTAAGCGCGGTGGAACAACTGTTGCGCCAGAACCAGTCGGGGCAATTTTGTGTGGGCGAGACGCCGACGCTGGCAGATTGCTGCCTTGTCCCGCAGTGGGCGAACGCGCTACGCATGAACTGCGATTTGAGCGGGTATCCACGCTGCAAAGCGGTGTACGACGCCTGCACACAGCTGCCAGCGTTCATTGCCGCAGCGCCAGAAAATCAACAAGATAAAATTTCAGCCTGACCAGGAGAACTATAATGACGAAAGTGACACGCGCAGTAATTGTGGGAGGCGGGATCGGCGGTGCGGCAACTGCGCTGTCACTGGCCCGCCTGGGGATCAAAGTGGTGCTGCTGGAAAAGGCGCATGAGATCGGTGAGATTGGCGCGGGCATCCAGTTGGGGCCAAATGCGTTTTCGGCGCTGGACAGCCTCGGCGTCGGCGAAGTTGCCCGCCAGCGCGCGGTGTTTACCGATCACATTACCATGATGGATGCGGTGAACGCCGAAGAAGTGGTGTGCATTGAAACCGGGCAGGCTTTTCGTGACCATTTCGGCGGCCCTTACGCGGTGATCCACCGGGTTGATATTCACGCCTCGGTGTGGGAAGCGGTACTGACGCATCCGGACGTGGAATATCACACCTCCACCAACGTCGTGGATATTCGCGAGACGGAAGACGATGTCACCGTGTTTGACGATCGCGGCAATAGCTGGACCGGCGATATTCTGATTGGCTGTGACGGCGTGAAGTCAGTGGTGCGCCAGAGCTTATTGGGCGATGCGCCGCGTGTCACCGGACATGTTGTCTACCGTGCGGTTATCGATCGTGCCGATATGCCGGAAGATTTGCGCATTAACGCACCGGTACTGTGGGCGGGGCCGCATTGTCACTTGGTGCATTACCCTTTGCGCGGCGGCAAGCAGTATAACCTGGTGGTAACATTCCACAGCCGCCAGCAGGAAGAGTGGGGCGTGAAGGATGGTAGTAAAGAGGAAGTGCTCTCTTACTTTGAAGGGATTCACCCCCGTCCGCGCCAGATGTTGGATAAACCGACTTCATGGCGACGCTGGTCAACCGCTGACCGTGAACCGGTGGCGAAGTGGGGAACGAAGCGCATAACGCTTGTGGGCGATTCGGCCCATCCGGTGGCGCAATATATGGCGCAGGGAGCCTGTATGGCGCTGGAAGATGCAGTAACGCTGGGTAAGGCGCTGGCGCAGTGTGAGGGTGATGCGGCGCAGGCCTTTGCGCTGTATGAGTCGGTACGAATTCCGCGCACCGCGCGCATCGTCTGGTCGACCCGTGAAATGGGGCGGGTTTACCACGCCGCAGGGGTAGAACGCCAGGTACGTAATCTGCTGTGGAAAGGGAAATCGCAGGCAGAATTTTATCGCGGCATGGAGTGGTTGTACGGCTGGAAAGAAGATAACTGTTTGCAACCACGCTGAGCACTTCTTCACCCAATCAGGCGCACGGGCGGTCCCCTCGCCCCTTCGGGAGAGGGTTAGGGTGAGGGTAAAAATCTTGCCCGAATTAATCAGTAAGTCAGTTTGTCTGCAAACACAGGAGGCGCTAACATAGCGCCTCATTTTTTTGCGGGTGATGATATGCGTGTGTTACTGGCACCGATGGAGGGTGTGCTTGACTCTCTGGTGCGTGAATTGCTGACCGAAGTTAACGACTACGATCTGTGCATCACCGAGTTTGTCCGCGTGGTGGATCAACTGCTGCCGGTAAAAGTCTTTCATCGCATTTGCCCTGAGTTACAAAACGCCAGCCGGACACCATCCGGTACGCTGGTGCGCGTTCAGTTGTTAGGTCAGTTCCCACAATGGCTGGCAGAGAACGCCGCCCGTGCGGTGGAATTAGGTTCCTGGGGCGTGGATCTCAATTGCGGCTGCCCGTCGAAAACGGTCAACGGTAGCGGTGGTGGGGCGACGTTACTCAAAGATCCTGAACTCATCTACCAGGGGGCAAAAGCGATGCGTGAAGCTGTACCGGCGCATTTGCCCGTCAGCGTGAAAGTGCGTCTGGGCTGGGACAGCGGTGAGAAGAAATTTGAAATCGCCGATGCGGTTCAACAGGCTGGTGCTACGGAGCTGGTGGTGCATGGACGGACAAAAGAGCAGGGTTACCGCGCGGAGCATATTGACTGGCAGGCGATTGGTGAGATTCGCCAGCGGCTGAATATTCCGGTGATTGCCAACGGTGAAATCTGGGACTGGCAGAGCGCGCAACAATGCATGGCGATCAGCGGCTGCGACGCAGTGATGATTGGTCGCGGGGCGCTCAATATTCCCAACCTGAGCCGGGTGGTAAAATATAACGAACCGCGAATGCCGTGGCCGGAGGTGGTTGCTTTGCTGCAAAAATATACCCGTCTGGAAAAGCAGGGCGATACCGGGTTATATCACGTAGCGCGGATTAAACAGTGGTTGAGTTATTTGCGTAAAGAATACGATGAAGCAACGGAATTATTTCAGCATGTTCGGGTGTTGAATAATTCCCATGATATTGCAAGGGCTATTCAGGCAATTGATATCGATAAGCTGCGATAATAGTGGAATCGCAGTTTATCAGAGACAATGAATCGCTTATTCAGCTTCATCATCTTGTTGCGCTCCTTTCATGAACTAAGCCACATATTGCCACTGGCGCAAGGAGCGCGCAGGGGGAGGGCAATCGCCTCCTCCCCCTGCACCCCCGGGCTCTGGCGAACAAAATCGCCGCTGCGCGGTACCTTCAGCTTATCCCCTTCGGCTACCGGGTCGGGCGCGAGGAAACGTCCTTGTAAGACGCGCCCTCAGCCCACATCCATGTGGGCTGCCCCGGCCTTCGGGGAACGCTTCAGCGATTTTGACGCCACCAACACCGGAGCTGTTTGCAAATCAAGTACACAAAATATCTAGTTCCTGACCTGACAACTTATATGTCATATCTGATTTTTAAAATATCATCTTAAATACGCCAGTCACCACCAGTAGCCCAATCAGGAAAATAATCAATACAGCCCAGAGTATAATTTTCATTGGCGTTCCTTTATTTGTGAGTGCTGAATAAGTATAGGAAAAAACGAAGCCCTTTGCCGTTATCCATAAACGATTAAGATAAATCGGAAGATATCATTCACTTAGTGTATATTTTTCTGGATATGTCGTTTTATTGCTACTGATGTATTGCCACGCGAAACTAAAAAATATATCGCAACACACGGTAATCTCCGTGCACCTTTTCTTACCTGATTATTCCCCCATGAATCGTGATTCCTTTTATCCAGCCATCGCCTGTTTTCCGCTGTTACTGATGCTGACCGGGTGTGCGCCTATGCATGAAACCCGCCAGGCGTTAAGCCAGCAAACGCCCGCTGCACAAGTTGATACCGCATTACCCACGGCGCTGAAAAATGGTTGGCCAGACAGCCAATGGTGGCTGGAGTATCACGATAATCAACTCACTTCATTAATTAACAATGCACTACAGAACGCACCGGATATGCAGGTGGCTGAACAGCGCATTCAGCTAGCTGAAGCCCAGGCGAAGGCAATTGCCACTCAGGATGGTCCGCAGATCGACTTTTCTGCGGATATGGAGCGGCAAAAAATGTCGGCAGAAGGGCTAATGGGGCCGTTTGCTCTGAACGATCCGGCCGCAGGTACGACCGGTCCGTGGTACACCAACGGAACTTTTGGCTTAACGGCGGGCTGGCATCTCGATATCTGGGGAAAGAATCGGGCGGAGGTTACTGCCCGCCTGGGTACGGTTAAAGCACGGGCGGCGGAACGCGAGCAAACCCGCCAATTGCTGGCTGGCAGCGTAGCCCGCCTGTACTGGGAGTGGCAAACCCAGGCGGCGTTAAACACGGTCTTGCAGCAAATCGAAAAAGAGCAGAACACCATTATCGCGACCGATCGCCAGCTATATCAGAACGGGATTACTTCTTCAGTTGAAGGTGTGGAAACCGATATTAATGCCAGCAAAACCCGGCAGCAGCTCAACGATGTCGCGGGGAAAATGAAAATTATTGAGGCACGGTTAAGCGCACTTACAAATCACCAGACAAAGTCATTGAAGCTTAAACCGGTCGCGTTGCCGAAAGTGGCAAGCCAGCTTCCTGATGAACTGGGGTACTCCTTACTGGCCCGGCGGGCAGATTTGCAGGCGGCGCACTGGTACGTTGAGTCATCGCTAAGCACCATTGATGCGGCAAAAGCGGCATTTTATCCTGACATCAACCTGATGGCCTTCCTGCAACAGGATGCGTTGCACTTAAGCGATCTGTTCCGTCATTCCGCGCAGCAAATGGGCGTTACGGCAGGCCTGACGCTACCCATTTTCGATAGTGGTCGTCTTAACGCCAACCTCGATATCGCAAAAGCCGAAAGCAACTTGTCTATCGCCAGCTACAACAAAGCGGTGGTTGAAGCGGTGAATGACGTGGCGCGGGCAGCCAGTCAGGTTCAGACACTGGCGGAGAAAAACCAGCATCAGGCGCAAATTGAGCGCGATGCCTTGCGTGTGGTAGGTCTTGCGCAGGCGCGCTTTAACGCGGGCATCATTGCTGGTTCCCGCGTCAGCGAAGCCAGAATCCCCGCGCTGCGTGAGCGGGCCAATGGCCTGTTATTGCAAGGGCAGTGGCTGGATGCCTCCATTCAACTCACTGGTGCGTTGGGCGGGGGTTACAAACGCTGATGATATGCGCCTTCTATACTTAACGTTTATTCAGCGTTAAGTGGAGAACTCGATGGCACAGGTCGCGATAATTACCGCCTCCGATTCGGGGATCGGCAAAGAGTGCGCATTATTACTGGCGCAGCAGGGGTTTGATATTGGCATTACCTGGCACTCTGATGAAGAAGGGGCAAAAGATACCGCGCGTGAGGTGGTTAGCCACGGCGTACGTGCGGAGATTGTGCAGCTGGATCTCGGTAAACTGCCAGAAGGTGCGCAGGCGCTGGAGAAACTCATTCAACGGCTGGGGCGTATTGATGTGCTGGTGAATAATGCTGGCGCAATGACCAAAGCGCCGTTTCTTGATATGGCTTTCGATGAGTGGCGCAAGATTTTTACCGTTGATGTCGATGGTGCATTTTTATGCTCACAAATTGCGGCCCGCCAGATGGTGAAACAAGGGCAGGGCGGTCGCATCATCAACATTACGTCGGTACATGAACATACGCCGCTGCCGGATGCCAGCGGCTACACAGCCGCTAAACATGCGCTCGGTGGGTTAACCAAAGCGATGGCGCTGGAGCTGGTCAGGCATAAGATTTTGGTGAACGCAGTCGCGCCTGGGGCGATCGCCACGCCAATGAATGGCATGGATGACAGCGACGTGAAGCCCGACGCGGAGCCTTCGATTCCTCTGCGGCGTTTTGGCGCAACGCATGAGATTGCCAGCCTGGTAGCGTGGCTGTGCTCAGAGGGCGCAAATTACACCACCGGGCAGTCGTTGATAGTGGATGGCGGCTTTATGTTGGCGAATCCGCAGTTCAACCCAGAATAGCGCAGTGAGGTGCGTGGTTATTTCAATGGGTAAAATTTTGGTAGACATGATAAGACGCACAAGCGCCGCATCAGGCATGGTGCACCGGATGTCGGATGCGGTACGCACGCCTTATCCAGAGCAATGGTTTTACGCCTGATTATCCGGCTTTTTCTTCCCGCGCCGTTTCAGCCACCAGCGCACGCCTACCACCAGAACCACGACCAGAATCAACCAGACCCAGTGCTTCAAATGCTGATCGAGATTGTGCAACCACGGCGCAATCACCTGACCACCAGCGTAACCGATAGTGGTAAAAATCAACGCCCAGGCAAATGCGCCGAGGATATTCAGTGGCAGAAAGATTTTCGGCGGCAGCTGGCTGGCACCAATCAGCGTCGGGCCAATCACCCTAAAGCCATACATAAAACGCGTACCAATGACAAACAGATACGGATGGCGTTGGATAAGTTTCTGCGCCCGCTCAATTTTATCCTGATGTTTCGAGAAACGGCGTAACAGTTTGCCGCCAAACCGCCGCCCGCACAGATAGAGCACCTGGTCGCCAATCATGCCGCCAAGCGCCACAGAAAGTACCACCAGCGGGAACTTTAATAGCCCCTGATGTGCCGCAACGCCTCCCAGCAAAGTCACGGTTTCACCTTCCGCCAGGCTACCGATAACCAGCGCGGCATAACCATATTGTGAGATGAGTGTATTGAGATCCATAGGCCAGTCTGTCTCCCTTTGGTTGCCTGTAAGCATACACCCTGTGAATCATTCACGCTGAAAAAGGACATACATAAGACGGTGCAAATTACATGGGTGAACAAAAAATAATCACAAGCTGACTTATACTTGAACTGTCAGGTTCATGAACTCACAACAAGGGGGCGGTATGAGCCATGTCTGGGGACTGTTTTCCCATCCCGATCGTGAAATGCAGGTGATTAATCGCGAAAACGAAACGATTTCTCACCATTACACCCACCACGTTTTGCTGATGGCGGCGATTCCGGTGATTTGCGCCTTCATTGGCACTACACAGATTGGCTGGAATTTTGGCGATGGCACTATCCTGAAGTTATCCTGGTTTACCGGACTGGCGCTGGCTGTCTTGTTTTACGGCGTTATGCTCGCTGGGGTTGCGGTGATGGGGCGGGTCATCTGGTGGATGGCGCGCAATTACCCGCAGCGTCCGTCACTTGCGCACTGCATGGTCTTCGCGGGCTACGTTGCAACTCCGCTGTTTTTAAGCGGTCTGGTGGCGCTTTATCCGCTGGTCTGGTTGTGTGCGCTGGTCGGCACGGTGGCACTGTTTTACACCGGTTACCTGCTTTACCTTGGTATTCCGAGCTTCCTGAATATCAACAAAGAGGAAGGCCTTAGCTTCTCCAGTTCGACGCTGGCGATTGGCGTGCTGGTACTGGAAGTGCTGCTCGCCCTTACCGTTATACTATGGGGCTACGGTTATCGTTTGTTCTAGAAAGTTCTTTGACGTTGCATTGCTGGCGTAAATGTCAGCAATGCAGCATTTCCTCACGATTCTCCTTTGACGATCGCACTTTTTGCTCGTTATGATGGCGTCGCTAGCCTCAGTAAATCCTTACTCCGGCGGTGCGCAACCCGTGCGCGTGAACCACTATCTGAATGCTCATCATGCCGAAATTTCGAGTTTCTTTATTTAGCCTGGCCCTGATGCTGGCTGTGCCTTTTGCACCGCAGGCCGTTGCGAAAACGGCAGCCGCTACCACCGCTTCACAACCGGAAATTGCCTCCGGTAGCGCGATGATTGTTGATCTGAATACCAACAAAGTGATCTATTCGAACCACCCGGATCTGGTGCGTCCGATTGCGTCTATCAGCAAATTAATGACTGCGATGGTCGTGCTGGATGCACGACTGCCGCTGGATGAAAAACTAAAAGTGGATATCAGCCAGACGCCGGAGATGAAAGGGGTCTATTCGCGCGTACGACTGAATAGCGAAATCAGCCGTAAAGATATGCTGTTGCTGGCGTTGATGTCTTCAGAAAACCGCGCGGCGGCAAGCCTTGCGCACCATTATCCCGGTGGTTACAAAGCCTTTATTAAGGCGATGAATGCGAAAGCGAAATCGCTCGGAATGAACAACACGCGCTTTGTTGAACCGACCGGATTGTCGGTGCATAACGTTTCAACCGCCCGTGACTTAACCAAACTGCTTATTGCCAGCAAACAATATCCGTTGATCGGGCAGTTAAGTACTACCCGGGAAGATATGGCAACCTTCTCTAACCCGACGTATACGCTGCCGTTCCGCAATACTAATCATCTGGTGTATCGCGATAACTGGAATATCCAGCTAACCAAAACCGGCTTTACCAATGCGGCGGGCCATTGTCTGGTGATGCGTACGGTTATCAATAATAAACCGGTGGCGCTGGTAGTGATGGATGCGTTTGGCAAATACACCCATTTTGCCGATGCCAGCCGCCTGCGTACCTGGATTGAAACCGGTAAAGTGATGCCTGTTCCGGCAGCAGCGTTGAGCTATAAAAAACAAAAAGCCGCCCAAATGGCGGCGGCGGGGCAGACGGCACAGAACGATTAAGTGAATTACGGATGGCGATACTCTGCCATCCGTCATTTTTACTCCACTTCCTGCCAGTTTTTCCGCTTACTGGTTTTACCGATCCCCGGATTCATACTGTTGGTCGGATCGTTCTCGCGATAAAACTTCTGCAACGTCTCCGGTGCTTTATACAAATGACCGACGTTATGTTCGGCAGGGTATTGCGCGCCGCGCTGCTGTAGCAGCTCCAGCATCTGTTCTTTCAACGCATGCACATCCACGCCTTTTTTAACGATGTAATCCTGATGGAATACATAGCACATAAAATGGCCGTAATAGAGCTTGTGCACCAGCTGGCTGTCGATCTCCGGCGGTAAATGCTCATACCACTCGGTGTCGTTACGCCGCAGAGCGATATCCAGCGCCAGAATGTCTTCGACTTCATCGGAATGCACCGCCTGATAACGAATTGCTGCGCCCGCAGCGGCGAAACGGTGTAAAAACGCTTTGCTGCCTTCCTCCGGCGTACAGACAAAGAAATCGCCTTCGGCCTGTTTGAAATAATCCACCAGCCACGATTTGGCTTCGCCCACGCCATCGCCCGCCATTTTTAACAGCAGATGATGCTCGTATTTATCGCGCCAGTTTTTCATGCGCGGCGGTAAATGGCTGGGGAACAGGTGACCGAATTTTTGCATCGCACGGTCAGTAAAATGCGGACGGAAGAATTTCACTTTCTCCAGCATCGCATCGGTGCGTCCCTTGAGATTAAAGAAGAAAGGCATCTTGTCGGTGCCTAACTTATCAATCATCAGGAAGGTGTCTTTGCCGTATTTTTCCGCAATATCGTAGATATCCCGGTGCATATATTCCCCGGCAACCGGCAGATTTTCGAAGTTAGCCAGAATATGACGGCGGATTTCGGTCAGCACTTCCGGCTGGTTGGTGCCGATATAAAACACCTGCTGATTTTTTTCCGCTTCGAAGGTATCAAGACGTACTGCAAAGACGGCCAGCTTCCCGGCGCAACCAGAAGATTCAAATAACCGATCCGGATCGGCGTTATAACGTGCGGGCGTGTCGGCTTCAATATCACGAACGCGGTGGACATAGTCATAATCGTGGGCGTGACGACCATCGTGACGCACATCGTCATCTTTGATGCGATCGTCATCCAGCTTGCTAAGGATCTGCTCCGGCGTTTCGCCCAGATCAATCCCCAGATGGTTCACCAGCGTCAGTTTGCCATCTTCATTTATACGCGCGAATAACGACATTTCGGTATACGCCGGGCCACGCTGCACCAGCGAACCACCAGAGTTATTACAGATACCGCCGATAACCGATGCGCCAATGCACGATGAACCAATCACCGAGTGCGGTTCGCGTCCCAGCGGTTTGAGGGCTTTTTCCAGGGAATAAAGCGTGGTGCCCGGATAGGCCAGCACCTGTTCGCCCTTGCCGAGAACGTGCAGCTTGTCGAGACGTAGGGTGCTGATGATCACGATATCGCGATCATAGTCGTTACCGTTTGGCGTCGATCCTTCGGTCAGGCCTGTATTGGCAGCCTGCATCAGAATAATTTTGTCGGCGGTGACGCAGGCTTTCAGCACCCGCCACAATTCCAGTAGTGAGCCAGGGAAAACGACAGCCAGCGCGTCGCCCTGACCAGAACGGAAGCCCTTGCGATAGCGGGCCGTTTTTGCGGGATCGGTGAGCAGGTGTGAATGACCGACCAGACGGGCAAGTTCATTCAAAAAGGCTTTATTATCAGTTGTTGTCATGGAAGACATTTTCCACTCCTTGTGGTGGCGAAAAAACATCACAAACTAGAATAGCGCCTTGTATGACAATTCAGCGAGTGAATATTTTGAAAATTCAGACAATAAACTGAGCATTCTTTTTCTCTCTCCATCATGCTTATGGCAAACTACGGTTTTTGCACCATTTTCGCTGCCACGTCGGGCAACAAAGGAAGAAAAATCCATATGAAATGGCTATGTTCAGTAGGAATCGCGGTGAGTCTGGCCCTGCAGCCAGCACTGGCGGATGATTTATTCGGTAACCATCCATTAACGCCTGAAGCGCGGGATGCGTTCGTCACCGAACTGCTTAAGAAAATGACAGTTGATGAGAAAATTGGTCAGCTGCGCTTAATCAGCGTCGGCCCGGATAACCCGAAAGAGGCGATCCGCGAGATGATCAAAGACGGTCAGGTTGGGGCGATTTTCAACACCGTAACCCGTCAGGATATCCGCGCCATGCAGGATCAGGTGATGGAATTAAGCCGCCTGAAAATTCCTCTTTTCTTTGCTTACGACGTGCTGCACGGTCAGCGCACGGTGTTCCCGATTAGCCTCGGTCTGGCCTCGTCTTTTAACCTCGATGCGGTGAAAACGGTTGGGCGTGTCTCTGCTTATGAAGCGGCAGATGATGGCCTGAATATGACCTGGGCACCGATGGTCGATGTCTCGCGCGATCCGCGCTGGGGACGTGCTTCCGAAGGTTTTGGCGAAGATACGTATCTCACCTCAACAATGGGTAAAACCATGGTGGAAGCGATGCAGGGTAAAAGCCCGGCAGATCGCTACTCGGTGATGACCAGCGTCAAACACTTTGCCGCATACGGTGCGGTAGAAGGCGGTAAAGAGTACAACACCGTCGATATGAGTCCGCAGCGCCTGTTTAATGATTATATGCCGCCGTACAAAGCGGGGCTGGACGCAGGCAGCGGCGCGGTGATGGTGGCGCTGAACTCGCTGAACGGCACGCCAGCCACCTCCGATTCCTGGCTGCTGAAAGATGTTCTGCGCGATCAGTGGGGCTTTAAAGGCATCACCGTTTCCGATCACGGTGCAATCAAAGAACTGATTAAACATGGCACGGCGGCAGACCCGGAAGATGCGGTGCGCGTGGCGCTGAAATCCGGAATCAACATGAGCATGAGCGACGAGTACTACTCGAAGTATCTGCCTGGGTTGATCAAATCCGGCAAAGTGACGATGGCAGAGCTGGACGATGCTGCCCGCCATGTACTGAACGTTAAATATGATATGGGGTTGTTTAACGACCCATACAGCCATTTGGGGCCGAAAGAGTCTGACCCGGTGGATACCAATGCCGAAAGCCGCCTGCACCGTAAAGAAGCGCGTGAAGTGGCGCGCGAAAGCCTGGTGTTGCTGAAAAACCGTCTCGAAACGTTACCGCTGAAAAAATCCGCAACCATTGCGGTGGTTGGCCCGCTGGCAGACAGCAAGCGTGACGTGATGGGAAGCTGGTCGGCGGCAGGTGTTGCCGATCAATCCGTGACCGTGCTGACCGGGATTAAAAATGCCGTCGGTGAAAACGGTAAAGTGCTGTATGCCAAAGGGGCGAACGTTACCAGTGACAAAGGCATTATCGATTTCCTGAATCAGTATGAAGAAGCGGTCAAAGTCGATCCGCGTTCGCCGCAAGAGATGATTGATGAAGCGGTGCAGACGGCGAAACAATCTGATGTGGTGGTGGCTGTAGTCGGTGAAGCACAGGGGATGGCGCACGAAGCTTCCAGCCGTACCGATATCACTATTCCGCAAAGCCAACGTGACTTGATTGCGGCGCTGAAAGCCACCGGTAAACCGCTGGTGCTGGTGCTGATGAACGGGCGTCCGCTGGCGCTGGTGAAAGAAGAACAGCAGGCTGATGCGATTCTGGAAACCTGGTTTGCGGGGACTGAAGGCGGTAATGCAATTGCCGATGTGTTGTTTGGCGATTACAACCCGTCCGGCAAGCTGCCGATGTCCTTCCCGCGTTCTGTCGGGCAGATCCCGGTGTACTACAGCCATCTGAACACCGGTCGTCCGTATAATGCCGACAAGCCGAACAAATACACTTCGCGTTATTTTGATGAAGCTAACGGGGCGCTTTATCCGTTCGGCTATGGTCTGAGCTATACCACTTTCACCGTCTCTGATGTGAAACTTTCTGCGCCGACCATGAAGCGTGACGGCAAAGTGACGGCCAGCGTGCAGGTGACGAACACCGGTAAACGCGAAGGGGCCACGGTAGTGCAGATGTACTTGCAGGATGTGACGGCTTCCATGAGCCGTCCGGTGAAACAGCTGAAAGGCTTTGAGAAAATCACCCTGAAACCGGGCGAAACTCAGACCGTTAGCTTCCCGATTGATATCGAGGCGCTGAAGTTCTGGAATCAACAGATGAAATATGACGCCGAGCCTGGCAAGTTCAATGTCTTTATCGGCACTGATTCCGCACGCGTTAAGAAAGGCGAGTTTGAGTTGCTGTAATGCTTTAGCAAGGGCGCGACGTTTGCGCCCTTTGCCTGATGTTCATATCTTAACTTGCTGAATTTTCGCCCTTTGTAGGCCGGATAAGGCGCTCGCGCCGCATCCGGCAGGAAACGCCGGACCGAATATGCCTCTTAAGTATTTATCTGATTCTGCAACTGAATCCGTCCGCTCAGGCTAATCCCGCCATTATCAACTATGCTTTTCTCTTAATTCGCTGAAAACAACAGTAAAAGAATGAGGAAAGCATCATGCCACTCTCAAAGGTCTGGGCAGGTTCACTGGTTATGTTGGCAGCCGTGAGCCTGCCGCTACACGCGGCTTCCCCCGTTAAAGTCGGTTCAAAAATCGATACCGAAGGCGCGCTGCTCGGCAATATCATTTTGCAAGTACTGGAAAGCCACGGCGTACCGACGGTCAATAAAGTGCAACTCGGAACGACTCCTGTGGTGCGCGGGGCGATTACTTCCGGTGAACTGGATATCTATCCGGAATATACCGGTAATGGCGCTTTCTTCTTTAAAGATGAGAACGATGCGGCATGGAAAAACGCGCAGCAAGGTTACGAGAAAGTCAAAAAACTCGATGCAGAGCAAAACAAGTTAATCTGGCTGACGCCCGCACCAGCGAATAACACCTGGACCATCGCCGTGCGTCAGGATGTGGCAGAGAAAAACAAACTCACTTCGCTTGCTGACCTGAGTCGTTATCTGAAAGAGGGCGGCACCTTCAAACTGGCAGCCTCGGCAGAGTTTATCGAACGCGCCGATGCCTTACCCGCGTTTGAAAAAGCCTATGGCTTTAAGCTCGGTCAGGATCAGTTGCTGTCACTGGCTGGTGGCGACACGGCGGTGACGATCAAAGCCGCTGCCCAGCAAACCTCTGGCGTTAATGCCGCAATGGCTTACGGCACCGACGGCCCGGTCGCGGCGCTGGGGCTACAAACCTTAAGCGATCCGCAAGGCGTGCAACCTATCTACGCGCCTGCGCCAGTGGTGCGTGAGCCGGTGTTGAAAGAGTATCCGCAAATGGCACAGTGGCTACAGCCAGTCTTCGCCAGCCTCGATGCAAAAACATTGCAGCAACTGAATGCCAGCATTGCAGTGGAAGGACTGGATGCCAAAAAAGTGGCTGCCGACTACCTGAAACAAAAAGGGTGGACGAAGTAATTTCCCGTGACTTATCTACGTATTAATCCTGTTCTGGCGCTGCTGCTGTTGCTGACGGCAATCGCAGCAGCGCTGCCGTTTATCAGCTACGCGCCTAATCGTTTAGTCTCGGGTGAAGGGCGACATCTCTGGCAGCTGTGGCCGCAAACGATCTGGATGCTGGTGGGCTTTGGTTGCGCCTGGCTGACAGCCTGTTTTATTCCCGCTAAAAAAGGCAGCATTTTTGCACTCATTCTGGCGCAATTCGTCTTCGTATTGCTGGTGTGGGGAGCTGGAAAGGCGGCGACCCAACTGGCGCAAAATGGCAGTTCGCTGGCGCGTACCAGCCTCGGCAGTGGTTTCTGGCTGGCTGCGGCGCTGGCATTGCTGGCCTGTAGCGATGCCATCCGCCGAATCTCCACGCATCCGCTGTGGCGCTGGTTGTTGCATATGCAGATTGCCATTATTCCGCTGTGGTTGCTGTACTCCGGCACGCTTAACGATCTCTCACTAATGAAAGAATACGCCAACCGTCAGGATGTGTTTGACGACGCGCTGGCACAACATCTGACGTTGCTGTTTGGTGCGGTGCTGCCTGCGTTAGTGATTGGTGTGCCGTTGGGCATCTGGTGCTACTTTTCCACCGCGCGGCAGGGGGCGATTTTTTCTCTGCTCAATGTCATTCAGACCGTGCCTTCGGTGGCGCTCTTTGGCCTGCTGATTGCGCCGCTTGCCGGACTGGTTACGGCCTTTCCGTGGCTGGGGAAGCTTGGCATAGCAGGAACCGGAATGACACCCGCACTGATTGCGCTGGTGCTCTATGCCTTGCTGCCGCTGGTGCGCGGCGTGGTAGTCGGCTTGAACCAGATCCCGCGCGATGTGCTGGAGAGCGCCAGAGCGATGGGCATGAGCGGGGCGCAGCGATTCCTGCATGTTCAGTTACCGCTGGCGTTACCGGTATTTCTGCGCAGCCTGCGGGTGGTGATGGTGCAAACCGTCGGCATGGCGGTGATTGCGGCGTTAATCGGCGCAGGCGGTTTTGGTGCGCTGGTTTTCCAGGGGCTGTTAAGCAGCGCCATTGATTTAGTGTTGCTGGGGGTGATCCCGGTAATTGTTCTAGCGGTGCTTACCGACGCGCTGTTCGATTTGCTTATCGCACTGCTGAAGGTGAAACGTAATGATTGAATTTAGCCATGTCAGCAAACTGTTCGGCGCACAAAAAGCCGTTAACGATCTCAATCTCAATTTTCAGGAAGGGAGTTTTTCGGTGCTGATTGGCACATCTGGTTCCGGCAAATCCACCACCCTGAAAATGATTAACCGCCTGGTGGAACATGACAGCGGAGAGATCCGCTTTGCCGGAGAAGAAATTCGCTCGCTGCCAGTACTGGAGTTGCGCCGCCGTATGGGCTATGCCATTCAATCTATTGGCCTGTTTCCCCACTGGAGCGTGGCACAAAACATTGCCACCGTGCCGCAATTACAAAAATGGTCGCGGGCGAGGATTGACGATCGTATCGACGAATTAATGGCGCTACTGGGGCTGGAGTCAAATTTACGTGAGCGTTATCCACATCAGCTTTCCGGTGGTCAGCAGCAACGTGTGGGAGTGGCGCGCGCACTGGCTGCCGATCCGCAAGTCTTACTGATGGATGAACCTTTTGGCGCACTGGACCCGGTAACGCGCGGCGCGTTGCAACAAGAGATGACGCGCATTCACCGTTTGCTGGGGCGCACTATTGTGCTGGTCACTCATGATATTGATGAGGCGCTACGGCTGGCAGAACATCTGGTATTGATGGATCACGGTGAAGTGGTGCAGCAGGGCAATCCGCTGACGATGCTGACTCGTCCGGCGAATGATTTTGTCCGCCAGTTTTTTGGACGTAGTGAACTGGGTGTGCGCCTGCTTTCGTTACGTAGTGTGGCGGATTACGTGCGTCGCGAAGAACGAGCAGAAGGTGAGGCACTGGCAGAAGAGATGACGCTACGCGATGCGCTCTCCCTGTTTGTCGCGCGGGGATGCGAGGTGCTGCCGGTGGTGAACACGCAGGGCCAGCCTTGCGGCACGCTGCATTTTCAGGATCTGCTGGTGGAGGCGTAAGCGTATGAAGATGTTGCGCGATCCGCTGTTCTGGCTCATTGCTTTGTTTGTGGCACTGATTTTCTGGCTGCCTTACAGCCAGCCGCTGTTTGCTGCCTTGTTCCCACAACTGCCACGACCCGTTTATCAGCAAGAAAGTTTTGCAGCTCTGGCACTGGCTCATTTCTGGCTGGTGGGAATTTCGAGTTTGTTTGCGGTGATCATTGGTACTGGTGCCGGAATTGCTGTCACTCGCCCGTGGGGCGCGGAATTTCGCCCACTGGTGGAAACTATTGCCGCCGTTGGACAGACTTTTCCGCCCGTCGCAGTGCTGGCGATTGCCGTTCCGGTGATCGGCTTTGGCCTGCAACCGGCGATTATCGCCTTGATCCTGTACGGTGTGCTGCCCGTCCTGCAGGCGACACTTGCCGGGCTGGGAGCGATTGATGCCAGCGTGACAGAAGTTGCGAAAGGTATGGGAATGAGTCGAGGTCAGCGACTGCGTAAGGTCGAGCTACCGCTGGCGGCTCCGGTGATTCTGGCGGGCGTGCGAACTTCGGTGATTATCAACATTGGTACGGCGACGATCGCCTCAACGGTAGGGGCCAGCACGCTGGGTACGCCCATCATCATCGGGCTTAGCGGATTTAATACCGCGTATGTGATCCAGGGGGCGTTACTGGTGGCACTGGCGGCGATCATCGCAGACCGCCTGTTTGAAAGGCTGGTGCAGGCGCTTAGCCAGCACGCAAAATAAAGGTATAACCTGCGAGCATGACGCCACCAATTCCGCCTAACGCCATAAACAGGAACAGGGCGATGACCCCAATTTTAGCTATGCGCATAATGCACTCCTTATGTTAACGAAAGGATTGTACAGTAAAGCGCATTTGTTAACGAATCATTAAATGCCGAGTGGGAAAATATCATGGCCTTGTTCTTGCCAACTGGTGAGTTGCTGCTGTTGGGCGGAGGTTCGATTTTCACCGCACCACACCAGCAATGTACGGCCTTCGAATAGTTCAGGGCGTAGTTGATTGAGCGAGTGGGCGAGGACATCAATGCGCCATCCTTGTTGACTGGCAATCCAGCCCTCCAGCCACAGACGGGTGGTATCGTGAATATTCCAGCCAACCACCAGCGCATCTTTACCCTGTTTTTTACGTGCCGAAGCCAGACAGATGGCGATGTAGTTGATCAGTACGCCGTCGAGGATCGCCAGCAGCGCCTGGAGAGTCGGTTGTTGGCACTGAAGCCGTCGACGCAGAGGAATAAACAGATGCGTGGTGAGCGTCTGGGCGGGGTAATCCTGACCGCGCTCTTTGATCCACGTTCGCAGGCTATGCAGATTGCCGCTTTGCAAGTAAGTCAGTAATGTTTCTTGCTGATCGCGCCAGCCGTTCTGCACATCAACATTTTCATTACTGAGCAGCATTTTTACTTTGCTGACCTGCACGCCGTTGTCGATCCAGCGTTTGATCTCGCGGATGCGGTCAATATCGGCATCGTTGAACAGCCGATGACCGCCGTCTGTTCGTTGCGGTTTCAGCAATCCGTAACGCCTCTGCCACGCGCGTAACGTGACAGGGTTAATATCACAAAGCAACGCCACTTCACCAATTGTGTAAAGCGCCATCGTCTCACCCTTGCTCGCGAGGTCCCGGTTTAACTTTAGACGCAGTTTTGCGAACCAGGTAGTTTTACCCGTTTTTTGTGCATCTATAGGGTGATTTTATTTTTGCCAGGCGATTTTGAGTGATCGTACTCACGAATTCTCATTTTTCTGCAAGAGTTCAAAGAAAGTTAAACGCAGGCAATGTATGTTACGCGTTTTAAAGGGAAGTGTGGTTTGCGGGTATGTACGATTTTAATCTGGTGTTGCTGCTGCTTCAGCAGATGTGCGTTTTTTTAGTCATTGCGTGGTTAATGAGTAAAACGCCATTATTCATACCGTTAATGCAGGTCACGGTTCGTCTGCCGCATAAATTTCTCTGCTACATCGTCTTTTCCATCTTCTGCATCATGGGCACCTGGTTTGGGCTGCATATTGACGATTCTATTGCCAATACCCGTGCGATAGGCGCGGTAATGGGCGGCTTACTCGGCGGTCCGGTCGTCGGTGGGCTGGTTGGTCTGACCGGCGGGTTACATCGATATTCGATGGGGGGCATGACCGCGCTAAGTTGCATGATCTCGACCATCGTTGAAGGATTACTCGGTGGCCTGGTACACAGCATCCTGATCCGCCGCGGGCGCACTGATAAAGTCTTTAACCCCATTACCGCCGGTGCCGTCACGTTCGTCGCTGAAATGGTGCAAATGTTGATCATCCTGGCGATCGCCCGACCTTATGAAGATGCGGTGCGTCTGGTGAGTAATATTGCTGCGCCAATGATGGTCACCAATACCGTCGGCGCGGCGCTGTTTATGCGTATATTGCTCGATAAACGCGCGATGTTTGAAAAATACACTTCAGCTTTTTCTGCCACTGCGCTGAAAGTGGCGGCCTCGACGGAAGGCATTTTGCGCCAGGGGTTTAACGAAGTGAACAGCATGAAAGTGGCACAGGTGCTGTATCAGGAGCTGGATATTGGTGCAGTCGCGATTACCGATCGAGAGAAATTGCTGGCCTTTACCGGAATTGGTGACGACCACCATTTACCCGGCAAACCGATTTCTTCGACTTACACCTTAAAAGCGATTGAAACCGGTGAAGTGGTCTACGCTGATGGCAATGAAGTACCTTATCGTTGCTCTTTGCATCCGCAATGCAAACTGGGGTCGACGCTGGTAATTCCGTTGCGTGGTGAAAATCAGCGGGTGATGGGCACCATCAAATTGTATGAAGCCAAAAACCGTTTATTCAGTTCAATCAACCGCACGTTGGGTGAGGGGATTGCGCAATTGCTTTCGGCGCAGATCCTTGCCGGGCAATATGAGCGGCAAAAAGCGATGCTCACCCAGTCAGAGATCAAACTGCTTCACGCCCAGGTGAATCCCCATTTTTTGTTTAATGCGCTTAACACCATTAAAGCGGTGATCCGCCGCGACAGCGAACAGGCCAGCCAGCTGGTGCAGTACCTTTCCACTTTTTTCCGCAAAAACTTAAAGCGGCCTTCGGAGTTTGTTACTCTCGCCGACGAAATTGAACATGTGAACGCTTATCTGCAAATTGAAAAGGCGCGCTTCCAGTCGCGGTTGCAGGTCAACATTGCTATTCCGCAAGAATTATCCCAGCAGCAATTGCCCGCGTTTACCCTGCAACCGATAGTGGAAAACGCCATTAAACATGGGACATCACAACTGCTGGATACAGGGCGAGTGGCAATCAGCGCCCGACGTGAGGGGCAACATTTAATGCTGGAGATCGAAGACAATGCCGGTTTGTATCAACCGGTAACCAATGCCAGTGGGCTGGGGATGAATCTGGTGGATAAGCGTTTACGTGAACGGTTTGGCGATGACTATGGGATAAGCGTCGCCTGTGAGCCTGATAGTTACACCCGAATAACGTTACGACTACCATGGAGGGACGAGGCATGATTAAAGTCTTAATTGTCGATGATGAACCGTTAGCACGGGAGAACCTGCGCGTATTTTTGCAGGAGCAGAGCGATATTGAAATCGTTGGAGAGTGTTCAAACGCCGTGGAAGGGATCGGCGCGGTGCATAAACTGCGCCCGGATGTGCTGTTTCTCGATATCCAGATGCCGCGCATCAGTGGTCTGGAAATGGTGGGGATGCTCGACCCGGAACATCGTCCGTATATTGTTTTTCTCACCGCGTTTGACGAATACGCCATTAAAGCCTTTGAAGAACACGCCTTTGATTATCTGCTGAAGCCAATTGATGAAGCGCGACTGGAGAAAACGCTGGCGCGTTTGCGGCAGGAACGCAGCAAGCAGGATGTTTCGCTGTTACCGGAAAATCAACAGGCGCTGAAATTTATCCCTTGTACGGGGCATAGTCGGATTTATTTGCTGCAAATGAAAGATGTGGCATTTGTCAGCAGTCGGATGAGCGGTGTCTACGTTACCAGCCACGAAGGGAAAGAGGGCTTTACCGAATTGACATTACGTACCCTGGAAAGTCGTACACCACTACTGCGCTGCCATCGTCAGTATCTGGTTAACCTCGCGCATTTACAGGAGATTCGTCTGGAAGATAACGGTCAGGCCGAGTTGATTTTGCGTAATGGCTTAACCGTGCCGGTCAGCCGCCGTTATCTGAAAAGCTTAAAAGAGGCGATTGGCCTGTAAAAGACTGCTAAAATGGCTTTTTGCCTCATCAACACCTGAAGGCCTCATGCTAAGTAACGATATTCTGCGCAGCGTGCGCTACATTTTGAAAGCCAATAATAATGACCTGGTGCGTATACTGGCGCTGGGTAATGTCGAAGCCACCGCGGAACAGATCGCCGTCTGGCTACGTAAAGAAGACGAAGAGGGTTTTCAGCGTTGTCCGGACATTGTTTTGTCGTCATTCCTCAATGGCCTGATTTATGAAAAACGCGGCAAGGATGAGTCTGCTCCGGCACTGGAGCCGGAACGTCGCATTAATAACAACATCGTGCTGAAAAAATTACGCATCGCGTTTTCGCTGAAAACCGATGACATTCTGGCGATCCTCACCGAACAGCAGTTCCGCGTTTCGATGCCGGAAATTACAGCGATGATGCGCGCACCGGATCATAAAAACTTCCGCGAATGCGGCGATCAATTTTTACGTTATTTTCTGCGTGGACTGGCAGCGCGCCAGCATGTGAAGAAAAGCTAAGACGGGTATGGCGGCCATGCGAAACATGGCCGCCGACAGATTATTTCACTTCTTTAAAACCAGCGGCTTTCATCACCAGTTCCATTTGCGCCATAGTGATACCTTTTTTGGCATCTTCAGCAGAAACGTTGATTCCTGAAATACCCTGCAGGGCTTTAAAATCCACTTTTTCCATATCGATAGTCACGTTTTCCTGCGCGTAGGTATCGGTATAGGTTAATTTTTCTTCAACACCCGCGATGTTTTTGTATTTGGCGCTTAACGGCTCAAGTGTCTTGGCAGCGTCTTCTTTGGTGGTTGCACCAATAGAGGCAAATTGAATTTTGGTTTCTGAAGATTGCTTAAGCACCTTGTCACCTTTGTAGACATAGGTAATGGCAATTTCAGTGCCGTTCAGATTGGCGCTGAATTTCTTCGATTCTTCTTTGTCACCGCAGCCAGCAAGAGAGAAAACCAGAACAGATGCAACAACAAGGGAAAACAGCTTATTGAAAGCCTTCATGTAAAACTCCATTTTATTTAATCAAGGAACTGGTGACTCTCACCAGGGGCTATATAGGATATGCCTAATACCGTGGCGTGAGCAGTCCGGAACTGGAGTAGAACTCTTAGTAAAAAGCACTATTTCATCCTTGTTGCTGAAGCATGGGGAATAATTGTTCGCACAGCAAAACACCGTTATTCATTGCTTCTACCCGTGCCTCGCTTTCTGTATTACGAAATTGTCCCAACACATGTGCCAGCCGATAAAAACCCACCGCGGTGAGGTCATTCGCCAGCAACTCTGCCTGACCAATAGCACTCTGTTCCTGATAGCGCCAGCCGTTATGGAGCAGTTGAATAAGTAATGCCTGGCAGCGCATCAGCAACTGATGAGCAGTAGACGGCACAGGCAAAACGCTGGCAGAAGGTAGCGGTGCCACAGGCGTAGTTTCTGCGTCCAGCGCCCAGGCACGAGTCTTTGTCATCATTACCTGTGGTTCCAGTGTCAATTGCCCATCAACAAAACTGACAAAGCCAGAAACCAGACACACGGGGTCGTCTGTTTGTTGCAAAAGCGCCGCCATGCGTTCAACGGCATAAGGCGCGCTGGCTGAGGCTGGCAGTGATAACGTCAGCAGATTATCTTCACCTTCGCCGCTGATTACCTGCGCATCCAGCGTCTGGCGGCTGCTATCCCAACCGAGCGAAATACACTCAGCGACCGGCAGAATAAATAAGTTATCGACCTGATTAAGAGGCCGTATGCAGGAGGGGGGACGCTGGCGTAAATATTCCCGCAAAGCCACAATGCCCGGCTGGCGTAACGGCGCGCTCAACATTCGCCAGGCATCAGGCGACAGCGGCACAACGCTGCTTAAGCGGTTGCGGGTAGCTAACAGCAGCTCGCCATCGGCACTGCGTTTTGCTGCTTGTGAAACAATTTGCCCACCCGCCAGTGCGCCAGCCTGAAAACTAAACAGCCGACGCGTAGCTGCCGGTGAGTTTTCCTGTTCACTTCGCGGCCAACTGTGCGAAAGATGCAAAATACTGCCGGTGTCGGGATCGGTAAACCAGATGCGTAAACCATAATGCTCAATATCCTGCCAGCAACGCATACCTAAAGACACCAGCCGCAGATGATCAAGCTTTGCTTCTCCGGCAATGCCAGAGCCAACGACCGTGCGCCACGGCACAGGAGGAACTTCACCAACACTGTCGCGCCGGGCCATCTCTTGTGCGCAATTTAATCGACTGTTTAATGCCGCAAGCTGACGTAAGCATTCTCCGGCATGATAGTGGCTGGCGCGGGCGTGGAAGGCATCAACGCTGGCGCGCAGTTGCCGTAGCGATTCACTCACCCAGCGCCAGTTGCAGGCCTCTGCCGCCTGCAATGCGCGGTTGAAAGCGGCCTCGTAGTGAATAAGCGGCTGGCTGATGCCGCTCAGCCATAATGCCTGGCTTAGTTGTTGAACATATTGACGACACGTTTTGCCTTCTTCGCTGGCAAACGGATCGTCAGATGATGTGACGTGTTCGCTGCGCATCTGCCAGATTAAATGAGTCAATTCCGCTTGCTGCGCTTTTGCCTGGACAAAAGCCTGTACTGCCAGTACGACATGTTCGCAAAGTGTGCCTTCAATACAATCACAACGGGCGAAACGAATGCTGCTACGGGAATAAAAACGCACATCGCTCATCGGTAAGCGGGCAGAGGGAATTTCGCCCGGCGTACAGAACAACTCAATGGTGATGCCTTTAGCGACCAGCGCCTGTGCGCGTTTGCGGGTGGTATCGGGCAGGGTAGCCAGTTCTTCCAGCCAGATTGCCGGATCCCACTCTTCTTCTTTTTCCGTGGGCTGGACGGTGGCACAAAGTCGTTGATAACTTAACACCAGCATCACGCGATGACGGCACATGCCGCTGGCCCCGCAGGTGCACTGAGCCTCTTTCAGTGCCTGGCCGTTCGCCAGCTGGGTACGGACACCGTCACTGAAGGTGGCGATTAAAGCGCCGTTCTCATGGCTGATTTCCGGGACGTTGCCATTTTCCAGTTCCTTAAGGCTGCGCTTAACAAAACCGGCATTGCTTAACGCCGTCAGGGCCTGCGGTGTCAGTTCTAATAATTCCGGACGTAGTGAATTCATGACTGAAGATTCTCCGCAAGCCATGATGCCAGTTCGCCCGGTGTCATGGCGGCTATTTGTGCGCCGACATTAACCAGCGCCTGGGCCGTATCGCGGTCATAGCAAGGCGTTGCTGTGCTATCGAGCGCCGCCAGTCCCAGCACTTTGATGCCGCTCTGGACACACTTTTTCACCTGATGCGTCAGCAATGATGATGAACCCCCTTCGTAAAAATCGCTCACGAGGATAATGACGCTTTTTGCTGGTTGTTCAATAAGTTGCCGCCCATACTCCACGGCACTGGCGATATTGGTCCCGCCGCCCAACTGTACTTTCATTAATAACTCTACCGGATCGGCAACGTCTGCCGTGAGATCAACGACACTGGTGTCAAACGCCACCAGATGGGTACGAATGCCGGGTAACTGCCACAAACAGGCCGCCATCACCGCAGAGTGGATCACCGAATCGACCATCGATCCGCTTTGATCAACCAGTAAGACCAGTTGCCATTGTTCACTGTGGCGCTTAATACGGCTGTTAAAGCGGGGGGATTCGATATACAACTTGCTGTGTTGTGGGTGCCAGTGTTGCAGGTTGGCGCGTAGAGTACTTTTGAAATCAAAGTTTCGCGCCAGTGGAATAGATGAGCGGCGACGGCGATCGCGGACACCAGAAAAAGCCTGACGAACTTCCTTTGCCAGTCGAGCCATAATTTCTTCAACAACCTGGCGCACTATCCGGCGGGCGGCAGCCAGTACTTCGGGGTTCATCAGATGTTTGGTGTGCAAAACGGCGCGTAGCAGGCTTTCGGACGGTTGCATACGTTCCAGCACGTCGAGATTCGTCACCACATCTTCAATGCCATAGCGCAGTACGGCATCGCTTTCCAGCCGCTCAATCACCTGTTGCGGAAACAGCGTGTGAATACTGTTGATCCACTCAGGGGTGGTGAGATTTGAGCCACCTAATCCACCGGAGCGTTCACCACGCTGGAGCCGTTCAGGATCGCGCCCATACAGCCACTCCAGCGCGTGGTCTATCTGCCGGGCGTTGTCATCCAGCCCACAAAGCGTCGTTTCTGCCGCTTCGCCAAGAATTAATCGCCAGCGTTGTAGCTCACTGGTGGTCAGAAGATCGTTCAGTTCAGACATGGAAAACTCCCCAGTTTTGCAGCGATGCCAGTGCCTGCTGTTCGAGTTGTTGATGATGTGCAATGGCTTGTGGTGGACAATGCAACGGCATTTGCAGCGCCGAAACGGGAAGTTGCGCCAGTTGATAATGCTCAAGCACCTGATGCGCCAGCGTCCCGCGTTCTCGTGGTGGTAGCCAGGCCATCGCCGCGCGTAAATCGGGCAGGGCGTTAATAAAATCGGCATCACTTAGTTGATTTAAATGACTGCTGAAACCGGCGATAAATGCAGGTTGACAGGCCAGTTGATGACGGGCTAATGCCAGCAAACCGTGCAGCGCTTCGCCGGATTGTGCCGGGGATAACTGCGCCAGCATCGTCAGCGCCGCTTCGGCACTGGCGTTGGGATGTTCCAGACGCATCAGTGCGCCAAGAGCCGCGCCGCGATCCAGCGCCGGGGCATGATTCGCCTGACTGCGGCGCTCCAGTAAGGCTACCGCCGCAGAAAGCGAAACGCCGGATAAATTAACGCCGCTATGTAGATCGCGCAGAATATGGCAAAGCGCTTGCCAGCTATGCAGGTGAGCGTGAAACTCCTTTTCATCCGGTTTGCCGTTGGATTCACACAGCCACAGCGTGCGATCGATAGCCGCGCATAACGTCGTCTGCAATATCTGCGCGCCTTGCATACCGCTGATTTCATCTAACCGCCATAAGGCATAAAGGACTTCCAGCGCCTGGCCCATTTCGGCAAATTGATTTTCCTGGGCGATTAATAATGTGAGTTGCTCCAGTAATTGTTGACTGAAGGACGCCAGACCCGCTAACGCCGCCTGGCTAAGACATGTGGTGATACTGCCGATTCCACCCGCGTCCAGCATATCGGCTTCTAATTTATGGCGTGCGGCTTCCTGGAGTGTTGCACCAAAGCAGGCGGCCTCAATCAATGCCGCATGCTGGCTAAGCGGGCGGGTTAATTTCCAGCGTTCTTCACCGTTGCCTGCAAGTGTCAGTGTGCTTCCCTGCTGGCGTACAATCCCTGGGATCTCCAGTATTGCCAGACGATGTAACACCTGACTTTGCGCTAGTCCATTGGGGTTAAAGCGATTTAAGGTAAGCTCCGCCGGAAGAGAGATTGCGGTACGTTCCAGTTCGCAGGTGACATCTTTTGGCAGAGGCGGTTGTGGCGTAGAAGGGGCAAGTTTACCGAATCCGTCACCCGCTAATGTGTCTATCAACGTTAGCAGAATCGGATCGGTGTCGGGATGAATAACTCCGCGATAGCTCCACGGCAACGGCGCGTTCAGGGCTTCTTTAATCAGCGAGCCTGCTATGGCATCCAGCCAGTCAGTGCGTAACGGTAGTTTATGTCCGCGCAACTGTGCCAGCGCCATCGCATGCAGATGAGCGGCAGCCATATCCGCGGTCGAAGCAGGCAAGTGGTGTTGGCGCAAACGGGTAAGAACCGTTTTTAGCAGTTGTTCTCCCGCCTGCTGTAAGCCCCACTGCCAGCACCAGCTTTGCCAGACCGGGGCAGGCATTCCTGAAAGGTATCCTGCCAGCACATCAAGGCGCTTTTCACTGTAGGGTGTGAGATAACAACCTGTAACGGCATCTGCCAGCGAGGGCAATTCTGGCGTGTTAATTTCCTGCGGGCATTCGCGCCACATTTTTGCCAGTGCCGGAGCGTGCCAGCCACCGCAGACGACTAACACGTCGCCATTATTTTGCTGCACCGCCCATGCAATCCAGCGAACCATAAAGGCTTCGCGCTGACGATTGAGTGCATCGCCGAGGAAATCGCCCCGCAGTTGGGCAAAATAGTGCGCCAGTGCAGAGGGTAATGCAGTTTGCTGGCTTTCATCTTCGAACAAGTGATCCCACAGGGTATCGCTGTTATCCATGCGGGTGGCACGCAGCAGCAAGGTCTGGCTTTCCTCTTGCGTATCAGGCGAATCGTCCTCTTCTTCACTCTGTGCCCAGCAAGGCAAATCGATGAAGTAAGTTTGTGCCTGAATACGACGAGCGGCTTGTAGCGCCTGCCACTCCGGCGAAAATTCAGCAAATGGCGTCCAGGCACCACGCCCGGGGGCTGCACCGTCCTGATACTGGCAATAACTGTAAATAGCTACCGGAAGCTGGTGGGCTAAAAACAGTTCGTCTACCCGGTCATTAAAATCAGCCGGGCCTTCAATCAACACGTATCGTGGCCGCTGGCTTTCGATTAACGATTTCACCAGCCGGGCGCAGGCCGGACTATGATGCCGGATGCCGACAATTAACGGCTCGCTCATGCATCTTTCCTCACGGCAGGCGGTGGCGGGCTTGATAATAAGCCTGCCAGTGAGCTTCTTTATGTGTGGCGACACGCTGTTCGAAGTAACGGCGCAGACGAGCGCGATCTTCTTCGTTATCTTTGACGATGGTTCCGGCAATACAGTCCACCAGGTCGGCAGGCTCCCCCGCGCGATTCGCTAAAAACCAGGCGCGGACGCCCACGGCGTGGGCCACGTTCACGGCTTCAGCGGTGGACATAATCGCTGTTAGTGTATCCATTGACGTTTTCTTTTCGCCGTTGGCACGCAGATCGCGGAAGGTGCGGACCAGTAACTCCAGTACCGCGTCAGGCACTTTATGCGGAATACCGCTATGGGCCAGCAAACGCGCCGAAGCACTGGCGACAAGCTCCAGCTCTTGGGCGAAATCCATAATCGGAAAGACAGTTTCAAAATCGAAGCGACGCTTTAGCGCAGCACTCATTTCATTGACGCCGCGATCGCGGGTATTGGCAGTGGCAATAATATTAAAGCCTTCTCGCGCATAGAGCTGACTGGCTTCACCAGTGAGTTCCGGCACCGTCATCACCCTGTCAGAAAGCATACCTAACAGACAGTCTTGCACTTCCAGCGGTGTACGCGTTATCTCTTCAAAACGGACGATTTTGCCGTCGCGCATTCCCTGGTAAAGCGGGGCAGGGACCAGCGCTTCCGTTGATGGACCATGATTGATAAGCAGGGCGTAGTTCCAGCCGTACTTGATTTGATCTTCGGTAGTAGATGCGCCGCCCTGGATGGTTAACCCGGCATCGCCGCTAATAGCGGTTGCCAGTAATTCTGACAGGAGAGATTTTGCGGTGCCAGGTTCCCCCACCAACATCAAACCGCGTCCGGTGGCAAGAGTGACTAACATACGTTCGACAGCGGAGGGACTAATCACCACTTTACGGCTAATATTTTGCGCGCTATCGCCAAGGATAAAAGCACGGGCCGCAGGCAAACTTAACTGCCAACCGGGCGGGCAAGGTGCGTTATCATTTTGTTTTAATTTTGCCAGTTCATCGGCGTATAACACAGCAGCAGGCGGACGCTGCAGATGATTATTCTGCGGTGACATATATTCATCCCTGAAATGTATTAATGAAATAAACGATATTTTACGCGCAATAAATGTTTGGCGCATTAGTTGTTTGAGCGAAAAATATCTGGAAAGCAGATCACAGTAAATAAAAAAACCTGCTGGTGAGGCAGGTTCTTTTATTTACTATTTTCAGGCCTAACACCACAGCCTGTGCAACATCGTGTTCCAACGAACGAATTATAACCACGGCTGGACCCCGTTGCAATTAAGATAATGAGATTTATAATCCAGACCGTTGGGACGTTGCGCCGGATCGAACCTATTTCAAGTCCTGGCTACCGGACGGGTGGTGCTGCAGGTGGTGCCCTGATCCGGAGTGCAACATCGTGGTCCAACATACGTAAACCAGTATCGACAGGCAGTGTAAGGGTAAGGTGCTGGTGTTGCGCTCCTTAATAAGGAGAGCGGATGGACACGCTGACACAAAAGTTAACCGTGCTCATTGCCGTACTGGAGTTATTAGTGGCTCTGTTACGGTTGATTGATTTGTTGAAGTAACGGGCAAATTGAAACGCATCTAAGGGGGAAAACCGCTTCCCCCTTTAATAAAGCTATACTCGTCATACTTCAAGTTGCATGTGCTGCGACTTGAATTATCTAGAGTATATTATTCTATTTCTTGGTTGAATATATTCTGTAGTTCACGATTAAAAATTGCTATTACAGTTTCAGGTGATTTACCTCGTAATTTCCGCTCATCAATACACTCATCTCTTATATAAATCAACGCATCATTTATTAGCGGGTCAGCATCTTCTCGATCACGTTGATGAAATGTTGGATGTAGCCGGAATCGCTCCCGTCGATAGACGGAACCTGTAAATAATTCAGAGCATTTATGGATCTCAAGTCTGAAGGAAAACGGATCTTCAGGTACAGGGACCTCATAATCGTAAATAGCAACCAGCTCTTTTTGCACGATCATCGCTTTCCCCGCTGGTAAGTCGTGTTAATAACAGGCAGTTGCATCACTGCCCGCTGTGTTTTAATGGAAAATGACGTCAGGTGCGCTTAACGCCTCACTCAAATCAAACACATCAAGTTCGGCAAAAGTGACGGATTTATTGTCACGGTACACTCGAAGAGAACGGAAGCTCATTAGCGCTTTGCTATCAAAATTGTAGTGGTTAAAACCGGGTGAAAACTTAAGGACCAGCCGGTACTCACCCAGGTCATAGACAAATGCGTCCTCATAGCCTGATTCCCAGCCTTTGTATCGCATTCCCATAAGTTGCCCAACGGTAGCGGATTTACCTTCCCAGCGAGTCAGGCTGTTACTGGTTGACTCGTCAGGTGTGAGCAGCACCGTGCGGCGCGACAACTGGCGAAAAGGCGGCATAATTTCGTAATCGGCAAAAAGCTGTGCAAATTCACTGCGCATTTCTGCTGTCATTTCTAACGGGTGGGCAATGCCAATCAGAGCATCCGCAGGAAGGTCAATGGGCTCATCCTGCGCATTGCAGAACTCCCCCTCTGCGGCCACACGAAAGGCGTTGAGTAAACGACGCGGTTCATTTGCCGGATAACCCCCCCATATTAATCGCTGGGTAACCAGGCGGGTAAAGGGATGATTAACAAACAGAGAATGAAAATCTGCCAGCGACCAGCGTCGGGTGGTTCGTAGGGCAGCTTCAAGACGCGGGAGCAGGTTTTTGCTCACCTGAGTAGCATCTTTTTTTAGCCCTTTTAGTCGGGCCAGTGCCTCGGGCGCTTTCAGTTGATCGTCATCGGCACGCAACCGGGGAACACTTTTCTGGCGAACGTTTTGCTGATCAAAGATAACCGGGTTGAGGTTTTCATCGAAGCGAACGGTAAACTGCCGGGGACCAAAATCAAAACTCAACGCCTGCGGATCATCAAGGCCCAGGATTGGGACTAATCTGTCCGCTAGCTCTTCCTGGCTTAGCCCGCGATTTTCTGCGACCACCTGAAGAAATTCCGCCGCGTTATCACGTAAGGGGCGGGATTTAGCCCGTTGCGATATATGATGCAGCTGCATCAGCGCCATATCATTATTCATCAGGGTAAGGATGTTCAGGCCGCTGACAGCACGGGCAGATTTGCCTTCTTGTGGCCAGGCGAGGATCTGTGTCGTCAGATCCCGAGCCGTGCTTTCGTCACCAAAGAGACTTAACGCCAGAAATGCCCAGTTGTCTTTTGCGGGGGCACCAGCTTGTTGCCACGCAGTGAAGAGATCCCAGGCAAAAGCGGCCAGCGTTTGTGGCTGGCAAAACGTTTTCAGTTGTTCCAGACCGCTATAAAAACGTCCGCCCTGGGTAAAGCGCAGCATTTCGCCGATAATTTCCAGAGCGTCATCGGTAACAGGTTGATTATTAGTGATAAGGCGCGGCCTGGACCACATTTGCGGATGCCAGAAATCAGGGGCTTTTGGAATGCGTGCCGGGTAAATGTCCATTGGACCCTGTTTAAGCAACTGCTCCAGGGCAGGCCATACATCAGCGCGTTGCCAGCGGTTTGCCACGGTTTGCAGCAACTCGCCATGTCCCTGTTCGTACAGTAAACGCAGGGCAAGTAATGCGGCTTCGCTATTATCGCTGGGTTTGATAAAGACAAGAGGGATAAGTGCAGTAGCCGTATGTTCCGGCCATTGTAAAATCCACTGGCGAGCCAGATTACGCTGGCCCGCAAAACGGTGCCAGACGCGGGCAACGGGCAGGGCCAGTTCTGTTGCGCCAAAATTTAAAATTAACGGAAATGTTTCTTTTGGACGATGTAAAAAAGCCAACAGCAGACCTGGTAGCGCATCCAATCCGAGGATACTGAGAAAATAGTCCTCACCCGCGAACAGATGTTTTTTCTCATTGATACGCAGCCAGAAGGTCAAAGCCATCTCACGCGGCAACTGTGCCAATAAATACAGGTTCCAGACACTCTTTTCCGGACGATAACGTGAGTAGTTGTCATTTTCCCATATGTTAATTAACGCTTCTACGTGACCGCTGCGAAGCGCCTGTTCTGCTAATTGTGCTTCCGGGGAGTTCCAGCCATTCAGGATCTCTTCAACCCGCCCCTGGTAGTAATGCCACTGAACAATGAGTGAATTGCGTGCAGCATCCAGTTTTCCGGGGAGTATATAATTCAGAAACAGCCATACATCATCCCCAAAACCCAGTTCCTGTAATACAACTCGTCCACTTTTTTGTTCCATGCGTTCCGCAAGAGATTCCGTGCTGAAATAACGGGCAGACTCAGTGGAGGCAAGCCTCTCTTGTTCGCCTGGTTGCCAGTAAACTTGCGGGGTTAATTCGAGCGGTGCCAAATCAAGACGTGGAGCTGTCATTTTTTTCTTACTACGCCACGGTGGTGAAACGAGGATTTCAGGCAGATTGCTGTTATCGGTGCCATCAATAACCGGTTTGGGCGGTGCCAATAAATAACTATTCAGTACTGCCCGGGCTTGAGTACTTAACCACTGCATCACCTCTTCTGCCAGTTGTGGCTGCGATGCCGTCAGCGTTTGTAACAGCGTACGCCAGTATTCATCGCGTGCTTTTTGCTGGGCAGGCAGCTTTTTGTCTTCGATGATTGGATAACCAGGGCGGGTTGGTGGTTCTTTTAACGCCAGCAGTTCTGCCAGTGCCGCGAGCGTCGCGTGGGGGAAGTTTTTACTGTATTTAGCCACACGTTGCAGGCTGGGTTTGTTTTTATCAGCCACCAGTAGCAAGGTGTGGATGACCTGCGGATGGTTAATTTGTACCAACAGACTGCCGCAATCTTCTTTATGGGCATACATCGCGAGGCGCGGAATGGCTACCAGTCCTTGTTCGCGCAAAAGGGAGGCGCAGGCCGCGTAGCCGAAGCGGTTTTCTTGTGACATGTAGCTGGCTTCGCGATCGCTAAATACGTCCAGGCCCCAGTATCGTTCGAGTTTTTTTACCGCCGTATTATCAGTAGCAACGACCTTTAACCACTCCTTTGAATGGAGACTTGACCGGGAGCTTTCAAGACTGGCGAGTTCATTGGCTATTTCAGGTTTTTCCGGGAAGATCAGCGCAATAAAAGGACGGCGAACTTTGGTTATTCCTGGCAGTGCGGCAATGAGTTTGTCGGCGCAACGCTGCCAGCAGCTTTCCTCTGCCAGAGAGAGGTGTTTACGCAGTCGGAGATCGAATTCGTTATAGGTTTCTGAGCGATAACCATAGCCATAGTCCTCGTTCTGATACTGCAATGTGACTACCAGAGGATCACTCTCATAACACCGTGCAATAAACTGGCGTGCAATCACCACCTCAGTCGCATATTCCAGCCCCTCTTGTTGGACGATTTCGTCGAGCAACTGTTGGCTGTCATTTTGCGCGATACAGGCTAGCGCCGCCATTGTCCGTGCCGGGATTGAGGGTTTGTGTTCGCCGATCAAGTTGATGGCCTGCGTGATGGCGGACTGCCACTCCAGTGAAAAATTTTCATAACGCCAGACAATGTTTTTTTTCTTCTCAGCTTTTTGTAGCAATTCATCACCCAGTGTCTGAATGATGCTTTCAGTGATAACTGGCACTGGTTCGCCCGGCCAATTGCGATGGCTGAGTGGTGTTTTACCCTTTTTATATTTCAGTTCCAGTTGGGCGTTATCAGCCAGCCACGGTAATTCCTTGTCCATGCTCTTTCCTTATTCAAACAGGGCTTCAATATCGTTAATTAGCTCGCTGGCGGTGATGGTATCGAGTACGGAGAGCTGCGCTTCCTGTGTTGAATTACTCCCCCAGCCATAGCTTTCCGCTTTGCCTTCCCATAGCCACAGCTTGCTTAAGAGTTGCTCGGCACTCAGTTCGGCTGGCGACATGCCTACCGCAAAGCCTTCATCGATTTCCATGATTAACGACCAGCGGCCCAGAGGTTTGATCATCCAGCCGATCCAGCCTCCATCCTGTGGTTCGCCCTTTATCCAGCCTTTATTCGCCAGCCCCATTACCCGACCGCTCGGGCATTTTCTGCCTGCCCAGCGGGTCAGTTCGCTGGCGTTGCGCTCGGCTTCTGTCAGGGCGTAACTGTTACGGTCAAGCTGGCGGAACGGTGGTAACAGTTCGTAGTCGGCAAAAAGCTGACCAAAGGCGGCAGCATCCGTCGGTGATATTTCCAGAACGTGAGGAATACCAATAGAGATATCGCCTTCCGGCAGGGTGAAAAGATCATCGTCAGCGGTGCTGTAGCTGTTATCTTCCGCTACGCGAAAGCAAGCCTGCAGCTGGTTTTCGGCGCTATAAACGCCCCAAATCAGACGGCGGGTTAAGTGGCGAACCAGCGGATGCTCAACCAGGAAGAGCTGAAAGTTTTCCGGTGACCAGCGGCGACGCAGGCACATGGCGGATTCAAGCCTTGCCACCTGCTGGGCGGCGACGGTACGCGCATCTTTTTTCAGCAGTTTGTAGCGGTTAACAGCATCGTTCGCCTGTGATTCATCATCGCTTTTGTTTGGTTTGGGCAGGTCTTTCAGACGGCTGCCGGAAGCGTCACGCACAAACGGTTTTAAGGTTTCATCAAAGCTGACGGTGAACTGGCGTGGGCCGAAATCCAGCAGCAACGAACCGTTATCATCCAGACTGAGATCCGGTGCTAACCGATCTTCAAGCTCCTCCACTGTCAGTTCGCGACTTTCAGCAATGTCGGCAATTTTCTCTTTCGCCCGCTCCTGTAAAGCTTTGAATTTCAGTTTCTGAGCAATGCCGTTAAGCTGCATCAGAGCGATATCACTACCGATAGCGGCGAGAATATCCAACCCAACGGTGGCGCGTTTATGCTGAGATTCGCCAGGCCAGGCGCGTATTAATGGCGTCAGTTTGCGAGCGGTGTCGTCGTTACCGAGAACACCTAACGCAGTGAACGCCCAGCTTTCTTTCGATGGTGCACCCGTAGTCAGCCAGGCGGTAAACAGATCCCAGGCAAATTCAGCCAGTGAGTCGGCGGTACAGGCATCTTTCACCTGCAATAATCCCGGATACAGCGCCTCTTCCTGAGGGAAGCGGAGCATTTCACCGAGGTGGAGGAGGGCGTTATCTGGCAGTACCTTGCTGCTATTTTTGAGTTTTGGGCGAGTCCATAATGGAGGTTGATAAAACAACGGTAAAGGGGGGATTTTCGCCGGGTATTTACCCACAGGACTGTTGTCGTTATTTTTATTTTGAGTTTCCCAGGGCGGCGAGACTAGTACCATTGGTAGAATTTCTGAGTTTGCAAAATCTTCATTGCGACTATTCAGCAATTGCTGACATTGTTGCAATAAATTTGCCGCTTGCGACGATAATCCGATGACTAATTTTTCGACCAATAAAGGATTTGCATTAAGTAATGAAACCAGCAACGTATGTTTGCGTTTATCATCTTTTTTTACCAATGCTTCGGCTAATGCCGCTATCGTGGCAGAAGGAAAATTTTCGGCACTTTTTATTAGTCGTTCATAACAGCGTTTATTAGTATCGGCGGCTTCGATGAGTGCCGTAATGGCCAACGGATGATTAATACATTTCAGTACGTCACCGCAATTATCTTCTTCAGCATAGGAAGCCAGGCGAGCCAGTGCCGCTATACCTTGTTCCCGTAATACCGTAGCTGACCAACTGGCACCATAGGTGTTAAATACATCAATGTATTGATAGTTCTCCAGTATTTCGAGCGTGAATGGATCTGTCGCTACCAGTTTCAACATTTCAAGTTGTGGAACATCTGCGACCTGGTGTAAACGATGTACGATCTCATGGGCCACTTCGGGTATTTCTGGCATTAAAATGGCAATTAACGGTTGGCGATAGAGTGATATATCTGGTAACGCAACGAGTAATTTTGCAATGCAATTTTGCCATACTTCTTCTTCTGCTAGTGATAAATGTTTACGCAGACGTAAACTAAATTTGTCGTTATTCCTTCTATAACTGTCCTTGCTGCTATCTGCATAATTAATAAAGAAAGTCAAATGTTCATCTTTATAGTCAAAATCGAAATCAATTTGCCACCAGAAGATGACAGTTTCAGTTGCGTATTCGATACCGAAGGTGCTTACAATTTCATCCAGCAACTCGGATGAGGTTTCATCATTCCAGCCCTGACAAAAACATATTTCCAGAAAAGTAAGTACCGCCATAGTACGCGCGGGTATCTCAGTCTTTTGGGCCTTAATTAAGCTGATTGCCTGGCTAATCGCATCAGCCCATTCATCAGAGCATGAGCTGTAATCGAAAGTCAGATTTTTATAATAATGATAAGTACGATTTGCCAATCGGGAAATTAAATTTTGTTTCTCGGGTTTGGTTGGTTTTTTTACTGGCTCTCCCGGCCAAAGGCGGTGGCTGAGGGCATGGCGGGCAATATTCGGGGGAAGAATAATGGGATCGTTGTCTGCCAGCCAGGGTAAACCATTAGTTGCTGCCTGGCGATTTATTGAGGCTTTTTCCTCTGTGACCAGGACTTTCTTTGCTGAGGCATCATGTGAGTGAGCGTTAGCGTCTACTTGCTCCACATACCCCTTCTTCACCTTCTCCGCAATCAGCTTCAGTTCCGCTTTTTCTGCCGCCGCAGCATCAGCAAAGCTTTTTACCTGACTTTGCCCGTTAGTGCCGACTTTGCCCCAGTTGATATGCAGCTCGTTTCTCTGCTGCTCCACCGCCCAGAATTTATGTGATTTTTCGTCCTGATAAATATAGGTTTTCATTGCTAAATCCTTTTAATCAAACAGTGATTCAATGTCGTTAATCAGCTCGCTGGCGGTGATGTTGTCGAGCACGGAGAAAGTGGGTGAGGATTGTTTACCATAGCGATCATAAGGGGCGGTGATTTTTACGCTTTCGACAGGCAGCAGGTCGCTATACCCCGTTTCGCCATAAATTAATGAAAAAGGTTCTGTTTCAAGTTCGAGAGCACCATAAGGGGTAGATTTGCGCATCGCATAGACGCTGCCGCTTTCTTCCAGACGTTGCCAGCCTCTGCGTTCCAGCCCGACAATGCGTCCGGCCTGGCAGAGACGTCCGTTCCAGCGTGACAATTCATGGACATTACGTTCGTTATCAGCAAGGTGGTAACTACCACGTTCGAGCTGTTGGAAAGGGGGAAGCAGTTCGTAATCAACGTAAATTTGCCTGAATGCAGCGGCGGATTCAGGGGGGATTTCCAGCACATGCGGAATACCGATGTTTCCTGCTGGCAGCGTGAATAGCTGATCCTGCGCATCGCTGTAAGTGCTGTCTTCTGCGACCCGGAAGCAGGCAATCAGCGTGTTTTCCTCAGTATATACCCCCCATAACAGCCGTCGGGTTAAGTGACGTACCAGCGGATGCTCCACCAGAAACAGGCGGAACTGCTCTGCCGTCCATCGTCTGCGCTGGCACATAGCCTGTTCCAGACGGGTAATTTGCTGGCTGGCGATAGCACGAACATCTTTTTTCAACTGTTTGAAGAGATTAACCGCGTCAGTTGCCAGTGTTTTATCATCGCTCTGGTTTGGCTTAGGTAAATCTTTCAGGACTTTGCCGTTTGCATCGCACACTACAGGTTTTAAGGTTTCGTCAAAACCAACGGTGAATTTGCGGGGGCCGAAATCCAGTATCAGCGAGCCACTGCTATCAAGCCCTAAATCTGGAGCCAGGCGGTCTTCCAGTTCAGCCATAGTCAGCCCACGGTTTTCAGCAACTATGTTGATTTTCTCGCGGGCATGTTCCTGTAATGCTTTGAATTTAATTTTTCGCGCGATGCCATTAAGCAGCATTAGCGCAACATCGCTGCCAATATCAGCTAATACATCCAGCCCGGACACCGCCCGTTTATGCTGGGATTCCCCAGGCCAGGCGCGGATAAGCGGGGTTAATTTACGTGCGGTGTCGTCATTGCCTAAAATCCCAAGCGAAGTAAATGCCCAGTTTTCTTTTGCGGGTGCGCCAGCTTCTGTCCAGGCGGTATACAGATCCCAGCCAAATTCAGCCAGTGATTCGCGGGTGAAGATTTCTCTAATGATATCCAGCCCAGCGTAGGCGGTAATGTCGCGAGGAAAGCTCAGCATAGTGCCGAGGTGGCGCATAGCGTCATCTGACAGAGGCAGGTTGTTACTTTTAAGCCGTGGTCTGCGCCACAAGGTGAACTGATAAAAGCCGGACAGTGGGGCGATTTTAGCGGGATATTCTTCCAGTGGGTCGCTATCGAACAATGTTGCCAGCGCAGCTAAAACATCAGGTTGATTATATCCTTGCGCGATTTCCTCAATCGTTTCTCGCTGGTTTAAATTCACCAGCAGACGAAGCGCCTGGCGGGCACAATCACGATCTTTTCCTTTTTTGCCCAGGGCCACAGGAAGTAGCCCGGCGGCGGCATGGCGTGGATAATCAGTTAGCCAGTTTCGCGCATCTTCATAAGACATTTTTTTCTGTAATTGTTGCGCCATCGGTAAGGCCAGTTCACTGACACCGAGGAAAAAGGGGAAGAAGCACAGACGTCGTGGATCACGTTGCAGGCAGGCCATAAATGCAGGTATGGCGGCGCTACCAAAAATTGCCAGAATATTTCCCTCACCAGAGTAGTTATCTTCTTTGACTATCTGGTTAAGAAAAGAAATGGCCTGTTGACCAGGCAGGTAACAGAGGGCAATGAGATTCCAGCTTTTGTATGCATTGTTATGATATTGCACAAATTCAGCATTGAGTGCTGGAAAATCGAAGCGTAGCAGGGCATCAACGGCGCTTTGTGGCGCCGGAATTTTTTCGTATATTTTTTCTCCGCTTTCCCGCCATTTTTCAAAACCAAGATGCCACAGTATTTGTTGCTCCGGTGTAAGCGGTATTAATTGTTTCTCCCAGCTTGCTTTTTTGATCGGCGGCAGGTCGGTAAACAATGTTTGTTTTGTCGCCTGCTGTTGGGCTATTTGCTGGAAGTGGGTGACAAGGTAAGTACGGGTCAGTTTTTTGGTAATCTCTGGAGTGACATCAGAAACAGAAGGAACTGGAAGCACTGGAAGATCAAACACAGGCGTATTTTTCTTTTTCTCTTTGGTCATCCAGGGCGGCGAAACAAGCAGCTCCGGCAACATATCCACAGTGGCATATTCACATTCTTCAGCTACTGGCAGCGGACGACATTCAGATAAGATGCCTGCCGCCTTAGCATTAACCCAGGGAATGACCTCGCATACTAACTCTGGCGTGGCGGTAATCAGTTTGACAAGCGCTTTACGCCACTCATTATTTTCATGTATTGCCAGCAAAGTAGCATAAGCGGCAATAGCCGCAGCGGGATGTTTTTGGCAGGCTTTGCTTAAGTATTCCAGGTGCTTTTTCTTGCCATTTACACCGAGGATCAGAATTTGAATCGCATCCGGGTGATTCGTTTTCCATAGCCATTTGACAAGATCTTCAGCATTGGCGTGTATGTGAGTGAAAAGGTCCGTGTATTTTACGGGATAGTCGACAGGTAGCTTGAGAAGAATCCGGCTTACACCACGCATTCCATTATTTGCCAGCAACGTAGCCAGATATTTGCGGAAATCATTATATAGCGGTGGGAAACCATATTTTTCCTGGATGGCCAGGGCAACATCATCGCTTACCATCATACTTAACCAGGTCATCGCCGGAACGTTTTGGTCTGCATAGCGTAGAGCTATAGCATGGGCGATATCCGGGCGTTCAGGGAGCAGTAACGCCGCAAAAGGTTGCCGTGCGGGGGATAGCGTCGGAATGGCGGTGAGTACTTTATCTACACAGCGTTGCCACTCATCTTCTGAAGCGAGTGAAAGATGATGACATAGACGTTGATGCCAACTAGGTAGCGATTCTGCTTCGTGATTAGGTGGAATGATGGTGGTTACTGCGCCTTTTACTGGTTTATATCTAAGTTGAAGAGCGAGAAGGGCAATTTCAACGGCACTTTCCAGACCACAGCGAATGACTAAGTCATCGACCAGTTCATCTGCAGAGTAAGAGTTCCAGAAACACCAGAGCAATGCTGCATCAGATTGTGCACTCCCTGTCTGTTGATTACCCTGAACTCGCATTTGTAACTCAGCAAAAGCCTGCTGCCAGTTTTCTGGATAAGAGCGGTAATTGTTGTCGGGATCATATGCCCTGGTGTTATCTGCAATACGCTTCCATATCTCACCGTCTTTGCGCAGATAATTGATCTCTCTGGGGCGAGAGCGATGAGGAAAAGCAAATCGGTTAATATCGTCAGTTACCGGAATAACTGCATCATCAGCCAGCCACGGGCGTTGGTTTTTACTCTCAGGGGAAGTTTCAACTTCAGGAGTGGCTTTGGTGATGGGGGGGATATGCACGTTTGCTGAAGCATTTTCCACATAGCCTTTTTTCGTTTTCTCCGCGATAAGCTTCAGTTTCGCTTTTTCCGCTGCTGCAACATCAGCAAAATTTTTTATCTGGCTTTGCCCTTGGGTACCAACTTTTCCCCAGCTGATATGCAACTCGTTTCCCTGCTGCTCCACCGCCCAGAATTTATGTGATTTTTCGTCCTGATAGATATAACTCTTCATCCGCGTTCCCTGTATTTATATCCAGTTATAAGCGGATGCTAGCAGTTAATGAAAAAAATTAAGAGCGTTGAACAAACAAGAAAACAACTTTAGGAATTTATAAAGAAAAGGCGCTGTCGATGCAGCGCCTTGAAGGGGGATTATTTCACCTGATGACCCGGTTTAGCACCGGCATCCGGGCTTAACAGGAAAATATCTTTCCCGCCAGGACCGGCAGCCATCACCATGCCTTCGGAGATACCGAAGCGCATTTTACGTGGTGCCAGGTTAGCCACCATAATGGTGTGACGACCAATCAGTACCTGCGGATCCGGGTAAGCAGAACGAATGCCAGAGAAGACATTGCGTTTTTCACCGCCGAGATCCAGCGTCAGGCGCAGCAGTTTGTCAGAACCTTCAACAAACTCTGCGTTTTCAATCAGCGCCACGCGCAGGTCAACTTTAGCGAAGTCGTCAAAGGTGATGGTTTCCTGAATCGGATCATCTGCCAGCGGGCCAGTTACCGGCGCGGCAGCTGCTTTCACTTCTTCTTTAGACGCTTCCACCAGTGCTTCAACCTGCTTCATATCTATGCGGTTATACAGCGCCTTGAACGGATTCACTTTATGGCCCAGCAGCGGTTGCTGGATACCATCCCAGGTCAGTTCCGTATTAAGGAATGCTTCTGCGCGCTCGGTCAGTTTCGGCAGTACCGGCTTCAGGTAAGTCATCAGCACGCGGAACAGGTTTATGCCCATTGAGCAAATTGCCTGCAGGTCGGCATCGCGGCCTTCCTGTTTCGCTACCACCCACGGAGCCTGTTCATCGACATAGCGGTTAGCCAGATCAGCCAGCGCCATAATTTCGCGCACTGCTTTACCAAATTCGCGGCTTTCCCACGCTTCACCAATCACTTCAGCGGCATCAGTGAAGGTTTTGTACAACTGCGGGTCAGCCAGTTCGCTTGCCAGCACGCCGTCAAAACGCTTATTAATAAAGCCTGCGTTGCGGGAGGCCAGGTTAACCACTTTGTTCACGATATCGGCATTCACGCGCTGAACGAAATCTTCCAGGTTGAGATCGATATCATCAATGCGCGAAGAGAGTTTCGCAGTGTAGTAGTAACGCAGGCTGTCGGCGTCAAAATGATTCAGCCAGGTGCTGGCTTTAATAAAGGTACCGCGAGACTTGGACATCTTCGCGCCGTTCACCGTCACATAGCCGTGAACAAACAAGTTGGTCGGCTTGCGGAAGTTGCTGCCTTCCAGCATTGCAGGCCAGAACAGGCTGTGGAAGTAAACAATATCTTTACCGATGAAGTGGTACAGCTCGGCGGTGGAGTCTTTCTTCCAGTATTCATCGAAGCTTACGCTGTCGCCGCGCTTATCGCACAGATTCTTGAAAGAACCCATGTAGCCAATCGGTGCGTCCAGCCAGACGTAGAAATATTTGCCCGGCGCGTTCGGAATTTCAAAACCGAAGTACGGTGCGTCGCGGGAGATATCCCACTGTTGCAGGCCAGATTCAAACCACTCCTGCATTTTGTTTGCCACCTGCTCCTGCAACGCACCGCTGCGGGTCCATGCCTGCAACATTTCGCTGAAAGAGGGCAGATCAAAGAAGAAGTGTTCAGAATCACGCATTACCGGGGTAGCGCCAGAAACCACCGATTTCGGCTCGATCAGTTCAGTCGGGCTGTAGGTCGCGCCGCAGACTTCGCAGTTATCGCCGTATTGATCCGGGGATTTACATTTCGGGCAGGTGCCTTTCACAAAACGGTCCGGCAGGAACATGCCTTTTTCCGGATCGTACAGCTGAGAGATGGTGCGGTTTTTAATAAAACCGTTTTCTTTCAAGCGAGTATAGATAAGCTCAGACAACTGGCGGTTCTCTTCGCTGTGCGTCGAGTGATAGTTGTCATAGCTGATGTTAAAGCCTGCGAAATCAGTCTGATGCTCCTGACTCATTTCGCCAATCATCTGCTCCGGGGTGATACCAAGCTGCTGAGCTTTCAGCATGATCGGTGTACCGTGGGCATCGTCGGCGCAGATGAAGTTGACCTCGTGGCCGCGCATTCGCTGGTAACGGACCCAGACATCAGCCTGGATGTGCTCCAGCATATGGCCGAGGTGGATTGAGCCGTTAGCGTACGGCAGTGCGCACGTCACCAGAATTTTCTTCGCGACTTGAGTCATAGTAGGCATTACTTCTTAATAGTGAAAAGGGGTTAGATAGTACCAAATGGGAAAATGTTAAGTAAGTACTTCTCTATATTCTTCAGGTAAACTATCAGCTGATGGTTTATCTATACAAAAAAGGAGTCGGGATGAACGAACAATCCCAGGCCAAATCACCAGAAGCCTTGCGCGCAATGGTCGCCGGGACACTGGCCAATTTTCAGCACCCAACCCTGAAGCATAACCTCACCACGCTGAAAGCGTTGCACCATGTCGCCTGGATGGACGACACGTTGCATGTGGAACTGGTTATGCCATTCGTCTGGCATAGCGCGTTTGAAGAGTTAAAAGAGCAATGTAGCGCCGAACTGCTGCGTATCACCGGGGCGAAAGCTATCGACTGGAAACTGTCGCACAATATCGCCACCTTAAAACGCGTGAAGAATCAGCCGGGTATTAATGGCGTGAAGAACATCATTGCGGTCAGTTCCGGTAAAGGCGGCGTGGGTAAATCCTCCACGGCGGTAAACCTGGCGCTGGCACTGGCGGCGGAAGGGGCGAAAGTCGGCATTCTGGACGCCGATATCTACGGCCCATCAATTCCCACCATGCTGGGCGCAGAAAATCAGCGTCCAACTTCGCCGGATGGTACCCATATGGCACCGATTATGTCTCATGGCCTGGCAACCAATTCAATTGGTTATCTGGTCACTGACGACAATGCGATGGTGTGGCGTGGACCGATGGCGAGCAAGGCGTTAATGCAGATGTTGCAGGAAACCTTGTGGCCGGATCTCGACTATCTGGTGCTTGATATGCCGCCAGGCACCGGTGACATTCAATTGACGCTGGCGCAAAACATTCCAGTAACTGGTGCAGTCGTGGTCACCACCCCGCAGGACATCGCGTTGATCGATGCGAAAAAAGGCATTGTGATGTTCGAGAAAGTCGAGGTTCCGGTGCTCGGTATTGTCGAGAACATGAGTGTGCATATTTGCAGTAACTGTGGTCACCATGAACCGATTTTCGGTACCGGTGGTGCAGAGAAACTGGCTGAAAAATACCATACACAGCTGCTGGGGCAGATGCCGTTACACATCTCCTTACGTGAGGATCTCGATAAAGGCACGCCAACGGTTATCAGCCGTCCGGAGAGCGAATTTACCGCTATCTACCGCCAGCTGGCTGACCGCGTTGCAGCTCAGCTCTACTGGCAGGGTGAAGTCATTCCAGGCGAGATTTCCTTCCGCGCGGTCTAACGCCTATTAACCATTCTGGTTATTCTTCATACACCGCAGAGATGTTACATTGATGCGGTGTATTTGTTTTTGCCGCATTAATGAACACTTATTTAATACTGCGAATATTCTGCGGACCTTCGTCCGAAACTCTACAAAGTCGATTGATCGTACAGGCAATGCTTCATTATCATCCTTCGTGCTGTGTAGTGGATGTACAGCTATAGTTTGTTATGCACTCATTCTATCCAGGCATAACCTTTACTACAGGGATAACGTTCAATGAATAAGTATTGGCTGTCAGGAATTATTTTTCTTGCCTATGGATTGGCTTCTCCCGCGTTCTCTTCAGAGACTGCCACATTAACGATTAATGGCAGGATCAGTCCCCCAACATGCAGTATGGCTATGGTTAATAGTCAACCTCAACAGCATTGTGGTCAGTTAACGTATAATGTCGATACCCGTCATCAGGTTTCTTCGCCCGTCAAAGGTGTAACGACAGAAGTGGTTGTTGCAGGTAGTGATAGCAAACGTCGAATCGTGTTAAATCGCTACGATTAATTTGGCAACCTGATTTTAATTGCATTTAGAAAGCCGAAATCATTTATATAAATGATTTCGGCTTTTTTTATTGATATCAACAATACCATTTACATAAATCTACATTAATTAATAGATACGATAAATATTTAATACTCTTAAGTATTTGTTGTATTTATATTGCAATGGTTAATTTGTTTTAAATCAATAAAACAATATGTTTACATTGCGGCAACTTTTTTGATGTGAGAAATTTGTTTCCAAGAGATACAGACTCTTAACAACCAAAAATAAATTTTATTAAGGAACATATTATGAAACGTTCAATTATTGCTGTCGCTGTCTTTTCTTCTTTTTTTATGAGCGCTGGAGTATTTGCTGCAGACGTTGATACCGGAACATTAACTATTAAAGGGAATATTGCAGAATCTCCGTGTAAATTCGAAGCGGGTGGTGATTCAGTAAGTATTAATATGCCGACTGTACCAACCACTGTCTTTGAAGGTAAAGCTAAATATTCTACCTATGATGATGCAGTCGGTGTAACCAGCAGCATGTTAAAAATTAGCTGCCCGAAAGAAGTTGCTGGTGTAAAACTCTCGTTGATTACCAACGATAAAATAACTGGTAACGATAAGGCGATAGCCAGTAGCAACGATACTGTGGGTTACTATCTCTATTTAGGTGATAACAGCGATGTCCTGGATGTTTCTGCACCTTTTAATATTGAGAGTTATAAAACAGCGGAAGGTCAATATGCTATTCCGTTTAAAGCAAAATACCTGAAACTGACAGATAACTCAGTGCAATCAGGTGATGTGTTATCTTCTCTGGTTATGCGTGTGGCGCAGGATTAATAAATAAAATTGCAAGTTTCTCCAGGTAATAAACATGGCCGCTATCCCCATGGCGGCTTTTTAATTTAAGAGGCATTAAGATGAAAGGATTATTATCTTTACTCATTTTTTCTATGGTCCTTCCTGCACATGCCGGAATTGTTATCTACGGGACGCGCATTATTTACCCGGCAGAAAATAAAGAAGTTATGGTGCAGTTGATGAACCAGGGAAACCGTTCTTCGCTGCTGCAGGCGTGGATTGATGATGGCGATACGTCGTTACCACCAGAAAAAATTCAGGTTCCTTTCATGTTAACGCCACCAGTGGCAAAAATAGGGGCAAATTCCGGGCAGCAAGTAAAAATCAAAATTATGCCGAATAAACTGCCCACTAATAAAGAAAGCATTTTTTATCTGAATGTTCTGGATATTCCACCAAATAGTCCAGAACAAGAAGGTAAGAATGCACTGAAGTTTGCGATGCAAAACAGAATCAAATTGTTTTACCGGCCGGCGGGTATTGCTCCGGTAAATAAAGCGACCTTTAAAAAGTTACTGGTAAATCGCAGTGGCAATGGATTGGTGATAAAAAATGACTCAGCTAATTGGGTGACGATTTCGGATGTCAAAGCTAATAATGTTAAAGTCAATTATGAAACTATTATGATTGCTCCCTTAGAAAGTCAGAGTGTTAATGTCAAAAGTAATAATGCAAATAACTGGTATCTGACCATTATCGATGACCACGGCAACTATATTAGTGACAAAATTTAATTGCAGGAGCTGCCTATGTTGAGAATGACCCCACTTGCATCAGCAATCGTAGCGTTATTGCTCGGCATTGAAGCTTATGCAGCTGAAGAAACCTTTGATACCCATTTTATGATAGGTGGAATGAAAGACCAGCAGGTTGCAAATATTCGTCTTGATGATAATCAACCCTTACCGGGGCAGTATGACATCGATATTTATGTCAATAAGCAATGGCGCGGGAAATATGAGATTATTGTTAAAGACAACCCGCAAGAAACATGTTTATCAAGAGAAGTTATCAAGCGGTTAGGCATTAATAGCGATAACTTCGCCAGCGGTAAGCAATGTTTAACATTTGAGCAACTTGTTCAGGGTGGGAGCTATACCTGGGATATCGGGGTTTTTCGTCTCGATTTCAGTGTCCCGCAGGCCTGGGTGGAAGAACTGGAAAGTGGCTATGTTCCACCGGAAAACTGGGAGCGGGGTATTAATGCGTTTTATACCTCTTATTATGTGAGTCAGTATTACAGTGACTATAAAGCGTCGGGTAATAGTAAGAGTACATATGTACGTTTTAACAGCGGGTTAAATTTACTGGGGTGGCAACTGCATTCTGATGCCAGTTTCAGTAAAACAAATAACAATCCAGGGGTGTGGAAAAGCAATACCCTGTATCTGGAACGTGGATTTGCCCAACTTCTCGGCACGCTTCGCGTGGGTGATATGTACACATCAAGCGATATTTTTGATTCTGTTCGCTTCAGAGGTGTGCGGTTGTTTCGTGATATGCAGATGTTGCCTAACTCGAAACAAAATTTTACGCCACGGGTGCAGGGGATTGCTCAGAGTAACGCGCTGGTAACTATTGAACAGAATGGTTTTGTGGTTTATCAGAAAGAGGTTCCTCCTGGCCCGTTTGCGATTACAGATTTGCAGTTGGCCGGTGGTGGAGCAGATCTTGATGTCAGCGTGAAAGAGGCGGACGGTTCGGTAACCACCTATCTGGTGCCTTATGCAGCGGTGCCAAATATGCTGCAACCCGGCGTGTCGAAATATGATTTTGCGGCGGGTCGTAGCCATATTGAAGGGGCGAGCAAACAAAGTGATTTTGTCCAGGCGGGTTATCAGTATGGTTTTAATAACTTATTGACGCTGTATGGTGGCTCGATGGTCGCGAATAATTATTACGCGTTCACTTTGGGGACTGGCTGGAATACACGCATTGGTGCCATTTCCGTCGATGCCACGAAGTCGCATAGTAAACAAGACAACGGCGATGTGTTTGACGGGCAAAGTTATCAAATTGCCTACAACAAATTTGTGAGCCAAACGTCGACGCGTTTTGGTCTGGCGGCCTGGCGTTATTCGTCGCGTGATTACCGGACATTTAATGATCACGTTTGGGCAAACAATAAAGATAATTATCGCCGTGATGAAAACGATGTCTATGACATTGCCGATTATTACCAGAATGATTTTGGTCGCAAAAATAGCTTTTCCGCCAATATGAGCCAGTCATTGCCAGAAGGTTGGGGTTCTGTGTCATTAAGTACGTTATGGCGAGATTACTGGGGGCGTAGCGGCAGTAGTAAGGATTATCAGTTGAGTTATTCCAACAACCTGCGACGGATAAGCTATACCCTCGCGGCAAGCCAGGCTTATGACGAGAATCATCATGAAGAGAAACGTTTTAATATTTTTATATCGATTCCCTTTGATTGGGGTGATGACGTTTCGACGCCTCGTCGGCAAATATATATGTCTAACTCAACGACGTTTGATGATCAGGGGTTTGCCTCAAATAATACGGGATTATCAGGAACAGTAGGGAGTCGGGATCAGTTCAATTATGGTGTCAACCTGAGTCATCAACATCAGGGAAATGAAACGACAGCTGGAGCGAATTTAACCTGGAACGCGCCGGTGGCAACAGTGAATGGCAGTTATAGTCAGTCGAGTACTTATCGACAGGCTGGAGCCAGTGTTTCAGGGGGCATTGTCGCCTCGTCGGGTGGCGTTAATCTGGCGAACCGTCTTTCCGAAACGTTTGCTGTGATGAATGCGCCAGGAATTAAAGATGCTTATGTCAATGGGCAGAAATATCGCACAACAAACCGTAATGGAGTGGTGGTATACGACGGAATGACACCTTATCGGGAAAATCACCTGATGCTGGATGTGTCGCAAAGCGATAGCGAAGCAGAATTACGTGGCAACCGGAAAATTGCCGCCCCTTATCGCGGCGCGGTTGTACTGGTTAATTTTGATACCGATCAGCGCAAGCCCTGGTTTATAAAAGCGTTAAGAGCGGATGGGCAACCATTAATGTTTGGTTATGAAGTCAATGATATCCATGGTCATAATATTGGCGTTGTCGGCCAGGGAAGCCAGTTATTTATTCGCACCAATGAAATACCGCCATCGGTTAATGTAGCAATTGATAAGCAACAAGGACTTTCATGCACAATCACCTTCGGTAAAGAGATTGATGAAAGTAGAAATTATATTTGCCAGTAATAGTCAGGTGGTTCTATGGAAATTCGCATAATGCTATTTATATTAATGATGATGGTTATGCCAGTGAGCTATGCAGCATGTTATAGTGAGTTATCTGTTCAGCACAATTTGGTTGTTCAGGGGGATTTTGCACTTACTCAAACACAAATGGCGACCTATGAGCATAATTTTAATGATTCGTCATGCGTGAGTACAAATACTATCACCCCTATGAGCCCGTCGGATATTATTGTTGGACTTTATAACAATACTATTAAATTAAATTTACATTTTGAATGGACCAATAAAAATAACATCACGTTGTCAAATAATCAGACCAGTTTCACCAGTGGTTATTCGGTAACGGTGACACCTGCGGCTAGTAATGCAAAAGTGAATGTTTCTGCGGGGGGCGGCGGTTCAGTGATGATTAATGGTGTTGCGACATTATCCAGTGCTTCATCATCGACACGCGGGAGTGCCGCAGTACAATTTCTACTGTGTTTATTAGGTGGCAAGTCATGGGATGCATGTGTAAATAGCTACAGAAATGCATTGGCACAAAATGCAGGTGTCTATTCCTTTAATCTGACATTGTCATACAACCCGATAACCACAACCTGCAAACCGGACGATTTATTAATTACTTTAGACAGTATTCCCGTTTCACAATTACCAGCCACAGGTAACAAAGCAACAATAAATAGTAAACAAGGGGATATTATTCTACGTTGTAAAAATTTATTAGGTCAACAAAATCAAACATCACGGAAAGTGCAGGTGTATTTATCAAGTTCTGACTTGTTAACCAACAGCAACACAATACTGAAAGGTGCGGAAGATAATGGCGTAGGATTTATTCTTGAAAGTAATGGTTCGCCAGTCACACTTTTAAATATCACTAACAGCAGTAAAGGATACACAAATTTAAAAGAAATTGCGGCAAAGTCAAAACTTACAGATACAACGGTTTCAATTCCGATAACTGCCAGTTACTACGTCTACGATACAAACAAAGTTAAATCTGGCGCACTGGAGGCAACCGCACTAATCAACGTGAAATACGACTAATAACAAGCAAGACGAGCAAGTGGCTAATAATAAAAAATAACAAGGTGTCTGCATTTCCCCCTCATGATGAGGGGGCTTTTTTTAGCGATGATAAAAAATCTCACCGTCGTAGGCTTTAATGATTTTACCGTCGGTGTCGCTGATCAACACGTACGCGCCACCCATATAGGTCCAGTGCGTCCCGGCATCCGGCGCGGGCAGGTTACGTAACTGCCACTGCTTAATGTTGTACTCATCGGTACGGTACATCTCTGGTACGGTGTCACCTGGTTTGAAATGCTTGAAGTCAGCAATGAAGCTGCTTAACTCATACTTTGAAATTCCCGAGGCATTGGTCGAACCCGCGGTGGCTGGTGCGGCCCAGGCGGCACTGGTAACCAGCAAAAGCGCACCCAGCAACATCTTATTTTTAATGGTCATAAACTCTCCACTTTGGGGATCTGTAATATCAGTCGCATATCTTTCATGCCATACAATATAACTGACAAGAGATATTTTGTTAGTGATCCCGTGATTTCGTAAAAAGTGTAAATGAAAGGATGTAGCAAAAGCATCCTCATTGAGCGAGAAGTGAGCGGAATAAGCTGATTTAAGAATCATCCTGGGCTAAAAGGATAGCGAAGCCCAGGTGATTGTTTTATCTCATAATACCCATAAAGCCATGCACTCCCATATACACCCCGACTAAGCCAATCAACAGACTGGAAAAATAGGGGGCGCGTTTAGCGAGAGTGTTAAATCCGCTCCAGCGTTTTGCGACCTGCTGAACGCTGATTGCTGCGCCAACGCCTACGGTGACCAGCGTTAACGCCAGGCCAATGCTGAAACTGACGACCAGTGTTGCGCCCAGTGTCAGGGCTTTCAACTGAATGCAAATCAACAGCACGGTAATTGCTGCCGGGCAGGGGATAAGGCCACCGGTTAAGCCAAATAGCAAAATTTGCCAGTTGGTGACCTCTCTACCATCAAAGCGTCGTTTAATGTCATTGGCATGGGCTCGTGCATGGGCATCCTGATACTCGCCATGTTCGTGATGGTGATGATGTCCATGGTCGTGGTGATCTTCGTGATCGTGGTGATGATGCTCATGATCATGCTCGTGCATATTCTCCAGCCAGTTGCGTTCGCCGCGCCAGGTACGCCAGAACATCCAGAACGCGGTGCCAATAATGATCACTGCGGAAATCAACTGGAGCCACGGTTCTGCTGATTGAGCAGTAAAGCGCTTGCTGATCACCATCCCGCCAAAGGCAATCAACCAGACCACCGCGGTATGCGAAATGGTTGCTGCCAGTCCGAGCATCACCGCCTGTTTAGTGGTGCCTTTGATGGCGATGATAAACGCCGCCATCATCGTTTTTGAGTGCCCTGGTTCCAGGCCATGAAGCGCACCAAGTAAGATGGCGCTGGGGATGAAGAACCAGGCGTTTCCTTGCTGAAGAAGAGTTGTAAATTCGGTCATGATAATAATTCTTAGTATTAATTCGGCAATCTTATTCTACTCCCCCCCAGTACCTGATACTACCCCCCAGTAGATTAATAGTGCTATGATTTTTCATATTCTTGTTAACCAGGTGTTGCCATGTCTCATACAATCCGTGATAAACAGAAACTGAAAGCGCGTGCCAGTAAGATTCAGGGCCAGGTCGTGGCGCTCAAGAAAATGCTCGACGAGCCGCACGAATGCGCTGCAGTTTTACAACAGATTGCTGCTATCCGTGGCGCGGTAAACGGTCTGATGCGGGAAGTGATTAAAGGTCATCTGACGGAACACATCGTTCACCAGGGGGATGAGCTAAAACGTGAAGAAGATCTGGATGTTGTTCTGAAGGTGCTGGATTCATATATCAAATAATTTATTAACGCGATTGTAAAACTGCCGTTTTTCCTCGTTTACAACGGGTGCGCTGGACATTACCATCCTCCTCTGCGATTTATCATCGCAACCAAACGACTCGGGGTGCCCTTCTGCGTGAAGGCTGAGAAATACCCGTATCACCTGATCTGGATAATGCCAGCGTAGGGGGCCAAAATAGTCTTGAAAATTATGTGGTTGTATCTCTTTTTGACCATAAATCATGCTGTTAAGGTACAAAAAGGGGTCGTTTATGAGGTCAAGAACTCTCCCATACACATTTCAGCGAAACGGTAATTACTATCTACAAATCCGGCTTTCGGATGGTCGGATATACAAAAAATCACTTTTTACTGACAGTTATCGCGAAGCATCGGCGTTGATGATTGGCCTTACTCCGCACATTCCTTTCGTTAAATCACTCGCTACTCCGTTGCCGCAATTTAATAAGTTTGTTTCAAACTTGATCGCTTCGTCACGTAACGTAATGATTCCGTTGCCACTCCCTCAGCAATTGAACAATATTTCTAAAGAAGTTTTGCAGCTTCAACCACCAGCCAAACCGGAAAAGGTGCTAACACTTGCTGATGCGTGGGCTATGTACAAGGAGGAAAGAGGTCGAAATTGGACAAAATCGATCTCAATGGCAAATGAGCGTTATATGGAGGTATTGCTTGTTGTCTTGGGAAAAGAAACAGACGTAACGGCAATCACCAAACAAGATATTAAGCGAGTAATGGAAACTGTCGAAAACTTACCAAAGCGTGTAGTGCAACCGTATAGGTCAATGACTATTCAGCAACTAATCGAATGTGATGATGTGCTGCCAGAGGATTTAGTTGGTGCTGAGGCTGTACATAAGCACCTTAAAATCTACAAATCGTTATTCAAAACATTTCTGACTGAAAACAAAGATATTCTATCTAAGTCTCCGACTGATGGAATAGTAGCGGCACCATCCAAAGCTAGGTTTGGTGCATACAGTGCAGCAGAAATGAAAAAATTTGTAGGATGGGCACTAAAGCAGCCTGATGGATGGCAGAAGTGGATCACTTTGTTGTTGGCGTACACAGGAGCCAGAAGAGGTGAGATTGCTAAACTGGAGAAGTCGCAGATCAAATTTGATGAAGATAGCCAGCGGCACTATCTTCTGATCGCGGAAAGAAGGCTGGGTAAAACTGAGAATGCTACAAGACAGGTAGTGATTCATCCCAAACTGATTGAGTGGGGGTTTCTGGATTTTGTTAACCGCCAATGGAAAGAGAAAATCTTTTCGGAAGTCTCAGGTCGAAATATGTCAAAGATAGGTAAAGTTCTTTCAGATGTTCGTGATCAGCTTGATATTCCTTATCTTGATGATTATGGGCAGCGGCGCTTGGTGCATAGTTTCCGGCATACTATGATTTCTACTTGTTTAGCTGGTTGGGTGAGTAATTTGGCGCATCTGCAACAGGTGGTAGGTCATGAAAAGAGTGGAGTAGGGATTACCCAGCGTTATCTGCACACATTCCCACTTTCCACCGTTTGTTATGTGATCGATGGTCTTTGTTGGGAGACTTAGTTATTCGTGTATCCTTCTTAGTGTATAACCAGCTAATAATTTGTAGATTTTTATTGTCTGAGATCAAAAATTTTCACAACTAATTTACAATAATAACTTAAGATGAATTTAGGCTTAGTGAGTCTTCTATGGTTAAAAATTTAGGCAAAAAATACAAGTATGGCGATCAACCGATAAGAGCTATTACCATACAGATAATTGCTAATCAGTTTGGTGGGGCTGCAACGGCTAAGCAGGTAGATGATTATCTTAGAAAGCTATTTCCATCTTATAAAGATAATACTTGGCTCAATTTAATTGCTAATACAGTTAATTGTAAGCGGAGCTACTGGAGTTTCAACAAAACTGCCCGACGAACTGATGATGTAACTCATCGGCATCATAAGTATGACCGATTGTTCAAGCGTGGAAATATTTTTGAAATCTATCAACCATCTGTGCACGGTATTTGGGAATTATACCAGGATTTAGAAGGGATGTGGCGTTATCGTCAAGTAAAATCGGTTTTCGAAGAAGCTGTTGAGACGGCTGCAAAATTATCTTCAGTGGAACGAAAGCAAATTTTAGCGACAGAAAGTAAAATCCCGGAACTAATCGAAGTAACAACACGAGTTTATAAACGAAGCCCATATGTAGTTGCTGAAGTTCTTTTGAGAGCAAATGGAAAATGTCAATATTGTAAGCGAGATGCTCCTTTTCTAAAGGAAGATGGTACTCCATTTCTAGAAGTTCATCATATTGAGTGGCTTTCAAAGGGGGGGGGAGGACTCTGTGGAAAATGCTATTGCATTATGTCCTAATTGCCATAGACAAGCCCATTATGGCGATCTGACATTACTACCTGTTAATAAATAGGCTTGATGAAAGTTCTATTTCTATATTTTTCAATATACAAATTTCCCCAAAAACGGCGTGAATATCACGCCGATCAATCATACTTCAGAACACATACTCAATGTGTAAACAGCCATCTCCCCATCGGGATTAGAAGGGCGTAATACAAATATCGGTATACTGCCATTGTCAATGTATGTGGCTGCAACCCCTCCGTCAGGTGTAGCATACATCTTTGCGATGCTTTTTTGACCTACAAAATCAAGTCTCCAAGTTTTACCGCCAAGATTTATGGTCATTTTTTTATCTTGTATATCAAAAGTTGAATCTACAGAAACTTTCTGACTTCCCGAGTCAATATGACCTTCCTGTATTGCTTTACAGGAAAAGGTTGTGGCGTGGCCCATCACTGGAATTAACAAAGCGGCAAATACTAGTTTTTTCATTTGTCTCCCTTGGTGTGTCAAATGGATGGTGATGCTAATAATACATGATTGATTCAAAATGTCACGATTAGTGCGTGGTTAATTGGTGCGTCAAATTGCATCTTTGTGCCATGCGAAAGAATCTGAGATACCTTTTTGGACAACGAGTAAAAGAGTTCCGTATAGCTATTGGCTTAAGCCAAGAGGCCTTTGCAGATCGGTGTGGTTTTGCACGTAGTTATATGAGTCGAATTGAGCGTGGTTGCTCTAATGCATCTCTTGATGCAATTGAGGTTCTGGCTGACGCTTTGCGTATTGAGCCTTGGCAGTTACTAGCTTCTGATTCAAGGAAACCTGATGATCAGGAGGTACTTGTTCCTTATGCTGCAGATGGGTCGTGTTTTCATCCAGGATTGGCAAGTACTCGCGATGGTTCGTTTAGAGTAGGGGAAAAATCAGCCCAGAAACGTTTCAGTTCGTTCAATGAAGCTCTCGAATACCTTCGTGGAATGGAAACCGCGAAGTGGCGTAGGCCTAATGCTAGTGGTAATTGGGGAATTGTATCTGCGGTTAAATGGGATCGACTGAATCAATAAGATATCAGTAATTTTCGGGCCACTCCACAAGGCAATAAGTGGCTTAGTGGTGATTATCGAAGGGGAATACAAGCGAGCACCTAGGCACCATTGCAAGAACCGCTCAACGCTGAGATCAGCAAGCCCCGATTTTTGCCGACCGTCCCTGTCAAATATCAAGGAGGCATTACGCCACCTGCTCTTTCTTGATACGTTGCACCGTCTGCGTGCTGACACTGAAATCTTTTGCTACGCTCCGAATTGAGCCACCGTTCGCGAGAGCGGCAGCAATTCCCGCTCGATCAATTGCTTTTCCATTACCACGTTTTGCTATACGTCCAGCGGCCTTGGCTGCGGCGATCCCTTCACGTTGACGCTCAAGCATCATTTCACGTTCCATTTGTGCCACTGCTGCAAGAACTGTGAGCATCATATTCCCTGCGGGAGAGTTCTTTCCTGTCTTAAAGTCTTCTTTATGGAAATGCACAGACACGCCGCGCTTTGTTAATTGCTCTACAGTTGCCAGAAGGTCGGCTGTATTACGACAAAGGCGATCAATACTATGGACGTGTAACACGTCACCCTCCCGCACATAGTTCATCATTGCCTCAAACTGTGGGCGCTGAGTGTTCTTGCCTGACGCTTTATCTTCAAAGACTTTATCAAGAGTTACTCCTGCTAATTGACGGTCTGTGTTTTGTTGCACAGTCGATACCCTAATGTATCCAATATTAGCCATCTTCTTTTTTCTTCTGTATTGATTTGTGTGTAGTGATTATTGATCGTGTTGATTAGGTGTGTAAAGTACTTTTTTCACTACGAAATTCGAAGTTTTTTAGTGTGGTGATTTAGCCTGCCTTATCACTACACTTCTTGCATGAGAATCATGTAGTTACATTTTGGTAAAATTAGCAAGCTATTAAATTGTGTGTTTATTTTGAAAAAATAATTTTTGTTGCATTAAAGAAAACTTGTTCGACAAATAATAGGTTGATTTTTGATCAATAATTTCTGATAGTGCTCTGTAAGCCGCATTACACAAGGCGCAGCGAAAGTGATGTAAAAGTGAAGAAAGCTAACATTGCACTTTTAAACTACTTTTCATTGAATTTTTTAGTATGGAATTACACAGGGAATAGAGAGCATTATTCTATGATTTACACAGGGTAAGTGCTATGTGATAAATGGATGTAACGAAAGGCTAAAATTTACTTAGGGTAAAAGGGGAAATAACACAATTGGAAGTGGTTGCCTAACCGTTGGAAGTGGTCTCCGGTTTACCTTAGGTAATGAGTTCCACCAATACTATAATTAAATAATATTCTTTATACTATATATATGATCTTTTGCCTTCCGGCGTTAGCTCCACTCTCTGGCAAGCAGCCTTACTCCGCTACCTTTCGGGCTTTGTGGCTGGCCCGTTCCGCTCACACCGAAAGCAAAGCGTTACTTTCTTCGTGTAACTATCGTTGGCGGTAACGCCCACGAAGGAATACTATTGCGCTGTGCGCAGTAAGAGTAATCACCTAACCAATCATCTGATTGCTTACGTGTTAACTCTCTCTAACTCTTAATTACCCTCCTACATTTAATAACTCTGTTATTCTCTGTAGTTGTGTAATTACTCGAAGAGAGAGCGGCTAAAGCTCAATTACACTCTGCTTTCCTCGTGTAATTTCACTAAGCCTCAATACAATTTCACTTCCTACATTCTGTAGTCGTGTAATTGTTTTCGGTGGAAAAGCCAGAGGCGACACCGAAAGAGAATTCTGATCTTATTAATCTTGTCTATCTTAGTTAATCTTCTTACTTATCTTACTTACTTTATCTACTTTATTATTAATAATAGCTTTATAAGCTCTCTGTGTAGCTCTCTGACGCAAGAAACAGAGTTCAGGAAGGGAATCACCTTAGAAAAGTGTTCTTTGCGTCATAATGTGTTTTATGAAGGATTCAGAGGTGTTTCATAACAGAGATGTATAGAGGATACTTTAGGTAATTAAAAATAAGGGGTCTAAATGCTTCTCTAACAGCATTAAGCAGGGTAGAGAATGGAAACCGCTTTGCCTACATATATAAACTCACTACAGGGCTTTACAGAGCGTTTTATAAAGTAACTAATCTAAGAACTCTCTGTTTTATATCTATCATCATCTAACAAATACAAAATAAGCCACTTAAATAAGCCTCTGGCGAGCTAAACAGCCATTACATAAGAGAATGTATTGCTTTTATCAAAACTTCGTTAGAACGCGTTTTAGAGCGTTTTAGCTGGTAATGAAGAATAGCACTACACAGGAGAGCACGAATCGCTAAGAAAAAATGTAAGCACATGAAAAGGTTCTGATTTTTTATGAAAAGATATTGACAAATGTTTATTTATATGTAATAATAGGTACTAGAGGGACAGAAAAACATTCTTCTCTAAATAATCAAAATCAATGCACTTTGAAGCCGTCAGGCTTGCAAGGTGTTTTTCTTTTAACTGAATAAGGAGTTTTTTATGAAATGGTTTATACCGGAACACGTCGTAGAGGCATTTAAAAAAGGTGAGTTAACACGACATCAAGTAGTAATGAATCGTAATATGGCAAGGAGTCGAGGTTATCCAGAGCGTGAAAAATGCTTTGACGATGCACTCAAGATTATTGATGAACTGCGTAAGGCAGAAGCAGAGAAAGAATAATAACAGGAGAGGAGAAAACCAAATGAATATTAATTTTGACTCTGCAACTTATAACGCGTTGTTAAATCGCGCAAAGGCAGAAGGGAAATCAATTCCAAAACTTGTTAATGAACTACTAATTACAGTCCTTACAAAGGAGGAACTAAATGATCAAAAATATCAAAACAATTGCCGAAGCGAAAGCCAAATGTCTAAATCAGAAAGATGGTAAACAAAAATATGTAGTTGTTGAGCAATGGTTGAAGATGTTTAAAAAATGGTACTCACCATCTGGTAATGAATACACCGCTACACTGCCAGCCGTTGAAATCTATAGCTATATAGCTGGATTCAATGAACAAGGGCAAGAATGTTACGCTACTCAAAAAACATTAGCTAATATTGGAATGGTTAGTGATCGTCAGGTACGCAATATTATAAATATGTTTGTTGATATGGGAGTTCTTTCTGTAGAGGCACGCCACGGTCAAACATCACTCTATAAAGCATTACCCTTTACAGATGCACATATTACAGCACCAAGAGAAGCGAAAGCCTCTGTAAATGCAGAAAAGCCACAGACAGAGCAAGTATCTACTGTTAAAGCTGTTCCTGAACAGCTTCCCCCTACGGAAGATAAAAAAACACTAGAAACAACACGCTCTATTCAGCAGGAAAAAACAGAGCTTCCTTGGGGCGGTGTCACTATTTGCAAACCGAATGGACAGCCAACAGAAGCAGCCCTTGAGTGGGCTTTAGCTGAAACGCAGGGCGATAACATAGAGGCATACAGGCTAATTTCAATAGTGGTTTCTGAATTTACAGGAAGAGAACATATATACACGATACCTGAGACAGAAGAGGACGATTTTGACATTCCATTTTAATAAGGAGGACTATGATCCAATATTTAGTAAAAAATCAAGTAGACCGCATTCAGTGTAACGACACCGGAAAACACACCTACGAAACGCTTGTTTACCTCTATAAAGGAAAGCCAACACCGCTAAAATATAGCGATGTGTTACATCGAGCAGGTTGCTCTGAGTCAGGTTTAAAATTCTGGCTGAAACAGCTATCAAATTTCGGTGTTATTGAAATGAAAGAGCTGTCTTTTTCTACATTCAACCTCAAGAAGTTATAGAAAATAGAATTCATCTATTCCACGCTCTAATTCTATTTCTCTGTTTAATATAAAAGGAAAACATTATTATGGTAATAGCTATGTGGTGGTTGTTGTTTTTTATGCTCGTAGAAACATATGCAAGTAAGTCTGGAAAACAAAAATAATATATTGATGATTTGTTTTTTATAACTTCGTGGTGTCAAGTCCAGCAGCTTTGAGTCGCTCGGTAAGATTTCTCATTTTGCTGAACTCTGTACCAAAGCTGGCTTTAAGTCCTACACCTTCACAAAACTCTTTTGCCGTAACCTTTTTCAGATGGTCAGCATATTTGATCATCTGGAGGTGCATTTCCATCGTTTGGCTATTTCGTGGTGCGCTGCTAATGGCTTGCTTAATGTTCTCGTAGATCTGGGTTTCTGTCATTTTTTATCTCACCTATCAAATTTAGATAAATAATATAAATTAGCAAATTAAGATAATCAATAGTTTTTATCATCTGAATGATAGATGTTAAATGTTTCTTTTTCATTTCTGATATGGGGTACAAAATGGGGTACACAGAGAAGAAGCAATTAATGGAGGCGAGCTTGCATCTGCAAGCCACTTCCCCTAAGCTGGCACAAAATATAGAGATTCAACCAAACGACTCGGGGTGCCCTTCTTTGTGAAGGCTGAGAAATACCCGTATCACCTGATCTGGATAATGCCAGCGTAGGGAAGTCACAGACCATCAGGTCATTGCTTCTTCACGTTATGGCAGGAGCAAACTATGCAAGTCGACCTGCTGAGTTTCGCGCAATCTGCGCACACGTTACACCTTTTTCACCAACATTCCCCTCTTGTGCACTGCATGACCAACGATGTGGTGCAAACCTTTACTGCCAATACCTTGCTGGCGATCGGTGCATCGCCAGCGATGGTTATCGAAACCGAAGAGGCCAGTCAGTTTGCGGCTATCGCCAGTGCCTTGTTGATTAACGTTGGCACACTGACGCAGCCACGCGCACAGGCGATGCGTGCTGCCGTTGAGCAAGCAAAAAGCTCTCAAACACCCTGGACGCTTGATCCAGTAGCGGTTGGTGCGCTCGATTATCGCCGCCATTTTTGTCATGAACTTTTATCTTTTAAACCGGCAGCGATACGTGGTAATGCTTCGGAAATCATGGCATTAGCTGGCGTTGCTACTGGCGGACGGGGAGTGGATACCACTGACGCGGCAGCTAATGCGATACCCGCTGCACAAACACTGGCACGGGAAACTGGCGCAATCGTCGTGGTCACTGGCGAGATGGATTATGTTACCGATGGACATCGTATCATTGGTATTCACGGTGGCGATCCGTTAATGACCAAAGTGGTAGGAACTGGCTGTGCATTATCGGCGGTTGTCGCTGCCTGCTGTGCGTTACCAGGCGATACGCTGGAAAATGTCGCATCTGCCTGTCACTGGATGAAACAAGCCGGAGAACGCGCAGTCGCCAGAAGCGAGGGGCCAGGCAGTTTTGTTCCACATTTCCTTGATGCGCTCTGGCAATTGACGCAGGAGGTGCAGGCATGAAACGAATTAACGCTCTGACGATTGCCGGTACTGATCCGAGTGGTGGTGCGGGGATTCAGGCCGATCTTAAAACCTTCTCGGCACTTGGCGCTTATGGTTGCTCAGTTATTACTGCACTGGTGGCGCAAAATACCCGTGGCGTACAGTCGGTGTATCGCATTGAGCCTGATTTTGTCGCCGCCCAGCTCGATTCGGTGTTCAGCGATGTGCGAATCGATACCACTAAAATCGGTATGTTGGCGGAAACCGATATTGTTGAAGCGGTGGCAGAACGGTTGCAACGTTATCAGATCCAAAACGTGGTACTCGACACCGTTATGCTGGCAAAAAGCGGCGACCCACTGCTTTCACCTTCGGCAGTTGCCACGCTACGCAGTCGATTATTGCCACAGGTTTCATTAATAACGCCAAACTTGCCCGAAGCAGCCGCCTTGCTCGACGCGCCACACGCGCGCACCGAACAGGAAATGCTGGAACAAGGGCGATCGCTGTTGGCGATGGGCTGTGGCGCAGTGCTAATGAAAGGTGGTCATCTGGATGATGAGCAAAGCCCGGACTGGCTGTTTACCCGCGAGGGTGAACAACGGTTTACCGCACCGCGCATTATGACCAAAAACACCCACGGCACTGGTTGTACACTCTCTGCGGCGTTGGCTGCACTACGCCCGCGCCATACAAACTGGGCTGACACCGTACAGGAGGCAAAAAGCTGGCTTTCATCGGCGTTAGCCCAGGCCGACACGCTGGAAGTTGGTCACGGTATTGGTCCGGTTCACCACTTCCACGCCTGGTGGTGAGCACCGTACTATAGCTGCTTTGGTTATTGTCAGCCTTTGGCACTGACATTCAGGGATGAAACCAATGCAGCTAAGAATTACCAGTCGAAAAAAACTCACCGCTCTATTATGCGCTCTTGGGCTAATTTCCATCGTTGCAATTTATCCGCGTCAGACGGTGAATTTTTTCTATTCGACAGCAGTTCAGATTACAGACTACATCCACTTCTACGGTTATCGCCCGGTTAAATCTTTCGCTATTCGTATTCCTGCCAGTTACACCATTCACGGAATAGATGTTTCGCGCTGGCAGGAGCGGATCGACTGGCAGCGGGTGGCAAAAATGCGCGATAACGGTATCCGCTTACAATTTGCCTTTATCAAGGCGACGGAAGGCGAAAAGCTGGTGGACCCCTATTTTTCGCGTAACTGGCAACTAAGCCGCGAAAATGGCCTGCTGCGCGGGGCGTATCATTATTTCTCCCCGTCGGTAGCAGCGCCTGTTCAGGCGCGATTATTTCTGCAAACGGTGGATTTCTCACAAGGCGATTTCCCTGCCGTGCTGGACGTAGAAGAACGGGGAAAATTATCGGCAAAAGAATTACGCAAGCGGGTAAGTCAGTGGCTAAAAATGGTCGAAAAAAGTACGGGAAAAAAGCCGATTATTTACTCAGGAGCCGTTTTTTATCACACCAATCTGGCGGGCTATTTCAATGAATATCCGTGGTGGGTGGCTCACTACTATCAACGTCGTCCGGACAATGACGGCATGGCCTGGCGCTTCTGGCAGCATTCCGACCGTGGACAGGTAGATGGCATCAATGGTCCGGTGGATTTTAATGTATTTAATGGCACGGTGGAGGAGTTGCAGGCATTCGTTGATGGGATTAAAGAAACGCCTTAAATAAGAAGCAGTGATATACTCCCACCAGACTCCCTGGCAGGAAAAAGACAAATGGAACAAGCGCATACCCAGCTTATCGCTCAGTTGAACGAGCGTATTTTAGCGGCGGATAACACGCCGCTTTATATTAAGTTTGCCGAAACGGTAAAAAATGCCGTGCGCAGCGGGGTGCTGGAGCATGGCAATATTTTGCCCGGTGAGCGTGATTTAAGTCAGTTAACCGGCGTTTCGCGCATTACGGTGCGCAAGGCGATGCAGGCGCTGGAAGAAGAGGGCGTGGTGACGCGTTCGCGTGGTTACGGCACGCAGATCAACAACATCTTCGAATACTCGTTGAAAGAAGCGCGAGGTTTTTCTCAGCAGGTGGTATTGCGCGGGAAAAAGCCCGATACGCTATGGGTTAACAAGCGTGTCGTGAAATGTCCCGAAGAAGTCGCGCAGCAGCTGGCGGTCGAAGCGGGAAGTGATGTCTTTTTGCTTAAGCGTATTCGCTATGTCGATGAAGAAGCGGTATCGATTGAGGAATCGTGGGTTCCGGCGCATTTAATTCATGATGTTGATGCCATCGGAATTTCTCTTTATGACTATTTCCGCAGCCAGCACATTTACCCACAACGTACACGTTCCCGCGTTAGCGCCCGGATGCCAGATGCCGAGTTTCAGTCACATATTCAGTTAGATAGCAAAATACCGGTGCTGGTGATCAAGCAAGTGGCGCTTGACCAACAGCAACGGCCTATTGAATACAGCATTAGCCACTGTCGCAGCGATCTATACGTTTTTGTGTGCGAGGAGTAGTTCCTCGCGCGTTGGCGCACAATCACCGCCCCGATGCCCGACAACCCACGACGCCACTGCATTGCCCAGTAATACGGCATCCGCCAGTGGCAGACCAGAGGCCAGCCCGGCAAGTACGCCACCGGCATGACTGTCGCCCGCCCCAATGGTGTCGACAACTTGCGTTGGAAATGCCGGAATGCAGGCAGAAGCGTCGTTGCTGAAATACCATGCGCCTTCTTTATCGAGACGAACGATCAACGGCGCGGCAAATTTCTCCTGCCATTGTTTGCCAAGTGTTGTTATCTCTGCGGATAAAGCAAAACGTTCGGCGGCAATCTCAGCCTCTTGACGATTGAGCGACACTAAAGGTCGACAGGCCATGATCCGCGCCAGTAATGCATCCGGGATATCGCCAATACGTGGGCCAAAATCGATAAACGGCGTCACGTCTTGCAGCTCTTCCAGCCATTCCACTAACAATTCGCCGCAGGGCGAGGCCAGTTGATAACCGGAAAAATAGAGCAGGCTGCCAGGCGCAACGGTTAATCGCGCCAGCCACTGGCGATTCCACTGATTTTCCACACCGCTGAATGACATAAAAGTACGTTCGCCATCCGGCTCAACCAGCGCCAGACACCAGCCGTTATCGCCTTCGGCGTTATCGATCAGGCTGATTAACCCCTCTTTCGCCATCCGGTTGCGAATAATCTCCGCCCACACGCCCTGACCGAGCGGCAAGGCATTACCCGCTTCGATGCCGAGGCGCTTTAACGCCACGGCAATATTCAGTGCGCAGCCGCCAACGTTAACGCTCTGCTGTTTCAGTTCGATATCGCACCCACGCCAGGGGAGGGCGTAGGCGTCGGCGATCACGTCAATGACCGCCGCGCCGACGACCATCACCGGCTGACGCGTGGTTAATTCAGGCAGCAGCGTGTGTAATCGAGCGCCGCTCATACCGCCTCCCGTTGTTGACGATATTTCGCCAGCGCTGTGGCATAGCGGTTGAAATCAAGCTGATTTACCGCATCCAGCTCCGCCTTTAATGCAGGATCGATAGCGTTAACGCCATGCAACGCGCCGCAGATTGCCGTCGCCATAGCACCGATGGTGTCTGTGTCGCCGCCAAGGTTAGCGCACAGGACGGCGCAACGGTTCGGGTCGGTTTGTGCCAGTTCAACCAGCGCAATGGCGCACGGAACGGACTCAATAGTGCTGGTACCTGCGCCAACGACCTGGTAAAGCTGTTCGCTGGCGGATTCAGTGCCGTCGGCATTGCGCACAATTTTCAGCGCAATCTCCAGACGTGCTGCCAGTGAGGCGCTGAAGGTAGTGATGCGTTTTTGCTGTGCATGTCGCGCAATTGAAGGCAGTGAATCAACAATTACTGACCAGCTTTCTCCGTCAATGGCACGAGAAATCGCCCATGCGATGACTACCGCGCCTGCAACCGCCAGATCGGATTTATGGGTCGGGCTGGACGCCAGCGCCACATCATCAATAAAGGAATCAACATCGTGCGCTGGAAGCAAACAACCTAATGGCGAGACGCGCATCGCTGCGCCGTTTGTCACGCCATTGTTTTCCAGTTCAGCAACGGGTTTACCGTCGCGAATGGCGTTAAGCGCAATCTTCGAGGTCGGACCTAGTACGTTTTTATTAAAGGCGTCGAAACGCAGCGCCCAGTCGAGAATATTACGCCCAATCAGATCCGGATCGATCTTGCCTTCACGTTCCAGTAACGCATCCGCCAGACACAGCGCCATCGAGGTATCGTCGGTGAATTCGGCGCGGTTAAAATAACAGGCCGCGTTATTCTCCTTTGGTCCAGGCAGAAAACGGTCAATCCAGCCAAAGTGTGCTTTAACGCGGCTGCGTGGCCAAAGCTCGGAGGGCATCCCCATCGCATCCCCTAACGCCTGCCCATAAAGAGCACCGAGAATACGTTCTGTTTTCATTTAACTTCCCCTTGTGTCAACGCAATATCGCGATCATCGACCTTGATAGCCGTAATTTCGTTGTCGGATTCGCGGAAAAAGATCATGAACAGCACGGCGATAATGGCAATCATCACCGCGCCAAAAGTCCACATCCCGGACCAGTTGAAAGTCAGTCCGTTTACCGGTTCCTGATAAGCGAACATCTTTTCCATCATCACACCGCCAAGACGATAGCCGAGCAAACTGCCGAAGCCCTGGCAGCAGAGCGTGATCAGCCCCTGCGCGGCGGTACGCATATGCACGGGGGCTTTTTTATCGACATAGATGTAAGCGGTAACGTAGTAAAAATCGTAACTTACGCCGTGAAGCAAAATACCGAGGAACAGTAACGCGTAGGTGAAATATTCATCCGCACTACCGTAAATAAAGAAGCCATAGCGGATCGCAGCGGTGATCAGACCAAGCAATAATACCTTTTTGATACCAAAGCGTTTAGTGAAAAACGGCAATGCCAGCATAAAGAAGATTTCAGAGAACTGGCCGAGCGTCATCCAGCCGGTGGCGTTTTTCATGCCAACTTCGGTCAGATAACCGTTGGCAAAGATGTAATAGAACGCCAGTGGCATCGCAAACAGGAATGAACAGAAGAAAAAGACGAGGAAGTTTTTATCGCGCAGCAGGATCAGCGCATCCAGGCCGAGCATGACTTTAATGTCCATTTTGCCGGTGCTTTTTGGTGGCGTGTCGGGCAGGAAAAACGCAAACACACCGAGCAGAGCAGAACTTCCGGCGGTAATCAGCAGTGGGATGTTAGTCGGTGAGATATCGGCATACCCCAGCATTTGCGGCAAGAAACCACATGCCAGACCGGAGGCAATCCAGCCGATAGTGCCCATCACACGAATGCGCGGGAAATCACGCTCAACATCTGGCACGTTGGCAAAAGCGATGCTGTTAGTCAGCGCAATGGTCGGCATATAGGTTAGCGAGTAGGCCAGCAGTAACGGGAAGAACCCGGCAAAAGTGGTCTGTTGCGCGGCGAAATACATCAGCACCGCACCAGCGAACATCAATACCGCCAGCACTTTCTGCGCCGAGAAAAAGCGGTCAGTGATGGAGCCAACCAGAATTGGCGACAGGATCGCCGCAATGGCTGTGCAGGCATACGACCAGCCAATTTCTCCGGCACTAAAACCGCTTTTACTTAACCACAACCACAATGGCACAAACCACGCGCCCCAGATAAACCATTCAACAAACATCATGAACGACAGCTTTGCTGTTGTTTTCATCTTTTAATTCCTTCATGACAGGTAATGTAAGGTACGCGATGACAATACCACTTAATAATACCTTTTAAATACCTTTGCGGTGAAAACTTGACCGCGCTAACATTTTTTCTGATGAATCGAGCCAACAGAAAACGCTGAAAAAACATCCAAAAGATGGAAAAACTCGCCCGTAACGACCAGGATTATGATTGCCCGCAAAAGGCGGGCCAGGACAATCCATAGCCGATATCCAATCGGAATTTACGGGAGCATAGTAATGACAGATATTGCGCAGTTGCTTGGCAAAGACGCCGACAACCTTTTACAGCACCGTTGTATGACTATTCCTTCTGACCAGCTTTATCTCCCCGGACATGACTACGTAGACCGCGTGATGATTGACAATAATCGCCCGCCAGCGGTGTTACGTAATATGCAGACGTTGTACAACACCGGGCGTCTGGCTGGCACAGGATATCTTTCTATTCTGCCCGTTGACCAGGGCGTTGAGCACTCTGCCGGAGCTTCATTTGCTGCTAACCCGCTCTACTTTGACCCGAAAAACATTGTTGAACTGGCGATCGAAGCGGGCTGTAACTGTGTGGCGTCAACTTACGGCGTGCTGGCATCGGTATCGCGGCGTTACGCGCATCGCATTCCATTCCTCGTCAAACTTAATCACAACGAGACGCTAAGTTACCCGAATACCTACGATCAAACGCTGTATGCCAGCGTGGAGCAGGCGTTCAACATGGGCGCGGTGGCGGTTGGTGCGACTATCTATTTTGGCTCGGAAGAGTCACGTCGCCAGATTGAAGAAATTTCTGCGGCTTTTGAACGTGCGCACGAGCTGGGCATGGTGACAGTGCTGTGGGCCTATTTGCGTAACTCCGCCTTTAAGAAAGATGGCGTTGATTACCATGTCTCCGCCGACCTGACTGGTCAGGCGAACCATCTGGCGGCAACCATAGGTGCAGATATCGTCAAACAAAAAATGGCGGAAAATAACGGCGGCTATAAAGCAATTAATTACGGTTATACCGACGATCGCGTGTACAGCAAGTTAACCAGCGAAAACCCGATTGATCTGGTGCGTTATCAGTTAGCTAACTGCTATATGGGCCGGGCCGGGTTGATAAACTCCGGCGGTGCTGCAGGCGGTGAAACTGACCTCAGCGATGCAGTGCGTACTGCGGTTATCAACAAACGCGCTGGCGGAATGGGGCTGATTCTTGGACGTAAGGCGTTCAAGAAATCGATGGCTGACGGCGTGAAACTGATTAACGCCGTGCAGGACGTTTATCTCGATAGCAAAATTACTATCGCCTGATACGAACGGCACTACCCCGTAGGACGGATAAGGCGTTTACGCCGCATCCGGCAACCTATGCCTGATGCGACGCTGAAGCGTCTTATCATGCCTACGCAGCGCTGCCACATATGTTTACGCCGCATCCTGCATAAAACAACGCGCACTTTGCTACGGCTTCCCTATCGGGAGGCCGTTTTTTTTGCCTTTCACTCCTCGAACAATTTTCACATTGTCGTTTTTGTGATCGTTATCTCGACATTTAAAAACAAATCATTTCATTATATTTTGAAATCGAAAACAAACGATAGGATATGAAAATGTACGTGGTATCGACAAAGCAGATGCTGAACAACGCACAGCGCGGCGGTTATGCGGTTCCGGCATTCAATATTCACAATCTCGAAACGATGCAAGTGGTGGTAGAAACCGCTGCCAACCTGCATGCGCCGGTCATCATCGCCGGAACGCCTGGCACATTTACTCATGCCGGTACAGAAAATCTGTTGGCGCTGGTCAGCGCGATGGCGAAGCAATATCACCATCCACTGGCAATTCATCTCGACCATCACACGAAATTTGACGATATCGCTCAGAAGGTTCGTTCTGGCGTGCGCTCAGTCATGATTGACGCCTCGCATTTGCCTTTTGCGCAAAATATTTCACGGGTCAAAGAGGTGGTGGATTTTTGCCATCGCTTTGATGTCAGCGTCGAAGCGGAGCTGGGGCAACTTGGCGGCCAGGAAGATGATGTGCAAGTCAATGAAGCCGATGCTTTTTATACCAACCCCGCTCAGGCGCGTGAATTTGCCGAGGCAACCGGAATTGATTCCCTGGCGGTCGCCATCGGCACGGCTCATGGGATGTATGCCAGCGTACCGGCGCTTGATTTTTCTCGACTGGAGAATATTCGCCAGTGGGTGAACTTACCGCTGGTGCTGCATGGCGCGTCAGGGTTATCGACTAAGGATATTCAGCAAACCATCAAACTGGGGATATGCAAAATCAACGTTGCAACGGAGCTGAAAAATGCCTTCTCGCAGGCGTTAAAAAATTACCTGACCGAGCACCCCGAAGCGACCGATCCCCGGGATTATTTGCAGTCGGCTAAATCCGCAATGCGCGATGTGGTGAGCAAAGTGATTGCCGATTGTGGCTGCGAGGGCAGGGCATAACGCACCTGCCATTTAACAAGGAAAAAACATGAAAACGTTAATTGCCCGGCATAAAGCTGGTGAACATATCGGCATATGTTCAGTCTGTTCTGCCCATCCGTTGGTTATCGAAGCGGCGCTGGCATTTGATCGCAACAGCACGCGCAAAGTGCTGATTGAAGCAACGTCAAACCAGGTCAATCAATTTGGCGGTTATACCGGAATGACACCGGCAGACTTTCGCGAATTTGTTTTTACGATTGCCGATAAAGTTGGGTTTGCACGCGAACGCATTATTCTCGGCGGCGATCATCTGGGGCCAAACTGCTGGCAGCAAGAAAATGCGGATGCGGCGATGGAAAAATCCGTCGAGCTGGTAAAGGCATATGTTCGTGCTGGCTTCAGTAAAATTCATCTTGATGCGTCAATGTCCTGCGCGGGGGATCCCATACCGTTAGCACCAGAAACGGTTGCGGAACGAGCTGCTGTGCTTTGCTTTGCTGCGGAAAGTGTGGCGACAGATTGCCAGCGTGAGCAACTGAGCTATGTCATTGGCACCGAAGTTCCGGTTCCGGGCGGTGAGGCCAGCGCCATTCAGTCAGTACACATCACCCATGTTGAAGATGCCGCCAATACTTTACGTACGCATCAAAAGGCCTTTATTGCCCGTGGGCTGACAGAGGCGTTAACACGCGTGATTGCCATCGTGGTGCAGCCGGGTGTGGAATTTGATCACAGCAATATTATCCATTATCAGCCGCAGGAAGCGCAGGCGCTGGCGCAATGGATAGAAAATACCCGAATGGTTTATGAAGCACATTCTACCGATTACCAGACCCGGACGGCTTATTGGGAATTAGTCCGCGATCACTTTGCAATATTGAAAGTCGGTCCCGCATTAACCTTTGCTTTACGCGAGGCGATATTTGCGCTGGCGCAAATTGAGCAGGAACTTATCGCCCCCGAAAATCGCAGCGGTTGCCTGGCGGTAATTGAAGAAGTGATGCTCGACGAACCGCAGTACTGGAAGAAATATTATCGCACGGGTTTTAACGATTCATTACTGGATATTCGTTACAGCCTGTCGGATCGTATTCGTTATTACTGGCCGCATAGTCGGATTAAAAATAGCGTCGAAACGATGATGGTGAATCTGGAAGGCGTGGACATCCCACTGGGCATGATTAGTCAGTATCTTCCTAAACAATTTGAACGCATTCAGTCCGGGGAATTATCAGCAATACCGCATCAGCTTATTATGGATAAAATTTATGATGTTTTGCGCACCTATCGCTACGGCTGTGCGGAATAAGGACGGTATATGACTAACCTGTTTGTTCGTAGCGGAATTTCTTTTGTCGATCGTAGCGAAGTTTTAACCCATATCGGTAATGAGATGCTCGCCAAAGGTGTGGTTCATGATACCTGGCCACAGGCATTAATTGCCAGAGAAGCAGAATTCCCTACTGGGATAATGCTTGAGCAGCACGCCATTGCAATACCGCATTGTGAGGCGATTCATGCTAAGTCGTCAGCCATTTATCTGTTAAGGCCAACAAATAAAGTTCATTTTCAGCAAGCGGATGATGATAATGACGTGGCGGTATCGTTGGTTATTGCGTTGATTGTGGAAAATCCGCAGCAGCAATTGAAACTTTTACGCTGTTTATTTGGCAAGTTACAACAGCCCGATATCGTCGAGACACTAATCACTCTTCCTGAAACTCAGTTAAAGGAATACTTCACAAAGTATGTTTTAGATTCAGACGAATAAATCTCTCTGTAACAATAAAAAGGACTATTTATGAAACGCAAGATTATTGTCGCTTGCGGAGGCGCGGTTGCGACCTCTACGATGGCGGCGGAAGAAATTAAAGAGTTGTGTCAGAGTCATAATATTCCTGTTGAATTAATCCAGTGTCGGGTTAATGAAATAGAAACCTATATGGATGGTGTGCATTTGATATGTACTACCGCCAAAGTTGACCGTAGTTTTGGCGATATTCCGTTAGTTCACGGCATGCCTTTTGTTTCTGGTGTCGGTATCGAAGCATTACAAAATAAAATTCTGACTATCTTACAGGGGTGACCTATGTTTTCAGAAGTCATGCGTTATATTCTCGATCTCGGCCCTACGGTGATGTTGCCGATTGTCATCATTATTTTTTCTAAAATATTAGGCATGAAGGCAGGCGATTGCTTTAAAGCGGGTCTGCATATCGGGATTGGCTTTGTTGGCATTGGCCTTGTGATTGGCTTAATGCTGGATTCCATTGGCCCGGCGGCGAAAGCGATGGCGGAAAATTTCGACCTGAATCTGCATGTGGTCGATGTTGGCTGGCCGGGCTCTTCACCAATGACCTGGGCGTCGCAAATTGCGCTGGTGGCGATTCCGATTGCGATTCTGGTTAACGTGGCGATGTTACTGACCCGTATGACGCGGGTGGTAAATGTTGATATCTGGAATATCTGGCATATGACCTTCACCGGCGCGTTGCTGCATCTGGCAACCGGTTCATGGATGATAGGGATGGCGGGTGTGGTAATTCACGCGGCGTTTGTTTATAAGCTCGGCGACTGGTTTGCCCGCGATACCCGAAATTTCTTTGAGCTGGAAGGCATTGCTATTCCGCACGGTACGTCGGCGTATATGGGGCCGATTGCGGTGCTGGTCGATGCCATTATCGAGAAAATCCCAGGCGTAAACCGTATTAAATTTAGCGCCGACGATATTCAGCGCAAATTTGGTCCGTTTGGCGAGCCTGTCACCGTGGGTTTTGTGATGGGGCTGATTATCGGCATCCTCGCGGGTTACGATGTCAAAGGTGTATTGCAGCTGGCGGTAAAAACAGCGGCGGTGATGCTGCTGATGCCACGGGTGATTAAACCCATCATGGATGGTTTAACGCCCATCGCTAAGCAGGCCCGTAGTCGTTTACAGGCGAAGTTCGGCGGTCAGGAGTTCCTGATTGGCCTTGATCCGGCGTTGCTGCTGGGGCACACGGCGGTGGTATCGGCAAGCCTGATTTTTATTCCACTCACCATTTTAATTGCTGTTTGTGTGCCGGGTAATCAGGTGCTGCCGTTTGGCGATCTTGCCACTATCGGCTTCTTTGTGGCGATGGCGGTCGCGGTGCATCGTGGAAATCTGTTCCGCACCTTAATCTCGGGTGTCATCATTATGAGCATCACCCTGTGGATCGCGACGCAAACTATTGGTTTGCACACCCAACTGGCGGCTAATGCTGGGGCGTTAAAAGCCGGGGGTATGGTGGCTTCAATGGATCAGGGCGGTTCTCCCATTACCTGGTTACTGATTCAGGTTTTCTCCCCGCAAAATATTCCCGGTTTCATTATTATCGGCGCAATTTATCTTACCGGTATTTTCATGACCTGGCGTAGAGCGCGTGGCTTTATTAAACAAGAGAAAGTCGTTCTCGCAGAATAATTTTTACCTGAGGGGGAGGTTATCCCCCTTAACAATCAGGAGTTTTTATGAAATCAGTGGTGAATGATACTGATGGTATCGTGCGCGTTGCAGAAAGCGTCATTCCTGAAATTAAACATCAGGATGAGGTGCGGGTAAAAATTGCCAGCTCGGGCTTATGTGGTTCCGATTTACCCAGGATATTTAAAAATGGTGCACATTATTATCCAATAACGTTAGGCCATGAATTTAGCGGCTATATTGATGCGGTGGGATCCGGTGTTGATGATTTACATCCTGGCGATGCGGTTGCCTGTGTGCCGTTATTACCCTGTTTTACTTGTCCAGAGTGTCTGAAAGGGTTTTATTCCCAGTGCGCAAAATATGATTTTATTGGCTCACGGCGTGATGGTGGATTTGCCGAATATATTGTCGTTAAGCGGAAAAATGTCTTTGCTCTACCTACTGATATGCCTATTGAGGATGGGGCTTTTATTGAACCGATTACCGTTGGCCTGCATGCTTTTCATTTAGCGCAAGGTTGTGAGAATAAAAACGTTATTATTATTGGTGCCGGAACCATTGGCCTGCTGGCCATTCAGTGCGCTGTCGCGCTGGGAGCAAAGAGTGTGACGGCTATCGACATTAGTTCAGAAAAACTGGCACTGGCAAAATCTTTCGGTGCGATGCAAACATTTAACAGTAGCGAAATGAGCGCGCCGCAAATGCAGAGCGTTTTACGCGAACTGCGCTTTAATCAGCTTATCCTCGAGACGGCTGGCGTACCGCAAACTGTCGAACTGGCGGTAGAGATTGCCGGTCCTCATGCCCAACTGGCGCTGGTGGGCACGTTGCATCAGGATCTGCATTTAACATCGGCAACGTTTGGCAAAATATTGCGTAAAGAGCTGACGGTTATCGGCAGTTGGATGAACTACTCCAGCCCTTGGCCGGGGCAGGAGTGGGAAACGGCGAGCCGGTTGCTGACAGAACGTAAGTTAAGCCTGGAGCCATTAATCGCTCACCGTGGAAGCTTTGAATGCTTCGCCCAGGCGGTGCGTGACATCGCTCGTAATGCTATGCCGGGCAAAGTGTTGCTCATTCCCTGAAACCGCGGGCCAGCGTGATGCTGGCCCGGTATTGTGCAAAACAGATCATTCACCAATGGTCCCCCTTCGTTTACACTAGCCACAATTGAATATGGGTAAATGACGATGAATTCATTCGAGCGAAGGAATAAGATCATCCAATTAGTGAATGAACAGGGAACCGTGCTTGTTCAGGATCTGGCGGGAGTATTTGCTGCCTCGGAAGCGACAATCCGTGCCGATTTGCGCTTTCTCGAACAAAAAGGCGTGGTTACGCGTTTTCATGGCGGTGCGGCGAAAATAATGTCCGGTAATAGTGAAACCGAGACCCAGGAAGTCGGGTTTAAAGAGCGATTTCAGCTCGCCAGCGCGCCAAAAAACAGAATAGCGCAGGCGGCAGTCAAAATGATCCACGAAGGGATGACCGTTATTCTCGACAGCGGAAGTACGACAATGCTTATCGCCGAAGGATTAATGACCGCCAAAAATATCACGGTGATTACCAACAGTCTCCCGGCAGCGTTTGCCCTTTCCGAAAATAAAGATATTACTCTGGTCGTCTGTGGTGGCACCGTCCGCCATAAAACGCGCTCGATGCATGGTTCCATTGCCGAGCGTTCATTGCAGGATATTAATGCCGATTTAATGTTTGTCGGTGCTGATGGTATTGATGCGGTTAATGGTATTACGACCTTTAATGAAGGTTATTCGATTAGCGGGGCGATGGTCACCGCCGCTAATAAAGTGATTGCCGTTCTCGATTCATCGAAATTTAACCGTCGCGGTTTTAATCAGGTACTGCCAATCGAAAAAATCGACATTATTGTTACCGATGATGCTGTGTCAGAGGTGGATAAACTGGCATTGCAGAAGACACGGGTAAAATTAATTACGGTGTAGTATTGTTCTGTATGCCGGATAAGGTGTTTACACCGCATCCGGCATTACGGATTCTCTCTGGTTCAAGAGAGAATAGTTTGATTAACGCAATAATGGACAATCTGGTGGTAATCGACAACGCAACGCCGCCGGAAGTATTTCAATATGGAAGTTTTGCCCACTCAACGGTTCGCCATCAAGATTAAAAGTGATTTCGTGTGGGGCTTGTATATCAAACCACGACGAAGCGCCTTCGATAATATTCGGGTTATCTTCGTCAGATTTTAAAGTTGATACGAGAGCCGGAAGAATTTCATCGCCGGTAAAAATGCGCAGTTGCAGCAAGCCATCGTTAATTAACGCGTTCGGGCACAATTGTTGACCGCCACCGGCCTGACGCCCGTTACCAATACCAATGACCAGGGCGTCACCTTGCCAGTGAAAGTTTTCACCGCGGATTTCACAACGGTCCGGTTGCAGAGTATCCATGCGCATTAAGCCATGAATGATGTAAGAGACGCCACCCAGCGCGGCTTTTAATTTTTCCGGCGTTTCTGTGGTAATACGCGTCCCAAATCCGCCTGTCGCCATATTAATAAAACAGGTTTGTTTGTTGACCTGCGCCATATCTATCGCAATGGCGTTACCGGCAATTGCCAGTTTCAGCGCCTTATCCAGTGCCTCAGGAATCCCTACACTGGTGGCAAAATCATTGGCGGTTCCTAATGGCAAAATTCCCAGCGCGGGTATGTCATCCCCCTCACACTGAATCAACGCCGTAGAAACTTCATTAATGGTGCCATCGCCACCACCGGCAATCACCGTTGCGACGCCCAACTTCCGGGCCTCCTCTACATATCGTGCGGCATCGCCTTTCTCCCAGGTGACCCGCACATGGATCGTCATTCCTTCCTCACGCAACAGCATAATTGCTTCGCGCAATGGTAAATTGTCAGTACTTTTGCCATTAAGAATCAGTAAGCTGGCGGGAAATTCTGCCATGATCGTATGTGCCTTTATGATTGGTCTGTAGATAGTGTAGAGCAGAAAAGAAAAGGTGGAGTCAGAACAGGATGAAAGTCGGAGGATAAATAGTCAGTTCAAGTATGGAGGATTCAGTGGTTACCACCAGGAGCTTGCAATGGGGACAGCGAATACTAACGGCAGCCACCGATAAATTTCAAAAAAGAGCATATACCTAATATTCAACTAAACAGTGGCATCTTCAATATAATATATTAAAGCCCCCATGGAGTTACCCGGAAGGGCCTCCGTGTCTGTAATTCCTACTTATGTAGGAGATGTTGTACAGAACATTTATTATAATCCTATTCAATTATAACAATCATGCCATTATTATATTTAAACACTAGAGAGTGTCGTTAGTATTTAATGGGGGAAGGTGAGATGAAAAAGATAGTTGCTATATCATTATTTAGTATTTTTCTTATGTCTGGTTGTGCTGTGCATAATGATGAGACAAGTATCGGTAAATTTGGTCTTGCATATAAAAGTAATATTCAGCGTAAACTCGATAACCAATACTACACCGAAGCCGAAGCTTCTTTAGCCAGGGGCAGAATATCTGGTGCAGAAAATATAGTAAAAAATGATGCAGCCCATTTCTGTGTTACTCAGGGCAAAAAAATGCAGATAGTTGACCTGAAGACAGAAGGTGCAGGATTACATGGCGTCGCTCGTCTGACATTCAAATGTGGAGAGTGAGAATATTTTTTGGTAAGCGTCAAACATGCGCGTTCTGGCTGTGCGTAGCCGGAACCTGGGCGAGCACGATGCCTTTATGTGAAAGGCATCGTGCTATGAAGGGAGATTCTATCGATGTGGTCAATGGAAGACGGTGACCAGGGATAGGGCTTATGCATAAAAAATAAGCCCGTGTAAGGGAGATTTAGGGTGTCACCAGTAGGGGCTTTCAACGGTACAATGCGGGTTTGAGCGGCATAAATTACCACTGAAAGCCCTTAAACGTTACTCTACTGTGGACACTGTGTGGACACTCTCGGCTTCAGTACCACCTCTTAGCGGATTAAGAGAAATGGCGTCCTGAAGGTACTCTGGCGCAAAATGAGCGTAAACCATAGTTTGCTCAATCCGCGTGTGACCTAGTATCCGTTGTAGCGTGATAATACTTCCTCCATTAATCATGAAATGAGTGGCAAAGCTGTGCCTTAGTGCATGTGTGGCTTGCCCCGTTGGCAAATCCGGTTTTATTGCTTTCATTGTTCGTCTGAAGCGAGGGTAATCAGCATCAGGGAATAAAAAACCTCGTTTGTTATCCGCGATCATTTTGGCAACAGCCTCTGAGATCGGGACGGTGCGTGGTTTGTTTGTTTTCGTTTTAACAAACGTGACGCGGTTATGGATGATATTTTCTGCTTTCAAACGAGCTGCTTCTCCCCAACGTGCTCCTGTACTCAGGCAAAGAATCGCAATCTTTTTATTGTCGCCGTCAAGTGCTGCAAGCAGTAAGGCAATTTCTTCCTGTGTGAGATAGCCTGTTTCTGGTTTTTCCTCCTTAAGCCTCTTTGTCCCTCTGATAGGGTGCTCACCAAAGAATAACTCCGCTTCAATCAGGGCTGTAAACATGCCGCTAATACATGTTAAATCACGATTGATACTCGAAGGTTTAATACCCTGACTTCTTCGGGTGGCGCAGTACTGGCTGATAAGGGATTTCGTGATTTGAAATGCGCATGGGTCATTCGTTATTTTTGTGAAGATTTCAATTTTTCCAAGATTAGATTTCCCATGCTCTTCGTGTTTACCCTTTAAATCCCACCAGATCTGTGTCAGTTCCGACAGACGTCGTTTGTCTGTTGGTTTTGATAGCCATTCTTTATTGTGGTGGTTGTACAACGTGTATTTTTCGAAAGCGACAGCTTCGCTTTTCTTATCAAACTTCCTACGGATGCGTTTTCCGTTACGTCCAGTAGGGCGGATGTCCACTTCATATCGACCATCATCGAGTTTTTTGATTGCCATCAGAAAACCCTCCGAGTGGTACTTTTTTTTGCTACTACTAATCGCTTTTTTCGTGGTGGCTGAAATTTAGCCACCAATAGTAGGCACTTGTGATGAATATATTCACGATAAATTGTTAACCAGTCTTTTGACCGGAGTGGGGCGACGTTGTTTCGTTTTGCCCAAAGTGTGCGAGAGCGGGCGCAATTTGCCCGGCTTCTGGAGCTACCTGATCAGTCATGAACCACAAAGTATATTTAGTAAATCTGGGATGTTGTAAGACCTTCATTATGGCTTCAACTCCAGCGTTTTTTGACCGGCTCTCATAGCTCGAAAGTGAGCTGTAGGCTACACCAGTTAATTCACTGAATTCTTTACGGTTTAACCTTTCAGATTCACGGATTAGCTTCAACTTCTCCGAAACGTCTATTGACATAATTACTCCGATTGCGTAATTTCTTGCTGATAGTGTGAAATGTTGTGCTTCTGGAGTTATCCTTTTAGGCAATAATTAGCCATTAGGAGCCATTAGAAGCACTAAGGGAGAATCGTAGCAGATGAATAGACAGCTTGTAAGCGTGACTGATGCCGTGCCTTATCAGGAGTTTGCAAAACTCATTGGTAAAACTCCAAGAGCTGTAAGGGGCATGATTGAGAAAGGGAAATTACCAGTTATTGAGATTACTGACCCTCAGTCAGTATCGGGGCGTGCTGGTGAATATTGGGTATACCTTCCGGCATGGAATAACGGACTAAAACTGGCTTATGAAAGCCGTCCTAAAGAGATTCGTGACGGCTGGTTGATGTGGTTAGGTCTCGGTGAACCACGTTAAGGAGAACCGTATGAATGAGCCTCGTTGTATTGCTCAGTTATTGCGTAACGAAAGCCCCAGGGCGATTGACTTCACCATCACCCACGGTAAGGGGCGTAAGGGAATCATTATCCGCACCAAAAAACAGAGTCCGTTAAAAAAGGCTCTGACCTTTCTGAAAAGCCGGAGGATATGGAAATGACAGTGATGACGCTCAATCTCGTTGAAAAACAGCCAGCAGCTATGCGCCGGATAATTGGTAAGCATCTTGCCGTTCCTCGCTGGCAGGATACATGTGATTATTATAATCAGATGATGGAGCGCGAACGGTTAACGGTTTGCTTTCATGCGCAGTTAAAACAGCGTCACGCAACGATGCGTTTTGAAGAAATGAACGACGTCGAACGTGAACGGCTGGTTTGTGCAATTGATGAATTGCGTGGGGCATTCTCAAAACGCCGTCAGGTTGGCGCAAGTGAGTATGCATATATTAGTTTTTTAACAGTCAGTCAGCGTCGTACTTTATTTATGCATGCCGGATTGACTGAAAAAGAATTCAACCAGCCATACTGGCGAATTAATGAAGAATCATGTTACTGGCGTGATGCTTTATTCCGTGCATTACGTGAATTATTCAGCCTGTTTGAGTACGCACCGACAATTCTGACGTCGGTAAAACCAGAGCAATATCTGCATTAAATAATTAACCAGAGTTTTTAACGCACTTAATCGTGCGGGGCTTCTTTTTGCCTGGAGAAAGTCATGCATACAGTTTCTGAAAATCAGTGCGGTATATACGCATTACTGCTGCAACAGGCCAGAACCGAAGCACAGGCCGACGCTGCGACGCGCTTTTCTTCTCATCTTGACGCCATGATTCGCCACATCACAAAGGCGGAGTTATCCCGCGTGGAGATAGTCGAGCTGCTCAGTCAGGAGTCGGAAAAATTTCACAATATCGGATTATCTCGCGGGGAAGTGCTTTGATGTCCTGTTCTCATTCAGTTGTATTACTGAATAACGCCTTAAAAATCGCCGTTATGAAAAATGGCGATTTGTCTCTTATTCAACTTGGTCTTGATAAAGAAAAACGCGAAATAACTGAATCTGTTTTCGCGATTTATCAGAACGAATTAAATCTCCTGTCTGATGTGGTCAATTTACTTGTTAAACGCGCTGTATTTCATAAGCAAATTTCATCCGTGGATGAACTGACAAAATTAACGACAGAAATCGCCAGCTATTGCGCTGATGAATTTAAGAAGCTGAACGACAAAAGGAGCTGGTAATGCCGGACAACGTAGATTTTATTCAGGAACAACAGGCTGAATTACTGGAGCGCCAGATTAACGCGGCAAGGGTAAAGCATTGCGGTGTTTCTGCGCTGGTTTGCGAAGAGTGTGACGCGCCAATACCTGCTGCCCGTCGTGCGGCTTATCCGTCAGCCACGCGTTGTGTTTCCTGCCAGTCAGTCTTTGAAGCAAAAAACAAGCATTACCGGAGAATGGCATGAGTATTCGTATTGAAATTGGCGAACGTTATGTCGTTACCAGTGACAGCTTTCAGTTTATTCTCCACGAGAAAAAGAGAGCTGAAAGCGGTAAAAACGCCGGTCAGGAATGGCTGGCGGTGGTTGGTTATTACCCGAAATTAAGCCAGCTCGTTTCCGGCATGATGCATCACGATATTCTTACCGGAAGCGCAAAGTCTTTTGCTGATTTAAACGCGCAGGTTGAGCAACTCAGCAAGCGTTGTTCAGAGGCTTTTGGCTCACATGGCCGTTAAAGCCTCCGGGCATTTTGTCCCTCCGTCAGCATTTGCCGCAGGCACCGGTAAGACGTTTACCGGTGCTTATGCATGGAACGCGCGACGCGAGGCCGTCGGGCGCGAAAGACCCCTTACACGTGACGAGATGCGTCAGGTGCAAGGTGTTTTATCCACGATTAACCGCCTGCCTTACTTTTTGCGCTCGCTGTTTACTTCACGCTATGAATACATCCGGCGCAATAAAAGCTCGGTGCACGGGTTTTATTTCCTCACATCCACTTTTCAGCGTCGTTTATGGCCGCGCATTGAGCGTGTGAATCAGCGCCATGAAATGAACACCGACGCGTCGTTGCTGTTTCTGGCAGAGCGTGACCACTATGCGCGCCTGCCGGGAATGAATGACAAGGAGCTGAAAAAGTTTGCCGCCCGTATCTCATCGCAGCTTTTCATGATGTATGAGGAACTCAGCGATGCCTGGGTGGATGCACATGGCGAAAAAGAATCGCTGTTTACGGATGAGGCGCAGGCTCACCTCTATGGTCATGTTGCTGGCGCTGCACGTGCTTTCAATATTTCCCCGCTTTACTGGAAAAAATACCGTAAAGGACAGATGACCACGAGGCAGGCATATTCTGCCATTGCCCGTCTGTTTAACGATGAGTGGTGGACTCATCAGCTCAAAGGCCAGCGTATGCGCTGGCATGAGGCGTTACTGATTGCTGTCGGGGAGGTCAATAAAGACCGTTCTCCTTATGCCAGTAAACATGCCATTCGTGATGTGCGTGCACGCCGCCAGGCAAATCTGGAATTTCTTAAATCGTGTGATCTCGAAAACAGGGAAACCGGCGAGCGCATCGACCTTATCAGTAAGGTGATGGGCAGTATTTCTAATCCTGAAATTCGCCGGATGGAGCTGATGAACACCATTGCCGGTATTGAGCGTTACGCCGCAGCAGAGGGTGATGTGGGGATGTTTATCACGCTGACCGCGCCGTCAAAGTATCACCCGACTCGTCAGGTTGGAAAAGGCGAAAGTAAAACCGTCCAGCTAAATCACGGCTGGAACGATGAGGCATTTAATCCAAAGGATGCGCAGCGTTATCTCTGCCGTATCTGGAGCCTGATGCGCACGGCATTCAAGGATAATGATTTACAGGTCTACGGTTTGCGTGTCGTCGAGCCACACCACGACGGAACGCCGCACTGGCATATGATGCTTTTTTGTAATCCGCGCCAGCGTAACCAGATTATCGAAATCATGCGTCGCTATGCGCTCAAAGAGGATGGCGACGAAAGAGGAGCCGCGCGAAACCGTTTTCAGGCAAAACACCTTAATCGGGGCGGTGCTGCGGGATATATCGCGAAATACATTTCAAAAAATATCGACGGCTATGCACTGGATGGTCAGCTCGATAACGATACCGGTAAGCCGCTTAAAGATACTGCTGCGGCTGTTACCGCATGGGCGTCAACGTGGCGCATCCCGCAATTTAAAACGGTTGGACTGCCGACAATGGGGGCTTACCGTGAACTACGCAAATTGCCTCGCGGCGTCAGCATTGCTGATGAGTTTGACGAGCGCGTCGAGGCTGCACGCGCCGCTGCAGACAGTGGTGATTTTGCGTTGTATATCAGCGCGCAGGGCGGGGCAAATGTCCCGCGCGATTGCCAGACTGTCAGGGTCGCCCGTAGCCCGTCGGATGACGTTAACGAGTACGAGGAAGAAGTCGAGAGAGTGGTCGGCATTTACGCGCCGCATCTCGGCGCGCGTCATATTCATATCACCAGAACGACGGACTGGCGCATTGTTCCGAAAGTGCCGGTCGTTGAGCCTTTGACTTTAAAAAGCGGCATCGCCGCGCCTCGGAGTCCTGTCAATAACTGTGGAAAGCTCACCTGTGGCGATACTTCGTTACCGGCTCCCACACCTTCTGAGCACGCCGCAGCAGTGCTTAATCTGGTAGATGACGGTGTTATCGAATGGAATGACCCGGAGGTCTTGAAAGTGCTTAATCTGGCATTGAAAATAGAAGCATCACGTAAATGTACAAACAAAGGAGACACACGAGCAGGCATAGTTGGCGAGTCAACCGCGATTTTCAATGTACAGGATGCTGATAATCAACAATGATAGCTATTGTGACTATGCTAACCCTATGAATCTATTGTGTGATTATGAGTAATGACTTTTTCTAATATTTGATTTTTAATGTAGTAACTTAGCTAATTTTAAAATTTGTAAAAGGATTTTTATGTCGATTTATCAAGGTGGTAACAAGTTAAATGAGGATGATTTTCGTTCTCACGTTTATTCCTTGTGTCAATTAGATAATGTTGGCGTTCTGTTAGGTGCTGGTGCTTCTGTCGGTTGTGGTGGGAAAACGATGAAAGATGTATGGAAATCGTTTAAGCAAAACTACCCTGAGCTTTTGGGAGCACTTATTGATAAATATCTTCTGGTTTCGCAAATTGATTCTGATAACAATTTGGTCAATGTTGAACTTTTGATAGATGAAGCAACTAAATTTCTTTCTGTAGCTAAAACTAGACGATGTGAAGATGAAGAGGAGGAATTCAGGAAGATATTAAGTTCATTATATAAAGAGGTTACGAAGGCTGCATTATTAACAGGAGAACAGTTTAGAGAGAAAAATCAGGGTAAAAAAGATGCGTTTAAATATCACAAAGAGTTAATTTCAAAATTAATTTCAAATAGACAGCCCGGTCAGTCGGCTCCGGCAATTTTTACAACAAATTATGATTTGGCCTTAGAGTGGGCTGCAGAAGATTTAGGAATACAGTTGTTTAATGGTTTTTCTGGGCTACATACACGGCAGTTTTATCCTCAGAATTTTGATTTGGCTTTCAGAAATGTAAATGCGAAGGGCGAAGCAAGATTCGGACATTATCATGCGTATCTCTATAAATTACATGGCTCACTTACGTGGTATCAAAATGATAGCTTGACTGTTAACGAAGTTAGTGCATCTCAAGCATATGATGAATATATTAATGACATAATCAATAAAGATGACTTTTATCGCGGTCAACATTTGATTTATCCAGGGGCGAATAAATATAGTCATACAATCGGCTTCGTTTATGGAGAGATGTTTAGACGTTTTGGGGAGTTTATTTCGAAACCTCAAACAGCGTTGTTCATAAATGGGTTTGGTTTCGGTGATTATCATATAAATAGAATAATATTAGGCGCGTTACTGAATCCATCTTTCCATGTTGTTATATATTATCCTGAATTGGAAGAAGCAATTACCAAAGTAAGTAAGGGTGGCGGTTCGGAAGCTGAGAAAGCTATTGTTACTTTAAAAAATATGGCTTTCAATCAAGTAACTGTAGTTGGGGGAGGAAGCAAAGCATATTTTAATAGTTTCGTAGAACATCTACCATACCCTGTGCTTTTTCCACGAGATAATATTGTTGATGAGTTGGTTGAAGCAATTGCTAATCTTTCTAAAGGAGAAGGTAATGTCCCTTTTTAAACTTACTGAAATCTCGGCTATTGGATACGTTGTAGGATTAGAAGGGGAAAGAATTAGGATAAACCTGCATGAGGGGTTGCAAGGCAGATTAGCATCGCATAGAAAGGGGGTGAGCTCAGTAACGCAACCAGGAGATCTTATTGGGTTCGATGCAGGTAATATATTAGTTGTCGCAAGAGTGACAGATATGGCATTTGTTGAAGCGGATAAAGCGCATAAGGCAAATGTAGGCACATCTGATTTAGCTGATATACCTCTAAGACAAATTATCGCCTATGCAATTGGCTTTGTGAAAAGGGAGTTAAATGGTTATGTTTTTATATCAGAAGATTGGCGCTTACCTGCATTAGGTTCTTCTGCTGTTCCTTTGACTTCAGATTTTTTGAACATCATTTATAGTATTGATAAAGAAGAACTCCCAAAAGCGGTTGAATTAGGTGTGGATTCTCGAACTAAAACCGTTAAGATATTTGCAAGTGTTGATAAATTATTGTCGCGACACTTAGCCGTTCTTGGTAGTACAGGATATGGTAAATCAAATTTCAATGCTTTGTTAACGAGGAAGGTTTCTGAAAAATACCCTAACTCAAGAATAGTTATTTTTGACATAAATGGTGAATACGCGCAAGCTTTTACAGGTATTCCAAATGTAAAGCACACTATTCTAGGGGAATCCCCAAATGTTGATAGTTTGGAAAAAAATCAGCAAAAGGGTGAGCTATATAGTGAAGAGTATTATTGTTATAAAAAGATACCATATCAGGCATTAGGTTTTGCTGGGTTAATTAAATTATTAAGGCCAAGTGATAAAACACAATTGCCCGCATTAAGAAATGCATTAAGTGCAATTAATCGGACTCATTTTAAAGGCCGTAATATTTACTTGGAAAAAGATGGTGGTGAAACTTTTCTTTTGTATGATGATTGTCGTGACGCAAATCAAAGTAAATTGGCTGAGTGGTTGGATTTATTAAGGCGTAGACGTCTTAAAAGAACGAATGTATGGCCGCCGTTTAAAAGTTTAGCGACTTTGGTTGCTGAATTTGGATGTGTAGCTGCTGACCGTTATAATGGAAGTAAACGTGACGCGTTTGGTTTTAGTAACGTGTTGCCATTGGTAAAAATCATACAACAACTTGCAGAGGATATAAGATTTAAATCTATTGTTAATTTAAATGGAGGGGGTGAACTAGCAGATGGTGGAACGCATTGGGATAAAGCTATGAGTGATGAAGTTGATTACTTCTTTGGTAAGGAGAAAGGACAAGAAAATGATTGGAATGTTCATATAGTTAATATGAAAAATTTGGCACAAGATCATGCTCCAATGTTACTTAGTGCATTGTTGGAGATGTTTGCTGAGATACTATTTAGACGTGGGCAGGAACGTTCGTATCCTACGGTACTTTTGTTGGAAGAAGCGCATCATTACCTGCGTGACCCTTATGCTGAAATTGACTCACAGATTAAAGCATATGAACGACTTGCTAAAGAAGGTAGGAAATTCAAATGCTCTTTAATTGTCAGTACTCAGCGACCCTCAGAGCTTTCTCCTACTGTTTTGGCAATGTGTTCAAACTGGTTTTCGTTACGTTTAACTAATGAAAGAGATTTACAGGCTCTCAGATATGCAATGGAAAGCGGTAATGAACAAATCTTAAAACAAATATCAGGTTTGCCAAGAGGTGATGCTGTTGCATTTGGTTCTGCATTTAATTTGCCTGTAAGAATTTCAATTAATCAAGCAAGGCCAGGGCCAAAATCTTCAGATGCTGTTTTTTCTGAAGAATGGGCTAATTGTACAGAATTACGTTGTTAATTACCTGATGTACATGGCTAGTGCAAGTTGGTAGCGCATGTCTATATGCATTTATTTGCATGTGTTTTATTGAGTGAGCGCACAAGCTTGATGACCCGACAGGTATGTATTTAGACTGAATTTACACCTGCATTAAAACCGCCCCACGAAGCGGGCGGGCGAGGTGGGGAAAGCACTGCGCGCTGACGGTGGTGCTGATTGTATTTTTTTAGCGTCTCAGCGCGTCGTGACGGCGCTTAGTCTGCCCGTTGAGGCGTTGTGTGTCTGCGGGGTGTTTTGTGCGGTGGTGAGCGTGTGAGGGCGTGATGACGGGATGTAAAAAAGCCGCCCGCAGGCGGCGATGTTCAGCCGTTGTCAGTGTCCAGTGAGTAGTTTTTAAAGCGGATGACCTCCTGACCGAGCCAGCCGTTTATCTCGCGGATCCTGTCCTGTAGCGGGATAAGCTCATTGCGGACAAAGACCTTTGCCACTTTCTCAATATCACCCAGCGACCCGACGTTCTCCGGCTTGCCGCCCATCAACTGAAAGGGGATGCGGTGCGCGTCCAGCAGGTCTGCGGCGCTGGCTTTTTTGATATTAAAAAAATCGTCCTTCGTCGCCACTTCACTGAGGGGGATAATTTTAATGCCGTCGGCTTTCCCCTGCGGGGCATAGAGAAACAGATTTTTAAAGTTATTGCGGCCTTTCGACTTAACCATGTTTTCGCGAAGCATTTCGATATCGTTGCGATCCTGCACGGCATCGGTGACGTACATGATGTATCCGGCATGTGCGCCATTTTCGTAATACTTGCGGCGGAACAGCGTGGCCGACTCATTCAGCCAGGCAGAGTTAAGGGCGCTGAGATATTCCGGCAGGCCGTACAGCTCCTGATTAATATCCGGCTCCAGCAGGTGAAACACGGAGCCGGGCGTGAAGGCTGTCGGCTCGTTGAAGGACGGCACCCACCAGTAAACATCCTCCTCCACGCCACGGCGGGTATATTTTGCCGGTGAGGTTTCCAGTCTGATGACCTTACCGGTGGTGCTGTAACGCTTTTCCAGAAACGCATTACCGAACACCAGAAAATCCAGCACAAAGCGGCTGAAATCCTGCTGGGAAAGCCACGGATGCGGGATAAATGTCGAGGCCAGAATATTGCGTTTGACGTAAATCGGCGAGCTGTGATGCACGGCAGCACGCAGGCTTTTCGCCAGACCGGTAAAGCTGACCGGCGGCTCATACCATCTGCCGTTACTGATGCACTCGACGTAATCCAGAATGTCACGGCGGTCGAGTACCGGCACCGGCTCACCAAAGGTGAATGCCTCCATTTTCGGGGCGCTGGCGGTCATTTTTTTTGCCGCAGGTTGCGGTGTTTTCCCTTTTTTCTTGCTCATCAGTAAAACTCCAGAATGGTGGATGTCAGCGGGGTGCTGATACCGGCGGTGAGTGGCTCATTTAACAGGGCGTGCATGGTCGCCCAGGCGAGGTCGGCGTGGCTGGCTTCCTCGCTGCGGCTGGCCTCATAGGTGGCGCTGCGTCCGCTGCTGGTCATGGTCTTGCGGATAGCCATAAACGAGCTGGTGATGTCGGTGGCGCTGACGTCATATTCCAGACAGCCACGGCGGATGACGTCTTTTGCCTTGAGCACCATTGCGGTTTTCATTTCCGGCGTGTAGCGGATGTCGCGCGCGGCGGGATAGAACGAGCGCACGAGCTGGAACACGCCGACACCGAGGCCGGTGGCATCAATACCGATGTATTCGACGTTGTATTTTTCGGTGAGTTTGCGGATGGATTCAGCCTGGGTGGCAAAGTCCATGCCTTTCCACTGGTGACGCTCAAGTATTCTGAATTTGCCACCGGCCACCACCGGCGGTGCCAGCACCACGCATCCGGCGCTGTCGCCACGGTGTGACGGGTCGTAACCAATCCATACCGGGCGGGAGCCGAACGGATTGGCGGCAAACGGCGCATAGTCTTCCCATTCTTCCAGCGTGTCGACCATGCAGCGTTGCAGCTCCTCGAACGGGAACACCGACGCCTTGTCGTCAACAAATTCACACATGAACAGGTTTTTAAAATCGTCGGCGCTGTTTTCACGTTTGAGCTGCTCAATGTCGAACAGCGTGCAGCCACCTTTCAGGGCGTCCTCAATGGTGACAATCTGCCGCCACTGGCCGTCCGCACAGAGAAGACCTCCGGCAAGGGCGTTATGACTGATGTCGATTTCCACGCGTTCGGCGGCGCTGGCGCGTCCCCGGTTGAACAGTTCACCCGACCAGAACGGGTAGGCGTCGTGCGCCAGCGTGGACGGGGTGGAGAAATAGGTCGAGCGCAGGTGACTCTGTGAGGCCATACCTGATGCCACCTTACGCAGTACCTGAAAATTCGGGATCCAGAAAATCTCGTCGACGTACAGGTCGCCGTTATGGCTCTGCGCGGTGTTGGAGTTGGTGCCGAGAAAAATCAGTTTTGCGCCGTTATTGCCCAGGACAATCGGGTCACCGGTCAGGTCAACGTCAACCAGCCGGGCAAAGGCGATGATGTATTCGCGGAACACATACGCCTGCGTTTTACTGGCCGACAGAAAAATCTGGTTATGACCGGTTTTCAGGGCGCGCAGCAGCGCCTCGCGGGAAAAATAAAACGTCGCGCCAATCTGGCGGGATTTCAGGATATCGCGGATGCGGTGCTCAAGCCCTGCGCGATACCAGTGCAACTGATAGTCGAAAGACTGCTCAAAGAAAATCTGCTCCAGCTTTTCGATGGCCTCGTCACTGAAAAAATTCTTTTTCGGTTTGCGACGCCCGCCTTTGTTGCGGTTAGCGACGTTCGGATTAAGGTCTGCCTCGTTGCCGGTCTGACTGTAACGGTTGACCCGTGCCAGTCGTTCAATCTGGCGTCCGAGCAGGTCAATTTCCTTGAAGTCACCGCCGGTTTTCTGCGGTTTGATGATGAGCTGGGTCAGCCGCGCTTCCAGACTCATTTCGACACGGCTGATGGGGGCAACGCTGTCCCAGCCGTCGCGCTGTTTCCAGCTCTGCACCGTCGGGCGTTTCATCTGCAACATGGCGGCAATCTGCGGCACGGAAAACCCCTGCCAGTACAGCAGCGCCGCCTGACGACGCGGGTCGTGTAAAAGAGTGGTGTCTGTGGTGATGGTCATGAATACCTCGCCGTGATGAATACACGGCAAGGCTACTGAGTCGCGTCCCGCGATTCGCTAAGGTGCTGTTGTGTCAGTGATAAGCCATCCGGGACTGATGGCGGAGGATGCGCATCGTCGGGAAACTGATGCCGACATGTGACTCCTCTAATCACTATTCAGGACTCCTGACAATGGCAAAAAAAGCATCAAAATTCTTTCGTATCGGCGTTGAGGGTGACACCTGTGACGGGCGTGTCATTAGTGCGCAGGATATTCAGGAAATGGCCGAAACCTTTGACCCGCGTGTCTATGGTTGCCGTATTAACCTGGAACATCTGCGCGGCATCCTGCCTGACGGTATTTTTAAGCGTTATGGCGATGTGGTCGAACTGAAGGCCGAAAAGATTGACGATGATTCGGCGCTGAAAGGCAAATGGGCGCTGTTTGCGAAAATCACCCCGACCGATGACCTTATCGCGATGAACAAGGCCGCGCAGAAGGTCTACACCTCAATGGAAATTCAGCCGAACTTTGCCAACACCGGCAAATGTTATCTGGTGGGGCTGGCCGTCACCGATGACCCGGCAAGCCTCGGTACGGAATACCTGGAATTCTGCCGCACGGCAAAACACAACCCCCTGAACCGCTTCAAATTAAGCCCTGAAAACCTGATTTCAGTGGCAACGCCTGTTGAGCTGGAATTTGAAGACCTGCCTGAAACCGTGTTCACCGCCCTGACCGAAAAGGTGAAGTCCATTTTTGGCCGCAAACAGGCCAGCGATGATGCCCGTCTGAATGACGTGCATGAAGCGGTGACCGCTGTCGCTGAGCATGTGCAGGAAAAACTGAGCGCCACTGAGCAGCGCCTCGCTGAGATGGAAACCGCCTTTTCCGCACTTAAGCAGGAGGTGACTGACAGGGCGGATGAAACCAGCCAGGCATTCACCCGCCTGAAAAACAGTCTCGACCACACCGAAAGTCTGACCCAGCAGCGCCGCAGCAAGGCCACCGGTGGTGGCGGTGACGCCCTGATGACGAACTGCTGACCGGCGTCAGTCAGTCCGGGAAAACCTTCACGATTAACCCTTAATTTCAGGAAAAACTATGCGCCAGGAAACCCGCTTTAAATTTAATGCTTACCTGTCCCGTGTTGCCGAACTGAACGGCATCGACGCCGGTGATGTGTCGAAAAAATTCACCGTTGAACCGTCGGTCACCCAGACCCTGATGAACACCATGCAGGAGTCCTCTGACTTTCTGACCCGCATCAACATTGTGCCGGTCAGCGAAATGAAAGGGGAAAAAATTGGTATTGGTGTCACCGGCTCCATCGCCAGCACCACCGACACCGCCGGTGGTACCGAGCGTCAGCCGAAGGACTTCTCGAAGCTGGCGTCAAACAAGTACGAATGTGACCAGATTAACTTCGATTTTTATATCCGCTACAAAACGCTTGACCTGTGGGCGCGTTATCAGGATTTCCAGCTCCGTATCCGTAACGCCATTATCAAACGCCAGTCCCTTGATTTCATCATGGCCGGTTTTAACGGCGTGAAGCGTGCCGAAACCTCTGACCGCAGCAGTAATCCGATGCTACAGGATGTGGCGGTCGGCTGGCTGCAGAAATACCGCAATGAAGCCCCGGCGCGCGTGATGAGCAAGGTCACTGACGAGGAAGGGCACACCACCTCTGAGGTTATCCGCGTGGGTAAGGGCGGTGATTATGCCAGCCTTGACGCACTGGTGATGGATGCGACCAACAACCTGATTGAGCCGTGGTATCAGGAAGACCCTGACCTTGTGGTGATTGTGGGACGTCAGCTACTGGCGGACAAGTATTTTCCCATCGTCAACAAGGAGCAGGACAACAGCGAAATGCTGGCCGCTGACGTCATCATCAGCCAGAAACGCATCGGCAACCTGCCGGCGGTACGCGTCCCGTACTTCCCGGCGGATGCGATGCTCATCACGAAGCTGGAAAACCTGTCCATCTACTACATGGATGACAGCCATCGCCGCGTGATTGAGGAAAACCCGAAACTCGACCGCGTGGAGAACTACGAGTCAATGAACATTGATTACGTGGTGGAGGACTACGCCGCCGGTTGTCTGGTGGAAAAAATTAAGGTCGGTGATTTCTCCACACCGGCTAAAGCGACCGCAGAGCCGGGAGCGTAACCGATGACGAGTCCCGCACAGCGCCACATGATGCGGGTCTCGGCAGCGATGACCGCGCAGCGGGAAGCCGCCCCGCTGCGACATGCAACTGTCTATGAGCAGATGCTGGTCAAGCTGGCCGCAGACCAGCGCACACTGAAAGCGATTTATTCAAAAGAGCTGAAGGCCGCGAAAAAACGCGAACTGCTGCCGTTCTGGTTGCCGTGGGTGAACGGCGTGCTGGAGCAGGGCAAAGGTGCACAGGATGACATTCTGATGACGGTCATGCTGTGGCGTCTGGATACCGGCGATATTGCCGGTGCGCTGGAGATTGCCCGTTATGCCCTGAAGTACGGTCTGACCATGCCGGGTAAACACCGCCGCACCCCGCCGTACATGTTCACCGAGGAGGTGGCGCTCGCGGCCATGCGTGCTCACGCTGCCGGTGAGTCTGTGGATACCCGCCTGCTGACGGAGACCCTTGAACTGACCGCCACGGCTGACATGCCTGATGAAGTGCGCGCAAAGCTGCACAAAATCACCGGTCTGTTTCTGCGTGACGGTGGTGATGCCGCCGGTGCGCTGGCTCACCTGCAACGTGCGACACAGCTCAACTGTCAGGCAGGCGTCAAAAAAGAGATTGAACGACTGGAGCGGGAACTGAAACCGAAGCCGGAGCCGCAGCCAAAAGCGGCCACCCGCGCCCCGCGTAAGACCCGGAGCGTGACACCGGCAAAACGTGGACGCCCGAAAAAGAAAGCCAGTTAACAACCGAATGCGCCCCGCGCCAGGGCGGCACGCCGGTCAGTGAGGGTGAATTACCTGACACTGCACCGGCGTCCACCGCCCGACTTTTCAGAGGTAGTCATGATGACGCTGATTATTCCGCGAAAGGAGGCTCCCGTGTCCGGTGAGGGTACGGTGGTCATCCCGCAACCGGCAGGCGACGAGCCGGTGATTAAAAACACGTTCTTTTTTCCCGATATCGACCCGAAGCGCGTCCGGGAACGTATGCGCCTTGAGCAGACCGTCGCCCCCGCCCGTCTGCGTGAGGCCATCAAGTCAGGCATGGCGGAGACGAATGCGGAGCTGTACGAGTACCGCGAACAGAAAATTGCCGCCGGTTTTACGCGTCTGGCGGACGTCCCGGCGGACGACATCGACGGTGAAAGCATCAAAGTTTTTTACTACGAGCGCGCCGTGTCTGCGATGGCGACCGCGTCGCTTTATGAGCGTTATCGCGGCGTGGATGCCAGTGCGAAAGGTGACAAGAAGGCTGACAGCATTGACAGCACCATTGATGAACTGTGGCGGGATATGCGCTGGGCGGTGGCGCGTATCCAGGACAAACCGCGCTGCATCGTGAGTCAAATCTGATGAAGACCTTTGCGCTACAGGGCGACACGCTCGACGCCATTTGTGTCCGGTATTACGGGCGCACTGAGGGCGTGGTTGAGACCGTGCTCGTCGCAAATCCGGGACTGGCTGAACTGGGTGCAGTGCTGCCACACGGCACCGCCGTCGAACTGCCCGACGTTCAGACCGCGCCCGTGGCTGAAACTGTCAATCTGTGGGAGTAACGCATGACAGCAGAAGAAAAAAGCGTCCTGTCGCTTTTCATGATTGGGGTGCTGATTGTTGTCGGCAAGGTGCTTGCCGGTGGTGAACCCATCACCCCGCGTCTGTTTATCGGGCGCATGTTGCTCGGTGGTTTTGTCTCGATGGTTGCCGGTGTTGTTCTGGTGCAGTTTCCTGACCTGTCACTGCCTGCGGTGTGCGGCATCGGCTCCATGCTGGGTATCGCCGGTTATCAGGTGATTGAGATTGCCATTCAGCGCCGTTTTAAGGGCAGGGGGAAACCGTAATGCCGGTAATTAACACGCATCAGAATATCGCCGCCTTTCTCGACATGCTGGCCGTGTCCGAAGGGACGGCGAATCATCCGCTGACGAAAAACCGTGGCTATGACGTGATAGTCACCGGACTGGACGGGAAGCCGGAAATCTTCACCGACTACAGTGACCACCCGTTCGCGCATGGCCGACCGGCGAAGGTGTTTAACCGTCGCGGTGAAAAATCCACGGCCTCCGGTCGCTATCAGCAGCTTTACCTGTTCTGGCCGCATTACCGCAAACAGCTTGCCCTGCCGGATTTCAGTCCGTTGTCACAGGACAGGCTCGCCATTCAGTTGATCCGCGAACGCGGTGCACTGGATGACATCCGGGCGGGACGCATTGAGCGCGCCATTTCACGCTGTCGCAATATCTGGGCGTCCCTGCCGGGTGCCGGTTACGGTCAGCGTGAGCATTCACTGGAAAAACTGGTCACCGTCTGGCGTACCGCTGGCGGCGTACCGGCTTAAACGGAGTCAACACCATGAAGAAATTATCCCTTTCACTGATGCTGAACGTGTCGCTGGCGCTGATGCTGGCACTGTCCCTGATTTACCCGCAGAGCGTGGCCGTCAGTTTTGTCGCCGCCTGGGCGATTCTGGCGACGGTTATCTGTGTGGTTGCCGGCGGTGTCGGCGTGTATGCCACAGAGTATGTACTGGAACGCTACGGGCGAGAGCTGCCGCCGGAATCGCTGGCCGTGAAGATTGTCACGTCGCTGTTTTTGCAGCCGGTGCCGTGGCGCAGACGGGCGGTGGCTCTGGTAGTGATGGTGGCGACGTTTATCTCGCTGGTCGCTGCCGGGTGGATTTTTACCGCGCTGATTTATCTCGTGGTATCGCTGTTCTTCCGGCTGATACGTACGGCCTGCCGTCAGCGTTTTGAGGGGCGGGAACCATGTCAAAGCTGATGACTGTGCTGGTCGTGTTGTTATCGCTGGCGGTGGCCGGTCTGTTTCTGGTGAAACATAAAAATGCCAGCCTGCGCGCCTCGCTGGACAGGGCGAACAACGTCGCCAGTGAACAGCAGACGACCATCACCATGCTGAAAAATCAGCTTCATGTTGCCCTCACCAGGGCAGACAAAAACGAGATGGCGCAGGTGGCACTGCGTCAGGAACTGGAGAACGCCGCGAAGCGTGAAGCACAGCGCGAGAAAACCATCACGAGGTTACTTAATGAAAACGAAGATTTTCGCCGCTGGTACGGTGCTGACCTGCCTGATGCTGTGCGCCGGTTGCACCAGCGCCCCGCCTGCACCGACGCCAGTGATTGTCCACAACGCCTGCCCGAAAGTGAGCCTTTGCCCGATGCCGGGCAGTGACCCGCAGAAGAACGGCGATTTAAGTGCCGATATCCGGCAGCTTGAGAACGCGCTGGCACGCTGTGCCAGCCAGGTAAAAATGATTAAACACTGTCAGGACGAAAACGATGCTCAAACCCGACAGCCTGCGCAGGGCGCTGACTGATGCCGTCACGGTACTGAAAACTAACCCCGATATGCTGCGGATATTCGTGGATAACGGGAGTATTGCCTCCACACTGGCGACGTCGCTGTCATTCGAAAAGCGTTACACGCTCAATGTCATTGTGACCGACTTTACCGGTGATTTTGACCTGCTCATCGTGCCGGTGCTGGCGTGGCTGCGGGAAAATCAGCCCGACATCATGACCACTGACGAAGGCCAGAAAAAGGGCTTCACGTTTTATGCAGACATCAACAATGACAGCAGCTTTGATATCAGCATCAGCCTGATGCTGACCGAGCGCACGCTGGTCAGTGAGGTGGACGGCGCGCTGCATGTGAAGAATATCCCGGAACCCACGCCGCCGGAGCCGGTCACCCGCCCGATGGAGCTTTATATCAATGGCGAACTGGTGAGCAAGTGGGATGAATGAGTTCAAGCGTTTTGAAGACCGGCTGACCGGACTGATTGAGTCGCTGTCACCGTCAGGGCGTCGGCGACTGAGTGCCGAACTGGCGAAACGTCTGCGGCAGAGTCAGCAGCGTCGGGTGATGGCTCAGAAAGCCCCGGACGGCACACCCTACGCGCCACGCCAGCAGCAGAGCGTCAGAAAAAAGACCGGTCGCGTTAAGCGAAAAATGTTTGCGAAACTTATTACCAGTCGTTTTTTGCATATCCGTGCCAGCCCGGAGCAGGCATCAATGGAATTTTACGGCGGGAAGTCGCCGAAAATCGCCAGTGTGCATCAGTTTGGTCTGTCGGAAGAAAACCGGAAAGACGGTAAGAAAATTGATTATCCGGCGCGTCCTTTGCTCGGCTTTACCGGTAAGGATGTGCAGATGATTGAAGAGATTATCCTGGCTCACCTCGATCGTTAGTTGTGCAATTTTTTTACGCTTTATTGCTGAGTTGTTGATTGTTGTATAACACTCTTTGTATTTTCGTCGGATAAGTTTTAATTGCCACTTGAAAATATACAGTCGATTGGGGCATAAGGATTCATCAATGGTGATCGTTTGAATGTTTAAGGCCGCGATAAAATGTCGCGGCCAGTTTTTTCCGTTTGCGAACTGACCAGGTTGTTATCTGGTTAAATAAGTGAGCTCACTCTCTTTAGGTATTAGCTGAGTGTCTCCTCCCCATTCGTTCATGATGTTTTTTCTCGCATTCCAGTATTCTTGGTAAGTATCTTGATGAACAGTGTAGATACTTGCTAAAAGCCAGTGTTGATACTTAAGAGTCGTGTATTGGTATTCTTCTATTATCGGTAAAATGAATAAGTTTTTTTGCTTTAGTGAGATTAAATATTCTTTTGTTTGTTTGGTGGTTCTGTCATTGTTTAAGATTCTTTCAATCTTAAATGAAAAGCCGTGCATGTTTATATTTCTTTGGAGGTGCATGAATGATGATATTGATGGGGCGATCATGTTTTGATGCGTCAGGATGTTTCTTAAGTCCTCCATTAATTTTATTACTGGATTATTTCGGAATTCATGATTGATGAATGCCTCTGATTTGATTTTAATGTCGGCAATATTTAATGCTTTTGTTTTAAGTAGGTTGCGCGTTGAATCTCTAAATGATAATGCTGAAGATATATAATTGAAAAGGTGTCTTGATATGTTTAAATGTTCTTTTTTAAATTTGTCTCTGTTAAATGAATGACGGGAAACAATGTCAGGGGAGTTGAATTTGCTTAATTCATGTTGGGCAACTTCGTAATTGGCAATATGCATATGTCCAAGTAAATTGGTGTCGGAGATTTTTAAATACTCTTGGTGGGCGATGGTGTCTTTTTGATTTTCCCAGATTTGATATTTATCCATACTTCAGTTCCTTCTTGATTGTGCCAAAAATGATACAACGGGTTGTAATGGTTTATCGAGTATATATCTCTCATTATTGCCGTATGAGCACATTATCAAATATTCAGGAACTCGCGCGCGCACTGCGCAACATGATACGCACCGGCATTGTCGTCGAAACCGACCTTAACGCCGGTCGCTGCCGTGTGCAGACCGGCGGCATGTGCACCGACTGGCTTCAGTGGCTGACCCATCGCGCCGGGCGTTCGCGCACATGGTGGGCACCTTCCGTGGGGGAACAGGTGCTGATTCTGGCCGTGGGCGGTGAACTCGACACGGCGTTCGTTCTGCCGGGGATTTATTCCGGCGATAACCCCGCGCCGTCTGCGTCGGCGGATGCCCTGCATATCCGTTTCCCTGACGGGGCGGTGATTGAATATGAACCCGAAACCAGTGCACTTACGGTAAGCGGAATTAAAACGGCCAGCGTGACGGCCTCTGATTCTGTTACTGCCACGGTGCCGGTGGTCATGGTGAAAGCATCAACCCGCGTCACCCTGGACACACCGGAGGTGGTCTGCACCAACAGGCTGATTACCGGCACGCTGGAAGTGCAGAAGGGCGGGACGATGCGCGGCAACATTGAACATACCGGCGGTGAACTCTCATCAAACGGTAAGGTACTGCATACCCATAAACACCCCGGCGACAGCGGCGGCACAACCGGGAGTCCTTTATGACAGCGCGTTATCTCGGAATGAATCGCAGTGATGGCCTGACTGTCACTGACCTTGAGCATATCAGCCAGAGTATCGGCGATATCCTGCGTACACCGGTCGGCTCACGGGTGATGCGTCGTGATTACGGCTCGTTGCTGGCATCAATGATTGACCAGCCGCAGACCCCGGCGCTTGAGTTGCAGATTAAGGTCGCCTGTTACATGGCTGTGCTGAAATGGGAACCCCGCGTCACCCTGTCATCCGTCACCACTGAGCGCGGTTTTGACGGGCGAATGACGGTCACGTTAACCGGCCAGCACAACGACACCGGCCAGCCACTTTCGTTAACCATCCCTGTGAGTTGAAACCATGCCGATTATCGACCTGAACCAGCTACCCGCACCGGATGTGGTCGAGGAGCTGGACTTTGAAACCATTCTTGCCGAACGCAAGGCGACACTAATTTCCCTTTACCCGGAAGACCAGCAGGAGGCGGTCGCCCGTACCCTGACGCTGGAATCCGAACCTCTCGTCAAACTGCTGGAGGAAAATGCTTATCGTGAGCTTATCTGGCGTCAGCGTGTGAATGAGGCCGCACGGGCGGTGATGCTGGCCTGTGCTGCCGGTAATGACCTTGATGTGATTGGTGCCAATTACAACACCACACGCCTGACTATCACCCCGGCAGATGATTCGACCATCCCGCCGACACCGGCAGTGATGGAGTCTGACACCGATTATCGTCTGCGTATTCAGCAGGCGTTTGAAGGTTTAAGCGTTGCCGGGTCGGTGGGTGCCTATCAGTATCATGGTCGCAGTGCCGACGGGCGTGTCGCGGATATCTCTGTCACCAGTCCGTCTCCGGCCTGTGTCACCATCTCTGTGCTGTCACGTGAAAATAACGGTGTGGCATCTGAAGACCTGCTGGCTGTGGTGCGCAACGCCCTGAATGGCGAGGACGTCAGACCGGTGGCCGACCGTGTGACCGTGCAGTCTGCCGCCATCGTTGAATACCAGATAAATGCCACGCTTTACCTTTACCCTGGCCCCGAAAGCGAACCCATTCGCGCTGCCGCCGTGAAAAAACTGGAAGCGTATATCACGGCACAGCACCGGCTGGGGCGCGACATCCGACTATCTGCCATTTATGCCGCTTTGCATGTGGAAGGCGTGCAGCGTGTCGAACTGGCTGCACCGCTGGCCGACATCGTGCTCAACAGTACGCAGGCGTCTTTCTGTACCGAATACCGCGTCGTGACCGGAGGCTCGGATGAGTGATTCGCGCCTGCTGCCGACCGGCTCATCACCGCTTGAAGTCGCCGCTGCAAAAGCCTGTGCGGAAATTGAAAAAACGCCGGTCAGTATTCGTGAGCTGTGGAACCCGGACACCTGCCCGGCAAATCTGCTGCCGTGGCTGGCGTGGGCGTTTTCGGTCGACAGATGGGATGAAAAGTGGCCGGAAGCGACCAAACGCGCCGTTATCCGCGATGCCTATTTCATCCACTGTCATAAGGGCACGATAGGTGCAATCCGGCGTGTGGTGGAGCCGCTCGGCTATCTCATCAACGTGACGGAGTGGTGGGAAAACAGTGACCCGCCCGGCACCTTCCGGCTTGATATTGGTGTACTGGAAAGCGGTATCACAGAGGCAATGTATCAGGAAATGGAACGGCTGATTGCTGATGCCAAACCTGCAAGCCGCCACCTTATTGGCCTGAACATTACCCGGGACATTCCCGGCTACCTGTTCGTCGGTGGTGTGGCTTATGACGGCGATGTAATTACGGTTTACCCCGGATAAGTGAGGAATAATGAGCACAAAATTCAAAACCGTTATCACCACTGCCGGTGCAGCAAAGCTGGCAGCGGCAACCGCACCGGGAGGGCGGAAGGTCAACATTACCACGATGGCCGTCGGGGATGGCGGTGGTAAATTGCCTGTCCCGGATGCCGGACAGACCGGGCTTATCCACGAAGTCTGGCGACATGCGCTGAACAAAATCAGCCAGGACAAACGAAACAGTAATTATATTATCGCAGAGCTGGTTATTCCGCCGGAGGTGGGCGGTTTCTGGATGCGAGAGCTTGGCCTGTACGATGATGCGGGAACGTTAATTGCCGTGGCGAACATGGCCGAAAGTTATAAACCTACCCTTGCCGAAGGCTCAGGGCGTTCGCAGACCTGCCGCATGGTCATCATCGTCAGCAGTGTGGCCTCAGTGGAGCTGACCATTGACACCACAACGGTGATGGCGACGCAGGATTACGTTGATGGCAAAATTGCAGAGCATGAACAGTCACGACGTCACCCGGACGCCTCGCTGACCGCAAAAGGTTTTACTCAGTTAAGCAATGCGACCAACAGCACGTCTGAAACACTGGCCGCAACGCCGAAAGCGGTTAAGGCCGCATATGACCTTGCTAACGGGAAATATACCGCACAGGACGCTACCACAGCGCGAAAAGGTCTTGTCCAGCTAAGTAGTGCGACCAACAGCATGTCTGAAACGCTCGCCGCAACACCAAAAGCCGTTAAGACGGTAATGGATGAAACGAACAAGAAAGCGCCATTAAACAGCCCTGCACTGACCGGAACGCCAACGACGCCAACTGCGCGACAGGGAACGAATAATACTCAGATCGCAAACACGGCTTTCGTTATGGCCGCGATTGCCGCCCTTGTAGACTCGTCGCCTGACGCACTGAATACGCTGAACGAGCTGGCGGCGGCGCTGGGCAATGACCCGAATTTTGCTACCACCATGACTAATGCGCTTGCGGGTAAGCAACCGAAAGATGCCACTTTGACGGCGCTGGCGGGGCTTGCTACTGCGGCAGACAGGTTTCCGTATTTTACGGGGAATGATGTTGCCAGCCTGGCGACCCTGACAAAAGTCGGGCGGGATATTCTGGCTAAATCGACCGTTGCCGCCGTTATCGAATATCTCGGTTTACAGGAAACGGTAAACCGAGCCGGGAACGCCGTGCAAAAAAATGGCGATACCTTGTCCGGTGGACTTACTTTTGAAAACGACTCAATCCTTGCCTGGATTCGAAATACTGACTGGGCGAAGATTGGATTTAAAAATGATGCCGATGGTGACACTGATTCATACATGTGGTTTGAAACAGGCGACAACGGCAATGAATATTTCAAATGGAGAAGCCGTCAGGGCACCACAACAAAAGACCTGATGAATCTTAAATGGGATGCTTTGTCTGTCCTTGTTAAAGCCCTTTTCAGCAGTGAAGTAAAAATATCGACAGTCAATGCACTGAGAATCTTTAATTCATCCTTTGGTGCTATTTTTCGCCGTTCTGAAGAATGCCTGCATATTATCCCCACACGAGAGAATGAGGGGGAAAATGGTGATATCGGGCCACTACGCCCCTTTTCGTTGAATCTCAGAACTGGTCGCATAACTATGGGGCACGCTCTGGATGTTACAGGAGATATAACAACTAACGCATGGGTGTACGCAAACCGCCTTGCAATTAACAGCAGCACAGGCATGTGGATTCATATGCGTGACCAGAATGTTATTTTTGGACGTAATGCGGTATCCACTGATGGTGCTCAGGCTTTGCTCCGTCAGGACCATGCCGACCGCAAATTTATGATTGGCGGTCTGGGAAATAAGCAATTTGGCATCTACATGATTAATAACTCAAGGACAGCCAATGGCACCGATGGTCAGGCATACATGGATAATAACGGTAACTGGCTTTGTGGTTCGCAAGTTATTCCCGGCAACTATGGCAATTTTGATTCCAGATATGTGAAAGATGTTCGACTTGGTTCACAGCAATATTATGGAGTGAACAACTGGCAAACATGGAATTTCCAGTGCCCATCAGGTCATGTATTGTCTGGTATTAATGTTCAGGATACAGGTTCCAACTCTGCCGATAATATAGCGGGTGTTTATTACAGACCCGTCCAAAAGTATATAAATGGCACCTGGTATAATGTAGCGAGCGTTTAATATGATGCACTTAAAGAACATAAAAGCGGGTAACGCTAAAACACTGGAACAGTATGAGTTAACAAAGAAACACGGAGTTATCTGGCTTTACTCTGAGGACGGAAAAAACTGGTATGAGGAAGTAAGTAATTTTCAGGAAGACACGATAAAGATTGTTTACGACGAGAATAATATAATTGTCGGCATCACCAGAGATGCTTCAACGCTTAACCCTGAAGGTTTCAGCGTTGTCGAGGTTCCTGATATTACCTCCAACCGACGTGCTGATGACTCAGGTAAATGGATGTTTAAGGATGGTGCCGTGATTAAGCGGATTTATACGGCAGACGAACAGCAACAACAGGCCGAATCACAAAAGGCCGCGTTACTTTCCGAAGCTGAATCAGTTATCCAGCCGCTGGAACGCGCCGTCAGGCTGAATATGGCGACGGATGAGGAGCGCGCACGACTGGAGTCATGGGAACGCTACAGCGTTCTGGTCAGCCGTGTGGATCCTGCAAATCCTGAATGGCCGGAAATGCCGCAATAAGTTGCATGAGCTCTGGTGTGAGCTTACATATCTATGGCACAGAGTAAAGCCTAATCTGACAGTCCGCTCTGTGCCAAAAGCAGACATTGATAACATTGAGATATGTTAATTTATAGGGAGCAGCTCAAGGCCATTGGAGCTTCCAGTTTTTGCCCCTGAAACCGTTCCCGATGAGTACTTCCACCTGAAGACTGCGCAGTCTTAGTTTTCGTTTCCTTTAGTTTATCCCTTTATGATACCGATAAAAACTTTTTTGTAATTTCTGCTGCCGTTTTCTCCATGCTGGGATATACAGTGCTTTCGGATATATTAAGCTGTGCCAGCTCTTCCAGAATTTTATTTTTGTTCGCTATCTCCACTCTGTTAAGAGGAAACTCAGCATCTGTTTCCGGTAAAATGGGATCAAGTCCGAACAGAAGAAAAGCTCCTGCCTGAGATTGTATGCGTTCATTATTTATTTTTGCCTTAAGGAAAACAACTTTCTTTAAGTCATCAGGGATTATTCTGTTTCTGAAATATGATTTTTCATTCTGTATAAGGTCTGCAAGTTTATCAGTGAGTTCAGGTAACTCCATACTACCTTTTCTGGCATCAATGGAAGACAATTTTTCCAACTCTTCGTAAGATAAAAGTGATAAGTTTGCTATACAGCTCACTGTGTCTGAGTCGAAATATTTAATTTTCTTTCTGTTTGTTGAAAACGCAATCACCTGTCCGTTTTCATCGGGGTTCGAACAGCAAGCAAAATATAATGCTATCAGTGGGTTAGATGTAATGTCTAAGAGTCTTGTAGGCAAGCCATAATGCTGCATGCGGACAAGTTTATCAATCGTAAATTTATCCTCCTTAAATTCATTTGGTCTTGCGCTGAGTATTTCACGTACTAAATCAGATTCTGAAGCAAGATGCCTGTACGTCCCGTTTTGATTTTTTCTGTAAAGAGAGGGGACAAGCTCATATGAGCTTTTAGAGTGTCCACGATAGAAGGTAATGAGACCATCACGAAAGTTTTTCTTAATGAAATTAAGATAATCTATAATATTCTCGACTACTGGGTATGTTTGTTTTTTTAATTTGATTGTACCTTTCAGATGGCTATTTTTTTTGTTTAAACCAAGTAATTCCAGAACAATATTCAAATCCTTATTTTTTACTGCCCAATGTGTACGACTTAACCCGAAAGATCCTAGTCCTAGGGTTTCTTTATATAATGTCGTTTGGGGATTCGTTATTTCTCCAAAATCATGATTAATCTTGAAAGAAAATAAAATATCGCCACCATCTTTACGTAAATTTCTTATTTCCCCAAGCCTGATCCTGATGTACTTGTTTGTATCATATTCATCATCTTTTGTATAAATTTCGGTCATGAACAACACCGGTAGCTTGGCGAGTACTCTTAAGGTATCGGGTCTTATTGGTGTTAATTTTCTGTAAATATTGCTTGGGGTGCCTTCCAGCATGCGGGACATCGAGAAGCTTTCCTTGCCTTCTTTAAGCTCAGGGTCCATACACGGCCAGCGGTCAAAAACGTCCGGTTCTCCGGCCATGATTAAGCTAAACATCGCAATCTCCTAAATTTACTTACTAAAGTCAGTGTATTTTTATCATGTTGCTTCATTGTGTATGAAAGTAACATTGGTTGTCCATGCTCGTATGTCTCTCATAATTCACAAATTTGCGAATATTTTTTATAAAAATTCAAAACTGATAGGGTGACACAATCAAAATTCACAAAGTGAACCTGCTTCTAATGTGGTTACGGTACGATCATGTGGGCAATTTCCATTGCTGAAAACTCCGGGATCAACCATGATGTATGAGCTGTAGTATGAAGTCTCTTGCTATCCGGTTAAGTAAATGTCTGCTTCTCACTCAAAGCAGACTGTCAGATTTGATAACTTTTGGGCTATGTAAATTGTCAGTCGGAAAATGAGTGAGTTCAAATCAGGACAGGCGGGCGAATTGCCCGCCTTTTCTTTAATCTGTTGTTTCATCCACTGACCAGTCAGGTCAAATAGCGTCTCATGCACTGCCCAACAGAAAATAGTTGCACCCATTAACCACGGAGTTAAACGGATGAGTGACTATCATCACGGCGTGCAGGTGCTGGAGATTAACGACGGCACCCGCGTCATTTCCACTGTATCCACTGCCATTGTCGGCATGGTCTGCACGGCCAGCGATGCGGATGCGGAAACCTTCCCCCTCAATAAACCGGTGCTGATTACCAATGTGCAGAGCGCAATTGCAAAGGCCGGTAAAAAAGGCACGCTGGCGGCATCGTTGCAGGCCATCGCTGACCAGTCAAAACCGGTCACCGTTGTCGTGCGTGTTGAAGACGGCACCGGCGACGACGAAGAAACGAAACTCGCGCAGACCGTTTCCAATATCATCGGCACCACTGACGAAAACGGTCAGTATACCGGACTGAAAGCCCTGCTGGCGGCAGAGTCGGTAACCGGTGTTAAACCGCGTATTCTCGGCGTGCCGGGACTGGACACCAAAGAGGTGGCTGTTGCACTGGCATCAGTCTGTCAGAAGCTGCGCGCTTTCGGGTATATCAGCGCATGGGGCTGTAAAACCATTTCCGAGGTGAAAGCCTACCGCCAGAATTTCAGCCAGCGTGAGCTGATGGTCATCTGGCCGGATTTCCTCGCATGGGATACGGTCAGCAGCACTACCGCCACCGCGTATGCCACCGCCCGTGCGCTGGGGCTGCGTGCTAAAATCGACCAGGAGCAGGGCTGGCATAAAACGCTGTCCAACGTCGGGGTAAACGGTGTTACCGGCATCAGCGCATCTGTATTCTGGGATTTGCAGGAGTCCGGCACCGATGCTGACCTGCTGAACGAGGCAGGCGTCACAACGCTGATTCGCCGCGACGGTTTCCGCTTCTGGGGTAACCGTACCTGCTCTGATGACCCGCTGTTCCTCTTTGAAAACTACACCCGCACCGCGCAGGTGATGGCCGACACGATGGCTGAGGCGCACATGTGGGCGGTGGACAAGCCCATCACCGCAACGCTGATTCGCGACATCGTTGACGGCATCAATGCCAAATTCCGTGAGCTGAAAACAAACGGCTATATCGTGGATGCGACCTGCTGGTTCAGCGAAGAATCCAACGATGCGGAAACCCTCAAGGCCGGAAAACTGTATATCGACTACGACTATACACCGGTGCCTCCTCTTGAAAACCTGACCCTGCGCCAGCGTATTACCGATAAATACCTGGCAAATCTGGTCACCTCGGTTAACAGCAATTAAGGAGCCTGACCGATGGCAATGCCGCGCAAACTCAAGTTAATGAACGTCTTTCTGAACGGCTACAGCTATCAGGGCGTCGCGAAGTCCGTCACGCTACCAAAACTGACCCGTAAGCTCGAAAACTATCGCGGTGCGGGGATGAACGGCAGCGCACCGGTAGACCTCGGCCTTGATGACGATGCGCTGTCAATGGAGTGGTCGCTCGGTGGCTTCCCGGATTCGGTTATCTGGGAGCTTTACGCCGCAACCGGTGTGGATGCCGTACCGATTCGTTTTGCAGGCTCTTACCAGCGCGACGATACCGGCGAAACGGTGGCCGTCGAGGTGGTCATGCGTGGACGTCAGAAAGAAATCGACACCGGCGAGGGCAAACAGGGAGAAGACACCGAGTCGAAAATCTCCGTGGTCTGCACCTATTTCCGGCTGACGATGGACGGTAAGGAGCTGGTCGAAATCGACACCATCAACATGATTGAGAAGGTGAACGGCGTCGACCGGCTGGAGCAACACCGCCGCAATATCGGCCTGTGATTTTCATCCGGTCAGCCTGGCTGACCGGTTAACCCCGATTCAGAAGTGAGAAAACCATGAACAAAGAAAATGTCATTACCCTGGACAATCCGGTCAAACGTGGTGAGCAGGTTATCGAACAGGTCACGCTGATGAAACCCAATGCCGGGACGCTGCGCGGTGTCAGTCTGGCAGCGGTCGCGAACTCCGAAGTCGATGCACTGATTAAGGTGCTGCCGCGCATGACGGCACCGATGCTGACCGAGCAGGAAGTCGCTGCGCTGGAACTGCCTGACCTTGTGGCGCTGGCCGGTAAGGTGGTCGGTTTTTTGTCGCCGAACTCGGTGCAGTGACGTTTCCGAAAAATCTCTCGGTCGATGACCTGATGGCGGATGTGGCAGTGATATTTCACTGGCCGCCATCAGAACTGTATCCCATGAGCCTGACCGAACTCATCACATGGCGCGAAAAGGCGCTCCGGCGAAGCGGAAACACGAATGAGTAACAATGTAAAATTACAGGTATTGCTCAGGGCTGTTGACCAGGCATCCCGCCCGTTTAAATCCATCCGCACAGCGAGTAAGTCGCTGTCGGGGGATATCCGGGAAACACAAAAATCACTGCGCGAGCTGAACGGTCACGCATCCCGTATTGAGGGATTTCGCAAGACCAGCGCACAGCTTGCCGTGACTGGTCATGCACTTGAAAAGGCACGGCAGGAAGCCGAAGCCCTTGCCACACAGTTTAAAAACACCGAACGTCCGACCCGTGCTCAGGCGAAAGTGCTGGAATCCGCAAAGCGTGCGGCGGAGGACTTACAGGCGAAATGTAACCACCTGACGGATTCCGTTAAACGCCAGCAACGGGAACTGGCCGCTGTGGGAATTAATACCCGCAATCTTGCACATGATGAGCAGGGACTGAAAAACCGTATCAGTGAAACCACCGCACAGCTTAACCGTCAGCGCGACGCGCTGGCGCGTGTCAGTGCGCAACAGGCAAAACTTAACGCAGTCAAACAGCGTTATCAGGCAGGCAAGGAACTGGCCGGAAATATGGCCTCGGTGGGCGCTGCCGGTGTGGGGATTGCGGCGGCGGGAACGATGGCCGGAGTTAAGCTGCTGATGCCCGGTTATGAGTTTGCGCAGAAAAACTCAGAATTGCAGGCCGTGCTCGGAGTGGCAAAAGACTCCGCCGAAATGGCTGCACTACGCAAACAGGCGCGCCAGCTCGGCGACAATACCGCCGCCTCGGCAGATGATGCAGCCGGTGCGCAGATTATTATTGCGAAAGCCGGTGGGGATGTTGATGCCATTCAGGCGGCAACGCCGGTCACGCTGAATATGGCGCTGGCGAACCGTCGCACGATGGAAGAAAACGCTGCCCTGCTGATGGGGATGAAATCCGCCTTTCAGCTTTCAAACGATAAGGTCGCTCATATCGGGGATGTTCTCTCCATGACGATGAACAAAACCGCCGCCGATTTTGACGGTATGAGCGATGCGCTGACCTATGCTGCACCTGTGGCAAAAAATGCCGGTGTCAGCATTGAAGAAACCGCCGCAATGGTCGGAGCGCTGCATGATGCAAAAATCACAGGCTCAATGGCGGGGACGGGAAGCCGTGCCGTGTTAAGTCGCCTGCAGGCACCGACGGGAAAAGCATGGGATGCACTCAAAGAGCTTGGCGTGAAAACCTCAGACAGTAAGGGAAACACCCGACCAGTATTTACCATTCTGAAAGAAATGCAGGCCAGTTTTGAGAAAAACCGGCTCGGTACTGCCCAGCAGGCTGAATACATGAAAACCATTTTCGGGGAGGAAGCCAGCTCAGCCGCCGCCGTGCTGATGACTGCCGCCTCAACCGGAAAGCTGGACAAACTGACCGCTGCGTTTAAAGCCTCAGACGGGAAGACCGCCGAGCTGGTAAATATCATGCAGGATAACCTCGGCGGTGACTTTAAGGAGTTTCAGTCTGCTTATGAGGCGGTGGGGACTGACCTGTTTGACCAGCAGGAAGGCGCACTGCGTAATCTCACGCAGACGGCCACAAAGTATGTGTTAAAACTCGACGGCTGGATCAAGAAAAACAAATCACTGGCGTCAACCATTGGCCTCATTGCCGGTGGCGCGCTGGCGCTGATTGGCATCATCGGTGCAATTGGTCTTGTAGCCTGGCCGGTTATCACCGGCATCAATGCCATCATCGCGGCAGCAGGCGCAATGGGGGCAATCTTCACGACGGTTGGCAGTGCTGTTATGACCGCCATCGGGGCTATTAGCTGGCCGGTTGTGGCTGTGGTGGCTGCCATTGTCGCCGGGGCGTTGCTTATCCGTAAATACTGGGAGCCTGTCAGCGCATTCTTTGGTGGTGTGGTTGAAGGGCTGAAAGCAGCATTTGCGCCGGTGGGGGAGCTGTTCTCGCCACTGAAACCGGTGTTTGACTGGCTGGGCGAAAAGTTACAGGCCGCGTGGCAGTGGTTTAAAAACCTGATTGCCCCGGTCAAAGCCACCCAGGACACCCTGAACCGTTGCCGTGATACTGGCGTCATGTTCGGGCAGGCACTGGCTGACGCGCTGATGCTGCCGCTTAATGCGTTCAACAAACTGCGCAGCGGTATTGACTGGGTACTGGAAAAACTCGGCGTCATCAACAAAGAGTCTGACGCACTTGACCAGACTGCCGCCAGAACTCATGCCGCCACGTATGGCACAGGTGGTTATATTCCGGCGACCAGCTCTTATGCAGGCTATCAGGCTTACCAGCCGGTCACGGCACCGGCTGGCCGCTCGTATGTAGACCAGAGTAAAAACGAATATCACATCAGCCTGCCGGGTGGTAATGCACCGGGAACACAGCTCGACCGCCAGTTACAGGATGCGCTCGAAAAATACGAGCGGGATAAACGTGCGCGCGCCCGTGCCAGCATGATGCATGACGGTTAAGGAGGTGACGAAAAATGATGCTCGCGTTAGGGATGTTTGTTTTTATGCGCCAGACGCTGCCGCACCAGACCATGCAACGTGAATCGGATTATCGCTGGCCGTCAAATTCCCGTATTGGTAAACGGGATGCCTATCAGTTTCTCGGTGTGGGTGAGGAAAACATGACGCTTGCCGGTGTGCTTTATCCCGAACTGACCGGCGGAAAGCTGACGATGACCACGCTCAGGCTGATGGCAGAGGAAGGCCGGGCGTGGCCGTTGCTGGATGGCACTGGCATGATTTACGGCATGTATGTCATCAGCAGGGTGAGTGAAACAGGGAGTATTTTCTTTGCAGACGGCACACCCCGGAAAATTGATTTTACGCTGTCGCTCACCCGCGTTGATGAATCACTGGCCGCGCTTTATGGCGATATCGGTAAACAGGCGGAATCGCTCATCGGTAAGGCTGGCAGTATGGCGACTAAATTCACGGATATGACGGGGGCGGGATAATGCTGGATGCACTGACATTTGATGCAGGCAGTACGCTGACGCCGGATTACATGCTGATGCTCGACAGCAGGGATATTACCGGCAATATCAGCGACCGTCTGATGAGTATGACCCTGACGGATAACCGGGGCTTTGAGGCTGACCAGCTTGATATTGAACTGAACGATGCCGACGGGCAGGTCGGGCTGCCGGTTCGTGGCGCTGTCCTGACGGTGTATATCGGCTGGAAAGGTTTTGCCCTGGTATGCAAAGGGAAATTTACCGTTGATGAGGTTGAACACCGGGGCGCGCCGGATGTGGTTACCATCCGCGCCCGGAGTGCAGATTTTCGCGGGACGCTCAATTCCCGCCGTGAAGGCTCCTGGCATGACACCACGCTCGGTGCGATTGTTGAGGCGATCGCCTCCCGTAACAGGCTGGAAGCCAGTGTCGCTCCGTCACTGGCCGGAATTAAAATCCCGCACATCGACCAGTCGCAGGAGTCCGATGTGAAATTCCTGACCCGTCTTGCTGAACGCAACGGCGGTGAGGTGTCGGTAAAAATGGGAAAACTGCTGTTTCTCAAAGCGGGGCATGGGGTGACGGCCAGCGGTAAAAAAATCCCGCAGATCACCATCACCCGCAGCGACGGTGACCGTCATCATTTTGCGATTGCTGACCGTGGAGCCTATACCGGCGTAACGGCAAAGTGGCTTCACACCAAAGACCCGAAGCCGCAAAAGCAGAAGGTAAAACTGAAACGCAAAAAGAAAGAGAAACACCTGCGCGCACTGGAGCACCCGAAAGCGAAACCAGTCACGCAGAAGAAAGCGCCAAAAGTACCGGAAGCGCGCGAAGGTGAATACATGGCCGGTGAGGCTGACAACGTTTTTGCCCTGACCACGGTATATGCCACGAAAGCGCAGGCCATGCGCGCCGCTCAGGCGAAGTGGGATAAGCTGCAACGGGGCGTGGCGGAGTTCTCCATCAGCCTGGCTACCGGTCGGGCAGATATTTACACGGAAACACCGGTCAAAGTGTCAGGCTTTAAGCGCGTCATAGACGAGCAGGACTGGACAATCACTAAGGTGACACATTTTCTGAATAATAGCGGCTTCACGACGTCCTTAGAGCTTGAGGTCAGGCTTTCTGATGTGGAGTACGAAACAGAAGATGATGAGTGATGTTTTTATTTTATCTGTTTGTTTTATAAGGATAAATTAACTAAAATGGCACCATCAACAAAACCGGAAGAGGTGCTCGCGATGTTTCATTGTCCTTTATGCCAGCATGCCGCACATGCGCGTACAAGCCGCTATATCACTGACACGACAAAAGAGCGTTATCACCAGTGCCAGAACGTGAATTGCAGCGCCACGTTCATCACCTATGAGTCGGTACAGAGATACATCGTGAAGCCGGGAGAAGTCCACGCCGTAAGGCCGCACCCGTTACCGTCAGGGCAGCAAATTATGTGGATGTAATTACAAACAGAAAGCCCCTCAGTCGAGGGGCTTTTTTGTCGATGTGGTCAATGTGTGGACGTGACCAGAAATAAATCCTTTTATTTCATTGAATTACGCGTAAAAAATAAGCCCGTGTAAGGGAGATTACACAGGCTAAGGAGGTGGTTCCTGGTACAGCTAGCATTTTATGGGTTATGTTTTTCAGCGAAACGGATGATAACCTTAATAAATGCAGCTGTATGTGATCGGTTTCTAAGAATTTTCCATCCGGGAAAAATAATCGAAATTAATCACTTACCGTGGGGGTTACGCGTGGTTTCCCCGGAGAAATTACGCATCAGCAGCGCGTAATTGAGCTCAAGATCCTGCGGCACCGGGAGCCACACAGTATAACCATCGCCTGGTGCTACCGGCATAGCTTCGCCTTTGGCGTTTTCCATGTGCACAAGGGTAAAGTTAATGTTGCCTTGCGGCGTCATCAGCTCAAGGCTGTCGCCAACGGAGAATTTATTTTTCACCGCTACCGCCGCGAGGTCCCCCTTGCGCTCACCGGTAAACTCACCAACAAACTGCTGGCGGTCAGAAACTGAATAACCGTATTCGTAGTTCTGATAATCGTCGTGAGTATGACGACGCAGGAAACCTTCGGTATAGCCACGATGCGCCAGACCTTCCAGAGTTTCCAGCAGGCTGGTATCGAACGGTTTGCCCGCAGCGGCATCATCGATAGCTTTACGATAAACCTGTGCGGTGCGTGCGCAATAGTAGAAAGATTTAGTACGGCCTTCGATTTTCAGCGAATGCACGCCCATTTTGGTCAGGCGTTCTACATGGGCGATGGCGCGCAGATCTTTCGAGTTCATGATGTAAGTGCCGTGCTCATCTTCAAACGCGGTCATATACTCGCCCGGACGCTGGGCTTCTTCGATCATAAACACTTTGTCGGTTGGCGCGCCGATACCCAGCGTCGGCTCAACATTTTGCACCGGAATCGGCTCGTACTTGTGTACGATGTTGCCAACGTCATCTTCTTTCCCTTCCTGGACGTTGTACTCCCAGCGGCAGGCGTTGGTGCAGGTACCCTGGTTCGGATCGCGCTTGTTGATATAGCCAGAGAGCAGGCAGCGACCGGAGTAGGCCATGCACAGTGCGCCGTGAACGAAGATCTCGATCTCCATATCCGGCACCTGATTGCGGATCTCTTCAATCTCTTCCAGCGACAGCTCGCGCGAGAGGATCACGCGGGTCAGGCCCATTTGCTGCCAGAATTTCACCGTCGCCCAGTTTACGGCGTTAGCCTGCACCGAGAGGTGGATCGGCATTTCAGGGAAGTGCTCACGCACCAGCATAATCAGCCCTGGATCGGACATAATCAGCGCATCCGGCCCCATTTCCACAACCGGTTTCAGGTCACGGATAAAGGTTTTCAGCTTGGCGTTGTGCGGTGCAATGTTGACCACGACATAAAACTTTTTCCCCAGCGCGTGGGCTTCATTGATGCCGAGCTGAAGATTTTCGTGGTTGAATTCGTTGTTGCGCACACGCAGGGAGTAACGTGGCTGGCCCGCATAAACAGCATCTGCGCCATAAGCGAAAGCGTAACGCATATTTTTCAGCGTTCCCGCCGGGGAAAGGAGTTCCGGTTTAAACATAATTCTCTCGTTCTGATGACAGGTCAGATCCGCTTCACCTGATGAAGCGGTTAGGGGAGTGCCCCCACTTTAAGGGCGGGCATTGTAGCGCAATCGGCGGGTTTAGCTCCAGTGTAAATGTCTGGTGGCGTCCTGGTTTTGGTTAAGGATACGAATGACGATAATTTCCCCTGGTGATTGCAGGAAATAAATTACGTGGCGTTCAAAAGGAAGGACAAAAATACCTTCGCCTAATTCAGGTCTGGGCGTACCTATATTATTGTTACTCAGAATCTGGAGAACGTCTGAAAGATGTTCCACATATCTGTCGGCTTGTGGTTCGCCGAAATGGTGATAGCTGTAATACCAGATGCCTTCTAAATCCTCATTGGCTTTTGGCATGAGTTTAATAATACGCACATTATTTCCTTATCCCTGCTTTCACCTTCCGTAAAAACGCGTCCTTTTCCCACGGCTGAGCTTCACCACTACTCAACCCTTCTGCAAGCATGTCACGTAACGCTTGCAGGCGAGACTCTGCTTGCTTTTCTCGAAGTAAGCGCAGTGACTCACGGATCACTTCGCTTTGGGTGCGATAGTCGCCGGATTCAATCAAGGACTCGATAAATTCACGCAACTCATCGCCGAGATCAACCGTCATCGTTCTGGCCATGTTTATGCTCTCCTGTAAGTAAAAATCTTACATCAGTGTATGTCATAAACCGGATAGCGTCACGAAAGTATTAGAAGATATTTTGGCAGATGAACATGTTCAGGAGGATAAGCATGGAGATGTTAAACAAAGAAAGCACAATGAGTATTCATCAGTGTCCACTATTTTAATGGCGCAGGTAAATAAATAAGCGTTATTTGGAAATAAAGCCGGACGCCAACAACCCACGCCCGGCATCGTAATTACGTATTGTCTTTCACCGTCTGGCTTGTGCCATTGGCTTTAACGGAGGCAATTCCGGTTTCACGAGATTGCGCGGTGGCATACATCTGGCTGGAGCCGATAATTTGATGATTGGCGGCTTTCAGATTGAAATAGAATTTGCCGTTGCTTGCCGTTTTTTTCTCATAGCGTTCTTCTTGCGGGCTGTTGCTACGCACCGACGCGATGCCCTTTTCCGCAGAGGCTTTTGAGGTATACAGCTCGCTGGTGAGGATCGTCTCACCATTGCCCGCTTTTAGCACAAACCGGAACTGATTATCACTGCTCTTACTGAGTTCAAACCAACCAGCCATAATGACTCCTTGATTGAAATTGCTTATCGAAAACAGCATCTAAAGGTGCTGTTTACCGATTAAAGTATGAGCGATTTTCTGATGCCTGCCAGGGCGGAGAGATAATGTCAGTTTGCTGACCATGCGTGGGATAATGTTGCCGGATCTGGTCTGAACGCCATCTCCGGCTAACAAAATAATGTCGCTAAAACTAAACGATGCGGCAGGCGTCGGCTTCCCAGCGGTAACCGACGCCGTAAACGGCGCGGATAAATGACTGTTCGGCGTCGAGAGATTCCAGCTTGCGGCGCAGGTTTTTAATGTGGCTGTCGATGGTGCGGTCGGTTACTACTCGGTAGTCGTCATAAAGATGATTGAGCAATTGCTCGCGGGAGAACACTTTTCCTGGTTCGTGAGAGAGCGTTTTCAGCAGACGAAATTCCGCAGGCGTCAGGTCAAGCATTTTACCGCGCCATGAAGCCTGAAAACGACCTTCGTCGATAATCAACGGGCTTTCAGCATCCTGTTGCTGCAACTCGCGCTGCGGTTTGCAACGGCGCAAAATGGTTTTGACGCGCGCTACCACTTCCCGTGGGCTGTACGGCTTACAGATATAATCATCTGCGCCAATCTCCAGCCCCAGCAGGCGGTCGATCTCTTCGATTTTTGCCGTCACCATCACGATAGGAATGTCAGAAAAACGACGAATTTCCCGGCACAGCGTCAAGCCATCGGTGCCAGGGAGCATCAGATCCAACAGGATCAGATCCGGTGGTGTCTGGCGCACATACGGCAGTACCTGATCTCCGTGGCTGATAAGCGTCGGCGCATAGCTCGCAGCACGCAGATAATCAATGAGCAACTGCCCCAGCTTCGGTTCATCTTCCACGATCAAAATACGCGGTGTGTTTTCGTCGATTGGTAACTCGGTCATACTTCTCTCTGTAAATCCCGTTCCAGCGGTAACTCTACTGTAATGCTTACCCCGCCAAAAGGCGAATGGGCGGCAATAATGCGGCCATTATGTGCTTCAACAATGTTCAGGCAAATCGCCAGCCCCAGCCCGGAACCGCCGCTGGCGCGGTTGCGGGAACCTTCGGTGCGATAAAAACGTTCAAACAATTTTTGTAGCTGATCGTCACTGACACCTGGCGCACTGTCGGCAAAGGTCAGGCGCACCGTTTTGTCGTGCTGCTCGGCAGAGATTTTCAGGCTGCCGCCGCTGTCAGTGTAGCGCAGGCTGTTTTCCAGTAAGTTATTGAATAACTGCATTAAACGGTCGCGATCGCCAAATACGGTGATACTGTCTGGCAGGGAAAATTGCAGTTTCAGGCCACGGCTGGCGAATCGTTCGCGAAATGCGCCTCCCGCCACTTCCAGTAGTGGGATCAAATCTACCGGTGCTTTTTGATAGGCGAGAGCGCCTTCATCAGACATCGACAACTGATGGAGATCGTCAACCAGTTTGGTCAGTGTACCGACCTCCGCCTGTAAAGACGCCACCGTCTCCGGCGTGAATTTGCGCACGCCATCCTGAATGGCTTCCAGTTCACCGCGCAGCACCGCTAATGGCGTACGCAGTTCGTGAGAAATATCGGCCATAAAATCGCGCCGCATTTGCTGGTTTTTCTCCAGCGTGCTGGCGAGCTGGTTGAAGTCTTGCGCCAGTTTGCCCAGTTCATCTTCACTGGTGGGCGTTACGCGGGTAGTGAAATCGCCCGCCGCCAGTTTGTGCGTGCCATCGACAAGTCGTTTTACCGGTGCCAGTAAACCGCGCGCCAGCAGAAAAGTGGCGAGTGCCGCGAGTAACGTTGCCAGGGCGACAATCAGCCAGCTGGTTTGCCGTTGTTGTTTATCGAAATTGATATCAGTATTGCGCGTTAACCGCTCAACGGGGGAGGCGATCACCGCGCCAACTTCCGCACCGTTGACCAGAATGGGTCGCCGTGTACCGTCAGGTGGAATCGGCGCTCGCGGACCAACCAGCACCTTGTTGTTTTGATCAACCACCCAGAACTGAGTACGCCAGCCGTGTGGTGGCATACCCGGGCCGGGTTTATCTTCCGAATTATCGTGTTCAAATGAACGCAGGATCTGAAAGACAAAGCGATCATTGTTGCGCAGGAAGCGCCAGTTGCCATGCTGCGCATACTGCTCGCCAAGCGCATCACTTAACAGTTGTAATCGCTGTTCATTACCATGCTTGATGTAATCAATAAAGCCACGCTCAAAACTGATACGCACCGCCCAGTGCATACTGATCAGCAAGACAATGCAGGTGGCGAAAATCGCCAGAAACAGTTTGCCGGTAATACCGGGTCGCCAGAACTTCATTGCGCGCTCCTTTTTCGCCGCGAAATAGCTACATTTTGATGCGTATCGTTCGGCACTCTGGCAAAGATGAACGCCGGAAGGGCGATGATAAACGCCATGCTAAGCCAGGTGTACATAAAGACGGTTTGTGTGGTGCCGCTGTCGACGCTGACATGCTGCGAACCAAAAAGTCCCAGCAACAGCCCGGCGATGGTGACGCCGATACTCATCGACAATTGCATAATCATCGACAGCAGACTGTTGCCGCTGCTCGCCAGATTGTCCGGGAGATCTTTCAGCGTCAGGGTGTTCATGGAGGAGAAACGGGTCGAGTTGACCATCCCTTGTAAAAACAGGACGAACGGCAAAACGTAGTACCAGCCCAACAGAGCGGTAGTCATAAACAACAGGGTGACCAGCGACAGACCCAGCGTGGTCGCTACCAGTACCCGACGATAACCAAAGCGATTCACCACCTGAACCACAATTCGCTTCATTCCCATGCTGCCAAGCACCATCGGGATCATCATCAGTCCGGCATGAAACGGTGAGAAGCCAAGGCCAATTTGCAGGAAAACCGGCGTCATAAAGGGCAACATGCCGCTACCGATACGTCCGGCAAAGCTCCCCGCCAGGCCCAGCGAAAAGGTACGAGTGCGGAACAGTTTCAGACTGAAAAGAGCGCGGTTGTTATTTCTGGCGTGCAGCAGATAAAGCACCAGTGCCACCACACCAACTGCGACCAGGCCAGTAATCGCCAGCGGCGATAAACCTGTACCTTTACTGCCGTCCAGCGCCAGGGTTAATACCGCCATGCCAACCGCCAGCAATAAAAAGCCGGAGAGATCAAAGCGCCGCGTCTGCATGGTATAGTTCGGCATTAACATCAATGTGGCGATCGCACCGATAATCCCCACCGGAATGTTGATCAAAAAGATCCAGTGCCACGACGCGTACTCCACCAGCAGACCGCCGAGCGCCGGACCGAGCAGCGGACCGACCTGACCGGGTAACGTGACAAAGGTCATCGCCGCCATATATTGCTCGCGCGGTACGATTTTCATCACCGTCAACCTGCCGACCGGCACCATCATCGCGCCGCCAACGCCCTGTAACGCGCGTGCCAGCAACAGTTCGTTCAGCGTGCCGGAAAGCGCGCAAAACAGTGAACCGAGAGTAAACAGTACGATAGCGGTAAAGAAAATATTGCGCACGCCGACTTTGTCCGCCAGCCAGCCGCTGGCGGGCAGCATCACCGCCACGGTCAGCACATAAGAGACAATGACCATGTGCATATGCAGCGGGCTTTCCCCCAGGCTTTGTGCCATTGAGGGAAGCGCGGTGTTAACGATGGTGGTGTCCAGCGACTGCATAAAGAAGCCGAAAGCCACAATCCACAATTGCCAGCGGGTGCTGTCGGGAAGATCTGTCATTTACTCGGTTACCGTTTGTTTAGGTTTACGCGAAAAACGCAGCCGTAGACGGTCGAAAAAGAGATACACCACCGGCGTGGTATACAGCGTCAGGAGCTGGCTCATTACCAGACCGCCGACAATGGTGATCCCCAGGGGTTGGCGCAGCTCCGATCCGTCGCCGCCCGACAATACCAGCGGCAGCGCACCAAACAGCGCCGCCAGGGTAGTCATCATAATCGGGCGAAAACGCAGCAGACAGGCCTGGAAAATAGCTTCCTGCGGCGTCAGGTTACCGTGCCGTTGGGCTTCAAGCGCAAAATCGACCATCATAATGGCGTTTTTCTTCACGATGCCGATTAATAGCATGATCCCTATCAGGGCGATTAGGCTGAACGGGGCATTGAACAGCTCCAGCGCCAGCAGCGCTCCAACGCCCGCCGAGGGCAGGGTGGAGAGAATCGTCAGCGGATGTACGTAACTCTCGTAAAGGATACCCAGCACGATATACACCGTGGCGATGGCGGCGATAATCAGGATCACCTGTGAGTTCATCGTCTCCTGGAACACCTGCGCCGTGCCGGCAAAACTACCGCGCACCGTCGAAGGCACACCAAGCTGGGTCATTGCGCGATCGATCGCCGCACTGGCGTCCGAGAGCGATTTCCCGGTCGGCAGGTTAAACGAAATGGTCGAGGCCGCCGATAATCCCTGATGATTCACCGATAGTGGGGCATTCGCCGGTTGCCATTTAGCGAAATACGACAGCGGGATCGCTTCTCCTTCGTTATTGATAACGAACATTTTTTCCAGCGCGCTGATGTCCTGGGTATAGCGCGGATCCACTTCCATCACCACTTTATACTGGTTCATCGGCTGGTAAATGGTCGAGATTTGCCGCTGACCGAAGGCGTTATTTAACAGGCTGTTGGCGGCCTGCACGTCGATTCCCAGCCGTGCCATGGTGTCGCGGTCGTAAACCAGATTCATCTCCGCGCCGTTATCCTGCTGATCGGAGTTCACGTCCGCCAGTTCCGGCAACGTCGCCAGTTTTTTGCGGATTTTCGGCTCCCATTCGCGCAGTGCCGCCAGGTCGTCGGATAACAACGTGTACTGGTAACTGGCGTTCGACTGACGTCCGCCAACGCGAATATCCTGTACCGCCATCAGGAACAGATTCGCCCCCGGTTCTTTCGCCAGCTTCACCCGCAGACGGTCGATAATTTGCTGCGCCGTTTCGCTGCGTTCGTCGCGTGGCTTCAGAGTGATAAACATCATCCCACTGTTAACTCGTGAACCGCCGGTAAAGCCGGTGACATTATCCACTGCCGGATCGTCACGGATAATTTTCATGAAATCCTGCAATTTGCCGCGCATTGCCTGAAACGAAATACTCTGATCCGCCTGTATCCCGCCCATCAACACGCCAGTGTCCTGCTCCGGGAAGAAGGTTTTCGGGATCGAGATATATAGCCAGATATTCAGCGCAATGGTGCCAAGCAGCACCACGCCCACCAGACGGGTATGATTGAGCACCCATTTCAGCGACTTGCCATAGCCTTGTTGCAGGGCTACCAACATGCGGCCAAAACCACGCAGTCGCTTTTGCTCGCGCGGCTTGCTGGCTTTCAGCATCCAGCCACACATCATTGGCGTTAGCGTCAGGGAAACCAGCAACGAAATACCAATGGCGACAGAAAGCGTCACGGCAAACTCGCGTAACAGTCGGCCCGGCAATCCGCCCATTAACAGCAGCGGCAGGAACACCGCCACCAGTGACAGACTCATCGACAGCACCGTAAAACCGACTTCGCGAGTACCTTGTAGCGCGGCCTGTAGCGGTTTCATCCCTGCTTCCAGATGACGGGCAATGTTTTCCAGCACCACGATGGCGTCATCCACCACGAAACCAGTAGCGATGGTGAGCGCCATTAACGACAGGTTATTGAGACTGAATCCGCACAGGTACATCGCCGCAAACGTACCAATCAGCGAAACCGGCACCGCAACGGCGGGAATAATAGTGGCGCGACCCGAGCGCAGGAATAAAAACACCACCAGAATCACCAGCGCCACCGAGATAATCAGCGTTTGCTCGACTTCTTCCAGCGAGGCGCGAATGGTGGGGGAGCGATCCTGGGCAATTTGCAGATCAATCGCCGCCGGAATGGTCTCCTGCAACTCCGGTAATTTTGCCCGGATGCTGTCAACCGTCTGGATAATATTGGCTTCCGGCAGCTTGCGGATCATCAGCAAAATAGCCGGTTTGGCGTTGGTCATCCCGGCGTTGCGCACATCCTGCACTGAGTCGGTCACCGTCGCCACATCGCCCAGACGAACCGCGCCGCCGTTGTTGTAGTGAATAATCAGCGGCTGATATTCAGCGGCGGTTTTCAGTTCATCGTTGGTCTGGATCTGCCAGCGGTGAGTGCCATCTTCCAGCGCCCCCTGCGGTTTACGCACGTTGGCATTGCTGATGGCAGTGCGTACGTCGTCCAGCGACACGCCCTGATTAAACAGCGCCTGCGGGTTCAGCCCGACGCGCACGGCGGGCAGCGAGCTGCCGCCGACATCGACATCACCGACGCCGTCGATTTGCGAAATCGTCGGAGCCAGCTGCGTCGAGGCGAAATCGTACAATTCACCCTGCGAATAAGTATCGGAGGTTAGCGTCAGGATCATAATTGGCGCATCCGACGGGTTCGCTTTGCGATAAGTCGGGCGGCTGGGCATCCCACTGGGCAGCAGACTTTGTGCGGCGTTGATCGCCGCCTGCACATCACGCGCCGCACCGTTGATATCCCGGTCAAAATCAAACTGCAAAATAATACGCGTGCTGCCGAGCGAACTGCTGGAGGTCATTTCACTGACCCCGGCAATGCGCCCAAGTGAGCGCTCCAGCGGCGTGGCAACGGAAGACGCCATTGTCTCCGGCGACGCACCGGGCAGCGAGGCGCTGACCATAATCACCGGAAAATCGACCTGCGGCAGCGGGGCGACCGGCAGCATACGGAAACCCAGTATGCCGCACAGGGTAATGGCGACCGACAGTAAAATCGTCGCCACCGGGCGGTAAATGAAGAGGGCAAAAAACTTCACTTACGCCTCCTCTTCATGGCGAGCAAAGCGACTTTTGGTCCACAATGCCAGGCGGTCGAACAGCAGATAAATCACCGGCGTGGTGAACAGCGTCAGCACCTGGCTGACAATCAGACCGCCGACCATGCCGATACCTAACGGACGACGCAGTTCCGCGCCGACCCCGGTACTCAACATCAGCGGCAGCGCGCCAAGCAGAGCCGCCAGGGTGGTCATCAGGATCGGACGAAAACGTAACAGACAAGCCTGGTAGATTGCATCGCGCGGCGACATGCCTTGCTCGCGCTCAGCAGCCAGCGCGAAGTCGATCATCATGATGGCGTTCTTCTTCACGATACCGATCAGCAAAATAATGCCGATAATCGCAATCACATCCAGTTCGCTACCGGCAATCATTAACGCCAGCAGGGCGCCAACACCTGCCGTGGGTAGCGTCGAGAGAATGGTGATCGGGTGAATAAAGCTCTCGTACAGAATGCCGAGCACGATATACATCGCCACCACCGCCGCGACAATCAGCCAGACAGTGCTGCCCAGCGCCGACTGGAAGGCGAGGGTGCTGCCCTGGAACTGCGTGGTGATATCCACCGGCAGATTCAGCGTCTTTTCGGTGTCCATAATCGCCTGCACCGCATCGCCTAGCGAATAGTTATCTGGCACGTTAAAAGAGATGGTCGTTACCGGGAACTGATCCAGATGGTTGATGGAAAGCGGCGCAAAACGCTGTTCAACTTTGGCAATTGAGCTTAACGGCACCACGCCGCCGTCGCTGCTGGTAAGGCGAATGGTATCCAGCGCCGCGAGGCCTGGGGTATTTTCGGTGTTGTGCTCCAGCACCACGCGATACTGGTTAGCCTGAGTATAAATAGTGGAAATCAGCCGCTGACCAAACGCGTTGTACAGGGCGTTATCGACGTCCGCCATGCTGATCCCCAGACGGCTGGCGCTGTCGCGATCAACATTGACATACGCCACCAGCCCTTTGTCCTGCCAGTCGCTGGAGACATCAGATAGCTGTGGCAGCTGCTGGAGTTTTTCCATCAACTGTGGCACCCAGGTACTGAGCGCATCCAGTGACGTGGCCTGCAAGGTAAACTGGTACTGGGTGCGGCTGACCTGAGTATCGATGGTCAGGTCCTGCGTTGGTTGCAGGAAGAGATCGACGCCCGGCACTTTATCCACCGCCGTTTGCAGACGGGCGATGACTTTTTGCACCCGATCATCACGTTCATCCAGCGGTTTGAGGTTGATCTGCAAACGCGCACTGTTCAGCGACGGGTTAGTGCCATCAACGCCAACAAATGAGGTCAGACTTTGCACTGCCGGATCCTGCAAAATCACGTCCGCGACCTGGCGTTGCCGCTGGGCCATATTGGCAAAGGAGCTGGATTGCGGTGCCTGCAAAGTGCCCTGAATAATGCCGTTATCCTGTACCGGGAAGAAACCTTTCGGAATGAACACCCACAATAGAACGCTAAGCAGCAGCGTGCTGAGCGCCACGCTTAAGGTCAGCCACGGATGATTCAGCACTTTCGCCAGTCCACGTCCATAGGCGGCGATTATCCTGTCGAACATTTTCTCCGAGGCACGGGAGAAGCGGTTCTGTTTACGCAGCGACTCCTGGCTGAGCATCCGCGCGCACATCATCGGTGTCAGGGTCAGCGACACCACCGCTGAGATCAAAATCGCTACCGCCAGGGTAATAGCAAATTCGCGGAACAGTCGCCCGACGATATCGCCCATAAACAGCAGTGGGATCAACACCGCAATCAGTGAGAAGGTCAGCGAGATAATGGTAAAGCCGATTTCACCTGCGCCTTTGAGCGCCGCCGCCAACGGTTTTTCGCCTTTTTCGATATAGCGGGAAATATTTTCGATCACCACGATGGCGTCATCGACCACGAATCCGGTGGCGATAGTTAACGCCATCAGTGTCAGGTTATTGATTGAAAAATCGAGAAACACCATAACCGCGAAAGTGCCGATTAACGACAGCGGCACTGCGACGCCGGGAATGATGGTCGCCGGAATATTGCGCAAAAACAGGTAGATAATCATGACTACCAGCGCGATAGCCATCATCAATTCAAACTGAGTATCATCGACGGATGCGCGGATATTGGTGGTACGGTCAGAAAGTACCGTCACCTTCACCGATTTCGGCAGACTCTCGGTGAGCTGCGGCAGCATCTGCCGGATGCTGTCGGCGGTGGAGATAATGTTAGCACCGGGCTGGCGCTGAACATTCATCACAATGGCCTGTTCTTTATTCGCCCATGCGCCGAGCCAGCTGTTTTCTGCACCTTGCTCTACAGTTGCGACATCGCCCAGACGAATCGGCGCGCCGTTCTGGTAGGCGATAATCAACTGGCGATATTCTTCCGCAGATTGCATTTGGTCATTCGCGGAAAGCGTGACCGCACGGGAAGGGCCGTCGAGGCTACCTTTTGCCGAGTTAACGTTAGCGCCGGTAATGGCGGCTCGCACGGTTTCGCTGGTCAGGCCGAGGGCGGCAATCGCCTGAGCGTTAAGTTTGACGCGAACAGCCGGACGCTGGCCGCCGGAAAGCGTCACCAGGCCGACGCCGGAAATCTGCGAGATTTTCTGCGCGACGCGGGTTTCCACCATATCTTCCACTTGCGTCATCGGCATGGCGGTTGAGGTGACGGCGAGCGTCATGATCGGCGGATCTGCCGGGTTCACTTTGCTGTAAACCGGCGGGTTAGGCAGATCGCTCGGCAACAAGTTGGTCGCAGCGTTAATCGCGGCCTGCACTTCCTGCTCGGCGACATCGAGCGGTAATGTTAGCTGGAACTGCAAAGTGATAACTGACGCACCGCCGGAACTTTGCGACGACATCTGTTTCAGACCAGACATCTGCCCGAACTGGCGTTCGAGCGGCGCGGTAACGGCAGAGGTCATGACATCCGGGCTCGCACCTGGGTAGAGCGTGACCACCTGAATGGTCGGATAGTCCACTTCCGGCAGCGCCGAAACGGGCAGGGCGCGATAACCGATAATCCCGGCGAGTAAGATCGCCACCATCAGCAGCGTGGTGGCCACAGGACGCATAATAAACAGGCGCGACGGGCCGCCTGTGCTGCTCGGGGGTAACACCTGCATCAGGAGCGAGCTCCTTTTTTCGCGTATTCGCGGCTGGTGGCTTTCTCTTCCGGAGTGGTGGCGCTCTGGGCTTCCACCACTTCCACTTTCGCCCCTTCGGTCAGGCGATCAATGCCGTCTGTCACCACGCGATCGCCCGCAGAAATACCTGCGCGGATCACCACTTTCTGACTGTCCTGAATGCCCGGCGTCACCAGATGTTTGCTGACCTTGTTTTCGCTATTCAGCACCCAGACAAAATGGCCTTCATTGCCCATTTGCAGGGCGGCTGTTGGGATCACTACGGCGTTTTGTTCGGTGTCGACTAACATGCGCGCGTTAACAAACTGATTGGGAAACAGCGCATCATCCTGATTATTAAAGCGTGCTTTCACTTTAATCGTACCGGTAGTGGCATCGATTTGGTTATCGAGACTTAACAGCGTGCCTTCACTTAATTTCTTCGAGTTGGTGCGATCCCAGGCTTCTACCACCAGCGGTTTTCCGGCTTTTTGCGCCTGCACAACGGTAGCGATATCGCTTTCCGGCAGGGTAAAGAGCAAATCGATAGGATGCGTCTGGGTGATCACCACGATCCCGGTGGTATCACCACTGGAGATTTGGTTACCAACATCAACCTGCTTGAGACCAACGCGACCATCGACTGGTGCGGTAATACGGCTCCAGTCGAGTTGCAGCTGCGCGCTGGCGACGCTTGCTTCATCAGCCTTAATGGTGCCTTCGGTTTCACTGACCAGCGCCTGTTGGGCATCCAGCTCCTGGCGGGAGACGAGATTGGTTTTTGCCAGTTGCTGATAACGCGCCAGATCACGGCGGGCGTTGGTAAGCGTGGCTTTATCTTTTGCCAGTTGGCCCTGGGCTTGTGCTAATGCAACTTTGAACTGGCTGGGGTCAATTTCTGCCAGTAAATCGCCTGCTTTGACCTGCTGGCCTTCCTGGAAATGTAACGCCATCAGTTGACCATCCACGCGGCTGCGCACCGTAACAGTATTAGCGGCGGTAATGGTGCCAAGCCCGGTGAGGTAACGCGGAACTGCCTGTTCTACGGCGGTCGCCGCCTGAACCGGGGCTAATGGGCCGGAACGCATACCACGGCGACCACCCGCTGGCGATTGCTGCGCTTGTTTCGTCGCCCCTGGGGCTGCACTCTGGGAGTCATTGCGGCCTTGCCAGAACCAGAATGCGGCGATGGCGGCGATAACCACCACGATTACGATTACCCAACGGGATTTATAACTGCCTTTCATCGTTAAGAGTTTCTCTTCCTGAAACGTTTCGCGGAATGATACTAGTGTAGCCAGCCAATAAGGGAGAAAAATGGAGGAATTATGAAACACTATCGGGAATCGTCTGAATGGCGGGCACATTTGCGAGCACGCATCCAGTAATAACACAGGAAACTATTTTATCTACGCGTTAGCGATAGACTGCTTGCATGGCGAAAGGAGGTAAGCCGACGATTTCAGCGGGACGCTGAAACGGGAAAGCCCCTCCCGAGGAAGGGGCCTTAAATAAGGAAAGGGTTATGATGAAGCACGTCATCATACTGGTGATACTCTTAGTGATTAGCTTCCAGGCTTACTAAGAACACCAGGGGGAGGGGGAAACCTCTCCTAACCCTCACTTCTGAAATTATGTCACTCCGCCCTTAGTGTCAATCGACGGCTCTCCGTTCTTGCGAGGCGAATAGCAAAATTTTCTGCGCCGCCGGGCCTAATTCTGAAAGTTTCTTCGTTTGCTCTTATTTCATTATTGCAATCGGTATGATACCGGACCTCAATAATTCTCTAAGAAAGGATTTCTTATGAGCGAACAAATCACGTTTGCCACCAGCGATTTTGCCAGTAACCCGGAACCACGTTGCCCCTGCATTCTGCTGCTGGATGTTTCTGGTTCGATGAGTGGCAGACCCATTAATGAACTTAACGCCGGATTGGTTACCTTTCGCGATGAGCTGCTTGCCGACCCGCTGGCCTTAAAAAGAGTGGAACTTGGTATTGTGACGTTCGGCCCGGTGCATGTGGAACAACCCTTTACCAGCGCCGCTAATTTTTTCCCGCCCATCCTGTTTGCCCAGGGCGATACACCAATGGGTGCCGCCATTACCAAAGCCCTGGATATGGTAGAGGAGCGGAAACGTGAGTACCGCGCAAATGGTATTTCCTATTATCGCCCGTGGATTTTCCTGATCACCGATGGCGCTCCAACCGATGAGTGGCAGGCTGCCGCCAACAAAGTGTTTCAGGGGGAAGAAGATAAGAAGTTTGCCTTCTTTTCCATCGGTGTTCAGGGGGCGGATATGAAGACGCTGGCCCAAATCAGCGTCCGTCAGCCTTTGTCTCTGCAGGGATTACAATTCCGCGAACTGTTTAGCTGGTTATCCAGTTCACTGCGTTCGGTTTCCCGCTCCACGCCGGGAACGGAAGTTGTACTGGAAGCGCCAAAAGGCTGGACGTCAGTGTGAGCTGGCGTCTGGTTTATGCATCCGCTGTTGGAACGTCGCACATTAGCGCTGATTTACCCTGCCAGGATGCCTGCCAGATGCAGGTTGTCTGGCTAAACGACCAGCAACCATTACTGGTGATGTTCCTTGCTGATGGCGCAGGTAGCGTTTCGCAGGGAGGAGAAGGCGCGAAGCTCGCCGTCAATGAAGCGATGGCGTTTATGGTGCAAAAAGTACAGGACGGTGAATTGGGGCTTAATGATGTCCTCGCCACAAATATGGTACTGACCATTCGTCAACGACTTTTTGCCGAGGCAGAAGCCAAAGCATTAGCAGTTCGCGATTTTGCCTGCACGTTTCTGGGATTGATTTCATCGGCTAACGGCACATTGATTATGCAAATTGGCGACGGCGGTGTAGTGGTGGATTTTGGTCGTGGTCTGGAACTGCCGCTCACGCCGATGGTGGGTGAATATGCCAATATGACGCATTTCATTAGCGATGAAGATGCTGTTTCCAGACTGGAAACTTTCACCAGCACTGAGCGTGCGCATAAAGTTGCAGCATTTACGGATGGTATTCAGCGACTGACGTTAAATATGCTGGATAATTCTCCGCATGTGCCTTTCTTTACCCCGTTTTTCAATGGACTGGCGGCAGCAACGCAGGAACAACTCGATTTATTACCTGAATTGTTAAAGCAGTTTTTGTCCAGCCCGGCGGTAAACGAGCGTACGGATGATGATAAAACGTTGGCACTGGCGCTGTGGTTACCATGAAACCCACTTTATATACTGCTACTGGTGAGTGCGTTACGCCAGGCCGTGAACTGGGCAAAGGTGGCGAAGGCGCGGTTTATGATATCAATGAGTTTGTCGATAGCGTCGCCAAGATTTATCACACGCCGCCACCCGCCTTAAAACAGGACAAACTTGCCTTTATGGCTGCGACAGCTGACGCGCAGTTGTTGAATTATGTCGCCTGGCCGCAGGCAACGCTTCACGGTGGACGAGGCGGAAAAGTTATCGGTTTTATGATGCCAAAAGTTTCTGGTAAAGAACCGATTCATATGATCTATAGCCCGGCACATCGTCGCCAGAGTTACCCTCATTGTGCGTGGGATTTTCTACTCTATGTTGCGCGCAATATTGCTTCATCTTTTGCTACGGTTCACGAGCACGGGCACGTCGTGGGGGACGTAAACCAGAACAGCTTTATGGTAGGTCGCGACAGCAAAGTGGTGTTGATCGATAGTGACTCCTTTCAGATTAACGCCAATGGCACACTTCATTTATGCGAAGTCGGCGTGTCGCATTTTACGCCGCCAGAGCTACAAACCTTGCCATCATTTGTCGGTTTTGAACGTACCGCGAATCACGATAATTTTGGCCTTGCGTTGCTGATTTTTCACGTCTTGTTTGGTGGGCGGCATCCTTATTCTGGTGTGCCGCTTATCTCTGATGCGGGTAATGCGCTGGAGACGGATATTGCCCATTTCCGTTATGCCTACGCGTCAGATAATCAGCGACGTGGTTTAAAACCGCCGCCACGATCGATTCCGCTGTCGATGTTACCGGGCGATGTTGAAGCCATGTTTCAGCAGGCATTCACGGAAAGTGGCGTGGCAACGGGGCGTCCGACGGCTAAAGCGTGGGTAGCGGCACTGGATTTACTACGCCAACAGTTAAAGAAATGTACCGTTTCGGCAATGCATGTTTATCCCGCTCATTTGACTGACTGCCCGTGGTGTGCGCTGGATAATCAAGGCGTTATCTATTTTATTGATCTTGGTGAAGAGGTCATTACCACCGGCGGGGATTTTGTGCTGGCGAAAGTCTGGGCGATGGTGATGGCGTCAGTAGCGCCGCCAGCATTGCAACTGCCATTACCCGATCATTTCCAACCGACTGGCAGGCCGCTTCCTTTAGGCCTGTTACGGTGCGAATACATCATTCTGATTGAGATCGCGCTGTCAGCGTTATCGCTGCTGCTTTGCGGCCTTCAGGCAGAACCGCGTTATATCATTTTGGTTCCCGTGCTGGCGGCTATCTGGATTATTGGCAGTCTGACAAGCAAAGCTTACAAAGCAGAAGTTCAGCAACGCCGTGAGGCATTTAATCGCGCGAAAATGGACTATGACCATTTAGTCAGCCAGATCCAACAGTTGGGCGGCCTGGAAGGTTTTATCGCCAAACGTACGATGCTCGAAAAAATGAAGGACGAAATTCTCGGGTTACCGGAAGAAGAGAAACGCGCTCTGGCAGCACTTCATGACACTGCAAGGGAACGGCAGAAGCAGAAGTTTCTGGAGGGATTTTTTATTGATGTTGCCTCTATTCCCGGCGTTGGTCCGGCGCGTAAAGCGGCGTTACGGTCTTTTGGTATTGAAACAGCAGCAGATGTTACCCGTCGTGGGGTTAAGCAAGTGAAAGGGTTTGGTGATCATCTGACCCAGGCAGTTATCGACTGGAAAGCAAGTTGTGAACGCCGTTTTGTGTTCAGGCCGAATGAAGCGGTAACGCCAGCAGACAGACAAGCGGTAATGGCGAAAATGACCGCCAAACGACATCGGCTGGAATCGGCGTTGACTGTCGGCGCGACAGAGTTGCAGCGATTCCGCCTTCATGCTCCAGCACGGACCATGCCGTTGATGGAACCGTTACGTCAGGCGGCAGAAAAACTGGCTCAGGCGCAGGCAGGTTTAAGCCGCTGCTGAGCCATTTTTCAATTAACGAAACACCACTTCCGCCCAGCGTGCCAGCCCGGCGGTGACGGAGCCAAAGTCATCGCCGCCTGCAATCGGAATGCCCGGCAACTGTTCTGCCAGCGCTTTTTTAATCAGCGGAGAACGGGCGCTACCGCCGGTCAGGTAGATAACGTCCGGTTTTTCCTGGGCGTTATCGAGGGCCAGTTGCACCTGTTCCAGAATCCGCGCCAGTGGCTGGCTGAGGGCGCTTTCCAGCCCTTGCTGGCTAATCAGCGTAGCCAGTTCATCGCTGATAAACGGCAGTGAGGCGCGGGTTTCCGCAGCGTTTGAAAGGGCGATTTTGCTCTCTTCTGCGCTGCGTACCAGGCGATAGCTTAAACGCTGACGCCAGACTTTCTGTAGCAGGGCCACTTTTTCCGGTTCGCGGGCATCGCGTACCAGATCGTTAAGCAGACGACCGTTGGCACTACTGTAGAAATCACTCTGCGCAGGTACGTCGTTGATGGCAACCGCATTCCACCACGGCAGAATCGGCAGGGCGATGCCTTTTTCGGTTTCGCCACCCATACCCAGCAGTGGCATCAGGTTTTTAAACGCCAGTGCGATATCCAGATCGTTACCGCCAATACGGCAACCACTGTGACCCAGCAGGCTGGCTTCACGATCGAGACGCGAACGCCACTGCGGCCCCATCAGCAGCAATGAACAGTCAGTCGTACCACCGCCGATATCCACCACCAGTACCCGTTTTTCTTCCTGTAAGGTGGCTTCGTAATCCAGCCCAGCCGCTACCGGCTCGTACTGGAATACCACGTCCCTGAATCCGGCACGCTTCGCCGCGCGTTCCAGAATCCCTTGCGCCTGGGCGTTTGCTTCATCGCCGCCCAGCCCCTGGAAGTTGATCGGGCGACCAATCACCGCCTGAGTAATCGCTTCTGGCAGCTGCGCCTGCGCCTGCTGGCGAATGTGCAACATCATTGCGCAGACCAGATCCTCAAACAGCGCTACCTGCTGCGGTTTTAAGCCGCTGGCACCGAGGAACGATTTTGGTGATTTCACAAACCACACTTCTTCTGGATCATCAATGTACTGTGCCAGTGAGGAAAGACCGAACTGCACGCTTTTCGCCGTAACATCGATATCTTCTTCGCGGTTATAACGAATCGCCCGACGCAACAGCGCCTGCGTTTCATCGTCGTCTGCCGGAACATCATGATGGCGGTACAGCCATTCGCTTACCGCTTCACGCGTTGGCGCGCAAAGCATTGAAGGCAGCAGCGTGCTGTCGTTTTCCATTTTTAGCAAGTGCGGTTTACCGTCACGCATGACCGCCACTGAACAGTTTGCTGTACCGTAATCAAAACCAATAAACACGAAATAATCCCCATGCCGGTGAAGAAGGGGCGTGACTTTAGCGAAATGTTGCCGTCGCGACAACCGGAATATGAAAGCAAAGCGCAGCGTCTGAATAACGTTTATGCTGAAAGCGGATGAATAAGGAGATGCGATGTATACCCTGAACTGGCAGCCGCCGTATGACTGGTCGTGGATGTTGGGATTTCTCGCCGCCCGTGCGGTGAGCGGTGTGGAAACGGTCGCGGACAGTTATTATGCCCGTAGTCTGGCGGTGGGCGAATATCGCGGCGTGGTGACTGCTATTCCGGATATAGCCCGCCATACTCTGCACATAAATTTAAGTGCAGGTTTAGAACCTGTTGCCGCAGAGTGTCTGGCGAAAATGAGCCGCCTGTTTGATCTGCAATGTAACCCACAAATTGTTAACGGTGCGTTGGGCAAGTTAGGCGCGGCGCGGCGCGGATTGCGTTTACCCGGCAGTGTTGATGCTTTTGAGCAGGGCGTGCGGGCGATTTTAGGCCAACTGGTGAGCGTGGCGATGGCGGCAAAATTGACCGCCAGAGTGGCACAGCTTTATGGCGAACGGCTGGATGATTTTCCGGAGTATATCTGCTTCCCCACGCCTCAGCGGCTGGCAGCAGCCGACCCGCAGGCATTAAAAGCGTTAGGCATGTCGTTGAAACGGGCAGAGGCACTGATTCATCTGGCAAATGCGGCGCTGGAGGGCAGCTTACCAATGGCAATTCCGGGCGATGTGGAGCAGGCGATGAAAACGCTGCAAACTTTTCCGGGTATCGGGCGCTGGACGGCGAATTATTTCGCTTTGCGTGGCTGGCAGGCGAAAGATGTTTTCCTGCCGGATGATTATCTGATTAAACAGCGATTTCCGGGAATGACACCGGCACAAATCCGCCGTTATGCCGAACGCTGGAAGCCCTGGCGTTCTTATGCGCTGTTGCATATCTGGTATACGGAAGGCTGGCAACCAGACGAAGCATGACGTTGGTCGCCGGATGCGGTGCGAGCACCTTATCCGGCCTGGGGAATGAGCGATTTGTAGGCATGATAAGACGCGTTAGCGTCGCATCAGGCGATGGCGAAGCACGCCTCAGTTAATCGCGAAATAACTACTATTCACCAGCAAATCCAGCGGTTGGGCATCGGCAATCACATCACCATAAATCAGATCGACGCCGATGCCAGAAAGCGTATCCATCACTAAGGGTAAAACGACTGGCCCGGCGATGGTTTTCATCCCGAGTCGCTGAGCGTGCCCCTGAATAATCGTAATCAGCATCTCATCCATCAAATTACCCTGCACGTTGGCGCATAACTCACCATCAAGTAGCAGGTAATCTGCCATATTCGCTTTCAGCGAGTTGAAGATTTGCAGATCGCGGCCCACCTGGCTGAGCACTATCCGACATCCCGCCAGCCGCAGTTTTTGCACGCTTTCTGCATGATCGAAAATCGCTTCTGCCGGAATAATCAGATGTAATAAGCGTGGGGGGAGTGGGCTACTTTCCAACTGCTCAAGCAGTTCATTCACCAGCGTGGCGCTACTCAAACCGGCAACGGAAAGGGGGAGGGCGATGCTTATGCCTTTACTGGCAACCGCTTTTGCGGCCTGCTGGAAAAATTCGTGGAATAGCCGGCGGTCAAGAGCATGGCTAAGCGCCGGATCGCTGAAGCTACGACGAAATGTTTGTTCATCAATAATCTCGCCTTCGCAACTCCAGAGCTTAAGTGAAATCAGCCACAAATTACGCGCTTCCGGGATCCGTGGCGAAGCGACACCGTGGGCGAGCATCATCAACTGATTCTCTTTAATCATCCGCCACTGTTCATCAAGCGACATCGCCGCCCGTCCGCTATGTGCGGCAGCTTGCTGCGGTTCGTAAACCGTCACCCGGCCCCGGCCACCATTTTTGGAGGCATAACAGGCGATATCAGCCTGCGACATCACTTCTGCCGCCTGATGATTGTTGTCATCGATCAAGGTAATCCCGGCGCTGGCACCTACCCGATGTACCCGGCCTTCCCATATAAAGTGATAGTCATTCACAGCACTGATAATACGTGTAGCGATAAAACGAGCGCTTTCAACATTGCAGTCTGGCAGCAGCAGACCAAATTCATCACCGCCGAGCCGCGCAAGCACGTCACTGGAGCGCAGCATACTCAGCATCAACGACGCCAGTTCGCGCAGCAAAGCGTCGCCCGCCGCATGCCCGGCGCTGTCATTCACCGCTTTAAAGCGATCAAGATCGATAAACACCAGGGCATGTCGCTGATGTGTACTGTTTATCGTTTGCAGCAGGATACGCAGTTGCTTCTCAAAACTGGCGCGATTGGCGAGATGCGTCAGTGCATCATGGGAGGCGCTGTAGCTCAGCTGGCGCAGCATTTTGCGTGATTCGGTAACGTCCTGAATCACCAGAACCGAACCAATATTGCTGCCGTCCAGAGTACTTAACGGCGTAATACTGTAATGCACGTCGTAACTGCCGCCGCTCCGACAGTGCAACACCACATCTTGTTCGATCGCGGAACGTGAGGTGTCGGCACTGTAAATGTTCTCCATTAATGGTCCGTTGTCGCCAAAAGTAATATGCAACACCGTCAGGAGCGGAACACCTAACGCTTCTTCCTGCGTCCAGCCGCTCATCTTCTCCGCCACTGGATTCATAAAGGTAATTTTCATCGCCATATCAATACAGACCACGGCTTCGCCGATGGAGTCCAGCGTAATGTGCAGGCGCTCTTTTTCCTGAAACAATGCCTCGTTAAGCTGTTTAACCTCAGTCATATCCATATTAATGCCGAGCAGGCGTTCGACTTCGCCTTCTTTATTCAGTACCCGGTTGGCGAGGGCGCGGATATGGCGAATACCGTCTTTTACGGTAATGCGAAATTCCAGTTTAAAGGGCGAGCGTGATTGCAACGAATCACGAATCACTTTTTCGGCATGCTGGCGATCTTCCGGCAGCACGCACTCGTACCACACCTGCCAGTTCGGTTTGATATGTGGAGGAATTTCATACAGCTCGAACATCCGCTTATCCCAGCTAAAAATATTCGGCTTCAACTCCCACTCCCAGATGCCAATCCCGCCCGCTTCGTTAGCCAGAGTGATGCGCTCCATCAGTTGCTGATTGACCTGTTCGGTGCGTTTTAGCTCGTTAATGTCTTCAATCTGAGCGATAAAATAGAGCGGCGTGCCATCCGTGTGGCGCACCAGTGAGACGGCAAGCAACGCCCAGACAACATCGCCATTGCGGTTGTAGTAACGTTTTTCCATTGAATAGGTGTTTATTTCACCGCTTATCAGCTTTTCAACCTGTTGGAGATCTTTATTGAGATCCTCCGGCCAGGTCAGTTGCTGGAAGGTGAGTCCGCGCAGCTCTTCCTGACTGTAACCGAGAAACTGGCAGAGTGCTTTGTTGGATTGCAGCCATTGTCCCTCGGTGCCCACTAACGCCATGCCGATAGCGGAATATTCCATCGCGTTTCGAAAGCGGGTTTCGCTTTCGGAAATGTGTTTGCGTTCCGCACGAAAGGCATACATCACCATGGTCATGATGTTGGCGGGCAGCAGGATCAGCAAAAACGGTAGCCACGGCATATGGCTCATCAGGTATGTACGCGGCGTAGCAAGCAGGGAGGGATCCGCGGCCATCATCAGCGACACCATCATCACCGTGGTAAGGAAGATCAAAAAGGCTTCCATTCGTGGCAGGCGCACGGCGCTCCACATCAACAGCACAATAATGAAAGTAAAAGGCCACGGCAGATACAGCATCGAAAGCCAGCTTAACGTCAGTGTGATGGCTAACGTGAGCAGCGACTCAAAAAGCAACCGTGGGTTGCGATGGCGCAGCAGATAGTGTGGTTTAAATAACAATCCCAGCGGCACCAGTGCCAGAGCGCCGATGGATTCTGACAGTACCCATATCAAAAATGCCCTGAGAGGATCGTCTCCGGGCGTCAGCAGGACAACCAGAGCCCCCCCCAACAGAGGCGGAACAATGGCGCTGCCGAGTGCCAGACGCAGCCAGTCAGCCAGATTTTGCAAGGGGTTATACCACGGCAGCAATTTACGTAGCAGCACTGCCCCGACCACGGCTTCAACAATATTGATGGTCGTCCAGGTCATGTTCAGCGAGCTGGTGGAAAAAAGCAGGATGGATGCGGCGATATTTCCCAGCGAACAGCTCAGCGCAATTCCCGGCCACATGCGCCCGGCATGGCGATAAAACGCCACCATCATGATGGACGTCGGGAACCACAGTGGGGCGAGTTGGGTGCCAAACTGCGAAAGCTCAAGCGAGAAAAGGGTAAAGATAAACGAGACTAAACCTAAACTGACCAGGTGAAGCAGCGGGTGGGGCAGGGCAATTAATACATGCTGTGATTGTTTGCTCATTACCGCTTTATCCGCAAGGCCAGGTCGCCAGTATTCGTTTCTGTGTTTATGCTAGTACAAAAGTTTTACATTTTATATGCGAATTGCTCATAAAGTGACGTAAAGGCGGATAATTTGCGCAACTGCGTATAACATTTTTTACTTTGTATAAAACTGATCAACGTAATTTGCCACCGGGAATTCTTCGTCAACAATTAACTCTGAGCGCGCGGCAACGCTATTCGACTGGTATCAGGCGGATGAAATCCCTATAATTGCCGCGTTTGGCGCTTCGTCGCCCCCTTCCTAACATCCAGGTTAATCAGGTCGCTAAATATATGACTGATCAGTCTCATCAGTGCGTCATTATCGGTATCGCTGGCGCATCGGCTTCCGGCAAGAGTCTTATTGCCAGTACCCTTTATCGTGAATTACGTGAGCAAGTCGGTGATGAACACATCGGCGTAATTCCCGAAGACTGCTATTACAAAGATCAAAGCCATCTGTCGATGGAAGAACGCGTTAAGACCAACTACGACCATCCCAGCGCGATGGATCACAGCCTGCTGCTTGAGCATTTACAAGCGTTGAAACGCGGTTCGGCAATTGACCTGCCGGTTTACAGCTATGTTGAACATACGCGTATGAAAGAAACGGTGACGGTTGAGCCGAAGAAGGTCATCATTCTCGAAGGCATTTTGTTGCTGACGGATGCGCGTTTGCGTGACGAACTTAACTTCTCCATTTTCGTTGATACCCCGCTGGATATCTGCCTGATGCGCCGCATCAAGCGTGACGTTAACGAGCGTGGGCGTTCAATGGATTCCGTGATGGCGCAATATCAAAAAACCGTGCGCCCGATGTTCCTGCAATTCATTGAGCCTTCTAAACAATATGCGGACATTATCGTGCCGCGCGGCGGGAAAAACCGCATCGCGATCGATATATTGAAAGCGAAAATAAGTCAGTTCTTTGAATAAGCTTGATAAATTGTGTACCGTTCAGTGATAACCTGGTATGCCCTTGACGTAATTGGCGTTAAGGGAGTGATGCGCGAAAGGAGAAAATGCCATGCGTCTGTGTGACCGAGATATTGAAGCCTGGCTTGATGAAGGCCGTTTGTCGATCAACCCACGTCCGCCAGTGGAGCGTATTAACGGCGCGACGGTGGATGTACGCCTGGGCAATAAATTTCGTACCTTCCGTGGTCACACGGCAGCGTTTATCGATCTGAGCGGTCCCAAAGATGAAGTGAGCGCCGCGCTTGACCGCGTGATGAGCGATGAGATCGTTCTCGACGAGGGCGAGGCGTTCTATCTTCACCCAGGAGAGCTGGCGCTGGCGGTGACGCTGGAGTCGGTGACGCTGCCAGCCGATCTGGTGGGCTGGCTGGACGGGCGTTCCTCTTTGGCGCGTCTGGGGCTGATGGTGCACGTCACCGCGCACCGCATCGATCCGGGCTGGTCTGGCTGCATTGTGCTGGAGTTCTACAACTCCGGTAAGCTGCCGCTGGCGCTGCGTCCGGGCATGTTAATTGGTGCGCTGAGCTTTGAGCCGCTTTCCGGCCCGGCGGCGCGACCTTACAACCGCCGTGAAGATGCGAAGTATCGCAACCAGCAGGGCGCGGTAGCCAGCCGAATCGATAAAGACTAATTCAGGCCCATTGAGGATACCATGAGACGATTTCTGACGACGCTGATGATACTCCTGGTCGTGCTGGTGGCCGGGTTATCTGCGTTAGTGTTGCTGGTGAATCCGAATGATTTCCGCGACTATATGGTCAAGCAAGTTGCTGCACGTAGCGGCTATCAATTGCAGCTCGACGGGCCACTGCGTTGGCACGTCTGGCCGCAACTTAGTATCCTCTCCGGGCGAATGTCTCTCACCGCCCAGGGCGCGAGCCAGCCACTGGTTCGCGCCGACAACATGCGCCTGGACGTGGCGCTTTTACCACTACTGAGTCATCAACTGAGCGTTAAGCAGGTGATGCTAAAAGGGGCAGTGATCCAACTGACGCCGCAGACGGAAGCGGTGCGCAGTGAAGACGCTCCGGTTGCACCGCGCGACAATACCTTGCCGGATCTGTCAGACGATCGCGGATGGTCGTTTGATATATCCAGTCTTAAGGTGGCGGACAGCGTGCTGGTGTTCCAGCATGAAGATGACGAGCAGGTGACAATCCGCAATATCCGCCTGCAAATGGAACAAGATCCCCAACATCGTGGCTCATTTGAGTTCTCCGGGCGGGTTAATCGCGATCAGCGCGATCTCACGATATCCCTTAACGGTACGGTAGATGCTTCTGATTATCCGCATGATTTAACGGCGGCTATTGAACAAATTAACTGGCAGTTGCAGGGTGCCGATTTACCAAAACAAGGTATTCAGGGGCAGGGGAGTTTCCAGGCCCAGTGGCAGGAGTCACGTAAACGCCTTTCATTTAACCAAATTAGTTTGACCGCCAATGATAGTACGCTGAGCGGGCAAGCACAGGTCACGCTGACAGAGAAACCGGAATGGCAGCTGAGGCTGCAATTCCCGCAACTGAATCTTGACAACCTCATCCCGCTTAATGAAACCGCGAATGGTGAAAACGGTGCCGCGCAGCAGGGGCAGAGCCAATCAACGTTGCCGCGCCCGGTTATTTCTTCGCGTATTGATGAACCGGCCTATCAGGGACTGCAAGGCTTTACGGCTGATATTTTGTTGCAGGCCAGTAACGTGCGCTGGCGCGGAATGAATTTTACAGATGTTGCCACGCAAATGACCAACAAGTCGGGTTTGCTGGAAATTACTCAACTACAGGGCAAGCTTAACGGTGGACAGGTTTCACTGCCGGGCACGCTGGACGCGACATCAATAAATCCGCGGATAAACTTCCAGCCACGGCTGGAAAACGTTGAGATTGGCACCATTCTGAAGGCGTTTAACTATCCGATTTCGTTGACCGGAAAGATGTCACTGGCTGGTGATTTCTCCGGTGCTGACATAGATGCCGACGCATTCCGCCACAACTGGCAGGGGACGGCGCATGTCGAAATGGCCGATACGCGCATGGAAGGGATGAACTTCCAGCAGATGATTCAGCAAGCGGTAGAACGTAATGGTGGTGATGTGAAGGCCGCTGAAAACTTCGATAACGTGACGCGTCTTGACCGCTTTACCACCGATTTGACGTTGAAGGATGGCGTCGTGACGTTAAACGACATGCAAGGTCAATCGCCTGTGCTGGCGCTTACAGGGGAAGGCATGTTGAATCTGGCAGATCAAACCTGCGACACCCAGTTTGATATTCGGGTCGTGGGTGGCTGGAACGGGGAAAGCAAACTGATTGATTTCCTCAAAGAAACGCCAGTACCGCTGCGGGTTTATGGCAACTGGCAGCAACTCAATTACAGTCTGCAAGTGGATCAGTTACTGCGCAAACATCTACAGGACGAAGCGAAACGTCGCCTGAATGACTGGGCCGAGCGGAATAAAGATTCCCGCAATGGCAAAGATGTGAAGAAGTTGCTGGAGAAGATGTAGGTTACCAGGTGACCTGTCCTGTAGGCCTGATAAGACGCGTAAAGCGTCGCATCAGGCGTTCGCGGCGGCACCATTATATTCTGAATATGTAAGATCGAAGGCTGTTCCGTTCACTTGATGTTCCTCGCTACTATGGAACGCTCAAGCCGGTGAACGTGCCAGGGTGGCTCAATCGCCACCATCCTGGCAACCCGGGCTCCCGGCGGTAAATCGCCGCTGGCGCGGTTCCCTCATCTTATTCCTTTCGGCTATCGGGTACGGGCGCGAGGTAACATCCCTGTAAAACGCGCCCTCAGCCCACATCCATGTGGGCTGCCCCGGCCTACAGGAAACGATTCGGCGATTTACAGCCGGACCCCCCCCCCCGCTGTAATGTCCATGTACCACAGACAACGCTTCATTGCTGAAGTTATAAGGCGTTACGCAGCATCGGGTAAAATGACCGATACCATCACACCTCGTACTCCATCTCGCCATCCTTACGCAGCGGTATAATCTGCACCTTCTGCACGCGATGGCTTTCCACCTGCAACGTTTTAAGCAAATAATCCCCTACCTGAACTTCTTCGCCAGGTTTTGGAATACGCTGCAAATATTCCATCAATAGCCCGGCAATGGTGTGATATTCACGTTTTTCATCCAGCGGCAGCGGCACATATTGCACCAGATCTTCCAGCGGCATATGACCATTCGCCGTCCAGGAACCGTCCGCATTCTTCTGAATATCATGGCGGGCGTCGATCTCTTCCACTTCGTTCGGTAAGTTACCGGCAATGGTTTCAGTGACGTCACTTAATGTCACAATCCCTTCCACCGAGCCAAACTCATCCACCACAAAAGCAAAGTGCGTGCGGGCATTACGGAACTGCTCCAGGGCTGGTAACAACGGCAAGGTTTCCGGGAACACCAGCGGCTGGCGAATCAACACCCGCAGGTTGAGCGGTTCGCCGCGCAGTGACTGTTGTAGCAGGTCGATAACGTGAACAACACCGAGCAAATCTTCTGCGTCATCACCGTCGGTAACCACCAGCCGCGTATGCTGATTTCGCTCCAGCAACTGGCGGATTTCTTCTTCCGGCGCGTTGAGATCGATATGCTCAATATCGTGGCGCGACGTCATAATGCTGCTGACGGTACGCTGGTTAAGATTAAGTACCCGCTCAATCATCCGCCGTTCCTGCGGATTAAAGATCTGCTGGTTACCATGATCCACCAGCATGGACGCGGTTTCGGCGTCCAGTTCCGCATCTTCTTTTTGCCCGCTAAGCAGGCGCATTACCGCTTCGGTAGTCCGCTGGCGTAGCGTCTGGTTAGCGGAAAGAAAACGTCGCCGGTTAAAGATAGCCAACTGATTGAGTGCCTCGATCATCACCGAGAAACCAATGGCAGCGTACAGGTAGCCTTTCGGAATGACGAAGCCGAAACCTTCTGCCACCAGGCTAAAGCCAATCATCAACAGGAAGCTTAAGCAGAGAATAACGATGGTCGGGTGACTGTTAACAAATTGCGTTAACGGCTTGCTGGCCATCAACATCAGGCTGATAGCGATAACCACGGCGGCCATCATGACCAGTAAATGGTCGACCATCCCGACGGCGGTAATCACTGAGTCGAGTGAGAAGATGGCGTCCAGTACCACAATTTGCGTCACCACGCCCCAGAACTTCGCACCTTTGCGTTGTGTTGGATTATTGCTGTCTTTCCCTTCCAGTCGTTCGTTCAGCTCCATCGTGGCTTTGAACAACAGGAAGAAACCACCAAACAGCATGATTAAGTCGCGGGCGCTAAAGGTAAACGAGCGGAAGCTGAACAGCGGTTGAGTCAGGGTGACCAGCCAGGAGATTGACGCCAGCAGTAACAGGCGCATTAACATCGCCAGCAGCAGCCCGGTAACCCGTGCGCGGTCGCGCTGCTTCGGCGGTAGTTTTTCGGCGAGGATGGCAATAAAGACCAGGTTATCAATGCCGAGGACCAGTTCGATCACAATCAGCGTGATTAACCCGGCCCAGATAGACGGATCGGCAATCCATTCCATAGTAAGTACAAAACCTATTCGTTGTATGACAAATGTCACAATTCGATCATGGATAAATCGGGGCAAAAATGCAATGTTGCAGCACTATTTATCTCATATTATTTGAGGGTAATAACCTCAAATTATCCCTGAATTAAAAGTGGTAATAATAAAACATTATTTAAGAAATATCGCATGTGGAGACACTATGTTAAATATTGTCAACCTAAAGAAACTCCTAAAAACCATATTGAATGACACTTAATATAATTCTTAAAAATAGCCAATTGCCGAATTGTTACCTTGCCTGCTATTCCGTTAGCTGTAACACTTCCTCCTGCATTATTGGAGAGCCAATATTCAATTACCATAATGTCACCTTATATTCGGAAGTTAATTTCCGCAATAACCCTTTCTCATCAACAACTGTATGTTGAGAGGGTTTTAAAAATTAAGCTAAATCAGTGTATTGGTAGCTAAAAAGCCAGGGGCGGTAGCGTGTCTGGATGCCTGAAAGACCAGTCTGAATTATTCTGTCAATAGCCTGCGGATGAAATCAATTTTTTTAGGACTGATGCCAGTTAAATTTTTATTCAATTAACTGCAAGGTAAATGTGCATGGCGACATTGCTATTAATAGTGCACAGGATAATTACTCTGCCAAAGTGATAAATAAACAATGATGAAATCCAAAATGAAATTGATGCCATTATTGGTGTCAGTAACCTTGATAAGCGGTTGCACAGTACTTCCGGGCAGCAATATGTCGACGATGGGCAAAGACGTCATCAAACAGCAGGACGCTGATTTCGATCTCGACAAAATGGTGAATGTTTATCCGTTGACCCCGCGCCTGATTGATCAATTACGTCCACGACCCAACGTAGCGCGCCCCAATATGACGCTGGAAAGTGAGATCGCGAATTACCAGTATCGCGTCGGGCCGGGCGACGTTCTGAATGTCACCGTCTGGGATCACCCGGAACTCACCACGCCAGCCGGTCAGTACCGCAGCTCCAGCGACACCGGCAACTGGGTACAGCCTGACGGCACTATGTTTTACCCGTATATCGGCAAGGTTCACGTAGTCGGGAAAACGCTCGCTGAAATCCGCAGTGATATTACCGGGCGCTTAGCGACGTACATCGCTGACCCGCAGGTGGACGTTAATATCGCCGCCTTCCGCTCACAAAAGGCCTATATCTCAGGTCAGGTGAATAAATCCGGTCAACAGGCGATCACCAACGTACCATTGACCATTCTCGACGCCATCAACGCCGCAGGTGGCCTGACCGACACCGCTGACTGGCGCAACGTGGTGCTAACACACAATGGTCGTGAAGAACGCATTTCTTTGCAGGCGCTGATGCAAAACGGCGACCTCAACCAGAATCGCCTGCTTTACCCCGGCGATATTCTCTACGTGCCACGTAATGATGATCTGAAAGTATTTGTGATGGGTGAAGTGAAGAAACAGAGCACCCTGAAAATGGACTTTAGCGGCATGACCCTGACTGAAGCCCTGGGCAATGCTGAAGGCATCGACATGACCACCTCCAACGCCAGCGGCATCTTTGTCATTCGTCCGCTGAAAGGCGAGGGCGGGCGTAACGGCAAGATTGCCAATATCTACCAGCTGGATATGTCCGATGCCACGTCGCTGGTGATGGCGACAGAATTCCGCCTGCAACCTTATGACGTGGTGTATGTCACCACCGCCCCGGTTTCCCGCTGGAACCGTCTGATCAATCAGTTGCTGCCAACTATTAGCGGTGTCCGTTACATGACGGATACAGCCAGCGACATTCATAACTGGTAATCGTCATGTTTAACAACATCTTAGTTGTCTGTGTCGGCAATATTTGCCGTTCCCCGACGGCGGAACGCTTACTGCAACGTTATCACCCGGAGCTAAAAGTGGAGTCCGCTGGACTCGGCGCGCTGGTCGGTAAGGGCGCTGATCCTACCGCTATCAGCGTCGCCGCAGAACATCAACTGTCTCTGGAAGGTCACTGTGCCCGTCAAATCAGCCGCCGCCTGTGTCGCAACTATGACCTGATTTTGACCATGGAAAAGCGCCATATCGAACGCTTATGCGAGATGGCACCAGAGATGCGCGGCAAAGTGATGCTGTTTGGTCACTGGGATAACCAATGTGAAATCCCCGATCCGTATCGCAAAAGCCGGGAAACGTTTGCAGCGGTGTACACATTACTTGAACGGTCTGCCCGCCAGTGGGCGCAGGCATTGAACGCAGAGCAGGTATAAGAATGACAGAAAAAGTAAAACAACATGCCGCTCCGGTAACGGGCAGTGATGAAATCGATATTGGTCGCCTGGTCGGCACCGTCATTGAAGCGCGCTGGTGGGTGATTGGCATCACCGCTGTATTCGCCCTTTGTGCCGTGGTTTACACCTTCTTCGCCACGCCGATTTATAGTGCCGACGCACTGGTACAAATCGAGCAAAGCAGCGGCAATTCGTTAGTGCAGGATATCGGATCGGCGTTAGCCAACAAACCGCCTGCATCGGACGCCGAGATCCAGTTGATTCGTTCGCGCCTGGTGCTTGGTAAAACGGTGGACGATCTCGACCTCGATATTGCGGTGAGCAAAAACACGTTCCCGATTTTCGGTGCGGGCTGGGATCGCCTGATGGGACGTCAGAACGAGACGGTGAAAGTGACTACCTTTAACCGTCCGAAAGAGATGGCGGATCAGGTGTTTACGCTTAATGTGCTGGATGACAAAAACTACACCCTGAGCAGTGATGGCGGCTTTAGCGCCCGTGGACAAGCGGGCCAGATGCTGAAAAAAGAAGGCGTCACGCTGATGGTTGAAGTCATTCACGCCAGCCCGGGCAGTGAGTTTACCGTCACCAAATACTCCACGCTGGGGATGATCAACCAACTGCAAAACAGCCTGACGGTAACGGAGAACGGCAAAGACGCAGGCGTACTGAGCCTGACTTATACCGGTGAAGATCGCGAACAGATCCGCGACATTCTTAACAGCATCGCCCGTAACTATCAGGAACAAAATATTGAGCGCAAATCGGCGGAAGCGTCGAAAAGCCTCGCTTTCCTCGCGCAACAGTTACCGGAAGTACGTAGCCGCCTTGATGTTGCCGAAAACAAACTGAATGCCTACCGTCAGGATAAAGATTCTGTTGATCTGCCGCTGGAAGCGAAAGCGGTGCTCGATTCGATGGTGAACATCGACGCGCAGTTGAACGAACTGACCTTTAAAGAGGCGGAAATCTCCAAGCTGTACACCAAAGTTCACCCCGCGTACCGCACGCTGCTGGAGAAACGTCAGGCGCTGGAAGACGAAAAAGCCAAACTTAACGGTCGCGTAACGGCGATGCCGAAAACCCAGCAGGAGATTGTCCGTCTGACCCGCGATGTCGAGTCTGGTCAGCAGGTCTATATGCAACTGCTGAATAAAGAGCAGGAGCTGAAAATCACCGAAGCCAGCACCGTCGGCGATGTGCGCATTGTTGACCCGGCAATCACTCAGCCTGGTGTGCTAAAACCGAAGAAAGGGCTGATTATCCTTGGGGCGATTATTCTTGGCCTGATGCTCTCTATCGTGGGTGTGCTGCTGCGCTCGTTGTTTAATCGTGGCATCGAAAGCCCGCAGGTGCTGGAAGAACACGGTATCAGCGTCTATGCCAGCATCCCGTTGTCGGAGTGGCAGAAAGCGCGCGATAGCGTCAAAACCATCAAAGGAGTTAAACGCTATAAACAGAGCCAGCTACTGGCGGTGGGGAATCCAACCGATCTGGCGATTGAAGCCATCCGCAGTCTTCGTACCAGTTTGCACTTCGCGATGATGCAGGCGCAGAACAATGTGTTGATGATGACCGGGGTTAGCCCGTCAATCGGTAAAACCTTTGTCTGCGCCAACCTGGCGGCGGTGATCAGCCAGACCAATAAACGGGTGTTGTTGATCGACTGCGATATGCGCAAAGGCTACACCCACGAGCTGTTGGGCACCAATAACGTCAATGGCCTGTCGGAAATTCTGATTGGTCAGGGCGATATTACTACCGCTGCTAAACCCACTTCGATTGCCAAATTTGACCTGATCCCGCGCGGTCAGGTACCGCCAAATCCTTCTGAACTGTTGATGAGCGAACGCTTTGCCGAACTGGTGAACTGGGCGAGTAAAAACTACGACCTGGTGTTGATTGATACGCCGCCGATTCTGGCAGTGACCGATGCGGCAATTGTTGGTCGTCATGTCGGAACCACGTTAATGGTGGCGCGTTATGCGGTCAACACATTGAAAGAAGTGGAAACCAGTCTGAGCCGCTTTGAGCAAAATGGTATTCCGGTGAAAGGGGTGATTCTGAACTCCATCTTCCGCCGCGCCAGCGCGTATCAGGATTATGGCTATTACGAATACGAATATAAGTCGGATGCGAAATAACGACGCCTGCATTCGCACCGCCCCGTAGGCCGGATAAGGCGCTCACGCCGCATCCGGCAAGTAAACCAGCTCATAAGCCGGGAGTACAACCTATGAAAGACAATCCGCTGATCTCAATCTATATGCCAACCTGGAACCGCCAACAACTGGCGATTCGGGCAATAAAATCGGTTTTGCGCCAGGACTACAGCAACTGGGAGATGATCATCGTGGATGATTGCTCCACCTCCTGGGAACAACTGCAACAGTACGTTACCGCCCTCAACGATCCGCGTATCACTTACATTCACAACGACATTAACAGCGGGGCGTGCGCGGTACGTAACCAGGCGATTATGCTGGCGCAAGGGGAATATATCACCGGGATTGATGACGATGACGAATGGACACCCAACCGTCTGAGCGTCTTCCTCGCCCATAAACAGCAACTGGTCACTCACGCCTTTTTGTACGCTAACGACTACGTATGCCAGGGAGAAGTTTATTCCCAACCGGCAAGCTTACCACTGTATCCCAAATCGCCGTACTCACGCCGCCTGTTCTATAAACGCAATATCATTGGCAATCAGGTCTTTACCTGGGCATGGCGTTTCAAAGAGTGTTTGTTCGATACCGAACTGAAAGCGGCACAGGATTACGACATCTTCCTGCGGATGGTGGTGGAGTATGGCGAACCGTGGAAAGTGGAAGAGGCGACGCAGATCCTGCATATCAATCACGGTGAAATGCAGATCACCTCGTCACCGAAAAAATTCTCCGGGTACTTCCACTTTTACCGCAAGCACAAAGACAAATTCGACCGTGCCAGCAAAAAATATCAGCTGTTTACCCTCTACCAGATCCGCAATAAACGCATGACCTGGCGCACTTTGCTGACGCTGCTGTCGGTGCGTAACGGCAAACGTCTGGCTGATGGTATTCGGGGGCGCTAAAGATGCTGGAAGATCTGCGCGCCAACAGCTGGAGTTTACGCCCGTGCTGCATGGTTCTTGCCTATCGTGTCGCTCATTTTTGTTCGGTGTGGCGCAAAAAGAACGTCCTCAACAATCTGTGGGCGGCCCCGCTGCTGGTGCTGTATCGCATTATCACCGAATGCTTTTTCGGTTATGAAATCCAGGCAGCCGCAACCATTGGCCGCCGCTTTACTATCCATCACGGTTACGCCGTAGTGATCAATAAAAACGTGGTTGCGGGGGATGATTTCACCATTCGCCACGGCGTCACTATCGGCAATCGTGGTGCCGATAACATGGCATGTCCACACATTGGCAACGGCGTCGAACTCGGTGCCAACGTCATTATTCTTGGTGATATCACGCTTGGTAACAACGTCACCGTGGGCGCGGGCAGCGTGGTGCTCGACTCTGTCCCGGACAACGCGCTGGTGGTGGGAGAAAAAGCGCGAGTGAAGGTAATTAAATGAATATTCTGCAATTTAATGTGCGACTGGCGGAAGGCGGGGCGGCAGGTGTGGCGTTAGATCTCCACCAGCGTGCGCTGCAACAGGGGCTGGCGTCACATTTTGTCTACGGCTACGGCAAAGGCGGCAAAGAGAGCGTCAGCCATCAGAACTATCCGCAGGTCATCAAATATACGCCGCGGATGACCGCGATGGCGAATATTGCCCTGTTTCGTCTGTTTAATCGCGATCTGTTTGGCAATTTCAATGAGTTATATCGCACCATTACTCGTACACCGGGTCCGGTGGTCCTGCATTTTCATGTGCTGCACAGCTACTGGCTAAATCTTAAGAGCGTGGTGCGCTTTTGCGAAAAGGTGAAAAACCACAAACCGGACGTCACTCTGGTCTGGACGCTGCACGACCACTGGAGTGTAACCGGACGCTGCGCCTTTACCGACGGTTGCGAAGGCTGGAAAACGGGCTGCCAGAAATGCCCGACCTTAAATAACTATCCGCCGGTGAAGATTGATCGGGCGCACCAGCTGGTGGCGGGCAAACGCCAGTTATTCCGTGAGATGCTGGCGCTGGGCTGTCAGTTTATTTCCCCCAGCCAGCATGTGGCTGACGCTTTCAATAGCCTGTACGGTCCAGGGCGTTGCCGGATTATCAATAACGGTATTGATATGGCAACCGAGGCGATTCTGGCGGATTTGCCTCCGGTGCGCGAAACTCAGGGTAAGCCGAAAATCGCGGTGGTAGCGCATGACCTGCGTTACGACGGCAAAACTAACCAGCAACTGGTACGCGAGATGATGGCGCTGGGCGACAAAATCGAACTGCATACCTTTGGTAAGTTCTCGCCGTTCACCGCTGGCAACGTGGTTAATCACGGCTTTGAAACTGACAAGCGCAAGTTGATGAGCGCGCTCAATCAGATGGATGCGCTGGTATTCAGTTCTCGCGTCGATAACTACCCGCTGATTTTGTGTGAGGCGTTATCAATTGGCGTGCCGGTGATTGCCACCCATAGCGACGCGGCGCGTGAAGTGTTGCAAAAATCCGGCGGTAAAACCGTCAGCGAAGAAGAGGTGCTGCAACTGGTCCAGTTAAGCAAACCGGAAATCGCGCAGGCGATATTTGGTACCACGCTGGCTGAGTTCAGCCAACGCAGCCGCGCCGCCTACAGTGGACAACAGATGCTGGAGGAGTATGTCAACTTCTATCAGAATCTGTAGCTACCTGCTGCTGCCGCTGATCTACCTGCTGGTTAACGTCAAAATCGCTCAGCTTGGCGAAAGTTTCCCCATCACCATCGTCACTTTTTTACCTGTCTTGTTACTGCTGTTTTTAGAACGCATCAGCGTTAAAAAATTGATGATTGCCTTAGGGATTGGCGCGGGACTCACGGCGTTTAACTACCTGTTTGGTCAGTCGTTGGATGCCAGTAAATACGTCACTTCAACCATGCTGTTTGTCTATATTGTGATCATTATTGGCATGGTGTGGAGTATTCGCTTTAAAACGATTTCGCCACACAACCATCGCAAGATATTACGTTTCTTTTATCTGGTGGTCGGGCTGGTGGTGGCGCTGGCGGCGGTGGAGATGGCGCAAATTATCCTCACCGGCGGCAGCAGTATTATGGAGTCGATTTCGAAATATCTGATTTACAGCAACAGCTATGTGCTGAATTTCATCAAATTCGGCGGCAAGCGCACGACAGCACTTTATTTCGAACCGGCATTTTTCGCTCTGGCATTAATCTCAATTTGGCTCAGCATCAAACAGTTTGGTATCAAAACGCCTAAAACCGATGCTATGATTCTCGCAGGGATAATATTATCCGGATCGTTTTCAGGGGTTATGACCTTTATCCTGTTTTATTTGCTGGAGTGGGCATTTCAATATCTGAATAAAGAGGCGATTAAGAAAAAGTTACCGTTAGCATTGATTTCTCTGGCTGTATTCCTGGTTGGTGTGGTAATCGCGTTTCCTTATATTTCCACCCGTCTGGGCGATTTAGGTACGGAAGGATCGTCATCGTATTATCGTATTGTCGGTCCGCTGGTGATGGTCGGTTATTCTTTGACCCATATTGACGGTGTAGTCAGATTTGGCTCACTTTATGAATATGTCGCATCATTCGGAATATTTAACGGTGCGGATGTCGGAAAAACCATAGACAATGGTTTGTATCTGCTGATTATTTATTTTTCCTGGTTCGCGGTGTTTTTATCGCTGTGGTACATGGGGAAAGTGATAAAAATGATGATCAACGCTTTTGGTGATAACCGCAATTTTCGCGTGCAATTATATCTTTTTACTCCGGTATCGCTGTTTTTTACCGGTTCGATATTTAGCCCGGAATATGCATTTTTAATCGTCTGTCCGTTTATTTTGCGAAAAGCGTTAAATATTACGAGGTAAGAATAAGAACATGTTGCTTAGCATAATCACTGTCGCGTTTCGTAACCTCGAAGGGATAGTCAAAACACACGCCTCGCTGGCGCATCTGGCGCAGGCGGACGATATCAGCTTCGAATGGATTGTTGTCGATGGCGGTTCCAATGACGGCACCCGTGAGTACCTGGAAAATCTCAATGGTATCTATAACCTACGCTTTGTCAGCGAGCCAGATAACGGTATCTACGACGCCATGAACAAAGGCATTGCGATGGCACAAGGCAAGTTCGCGTTGTTTCTCAACTCGGGCGATATTTTTCATCAGGATGCCGCAAATTTTGTCCGTAAGTTAAAAATGCAAAAAGATAACGTGATGATCACCGGCGATGCGCTGCTGGATTTTGGCGACGGGCATAAAATTAAACGTAGCGCCAAACCAGGTTGGTATATTTATCACAGCCTGCCCGCCAGTCATCAGGCGATATTTTTCCCGGTACCCGGCTTGAAAAAATGGCGTTATGACCTGGAATATAAAGTTTCTTCCGATTACGCGCTGGCAGCCAAAATGTATAAAGCCGGTTATGCATTTAAAAAACTCAATGGCCTGGTGTCTGAATTTTCTATGGGTGGGGTATCAACCACCAATAATATGGAATTGTGTGCTGACGCCAAAAAAGTCCAACGGCAAATATTACATGTGCCTGGCTTCTGGGCAGAATTATCCTGGCATTTACGCCAACGTACTACCTCAAAGACGAAAGCCTTATATAACAAAAGCTGAATATAAGGGAAAACGATGCAAGATTTAAGTGGATTCTCGGTGCCGAAAGGGTTCCGGGGCGGCAACGCTATTAAAGTGCAATTATGGTGGGCAGTACAGGCAACAATATTTGCCTGGTCGCCACAAGTATTGTATCGCTGGCGGGCTTTTTTATTACGTTTATTCGGCGCAAAAATAGGAAAAAACGTAGTTATTCGTCCGTCAGTAAAAATTACCTATCCGTGGAAATTAACCTTAGGTGATTACGCGTGGGTCGGCGATGACGTCAATTTATATACCCTCGGTGAAATAACCATTGGCGCACATTCGGTGATATCGCAAAAAAGTTATTTATGCACCGGGAGCCACGACCATGCAAGTCAACATTTCACCATTAACGCCACGCCTATTGTGATTGGCGAGAAATGCTGGCTGGCGACAGATGTTTTTGTTGCCCCTGGCGTCACGATTGGCGACGGCACCGTCGTGGGTGCGCGAAGCAGTGTTTTTAAATCGCTTCCGGCAAATGTGGTTTGCCGGGGGAATCCCGCAGTGGTGATACGCAAACGCGTTGAAACTGAATAAATTCAAAAAAATACAGAGGAATAAGACATGTCAAAAGTCGCTCTCATCACCGGTGTAACCGGACAAGACGGTTCTTACCTGGCAGAGTTTCTGCTGGAAAAAGGTTACGAGGTGCATGGTATTAAGCGTCGCGCATCATCATTCAACACCGAGCGCGTGGATCACATTTATCAGGATCCGCACACCTGCAACCCGAAATTCCATCTGCATTATGGCGACCTGAGTGATACCTCCAACCTGACGCGCATTTTGCGTGAAGTACAGCCGGATGAAGTGTACAACCTGGGGGCAATGAGCCACGTTGCGGTCTCTTTTGAGTCACCGGAATATACCGCTGACGTCGACGCGATGGGTACGCTGCGCCTGCTCGAGGCGATCCGCTTCCTCGGTCTGGAAAAGAAAACTCGTTTCTATCAGGCTTCCACTTCTGAACTGTACGGTCTGGTGCAGGAAATTCCGCAGAAAGAAACCACGCCGTTCTACCCACGCTCTCCGTATGCGGTCGCCAAACTGTATGCCTACTGGATCACCGTTAACTACCGCGAATCCTACGGCATGTACGCCTGCAACGGTATTCTCTTTAACCATGAATCCCCGCGCCGTGGCGAGACTTTCGTTACCCGCAAAATCACCCGCGCAATCGCCAATATCGCCCAGGGGCTGGAGTCGTGCCTGTATCTCGGCAATATGGATTCCCTGCGTGACTGGGGCCATGCCAAAGACTACGTAAAAATGCAGTGGATGATGCTGCAACAGGAACAGCCAGAAGATTTCGTTATCGCGACCGGCGTTCAGTACTCCGTACGTCAGTTCGTGGAAATGGCGGCAGCACAGCTGGGCATCAAACTGCGCTTTGAAGGCACGGGTGTTGAAGAGAAGGGCATTGTGGTTTCCGTCACCGGGCATGACGCGCCGGGCGTGAAACCGGGTGATGTGATTATCGCCGTTGACCCGCGTTACTTCCGTCCGGCTGAAGTTGAAACGCTGCTCGGCGACCCGACCAAAGCGCACGAAAAACTGGGCTGGAAACCAGAAATCACCCTCAGAGAGATGGTGTCTGAAATGGTGGCTAATGACCTCGAAGCGGCGAAAAAACACTCTCTGCTGAAATCTCACGGCTACGACGTGGCGATCGCGCTGGAGTCATAAGCATGAGTAGACAACGCATTTTTATTGCTGGCCATCGCGGGATGGTCGGTTCTGCCATCAGGCGGCAGCTCGAACAGCGCGGTGATGTGGAACTGGTATTACGCACCCGCGACGAGCTGAACCTGCTGGACAGCCGCGCCGTGCATGATTTCTTTGCCAGCGAACGTATTGACCAGGTCTATCTGGCGGCGGCGAAAGTGGGCGGCATTGTTGCCAACAACACGTATCCGGCGGATTTCATCTATCAGAACATGATGATTGAGAGCAACATCATTCACGCCGCGCATCAGAACGACGTGAACAAACTGCTGTTTCTCGGATCGTCCTGTATCTACCCGAAACTGGCAAAACAGCCGATGGCAGAAAGCGAGTTATTGCAGGGCACGCTGGAGCCGACCAACGAGCCTTACGCCATTGCCAAAATCGCCGGGATCAAACTGTGCGAATCTTACAACCGCCAGTATGGACGCGATTACCGCTCAGTCATGCCGACCAACCTGTATGGCCCGCATGACAACTTCCACCCGAGTAATTCGCATGTGATCCCTGCATTGCTGCGTCGCTTCCACGAAGCGACTGCCCAGAATGCACCGGACGTGGTGGTGTGGGGCAGCGGTACACCGATGCGTGAATTCCTGCACGTCGATGATATGGCGGCGGCGAGCATTCATGTCATGGAGCTGGCGCATGAAGTCTGGCTGGAGAACACCCAGCCGATGCTGTCGCACATTAACGTCGGCACGGGCGTTGACTGCACTATCCGCGAGCTGGCGCAAACCATCGCCAAAGTGGTGGGTTACAAAGGTCGGGTGGTTTTTGATGCCAGCAAGCCGGATGGTACGCCGCGCAAACTGCTGGATGTGACGCGCCTGCATCAGCTTGGCTGGTATCACGAAATCTCACTGGAAGCGGGGCTTGCCAGCACTTACCAGTGGTTCCTTGAGAATCAAGACCGCTTTCGGGGGTAATGATGTTTTTACGTCAGGAAGACTTTGCCACGGTAGTGCGCTCCACTCCGCTTGTCTCTCTCGACTTTATTGTCGAGAACAGTCGCGGCGAGTTTCTGCTTGGCAAAAGAACCAACCGCCCGGCGCAGGGTTACTGGTTTGTGCCGGGAGGGCGCGTGCAGAAAGACGAAACGCTGGAAGCCGCATTTGAGCGGCTGACGATGGCGGAACTAGGGCTGCGTCTGCCGATAACAGCAGGCCAGTTTTACGGTGTCTGGCAGCACTTTTATGACGATAACTTCTCTGGCACGGATTTCACCACTCACTATGTGGTGCTCGGTTTTCGCTTCAGAGTAGCGGAAGAAGAACTGTTACTGCCGGATGAGCAGCATGACGATTACCGCTGGCTGACGCCGGACGCACTGCTCGCCAGTGACAATGTTCACGCTAACAGCCGCGCCTATTTTCTCGCTGAGAAGCGTGCCGGAGTACCCGGATTATGAAAATACTGGTCTACGGCATTAACTACTCGCCGGAGTTAACCGGCATCGGCAAATACACCGGCGAGATGGTGGAATGGCTGGCGGCACAAGGTCATGAGGTGCGGGTCATTACCGCACCGCCTTACTACCCGCAGTGGCAGGTGGGCGAGAACTATTCCGCCTGGCGCTACAAACGAGAAGAGGGGGCCGCCACGGTGTGGCGCTGCCCGCTGTATGTGCCAAAACAGCCGAGCACCCTGAAACGCCTGTTACATCTCGGCAGTTTTGCCGTCAGCAGTTTTTTCCCGTTGATGGCGCAACGTCGCTGGAAGCCGGATCGCATTATCGGCGTGGTGCCAACGCTGTTTTGCACGCCGGGAATGCGCCTGCTAGCGAAACTCTCTGGCGCGCGTACCGTGCTGCATATTCAGGATTACGAAGTAGATGCCATGCTGGGGCTGGGCCTTGCCGGAAAAGGCAAAGGCGGCAAAGTGGCACAGCTGGCAACGGCGTTCGAACGTAGCGGACTGCATAACGTCGATAACGTCTCCACGATTTCGCGTTCGATGATGAATAAAGCCATCGAAAAAGGCGTGGCGGCGGAAAGCGTCATCTTCTTCCCCAACTGGTCGGAAATCGCCCGTTTTCAGCATGTTGCAGATGCCGATGTTGATGCCCTTCGTAACCAGCTTGGCCTGCCGGATAACAAAAAAATCATTCTTTACTCCGGCAATATTGGTGAAAAGCAGGGGCTGGAAAACGTTATTGAAGCTGCCGATCGCATGCGCGATGAACCGCTGATTTTTGCCATTGTCGGGCAGGGCGGCGGCAAAGCGCGGCTGGAAAAAATGGCGCAACAGCGTGGTCTGCGCAACATGCAATTTTTTCCGCTGCAATCGTATGACGCTTTGCCCGCACTGCTGAAGATGGGCGATTGCCATCTGGTGGTGCAAAAACGCGGCGCGGCAGATGCCGTATTGCCGTCGAAACTGACCAATATTCTGGCAGTAGGCGGTAACGCGGTGATTACCGCAGAGGCCCACACAGAACTGGGGCAGCTTTGCGAAACCTTTCCGGGCATTGCGGTTTGCGTAGAACCGGAATCGGTCGAGGCGCTGGTGGCGGGGATTCGTCAGGCGCTCCTGCTGCCCAAACACAACACGGTGGCACGTGAATATGCCGAACGCACGCTCGATAAAGAGAACGTGTTACGTCAATTTATAAATGATATTCGGGGATAATTATGGCGCAGTCGAAACTCTATCCAGTTGTGATGGCAGGTGGCTCCGGTAGCCGCTTATGGCCGCTTTCCCGCGTACTTTACCCCAAGCAGTTTTTATGCCTGAAAGGCGATCTCACCATGCTGCAAACCACCATCTGCCGCCTGAATGGCGTGGAGTGCGAAAGCCCGGTGGTGATTTGCAATGAGCAGCACCGCTTTATTGTCGCGGAACAGCTGCGTCAACTGAACAAACTCACCGAGAACATTATTCTGGAACCTGCAGGGCGTAACACAGCACCTGCCATTGCGCTGGCGGCGCTGGCAGCAAAACGTCATAGCCCGGAGAGCGATCCGTTAATGTTGGTGCTGGCGGCAGATCATGTGATTGCCGACGAAGATGCGTTCCGCGCCGCCGTGCGTAACGCCATGCCGTATGCCGAAGCGGGCAAGCTGGTGACCTTCGGCATTGTGCCGGATCTACCAGAAACCGGATATGGCTATATTCGTCGCGGTGAAGTGTCGGCGGGTGAGCAGGATACGGTGGCCTTTGAAGTGGCGCAGTTTGTCGAAAAACCGAATCTGGAAACCGCTCAGGCTTATGTGGCAAGCGGCGAATATTACTGGAACAGCGGTATGTTCCTGTTCCGCGCCGGACGCTATCTCGAAGAACTGAAAAAATATCGCCCGGATATTCTCGACGCCTGTGAAAAAGCGATGAGCGCCGTCGATCCGGATCTCGATTTTATTCGCGTGGATGAAGAAGCGTTTCTGGCCTGCCCGGAAGAGTCGGTGGATTACGCGGTCATGGAACGTACGGCAGATGCCGTTGTGGTGCCGATGGATGCGGGCTGGAGCGATGTCGGTTCCTGGTCTTCATTATGGGAGATCAGCGCCCACACCGCCGAGGGCAACGTTTGCCACGGTGATGTGATTAATCACAAAACTGAAAACAGCTATGTGTACGCCGAATCTGGCCTGGTCACCACCGTCGGGGTGAAAGATTTGGTGGTAGTGCAGACCAAAGATGCGGTGCTGATTGCCGACCGCAATGCGGTGCAGGATGTGAAAAAAGTGGTCGAGCAGATCAAAGCCGATGGTCGCCATGAGCATCGGGTACATCGCGAAGTCTATCGCCCGTGGGGCAAATATGACTCTATCGACGCGGGCGACCGCTACCAGGTGAAACGCATCACCGTGAAACCGGGCGAAGGCTTGTCAGTACAGATGCACCATCACCGCGCGGAACACTGGGTAGTGGTCGCGGGAACGGCAAAAGTCACTATTGACGGTGATATCAAACTGCTTGGTGAAAACGAGTCCATTTATATTCCGCTGGGGGCGACGCACTGCCTGGAAAACCCGGGGAAAATTCCGCTCGATTTAATTGAAGTGCGCTCCGGCTCTTATCTCGAAGAGGATGATGTGGTGCGCTTCGCGGATCGCTACGGACGGGTGTAAACGTCGCATCAGGCGCTGATTGTCGGATGCGGCGTGAACGCCTTATCCGACCTACGGTTCGGTTTTGTAGGCCTGATAAGACGCGGCAGCGTCGCATCAGGCAATGAATGCGAAACCGCGGTGTAAATAACGACAAAAATAAAATTGGCCGTTTCGGTCAGGACCAACTATTGCCTGAAAAAGGGTAACGATATGAAAAAATTAACCTGCTTTAAAGCCTATGATATTCGCGGGAAATTAGGCGAAGAACTGAATGAAGATATTGCCTGGCGCATTGGTCGTGCCTATGGCGAATTTCTCAAACCGAAAACCATTGTGTTAGGCGGTGATGCCCGTCTCACCAGCGAAACCTTAAAACTGGCGCTGGCAAAAGGTTTACAGGATGCGGGCGTTGACGTGCTGGATATTGGTATGTCCGGCACCGAAGAGATCTATTTCGCCACGTTCCATCTCGGCGTGGATGGCGGCATTGAAGTTACTGCCAGCCATAACCCGATGGATTACAACGGCATGAAACTGGTGCGCGAAGGGGCTCGCCCGATCAGCGGCGATACCGGACTGCGCGATGTCCAGCGTCTGGCAGAAGCCAACGACTTTCCTCCCGTTGATGAAACCAAACGCGGTCGCTATCAGCAAATCAATCTGCGTGACGCTTACGTTGATCACCTGTTCGGTTATATCAACGTCAAAAACCTTACGCCGCTCAAGCTGGTGATCAACTCCGGGAACGGCGCGGCGGGTCCGGTGGTTGACGCCATCGAAGCCCGCTTTAAAGCCCTCGGCGCACCCGTGGAATTGATCAAAGTGCACAACACGCCCGACGGCAATTTCCCCAACGGTATTCCTAACCCGCTACTGCCAGAATGTCGCGACGACACCCGCAATGCGGTCATTAAACACGGCGCGGATATGGGCATTGCTTTTGATGGCGATTTTGACCGCTGTTTCCTGTTTGACGAAAAAGGGCAGTTTATCGAGGGCTACTACATTGTCGGCCTGCTGGCAGAAGCGTTCCTCGAAAAAAATCCCGGCGCGAAGATCATCCACGATCCACGTCTCTCCTGGAATACCGTTGATGTGGTGACCGCCGCGGGCGGCACTCCGGTAATGTCGAAAACCGGACACGCCTTTATTAAAGAACGGATGCGCAAGGAAGACGCCATCTACGGTGGCGAAATGAGCGCCCACCATTACTTCCGTGATTTCGCTTACTGCGACAGCGGCATGATCCCGTGGCTGCTGGTCGCCGAACTGGTGTGTCTGAAAGGAAAAACGCTGGGCGAACTGGTACGCGACCGGATGGCGGCGTTTCCGGCAAGCGGTGAGATCAACAGCAAACTGGCGCAACCCGTTGAGGCGATTAACCGCGTCGAACAGCATTTTAGCCGTGAGGCGCTGGCGGTGGATCGTACCGATGGCATCAGTATGACCTTTGCCGACTGGCGTTTTAACCTGCGCTCCTCCAACACCGAACCGGTGGTGCGGTTGAATGTGGAATCGCGCGGTGATGTGCCGCTGATGGAAGCGCGAACGCGAACTCTGCTGACGTTGCTGAATGAGTAATGTTGGATCTTCCCTTACCCCACTGCGGGTAAGGGGCTAATAACAGGAACAACGATGACAAATCTAAAAAAGCGCGAGCGAGCGAAAACCAATGCATCGTTAATCTCTATGGTGCAACGCTTTTCAGATATCACCATCATGTTTGCCGGACTATGGCTGGTTTGCGAAGTGAGCGGACTGTCATTCCTCTACATGCACCTGTTGGTGGCGCTGATTACGCTGGTGGTGTTCCAGATGCTGGGCGGCATCACCGATTTTTATCGCTCATGGCGCGGTGTTCGGGCAGCGACAGAATTTGCCCTGTTGCTACAAAACTGGACCTTAAGCGTGATTTTCAGCGCCGGACTGGTGGCGTTCAACAATGATTTCGACACGCAACTGAAAATCTGGCTGGCGTGGTATGGGCTGACCAGCATCGGACTGGTGGTTTGCCGTTCGTGTATTCGCATTGGGGCGGGCTGGCTGCGTAATCATGGCTATAACAAGCGTATGGTCGCCGTGGCGGGGGATTTAGCCGCCGGACAAATGCTGATGGAGAGCTTCCGTAATCAGCCGTGGTTAGGGTTTGAAGTGGTGGGCGTATACCACGACCCAAAACCGGGCGGCGTTTCTAACGACTGGGCGGGTAATCTGCAACAGCTGGTCGAGGACGCGAAAGCGGGCAAGATTCATAACGTCTATATCGCGATGCAAATGTGCGACGGCGCGCGAGTGAAAAAACTGGTCCATCAATTGGCGGACACCACCTGTTCGGTGCTGCTGATCCCCGATGTCTTTACCTTCAACATTCTCCATTCACGTCTCGAAGAGATGAACGGCGTTCCGGTGGTGCCGCTTTACGATACGCCGCTTTCCGGGGTTAACCGCCTGATAAAACGTGCGGAAGACATTGTGCTGGCGACGCTTATTCTGCTGCTGATCTCCCCGGTGCTGTGCTGTATTGCGCTGGCGGTGAAACTCAGTTCACCGGGGCCGGTTATTTTCCGCCAGACTCGCTACGGCATGGATGGCAAGCCGATCAAAGTGTGGAAGTTCCGTTCCATGAAAGTGATGGAGAACGACAAAGTGGTGACTCAGGCGACGCAGAACGATCCGCGCGTCACCAAAGTGGGGAACTTTCTGCGCCGCACCTCGCTGGATGAACTGCCGCAGTTTATCAATGTGCTGACCGGGGGGATGTCGATTGTCGGTCCACGTCCGCACGCGGTAGCGCATAACGAACAGTATCGCCAGCTCATTGAAGGCTACATGCTGCGCCATAAGGTGAAACCGGGCATTACCGGCTGGGCGCAGATTAACGGCTGGCGCGGCGAAACCGACACACTGGAGAAAATGGAAAAACGCGTCGAGTTCGACCTTGAGTACATCCGCGAATGGAGCGTCTGGTTCGATATCAAAATTGTTTTCCTGACGGTATTCAAAGGCTTCGTTAACAAAGCGGCATATTGATATGAGCTTACGTGAAAAAACCATCAGCGGCGCGAAGTGGTCGGCGATTGCTACGGTGATCATCATCGGCCTCGGGCTGGTGCAGATGACCGTGCTGGCGCGGATTATCGACAATCACCAGTTCGGCCTGCTGACTGTGTCGCTGGTGATTATCGCGCTGGCAGATACGCTTTCTGACTTCGGTATCGCTAACTCGATTATTCAGCGAAAAGAAATCAGCCACCTTGAACTCACCACGCTGTACTGGCTGAACGTCGGGCTGGGGATCGTGGTGTGTGTGGCGGTGTTTTTGTTGAGTGATCTCATCGGCGACGTGCTGAATAACCCGGACCTGGCACCGTTGATTAAAACATTGTCGCTGGCGTTTGTGGTGATCCCCCACGGGCAACAGTTCCGCGCGTTGATGCAAAAAGAGCTGGAGTTCAACAAAATCGGCATGATCGAAACCAGCGCGGTACTGGCGGGCTTCACTTTTACGGTGGTTAGCGCCCATTTCTGGCCGCTGGCGATGACCGCGATCCTCGGTTATCTGGTCAATAGTGCGGTGAGAACGCTGCTGTTTGGCTACTTTGGCCGCAAAATTTATCGCCCCGGTCTGCATTTCTCGCTGGCGTCGGTGGCACCGAACTTACGCTTTGGTGCCTGGCTGACGGCGGACAGCATCATCAACTATCTCAATACCAACCTTTCAACGCTGGTGCTGGCGCGTATTCTCGGCGCGGGCGTGGCAGGGGGATACAACCTGGCGTACAACGTGGCCGTTGTGCCACCGATGAAGCTGAACCCAATCATCACCCGCGTGTTGTTTCCGGCATTCGCCAAAATTCAGGACGACACCGAAAAGCTACGTATTAACTTCTACAAGTTGCTGTCGGTGGTGGGGATTATCAACTTTCCGGCGCTGCTGGGGCTGATGGTGGTGTCGAATAACTTTGTACCGCTGGTCTTTGGTGAGAAGTGGAACAGCATTATTCCGGTGATGCAATTGCTGTGTGTGGTGGGTCTGCTGCGTTCGGTGGGTAACCCGATTGGTTCGCTGCTGATGGCGAAAGCGCGGGTCGATATCAGCTTTAAATTCAACGTATTCAAAACATTTCTGTTTATTCCGGCGATTGTTATTGGTGGGCAGATGGCGGGCGCAATCGGCGTCACGGTTGGCTTCCTGCTGGTGCAGATTATCAACACCATTCTGAGTTACTTCGTGATGATTAAACCGGTTCTTGGTTCCAGTTATCGCCAGTACATCCTGAGTTTGTGGCTGCCGTTTTATCTCTCGCTGCCGACGCTGGTGGTCAGTTATGCGTTGGGCATTGTGCTGAAAGGGCAACTGGCGCTGGGGATGCTGCTGGCGGTGCAAATAGCCGCGGGCGTGCTGGCGTTTGTGGTGATGATTGTGCTGTCGCGCCATCCGCTGGTGGTGGAAGTGAAGCGTCAGTTTTGTCGCAGCGAAAAAATGAAAATGCTTTTAGGGGCGGGGTGAGTTGTTGTTTTCGGTTCCGACAACGGTTGCCGGGTGCAGCGTAAAACGCCTTATCCATCCTACGGTTCTGTGCTCGGGACCTGTAGGCCTGATAAGACGCGTCAGCGTCGCATCAGGCACTGAATGCCGGATGCGGCGTGAACGCCTTATCCGGCCTACAGTTCTGTGCTCGGGTCTTGTAGGCCTGATAAGACGCGCCAGCGTCGCATCAGGCAAAAAACGGCAACGAACACAACAAACACAGCCTCACCTGGCATCAAATTTATGAGGAAAAAATGAAATTACTTATTCTGGGCAACCACACTTGCGGCAATCGTGGCGACAGCGCCATCTTGCGCGGCTTACTTGATGCCATCAACATCCTCAATCCACACGCCGAAGTGGACGTGATGAGCCGCTATCCGGTCAGTTCTTCCTGGCTGCTCAACCGCCCGGTAATGGGCGATCCGCTGTTCCTGCAAATGAAACAACACAACAGCGCAGCGGGCGTTGTCGGGCGCGTTAAAAAAGTCCTCCGTCGCCGCTACCAGCATCAGGTACTGCTCTCGCGCGTCACCGACACTGGCAAGTTGCGTAATATCGCCATCGCCCAGGGATTCACTGACTTCGTGCGCCTGCTGTCAGGTTACGACGCCATTATTCAGGTCGGCGGATCGTTTTTTGTCGATCTCTACGGCGTGCCACAGTTTGAACATGCACTTTGCACGTTTATGGCGAAAAAGCCGCTGTTTATGATTGGTCACAGTGTTGGCCCGTTCCAGGATGAGCAATTTAACCAACTGGCGAACTACGTTTTTGGTCACTGCGACGCGCTGATCCTGCGCGAATCGGTCAGTCTTGATCTGATGAAACACAGCAATATCACCACCGCAAAAGTTGAACATGGCGTCGATACTGCGTGGCTGGTCGATCACCACACCGAAGACTTCACTGCCAGCTATGCCGTTCAACACTGGCTGGACGTTGCCGCACAACAGAAAACGGTGGCAATTACCCTGCGCGAACTGGCACCGTTCGACAAACGTCTCGGCACCACTCAGCAAGCGTATGAAAAAGCCTTTGCCGGGGTGGTCAATCGCATTCTCGACGAAGGCTATCAGGTCATTGCGCTCTCCACCTGTACGGGCATCGACAGCTATAACAAAGACGACCGCATGGTGGCGCTTAATCTGCGCCAGTACATCAGCGATCCTGCCCGTTACCACGTAGTGATGGATGAACTCAACGATCTGGAAATGGGCAAAATTCTGGAGGCCTGTGAACTCACCGTCGGTACGCGCCTGCACTCTGCCATTATCTCGATGAATTTCTCCACTCCGGCAATTGCCATCAACTACGAACATAAATCCGCCGGGATTATGCAGCAGCTGGGACTGCCAGAGATGGCGATTGATATCCGTCATTTACTGGACGGCAGCCTGCAAGCGATGGTTGCGGATACCTTAGGCCAACTTCCGGCGCTGAACGAACGACTTAGCGAAGCCGTCAGTCGTGAGCGTCAGACAGGAATGCAGATGGTGCAATCTGTGCTTGAACGCATCGGGGAGGTGAAATGAAGGTCGGCTTCTTTTTACTGAAATTTCCGCTGTCGTCGGAAACCTTCGTCCTCAATCAAATTACCGCGTTTATTGATATGGGCTTTGAGGTGGAGATTGTCGCGCTGCAAAAAGGCGACACCCAGAACACCCACGCGGCATGGACGAAATACAACCTTGCCGCCAGAACCCGCTGGTTACAGGACGAACCTACGGGCAAAGTGGCGAAACTGCGCCACCGTGCCAGCCAGACCTTACGCGGCATTCATCGTAAAAATACCTGGCAGGCACTTAACCTCAAACGCTATGGTGCCGAGTCGCGAAACCTGATTTTGTCTGCCATTTGCGGCCAGGTCGCAACACCATTTTATGCCGATGTCTTTATCGCTCATTTTGGCCCTGCGGGGGTAACCGCAGCAAAACTACGCGAACTGGGTGTCATCCGCGGCAAAATTGCCACCATCTTCCACGGTATTGATATCTCCAGTCGGGAAGTGCTCAACCACTACGCTCCCGAATATCAACAACTGTTTCGCCGTGGCGACCTGATGTTACCGATAAGCGATCTGTGGGCCGGAAGGTTGCAAAAAATGGGCTGTCCGAGGGAAAAAATCGCCGTATCGCGCATGGGCGTAGATATGACGCGCTTTAGCCCGCGTCCCGTGAAAGCGCCCGCAACGCCGCTGGAAATCATCTCCGTCGCACGCTTAACCGAAAAAAAAGGCCTGCATGTGGCGATCGAAGCCTGCCGTCAGTTGAAAGAGCAGGGCATGGCATTTCGCTATCGCATCCTCGGCATTGGCCCGTGGGAACGACGCCTGCGTACCCTCATCGAACAATATCAACTGGAAGATGTGGTAGAGATGCCGGGCTTTAAACCGAGCCACGAAGTGAAAGCGATGCTCGACGACGCGGATGTCTTCCTGTTGCCATCGGTAACGGGCGCGGATGGCGATATGGAAGGCATTCCGGTAGCGCTGATGGAAGCAATGGCGGTCGGTATTCCAGTAGTTTCCACTCTGCATAGTGGAATACCGGAATTGGTGGAGGCCGATAAATCCGGCTGGCTGGTGCCTGAGAACGATGCTCGCGCACTGGCACAACGTCTGGCGGCATTTAGCCAACTGGACACTGACGAACTGGCTCCGGTTATCAAACGTGCTCGCGAAAAAGTCGAACACGATTTTAACCAGCAGGTGATTAATCGAGAACTCGCCAGCTTGCTGCAAGCTTTATAGAGGAGAACGCATGCCATTTAAAAAACTCTCCCGACGCACCTTCCTGACGGCAAGCTCCGCGCTTGCCTTCCTTCATACCCCTTTCGCCCGTGCACTTCCCGCCCGAACAAGCGTTAACATTAACGATTATAATCCACACGACTGGATCGCCTCATTTAAACAAGCCTTCAGCGAAGGGCAAACAGTCGTCGTGCCTGCCGGATTCGTTTGTGACAATATCAACACCGGCATCTTCATCCCTGCAGGTAAAACGTTACACATCCTTGGAAGCCTGCGCGGCAACGGCAGAGGGCGATTTGTCTTACAGGACGGCAGCCAGGTGACAGGGGAGGAGGGCGGCAGTATGCATAACATCACCCTGGATGTGCGTGGTTCTGACTGCACCATCAAAGGGCTGGCGATGAGCGGCTTTGGTCCGGTAACGCAGATTTATATCGGCGGCAAAAACAAACGGGTCATGCGCAACCTGACCATCGATAACCTCACTGTCAGCCACGCTAATTACGCCATCTTACGCCAGGGATTTCATAACCAGATAATCGGTGCCAACATCACCAACTGTAAATTTAGTGATTTACAGGGCGACGCCATTGAATGGAACGTGGCGATTAACGACCGTGATATTTTGATCTCCGACCATGTCATCGAGCGCATCAACTGTACTAATGGCAAAATCAACTGGGGCATTGGCATAGGCCTTGCGGGGAGTACTTATGATAATAATTACCCGGAAGACCAGGCAGTGAAAAACTTTGTCGTGGCGAATATCACGGGATCGGATTGTCGGCAGTTGATCCATGTTGAAAATGGTAAACATTTTGTTATTCGTAATATCAAAGCCCGCAATATCACGCCGGATTTCAGTAAGAAAGCAGGCATTGATAACGCGACAGTTGCTATTTACGGTTGTGACAATTTCGTGATTGATAATATTGAAATTATTAATAGCGCCGGGATGTTAATCGGCTATGGGGTAATTAAAGGCAAATATCTCTCGATACCGCAAAATTTCCGAGTGAATAATATTCAACTGGATAATACCCACCTTGCTTACAAATTGCGCGGCATCCAAATCTCCGCCGGGAATGCCGTCTCCTTTGTGTCGCTAACTAACATTGAGATGAAGCGTGCCTCGCTGGAGTTACACAACAAACCGCAACACCTTTTTATGCGAAATATCAAGGTGATGCAGGAATCCTCAGTTGGACCCGCATTGAGCATGAACTTCGACATGCGCAAAGACGTTCGCGGCGTCTTTATGGCGAAAAAAGAAACACTGCTGTCTCTTGCAAATGTTCATGCGGTGAATGAAAGAGGGCAAAGCTCCGTCGATATCGACAGGATAAATCACCATATTGTTAATGTGGAAAAGATTAACTTTAGATTGCCGGAACGGAGGGAGTAGATTTGCGACCATTCCTGGAAAAATGGAGCCATACTTAGGAACAATGCTACTGCAATCCACAACGAAGCGGCGTAACATCACAAGTAATTCAGTAATCAATTCAGGGTAATTGATGCTGGCGAAAAAAATCGAACAAGCTATAATTCAGCAACCATTTTACAGGTGGATGAAATAATGACGAATTTAAAAGCAGTTATTCCTGTAGCGGGTCTTGGGATGCATATGTTGCCTGCCACTAAGGCGATTCCCAAAGAGATGCTACCGATCGTCGACAAGCCAATGATTCAGTCCATTGTTGACGAGATTGTGGCTGCAGGGATCAAAGAAATCCTCCTGGTAACTCACGCGTCCAAGAACGCGGTCGAAAACCACTTCGACACCTCTTATGAATTAGAATCTCTCCTTGAACAGCGCGTGAAGCGTCAGCTGCTGGCGGAAGTGCAGTCCATCTGTCCGCCGGGCGTGACCATTATGAACGTGCGTCAGGGCGAACCTTTAGGTTTGGGCCACTCCATTTTATGTGCACGACCCGCCATTGGTGACAACCCATTTGTCGTGGTGCTGCCAGACGTTGTGATCGATGACGCCAGCGCCGACCCGCTGCGCTACAACCTTGCTGCCATGATTGCGCGCTTCAACGAAACGGGCCGCAGCCAGGTGCTGGCAAAACGTATGGCGGGCGATCTCTCTGAATACTCCGTCATTCAGACCAAAGAGCCGCTGGACCGTGAAGGTAAAGTCAGCCGCATTGTTGAATTCATCGAAAAACCGGATCAGCCGCAAACGCTGGACTCAGACATCATGGCCGTTGGTCGCTATGTGCTTTCTGCAGATATTTGGCCGGAACTGGAGCGCACTCAACCAGGTGCATGGGGACGTATTCAGCTGACTGATGCCATTGCCGAACTGGCGAAAAAACAGTCTGTTGATGCAATGCTGATGACAGGCGACAGCTACGACTGCGGTAAAAAAATGGGCTATATGCAGGCGTTTGTGAAGTATGGACTGCGTAACCTAAAAGAAGGGGCGAAGTTCCGTAAAGGGATTGAGAAGCTGTTAAGCGAATAATGAAAATCTGACCGGATGTAACGGTTGATAAGAAAATTATAACGGCAGTGAAGATTCGTGGCGAAAGTAATTTGTTGCGAATATTCCTGCCGTTGTTTTATGTAAACAATCAGAATAACAACGAGTTAGCAATAGGATTTTAGTCAAAGTTTTCCAGGATTTTCCTTGTTTCCAGAGCGGATTGGTAAGACAATTAGCGTTTGAATTTTTCGAGTTTGGCGCGAGTGGGTAACGCTCGTCACATCGTAGACATGCATGCAGTGCTCTGGTAGCTGTAAAGCCAGGGGCGGTAGCGTGGGTAATTAGATTGAGACAATCCGTTGAATGCGAGATTATTAGGTTCTGTTGTAATCCTTTAATCGTATTCAACTATAATTGAAGGGATAACAAAAGTGATTAAAAAGATAATGGTTGTTTTTGGTACAAGACCAGAAGCAATTAAAATGGCTCCTCTTGTGCATGAAATAAAAAAGAATCCCGAATTAGAACTGAAAGTATGTGTAACAGCGCAGCATCGTGAAATGTTGGATCAAGTTCTTGACTTGTTTAATATTAAACCAGATTACGATCTGAATCTTATGAAGACGGGTCAAACATTAAATGATATTACTTCCTCTATTTTAATTCACATCAAATCAATTCTAAAGAACTATAATCCTGATATTGTGCTTGTTCACGGTGATACAGCAACTACATTTGCAGTTAGCTTGGCTGCATATTATGAACAAATAGTCATTGGGCATATAGAGGCTGGGTTGCGGACAGGAAATATCTATTCACCTTGGCCAGAGGAAGCGAATCGTAAGTTAACATCAGTGTTAGCAGAATATCATTTCGCTCCAACGGAAACAGCAAAAATAAATTTATTAAGAGAAGGGTGTCCTGAGTATAAAATTACTGTTACTGGGAATACTGTTATTGATGCTCTACATATGGTAAAAGACAAAATAGATAAAAATTTAAGTCTTAGAGCAAAATTAGATAATCAATTTCCTTTTCTAAAGAACGACAAAAAAATAATTCTTGTCACAGGTCATCGTCGTGAAAGTTTTGGCAGAGGATTTGAAAACATTTGTGAAGCATTAGCATTAATTGCAAAAAATCATGACGATGTACAGATAGTTTATCCTGTACATATGAATCCTAATGTACAAGAACCTGTGAATAGAATTCTTTCGGGAATTGATAATATTCACTTGATTGAACCGCAGCAGTACCTGCAGTTTATATATTTAATGGACCGGTCTTATCTGATTATAACTGATTCGGGCGGTATTCAGGAAGAAGCTCCATCTTTAGGTAAACCTGTTTTGGTTATGCGGGAAACCACAGAACGTCCCGAAGCTATTGAGGCGGGCACAGTTAAACTGGTCGGTGCGAATAAAGAAAACATCGTTCGCGAAGTAAATGAGCTATTGGATTGCAAAGAAGCTTATAATGCAATGAGTTTTGCACATAATCCATATGGCAATGGTAAATCATCTAAATTAATTATCTCTAAATTGATATCTTCATAAATTATGAAAATAGTTATTACTGGTGGCGCAGGATTTATTGGTTCAGCTGTAATTCGTCACATTATAAATAATACGCAGGATAGTGTTGTCAATGTCGATAAATTAACGTACGCCGGAAACCTGGAATCACTTGCTGATGTTTCTGATTCTGAACGCTATGTTTTTGAACATGCGGATATTTGCGATGCTGCTGCAATGGCGCGGATTTTTGCTCTGCATCAGCCGGATGCAGTGATGCACCTGGCTGCTGAAAGCCATGTGGATCGTTCAATTACAGGCCCTGCGGCATTTATTGAAACCAATATTGTTGGTACTTATGTCCTTTTGGAAGCCGCTCGCAATTACTGGTCAGCGTTGGATGATGAAGAGAAAAATAATTTCCGCTTCCATCATATTTCTACTGACGAAGTCTATGGTGATCTGCCTCATCCTGACGAAGTAAATAATAAAGAAGAATTACCCCTCTTTACTGAGACGACAGCTTACGCGCCAAGTAGCCCATATTCTGCTTCGAAAGCATCAAGCGATCATTTAGTCCGCGCTTGGAAACGTACCTATGGTTTACCGACCATTGTGACTAATTGCTCTAACAATTATGGTCCTTATCATTTCCCGGAAAAATTGATTCCATTGGTTATTCTGAATGCTCTGGAAGGTAAAGGATTACCTATTTATGGTAAAGGGGATCAAATTCGCGACTGGCTGTATGTAGAGGATCATGCTCGAGCGTTATATACCGTCGTAACCGAAGGTAAAGCGGGTGAAACTTATAACATTGGTGGACACAACGAAAAGAAAAACATCGATGTAGTGCTCGCTATTTGTGATTTGTTGGATGAGATTGTCCCGAAAGAGAAATCTTACCGCGAGCAAATTACTTATGTTGCCGATCGCCCGGGACACGATCGCCGTTATGCGATTGATGCTGAGAAGATTGGTCGCGAATTGGGATGGAAACCACAGGAAACGTTTGAGAGCGGGATTCGGAAGACAGTGGAATGGTACCTGTCCAATACAAAATGGGTTGATAATGTGAAAAGTGGTGCCTATCAATCGTGGATTGAACAGAACTATGAGGGCCGCCAGTAATGAATATCCTCCTTTTTGGCAAAACAGGGCAGGTAGGTTGGGAGCTACAGCGTGCTCTGGCACCTCTGGGTAATTTGATTGCTCTTGATGTTCACTCCACTGATTACTGTGGTGATTTTAGTAATCCTGAAGGTGTAGCTGAAACCGTAAGAAGCATTCGGCCTGATATTATTGTCAACGCAGCCGCTCACACCGCAGTAGACAAAGCAGAATCAGAACCGGAGTTTGCACAATTACTTAACGCGACGAGTGTCGAAGCGATCGCGAAAGCAGCCAATGAAGTCGGCGCCTGGGTTATTCACTACTCTACTGACTACGTATTTCCGGGAACCGGTGAAATACCATGGCAGGAGGCGGATGCAACCGCACCGCTGAACGTTTATGGTGAAACCAAGTTAGCCGGAGAAAAAGCATTACAAGAGCATTGTGCGAAGCACCTTATTTTCCGTACCAGCTGGGTCTATGCAGGTAAAGGAAATAACTTCGCCAAAACAATGTTGCGTCTGGCAAAAGAGCGTGAAGAGTTAGCTGTTATTAACGATCAGTTTGGCGCACCAACTGGCGCAGAGTTGCTGGCTGATTGTACGGCACATGCTATTCGTGTTGCACTGAAAAAACCAGAAGTCGCAGGCTTGTACCATCTGGTAGCCAGTGGTACCACAACCTGGCACGATTATGCTGCGCTGGTTTTTGAAGAGGCGCGCAAAGCAGGTATTCCCCTTGCACTCAACAAACTCAATGCGGTACCAACAACAGCCTATCCTACCCCAGCTCGTCGCCCACATAACTCTCGCCTTAATACAGAAAAATTTCAGCAGAACTTTGCGCTTGTCTTGCCTGACTGGCAGGTTGGCGTGAAACGAATGCTAAACGAATTATTTACGACTACAGCAATTTAATAGTTTTTGCATCTTGTTCGTGATGGTGGAGCAAGATGAATTAAAAGGAATGATGAAATGAAAACGCGTAAAGGTATTATTTTAGCGGGTGGTTCTGGTACTCGTCTTTATCCTGTAACTATGGCTGTCAGTAAACAGCTGTTACCGATTTATGATAAACCTATGATCTATTATCCGCTTTCTACACTGATGCTAGCGGGTATTCGCGATATTCTAATTATCAGTACGCCACAGGATACTCCCCGTTTTCAGCAATTACTTGGTGATGGTAGCCAGTGGGGCCTGAATCTTCAGTACAAAGTCCAACCGAGTCCAGATGGTCTTGCGCAGGCATTTATCATAGGTAAAGAGTTTATTGGTGGTGATGATTGTGCTCTGGTTCTCGGAGATAATATCTTCTACGGTCACGACCTGCCGAAGTTAATGGACGCAGCTGTTAACAAAGAAGGTGGTGCAACAGTATTTGCTTATCACGTAAATGATCCTGAACGCTACGGTGTCGTTGAGTTTGATAAAAACGGTACGGCAATTAGCTTGGAAGAAAAACCGCTACAGCCAAAAAGTAATTATGCGGTAACTGGGCTTTATTTCTATGATAACGATGTTGTAGAAATGGCGAAAAATCTTAAGCCTTCTGCCCGTGGTGAACTGGAAATTACCGATATTAACCGTATCTATATGGAACAGGGGCGTTTATCTGTTGCTATGATGGGACGTGGTTATGCATGGTTGGACACGGGGACACATCAAAGTCTTATTGAGGCAAGCAATTTTATCGCAACAATTGAAGAACGTCAGGGGCTGAAAGTTTCCTGTCCGGAAGAAATTGCTTACCGTAAAGGGTTTATTGATGCTGAGCAGGTGAAAGTATTAGCTGAACCGCTGAAAAAAAATGCTTATGGTCAGTATCTGCTGAAAATGATTAAAGGTTATTAATAAAATGAACGTAATTAAAACAGAGATTCCAGACGTATTAATTTTCGAACCGAAAGTTTTTGGTGACGAGCGTGGTTTCTTTTTCGAGAGCTTTAACCAGAAGGTTTTTGAGGAAGCTGTAGGCCGCAAAGTAGAATTTGTTCAGGATAACCATTCGAAGTCTAGTAAAGGTGTTTTACGCGGGCTGCATTATCAGTTAGAACCTTATGCGCAAGGGAAATTGGTACGTTGCGTTGTTGGTGAGGTATTTGATGTTGCGGTTGATATTCGCAAGTCTTCACCTACGTTTGGTAAATGGGTTGGGGTGAATTTATCTGCAGAGAATAAGCGACAGTTGTGGATACCAGAGGGGTTTGCTCATGGATTTTTGGTGCTGAGTGAAACGGCTGAATTTGTTTATAAAACGAATAATTTCTTTAATAAGCAATACGAGCGCTCTATTATTTGGAATGATAAATTTTTAGATATAAAATGGGGAATAGTAGAGCCGAAAATTTCAGCTAAAGATAGATTAGCTGAGCCGTTTAGCTATTAATTCCACTTATCGAACAATGACATTAGTTAGTTGGATATAAAATGATTTTGATAAATTTAATGTGGTCCTCGATGTCATTCTTTTTAAGGCTTCTTTCTAATGTTATTATATTTTTCTTAATCGCAAAAGAATATGGCCCTGAAAAATTCGGCCATTTTAGTACACTTGTTCTGTTTGCTACAGGAGTAACGTTACTTGCAGATCTCGGTACGCATCAGCGATTGTTTAAGGAAATAAGTATAGGGGGAGAGGGGATAAAATCTATATATTCGTTAAAGCTTTTATTTATTTCGGTTTCTTTTTTTATTGGAATTGTCTTAAGTATATTTAACTATTCGATTGATCTTTTTTTTGTAATACTTTCTTATATTTTAAATGGTTATGTCGATTTTATACAAGTCAGGTTAAGAGCAAATACAGAATTTAGAAAAGAAACGTATTCTGCATTAATTAACAATGTTGCGTTTTTTTCAATTACATCAATTTCTCTTTTAGTCTCCAAAGATATACATATGCTCGCTGTGTCTTTTTTTTTGGCGCGAGTCATATCTGTAGTGATAATGAATACGTTATTACATGTTGATACAATCTCAGTTTGGAGTGAAGCCTATCTAAATTTAAAAAAAATAATCAAAAGAAAACATAAAGTAAATAATGATTCACAACTATATTATTCGGTTGATTTTATATTGACAAATATATGGGTGATATTAGATGCTATAGTTGTAAAAATATATTTTAGCATTTTCACCTTTGGTTTATATTCATCCTATAGCCGAATTATAAATGGAATTAGTTCACTTTCAGTTATATTTACTAACGTAGTATTTAAAGCAATTGCACAAGAAGCGTTGTATAAAAAATATAACAAACTTTTAAAAGGCACCACTCTTCTTTTTTTTAGTGGTGTAATTTGCTGTTTTGTGCTCTATGTAAAAGGTTATTTTCTTGTCCAAGAACTTTTGGGAAAAGAATATATTGAATATACCAATTATCTTCCTTACATGTTTATTCCTGTTTGGATAAAATGGATTTCATCTTGTCTTGGTATCTATTTATTGGGCGCAGGAGGAGTTAAAAAAAGAGTTATGGCTCAAGTAATAGCTCTTATGACATTTGTGCTTATATTCAGCATCGGTTATAATTTAGGTTATACGATACCAGTTGTGATATGTTCACTTTCAGTTTCTTATCTTGTGATTCTTATATTTTATTTCAATTTTTTCGTGGGGCATAAAAATGAAAATTAAAATTGGTTTTCTCTGGCATAACGTGTCATCTGGTAACCTCGGCGTTGGTGCATTATCAATAAGTAATATGTTATATGTTAAAGATGCACTTGATAGTATTGGATTGGAAGGAGAGTATTTTACAATAGGAGATAATGAAGAAACCTCCCCAAATAATAAAAAATTGGTTGAGCAACAAATAGGGATTAATTTTACTCATATTCCTTTTTCGGTAAAGCAATTATTGTTATCACCAGCAAAATTATGGCGCTATCATAATTTAATAAAAAGCCTCGATATTGTATTGGATATTGGTGCTGGAGATAGTTTTAGTGATATATATGGATTTAAGCGTTTTTTTATTCAGATTTTCACAAAAATTCACGCGGCTAAATTTGCAAAAAAATTTATACTATCACCTCAAACAATCGGTCCATTCTTTAGCAAAAGAGCCGAATTGCTTGGGCGGTATATTATAAATAAAGCGGATTTGGTTTTTACACGGGATCAGCAATCATTTGATGTTGCCAATCAACTTTCACCTAAGGCAAGATTATTATTAGCAACTGATGTGGCGTTAAGAATGCCATATCAAAAATCCACTATAGAAACGTCACAAATCAATGTTGGTATTAATATTTCCGGGCTTTTATGGAATGGTGGTTATAATGGTAAAAATGATTTCAATATCAAGCATTCATATAAAACTTTCATAACTAATGCTGTTAATTATTTTTTATCACTAGAGAATGTTAAAATTCATCTTATCTCCCATGTTATTTCAACAATACCATCATCTATAATCGAGGATGATTTTCTCGCTGCGATGGAACTAAAAGATAAAATTTTTAAAAATAATGATGCAGTTGTCGTTGCTGAGCGGTTTACAAATCCTATTACCGCAAAATCATATATCTCAAGCATGGACTTTTTTACAGGTGCCCGCATGCATGCAACTATTGCTGCATTTTCTGCAGGTGTACCTTGCTTGCCGTATGCATATAGCCGGAAATTTGCGGGATTATATAATACATTCGGTTTTATGAATGTGCTCGATGCACGAGAAGTCGATATAGAAGAAGCTATAGATATATTAATACAAAGTTATAATTCAAGGAATGATATTAAAATAAATATTGAAGAAAGCTTTGAAACTATTCAAAAGTTAGGAGCTAATTATCTAGAGAGTTTAAAAGTAATTATTGAGAGAAAATCGTGAAACTTAAAACTATACTTGATAGCGAACTTTGTACAGGTTGTGGTCTATGCTCTTCGGTATATAGTAAATCAATAAGTATGGCTCTTTCTGAAAAGGGCTTCTTAAGACCGAAAGTAATAGAAAAATCCGTTCTGGATATTGAGTTGCCTTTCTGCCCTGGAGCTGGTTTATACATAGAAAAACATGATAGTCAGAATAATATTTTATGGGGAAATATTAATAATTGCTTGGTCGGCTTTTCCTCTTCTAGCGAGGTGAGATATAGGGGAGCAAGCGGTGGAGTTTTAAGCCAGATAGGTATATATTTATTAGAGAACAAATTAGTTGATGGTGTTATACATATTGGGGTTGATTCCAATGACCCTCTAAAGAACATAATCAAGGTTAGCAAAACAAAAGCAGAGATTGTATGTAATGCTGGTTCTCGTTATTCACCTGCGGCCCCTCTTGAGAAAATTCTTCAAATAATAGGTGAGAATGGTAATAAAAAATATGCATTTATCGGCAAACCATGCGATGTTGCTGCATTGCGAGTATTTATTAGTAATAATAAGCATTATGCTAATAACATTCCATATATTTTTTCGTTTATGTGTGCCGGTACTCCTAGCATTGAAGGGACTTATGAGATTTTGCGTAAGTTTCATATCAAAAAAGAAGATCTCATTAGTTTTCGTTATCGGGGAGACGGTTGGCCAGGTGTAACAAAAGCTGTTGATAGACATTTTGGTGAAAAGAAAATGAGTTACAATGAATCATGGGGTAACATTCTAGGAAAATACCTTCAAAAGAGATGTAAGATTTGCCCTGATGGCATTGGGGAATTTGCTGATATAGTTTGCGCTGATGCTTGGCATGGCGATAAAAGTGGTTATCCAAATTTTGAAGAAAAAGATGGTCGTTCCTTGATCATAATTCGTACCACTGTTGGCGTTGACTTAATTAATCAAATGCTAATGTCAAATTCTATAACAACTGAAAGTTTTAATATTAATGAATTAAATACTATTCAGCCTGCTCAAAGGCATAGACGTCAGTCATTATTTGCACGGCTCTTAGCAATGAAATTAATGTTGTTAATAACGCCAAAATATAAAGGCTTTAGTCTATTTAGTAACGCAATGAGTATGTCATTCAAACGCAATATTTTTGCTTTTTGTGGTATGGTTCTACGCCTGTCTCTTATACACATCTCCGAGCCCACGAGACGGACTCCTA